>Ga0209369_1000158_pt1 | contig 144296 bp, 124 predicted proteins | sample EBPBio142010_DNA_FD_185865 | JGI IMG/M metagenome (GOLD analysis project Ga0209369, IMG submission 185865) | Wastewater treatment Type I Accumulibacter community from EBPR Bioreactor in Madison, WI, USA - Reactor 1_10/4/2010_ DNA (SPAdes)... | ecosystem: Engineered > Bioreactor > EBPR >...
GAGCTCTTCTACAATCGCCGCAGGCTTCATTCAGGGCTGGGGTACAACACCCCACAAGAGATCCTCGACCTCCACAACAAACCCCAAGAAGTGGCCTGAAAAACCCAAAACTCGTGTCCGGGAATCATGGGGCAGCCCAAGCACCCCGACGGGATCGCGTTGGCCAATCTGCTGCGGGTGCTGGGGCGGCACACGAGCACTTCGCAGGACTGCTTCTTCGGACTGTGGGACGGCTACGGGCACGTGCATGGCGGGTCCGCAGTTGCTGTGCTGTACACGACGCGGCGCCCGCGCTGGCGGGATCTGTGGCGGCAGGGTCCGCAGTTGAGCGTGCCGGCCGCGTTCCCCGCTGAGGTGGTGCAGGGGCCGCGTGTGCGGATCCCGAACAGGGACTACCTGCTGTTCCGTGGGCCGCTACTGGAGGCCGGGCAGTGGGGAGCACGAGGCCCGGCATGGCAGGACGCGCCGCCCAGAATTCCGAACCTGATGTGGCCGGCCGATCACGCGTGGTTCGCCGCCACTGACGTCGACAACGACTGGACCGGGATCGGCGGCAGCCCGGATCTGCTGGTCGAGCTACTCCAACACCCCGACATAGACACGCAGCGGCTGGACCCCCGCCACTGGACGCGATAAGCAATCACTCAGGCCGCGCCCCAGCCACAGCGCGACGCTGACATGGTCAGCCAGACGAGGCTGCCTACCGTCCGGCTGATCAGCGCTATGGGCCCGCACGTGCGTCCCCGCGGGCACCGCCGCGTTGCTGGTCTGGGACCAAGCCCACTCTCTTTGTGATGCGTGCACGCGGCGGAATGACGCAGCAACTTGTCCATGGCTTGCCGCGGCGTCAGCGAGGTGATAAGCCTCAGTCCACTCGCCTCGAATCGAATGGAGGAGCCGTGGCAGACCCCGTGGCAACCAATCCCGAGCTCTACTCCGTGGTTTTCGAGAATGACCGCGTCAGGGTCCTGCGCTACAGCGATCACCCAGGCGACCGGACCCAGCCGCACGAGCACCCGGACAGCGTGATGATCACCGCCGCATCCTTTGAGCGCAGACTCCACCACGACGGCAAGAGTGTCGACGTGACGATCCCGGCGGGCACGGTGCGCTGGCTCGACGCGCAGGAGCATTCGGGGGAGAACATCGGCACAACCGACAGCGTCGCGTTCTTCATCGAACTCAAAGAACCGGGACCACCACGAAACTCTCCGCCAAAGGCCCTGGGGCCGCGCTCCTGAAGCGGCGCAATGACGCTCCCGTCAGGCGGGAGCGGCTGTCTGTTGTTGGCCGTGCGCACAGGGTTCTGCTGGTCGCGGGTCAGCCGCCGCTGCTGTCGCCGAGGTCGCGGTACTGGAACGCGTCGGCCGGTACTGGCGCACCGCCCGGGATGGTTCCGGGCATGATGGCGTAGGTCGGGTCGAATTCGGTCAGCATCCCCGCCAGCGCGGTGAGCACCGACGGGTCGCCCTGCACGGTGGCGGTGCCTTGGGCGACCTGCTGTTGCAGGGGGGCGATGCCGATCATCGCGTTCTCCAGGTCGGTGCGGTCGAGGGTGAGGGTGAGGTCCGGCGCTGAGGACTGGAATCCCCGCAGGCTCGTGAGGGTCGCGTTGCTCAGCTCGACGACGAAGGTCTCGCCGGTGTCCGGGGTGATCAGGTTGACGACGAAGGCGGCGTCACCCGCGCGTGAGGAGTCCAATCGGATGCCGAGGTAGTCCAGGAACTGCAGCGTGCTCAACGCTCGGACGAGGTCGGGGCCGGTGCTCTTGGGCGTGGCACCGGTCGGGATGCCGGAGCGCAGTTCGAGGGCGGCGGCGAGGAAGCTGTTGCGCACACTCGGGCTCTCCTGCTGGTATCCCACCTGCTCGAAGGCGTCCGCGAGTAGGCGTCGGCCCGTGACGTGCTCGGGTTCGCCGTAGACCAGCTTGTTGAGGATCTCGATGGCCAACAGGTAGTCGCCGACGTCCATGAGCTGCTCGGCGCGAGCGGTGATCGCCTGCGCGCCGCCCATCATCTCGACGAAAAGCGGCGCTGACTCCCTGGGGGCGAGCGGGACCAGCGTGGCGGGGTTGCCGTCCCAGTAGCCGAGGTAGCGGTTGATCACGGCGCGCGAGTTGTGTTCCACCGAGCCGTGGTAGCTGCGGGCGGCCCAGTTGCGTTGGAGCGACTCGGGCACCTGGTAGACGCGGTGGATCTCGTTGATGGTCACGCCCTGGTTGGCCAGGTGCATGACGCCGTTGTTGAGGTGTGCGTAGGCGTCGCGTTGGGTGCGCATGACCTCCCGGATCCGTTCGTTGCCCCACCGCGGCCACGAGTGGGACGCGAACATGACCTCGGCCTCGTGCCCGAACAGGTACAGCGCCTTGTTGATCTGGCGCGACCACTCCAGGGCGTCGCGCACCAACGCCCCGCGAAGCGTGTAGATGTTGTGCACCGTGGCGACGATGTTCTCCGCGGCCCAGAACGCCTTGAGGTCAGGAAACCAGGTGTTCATCTCCGCCGGTGCCTCGGTGCCCGGGGTGTTCTGGAACACCATCCGCACCCCGTCGACCGTGTGCTCCTCGATGTCGGCGACGATCTCGATGGTCGGTGGGATCAGGCCCGATGACCCCGCTGCCACTCCCTTGCCGATCGCCTGGTCCACGTGACCGAACGGGCTCCGGTCGAGTAGGGCTCCGTACTGGTAGAACATCCGGCGGTTCATCGCGTTGCCGGCGTACACGTTCTCGGCCACCGCGTGCTCCAGGAACCCCACCGGCGCGATCACGGGAACCCTGCCGCTAGCCACATCCGCTATTCCGACAACACCGTGCGCCCCACCGAAGTGGTCCCCGTGCGAATGGGAGTAGACCACGGCGACCACCGGGCGGGCACCGAGCTTCTCGTTCACCAGGGCGAGCGCGGCTGCCGCGGTCTCCTTGCACGTCAGCGGGTCGAACACGATCCACCCGGTATCGGAGCGGACAAAGGAGATGTTGGCCAGGTCGAAACCACGGACCTGGTAGATGCGATCAGGGACGACCTCGAACAGGCCGTACTCCATGTTCAGGATCGCCTGCCGCTGCAGCGACGGGTGGATCGACGCCAGGTCCTCACCCTCGAGCAGGAAGTCGTAGCTGCCGATGTTCCACGCGACGTGCCCAGCCTCGGCCATGATGCGGCGGTAGTCCGGCGCCGCGATGAAACCGCGCCGAGCCTCAGCAAAGTCGCGCTCGTCGTCGAACGGCAGCCGCGACCGCGCCGCCGCGCGCGCCTGTCGAGTGGACGGCGAGGGCTCCTTGCCCAGTTCGTGGAAATGCTGCTGAGCCATCGATCCGCTCCTCGCCTTGCCGCCATTGGGTCGCGTACGGTGCGCCATCCCGCGACGACCGGGTCCATCGCGAGGTGGTGCCACGGTCAGTGTCCTTGTCCCTACCACTCCGCGCCACAGCTTCATCAAGGCGGCGCCACTCACAGCGCCGCAGTGCCACGCGGCTGCCGTCAAAGGCGGCGGAGTGGGGCAGGTGCCTCATGATCAATCCCGGCCCCCTGTGCATCTCTGGGGTGGGCACTGGCTCGTGCCGTGCTCCGCCGCTACATTGATTTGCATGTTCGGGATCAACGCTGCGGAAGTGGCCGTACTGCTCGGCATCCTCGTCGCATCGGCCCTGGGTCTGTTCCTCATCGTCAAGCTGGCAGTTCGGCAGGGGTCAAAGTAGCCCGAGCTGCGCCAATCAGTCGCTCGATTGGCCACGGCGAACGACATCGGGCCGATCGATACGCGGCGCTAGGACGCGAACGATGGGGAGCTCGATCGCTCTGACCCTGGTCGGGCGTCGGCTCAGGCTCTGGTCTACCGTTCGTCTGCGATTGCGGCGTAGGCGTTGCTCAGTGCCAGGGCGGCCATGACCAGGGACCTGATGATGTCGTGCCGCTGCTCGAGCGTCGAGGTCGGCCCGTCGCCCAGCTCAGGCTCGAGCGGGGCATCACCGAAGGCCTGGTGGATCCGTCGCTTCTCGACCGCGGAAACGTCGAAGAAAGCCCCTTGCAGGACGAATCCGTGAACCACCGACGCCACCTGGGCACGACCCGTCTGGTCCAGGTTTGGATGCACATCGATGGCAACGTCAAGCCAGGACATGTCATCGACCTCGCAGGCCTCGAACTGGTCGCTGATGAGGGAGTAGATCAGCAAGGTCGCGGCCCGCACGCCCGGGGACCCCGCTTCACGCGTGTCGTAGGCCATCTGTGCGGCACGCTGGATCAACTGCTCCGCGCGGTCGGCATCCCCAAAGGCGAGCGCTCGCATCGCCTTGGTGAGCAGGTTCTCCGCCCCGGAGATCTGGGCAAAGCTCAGCTCGTTGAGCATGCGGCCCGACTGGCGGGCCAGCTCGCCGAACTCAGCGCGCTGGCCGGGGACAGAGTCGAACCCCGACGAGAAAGGACCGGTCACCGACGCGACACTAGCGACCACGCCCGGCTCGCTCCAGTCAGCTCCCCGCACGTCGACAGGCCACCAGACGCTCTCGCGCGTCTCGCGGCGATAGGACGCAGTCCGGGGCCGGTTGGCTGAGTGGGTCGCAGAGCCTGACGTCCTGGCGGCTGACCGCAGGCGCAAGGCGGCTGGAGATGAGGAACGTAGGGTGCCATGGCCACGACGGCGCCCGGTTCGGGGTGCACAACCATGAGCCAACAGAAGGACGTGATTCGCGAGCGAAAGACTCCATCGTTGGCCGTCGAACGAGGGCCTTCCCGTAGCCTGATCCAGCCGGATCCGGCGCAATGTCAAGTCGATTTTGGAGCGAGACGTGGGGATCGCGCGAGCGTCACCTGGCAAGCCTCGCTGGAGGTCGGCGCAGGCGGTCGTCGTCGCCACACTCGTGGTGAGCGCCCTGGTGTTCACCGCTGGGGGCCTCGGAGACTCTGGAGTTCGGGACACAGACGCCGACGGGCTCTTCGACCTGGTCGAGACGTCGGGTTGGACGACCCAAAATGGCAGAGTCTTCGTGACCGACCCGAACAACCCCGACACCGACGGTGACGGCCTCTCCGACGGCGCGGAGGCCGGTGCAGTCACCACACACGCGGGTTTTGCAACTGGCTACCTCGGACTGTCTAACCCGCGGGTGCCCGATACCGACGGGGACCAGGTCGGGGACGCTGATGAGTACTTCCTTGATATGGATCCGCAGTCCCGGGACTCCGACTCCGACGGCCTATTGGACAACCTCGAGCTCGATTTCGGGTCCGACCCCACGCGCGCGAACCCTGACGGCGACAGCTACACCGACAAGGAGGAGCGGGACCGGGGCTCGGACCCACTGGCCTACACCCTCACGCGCGGCGAGTTTGTCGCAGCGACCGTGGCGGGAGGGACATTCGGCGACTGTGTGGAATGCGCCCGGAGGGCCGGGATACGAGACGAACAAATCCAGTCGGTTGCCTACCTAGCAGGACATCTGGCTAGCGGTGCTGCTGTCTATGGTGACCTTCGGGACTTGGGCGCTGATCTATGGAAGGGCGACTTCCCCGCTGCGGGGCTGAGCGCCTTCGGTCTGGTGCCGGGTTACGGCGACTCCGCGAAGACGGTCAGGACGCTGGAGAGGTTCGCCAAGCTGGGGGGACCCGCCTCTCACGCAGTCAGGGAGTTTGTCGAAACGCGCCTCTCGTTGCCGCCGGAGGCCAAATCGAAAGTCCTATATAGGATCTTCGGTGCCAAGAAGTGGGCGCCCCTGGCGCTCAAGGGTGAGTTGAAAGACCACGTCGTGTACGTCGGGCGATCGCCAACCGGATCGGTCATCTACGCCGGGATTACCAAGGACTTCGCCAGACGGCAGGTTAACCACGGCGACCGCTTCATGATGGAACCGATCAACGGGGCAAGCGGGCTGTCGTCCGCCGAAGCGCATGCGATCGAAGAGGCCCTGATCAAGCGAGGCGGGTTCGTCGTCAATGGCGGCAAACTCGTGAACAAGGTCCACAGCATCAGCACAAACAGGGTCGACTACGAGCAGGCCGTCGCCTGGGGCGAACAGTGGTTGGTCAGCCACGCTTTCACTGGCCTCTGACGGGCTGGCGCGGCGCGAGCATCACCCTCGATGAGGCATCGCGCTGAGGATTTGGAGATGTTCAAGCCGAAGCTGACGCGTCCTTTACGGCCAAGTCGGCCGCCTACCTGTGCAAGAGGCAGCGGCAGCAACACGGCCGGTGGACCGAGAGTTGACCGCAACCGCGCTCAACAACCTTGCTAAAGCAGGGATGTTGCAGGAGTGGGGCCTCGACGACGACGACGACTACGTAATCGTGCAGCGTGACGGACAGCGAAGGGCGATGTGGGCTGACCAGACATCCGCCTGGGCAACCGGAGTCGCGCATGGCGTAAATCTCGCAAGGGCTGACGGCGCCCACGCCTCGCCTCGAGCGGATCCCGAAGAGCTTGGGCCGCTGCTAGACCTTCTCGTACACCACGACGTCCTATCCGGATGGATAGTCGACGAAGACGGGGACTACCGGCTGGACTCGAGGACCTCAGGGTCTGAATGGGTCTACAACAGCGACATCGCATCTTGGCTCAAGGGCGCCCTGCACACCTTCAGGGCCGCGCGCACGCTCAGCGACGACCAACGAACCACCCTTCGGGAATGGTTCCGCTACCTGCGGCAAGTCGGTCCCCTCGACGGGTGGGAAGCAGACGAGATCGGTGAGTACCGGATCTGGTCAAGAGGCGACACGGACTCCCTGGACGTTCCGGGGAACCTCGCCCTCGCATGGGCAATGGGTGCAGTGGAGGCCACACAGTGGCTCGGGCGACAAAAGGGAGACGAGCCGACCTAGGGGGACGTGGTCAACGCCGGTAATCGAGGAAGAGGGGTCAAGCGTTTAGGGAACGCCGCCGCAGCCACCGGTTATGCAGGGCAACGCCGATCCCGATGCCGGCTATGGGACCGATGGGTTGGGTGATTCTCGGCTTCCTCGTGGCGCTGGTGGTTTTGGGTAACGTGCTGGTACTGGCCAACTGGCGGAACACGGTCGTCTTTAGTGACGAGGGGATCTTCATCCGATTCATGAATGACACGACCGTGCCTTGGGCGGACTACCTGGGGCACTACATCGCCTCGAACGGGATCGTCGAGATCGTCGTGCAGGACCCCGACTCCTACCGCGCTGACTGGCCCACGTGGCGTCGAGCACTGGGTCGGTTCGACCCGACAACCGCCGTCACGGTTTCGCCCAACACACTGACGGTGAGCACCCCCGAGTTCCTGCGAGTCCTGGACGCATACGCTGCTGCCGCCGCCCAGAGCCGCAGCGAGGACGACTCTGAGGCCGACACGCGATCCCCTTGACCCAGCTCGCCGCCCCTTGGCTAGGGTCTGCCGCCCACAGGTCGACCTTTCGCGGCATGAGCGTGCTGTCAGCGATAGCGTCCGAACCATGGCGGAGGGGTGGAGCGTTGTCGACGAGGATCCGGTTCTCAGCGGGAGCGAGGTGCGGGCGCTCCTGTCGACAAATGTCGAGCGGGGCCATCTAGCGACCTACCTGCACAGCGACGCCGGCCGGCTTCTGTCCTTCGTGTCCAACGGCAAGCGAGCAATGCTTGTGCTCATGGAACGTGCCGGCGACCCCGGCGAGCATGCTGTCTCCCCCGAAGCAGTGGGATCCAGCAGCGGCTTCGTCCTGGAGAACGGACAGGAGGACACGTACGACGACGCCGACACCGTCCCTCTGCCGGACGCTCTCGCAGCCGTCTGTTCAATCCTCGATACCGGCCGACCTCCCCGCGGTATGCCCTGGACGGTCGACCGTTGAAGAGGACTGCGGCAGGAGCCCCTGATTCCCTTGGGCGCCGCGCTCCGGTTGGATGTTGCTCATGAGCACTCGGCTGGAGCAGGTGTATCCCGATGTTGCAGCCGGACTGCAGGCGCTCCCCCTCGACCGGCAGTCACGCTTGGTCCAGCAAGTGGCGCTCGATGCGGCCCGGAGCACGGGCCTGCCGGCACCTCATCCTGGGCGCGACCTCGCCGAGTGGTCCGACGCATTGGACTCGCAAGGGTGGTCTCGAGACGCCGAAGGTGAGTGGCGTCAAGCCGAGGACGACTTCGCCCGTGCCCGTGCCGCGGCCGCCCTGTGCCATGCTGCTCAGGCCCGCTCGCGAGCAGGTGCAGCCGAGGACTCCCTCTATGAAAGCATCGCGGCATTGGGGCTCGACGCTATGGCGGAACAACTAGGCCCAGCGATGTAGGAGCAGCTCGCGAATGGCACTGGTAGCGGCATTTCCGGATGACCGGGGGCGCAACTTCGCGTGAGGTGTGAAACATTCTCGGCCTGAGCGACATGGGGGTGGTGTGAGCGGTTACGAGCGGCATTTCGTCGATGTCTTCGAAGCGACGTACGTCGATCTCATGCGATTCGTGGCCAGACGCGTGGACCGGGCCGAGGCCGAGGACGTCGTCGCTGAGGCCTTCACGATCGCGTGGCGGCGCGTGAGCGACCTGCCGACTGACGCCAGCCAAGCCCGCGCATGGGTGTTCGGCATCGCACGGCGACTCGTGCTGGCCCACCACCGGCGAACACACGCCACGGCCGTGGCGTCGCTCGACATCAACCAGCTCCCGACCCCCGGACACGAAGACACCGTCGTCGCGCTTGCAGACTTGGCGCGAGCATGGAACCGGCTGACCGCAGCACACCAGGAGGCCCTGAGCCTGACCTGCTGGGACGGGCTCACCGGCGCCGAAGCCGCCATCGTCCTGGGTATCTCGCCGGTGGCCTACCGGATCCGCCTCAGCCGTGCGCGCCGTGCCTTACACGCGCACCTACGAGCGGTCGAGCAGGCACCGCAACACACGGCCACTGACAACGAGGAAGTGAGCACCCGATGACCCCCGACACACAGCTGAAGCAGATCGACCCTGCGCAGGACATCCCGGACGCTCTCGTCCACGAGCCCGCAGCCCGCGACCTCCTGGCCAACTTGACGTCCCAGCCTTCCCCCTTGGAGCCGGCACGAGCGCGCCCGACCAGCCGACGACGCGTGATGCTCGCCGCAGGCGCCACAGCGGCCACAGTCGCCGGCGTGTTGGGAGTCACTCAAACTCTCGCTCCACCCGACGCCTATGCGTCGTGGACCGCGACGGCACGCGTGGCCACGCCGGCCGAGCAGACCCGCTGGGGACAGGACTGCCTTGACCGTATGTGGCAGGACCAGCCCCACGACTTCGCTGTCCGCCTCGTCGAGATGCGCGGCGACTTCGCGTACACCGTGCTCACCGCCACCGACGGCTTCGAGGCCACCTGTCTGATGAGCGACCCGGGCCCGGGCCGCGAAGTCACCGGCGGTGGGTACACCGGGCCCCTCACTCAGGAGCCGCCCCCCGACGGCCTGGTCACCAACAGCGTTCGCGCGCAATCCGACGACGACGGAAACGCCCAGTTCGAAGTGACCGGCAAAGCCGGCTCGAACGTCACGGCCGTCACGTTCGCCGTCAACGGCACGCAAGTCCACGCCACCCTCCACGACGGCTATTTCGCCGCATGGTGGCCCGGAAGCACCTCCCTCATCCCACGGTTCGGCCCGCCCAACCCTGACGTCACCATCACGCTCGGAGACGGAAGCCAGGTCACTCGGCAAATCCAGGACTACGACGTGTCACCCCTGTAACGCCGCCCAGGTCGCCAGGTACGAACGGCGCGTGGAGTGGCTCAAGTCGCAGCCCGTCGCGCGTTCCGCTCATCGGCATGTCCGCGAGACAGGCCGACGCCGACGTAGCCCTCAGTGGGCGATATGACGCACGTGGATCCGACGGGTGGGCGACGACGTTCGCTTCCCGCTGGCGGCGGCGATCCCTCGGTCAGGGGGTCGACGTGGAGCAGGGCAGCAGGCCCATCCGCTCCTTGAGGGTGAGCACCCGCGCGACCGACGCGTCGACCTGTGCGGCGAAGCCGGCATCCGCCGCCGACTTCGCGGCCAGCGCCTCGAGCATCTCGTCGGCATCGGACGCCGCACCCGTCAGCACGATGTCGCCGCCGGCGCCGATGTGACGCACCGCCCGGTCACCGACCGGCACCGCGTCCAGCGCCTGCGCGTTGACGTCGTCGGTGATGACGACACCCTCGTACCCCATCTGCTCGCGCAGCAGCCCGGTGACGATCTTCTCCGAGAACATCGCGGGGTTGGCCTTGTCGAGCTTGGGGTAGCGGGCCGAGGCCATCATCACCAAGCCCGCGCCGGCCTCGATGCCGTCGGCGAACGGCTGGAGGAACGGGTCATCCGTCGTGGCCACCGAGTCGGTGATGCCGGTCGCCGAGAAGTCGGTGTTGTTGCGCACCCGCCCGAGCCCCGGGAAGTGCTTGACCGTGCCCTCGACGCCGCCCTCGAGCATCCCCTCCAGGAACGCCGTCGCCGACCGCGACACCGCCTTCGGGGTCGAGCCGTACTGCCGCCCCCAGCGCCCGATCGGCTCGTTGTCCTTGCCGATCTCCTTCGGCACCGTGTCGGTCACCGGGGCGAGGTTGACGTTGACCCCGGCGGCCTTGATCTCCTTGGCCCAGCCGGTCGCCTCACGCGTCAGCTCGGCGGGTGACATCTGCGCCTGCTTGGACGCCGTCGGTGGGCGGGTGAAGCCCTCGCCGCGCAGCTGGTGCACGACGCCGCCCTCCTGGTCGGCCGCGATGAGCAGCCCCACCCCGCCGGTGGCCTCTGGCGAGACCAGCCCCTGCAGGTGCGTCGACGTGCGGGTCACCTTCGGCGCGCCCTCCCACCCGCCGAGGTAGATGACGTTACCCACGTGCTCCTTGGCGACCAGGTCATCGAGCGAGTTCAGCGGGGCGTTGGTGTCGAAGCCGACCATGAGCAGCTGCCCGAGCCGCTGCTGCGCCGACAACGACTCGAAGGTCGTCGCCACGCACCCGGCAGGCGATGCGGATGCCGTCGCGCTCACCGTCGGCGTCGCGCTCACGGTCGCGCTCGCCGTCGCCGACGGAGTGGCCGGTGGCGACGACACGACCGAGGCCGCCCCGGGGTCCGGGCTGCCCGAGCACCCGGCGACCCCGACGACGATCATGGTGGCCAGGGAGCCCACCACTGCACGCGTGCCCACTCGGGCACGCTCGCGGGATGGCCGGGACGTCGCAAAGGTCACCGCACGACGGTACGCGACGGCACGGCATCCGCCATGATCGAGCCCATGCCGACCCTGCCCGTGATCCTCGACGTCGACACCGGCGTCGACGACGCCTGCGCGCTGCTCCTCGCCGCGCTCCATCCCGCCCTGGACCTGCGCGCCGTCACCTGCGTCGGGGGCAACGCGCCGCTCGCCGACGTCGTGCGCAACACCCTCACGGTGCTCGAGACCGTCGGCCGCGGGGACGTGCCCGTCGGGGTCGGCGCCGCTCGCCCGCTGCTCGAGGACCCGGTCGACGCCCGGCACGTCCACGGCGCCGACGGCATGGCCGACCTCGGGATGCCGGCCCCGACCCTCGCGCCGGACCCGCGCCCCGCGCTGGACCTCCTGCGCGACACCATCACCGCCGCGGCCGATGCCGGTACACCGGCCACGGTCGTGCCGCTCGCCCCGATGACCAACCTGGCCCTGCTCGCCCGCGTGTACCCCGAAGCCTTCGCGAGCATCGGCCGGATCGTGTTCATGGGCGGCGGGGTCGACATCAGCAACGCGACCGCGGCGGCGGAGTTCAACGTCTTCCACGACCCCGAGGCCACCGCCATCGTCCTCGACGCCTGCGCGAGCGCTGACGTGCCGGTGACGATGTACGGCCTCGACGTCTTCTACGACCCGCTCGTCACCGACACCCACGTCGACGGGTTGCGCGCGCTCGGCACCCCGGTCGCCGACCTCGCCGCCGGGCTGATCTCCTTCCACCACCGGCGGTTCGCCAACGCGGGCGCGACGATCGGCGATGCGGGCGCGGTCGGCATCCTCATCGAACCCGACGCCGTGGTGACCCAGCGACTGCCGGTTCGGGTCGAGCTCACCGGCACCTGGACCCGCGGGCGCACCGTCGTCGACCGCCGCGACTGGGACGGTCACCTGGCGCACGACCCGCACGGACTGGCCCCGGCTCAGGTCGACGTCTGCCTGTCGATCGACGGCCCGCGGATCGCCGAGTTGTGGGTGCGCACCGTGCGGGGGGAGGCCTCATGAGTGGGCGGGTGCTCGTGCTCGGGTCGCTCAACGTCGACCTCGTGACGCGGGTGGAACGGCATCCGCGGCCGGGGGAGACCGTGGCCGGTGAGGGCCTGCAGCAGCTGGCCGGTGGCAAGGGGGCGAACCAGGCCGTGGCTGCGGCAGCGGCGGGTGCACCGGTCGCGATGGTGGGCTGTGTCGGCGACGACGCCGGCGGTGCTGCCTACCGGCGCCGGCTCGAGGCCCTGGGGGTGGACGTCGCCGGCGTGCGCGTGTGCCCGGGGGTGCCCACCGGCACGGCGATCGTCACGGTGGCCGACGGCGGCGAGAACTCGATCGTCGTCATCGCCGGCGCCAACGACCTGCTCGACGAGCGTGAGGTCGCGGCGGTCGACGCGCTCGGCCCCGGCGACGTGCTGCTCGTGCAGCTCGAGGTGCCGCGAGCCGTGGTCTGCACGGCGGTGCGGCGGGCCGCTGGTCGCGGGGCGCGCGTGGTGCTCAACACCGCACCGTATGCCGCCCTCCCGCCCGACGTCGTCGCCCTCGCCGACCCCGTCGTCGCCAACGAGCACGAGATGGCCGCCCTGGCCGAAGCGGGTGCCGAGCCTCGGTCGCTGCTCGTGACCTTCGGCGCGAACGGGGCCTCCTGGGACGGGGTCACGGCACCGGCGCACCCCGTCGCCCCCGGCGAGGTCGTCGACACGACGGGGGCCGGCGACGCGTTCTGCGGAGCGCTCGCCGCCGCCCTGGCCCGCGGCGCCGATCGAGCCGAGGCGCTCGACGCGGCGCTCGCAGCGGGAGCCGCGGCAGTCCGGCATCCGGGCGCGCAACGCGACCCCGAACTCACCTGACGCGGCCCCGGCCCGCACAGAACTTTCTCGCCCGACGCGCCGCCACCCCGCGCAGAACTTTCTCGCCCGATGCCAGAACCTTCAGCATCGCCCCACAAATGATGTCTTGCGATGGTGAACCCTGTAGCACCGGGCGAGAAAGTTCCGAGGGGGGAGAAGGTCAGGTGGGGTCGACGACGAGCACTGTCGGCTGCCCGGCCACCCGGGTCAGGATCACCGTGGCCTGGGCGCCGTCGCCGGCCTTGCGTCCGATCCGCAGCTGGCGGCGCAACTCGTCGTCGTCGAGGCGGATGCCGCGTTTCTTGATCGTCAGCCCCGTGACCCCCCGCTCGCGCAGCCAGGCCCGCAGGGACTTCACCGTGAACGGCATCGCCTCGAGCACGGCGTACCGGCGGGCGAAGTCGACCTCGACCTGCGCCTCGGACACGACGTAGCCGAGACCCCGGTCGACCTCACTGCCCAGCGTCGCGGCGGTCAGGGCCCCGAGCAGCCCGGCCTGGGTCACCGCCCGGTCGGGTTCGTAGAGCCACGGCCCGACCGAGGCCAGTGACTCCACCGTGGGCGGGTCGGGCTCGGCCGCCGCCTCGTCGACCTCGACCGGCGCCCGGCCGGCCCGCAGGATCCGGGCGCTGCGCCCCGGACGCTGGGCCAGCGGCCCCCACCAGACGGCGCACTCGAGCACCTCACCGGCGAACGACGTCCACTGCGCCTCGGTGCCGAGGGGGATGGCGTCCTGCGGCATCGACGGGGAGAGCTTGGCGCCGGTGGCGGGCACGGCGGTCGCGACCTGGAGCACGAACTCCCACGTCGGGCGGATCTCGTCGAGGCGGAAGACGCGCTTGATCCGCCCGTGGCGGCCGGTGTGTCCCGGCACCCGCCGGGCGGGGTCGAGCCACACCCCGACCCGGGCTCGCAGGGGGTCGCGGGGGGCCTCGAACTCCTCGGCCAGCCCGACCCGGGCCCGCGAATCCGGCCATGGACGCAGGTTGTGGTCGGCGATCGCGGCGGTGACCGGGTCGATGTCGATCCCCTGCACGGTGACGCCGAGGGCCGACATGGCCACGGCATCCGCACCGATCCCGCAGCCCAGGTCGTGCACGGTGGCCAGGCTCGCGTTGTAGAAGCGCCCGGCGTGGGTGGCCGCGACCTCGAGCCGCGAGGCCTGCTCGAGCCCGTCGGGGGTGAACAGCGTCTCGGCGGCGAACTCGCCGAACTTCGCCACGGCGCGCGCCTGGAGGCGCTGCTGGGTCAACAGGGCGGCGACGAGATCGGGGGGGTGGCCCTCGCGGCGCAGCCGGTCGCCGAGGCGCATCACCTCGCGCTCGTCGTACGGCGGCAGCGAGCGCAGGAGCGCCCGACCCTCGGGCGACCCGAGGGTTCTCACCGTGCCGACGTCCACGGGGCCTGATCCTGCCATCCCGCCCACCGGATGCCGTGTCGCTTGCGTCGCGCCCTCGTCGCGCACGCCCTCCCTGCCCGCCGGTTGGCACTCAAGTTGACCGAGTGCTAATCGGCGACCTAGATTTGCCTCATTGGCACTCGCCCCCGGTGAGTGCCAGCGCACCCCGGGTCCACCTCGACCCCCGCGACGGCGAAGCGGCCCCGGAACGCGCAGTCCCGTCCACTTTCGACTCACCCCACAGGGGAGGAGCACACCGTGTCGGTTTCCATCAAGCCGCTCGAGGACCGCATCGTCATCAAGAGCCTCGAGGCCGAGCAGACGACCGCGTCCGGTCTTGTCATCCCGGACACCGCGAAGGAGAAGCCCCAGGAGGGCGAGGTCCTCGCAGTTGGCCCCGGCCGCATCGACGACAAGGGCAACCGCGTCCCGCTCGACGTCAACGTCGGCGACCGCGTCATCTACAGCAAGTACGGCGGCACCGAGATCAAGCACGGCGGCGAGGAGTTCCTGATCCTCTCCGCCCGCGACGTTCTCGCCATCGTCGGCTGACGCAGCACTCGCATGCCGTGACCGCGCCCCGGTGCGCACCCGCTCACCGGGTGCCACCGGGGCGCGTCCGGTAACGGTGACCACCAGACCAACCGCCGCAGGCAGCGCGACGAGCGTGCCCGGCATCCCGATCACGAAGGACAGCAATGGCCAAGGAACTGGAGTTCAACGACTCCGCCCGCAAGTCGCTCGAGCGCGGCGTCGACGCCCTCGCGAACGCCGTCAAGGTGACGCTCGGCCCCAAGGGCCGCAACGTCGTCATCGACAAGAAGTGGGGTGCGCCGACGATCACGAACGACGGTGTGACCATCGCTCGCGAGATCGAGCTCGAGGACTCCTACGAGAACCTCGGCGCCCAGCTCGCCAAGGAGGTCGCCACCAAGACCAACGACGTCGCCGGTGACGGCACGACCACCGCGACCGTCCTCGCCCAGGCGATGGTGCACGAGGGCCTGCGCAACGTCGCGGCCGGTGCGTCGCCGTCCGGCCTCAAGCGCGGCATGGACAAGGCCGTCGAGGCCGTGTCCGACGAGCTGCTGCGCACGGCCCGCGAGATCGAGTCCAAGGACGAGATCGCCCAGGTCGCCTCGCTCTCCGCGCAGGACCAGGAGATCGGCTCCACGATCGCCGAGGCGTTCGACAAGGTCGGCAAGGACGGAGTCATCACCGTCGAGGAGTCCTCGACCGCGAGCACCGAGCTCGAGTTCACCGAGGGCATGCAGTTCGACAAGGGCTACATCAGCCCCTACTTCGTCTCCGACCCCGAGCGCATGGAGGCCGTCCTCGAGGACGCCTACGTGCTCATCAACCAGGGCAAGATCTCGGCGATCGCCGACATCCTCCCGGTGCTCGAGAAGGTCGTGAAGTCCGGCAAGCCACTGCTCATCATCGCCGAGGACGTCGACGGCGAGGCCCTGTCGACGCTCGTCGTCAACAAGATCCGCGGCACGTTCAACGTCGTGGCCGTCAAGGCCCCCGGCTTCGGTGACCGCCGCAAGGCCATGCTCCAGGACGTGGCCGTGCTCACCGGCGGCCAGGTCGTCGCCGAGGAGGTCGGCCTCAAGCTCGACCAGGTCGGTCTCGAGACGCTGGGCCAGGCCCGCCGCGTCGTCGTCACCAAGGACACCACGGTCGTCATCGACGGTGCCGGTGCCCACGAGGACGTCGAGGGTCGGGTCAACCAGATCAAGCAGGAGATCGAGCGCACCGACTCCGACTGGGACCGCGAGAAGCTCCAGGAGCGTCTCGCCAAGCTCGCCGGTGGCGTGTGCGTCATCAAGGTCGGCGCGCACACCGAGGTCGAGCTCAAGGAGAAGAAGCACCGCATCGAGGACGCCATCTCGGCGACCCGCGCGGCCATCGAGGAGGGCATCGTCGCCGGTGGCGGCTCCGCCCTCATCCAGGCCGTCAAGGTCATCGACGGGCTGGGTCTCGAGGGTGACGAGGCCGTCGGTGCCGCCATCGTGCGCAAGGCCGCGGCCGAGCCGCTGCGCTGGATCGCCGAGAACGCCGGCATGCAGGGCTACGTCGCCGTCGCCAAGGTCCAGGACCTCGAGCCCGGCCAGGGCCTGAACGCCGCCACCGGCGAGTACGAGGACCTCGTCAAGGCCGGCGTCATCGACCCGGTCAAGGTCACCCGCTCGGCGCTGCGCAACGCCGCCTCGATCGCGTCGATGGTGCTCACCACCGACACGCTCGTCGTGGACAAGAAGGAAGAGGAGCCGGCTGCTGCTGGTGGCCAGGGCCACGGGCACGGCCACTGAGGCTGATCCTCCCCGCGCCGCCTGACGGCGCACCACGCACGAACCGGATGCCGTCCGCTCACCCGAGCGGGCGGCATCCGTCTGTTCCGGCGTCGGGCTTGACGAAACTATTCACACAGTGAATAGTCGAGCCCATGACAACGGGGCACGTGGTTCTGGGGCTGCTGTCGAGGGGGCAGCAGCACGGGTACGACCTCAAGCGCCAGCACGACGAGCTCTTCCCGGCCGTGAAGGAGATCGCCTTCGGCCAGGTCTATGCAGCGCTCGGGCGCCTGCGCGACAAGGGGTTCGTCGAGGAGGCCACGCGCCAGCGCGTCGACGGCCCCGAGCGCACGGCCTACCGGATCACGGATGCCGGTCGGGCCGAGTTGGCGTCCTGGCTGGCTCAGGTCGAGCCACTGCCCGAGCGCACCGCCAACCCGGTGGCCACCAAGGTCACGCTGCTGCTGCTGGCCGAGGGGGCGGAGCGCACCGTCGAGCACCTCGTGCGCGAGCGCGCGGTCCGCGTCGCCCGGATGCGCGAGCTCACCGCGGCCAGGCAACGACCCGGAACCACCTTCCAGGAGGTCCTCGCGGCCGACCACGCCCTGGCGCACCTGGACGCCGACCTGCGCTGGATCGAGTCGGCTCGCCGGCGCATCCACGACCTCGAGGGGGAAATCGCATGACGTCACCAGTGCTCAGCTGCCGAGGTGTCACCCACGCCTACGACGGGCCGCCCGTCCTCCAGGGGGTCGACCTCGACGTCCTCGAGGGGGAGATCGTCGCCGTGACAGGGCCGTCCGGCTCGGGCAAGTCGACCCTGCTGCTCTGCCTGGCCGGCATCATCGTGCCCACCTCGGGTTCGGTGCACCTCGGCGGCGTCGACCTGCGCGCCCTGGGGGAGCGTGGTCGGGCGACCCTGCGCCGCGAGTCGGTGGGCATCGTCTTCCAGTACGGCACGCTCGTGCCCGAGCTGACCGGCGAGGAGAACGTCGCGTTGCCGTTGCTGCTGTCCGGGCAGCCTCGGCGCGAGGCGATCGGGCAGGCTCGCGAGTGGCTGGGCCGGCTCGGTGTGGACAGCGTCGGCGCGACAACCGCCGCGCGGATGAGCGGGGGTGAGAGGCAGCGGGTCGCGCTCGCCCGGGCCCTGGTCGTCCGACCTCGCGTCGTGCTCGCCGACGAACCCACCGGGGCGCTCGACTCGGTGGCGTCCGACCTCGTCGCGACCGAGCTCGTCGCCGCCGCCCGGGACGCCGGGGCGGCCGTCGTGCTCGTCACCCACGACGCACGCGTCGCGGCGCACGCCGACCGTGAGGTGCACCTGTGGGACGGGCGGGTCGATGGGGCGGTCGGGGCAGACGCCGTGGACGCGCCGACTCACGATGGCGTGGTGACGGCATGAGTGGCACCCTGGCGTGGTCCGACGCCTTGTGGCTCGCCCGGCACCGCACCCCGAACGACCGACTGCGGTTCTGGGGCAGTGCGGTGTCGTCAGGGTTGGCAGCCGCCGTCGTCTGCTCAGCGCTGGGCCTGATCGCGCTCGGCGGCGGCGACGTGAACAGCGCACTCGGCGTGGTCGCCGAGCCGGGAACGCGGGCCGGTGTCGTCATCGCGGTGTTCCTCGTGGCGCTGCCAGCGGTGTACCTCACCGCCCAGACCTGGAAGCTGGGCTCTGTCGAGCAGCGTGAGCGACTGCTCCAGCTGAGGGATGCCGGAGCCGGTGGCAGGGAACTGCGGCGCGTCGCGGTGGCCGACGCCCTGGTGCCGGTCGGGTCCGGTGCAGCCGTGGGTGTGGCCGTGCTCGGCCTTGTGATCGCCCTGCTGAACCTCCGACGCGCTTGGCTGCCGCTCTACCGGGTCGATGGCGACACCCTAACGCCCACTGGCGCCAAGGGATACGTGGCGCGCATGGAGTTGCTGCCGAATGTCGCCGTCGTGTCGTGGTGGCCGGCGCTCGTCGCAATCGTGGCCGTGTGCGCCCTCGCCGCCCTCGCTGCGGCGCTCTCCGTGTCGCGGGTGGACCGGCAGGCCCGGCGCCGCCGCACCCTGGTCGGGGCGACGGCGGCGCTGACGGCACGCAGGGTCAGCCGTCCCGACCTGTTGCTCGCCCTGCGCCGGATCGCCCAGGAGCCCCGCGCGACCACTCGGCCGGCGATGCTTCTCGGCCTCGCAGCATTCATCGCCGCCATGTCGACGTGGCTGTCGAGACTGTTCCTGGCATCGAACAACGGCTTCCTGGAGTTCTACCGGCAGTCGTTCGACCTCGTGGCCATGGCGACGTGGCTGGGAGTCGCGCTGTGTGCACTCGGTCTGGTGGTCACCCTCACGGATGCCGTGCTGCGCAGGCGACGTGCCGATGCCGCCGCGGTCGCGGTCGGAACACCGCTCGGGGTCCTGCGGCGAGCCCTCGTGCTTCAGGCGTTACTCCCGGCGGTGCTGCCAGTTCTCGGTGGGCTGGCTCTCGGTGGGCTGGCAGGCGTCGTGTTGACCGGCGGCCAGATGGCGACCGGCGAGGACGTCGGCTCCGGCCCGTTCGTCCCGCTTCCGTGGCTGGCTTGGGCTAGCTGGGGGGTCGGCATCCTCGTCGTGGCCGGTGGAGCCGCCCTCATCGCGTCGACCGCTCTGGGGCGGACCACTCAGGTCGATCAGCTGCGCGTCACCGCCTGACCAGACGTCCAGGGGTTGTCAGGGGGCGGCGGTGATGTGCAGGGTCTCGCCCTCGAACGTCACGACGTCGCCTGGGCGCACCTGTCGGCCGCGCCTGGTGTCGATCTCGCCGTTGACGGCCACGACGCCCCGCTCGATGACTTCGCGCGCCATGGCTCCGTCATCGACGACCCCCGCCAGCTTGAGCAACTGCCCGAGGCGGATGGTCTCGTCACGGATGGGGACCTCGATGGGAGTGCTCACGCGTCAAGGCTACGGCGACGTGCCGTGAGACGTTGTCCGGGCCGCAGGTGGGTTGTCGCTTCGACAGGTGTGATCTGTCGAAGCGGCCCCTGCGGCCCGGACTGCTTCTCGCCCCCGGTCTGGTGGCGTCCCGGTCACGACGGTGACGTCAGGACGCGATGTGGCGGCCCCGTGCATAGAAGGACTCGCGCTCGTCTTCGGTGAGTCCGCCCCACACGCCGTACGGCTCGCGCACGGCGAGTGCGTGGCTGCGGCAGGCCTCGATCACCGGGCAGTCAAAGCACACCTCTTTGGCTGCGCCTGCCCGGATGCGGCGCTTGGTGCCGCGCTCGCCCTCGGGGTGGAAGAACACGTCGGGCCCGACACGTCGGCAGGACCCTTGGAGCTGCCAGTCCCACAGGTCGGCAACGGGCCCGGGGAGCCTGGTGGCCTGCGACACGCCTACCTCCTCACGTGGTGTCGGCCACTTCCCTGAGTGGCCGGTTCACCACGCTAGGAGTGGTTTGGAAAAGGTCGGGTATGTCAAAGGTATGGAGTTGGTCAAAAAGTTGCAGCGATGTGAGTCAGACGTCAACAAGCCTGCTATAGAACGTTATTCACCACTCAACCAGGTCGGTGCGCCTCGAGGTATCGCAGCACCGCGAGCACCCTGCGGTGGTCCTGAGCGGTCGCCTCGGCCAGGCCCAGCTTGCCGAGGATGCGAGCGACGTGGGTCTCGACCGTGCGCTCGGCGATGACCACGCGGGCGGCGATCCCCGCGTTGGTCAACCCCTCGGCCATCAGGGCCAGTACCTCGTGTTCGCGCGGGGTGAGCGAGCCCAGCCCCGGGCTGCCGCCGACCATGAGCCGAGCCACCACCTCCGGGTCGAGCGCCGAACCGCCGTCGGCGACCCGGTCGAGGGCGTCGAGGAACTGCGTGACATCGAGAACCCGGTCCTTGAGCAGGTAGCCGAAGTGGCCACCGGCCACGAGGTCGACCGACAGTCGTGACTCCACGTGCTGGGAGAGCAGCAGCACCCCGATCTCCGGTCGCTCCAACCGAACCCGTGCCGCGACCCGGGCGCCGTCGTCGGCGTGGTCGGGCGGCATCCGGACGTCGAGGATCGCGACGTCGGGGCCGTGCTCGAGCACGGCGGCCAGCGCACTCGGGGCGTCGGGGGCGTCGGCGACGACGTCGTGGCCGACCTCGGTGAGCAGCGACCTCAGCCCGGCACGAAAGAGCGCCGAGTCCTCGCCGATCACGATGCGCACGGGATGACCGCCTCGAGCGAGGTGCCGCCACGCGGCTCGGAGGACACGGTCAGCCGGCCGCCCACGGCGTTCACCCGATCGCTGAGCATCGACAGCCCCGAGCCAGGCGTGAGGCGTGCGCCGCCACGGCCGTCGTCGCGCACGGCGACGTGGACGACGGACGCCTCCTGGCGCACGTCGACGGCGACGCGGGATGCCGCGGCGTGCTTGACGGCGTTGGCGACGCCTTCGCTCGCGACGTAGTAGGCGGTGAGGCTCACGTGGTCGGGCAGGTCGTCGGCCGAGTAGGTGACCTCGAGGGGCAGGGCGCTGGAGCGGGTCAGGCTCTCCAGGGCCGGAGCCAACCCGTCGTCGAGACAGCTCGGGCGCAGCCCGTGGGCGATCTGGCGCAGCTCGGCCACGGCGAGGGACAACTCGTCGACCGCCCCGTCGACCAGGGCGTCGAGGTCCGGGCCGTCACCTCCGGCTGCCCGGTGCTGGGCCACCCGTAGGCGCATGCCGAGGGAGACCAGCCGCTGCTGGGCGCCGTCGTGCAGGTCCATCTCGAGCCGGCGGCGCTCCTCGTACCCGGCGCTGAGCAGGCGCCGACGGCTGGCCTCGACCGCGGCCAGGGCCTCGGAGAGCTCTCCACGAAGGCGCACCGACTCGGCCAGCAGGCCGGCCTCACGCGCGACCTCGTCGGGGATGCCGGCACCCCCGTCCCCGGGGCGGATCACCCCGACGACGTTGCCCGCCAACGTGATCGGGGTGCTGCCCTGTACCGGAACGGGGCTCTGGTCGACGTCGACGAAGGTCGTGCTGCCCGGCCGCTGGTACCCGACCCGCAGCCCGGGGTCGCGCAGCCCGTCGCGCAGCACCTGCTCGAGCCGCTCGGGCTGGTCGTCGCCCGCGTGCACGGCCGTCACGAGCGAACGGACCGCCTCGACGCCTCGCTCGCGCCGCGGGTGCAGGCGGCGGCCGAGCACCCGCAACAGCAAGGACCGGGCCGGGAGGAGCGCGATCATGACGATGACCGTCGAGATCACGGCAGCGGTTGCCGAGTCACCGCCGAGGGCGCGTCCGATCACTGCCGACAGCACGGCATACGACGCCACCACCCCGAAGGCGAGGGTCGAGTACGCGGCCGTGGCCACGAGCGCCTTGTCGACGTCGTAGAGGTCGTGCCGCAGCATGGCGATGAGCGTGGCGGTCGGGATGGCGACGTTCATCGCGACGAGGCCGCCGAGGGCGATGATCGGGGTGCCGGTGAGCAGGTAGCCGGCCCAGCACAACAGGATCGTGGCCGGGACGCTCAGGCAGGAGAGGAACATCCAGCGCAGTCGCGAACGCTCGAGGTCGGTGTCCGCTGCCCGGTACCGCCGCCGGGTCGACAGGGCCGCGGCGACCAGAGCGGCGTAGAACGCGATGAGCACGGGGATGCAGGCGTAGCCGATCCAGTGCGTGCCGAACGGTCGGGGCCAGTCGGGCAGGGGAGGTGTCAGGGGCCCGGGGGCGATCGCGAGCAGCAGGTTGAACGCGACGACGAGGGCGGGCAGGGCGATGGCGGTGCGCCGCCCCCAGGTGTCGGCCGGGCGGCCGTCGGGGAACAGGAGCAGCACCATCGCGAAGGGGAGGAACCAGCCCATCCAGATGCCCTGGGTGAGGTTGAGCAGCTCGGCGCTGCCCATGAGGCCGCTCGGCGGCTCGGCCAGCGCCTCGGCCCAGGTGCCGTGGGCCATCTGCAGGATGATGTTGGCCCCTGCTGCGGTCAGCCAGGGCCCCACCCAGTTCGACGGATCGTGACGTGTCACGAGGTGACCGGCGGTGAACGGGATCGCCGAGCAGAGGACCACCCCGCCGACGACCCACGCGCCGGCCGGGTCGCCCTTGTCGCGGACGGCGATGACGGCCAGCACGAGCAGTGCGGCGGAGACGGCCCACAGGCCGTACGTCACGCGCCGCGGCCAGGTCATGACTCAGGCTAGGGCGCAGGCCAAGGCCACGTCATCCGTACCAGCACGCACCCGCCAGCACCCAGATGAGGTGCAGTGCCTGCTCGGACGACGACGGGGTGCTCGGGGCGTGACGGTGGGACGACACCGAAACCCCACCTCAGGAGCACACCAGCCATGAGCGCCATCGAGCACCACACCGCACCCACCGACCACGCCACATCGGCGTCCGTGCCGACCACCTCGGATGCCGCCCCCCGCGACCTGCGGCGGACGTGGCGCCGCATCGCCGCGGCATCCCTGGTTCTGGGACCTCTCGGCGTGACCGTGATCCGGGCCGTCATGCCCTACTGGACGAGTGACTCGACGGCCGAGATGGTCGCGGGTATGGCCGCCTCTCCCGGGCGGGCGGCGGCGATGAACTGGATCGCCGTGCTCGTCACGCCGTTCCTCATGCTCAGCGCCCTGGCCATGGGCTACGTCGCGAGGCGCCGGGCCCCGGTGATCGCCACGTGGGGCGCAGCCGTCCTCTTCGGCGCCTACTCGCTCGGCAGCGCGGTCGGGGCCCCCGACATCCTCGTCGCCACCCTGCTCGCCCGCGGTGACGACCAGGCGTCCGTCGCGGCGGACGCCGCCCTGCTCATGGACGCCCCGGCCATGCTGACCGGGGCCATCGCCTTCGTCGTGGGCCACCTCGTCGGCATGGTGCTCGTCGCCATCGCGGTGGTCCGGGCCCGCGTCGTCGCCTGGTGGGTGGGCGCCCTCATCGCCGTGGCGCAGCCGATCCACGTGGTCTCGGCCGTCATCGTGCCGAACCGGATGCTCGACGTCGTCCTCGGTTGGGGCGCGACCACGCTCGGGTACGCCATCGTCGCCCTGGCCGTGCTGCGCACGAGCGACGACGAGTGGGACCTGCCGCCCCGCAGCCGCTGACACCGCCCGCAACGTCCGGCAGGGTGGTCGCTCGCGCGACCACCCTGCCGGACGTTGCGAAGCACGGCAGGGGCCCTGCGGATCAGCACGTAGAATCGGGTGATGAGCCTCGGACTCGACGAGATCGGCACCACCCACGACCGCGACAGCAGCAGCCAGGGCAGCGACCTGCCCAGCGCAGCGCCGCACTCACCCTTCGCCGAACTCGGCCTCACCTATGACGACGTCCTGCTCCAGCCGGGCGAGACCGACGTCATCCCGAGCGAGGTCGACACCACGGCCCGCCTGACGCGCGAGATCTCCCTCCGCGTCCCGCTCGTCTCTGCCGCGATGGACACCGTGACCGAGGCCCGCATGGCCATCGCGATGGCCCGCCACGGCGGCCTCGGGGTGCTGCACCGCAACCTCTCCATCGAGGACCAGGCCTACCAGGTCGACCTCGTCAAGCGCACCCAGACCGGCATGATCTCCAACCCGGTCACCATCGGCCCCGACGCGACCCTCGAGGAGCTCGACGAGATCTGCGGCCGCTACCGCGTCTCGGGGCTGCCCGTCATCGACGAGTCCCAGCGCCTGCTCGGCATCGTCACCAACCGCGACCTGCGCTTCACCCCGGTCGCTGAGTGGGCCGAGACCATCGTGCGTGACGTCATGACGCCGATGCCGCTCATCACCGGCCACGTCGGCATCAGCCACGACGAGGCCACCCTCCTGCTGCGCCAGCACAAGCGCGAGCGCCTTCCGATCATCGACGACCAGGGGCGCCTCCAGGGGCTCATCACCGTCAAGGACTTCGTGAAGTCCGAGCAGTTTCCGAACGCCAGCAAGGACGCCGACGGGCGCCTGCTCGTCGGTGCTGCGGTCGGCTACTTCGGGGAGGCCTGGCAGCGCGCGACGACCCTCGTGGATGCCGGGGTGGACGTCCTCGTCGTCGACACCGCCCACGGTCACGCCCGTCTCCTGCTCGAGATGATCGAGCGGGTCAAGCGTGACCCGGCGACCCGCCACGTACAGGTCATCGGCGGCAACGTCGCGACCCGGGCGGGGGCCCAGGCGCTCATCGATGCCGGTGCCGATGCCGTCAAGGTGGGGGTCGGCCCCGGGTCGATCTGCACCACGCGCGTCGTCGCGGGCGTCGGCGTCCCGCAGGTGACCGCCATCTACCAGGCGTCGCTCGCGTGTGCCCCGGCCGGTGTGCCGCTCATCGGGGACGGTGGCCTGCAGTACTCGGGCGACATCGCCAAGGCCCTCGTGGCCGGTGCCGACACGGTCATGATCGGCTCGCTGCTGGCCGGCTGCGAGGAGAGCCCGGGCGAGCTCGTCTTCATCAACGGCAAGCAGTTCAAGGCCTACCGCGGCATGGGCTCGCTCGGCGCGATGTCGTCACGGGGCAAGAAGTCGTACTCCAAGGACCGCTACTTCCAGGCCGACGTCACCTCCGACGACAAGATCGTCCCCGAGGGCATCGAGGGCCAGGTGGCCTACCGCGGCCCCGTCGGGGCGGTTGCCCACCAGCTCATCGGCGGGTTGCACCAGTCGATGTTCTACGTCGGTGCGCGCACCGTGCCCGAGCTGAAGGCGCGCGGCCGCTTCATCCGCATCACGCCCGCTGGGCTGCGCGAGTCGCACCCCCACGACATCACCGGCATCGTCGAGGCGCCGAACTACTCCCAGGGCTGACGTCAGTCGCCGATGATGGCGTCGCGGTAGGACGCCAGGGCGAGCCCGCCCTCGGCCGTGCGGTCCACCGACGTCGCCGCGAGCACCCCTCGCACGATGGCCCGGGCCACGCAGTCGGCGGCGGCGGTCTGCAGGTCCACCTCGTCGAGGCCGCTCACGCCCGGCCGGGCGCCGGTGGCCAAGGCGAACACGGTGTCGCCGTCGAACGCCGTGTGCACCGGTGACAGCGCCCGCGCGAACCCGTCGTGGGCGACGCCGGCCAGCTTGCTGCACCCCGCCTTGGAGAGGGTGGCATCGGTCGCGACCACGGCCAACGTGGTCGCCGTGCCGGCCCGCAACGCCGCGACCGCAGCGGCGCGTGCCTCCCGGTACGAGGTGACCAGCCCGGCATCCGGCGTCGGCAGGTCGAGATCCGCCGCCAGGTGGGCGGCCAGCATCCGACCATCGGGCCCGAACGGTTCGCCGACGGCGTTGACGACGACGAGCGCGCCCACCGTCACCCCCGAGGACAGGACGGCGGATGCCGTCCCCACGCCACCGCGCAGACCTCCGGTTCGCGCGCCGGTACCCGCCCCCACCGAGCCCTGCTCGACCGGGCCCGCACCGGCAGCGGCGAAGGCGGCCGCGCCGTCGCCCGGCCTCGGGTGGTTCAGCCACGTCCCGCCGCGCCCGAGGTCGAACAGGATCGCCGCAGGCACGATCGGCACCCGCTCGTGGCTGCCCGGGCCCACCGGCCACCCGCGACCGGCGGCGTAGAGCCCTGTCGAGACGCCGTCTGCCGCAGCGAGCCCGAACGCGCTCCCACCGGCGAGCACCACGGCATCCACGGCGTCGACCAGGGTGCGGGGGTCGAGCAGGTCGGTCTCGCGGGTCCCCGGCCCGCCGCCGCGCACATCGACCCCGCCGACGGTGCCGGGCGGAGCGACGACGACCGTGACGCCGGTCAGCCAGCCCGGCTCCTCCCGGGTGCAGTGGCCGACGAGCACGCCGTCGATGTCGGTGATGGCGTCGTCGGGTCCGGGCTGCACCTGCTCCAATATGCCGGATGCCGGCCGCGCGAGGTGGGCGGCTGGCATCCGTTCAGTCGTCGAGGTGGGTCAGTGCAGGACGATCGGCGGGGCGACCTGCTCGGCGTCCGCGTCGTCGAGCAGGTGCGAGACCTCGCGCTTGCGCGGCAGGAACCACGCCGGGATGAGCGTCAGCGACAGCAGGATGGCCGCGACCCAGAAGGTCGTGGCGAACGCGCTGGCCATCGCCTCGTCGACCGCAGCCATGAGGGCCTCCTGGCCGCGGGCCAGCAGGGCCGCGACCTCGGGGAAGCGCGCGGCGATCGTGCCCAGCTGGCCCGGGTCGGTGACACCGTTGCTGGCCTCGCCGAAGGCCCGGGAGGCCTTGAGCAGCGGGTCGTTGTTGAGCCCGTTGGTGAGCACGACCGACATGATCGCCACACCGATCGACGAGGCGATCTGCTGGCTGATGTTGAGCAGGGTCGAGCCGCGGGCGACCTCGTGCGAGGTGAGCGTCTTCAGGGCCGAGGTCATCAGCGGCATCATCGTGCTGCCCATGCCCAGACCCATGACGAACAGCACGGGCAGGATGTACCAGTAGCTCGTCGTCGCGGTGACCTGGGTGAGGGCGAACATGCCGCCGACGATCGCCGCGAGCCCGAACGGCACGATCCGCCCGACGGGCAGCTTGTCGACGAGGGAGCCGGCGATCGGCATCGTGATCATCGCGCCGAGACCCTGAACGGCCATCAACCACCCGGCCGACAGGGCGCTCTCACCGCGCACCTGCTGGAAGTAGGTCGGCACGAGGAGCAGGCCGCCGAAGAACGCCGCAGCGAAGAGGAACATCGTGATCGTCGAGACCGTGAGGTTGCGGTTCTTGAACAGGCGCAGGTCGAGCAGCGGGTGGGCCGGGCGGAAGCTCCAGACCACGAAGCCCGCGACCATGACCAGCCCGAGGGTGCCGGGGATGATGACCTTGCTCGAGAAGAAGGTGCCCTCACCGGGGATCGAGGAGATGCCGTAGAGGAAGAGCGCGAGACCGGGGGACATCAGCGCCATGCCGACCCAGTCGAAGGACTCCGAGGGCTCCGGGCGGTCGGAGGGCAGCACCCGCCACGCGTAGACCAGGGCAGCAGCGCCGATGGGCAGGTTGATGAGGAAGATCCAGTGCCACGAGTAGTTCTCGATGAGCCAGCCGCCGAGGATCGGGCCGAAGATCGGGCCGAGCAGCATCGGCACACCGAGGATCGCCATGAGGCGACCCATCCGGGCCGGGCCGGCCGCCTTGGTCATGATCGTCATGCCGAGCGGCATGAGCATGCCGCCGCCGAGGCCCTGGATCACGCGGAACGCGATGAGCGCCTCGATCGTCGACGCCATGGCGCACAGCACCGAGCCGGCGGTGAACAGCAACAGCGCCGTCATGTAGAGGCGCTTGGTGCCGAACCGGTCGGCAGCCCAGCCGGTGAGCGGGATGACCGTCGCGAGGGCGAGGGTGTAGGCGGTGACGGTCCACGCGACGGTGGAGTAGGGCAGCGGCTCGCCGCCGGAGGCGAAGTCGGCCTGGAAGGTCGGCAGGGCGACGTTCACGACGGTGATGTCGAGGATCGACATGATGGCGCCGAGGACGACGACACCGGCCACCTTCAGGACGGCACCGTCGATCTTGTCGGGGTACCCGGGGTGGGCTGGGGGCGCGGGTGGCGCGCTGGGTGATGACACGTGTGCTCCAGGTCCAGAGGGTGAGGGACGGTGTGGGCCAAGGCCAAGGGGTGGAAACACTGCGGCTCGCCTCCTTGTTCCCCGGCGGTCTGCCGCGACGGTGCCCACGTGCGCGCAACCGGGTCGCGACGTGCGCGCAACCCGGTCGCGACGCGAGCGCGACGCGGTGGCGGTCGCCCGGCATCCGTCTCGGTAGGCTGGCACGGTGACCGAGATCGAGATCGGCCGTGGCAAACGCGGCCGCCGGGCCTATTCCTTCGACGACATCGCCATCGTGCCATCACGGCGCACGCGCGACCCCGAGGAGGTCTCGGTGGGCTGGCAGATCGATGCCTACCACTTCGACATCCCGGTGATCGCCGCCCCGATGGACTCGGTGACCTCGCCGGCGAGCGCGATCGCGTTCGGCCGTCTCGGTGGGCTGCCCGTGCTCGACCTCGAGGGGTTGTGGGCGCGCTACGAGGACCCGACGCCGCTGCTGGCGGAGATCGCCACCCTCGACCCCGCGGTCGCGACGACCCGGATGCAGGAGATCTACCGCGCCGACATCGACCCCGACCTCGTGACCTCGCGGCTGCGCGAGATCCGCGATGCCGGGGTCACGGTCGCCGGGGCCCTGACCCCCCAGCGCACCCAGCAGCTGTGGAAGACCGTCGTGGATGCCGGGGTCGACCTGTTCGTCATCCGTGGCACCACCGTCTCGGCCGAGCACGTCTCGGGGCGCGCCGAGCCGCTCAACCTCAAGCGGTTCATCTACGAGCTCGACGTGCCGGTCATCGTCGGTGGGGCGGCCTCCTACTCGGCGGCCCTGCACCTCATGCGCACCGGCGCGGCCGGCGTGCTCGTCGGCTTCGGTGGCGGCGCGGCCCACACGACGCGGCGCACCCTGGGCATCCACGCGCCGATGGCCTCGGCCATCGCCGACGTCGCCGCGGCCCGCCGCGACTACCTCGATGAGTCCGGCGGACGGTACGTCCACGTCATCGCCGACGGCGGTGTCGGCACCAGCGGTGACCTCGTCAAGGCCGTCGCGTGCGGTGCGGATGCCGTGATGCTCGGCGCCGCGCTCGCGCGCGCCACCGACGCGCCCGGTCGCGGGTTCCACTGGGGCCCGGAGGCGCACCACCCCGAGCTGCCCCGCGGTGAGCGCGTCGAGGTGGGCGCGGTCGGTGGGCTCGACGAGATCCTCTTCGGCCCGAGCCGCAGCGCCGACGGCACGACGAACCTCGTCGGGGCGTTGCGTCGTGCCATGGCCACGACGGGCTACCTCGAGCTCAAGGAGTTCCAGCGCGTCGAGGTCGTCGTCGCGCCCTACCAGCGCAGCTGACCTCGCGCGAGGAGTCACACGGGGCTGCGGCGGTGCCTGCTGAGAGGTAGCCTTGGCGTCGAAGCCCTCAGGAACCTGCCGCGGATCGCCCGCGGTGCTGCCACCGCTCTCCTTCAGTGGATCGGCCCGCGGAGGTTCCTGAGGGTTTCGTCATGCGTCGTCGCACGTCTTGGGGCATCCGTTGCATGGGAACCAAGGCTGTCTGGTCAGCAAGTCGGTGTTCGGCATGCTCATGATCCCCAACGGGATTGCGCACCCATTGACCACGCGGATGCGCGGCCACATCGTCAACAGGTATGACGGTTCCGTGTAGCCGAAGGCGCCGTGTGGCCAGAGCGCCGCCTGCAGGAACCCTCCGCAGAGGTCCGCGGCTTGGCTCGCTGTGTATCGATCTGCGCCGTGCCATGTCATCGCCGTCACGATGGCGTCGGGGATCTTGGCGTCCTTCGCAGCCTCGCGGGTGATGTACTCGTGCGTTGTGGTGTGGTCGTGTCTGCGGACATGCCCGAACCTGATCCTCAGGTCGTTCGCACCCATGTTGCGAGCCGCCCAGACCACCGACTTGTAGGTCTTGAACGCCACCCAGTTGTAGAAGCGCGTGGGGTTGTCGCGGTAGGAGCCCGGCGTCAATGCCGACTTGTCCGCATACACGTAGCAGACGGTCATGCCCTCCACTCGGCTGAGCACGTCGGCTGCACGCTTGCGCCGGTCGTGCGTCTTCACGTGCTGCTTCCAGGACATCGTCGAGTCCTTCGGGACACCGAAGTCGCTGCGCAACTGAGCGGTGGCTTCGCGAAGCGACGGCAGGTCAGTCTCACGAATCACGATGGCCGCCATCCCGAAGATGGGTGAGGAGTTGGTGCCCAGCCCCCGGTCACCCGTCTCATCGATGTACGCCCCGAACCGCCTCACACCCGGACCGTACCCATGGCATCCCACCGGCGCGCGCTGAGCGGGATGCCGGTGGACAGTTGCCTATTCGACGCCGCGGGCCTCCCACGCGCCGAACTGGATGCCGTCCACGGTGACCCAGGAGATGCGGCCGTTGCAGGAGCGGCCGATCGCGACCGCTCCTGCTGTCGACGGCGACCCGAACACGAGGTCTCGCGTCGTCACGCCGACGCCGTCCGTGACCTCGATGGAGCCGTCGGCAACAAGGTGGTCGTGCTGGGCGCGATAGCCGGCGTAGGACCGGCGGGTGCTGTCGGCCGTTCCGGTGGCCGTCCACGCCGGCACCACGCGAGAGCCGGCGAGCAGGGTGAACTCACCGTCGATCACCTGGGCTCTCGCATCTGTGCCGGTGCGCTTGTTGACGAGGGAGAACACCGGGGAAGCGTCGGCGGTGGGGGAGCCGTAGGGCATCGCCGGTGCTGGGCGGGTGCGGATGGCGTTGACACCGAGGACCGGCAGCACGATCTGCAGCTGGCTGACGAAGTAGTCCATGTCGGAGCGGTCAGCCTCGGGCAGCCGCGTCTGCGGCGGTGCGGTGCCGTTGCTCAGGGTGACTCTCGCGGCCTGGTGGGCCAGCGAGATGAGCCGTGACTCGAGGTACCTCACGTGCGACTTGGTGAGGTTCTCGTCCTTGGACGTGATGACGACGACCCGGTCCCACCAGTCCTTGTCGCGCAGGTGCTGCTTGATCCTGTCGGCGATCGAGTCGGTCTCGCCGACGTAGCACTGGGTGCCGCCCGACGTCTCGGAGTCCTCACCGAGCAGCAGGTAGACCCCGGTGCGCGACGCCTCGTCGCGACGCAGGAGTTCGGCGACGTCCGATCGGGATGCCGTGAGCACGTGCCCCGTCCAGTTCGTGATCTCCGCCGTCGTGAGACCACCCGGTGTCCCGTCGACGAGGAACAGCTTGATCTGCTTCCCGCTCACTGCGCACCCGCATTGACGTGCCCCATGAGGACGAACGCAGCGCCGAGCAACGCGGCGGAGTCCTTGAGGTAGGCAACGGCACCTCGGGCCGAGCGCATCTCGTACGCGCCCCGGTCCAGAGAGACTGCCCGAACCGCAGGGTTCTCGGCGACAAAGGCGTCAAGCCGTGGCCTGCGCGAGGTGCGGTCATCTAGTGTCGCGCCTTGGAGCAATGCGCGCAGCGACTTGTGGGCCCTTCGCGTGGCTCGGACATCACGACGCAGGGGCCGCTGGGCGCTCGATAACTGAACTTGTGTTTGCCGGACAGACCATCGAAATGGGACGGCAGCGGAGCTGCCGACTGGTCGAGTACCTGTCCACTGAGGTAGTGGCCGTTGTGCTCGTGGCGTTGCCAGTAGGCGGGTGTCACGTAGCACGACAACCCTCGGTACGCGCCGTTGTCGATCTCGCGCTCGTACCTGCGCATCGCGGATTGCTGATTCGAGCCCACCTCGACCCCGACCCGGAAGTGTTCACGTCCCCAGGCCGACCAGGTGCAATGACCCGGCCCACACGCGCCGCGCGAGTGCTGGCGGCTGGTGTAGAACGGCACCTTGAACTGCAGCAGCACGGCGAAGTCGACCGTCACGAACTTGGCGTCGTACCCGACGATGTTCTCGGTGATGAGTGACGGTTGGTCCGGTGCCATGGTCAAGCTGCCGGCATGCTGCGTCAGGAACTTCTCGGTCTCTTGCATTACTGCGTAGCCGTAGGTGAACTCGCTGAACTCGGTGGCCGGCATGTCAGCCCTCCACGATTCGCAGGGGTGGGAGGGCTTTGACGATCTCGACGGTGTCGACGCTGACGCGGGTGACCTTGGCGATGAGGTCGAGGATGTAGCGCGGGTTGCCGACCTCGCGGGCGTAGTCGTTCGGGTCGTTGACGATGCCCGAGGGCTTGTCGGTCTTGACCTGGTAACGGTCGATCACCCACTCCACCGCGGTGCGCGAGCCCAGCAGGTACTCGTGCGCCTCATCGGGGATGCCGGTGATGCTCACCCTCGGGTTGTAGACGATCCGCGACCGGTCCTTGTCGCGGGCGCTTCCGCCCCACTTGAGCTTCTCCACCCGGAACCACGCATACGGGTCCTCGCCTGCGGGCGGCTGGTCGCCGGTCACGGTCAGCGGCCACGGCTCGACATCCTCGTAGCCGATGTGCAGGTCGAGCAGCTGTTGGCCGGCCTCGGCAAAGGCGGCGAAGCCACCCGCCTCGACCCTCGGGATGCGCGGTAGCGAGCGCTTGAGGTCCGCGGCGAACCGCGACCGGTAGTCGGGCGAGTGCAGTAGCCCGTAGACGAACGCGAAGATGCCGTCCTTCGTCACGTCGTCGCCGTACCAGGCCCGGTATGCCGTGAGCGTCTCGTCGGTGATGTTGTCCAGCCGCCGGTAGCCCTCGATGACGACGTCGTCGCTGGTGCCGAAATCAAGGGCCCCCTGCGCCGCCCGGGAGTCCACTGCCTCGTAGGTGTAGCGCGCGAAGAACTTGCCCGTGTCGAGCAGGTGCAGGTTGGGCAGAAGGTCCGTGGCGATGGCGCAGAACTCGAAGTGAGACCCGGCATCGGTGAGCACGACGCCGTAGTTCTCGTGCGCCGCTGTCGGGAACAGGCGGGGCAGTTGGTACACGGTGTTGTTCAACTCGGTGTCGAACCAGACCGCCTGCCGCGCGAATGGTCGGTGCGCGCTGACCCGCAGGGCACCATCGCGGAGTGTGTACGTACGTCCCTTCGGAAGGCGTTGACGATCAGCGCGGTCCCACGAGAACTTCGTCGGGTCGGTGTTGATGAAGCCTTCGACCGGAGGCTTCGGCCCACCGCCTGCTGTCGCACTCTCGTATCGCTCGACCTCGGCGTTGTAGAAGGTCACCATGCGGTCCACGGTCTCGGTGAGTACGGCCTTGCTGAAGTTGTAGACCCAGGCGTCCCTGTTCGACTTGAGACCGCTTGTCGCCAGCGTGAAGACGGAGTCAGGCGCCTTTGAACCCAGCGGCTGGAAGGTGTCGAACTCCTCCCCGCGCTGGTTGATCCAGTCACCCGCGGCGTTCGGGGTGATCTGCTGCCAGGGCACGGTGGCGAGGTGGTCGGCGTCGACGAGCTTGAGCTTGTCCTCACGCGTCAGGTAGTCGCCGATGTCTCGGTAGTGCAGGGTCGCTGGCCCGCTGTGGCCCGGAGTGCGCACGAGGAAGGTGATCGCCACGGTGTTGCGGGACCCGCTGCCGAACACCTTGCCGCCCTCCCGGCGAGAGAGCTCCCCGGCGGTGCGCTGGTTGCCACGCAGGTTGTAGACGTACACGGCCGAGAACTCGTCGATCAGGCTCTGGCGCAGTCCGTCGGCGGTGTTGGAGTCGACGAAGCCGCCGTTGGTCACGAACCCGACGACCCCGGCATCCCCGACCCGGTCACTCGCCCAGCGGATCGCGCGGATGTAGGAGTCGTAGAGGCTGTTCTTCAACGTCGCAGTTGAGCGGGCGGCATACGTCGCCTCGATCCGGGCGTCCAGGCTCGGATAGCGCAGGTTCGCGTTGTTGTCGTTGCCGGAGGTCTGCCCCACCGAGTACGGCGGGTTGCCGACGATGACCCGGATGTCGAGGTCGAGCTGGCGCTCGGCCCGCTCGCTGTTCGTGCGGAAGACCAACCCGTCGAGCACGTCCTCGTGCTCGCTCATCTGGAACGTGTCCGCGAGCACGATTCCGTCGAAGGGCACCCAGGCGCGCGGGTCAGCGGACGCCGGCGCCACGGCATCCGCAGCGAAGGACGCGGTGAGGTCGTGGAAGGTCGCCTCGATGTTCGCCGCCGCGATGTAGTACGCGAGCAGGGTGATCTCGTTCGCGTGCAGCTCGGACGTGAACTTGCGCGCCAGGTCCTCCGGGGCGATGAGCCCCGACGCGAGCAGCCGGGTGACGAACGTGCCCGTGCCGGTGAACGGGTCGAGCACGTGCACCCCCGGCGCGCTGATCGTCGTGCCGAACTCGGTGACGAGCAGGTCGTTGACGCTGCGCAGGATGAAGTCGACGATCTCCGTCGGGGTGTAGACGATGCCCAGCGCATCAGCAGAGCGCGGGAACGCCAACCGGAAGAACTTCTCGTACAGCTCGGTGATGACCCGCTGCTTGCCCTCGGCGTTGTCGATGCCCGCCGCGCGCAGCCGCACCGACTCGTAGAACTCGGCCAGGGCTTCGGTCTCCGACTCGAGGTTGCTGCCCTCGAGTGCGGTGAGCATGGCCTGCATGACGCGGGCCACCGGGTTGTGGTCGGTGAACTCATACCCCGGGAAGAGCGCATCGAACACCGGCCGGGTCACCAGGTGCTGGGAGAGCATGTCGATCGCGGCATCCGCGGTGATCGAGTCGTTGAGGTTGGCCCGCAGCGCTGCTACGAACTCCTCGAACTGCGTGGCCGTGCCCGGCTGCTCGATGAGGGTGCGCAGCCGCGTCGTGTGCCGCTCGACGATGTCGGCGACGTCCTTGGCCCAGGTCTCCCAGTAGCGACGGGAGCCGACCTTGTCGACCATGCGGGCATAGATCGCCTCGCGCCAGTTGTCCAACGCCTCGAGCTGGAGCATCGGCTGGTAGGCGACCGGGCGCGGGGTGTCCGGGCTCGCCGCAGCGTCACCGGCTTCCGAGGTGTCGGTGACGTGGAAGATGTCGACCTGCGGCGGGCGGGCCTTGTTGAGTTCGATGGTGTTGACCATCGCGTTGAACCGCTCGTCGTGGGCGCGCAGCGCCTGGAGCACCTCCCACACGACCTTGAACCGCTCGTTGTCGGCGAGGGCCTGCTCGGGGGTCATCCCGGCCGGGATCGCGATGGGCAGGATGATGTATCCGTACTGCTTCCCGGCGGCCAGGCGCATCACCCGGCCCACCGACTGCACGACGTCGACGACGCTCTTGCGTGGGTTGAGGAACATCACCGCGTCCAGGCTCGGGACGTCGACACCCTCGGACAGGCACTTGGCGTTGCTGAGGATGCGGGCCTCGTTCGCATCGTCACGACTGGTCGCCTTGAGCCACTCCATCAGCTCGCCGCGGGCCAGCATGTTCATCGTGCCGTCGACGTGGCGCACGCGCGCCTGCAGGGGCGCCCTGCCCGACGAGGCGCCCTCAAGGGCTTCGGAGTCGGCCGCCTGCAGTGCGTCGAGGTACGTTCCCGAGATCTGCCCGAAGGTCTCGGCAAACCGCTTCGACGCCTTGATGTTCGCCGCGAACGCCACCGCCTTGCACATCGGCTCGGGGTCGGTGGCGAACGAGCCTGAGCCATCCGCCGTCACGGCCATCCGCTTGGCCAGGGCGTTCCAACATCCCACGATGCGGGCCACATCGGGCAGGTTCAGCTCGGCATTCATCGCCAGGTCGTCCTGGAAGGTGCGCGCCACCGCCCCCTCGTCGATGGTCAGCACGAGCACCTTGTAGTCGGTGAGCAGGCCCGCCGTGACCGCCTGGCCGAACCCCAGGCGGTGGAACTCCGGGCCGAAGGTGGCCACGTCATCCATCGACGCGATGACGGCATCCGCCTGCCCGGCCTTGACCTTGGACGCCTCGTCGTAGAGGCGGGGCGTGGCCGTCATGTAGAGCCGCTTGCTCGCCGTGAGGTAGGCGCTGTCGTGCACCCGAACGAACGCCGACTCGTCGCTGCCCGCAACGGTGACCCCGGTCGTGCGGTGGGCCTCGTCGCAGATGACGAGGTCGAATGATGGGAGCCCAGCCTGCTGCGCCTGCGCCACGACATCGAGCGACTGGTACGTCGCGAACACCACCGTGCGGCGGTTCGGGTCGGTCGGTGGTGCGCTGGCCCGCTCGGCCAGCCGGGCCGAGTCGGTCGTCGCCGGGATCGCCAGGTCGACGACGGAGGAATCCTCGTTGGCCTTGCCGACCTTGGTGTCGGAGCACACGGCGAACGTGCGCAGCGGGTCGGTGGCCTCGGTCGACCACTCCTTGAGCGACTGGTTGAGCAGCGCGATGCTCGGCACGAGGAAGAGCACCCGCCCGCCGGGTGGCACGACCTCCTCGGCCAGGCGCAGGCTCGTGAAGGTCTTGCCCGTGCCGCACGCCATGATCAGCTGCCCGCGGTCGTGCTCGACCAGCCCGGCGCGCACGGCGTCGATGGCGGTGCGCTGGTGGGGTCGCAGCCGTTTGCGGCCGAGGGTCGCCAAGACCTCGGGGGTGCTCGGGTCGAACTGGGCCCAGTCGAGCGTGGAGCCCACGAGGTCTTCGAGGCCGATGACGTTGACCGGGATCTGCTGGTCCTCGATCGCGGCCTCGGCAGCCGAGTTGAGCCGCCCTGCGGTGGTCACGAGGAGGCGGGAGCGGAACGGGTGCTTGCCCGACTCCGCGAGGAAGGAGTCGATCTCACCCTTGGGCAGGGCCGCCGACGGGTCGAAGAACTTGCACTGCACCGCCACGAGGTCACCGGTGTCGCGCTCGCGGGCGACGAGGTCGATGCCGTGGTCGGGTCGACTGCCGCGCTCGGGCCAGTCGGACCACATCCACACCTGCTCGAAGCGCCCGGCATACAGCGGCTCGGTGACGAGGAACGACTTGATGAAGCGCTCGAACCCGGTGCCCTTGTCCCGTGGGTTGTCGTGCGAGTAGTACAACTTGTCCAGCACGTAATGGATGTCGACGCGCCCCGGGTTGTCACTCACGCGCCCACCCTAGGGAACGCAGCCCGGCTGGGATGGTTGAGCGGGGCGTTCGCGCGACCGGGTGCGGGCGAGTGCTGCTCCTCACCATGTGCCGCCGGGGTGCGGACCGGGTGGTTACCCTTCGGTAATGGCCGACGTCATCGCTGACCCGGAGCTCGACCCCGCCGCCACGTACGCCGTGGACCCGGCCCGGGTTCGAGCCCTCACCGCCCGCGTCATCGCCTCCGATGGGGAGGGCGAGCTGCGCACGACCACCCCGATGACCGGGGCACCGCTGGCGGTCCTGCCCGTCTCGAGCGCCGGCGACGTGGTGCGCGCCGTCGACCTCGCCCGGGCCGCTCAGCGCGGCTGGGAGGCCACGCCCGTCACTGAACGGGCGGCCGTCATGCTGCGCCTGCACGACCTCCTGCTCGACCGGCAGCCCCAGCTGCTCGACCTCGTGCAGCTGGAGTCGGGCAAGGCGCGTGGCCACGCGTTCGAGGAGATCGGCGACTGCGCCATCGTCGCGCGGCACTACGCCCGCCGCGGCCCCTCGCTGCTCGCCGACACCCACCACGTCGGGGTGCTGCCGCTGCTCTCGCGGGCCGTGGAGCACCACCGGCCCAAGGGCGTCGTCGGCATCGTCGCACCGTGGAACTACCCCCTCAGCCTGGCCGTGTCCGACGCGATCCCCGCGCTGATCGCCGGGAACGCCGTCGTGCTGCGTCCGGACCCGCAGGGGTCGCTCACCGCGCTGGCCGCGGCCGAGCTGTTCGCCGAGGCCGGGCTCCCCGACGGGGTGCTGCAGGTCGTGCTCGGGCCGGGGGACCCGACCGGGCAAGCCGTCGTCGACCACACCGACTACGTGAGCTTCACCGGGTCGACCGCCACGGGACGCATGGTGGCCCAGTCGGCCGCCCGGCGGCTGGTCGGCGTCTCCCTCGAGCTCGGTGGCAAGAACACGATGTACGTCGCGGCCGACGCCAACCTGCGCCGGGCCGTCGACGGCGCCGTGCGGGCCTGCTTCAGCGGCGCCGGACAGCTGTGCATCAGTGCCGAGCGGCTCGTCGTCCACGCCGACGTCTACGACGAGTTCGTGCCGCGGTTCGTCGAGCGGGTCTCGCGGATGCGCCTGTCGACGGGGCTGCACTGGGGCGCCGACATGGGCAGCCTCGTGAGCGCCGACCAGAAGGCCAAGGTGCTCTCGCACGTCGAGGATGCCGTGTCCAAGGGCGCCCGCGTGCTCACCGGTGGCCGCGCCCGCCCCGACATCGGCCCCCTGGTCGTCGAGCCGACCGTCCTCGAGGGGGTGACGTCCGCCATGGCGTGCCGCGACGAGGAGACCTTCGGGCCGGTCGTCTCGCTCTACCGCGTGCACTCCGACGACGAGGCGGTCCGCCTGGCCAACGACACCGAGTACGGGCTCAACGCCTCGGTCTGGACCCGCGACGTGCGGCGTGGCAGGGCGATCGCGGCGCGCATTCACGCGGGGACCGTCAACATCAACGAGGGGTATGCCGCGGCCTGGGGCAGCGTCGCCGCGCCGATGGGTGGCATGAAGTCGTCGGGGCTGGGCCGCCGCCACGGGCGCGAGGGCCTGCTGAAGTACACCGAGACCCAGAACATCACCTCGCAGCACCTCGTCGGCATCGCCCCCATGGCCGGGATGACCGACCAGGGTTTCGCCCGCTCGCTGACGGGTGCGCTGCGGATCATGAAGGCGTTGAGGATGCCGTGATGACACACCGTGCGGCGGATGCCGCTACCGAGCGGGACGTCGACGTCGACGTCGTCGTCGTGGGCTCCGGGTTCGGAGGGTCGGTCACCGCCCTGCGGCTGGCCGAGAAGGGCTACCGCGTGCTCGTGCTGGAGGCCGGCCAGCGCTTCGAGGACGAGGACTTCGCCGAGACGTCCTGGGACGTGCGGCGCTACCTGTGGGCACCACAGGTGGGGTGCTTTGGCATCCAGCGAATCCACCGGCTCCCCGATGTCGTCGTGCTGGCCGGTGCCGGGGTCGGCGGGGGGTCGCTCAACTACGCGAACACCCTGTACGTGCCACCGCGGCCGTTCTTCGAGGACGAGCAGTGGAGCGACATCACCGACTGGCAGGCCGAGCTCGCGCCCCACTACGACACCGCGAGCGCGATGCTCGGCGTGGTGACCAACCCCTGCGAGGGCGTCGTCGAGCAGCTGATGCGACGCACCGCCGACGACCTCGGGGTCGGCGACACGTTCCGCAAGACGCCGGTCGGGGTGTACTTCGGCCGCCCCGGTGAGACCGTCGACGACCCGTACTTCGGGGGCGCCGGGCCGCGGCGCACCGGCTGCACCGAGTGCGGCAACTGCATGGTCGGATGCCGGGTCGGCGCCAAGAACACGTTGCGCAAGAACTACCTGGCCCTGGCCGAGAACCTCGGCGTCGAGATCCGCGCGATGCGCACCGTGACCCGGCTGGGAGAGGTGCCCGGCTCTGGCTCGGGGGGCGGTGACCCGGTGTACCGGGTGCTGCACGAGCGCACCGGGCCGGTCGGCGGGCGCGACGTCCAGGTCGTGACGGCGCGGCACGTCGTCGTCGCGGCCGGCGCCTGGGGCACCCAGACGCTGCTGCACGCGATGAAGGAGGTGGGTGAGCTGCCACGACTCTCGTCCTACCTCGGGCACCGCACCCGCACCAACTCCGAGGCGCTGCTCGGCGCGGTGAGCCAGCGGGTGCCGCCCGAGGACGTCGACCTCACGAAGGGGGTCGCGATCACGACGTCGTTCCACGTCGACGAGGACACCCACGTGGAGAACTGCCGCTACGGCAAGGGGTCGAACGCGATGGGCCTGCTCGCCACGGTGGCCGTGCCGGGCGGCACGGGGCGCCCCCGGTGGCTCGAGCTCGCCCGACAGGTCGGCAAGGACCCGTGGGGGTTCCTGCGGCTGATGCCGATGGCGCGCCGGTGGAGCGAGCGAATGGTCATCGGGCTCGTCATGCAGAGCCGGGACAACTCGTTGGCGGTGTCGGGCAAGCGGGGCCTGTTCGGCCGGCCGGGGCTGACCTCGCGGCAGGGGCACGGCCACCCGAACCCCACGTATATCCCGGAAGGGCACGAGGCCATGGAGGCCCTCGCGCATCGGCTCGGGGAGGCCACGGGGGAGTACACCGCAGCCGGTGGCTCGTGGTTCGAGGTCTTCGACGTGCCGATGACGGCGCACTTCCTCGGCGGGGCGACGATCGGGTCGTCTCCGGACCGAGGGGTCGTGGACGGCTACCACCGGGTGTGGGGGCACCCCGGCATCTCGGTCGTCGACGGGGCCGCGGTCTCCGCCAACCTCGGGGTGAACCCGTCGCTGACAATCACGGCGCAGGCCGAGCGCGCGATGTCGCTGTGGCCCAACCGTGGTGACGCCGACCCGCGCCCGTCCCAGGACGAGCCGTACGCTGTCGTGGCGCCGGTGGCTCCGGTGCGCCCCGCCGTGCCGGCCGGGTTCCCGCGCCGCCCGCCGGGGCCGGTTCCGGTTCCGGTGTCGGGGCCGGTGCCGATGTCAGGGCCGGTGTCGGTGGGCCACGCGACAATGGGGGGATGAGCAGCGCTCCACCCGGTGGCTGGACCTTCACCGCGACGATCTGGCGCTGGAAGGAGGGTGCTTGGCGCTTCGTCACCGTGCCCGAGGACGTCAGCGACGACGTCGACGAGCTCGTCGGGGACGCCACGGGGGGCTTCGGGTCGGTGCGCGTCGAGGTCACCGTGGGGTCGAGCACCTGGCTCACCTCGCTGTTCCCGTCGACCGAGCAGGGGGCCTACATCCTCCCGGTGAAGAAGGCGGTCCGCAGGGCCGAGGGGGTCGGCGACGACGACCCGTTCGAGGTGACGATCCGGCTCGTGGGCCGCTGACGGCATCCGACGGCGTGTCGTGTCTCGGGATTTGGCGGGCCGTTTGAGACCTACGTACCGTTGTGTCGTATGCAGGCTGTCACCGAACCGGTCATCGACCTCATCGAGTCCGTTGGCGAACTCGGCGTCGGGGCCCTGCTGGCGCTCGAGACCGTGCTGCCGCCGATCCCCTCCGAGGTGATCCTGCCGTTCGCGGGCTACGCGGCTGCGACGGGTCGGCTCGACCCGGTGCTCGCGTGGGCGGCCGCGACCGTGGGAAGTGTCGTCGGTGCGTTCATCCTCTACGGCCTGGGGCGGGCGCTCGGGTACGACCGGCTGCTCGACCTGTCGCGTCGCCGCTGGTTCTTCCTGCTGAGCACGGCTGACCTCAACCGCGGGCACCGGTTCTTCGCCAAGCACGGCCGTGCCGTGGTGTTCTTCGGGCGCTTCATCCCGCTCGTTCGGTCGGTGGTCTCGGTGCCCGCAGGGATCGAGCGGATGCCGGCGCCGCGGTTCGCTGCGCTGACCGCGGCGGGGAGCGGGATCTGGAACGCGCTGTTCATCGCTGCCGGCTACCAGCTCGGTGAGAACTACGCGGTCATCGAGCAGTGGATCGCGCCGGTGAGCACGGGTGTCGTCGTGGCCCTCGCGGCTGGGCTGGTGTGGCTCGTCGTGCGCCGCCGACGAGCCGTGGACGGAGAGTCCTCCGATGTGGTGGACGGCGACGGTTCGGGCGAGCCCTCACAGCACGATTTCGAGCTCACCTCGCGCTGACCGGGTCGTTGCCTGGTCAGGCCTCGTCGCGCCAGGAACGCCACAGCGCCGCGTAGGAGCCGTCCCGCGCGATGAGCTCGTCGTGCGAGCCGAGCTCGCTGATGACGCCGTCCTCGACGACCGCGACCCGGTCGGCGTCGTGGGCGGTGTGCAACCGGTGGGCGATGGCGACCACCGTGCGACCGTCGACGACCGCCGCGAGCGACCGCTCGAGGTGGCGGGCCGCGCGCGGGTCGAGCAGCGACGTCGCCTCGTCGAGCACGAGGGTGTGCGGGTCGGCCAGCACGAGCCGCGCCAGCGCGAGCTGCTGCCCCTGGGCCTCGGTGAGCGGGTGCCCACCGGAGCCGACGACGGTGTCCAGACCGTGGGGGAGGGCGGCGGCCCACCCCGCGGCATCCACCGCGGCCAGCGCCTCGTGAAGCTCGTCGTCGGTTGCCTCCGGGCGGGGCAGCCGCAGGTTCTCGGCGACGGTGCCGACGAAGACGTGGTGCTCCTGGGTCACGAGGGCCACCTCGCCGCGCAGCACCGGCAGCTCGAGGTCGACCAGGGGAACGCCGCCACCGGTGACCCGGCCGGTGCGCGGCCCGTCGATGCCGGCGAGCAGCCGCCCGAGGGTCGACTTGCCCGCCCCCGACGGGCCGACGATGGCCAGCCGTTCGCCGGGCTCGAGACGCAGTGAGACGCCGTGCAGCACGTCGCGGCCCTGGCGGTAGGAGTAGCGGACGTCGTCGACCTCCATCTGCTCACCGACGGGTTGGGCCCCGGAGGCGACCCGGTCGGGCGGCACCTCGGCCACCCCGAGGATGCGGGCCAGTGACGTCGCCGCGAACTGGATCTCGTCGAGCCAGGAGATGAGCTCGCCGAGCGGGTCGAGCAGCTGCTGGACGTAGAGCGTCACGGCCGTGGCTGCCGCGATGGAGATGTGACCCTCCCAGGCCAGCCACCCGCCCCAGAGCACCGAGGTGGCGATGGGCAGGAAGAAGCCGATCTCCAGCCACGGGAACCAGCGCAGTCGCAGTCCGAGCGTGTAGGCCTCGGCGTCGCCACACTCGTCCATCGCCTCCTGGAAACGACGACCGCGGGCGGTCTGGAGGCCGAGGGCATCCATCGTGCCGGCACCCTCGATCGTCTCCGACGCGACGCCGTTGAGCCGGGCGTAGGAGGCGTGTTCCCACAGGTAGCCGTCGCCGGCGCGGCGCAGATACCAGCGTGACGTCGGCACGTGCACGACAACCGCCGTCAGCAGCGCGAGCGCGGCGAGCGGGGAGGTGAGCAGGGCCGCGACCGCGGTGGCCGTCACGGTCGTCACCGCCACGACGATGGCCGGGATGCCGAAGCGGATGATGTGCGCCAACGAGTCGATGTCGTTGGTCGTGCGCGCCACGAGGTCGCCGGTCCCGGCGCGCTCGACCGTCGACAGGGGAAGGCGCACCGACGAGGTGATGAAGTCCTCGCGCAGGCGGGCGAAGATGCGCTCGGACAACACGAACGAGGCGCGTCTGGCCACCCAGGTGAGCACCGTCTGGGTGAGGATCGCGGCGACGAGCAGCCCGATGAGGACGTCGACCCGGCGCAGGCTCGGCGACCCGGTCGTGACCTCCTGCACCACCTGGCCGACCACCCACGGGCCGACCAGGGCCACGAGGGCGGCGATGCCGTGCCAGAGCAGGACCCAGGTCAGCGGGCCGCGGTGGTGGCGCAGCAGCTCCTTGCTGTGGGCTCGGACCGTCGCGGTGGTCGCGATCGGCAGGGTGCGTGCCGCGTGGTCGGTGCGGCCGAGGAGCGGTGACATCAGTCCTCACCTCGCAGCACGACGTCGCGGTAGGCCGGATGCGTGCGCAGGAGGTCACGGTGGCGCCCGGTGGCGGTGGCCGCCCCGTCCTGCACGAACAGCACGGTGTCAGCGGTGTCGAGCAGGAGCGGGCTCGCCGTGACGACGACAGTGGTGCGTCCCGCACGGCGCGCGGCAAGTCGCTGAGCGATGCGGGCCTCGGTGTGGGCGTCGACGGCACTGGTCGGTTCGACGAGCACGAGCACCTCGGGGTCACGAAGCACCGCCCGCGCCAGGGCGAGCCGTTGGCGCTGCCCGCCCGACAGGGCACGGCCGCGCTCCTCGAGCTCGCCGTCCAGACCGCCGTCGAGCGAGTCGACGGCATCCGAGGCGCTCGCGACGTGCACCGCGACCTCGCGCGCAGCGTCGTCGGCGCCGCCGAGGGCGTCGCGCACCGGCCCGCTGAACAGGTGGGGGTCGGCGCCGGAGACGACGACCAGCGAGCGGACCCGGTCGATCGGCAGGTCGTCGAGGTCGACCTCGCCCCAGCGCACGCCGTGGCGCCCGGGCAGCAGCCGGCCGAGGCGCTGGGCGATCTGCGCGGTGTCCTCGGGGTCGGCGCTCACCAGGGCGGTGAACTGCCCGGGCACGACGACGACGCCGGATGCCGGGTCGACCAGGTCCGCGCTCACGTCCACCTCCGGCGTACCGACATCGACCGACAGGTCACCGCAGGTACTCTCGGCCTGCGGACCGACATCGACCAATAGGTCACCGGAGGTACGCCCGGCCGGTGCGTGGTCGGGCTCGATCGCGAGGATCTTCACGATCCGGCGCGCAGCCACCCGGGTGCGGGTCAGCTTGTCGACGAACTCCGTCGCCGTGCGCAGCGGCATCGTGAGGAACGCCGTGTACCCGTAGAAGGCCACCAGCTGACCGGGGGTGATCTCCCCGGCGACGGCCAGGTGGGCGCCGATGCCGGTGACCACGACGACGAAGATCCCCGGCAACAGCACCTGGGCGGCATCCAACGTCGCCTGCACCGGCGAGAGTCGAACCCCGGCGAGACGCACCCGCTCCGACTGCGCCGCATACCGGGCGAGGAAGGTGTCCTCGCCGCCGATGCCGCGCAGCACGCGCAGCCCGGCGACGGTGTCGGCACCGAGCGCCGTGAGCTGCCCGGCCTCCTCCCGCTGGGCCTGCTGGCGGCGGTGCAGCGGTCGCACGACGAGGGCGAGTGACGCCAGCAGCAGCGGACCGCCGACGAGCATGATGACGCCCAGCAGCACCGAGCCGCGCAGCAGGATCGCCGAGACGACGATGAAGCTGACGATCGCGCCGGCCAGGCGGGCGGTGACGTCGAAGACCTCACCCATGCGCCAGAAGTCGCTCGCGAAGCTCGTGACGACCTGCCCGGCCGGCATCTGCCGGGTGACGGCCGGCCCGGCCCGCCGCACCGCGCGCTCGGTCACGACCGCCGTGCGAAACGACGACACCAGCCAGTTGCGCACGGCGAACCAGTGCCGACCGTTCGTCGTCACCGCGCTCACCAGCCCGAGACCCATGATCGCCGCAGCCCACGTCACGAGCGCGCGGGGGTCGCGGGCGACGAGTCCGTCGTCGACGGCCTTGCCGATGGCCGCCGGCACCAAGGCGATCGAGAGCATCCACGGCACGCCGAAGAGCACCCCGCCGACGAGGGTGCGCCACTGGTGCCGGGCCAGCCACAGGATGAGGCGGTCGGCGTCCAGCGGCGGGGCTGCGTCGGGGGCGGTCGCGTAGGGCCAGGGGTGAGGGGACATCGCCCGCCCACGCTAGGCGCCGACGCCACCCCTCGGCCACCGAGTTTCCGCGGTGACGTAGCCTCGATGGCGTGTTGCGGACCGCCCTTCGGCCTCGGTTTCTCGGCCTCCTCGGTCTCGTGGTGGTCGTGGGGATCGCCTTCGCCTTCCTCGGCCGCTGGCAGCTCGGGGTCGCCGAGAGCCGCTCGTACCGCGAGGCCGTCGAGGCGGCCCGTGCCCAGGAGCCGACCACGCTGACCTCGGTGCTGGAGCCGCACGCGCCGTTTCGCGGTGACCTGTCCTCGCGCCCGGTGACGGCGCAGGGCAGCTACGCACCCGAGGGTCAGCTGCTCGTGCCGGATCGGCGCCTCGACGGCGTGTCCGGGTCGTGGGTGCTCACGCCCTTCGTCGTCGAGGGCTCGGGGGCGACGCTTCCGGTCGTGCGCGGATTCGTCACCGACCCGGCGGATGCCGGGGCGCCCCCCTCGGGCCCCCTCACCATCGCGGGTGGGTTGGCGCCGGGGGAGTCGCCGTCCTCCGTGCCGGTGGCGGCTGGCGAGATCGGGTCGATCGACCTGTCGTTGCTCGTCAACACCTGGCCGGGGGAGCTGTACAACGCCTTCGTCTTCCTCGAGTCCGAGACCCCGCAGGCTGCCGGCCAGCCGACCAGGGTGCCGACGCCGCTGCCGGACACGAGCATCCAGTGGCGCAACGCCGCGTACGCCGTGCAGTGGTGGGTCTTCGCGTTGTTCGCCCTCTGGGTGTGGTTCCGGATGGTGCGCGAGGAGACCCGCCGTGAAGCTCTGCTCGAGGCGCCGGGAGATACTGGGTCCCGTGACGACGCCTGACTCCCGCACCCACACCATCGACGACGTCGAGGGGGCCCGCTCGCGGCTGACCTTCTTCAAGGTGATGGCCTTCATCGTCGGCGTCGGCCTGCTCGTGCTCGTCGTCGAAATGGTGCTGTCCTACGGCTTCGGGCTCAAGGGTGAGGACAACCCGCTGTACTGGTGGCCCCAGCCGCACGGCTTCATCTACATGGTCTACCTCGTCGCCACGGCCCTGCTCGGGTTCAAGATCGGCTGGTCGCTGACGAAGATGGTGCTCGTCATGCTCGCCGGCTGTGTGCCCTTCCTGTCGTTCTGGGTCGAGCGCCGTGTTGCCCGACAGGTCGAGTCCGAGCTGGCGGCGGCGCGCCAGTAACCTGTGCGGGTGAGCGAGTCCCCCAGCACGCAGCCCGAGAGCACCCACCTCGCCGACCGGCCGGTGCTCGTCGTCGACTTCGGGGCGCAGTACGCCCAGCTCATCGCCCGCCGGGTGCGTGAGGCCAACTGCTTCAGCGAGGTCGTGCCGCACTCGATGCCGGTGGCCGAGATGCTGGCCAAGGACCCTGCCGCCGTGATCCTCTCCGGCGGGCCGTCGTCGGTCTACGAGGACGGCGCGCCGAGCCTGGACCCGGCGCTGCTGCAGGCCGGGGTGCCGGTCTTCGGCATGTGCTACGGCTTCCAGGCGATGGCCCAGGCGCTCGGCGGCACGGTGGAGCGTACGGGGCTCTCCGAGTTCGGGGCGACCCCCGCCACGATCCTCGACAGCACGTCCACGCTGTTCAACGGCCAGCCCGTCGAGCAGTCGGTGTGGATGAGCCACGGCGACTCCGTGTCGGCCGCACCGGAGGGGATGACGGTGACGGCCACGACCTCAGGGGCGCCCGTCGCGGGCTTCGAGGACGACGAGCGTCGCCTCTACGGGGTGCAGTGGCACCCCGAGGTGCTCCACTCGACGTTCGGCCAGCAGGTGCTCGAGAACTTCCTGCTGCGCGGCGCCGGTCTCACGGGGGAGTGGACGGCTGCGAACGTCGTCGACGACCTCGTGGCGTCGGTGCGGGAGCAGATCGGTGACGCGCGCGTCATCTGCGGCCTGTCCGGTGGGGTCGACTCGTCGGTGGCCGCAGCCCTGGTCCAGCGGGCCGTCGGCAACCAGCTGACCTGCGTGTTCGTCGACCACGGGCTGCTGCGCTCGGGTGAGGCCGAGCAGGTCGAGCAGGACTTCGTCGCAGCCACGGGGGTCGACCTCGTCGTCGTCGACGCCAAGGAGCGCTTCCTCACGGCCTTGGCCGGGGTGTCCGACCCCGAGGAGAAGCGCAAGATCATCGGACGTGAGTTCATCCGGGTCTTCGAGCAGGCCGCACGTGACGTCGTCGGCTCGCACGCAGGCTCGGACGACCACCCCGTCGAGTTCCTCGTGCAGGGCACTTTGTACCCCGACGTCGTGGAGTCCGGCGGCGGCACGGGCACGGCCAACATCAAGTCGCACCACAACGTCGGCGGCCTGCCTGACGACCTGCAGTTCAAGCTCGTCGAGCCGCTGCGGCTGCTGTTCAAGGACGAGGTCCGTCAGGTCGGCCTGGAACTGGGGGTTCCGGAGGCCATCGTCTGGCGCCAGCCGTTCCCCGGCCCGGGCCTCGGCATCCGCATCGTCGGCGAGGTCACCGGTGAGCGCCTGGACATCCTGCGTGCGGCCGACCTCATCGCCCGCGAGGAGCTGACCGCGGCGGGCCTGGACCGCTCGATCTGGCAGTGCCCCGTCGTGCTGCTCGGTGACGTCCGCTCGGTCGGGGTGCAGGGCGACGGGCGCACCTACGGGCACCCGATCGTGCTGCGCCCGGTGTCGTCGGAGGACGCGATGACCGCTGACTGGACCCGGGTTCCCTACGAGGTGCTGGCCAAGATCTCGACCCGCATCACCAATGAGGTGCGCGAGGTCAACCGGGTGGTCCTGGACATCACGTCCAAGCCGCCGGGCACCATCGAGTGGGAGTAGCCCCAGTCGAGAGTAGGCGAATCGCCGTGTGGCAGTTCTGCCACACGGCGATTCGCCTACTCTCGACGGCTCAGACGACCGCTGCGCGACCGCGCCGGGCGGAACGTCGACTCAGTCGAGGTCGTCGGCTGCTGAGCGCGTCGGCCAGTGGTCGACGAGGTCGCCGGGGCCAAGGCCCAGGGCTCGTTCGATGTCGCCCGGCGAGGAGTCCTGCAGGTAGCTCGACACCACACCGGAGAGGTCGCGCCAGTAGCCGCGCAGCGTCGACTCCGACAGGTACAGCGTCCGGCTCAGCTCGGCGTACGTGAGCCCGCGGGCCCGCCCGGCCAGCACTTCGCGCTGGCGCTTGTTGAGCACCGTGACCCGTCCGCGCCGCACGAGTGCCTCGATGAGGCCGGTGACGCTCGGCGGTGCCACGAGCTCGCCGCGCGACACGGCGAGGAACGCCGTGCGCGTCTCGGCCAGGGTCGACGACTTCGACACCACCCCGGTGGCGCCGGCCGCCAGACACGAGGCCAGCACGAAGCGGCGCTCCTCCTGGGTGTAGACGCACACGCGGTACCCGGCATCCACCGCGGCGTGGATGGCAGCCACTCCCTGCGCGGCGTCGGGCTGGCGCAGGTTGACCAGGTGCAGGTCGAGGATGACGACGTCGGCGCGCGGGGCCGCTGCGAGGAAGTCCTCGAGGCTGGGGTGGCTGGAGACGAAGGTGAGGTCGGGCAGCAGGACGGCCAGCGACTCGCGCACGGCGGTGGCGTCGTCGACGAGGCTGAAGCGGACGTCGGAACTCTGGTCGGGGTCGGTCACCGGTCACCCTCTCGCGTCAAGGTGACGGTGGTGCCCAGTCCGGGGACGCTGTCGATCGTGGTCTCGATTCCGTGCGGGCTCAGCTGGTCGAGGGTCAGGGTACGGATGCCGACTCCGTAGGTCGTCTCACGGGTGTCGAAGCCGACCCCGTCGTCGTGCACGGTGACTGCCCAGCCGGGGGTGTCCTCGAGCTCCTCGGCGTGCAGCACGACCCGGGTCGCGTTGGCGTGCTGGCGCACGTTGATGAGGATGCTGCGCAGCGCCGTCGCGAGATCGGTCGCCTCCGCGCCCAGGGTGGTTCCCCGGGCCAGGTCCGGGACGACGTCGAGGGGCAGGTCGGTGAACTCGGTCGCGATGTTCTCGACGAGTTCGGCGAGGTCGTGGGGCTCCTCCCCGGTCTGCCCGGGGCCGCCGGCCAGGTAGGCACGCATGCGGTTGAGCTCGGTGGCGGCCTGGACCCAGACCTGCGAGGGGGTGCGGCTGTCGACGGCGCCGAGCGCGCCCTGGTCGACGAGGATCTTCATCAGCGCGGTGCCGTTGTGGATCGCGGCCCGGGCCTTGCGTTCCTCGTCCTCCCGCGCGAGGCGGGCCGCGTACGCCCGGGACTCGTCGGCATCCTGCGCGATGCGCAGCACGGTGCCGACACCGAACCAGGCCAGTGGCGCGAGGCCGAGCATGGTGAACAGCTCACCGACGACCGTGGGGACGTCAGCAGCAGTGGAGATGATCGGCAGCACGTACACGGCGCGGGCGGCCACGAGGGTACCGACCAGTGCCCCCCAGATGCGCACGTCGCGCACCCCGACGAGCGAGCCGGCGACCGAGAGCGAGTAGGCGCTCTGGAAGCCGATCCAGCTCCCCGTGCGCAGTTCGACCGGCACCGTGACGAGCCCGACGAAGAGCAGGCCGACGGCGACGGCGGTGTCCAGGCACGCCCACGCCGTACCCGGTGGGCGGCGTCGCACCACGCACACGGCCGCGGTGGCCAGCGCCATCGCGCTGGCGACCGCCCACGTCAGCGCGGTGAGTGCCCGGTGCTCACCCTGGTCGAGGGCGGCGACCAGGGACGGGAGCATCTGGGCGAGCGTGGCGAGGCGCAGGCCGGCGACGAAGAGGCCGATGGCCCGTTGGGCCCGTGGCAGGGTCGCCGCGTCGGTGCCTGTCTGGGCATCGGTCATGACGGTCATCGCTCACCTCCCCGGGTCCCGTGCGTTCGGTCGTCCTCTGCATCCTCCACCACGCCGCAGGGTGCTCAGGGCAGTGCGGGGGCACAGAGGGGCAATCCGCTCGAGTTCCGCGTTTTCGTTGGATCCAGGAGTCCGTTTCCGCGGTTTCGTGGGATGCCGGTGCGGGCCGCGCGCGGCGACGCTGGCCACTCGCCGGCCCGATGGGCGGCGAACCGTGATGACTGCCCGACACCGGGCCGGCACCGGTCGTTCGAAGGAGGACACCATGAAGGTCACCAGCACGACGCGACGCGTCCTGGCCGCTGCAGCCGTCGTCGCCGCAGCGGTGGCGACCCAGGCCGCTGCCGTTCCGGCATCCGCCACCAGCTCCACGCTCACCTGCGCCAACGTCATCACGATCGTCGCGCGCGGGTCGGACGAGGCGGCCGGGACCGGCGGCACGACGAACGTCTACTCGTCGGGGGGCCTCGGCCTGATGTCGGGGGTTGCGGGAAAGGTGACGGGTGGCACCTCGAAGTCGGTGCGCACGGTCGGGCTGAAGTACCCGGCCACGATCGGGTTCGGTGGCCTCGCGTACTTCTCCAGCCTGGACACCGGCAAGGCCCGTCTCGCAGCGGAGCTCAACCGGCTGGCCACGTTGTGCCCCTCCTCCAGGACCGTGCTCATCGGGTACTCGCAGGGTGCACACGTCGTCGGTGACGTCACGTCGAACAGCAACCCGAACGCGCTCAGCACCGGCGCCAAGAGCCGGATCGCCGCGGTCTACCTCATGGGAGACCCGGTGCGGCGCCCCTACGAGTCGCACAACCGGGGAACCGGCATCGGTGGCGGGGTCCTCGTCGACCGCGGAGCGGGGCAGATGAGTGGTCTGGGATCGCGCATCCTCTCCTACTGCTACAAGGGCGACTGGGCCTGCGACGCGCCCCACAAGGACCCCACCCGCAGCGCCGCGATCCACACCAGCTACGGCAACTCCACCCTCAACACGACCTACGGCACCTGGATCGTCGGCAAGCTCTGAGGCCTGGGAGATGGGCACCTCCGCGGATTCGTTGGATGCCGTGACGCCCACCCGTGCACCACGATGGTCCTCAGGGCTCCTCGCCGGCTCGCTGGTGAGGCAGGAGGGGTGAGCGCTGGCCCGGCCACCGGCAGATCCTGCCGGTGGCCGGTCCGTGCCCAACGGTGCAGGGTCCCGCCACCTGCGACGTGCCACCAGTCCCACCGCCGCTCGTCGTCTGCGTCGACTGCCGCCGAGCTGGCGGGCCGTCCCGCTGAGGCGTGGGTCACTGCCCCTCGCGCCCGCGACGTGGCAGGCTGTCCCCGGCATACTCACAGGTAACCAAAGGCGGCACCGATGCAGAGCGCGACGACCACGGTCACGGCGAGCGACGGGACCGCCCTGCACACCCACCGGTGGGTGCCGGACGGTGAGCCCAAGGCCGTCGTCCAGATCGCCCACGGCATGGCCGAGCACTCGGCCCGCTACGCGCGGCTCGCGCAGGCCCTCACCGAGCACGGGTACGCCGTCTACGCCCACGACCACCGCGGGCACGGCTCGACGGCGAGCGAGATCGACCACGGGTACTTCGCCGACGAGAACGGGTGGGATGCCGTCGTCGCGGACATGCGTGCAGTGACCCGCCTCGCCCAGCAGGAGAACCCCGGCCTGCCGGTCTTCCTCCTCGGGCACTCGATGGGCTCCTTCCTCGCGCGCACGTACGTCATCGAGAACAGCCGGGACCTCGCGGGCCTCGTGCTCTCGGGGACGGGCGGCGACCCGGGCCCGCTCGGCAAGGTCGGTCTCGGTGTGGCCCGGCTCGAGAAGCGGGTGCGTGGCCCCCGCCACGTGAGCGCGCTGCTCGACAAGCTGACCTTCGGCCAGTTCAACGCGGCCTTCAAGCCCAACCGCACCGGGTTCGACTGGCTCTCGCGCGATGACGCGGAGGTCGACGCCTACGTCGACGACGCGCTCTGCGGGCGCACCTTCACCTCGGGCTTCTTCGTCGACCTCTTCGGCGGGATCCAGCGGATCAACGACCGCAAGCAGGTCGCACGGGTGCGCCGCGACCTGCCGATCCTGCTCATCGCCGGCGACAAGGACCCCGTCGGTGACGGCGGAAAGGGCCCGCGCGCCGTGGCCGAGCAGTACAGCTCGGTCGGGGTCGTCGACGTCACCTGCACCCTGTACCCGGGTGCTCGCCACGAGATCTTCAACGAGACCAACCGTGACGAGGTCACGGCGGACGTCGTCGCCTGGCTGGACTCCCACCTGCCCTGAGAGAGGCGCCGGCTCGCCCCGAGGGAGCCGATGGAATCGGACACGGGCGGCATCCGTGGCAGGCTGGGTGGGCACCACCGCCAGCCCCGATACGTGAGGACCGACCAGACGCATGTGTGGCATCGCCGGATACCACGGGCTCCCCGCCGACCCCGCGCTGCTCGAGCGCATGAACGCCCACCAGCAGCACCGTGGCCCTGACGGGGACGGAATCTGCGTCGACGGGCCCTGCGGCCTGGCGCACCGGCGGCTGTCGATCATCGACATCGCCCACGGCCAGCAGCCGATGGACACCGCCGACGGCCGGTACGCGATCGCCTACAACGGCGAGGTCTACAACTACCTCGACCTGCGCGGCGAGCTCGAGGCGCTCGGTCGCACCTTCACGACCGACTCGGACACCGAGGTCGTGCTGCAGGCCTTCGCGCAGTGGGGCGCCGACGCGTTCGACCGGCTCAACGGCATGTTCGGCCTCGCCATCTGGGACCGTCACGAGCAGCGGCTGACCCTGGCCCGCGACCACTTCGGCATCAAGCCGCTCTACGTCGCCATGGTCCCGAACCCGAGCGGTGAGGGCGAGGCGCTGCTGTTCTCCAGCGAGATCAAGCCGATCCTGGCCAGTGGCCTGTACGAGAAGCGGGTCAACGACCGCTCGGTCTACCGCTACCTGCGCTTTCGCGCCCACGAGGACGGCACGGAGACCTTCTTCGAGGGCATCGAGCGCCTCGCTCCGGGCGAGATGCTGGAAGCCGACGCGAACGGCATCCGACGTCGCATGTTCACCCGGCTGAAGGAGGAGCTGCTCGAGCTCGCCTCCGTGCAGCGCCCCTACGACGCGGCCGCGGCCGCGGAGTACAAGCGCCGCCTCGTGGAGTCGGTGCGGCTGCGCCTGCAGTCCGAGGTGCCCGTGGGCACGAGCCTGTCCGGTGGCCTGGATTCGAGTGCGGTCGCCGTCATCATCAACCAGCTGCTGAACGAGGGTGACTCGCTCTCCCTCAGCGCGGTCGGCGCCCGGCAGAACACCTTCTCCGCGATCTTCCCCGGGTCGATCAACGACGAGGAGAAGTACGTCGACGACGTCCTGGACATCTGCACCGGGCACGTCGAGGCGCACAAGATCCTTCCGACGGCCGATGAGTTCAAGGCCGACCTGCTCGACTTCATCCGCACCCAGGAGGAGCCGATCATCTCCTCCGGGCCCTACGCGCAGTACCAGGTGATGCGCGAGGCCACGAAGCACGTCACCGTCCTGCTCGACGGGCAGGGCGCCGACGAGATGATGGCCGGGTACATCCCGTACTACTTCGTCTACCTGCGTCAGCTGCGCGCCCAGGGCGCCACGCTCGCGGCCGCCGAGCTCGCGAAGAGCCTCGACGTGCTCTACCGGCTGGGCCGCTTCAAGCTCAAGGCCAAGGTCAAGCTGAAGAAGTCGATCCCCACCACGCACCTGCTGAACCGTGACTTCGTCGCCGCGCACCGGGGCGAGCGCTACAGCTCAGAGGGAGCCAACCTCAAGAAGCGCCTCGTCGAGGACCTGTTCCACAACTCGCTGCCGAGCCTGCTGCGCTACGAGGACAAGAACACGATGCGCTTCTCCCTCGAGGGGCGCGTGCCGTTCCTCGACAAGGAGGTGCTGAAGTTCATCTTCAGCCTGTCCGACGAGGCGATCATCAAGGACGGCTGGAACAAGCGGGTGCTGCGCGACGCGACCCGCGGCCTGCTCCCCGAGTCGATCAACCGCCGCCGCAACAAGATCGGCTTCACCACCCCCCAGGGTGAGTGGTTCATGCGGCTGAAGAACCACTTCTACAACATCTTCCTCAGCGAGTCCTTCGCCAACCGGCCGTACGTCAACCAGACCGAGGTCATCGCGGCGTTCGAGGGGTGGATCAAGGGCGCGAACGACGTCGACACGATGACCTTCTGGCGCCTGATCAACCTCGAGCTGTGGATGCGTGAGTTCATCGACGAGCACGAGGATGCCGGCGACGCCACCGACGCGACCGCCCGGGTCAAGACCGACTACGAGGCCAACGAGGGGCAGAACCTCGACCTCGTGACCTCCCTGGGCGAGAACGTGCGCCGCTACCCGGTGCGCACCGAGCTGTTCAGCCGCGACGACGACCTCGACGCACGGGTGCTCGAGCACATCGACGCCTTCTTCGCCGGGCTGCCCGCCGCCGGCCCCGACCACGAGGCCGCGACGCGCGGACCGTGGTGGTTCTTCCTGTCCGAGAAGGTCGTCGCGATCACGCAGGGCCGCTCCTACTTCGTCTGGGACATCAAGGTCGGTCGACCGGCGCGCGTGCTCTCGCGCTACGTGACCCGCACCCCCGCCGGGATCGGCCTCGGCAGCCCGTTCACCATGCAGCTCGCGATCCAGGAGGCCGGCCTGCCGCGGGTGCTCTACGCATCGGCCGGGGGGGCGATCGGCAAGGTGATCGGGCGAAAGGGCCTGTTCTACGAGCTCGTCGGCAACCAGATCAACGCCATCGACGGACCGACGGAGTACTCCGCCTACCCGTCGAACGTTTCGGCGAAGCTGGCCCCGAAGGACCCGGATGCCGTGGCGGCGCGCCTCAGTGCCGCGATCCGCGAGCGGGTCCCCGAGCCGTGGCGCTCGACCTTCGGCGGCACGGTGATCATGGACGCCAACGACATCGGCCGCAACGTCCTCGGCTCTGACGTGCCGGGTGACTGGACCCGGTTCGAGGAGATGTTCGCCGACAACCCGCTCGGTCAGGGCTCGCAGCAGACGCCGATGGCGATGGTGTTCCTGCGCGAGGACACCGCTCAGGCGTAGAGCGGCTCCTCGCCCTCGGCGGGGGGCTCGGTCTTCGGGCTGAGGGTCCACAGCAGCCAGCCCAGCGCCCCGAGCGGCACCTCCATGAGGTGGGTGAACAGCGAGAAGAGCACGAGCCCGGCCGCGGCCCCACCGGGATCGGCGCCCCAGCCGACGAGCACGACCGAGGTCGCGACCTCGGTGAACCCCAACCCACCGGGTGTGATGCCGATCGTCGTGAGCAACCGGCCGATCGCGTAGGCCGCGAAGAGCAGGTTCAGGGGCAGCGTCACCCCGGTGCTGCGCATGATCAGCACGAACAGCACGTAGTAGGCGGCGAAGAACCCGATCATGCCCAGGGACATCGACCACCAGCCCCGTCCCACGACGTGCTTGATCCGGCCACGCAGGTCGGTCACGAGGTCGGAGATCCGCATGGTGGACTCCGGGCGCCGACGCCTCACCAACGGGCCGATCACGGCATCCAACCCCCGGCCGATGGCCTGGGCGGCCCGCTCGCTCGCGATGATCGACACCAAGGTGGTGAGGATCGCCAGGCCGGTGACCATCCCCGCCACGGCCAGGTCGGTCAGGGCCCCGGGCAGGGTGACGCCGCTGAACCAGAGCACGGCCATCGCGATCACGGGGAGGGCGATGCGGGCCAGGACGTTCCACACCCCGGTGACGACGACCGAGGTCGAGGTCGCGCGGCGGGAGAACCCCCAGGAACGACAGATCGCGTACGTGGCTGCGAGACCCACGGCCCCGCCCCCGGGGAGCAGGTTGGAGACCGACGAGCCGCACAGGTTGACGACCAGCGCCTTGCTCTGGGTGAGGCCCGGGAGCGAGCCGGTGAAGGTGAAGGTGTAGCACCACAGCCCGGCGAGCATGAGCGCCTGGAAGCCGATGGCGTGGCTGATGGGGACCGACGAGATGACCGCGCCGATGTCGAGCCACGTCGTCTTGGCGAAGTACGGCAGACCCCACCACAACAGGGCCACGGCCAGGCCGATCCCGACCACGCCCTGGAGCACCTTGCGTGCGTGCGGGTTCACGCGTCTCCCTCGAAGATCTGGGTGTGGATGGGCCCCCCGCTGGGCAGGGCCGGGTCGCGGAACCACTCCCGGCCGAAGACGACATCGTAGAGAGGCCGAGGAATGCGCAGGAACGCGGCCAGGGTCCGGTCGCCGGTCTGGCCACCGTCGCCGACCGCGACCGCACCCCCACCGGTCGCCTGCGAGGCGTGGGCGCGCATCGACGCCCGCTTGGCCACGATGTGCTTGCGCACGTCGATGCGGTGGGTGATGTCGGCGCGGGCGGTGAAGGCCCGCTCGAACGACGTCGGGTCGAACTCGGCCGGGAACCGGTAGACCCGGGCGACCGCACGGATGGCCCGGGCGATCGTGTCGCGCGGAACGGTCGCCTCGAGCACGCGGGGGGTGCCGGCGATCACGGCAGCCCGCGCACCCACCTCGTGCACGCGCACGTGGTCGCGGTGGCCGTAGCCGCCGTTGGCGTCGTAGGAGATGAGCAGGTCGGCGCGTTCGGTGCGCAGGATCGCCGCGAGTCGCTCGGCGGCCTCCTCGAGCGGGGCCCGGGTGAAGCGCACCTGCCCCGGCACGTCAGGTTCCGGCTGCGGGCCGCTGCCGCTGTCCGCATAACCGAGCCACTCGACGCGGGCCACGCCGAGCACCTCCGCCGATTCTCGCGCCTCGGTCAGACGCCGACCGCCGAGCTGCCCGTCGGCGCGCAGCTCGGCCGCTGCCAGCCCGGCCCCGCCATCGGTGGCGAGCACGAGGACGACACGGTGGCCCTCGCTGGCAAGTCGCGCCATCGTGCCGGCCGTCAGCAGGGCCTCGTCGTCGGGGTGGGCATGGAACGCCACGATCGTTGCGGACATCGCCGCCCATCCTCGCGCATGGCAGGCTGTCCGCTCGTGAAGGTCGCCATGCTCTCTGACTGCTACCCGCCGCGCCTCGGCGGGATCGAGAGCCAGGTCCGCGACCTCTCCCGCCACCTCGTGGCCGCCGGACACGAGGTCGAGGTCTTCACGGCCACCCCCGGACCTGGTGGCGAGCGCGGCGGCGCGACCGAGCGCGGTGACGACGGCGTGACCGTGCACCGGCACGCGTGGGGTGTGCCGGGCGGCATCCCCGTCAACCCGTTCGCCCCGCCGGAGATCCGCCGACGGCTGGATGCCGGGGGTTTCGACGTCGCGCACGCCCACCTGGGCGTCGTGAGCCCCTTCGCGACCGATCTCGTGCCGGTCGCGCTGGAGGTCGGTCTTCCGGTCGCGGCCACGTTCCACTGCGTCATGGAGCGGTCCGCGGTGGTGTTCCGGGCGATCGGGCACCTTGATCGCTGGGCCCGGCGTGGCGTGGCGCTCAGTGCCGTGTCGACGATGGCTGCCCAGCGGGTGTCCGCCGCTGCCCGCGGAGCCCGCGTCGAGGTGGTGCCCAACGGCGTGGATGCCGCGTGGTGGCACCCGGGTGGTGCCGCCACGGCATCCGCGCACCACGACGGCTCCGTGCACGTCATCTCCGCGATGCGGTTGGTGTCGCGAAAGCGACCGCTCGCGATGCTGCGGGTGCTCGAGCAGGCGCGCGCCGTGCTGGATCCTGCGGTCGCGCTGCGCGCGACGATCGTCGGTGAGGGGCCGCAGCGTCGGGTCATGGAGCACCGGCTGCGCGCTCGCGGGCTCACCTGGGTCCAGATGCCCGGTCGGGTGGACAAGGAAGAGCTGAGGGCCCTGCACCAGGGCGCGGACGTCTACCTCAGTGCGGCCCAGCTCGAGGCGTTCGGCATCGCTGCGCTCGAGGCCCAGGCGGCGGGGTTGCCGATCGTCGCCCGGCGCGGCACCGGCACCGACGACTTCGTCAAGGACGGGGTGAGCGGGTTGCTGGCCGACAGCGACGCCGCCCTGGCCGGTGCACTGGCCCACCTGGCCGGCGAGCGGGCGTTGCGCGAGCAGATGCGCGCTCACCTGCTGGCCTCTCGTCCGGCCCAGGACTGGCCCGGGGTCATCACGGCCACGCTCGGTGAGTACCGCAGGGCCGCGGTGGCCCTGCGATGATCACCGTCGTCGGGGAGCACGCGGGGCGCGAGGTGGTGTCGTTCGCCCTGGCCCACGGGGAGGACCCGGTCGCGGGCCTGCGTGCGCGGGGCTGGCAAGCGCAGGTGGAGGCGGTCGAGGGGGTTCTCGGCGACCTGACGTTCCGGTACGCCGTGGTTCCCACGGAGGACGGGTCGGCGAACGACCCGGCGGGGCCCGAGGGCCCGGGGCTGTCGCGGGCCGAGCGGGTGCACATCGTGCCGCACCAGCGGGTGGCGGCGTACGCGGTCGTCGTGGCGCAGGGCCGCCTGCTGCTCACGCAACTGGCTCCACGGACCGGTGCTGCCGGGCGGTGGAACCTGCCCGGCGGCGGCGTCGACCCCGGCGAGTCCCCGGTCGACGCGGTCGTGCGCGAGGTGGCCGAGGAGACCGGCCAGGTCGTTGACGACGTCCGGCTGATCGACGTCATGACCCAGCACTGGGTGGGCCGGTCCGCGCGGGGGTTGGAGGACTACCACGCGGTGCGGGTGCTCCACACGGCCCGGTGCGCCACGCCGACCCACCCCGTCGTGCATGACGTGGGTGGGTCGACGAGTGACGTGGGTGGGTCGACGAGTGACGCGCGCTGGGTCGCCCTGGACGACCTGACGTCGGTCGAGCTCGTGGCGAGCGTGCCGGTCGCGCTCCGTGCCGCCGGGCTCGCCTGAGGCCACGGCTCAGTCACGCTTCTGCCGCGGCTCAGCCGCGGGTACGGCTGCTGCGCAGTCCGATCGCGCCGATCACGACGACGAGCAGGCCCGCCGCGACGACGGTCCACGGGCCGAGCTGGGTCCACGGCACGGCGACGTCCGTCAGCTGCGTGAACAGCGTCGTTGACGCGAACAGCAGCCCGAGCAGCCCGAGCACCACCGCGAACGGGGCAGGCCCCTCGAGGTACACGGGTTCGGGGAGCGCGGGTGCCTGGGTGGCGGGTGCGTGGGAGGCGCTGGTGGCAAGGCTGTCGTCGGGCGTGCCCGGGGTGGCGGGTGTGCTCGGGGTGGTGGGGATGCTCATCACTGCTCCTGGATGGTGATCTGGCCGAGTCCGAGCTCGGCATCGACGATGACCTGGACGGGGGTGTCGCCGACCCGCACGGTCTTCTTCTGGTCCTGGCCGCCGGAGTTCCCGGAGGTGTCGGTGCTGGTTCCCGTCCCTCCGATGTGCCTGATCTCGCCGAACCCGACGCTGGCGTCGACCCGGGCGTCGAGCCCGTCCGGCACGAGGATGGTCAGTTCACCTGCGCCCATGTTGACCTCGATGGTCTGGGGGGTGATGCGGGGGTCGGGAGTGATCATCGAGCCGAGGTCGAGGACGGCGTCCCCGGCCCCCAGCTCGAACGCCGTCACGCCGGTTGCGGGAACCGGGCTCCACGTGCGCTCGCCGACCCCGTTGCTCGTCTGCACCCTCGCGTCGATGAGCGAGATGGCGAGCAGTCCGGCCAGGCAGAAGGCGAGGAAGCCGCTGAAGCCGGAGGCGCGACCGCGCAGGCCGAGCGCGAGCACGACGAGGCTCACGCCGGTGAGAGCGATGAGAAAGCCCAGGGTCGATGCACTCCCGGGGAAACCTGTCGGGTCGTGGAGGGCGACCCCCAGGCCGATGCCCGCGATGGCGATGCCGAGGGACACCAACCCGATGAAGGCGCTGGGCCGGCGTCGGCGCGGTCGCGGCGGCGGGGGCGGGGCCACCGGCCGCGGGGGCGCCGGCGGTGCGGGGTAGCCACCGTAGGGAGCCTGGTAGCCGCCGTAGGGTGCCGCGTACTGGTGAGGGGCCGACGGGGTGTACCCGCCGTAGGGGGCGGTCGTGTCCGTCGGAGACGTGGAGGCCGTGGGGGCCGTGGCGGACGTGGCGGACGTGGGGGCAGGTGCGGACATGGTTCCTCCTGGGGGCATGGGCATGGGGGGTGGTGGCGAGCCGCCGAAGGTGCCGCGCCGGTTCAGCACGAACCACGCGACCAGCGCGACGGGGATCAGCCACAGGGGGACGATCCACCCGTCCCCGGACCCGGCCGACGCGATGCCGCCGAAGACGAGGAGGCCGGCGACGACGAGCAGCACGATGGCCCCGACGTCGCCGTGCCTGATGGCGCGCTCGGCGAGGATCTCGCCGCGCAGGTCGGGCAGGAGGAGCCACAGCAGGACGTACGCGGTGATTCCGATGCCTCCGACGAAGGCCAGGATGATCGCCGCCGCCCTGATGAGGATCGGGTCGACGCCCAGCCGGCCGGCCAGCCCCGAGCACACGCCGCCGAACCAGCGGCGCTCGGTGTCACGAACGGGGCCCAGACCTCGCAGCCGGGCGAAGGAGTCGTCGAGGAATGAGGAGCTCGATGGGGGCGGGGGAGCGCCTGCACCGGGTTCGGTCGAGGGCGGGTTCTGCGTCATGGCCCCAGCCTCATCCGCCAGCAGCTGCTGCCGCCATGAGGGTCGACCCTGAGGCCCCCCTGACCGCACCCCTGAGCGACCCCTGTCGGGGGCCCCGTGCGGCTCCCGGTACGTCAGGATGGGGGCGTGCCCACACCGTTCGAACCCGCAGCCGCGCATCCGCGCGCCGGGATGCCGCCGCGCCCGGAGGTGAGCGGCCCGCCTCGGCCGCCGCTGGTCAGGGCCCGGGGCCGGGGCTGGACCCCCGGAGTGTGTGCGGCGATCGCCCGCCACCTCGGCCTGTCACCCAAGGCGGTGCGGTGGAGCTTCGTCATCCTCACTGCCTTCGGTGGCGCAGGAGTCGTCGCGTATGCCTTCCTGTGGGCGCTCACCCCGGAGGGTGATGTCGTGGATGACGGAACCGGCCAGGTCGCGGTCGCCTCCGATCGGCGCCAGTGGGGTTCGCTCATCCTCATCGGCGCGGCGCTGGTGCTCGTCGGCGGCGTGCTCGTCCTGCCGATCCTCGGGGGCTCGCTCATCGGGTCGGTCCTGCTGCCGCTGTTCACCATCGCCGTCGGGGCGATCGTCGCGTGGTCCAACCTCGACGAGGCCCAGCGTTCGCGTTGGCTGGAGTCCGGTACCGGGCCGAACCGCTTCGGCTGGATGCGCGTGGCCCTCGGCGTGGGTCTCACCGTCACCGGCATCCTCGTGATCGTGACTCGTGGCCAGTCCTTCTCGGCCGTGTGGGACGCGCTGCTCGCGGCGATCGCCGTGCTCGTCGGCGCCCTGATCATCGCGGCACCGTGGGCTATGCGCCTGTGGGGTGATCTGCGGCGGGAACAGGTGGCTGCGGCGCGGGCAACCGAGCGGGCTGACATCGCGGCACACCTGCACGACTCGGTGCTCCAGACCCTGGCCCTGATCCAGCGCCAGTCAGGCGACGCCGCGGCCGTCACCCGTCTCGCCCGGGCCCAGGAGCGCGAGCTTCGGACCTGGCTCTACGACGGGCCCCAGGGGTCACAGTCGACCCTGGCTGCCGCGGTCACCGAGGTCGCCCACGAGGTCGAGGACCTCCACGGGCAGGTCGTCGACCTCGTCGTCACCGGGGACCGGCCCTACGAACCCCACGGGGCGGCGCTCACCCAGGCGCTGCGCGAGGCCCTGCTCAACGCGGTGCGCCACGGTCGTGCCCCCGTGACGGCCTACGTCGAGATCGGGCCCTCCGGGGTCGAGGCCTTCGTGCGCGACCGCGGGACCGGCTTCGACCTCGACGACGTTCCCGCCGACCGGCTCGGCGTGCGACAGTCGATCCTCGGGCGGATGGAACGGCACGGTGGCAGCGCCCGCGTGCGCCGCCGCGACGACGGAACCGAGGTGGAGCTGCGGCTGCCACCCCTTCAAGGAGATCAGCCATGACCACGACCCGAGCACCCTCCGGCACCTCTCCCCGTCCCGCGGTGAGGGTGGTGCTCGTCGACGACCACCGGATGTTCCGCGCCGGGGTTCGTGCCGAGCTCACCGAGGCGATGGCCGCCGCCGGAGGGGCAGCCGCGTGTGAGTTCGTCGGGGAGGCACCCGATGTCGACACCGCGATCGCGGTCATCCGGGCCGAGCGTCCCGACGTCGTGCTCCTCGACGTGCACCTGCCCGGTGGCTCGGGCAACGGCGGCGCCGACGTCATCCGCGGCTCCTACGGGGTCGAGACCGACGCGGGGGCGCCGGTGCGCTTCCTCGCGCTCTCGGTCTCGGATGCCGCGGAGGACGTCATCGCCGTCATCCGCGCCGGGGCGCGGGGGTACGTGACCAAGACCATCGGGGCCCGCGACCTCATCACCGCCATCCGGCGGGTCGCGGACGGGGATGCCGTGTTCTCGCCCCGGCTGGCCGGCTTCGTCCTCGACGCCTTCGGGGCGGCCGCCGGTGAGATCGCCGAGGTCGACGAGGAGCTCGACCGGCTCTCGGCACGCGAACGTGAGGTCATGCGCCTCATCGCCCGCGGCTACCAGTACAAGGAGGTCGCCAAGGAGCTGTTCATCTCCGTGAAGACCGTCGAGACCCACGTGTCGTCGGTGCTGCGCAAGCTCCAACTGTCCTCGCGCCACGAGCTGACGGCGTGGGCCATGGGGCGGCGCCTGCTCTGAGTTCCGGGTCTCCTAGGCTGCTCCCATGGAGATCGTCGAACACCTGCTCGTCCTCGTCCACCTGCTCGGCATGGCCGCGATCGTCGGCAGCGCCGTGTTCGTCGCCCGCGGGACGGTGACGCCCGCACTGGTCTGGGGTGCACGGGCTCAGCTGGTCACGGGCCTGATCCTCGTCGGTCTGGCCGAAATGGATGACGGCGACGTCAACCACGCCAAGATCGGGGTCAAGCTGGTCGTCGCGATCGCGGTCGCGGCCTGCGCCGAGATCGCGGCCGCGAAGGGGAAGAAGGGTGAGGCGCGTCCGCAACTGGTGACGGCAGCGGGTGCCTTGGCGCTGCTCAACACCGCGATCGCGGTCCTCTGGTGAGTCGCGGGCGATGACTCCGTGGCCGGTCTAGGAGTTGAGGACCGGTCAGGACTCGAGGAAGTCGGCCACGCGGTCCTTGGGTCGGCCGATGATCGCCCGATCGCCCTTGACCAGCACGGGCCGCTGAAGCAGTCGTGGGTGCTCCACGAGCACCGCGATGATCTGCTCGCGGGTCTGCACGTCGGCGTCGGTGAGCCCGCTCTGGGTGAAGAACGCGTCGCGGCGCACGAGATCGGTTGGGGGGTCCTCGAGCTTGTCGAGCAGGTCGGCCAGTGCGGCGGCGTCCAGAGGCTGCTTGAGGTACTCGACGACGTCGGCGGCCACGCCGGCTGAGGCCGCGGCCTCCGTCGCGAACCGCGAGGTCGAGCAGTTCCGGTTGTGCAGGATCGTCACGTCACTCATGGCGACACGGTAGCCCTCTCGGTCACGGGATGAAGATCAGCTTGCCCTGGCTGCGTCGTGCCTCGAGGTCGGCGTAGGCGGTGCTGGCCTCAGCCAGCGGGTAGCGGCCTCCGACGCTCACGCGCAGGCTGCCGTCCTCAATGGACTGGAAGAGCTCGCCCGCGCGCCAGGCCAACTCATCGGGCGTGGCGATGTGGTGGGGCAGGCTGGGCCTCGTCACGAAGACCGACCCCGCGGCATTGAGTCGTTGCAGGTCGAACGGCGGCACTTGGCCGGAGGCACCGCCGTAGAGCGCGAGCAGACCCCGCGGCCGGAGGGAGGCGAGCGAGGCGTCGAAGGTGTCCTTGCCGACTCCGTCGTACGCGACGTCGACCCCGGTGCCGCCGGTGGCGTCGCGGACCGCGGCGGCCAGGTCGGTGACGGTGCGGTAGTTGATCGTGTGGTCGGCGCCGAGCGCGGCGGCGGTGGAGCACTTCTCGTCACTGCCAGCGGTGGCGATGATGGTTCCGCCGAGCGCCTTGATCATCTGCACGAGCAGTTGGCCCACCCCGCCGGCAGCCGCGTGCACGAGTGCGGTCGTGCCCGGGCCCACCGGGTAGGTGCTGCGGGTCAGGAAGTGTGCCGTGAGGCCTTGGAGGATCGAGGCTGCCGCGGTCTCGAGGTCGACACCTTCTGGGACGGTCACGAGCCCGTCTGCCGGGATGCACGCGTGGCTGGCCGCGCTGCCGTCGGCGAAGGGCCACGCCACGCGATCGCCGGCTGCCACGCCCTCGACGTCAGGGCCGACGGCGAGCACGACCCCGGCGCCCTCACGGCCCAACACGAAGGGCGTCGGCGTCGGGTAGATGCCTTCGCGCTGGTAGACGTCGATGAAGTTGATGCCGGCCGCGGCGACCGCGATCAAGGCCTCACCGGGGCCGGGCGTCGGGATCTCGCGGTCCTGGACCTCGAGCACCTCCGGCCCCCCGGGGCGGGTGACGACGAGGGCGCGGGTGGTCGACTGACTCATGGTCGCCAGCCTAGAACTTCCTGGGCACCGCACCTACCGTCGAAGGGGCAGAGGCCCGTCAGGAGCGCAACGAGAGCAGCACGGCATCCAGCATCTGCGGCGTCAGCCGCCCGGTGTACGTGTTGTGCGGGCTCACGTGGTAGCACCCGACGAGCCGGACCGCCCGCCCCTGCGGCGTCCGCAGGGTGGCCTCCGCCGCGTGCCCGAACCGCGGCTTCGGACGCGGCACCCCCCACCCGAGCGCCCGGGCCGCGCCGAGGGTGGCGTCCCAGCCGATCGCCCCGAGGCACAAGATCGCCCGCAGGCCCGAGGCCTCGGTGAGCTCGAGGTCGCGTTCGAGCCAGGCCGAGCACGTGGCCCGCTCGGTGGGGGTCGGCTTGTTGGCCGGTGGGGCGCACCGCACCGCCGCGACGATCCGGATGCCGGTGAGCGCCTGCCCGTCCCCGGCACCCACCGAGGTCGGCAGCGCGGCGAACCCCGTGCGGTGCAGGGCCGCCCACAGCACGTCACCGGAGGAGTCGCCGGTGAACATCCGACCGGTGCGGTTGGTGCCGTTGGCGGCGGGGGCGAGCCCGACCAGCAGCACGTCTGCAGCGGGGTCGCCGAACGACGGGCCGGGCCGCCCCCAGTACGGCTGGTCGGCGAACGATGCTCGCCGGCCGGTACGGGCGACGTCCTCGCGCCAGCGCACGAGGCGGGGGCAGGCTCGGCACACCGACACCCGCGCCTGGAGATCGGGGATGCCGTCCGCCCCCGTGGCGAGTCGCCTCACCGCGGCAGCGGTGCGGGCAACCGGGGTGGCGGCCGTCGCCGGATCGCCCGGCCAGCCCCTGCCGGGTGGCACCGGGCTGGCGAAGAGCTGCCCGGTCACCGGGTGGGGTGCCTGCTCGTCCATGGGCTCCACCCTGACACCGAGGGCGCCGCGACGGAACCGATGCGCGAGGATCACCCCATGGCAGAGGTGACGGTCGTCGGTGGAGGTGTCGTGGGCCTGACCTCGGCCCTCGAGCTCGCGCGCGCCGGGCACGAGGTGCGCTGCGTGCGCGACCAGCCGGTTGCCGAGACGGTGTCAGCGGTCGCCGGAGGGCTGTGGTTCCCTTACCACGTCGAGCCGCGGGACCGCGTGGTCGCCTGGGGTGCCGTGGCCCTTGCCAGGTTCGCCGACCTGTCGGGCGATCCGGCATCCGGCGTGGTGATGAGCGAGGGGCTGCTCGTGGAGCGAGGGCCGGCGGATCGGTGGTGGACGCAGAGCGTGCCGTCGTGGCGCGACGCGTCGGGTGCTGAGCTGCCGGAGGGCGCCACCGGGGGAGTGGTCGCGACTGTTCCGCTCGTGACGATGCCCATGTTCCTGCCGTGGCTCGAGATGCAGTGTCGCGACGCCGGGGTCGCGTTCGAGCAGGCCCACGTGAGCACCCTCGACGGCCTCGAGGGTGACGTGGTCGTCGTCGCCGCCGGGCTGCGGTCGGGAGCTCTGGTGGACGACGACGCGGGGATGCCGTCGCGTGGTCAGGTCGCCCTGCTGGAGAACCCCGGGCTGACGCGCTGGCTGGTCGATGACGACCATCCGGACGGGCTGCTCTACGTGTTGCCGCACCCCGGGTGGGTCGTGTGCGGGGGAACGGACGTCAGCGGTTCGTGGGACACCCAACCCGACCCGCAGGTTCATGACGCGATCGTGCGACGGGTTCGTGACGCCGTCCCCGCGCTCGCGACGGCCCGGGTGATCGGACCTCGCGTGGGGTTGCGCCCGGTCGCGCCCGAGGTGTCGCTCACGGCATCCGACATCGGGGGGCGGGTGGTGGTGACCAACCACGGTCACGGCGGGGCCGGGGTCACCCTGTCGTGGGGGTGTGCCCAGGAGGTCGTCCGGCTCGTCGGCGAGGCGGCGGGTCTCAGCCGGCCGTGACCCGGCGCGCGGCGTCCAGGGCGATGGGCGGCAGCGGCTTCGCCCACGGTTCGTAGCCGAGTTCGCGGCAGGCCACGGCAACCGCTCCCAGCAGCTCGGAGCGGCGACCCAGCTCGGCCGTGCGGACCTCGACGGCCTGGGCACTCGCTGGCTGCGCGTAGCGGCGGATCGACTCGCGCACGCCGTCGGCCAGGGGTGCGCCCACGGTGCTCAGCTCACCCCCGAGGATCACGCCGCGCGGGTTGAGCCAGTTGCACAGGTCGGCGAGCACCCGGCCCACGGTGCGGCCGGTCTCCTCGACGAAGCGCGCGACGGCGGGGTGCTCGGCGGCATCGCGCAGGGGGTACGCGTCGGCGCGGGGGCTCAGGCCTGCGTCGGCCATGAGGGTGCGCAGGAAGGCCGTCGACGCGACGGTCTCGAGGCAGCCACGGTTGCCGCAGCGGCACCAGTCGCCCTGGTCCGAGACCTGGGTGTGACCGACCTCGCCGGCCAGGCCGTCGGCCCCCGGGTAGGGCACACCCTGGAGGACGAGGCTGGCCCCGACCCCGTCGCCGAGCTTGACGTAGACGAGGTCGCGGATGCCGCGCGCGGCGCCGAAACGCAGCTCGCCCTGAGCGCCCATGTCGGCGTCGTTGGCGACGACGACCCGCCAGCCGAGGCGGCGCGCGAGTTCCTGCTGGGGGTTGACCCCGACCCAGTCGGACATGATCGACATCGAGCGGATCTCGTGGCTGTGGGCGTCGATCGGGGCCGGGATGCCGGCCGCCGCGCACCGGATGTCCGACACGGCGACACCAGCTTCGTCGAGCAGCTCAACGACGATCTCGACGGCCGCGTCGAGCGAGGCCCGGGCCTGGCCGTCGACGTCCATCTGGGCCCAGCGCTCAGCAAGGACACCTCCCTCGGCATCCGCGACGGCCACCGCCAGGTGACTGTGGCCGAAGTCGATGGCGACCACGTGCCCTCGGGCCGCGCTCGGCACGAGCAGCGCCGACGGGCGTCCGCGCCCGGAGCCGCGTCCACCCGGAGGGATGAGGTCCTCCTCGATGACGCCTTCGTCGAGAAGCTCCTGGACGACGGCTGCGACAGCGCTGCGCGACAGGCCGGTCGCCTGGCCGAGGTCGGCCCTGGTGAGGGGCGGGCCCGAGCGGATCAGCGCCGTCACCTGTTCCTTGGTGCGGTGCCGACGGCTCGACGCGGGCTGCTCGGACTCCATGTCAGGACTCTAGGGACAAAAATATGCTCTTGACAAGAGTTATTCCCACCGATATTGTCCGGTAAAACTTCATTAGTCGTAGAACCCGGAGTCAGCGCCACCGCGTCCCAGCTCCGGGGCAAGGTGACGATTTGAGAGCGTGCGTGGACACTTCGCTCGAGTCTCTACAGGCCGTCAGGCCGCTCTGGCACACTCGGCAACCGACGCTGGCGTCGTGCTGGATCACCCCCACTCAGCTGTGCAAAGGAGCACGCATGACATCACCAGAGGGATCGGGCCGAGGTCGGCCCGACTACATCCTCGAGATGCGGGACATCACCAAGGAGTTCCCCGGGGTCAAGGCCCTGTCCAATGTCGACATGGCGGTGAGGCGTGGTGAGATCCACGCGATCTGCGGTGAGAACGGCGCGGGGAAGTCCACCCTCATGAAGGTCCTGTCCGGGGTGCACCCCACGGGGTCCTACACGGGCGAGATCCACTTCAACGGCAAGCTGGCCGAGTACTCCAACGTCCGCGACAGCGAGCGTGACGGGATCGTCATCATCCACCAGGAGCTCGCGCTCATCCCCGAGCTGTCGATCGCCGAGAACATCTTCCTCGGCAACGAGCGCGCCTCCAAGAGCGGTGTCATCGACTGGTTCGCGACCCGCCAGATGGCTGCCGAGCTCATGGAGCGGGTGGGGCTGTCCGAGGATCCGCTCACCAAGACCAAGGACATCGGCGTCGGCAAGCAGCAGCTCGTCGAGATCGCCAAGGCACTGTCCAAGGAGGTCAAGCTCCTCATCCTCGACGAGCCCACCGCCGCCCTGAACGAAGGGGACTCGCAGCACCTGCTGCAGATCATGGACGGGCTGCGTCAGCGCGGCATCACCTGCATCATGATCAGCCACAAGCTCAACGAGATCGAGCAGATCTCCGACGCCATCACGATCATCCGCGACGGCAAGACGATCGAGACCCTTCGCGTCGACGAGGGTGGTGTCGACGAGAACCGGATCATCCGCGGCATGGTCGGCCGCGACCTCGAGTCGCGCTTCCCCGAGCACACCCCGAAGATCGGTGAGGTCTTCTTCGAGGTCAAGAACTGGCGCGTCCAGCACCCGACCCGGGCCGACCGACTCGTCTGCAAGGACAGCTCCTTCGTCGTCCGCCGCGGTGAGATCGTCGGGTTCGCCGGCCTCATGGGCGCTGGCCGCACCGAGCTGATGCGCAGCATCTTCGGTCGCTCGTACGGCACCGTGCTGGGCGGAACGATCACCAAGGACGGCAAGGACCTCGTCCTGCACCACGTCGCCGATGCCATCCACGAGGGCATCGCCTACGTCACCGAGGACCGAAAGACCCTCGGTGTGAACCTGCTCGACGACATCAAGACGACGACGGTCTCGGCCAACCTCGAGCGCATCACCCAGGGACTGGTGGTCAACGCGAGCGAGGAGTACCGCTACGCCGAGGAGTACCGGGTCAACCTGCGCACCAAGGCTCCCAACGTCGACGAGGGTGTCTCGAAGCTGTCCGGTGGCAACCAGCAGAAGGTCGTGCTCGCCAAGTGGCTGTTCACCGAGCCTGACCTGCTCATCCTCGACGAGCCGACCCGCGGCATCGACGTCGGGGCGAAGTACGAGATCTACGGGATCATCCAGCGGCTGGCCGACGAGGGCAAGGGCGTCATCGTCGTGTCCTCCGAGCTGCCCGAGCTGCTCGGCCTCTCGGACCGGATCTACACCCTCTTCGAGGGGCAGATCACCGGTGTGCTCGACAAGGCGGAAGCCAACCAGGAATCCCTCATGAAGCTGATGACGAAGGCCCGGACCACCGCGTCCGTGGCCTCCTGACGACAGACAGGACCCGCGAGACATGAATGTCATCAAGAAGATCGTTGGCGGAGACTCCCGCCAGCTGGGCATGATCTTTGCCCTGATCGCCCTCATCGCGTTCTTCCAGTGGCGCACCGGTGGCCTCACCCTCACCCCGGACAACGTCAACAACATCATCCAGGGCAACGCGTACGTGCTCGTCCTGGCCATCGGCATGGTGCTCGTCATCATTGCCGGCCACATCGACCTGTCGGTCGGGTCGATCGCCGCGTTCGTCGGCATCGTCGTCGCCCTGGCGATCACCGACTGGGGCCTGCCCTGGCCCGTGGCCATCCTCCTCGGCATCGGCGTCGGTGCCCTGTGTGGCGCCTGGCAGGGCCTCTGGGTCGCCTACGTCGGCATCCCCGCGTTCATCGTGACCCTGGCCGGCATGCTCATCTTCCGCGGCCTCAACCAGTGGATCGGCAAGTCCAACACCGTCCCCGTCCCCGAGGGCTTCCAGGTCATCGGTGCCGGCTCGCTGCCCGAGTGGGGCCCGAACACCGGCTACAACAACCTCACCCTGCTTCTCGGCCTTGCCGGGTGCGCCGCGATCATCGTCGGCGCCCTGCGCAGCCGCGCCAAGCTCACCAAGATCGGCGCCGACGTCGAAGAGGCGTGGGTCATGTGGACGCGACTGGCACTCATCTCCGCGGTGATCATGGGCGTCATGATGATCATCGCCTCCGGGCGCAAGGGCTTCCCGGTCTCCGGGCTGATCCTCGTCGCGCTCGTCATCGGCTACGGCTTCCTGGCCAACAAGATGATCCTCGGCCGGCACATCTACGCCGTCGGTGGCAACCGGCACGCGGCTGAGCTCTCCGGTGTGAAGTCGAAGAAGGTCAACTTCTTCGTCATGGCCAACATGGCGGTCCTCGCCTCGCTGGCCGGCATGATGTTCGTCGCCCGCTCGAACGCCTCTGGTCCGTTCGACGGCGTCGGCTGGGAGCTCGACGCGATCGCGGCCGTCTTCATCGGTGGCGCTGCCGTCACCGGCGGTGTCGGCACCGTCGTCGGGTCCATCGTCGGTGGCCTCGTCATGGCCGTGCTCAACAACGGTCTCCAGCTGCTCGGCATCGGCGCTGACCGTACCCAGGTCATCAAGGGTCTGGTGCTGCTCATCGCCGTCGCGTTCGACGTCTACAACAAGTCGCAGGGCAAGCCCTCGATCACCGGGCTGCTCATGCGGAACAAGACCGCAGCCGCCCCCGCCGCACCCACCGCCGTGGATGCCGGTAACCCCGCGTCCGCTGCGGTGACCGACACCTCGACGGTCGTCAAGACCGAAGGCTGATCCACCACTTCGGTCGCCGCGACCCGGCATCCGACCCGCGCAGTACCTGACACCACATCACCCGCGTTCACGCGAACGCACCCCACAGAAAGAAGAACCATGCGATCACTCACCAAGGCCGTCGCCGTCACCGCGGCGCTGGGTCTGGCTCTCACCGGCTGCGGCCGCACCGAGGAGGCCACCCCCGAGGCATCGGGTTCCGGCTCGACCGCGGCAGCCGGCGGTTTCCCCGCTGACTCCGCCATCGGCATCGCCCTTCCGCAGAAGACCTCGGAGAACTGGGTCCTCGCCGAGAACCTGTTCAACGAGGGCCTCACCGCGGCCGGCTTCAAGGGCGACGTGCAGTTCGCCAACGGCGGCGTCTCCGAGCAGCAGAACCAGATCCAGGCCATGATCACCAAGGGTGCGAAGGTCATCGTCGTCGGTGCCATCGACGGCGCGCAGCTCGGCACCCAGCTCAAGGCGGCCAAGGACTCCGGCGCCACCGTCATCGCCTACGACCGTCTCCTGACGAACACGGCCGACGTCGACTACTACATCGCCTACGACAACTTCAAGGTCGGCCAGCTGCAGGGTCAGGCCCTGCTCGACGGTCTCGCCATGAAGAAGCCGGCCGGCCCGTACAACATCGAGCTGTTCGCCGGTTCGCCTGACGACAACAACGCGAAGGTGTTCTTCGACGGCGCCATGGAGGTGCTCAAGCCGAAGATCGACGACGGCACCCTGAAGGTCGTGTCCGGCCAGACGACCTTCGAGCAGGCCGTCACCCAGGGCTGGAAGGCCGAGAACGCGCAGAAGCGCATGGACACCCTCCTCGCCGGCTCCTACACCGGGTCCACCGCCCTGGACGGCGTCCTGTCGCCCAACGACACCCTGGCCCGCGCGATCATCACCTCGGTCAAGGCCGCCGGCAAGCCGATCCCGGTCGTCACCGGTCAGGACTCCGAGGTCGAGTCGGTCAAGTCGATCATGGCGGGCGAGCAGTTCTCCACGATCAACAAGGACACCCGCAAGCTCGTCGAGGAGACGATCGCGATGGTCGTCGCCCTCCAGAAGGGTGAGGAGCCCACGATCACCGACACCACGTCCTACAACAACGGCGTCAAGGTCGTCCCGGCCAACCTCCTCGAGCCGGTCATCGTCACCAAGGCCAACGCCGCCGAGGCCTACGCCAACGACCCGGTGCTCGGCCCGCTGACCAAGTGAGCCACGGCCTCACGGCCACCTAGCACCACTCGATCGGCCCGTCTGCTCCGGCAGGCGGGCCGATCGCCGTCCGGCGACGCGGCATCCACTGCTCGTTCCCGTGCCCGGATGCCGGGCGGTGCGGGTCAGGCGTCGGATGCCGGTCGCGCGCGTTTCGCCTTCGTCTCGCCCCGGTGCCGCTTGGCGGTGAGGCGGCGTTCCGTCGAGCCGCGGGTGGGGCGGGTGGCGCGGCGAGGAGCCGGGGGAGGGGCCATCGCGGTGCGCAGGAGGTCAGCCATCCGCTCGCGGGCGGCCACCCGGTTGCGCCGCTGCTGGCGGTGCTCGGAGGCGGCGACGACGAGCAGGCGGCCCCCGACCAGTCGCGAGTCCAGGGCCCGCAGTACCCGTTGGCGCTGGGTGTCGGTGAACGCCGGACAGGTCACGACGTCGAGCTCGATCTCGACGCGGCTGTCAGCGGTGTTCACCCCCTGCCCGCCGGGCCCCTGCGAGCGGGAGAACCGCTCGACGATCTCACCGGCGGGGATCGTCAAGCCCTGGGGAACGCCCGGGCCCGGCGGGACGACGAGGTCCATCAGGGCCGGCCGGTGTCGTCCTCGGGCTCGGGAGGCGGCAATGCCCCCTGCGCCTCGTCACGATCGGCCCACTCCAGGAGCGGGGTGAGGTCGAACACCGCGTCGTCGATGCCGGCGTGCAGGTCGCCGAGGGCTGCGAACCGGGCCGGGACGGTGGCGATGGTGAGCTCTCGTGGCTCGACGTCGTCGACCTCGTCCCAGCGGATCGGCGTCGACACCGTGCCGGTGGCGTTGCCGCGAACCGAGTACGCGGCGGCGATGGTGTGGTCGCGGGCGTTCTGGTTGTAGTCGATGAACACGGCGCCGGGGTCGCGGTCCTTGCGCCACCAGGTGGTCGTCACGTCGTCGGGCAAGCGGCGTTCGACCTCGCGGGCGAAGGCGAGGGCTGCTCGGCGCACGTCGCCGAACCCGTGCTCGGGAGCGATCCGCACGTACACGTGCAGGCCCGACCCGCCACTGGTCTTGGGCCACCCCACGGCGCCGAGCTCGTCGAGCACCTCGTGCGAGACCTGCGCCGCGCGTCGCACGCGCGAGAACGGAGCATCCGGCATCGGGTCGAGGTCGATGCGCCACTCGTCCGGCTTCTCGGTGTCGGCCCGCCGGCTGTTCCACGGGTGGAACTCCACGGTGCTCATCTGCACGGCCCAGGCCACGTCGGCCAGGCGGGTCACGCACAGCTCGTCGGCGTGCAGGCCGTAGCGCGGGAAGTGCAACCGCACCGTCTCGACCCACGGCGGGGCGCCCCGGGGCAGGCGCTTCTGGTGGACCTTCGGCCCACTCACCCCGTCCGGGAAGCGGTGCAACATGCAGGGTCGCTCGCGCAGGGCCCGCACGATGCCGTCGCCGACGGACAGGTAGTAGTTCACGAGGTCGAGCTTGGTCTCGCCGCGGGCCGCGAAGTAGACCCGCTGCGGACTGGACACCCGCACGTCGAAGCCCTCGACGTCGAGGACGACGGGTTCCCCGAACTCACCCTTGCGCGAGGCCATGACCGACACCGTATGCCGTCAGCGGGGGGACGTAGGGTTGACCCGACATGAGCACTCTCTTCGACGGCCTCGACTTCGGTGAGTTCGACCCTGCCAAGGTCGACGCCGCCGGGGTTCCGACGTGGGCCCAGGCCGCCGCTGCCGGGCGTGGGCCTGACGGCGGCCCCGACGCCCTGGAGCGGGGGCCGGTGCGCACCGACCCCGAGGAGCTGCTCGTCGGCCTGAACCCGCAGCAGCGCGAAGCCGTGCTCCACGAGGGTGGGCCGCTGCTGATCGTCGCCGGTGCCGGGTCGGGCAAGACCCGGGTGCTGACCCAGCGCATCGCGTACCTCCTGGCTGCCCGCGGGGTGCAACCGGGTCAGATCCTCGCGATCACGTTCACCAACAAGGCCGCCGCCGAGATGCGCGAGCGGGTGTCCGCTCTCGTCGGGCCACGGGCCAAGGCGATGTGGGTGATGACCTTCCACAGTGCCTGCGTGCGCATCCTGCGCCGCGAGGCCGACAAGGTGGGCATGCGCTCGACCTTCTCGATCTACGACGCCGCGGACTCGCAGCGCCTGATGTCGATGGTCCTGCGCGACATGGACCTCGACCCCAAGCGCTACAACCCGCGCTCGTTCAGCCACCAGGTGTCCAACCTCAAGAACGAACTCGTCGACGAGGAGACCTTCGCGAGTCGCACGGGCGAAGCCAGCCCGCACCAGGAGCAGGTGCTCGCCGAGGCCTACTCGATGTACCAGCGCCGCCTGCGTCAGGCCAACGCCATGGACTTCGACGACCTCATCATGACCACGGTCCACATGTTCCAGGCCTTCCCCGACGTGGCCGAGCACTATCGACGGCGCTTCCGGCACGTCATGGTCGACGAGTACCAGGACACCAACCACGCGCAGTACCAGCTGATCCGTGAGCTCGTCGGCTCCGAGAGCACCCGCGCCGAGCACGGCGTCGAACCCAGCGAGCTCGTCGTCGTCGGTGACGCCGACCAGTCGATCTACGCCTTCCGGGGGGCGACGATCCGCAACATCGAGGAGTTCGAGGTCGACTACCCCGACGCTCGCACCATCCTCCTGGAGCAGAACTACCGCTCCACCCAGACCATCCTGCGGGCTGCCAACGCGGTCATCGCCCGCAACGAGAAGCGGCGCGAGAAGAACCTGTGGAGCCAGAGCGGCGACGGCGCGCGCATCGTCGGCTACGTCGGCGACAACGAACACGACGAGGCGTCGTTCGTGGCGCGCACCATCGACCGACTGGGTGACGAGCACGGCATCCGGCCACGCGACGTCGCGGTCTTCTACCGCACCAACGCCCAGTCCCGGGCCCTGGAAGAGGTCTTCGTGCGCGTCGGCCTGCCCTACAAGGTGGTCGGTGGCACGAGGTTCTACGAGCGCCGCGAGGTCAAGGACGCGTTGGCCTACCTGCGGGTGCTGTCCAACCCGACCGACACGGTGAACCTGCGCCGCATCCTCAACGTGCCCAAGCGCGGCATCGGCGACCGGGCCGAGGCGTGTGTCAGCGCCCTCGCCGAGCGCGAGCGGATCCCGTTCGTGGCGGCGCTTGGCCGCCCCGAGGACGCCCCCGGCATCGCCACCCGGTCGGTGACCGCCATCAAGGGGTTCACCACTCTCCTGGAGAGCCTCGGGCACGTGCGTGATGACGAGGATGCCGGCGTGGCCGACCTGCTCGAGGCCGTCCTCGACCGCTCGGGGTACGTCGCCGAGCTGCGCGAGAGCCGCGACCCGCAGGACGAGACGCGCGTCGAGAACCTCGCCGAGCTCGTCGCCGTCGCCCAGGAGTTCGACGAGGCGCGCCGCGAGACCGGCGAGGTCATCGCCCTCGAGGACTTCCTCGAGCAGGTCTCACTCGTGGCCGACGCCGACGAGATCCCCGACACCGAGGAGGCCGAGGCGGCCGGGGTGGTGACCCTGATGACCCTGCACACGGCCAAGGGGCTGGAGTTCCCCGTCGTCTTCCTCACCGGCATGGAGGACGGCACCTTCCCGCACCTGCGCAGCCTGGCCGACCCCAAGGAGCTCGAGGAGGAGCGCCGACTGGCCTACGTCGGGATCACCCGGGCCCGTGAGCGGCTGCACCTGTCGCGGGCAGCAGTGCGTTCGGCGTGGGGAGCGCCGCAGTACAACCCGCCGTCACGCTTCCTCGACGAGATCCCCGCTGAACTGCTCCAGTGGGAGCGCGAGCTCTCCGGGGCGGCTGCCGTGGGGCGTCGGGACCAGCGTCCGGCCGTCGCGACCCTCGCCGCTCGTCCGGGCGTGCGATCGCCGGGCAACCGGCCGGTCATCGCGTTGTCGGCGGGGGACCGGGTGACCCATGACAGCTATGGCCTGGGCACCGTCGTGCGCACCCTCGGAGAGGGTGACAAGACGCAGGCCGAGGTGGACTTCGGCGGAGAGCTCGGGGTCAAGCGCTTCGTGCTGCGCTACGCCCCGCTCGAGAAGCTCTAGGAGATCATCCTCGTCAGCCGACGAGGATGCCCTTCTTCTTCAGCCAGGGGAAGGGGTTGATCGGGTCGCCGCCACCGGGGTGGATCTCCAGGTGCAGGTGCGCGCCGAACGAACGCCCGGTGTTGCCCACGGCGCCCACGACGTCGCCGGGCATGACGCTCTGGCCCGCCTTGACGTCCATCCGGCTCATGTGGTGGTACGTCGACGACGTGCCGTCCCAGTACTTGATCTCGACCTTGTTGCCGGCGACAGAACTGTAGGCGGCGTGGACGACCGTGCCCTTGGACATCGCGTACAGCGGGGTGCCGACCGGCGCCGCCACGTCGATGCCGTTGTGGTTGCGGCCCCAGCGGGGGCCGAAGTCGGAGGTGTGGCGGCCGGTGCGGATCGCCTTGACCCACTTCTTGCCGTTGCGCTCTGCCTCGGCCCGGGCCTTCGCCTTGGCGGCCGCCTTGCGCTTGGCGTCGCGGGCAGCGCGATCCTTGGCCTCGACACGACCTTGGAGGGCTGCCGTCTGCATCGAGGAGTCCTGTCGGCGCACCGCGAGGTCGATGACCGTTGCCTCGTCAGCAGCCTGCTCCGTGCGCGCCGTCTCCGACTGCGCTCCAGAGAGGTCGAGCGTCAGCGGGGCCGCGACCGGAACCGCCGACTCGGCCATCGTGGCGCCGGTTGCCGTCACCATGAGCGCGGCAGCCGCGGCCGTCGGGAGCACGAAGCTCGAGCTCAGGGCTCGAGGCAGGCGCGCACTGCGAGCCGGACGGTGCCGACCGGCATAGTGACGCCCTTGATAGGACGAAGAACTCAAGAGGGTCCTCAAGGGTCAGGGGAAACTGGGCTTGCCTCACCCTACCGTGACCATTCCGTGATACAAATTCCGCGTCCACACCCCGGCCCCTTCAGTTACGCGCGCGCGGTCGCCGCACACCCCTGACGTGGGCTTTTGGCCCGCCCGTGATCCCCGTCACGACCGTGGGCGCCGGGCCGTCACTCGTCACGGACGAGGGGGGTGACGCCCGAGCGCAACGTGCTGCCGTCGGCATCCAGGTGCGCCAGGGCGGTCGAGATGCCGTGCACGACCTCGCCGAGCATCGGAAGCGTCAGGTGCCCCGCGCCGTGGAGGCGCACGTTGCGGGCGCTCAGGTCCTGGTGGCGCAGGGCCGCGGCCCGCTGCGGCACGATCGCGAGGTCGGTGTCCGACCAGTAGGAGATGAACCTGGTGCGGCAGCCCCGCACGGGGCGGGCGAGCTCGCGCATGAGCCCGCTGCCGGGCCGCATCTGCTCCATCAGCCGGGTCGGCACGGCGTAGGCGGCATACGTGCCGGTGTGGGGCGTGCCCAGGGTGACGAGGGTGTGCACCCGGGCGTCCCCGCCGAGCCGGGTGACGTAGTAGCGGGCGATGAGTCCGCCGAGGCTGTGCCCGATGATGTGGATGCGCTCGAAGCCGGTCTCGGCGACGATCTGCTCGACCTCGGCCCCGAGGCCGGCTGCCGCGGCCCGCACGTCGGTGAGGATCGTCGAGTAGTTCATCGCGAAGACGTTCGAGAACCCCCGACGGGTCAGCCCGCGCCGCAGCAGCGTGAAGATCGACCGGTTGCTGACGATGCCGTGGACGAGCAGGATCGGGGTGCCGGCGGCCTCGATGTTGGAGACGAGCAGGCCGCGTTGCACGGGGGGCAGGTGCTCGAGCCGGTACGCCGGCCCGGTGCGCGACGCGCGACTGCCGACCAGGCCGAGCGGCCACGTCGCGACGTGGGCCGTCATCCACGCAGCCTCCACGGCGCAGCCGGCGAGCACCGCGGGGTCCAGCGCCGCCCGCGAGAGCCCTGCCACGGCATCCACGGTGGCCCGCGCACGACCCATCACCGACAGCCCCGTGGGGGTGGTGTCCTGCTCGGGGTCGGCCACCGGCCGCAGGGAGTTCGCCATGGCTCCTCCACTGTAGGGCGCGGATGCCGCCCGCACCGGTCGTCGCGGACCCTGACCTTCCAGCGTGAGAAGCGTCCCACCCAGCGCCCGGAGCAGACCTCGGCTGCCCATGAGGGTGCTGACCCCGTTAGGCTCCCCACCGGACCACCTACTGCCAACAGCAAGGACGGATCGCCCCGTGGATCTCTTCGAGTACCAGGCCCGTGACGTGTTCGAGAAGCACGGTGTGCCCGTGCTCGCCGGGGCCGTCGCCACGACACCGGAACAGGCCCGTGAGGCGGCCGAGCGCATCGGCGCGGCCAGTGGCGGGGTGACCGTGGTCAAGGCCCAGGTCAAGGTCGGGGGCCGCGGCAAGGCAGGCGGCGTCAAGGTCGCGAAGACCGCCGACGAGGCGCAGGAGCACGCCAGTGCGATCCTCGGCATGGACATCAAGGGCCACACCGTGCACCAGGTGATGATCGCCCAGGGCGCCCGCATCGACGAGGAGTACTACTTCTCGATCCTGCTCGACCGCGCGAACCGCACCTACCTGGCCATGTGCTCCAAGGAGGGCGGCATGGACATCGAGCAGCTCGCCGTCGAGCGCCCGGACGCCCTGGCCCGCGTCGCCGTCGACCCCAACGTCGGCATCGACGACGCCAAGGCCCGCGAGATCGTCGAGCAGGCCGGCTTCGACGCCGAGACCGCCGCGAAGATCGAGCCCGTGCTCAAGACCCTCTGGGCGGTCTACCGCGACGAGGACGCCACCCTCGTCGAGGTCAACCCCCTCGTGCGCACCGAGGACGGCGACATCGTGGCGCTGGACGGCAAGGTCTCGCTCGACGCGAACGCCTTCTTCCGCCACCCGGAGCACGAGGCGCTCGAGGACAAGGCCGAGACCGACCCTTTGGAGGCCGCTGCCAAGGAGAAGGACCTCAACTACGTCAAGCTCGACGGCTCGGTCGGCATCATCGGCAACGGTGCGGGCCTGGTCATGAGCACCCTCGACGTCGTGGCCTACGCCGGCGAGGAGTTCGGTGGCCAGAAGCCCGCCAACTTCCTCGACATCGGTGGCGGCGCGAGCGCCCAGGTCATGGCCGACGGGCTGCACATCATCCTGTCCGACCCGCAGGTCAAGAGCGTCTTCGTCAACGTCTTCGGCGGCATCACCGCCTGTGACGCCGTCGCCAACGGCATCGTCGGGGCGCTCGACGCCCTCGGCGACGAGGAGGACCGCCCGCTGGTCGTCCGCCTCGACGGCAACAACGTCGAGGAGGGTCGGCGCATCCTCGCGGAGCGCAACCACCCCCGAGTCATCATCGAGGCCACGATGGACGGCGCCGCGCGCCGTGCCGCCGAGCTGGCTTCCCAGGCCTGACCCACCCGAGCGCGAAGAGAGACGTAGACAACCCATGGCCATCTTCCTCACCGCAGACTCCAAGGTCATCGTCCAGGGCATGACCGGCTCCGAGGGCATCAAGCACACGCAGCGGATGCTGCGCTCCGGCACCGACGTCGTCGGCGGCGTCAACCCCCGCAAGGCCGGCACCACGGTCGAGTTCGAGGGCGGAACGACCGTCCCCGTGTTCGGCAGCGTCGCCGAGGCGATGGCGGCCACCGGGGCTGACGTCAGCGTCATCTTCGTGCCCGCCGCCTTCACGAAGGCCGCCGCCCTCGAGGCCGTCGACGCCGGCATCCCGCTCGCCGTCGTCATCACCGAGGGCGTCGCCGTCAAGGACACCGCGGAGTTCTACAACTACGCCAAGGACAAGGGCACGACCCGCATCATCGGGCCGAACTGCCCGGGTCTGATCAGCCCCGGTGCCGCCAACGCGGGCATCATCCCGGCCGACATCTCCGGCCCCGGCCGCATCGGGCTGGTGTCGAAGTCGGGCACCCTGACCTACCAGATGATGTACGAGCTGCGGGACTTCGGGTTCTCCACGGGCGTCGGCATCGGCGGTGACCCGATCATCGGCACCACCCACATCGACTGCCTCGAGGCGTTCCAGAACGACCCCGACACCGACGCCATCGTCATGATCGGCGAGATCGGTGGCGATGCCGAGGAGCGGGCCGCGGCCTACATCAAGGACCACGTCACCAAGCCGGTCGTCGGCTACGTCGCGGGCTTCACCGCCCCCGAGGGCAAGACGATGGGCCACGCAGGCGCGATCGTGTCGGGCTCGTCGGGCACGGCCCAGGCCAAGAAGGACGCCCTCGAGGCGGCCGGGGTCAAGGTCGGCAAGACGCCGTCCGAGGCGGCCCAGCTGATGCGAGAGATCATGCAGTCCCTCCAGGCCTGATTCACACGAGTTCGAGGGCCGCTCGGCGTTGCACTGCAACTGTCGGGCGGCCCTCGCGCACACTGGTGCCGATGACTGTCGTCGACCGCCTCCGCTCCGCCTTCCCCGGCTCCACCGACCCCGGGGACGATGCCGAGCCCACCGACGGCTCGACCCCGGACACCATCGAGACCGCTGAGCCCGCACCGTGGTGGCGCGCAGCCGTCGTCGGGCTGGTGACGGGGCTGGCCTCCCTGCTCGTCGTGCTCGCACCGGTGGTGCTGGCCTGGCTCACCGACCCGATCGACGGCAGCACCCTGTGGCAGGCCGTCGGCACCGGCGCAGCGTTCTGGCTGCTCAGTTCGGGGGCCCACCTCTCGGTGGGGCCGATCGCACTCTCCCTCGTGCCGCTGCTGGCACTGGCCCTGCTCGTGATCGTGGCCCGACGCGGCGCCCGCGAGGCGTTGGCGGAGGTCACCACCGAGGGCGAGCACTGGCACGGACTGCTCCCCGCCCCGCTCGCAACCGCGCTGGGTGCGTGGTGGGGCGGGTACGCCGTCGCCGTCGCCGCAGCGGTCGGGCTCAGCATCCCGGGCGCGTTCTCGGTCTCCGCGCTCAGCCTCGCCCTCCCGCTGGTCCTCGTACCGCTGCTGTCCGCCGCCCTGGCCGTGCGCCCCCTCGTGCGCGACGAACCCGACGTCCTCGGACCGGTGCTGAACCCCGATCGCGTCCCTGACCTGGTCCGTCGCGGCATCCGCCCGGGGATGGCGGGTGTGCGGGCGCTGTTCGCCGTGGCAGCCGTCGTCGTCCTGAGCGCCGTGGCCCTGTCGTGGGGGGAGGTGTCCACCATCTCCGCGGAGGTCGGTGCTGCGGGCGTCGGCAGCGTGGTGCTGGCCCTGGCCCAGCTCGCCTACCTGCCCAACATCGCGGTGTGGGTCATCTCCTTCCTCGCAGGCCCGGGGTTCCAGGTCGTCGAGGGGGGCGCCGTCACCTGGTCGGGCTCCGAGGGTGGCCTGCTGCCGATGGTCCCGGTGCTCGCAGCCCTGCCGCAGCCCGGAGCCTTCCCGTGGTTCGTGGCGCTCAGCGTGCTCCTCGTCGTGGGCGTGGGGTCGTTCATCGGCCGGCGTGCGCTGCGTGAGGTCGCCCGGCTGTCACGGCTCCGCACCAAGGCCGCGGCCGCGCTGTCGGCGTGCGCGGTGACGGCAGTGGTCGTCGTCGCCCTCGACCTCGTCGCCGGCGGCGCCGCGGGGCAGTTCCGGCTCTCGGCCGTGGGCGCACCGGACCTGAGCCTGTTCGTTGCCCTCTTCCTCGAGCTGTCCCTCGGCGCACTGGTCGCCGTGCTGCGCGACGCCTGGACCCTGCGGCGATGACCCACCCCCTGCGCCTGGTCGTCCTCGTCTCCGGCTCGGGGAGCAACCTGCAGGCCCTCATCGACGCCGCCGCAGAGCCCGGCGCCCCGTTCCGGGTGGTCGCCGTCGGGGCCGACCGCGACGGCACCCTGGGCCTCGAGCGCGCGGTGGGCAACGGCATCCCGACGTTCGTCTGCCGCGTTCCCGACTACACGACCCGCGCCGACTGGGACGAGGCGCTGGCGCGCCTGATCTCGGATGCCGTCCCCGACCTCGTCGTGTCGGCGGGCTTCATGAAGGTGCTGGGCCCCACGGTGCTGGCCCGCCACCGGGTGATCAACACGCACCCGGCGCTGCTGCCGAGCTTCCCCGGCGCCCACGGGGTGCGTGACGCGATGGCGCACGGCGTGCGGGTCACGGGGTGCACGTGCCACTGGGTCGACGCAGGCGTCGACACGGGGGCGATCATCGACCAGCGGGCGGTGCGCGTCGAGGACGACGACACCGTCGAGACCCTGCACGAACGGATCAAGGTGCTCGAACGGGACATGCTCGTCGAGGTCGTGCGCTCGCTCGCCGCAGACCGCTCGTGGCAGGGCGCCTGAGTCGGTGGGCTCAGCCGCCGAGGGAGCGCAGTCGCGCGGCGATCGCCTCGGGTCGGGCGTCGTTGACCCAGCCGCCGACGCCGCTCTCGGACCCGGCGAGGTACTTCAGCGTTCCCGGCGAGCGCAGCACCGAGACCACCTGGAGGTGCAGGCGCGAGACGTCGCGGCCCTGGCGCACCGGGGCCTGGTGCCAGGCGGCGATGTAGGGCAGTGCGACGGGGCCGTCGTCCTCGGTGCGGTGGTAGCGGTCGAGGCGATCCAGCAGGTCGAGGTAGACCGTGGCGAGGTCGTCACGCTCGGCGTCGTCGAGGGCGACCAGGTCCGGCACGTCGCGGTGCGGGGCGAGGTGGACCTCGACCGGCCAGCGGGCCGCGTAGGGCACGTAGGCGCTCCAGTGTGTGCCACTGATGACGATGCGCGAGCCGTCGGCCTGCTCCGCGCGCAGCAGGTCGGACCCGAGCAGGCGGCCGGTGCGGGTGTGGTGCGCCTGCGCCTGCGCCAGGATCTCGCGGCTGCGGGTCGGGAGGTAGGGGTAGGCGTAGATCTGACCGTGCGGGTGGTGCAGGGTGACGCCGACCTCCGGGCCACGGTTCTCGAAGCAGAACACGTGCTCGACCTCGGGGATCTGCGAGAGCCGGGCGGTGCGATCGGCCCAGGCGTCGATGACCGTGCGCACTCGGCGCGGTGACAACGACCGGAAGCTCGTGTCGTGCTCGCTCGTGAAGCACACCACCTCGGTGCGGCCCAGCGCGGCCCGGTGCTCGAAGGGGTCCTCACCAGGGGCGTCGTCCACCGCGACGGGGGCGTAGGAGGGGAAGCGGTTCTCGATGACCACGACGTCGTAGTCGGAGTCGGGGATCTCGGTCGCGATGCTGCCGCGGCCGGAGGGGCACAGCGGGCACTCGTCGCGCGGTGGCAGCAGCGTGCGGTTCATCCGGTGGCCGGCGACCGCCACCCAGTCGCCGACGAGCGCGTCGTAGCGCAGGTGCCCGGCGGCGGCCCGCTCGGGCAGGGGGCGCTCGTCGTCGGTGGTGCGCGGCGGGGCACCGGGGGTGTCGTCGTAGTAGATGATCTCGCGTCCGTCGGCCAGGTTCCGCACGGTGCGCCGGACCGTTGCGGTGGCGCTCACTGCCGGCCACCCTTCGCGACGTCGCCGGCCTCGCGGGCGCTGGTCAGGTGGGCTTCAGCCACGGCGGCGAGCAGGAGGTGGTCGACGCTCTCCTCGAGGATGCCGCGCGCTCGCGACGGCACTCCCGCGTCGGTGATGAGGGTGTCGACCTCGTCCAGGGCCATGAACGTCGACAGGCCGACGATCCCCACCTTGGTGTGGTCCGCCAGCACGCACACCGAGCGGCTGGCGCCGACGAGGGCGCGGTTGGTCTCGGCCTCGACGAGGTTGGGGGTGGTGAGCCCGGCGTTGCGGTCGATGCCGTGGGCACCGAGGAAGAGGCGGTCGACGTGCAGGCCCTTCAGCGCGGACACGGCGACCGGCCCGACGAGGGCGTCGGACGGGGTGCGCACCCCACCGGTGAGCACGACCACGTGGTTGCCGCTGCCCTCGTGGAGCAGCTGGGCGACCGGCACGGAGTTCGTCACCACCGTGAGGGCGGGCATGTTGCGGATGGCCCGGGCGAACTCGTACGTCGTCGTCCCGGCGGAGATCCCGATGGTGGCCCCGGGCTCGACGAGGGCAGCCGCTGCCAGCGCGATGGCGTGCTTCTCCGCGGTCATCAGCGAGGACTTCGCGCTGAAGCCGGGCTCGTCGGCGGCCCGTGGCAGCAGGGCGATGGCGCCGCCGTGCACCCGCTCGAGCAGCCCCTCGGCGTCCAGGCGCTCGATGTCGCGGCGCACGGTCATGTCCGACACGCCGAGCTGGTCCACGAGCTCGGACACCCGCGCGGCGCCCGCTTCCTCGACGAGCGCGAGGATGGCGGAACGGCGCTGGCTGGCGAGCACGCTCACCCCTCCCGCACCACGGCCGCGGTGCGCGGCGACAGGTGGAGTGTCGGCCCGACGTCGGTGCTCGACACGAGGTCGTGGCCGGATGCCGTGACCTGGCATGCGTCGTCGGTGTGGTTCAGCACGAACAACCAGCTGCCGGAGTCGGATCGGCGTCGCACGACCTCCACTCCCGGCGAGGTGCGCACCACCGACTCGACGCCCGACTCGCGCAGGACGGTGTCCAGCAGGGAACCGAGGGAGGCGTCGTCGGGGAGGGTGCCCAGGTACCAGGCCACCCCGGCGTCTACGTCCCGACGGGTCACAGCCGGACGTCCGGCGAGGGGCCCGTTCGCGTAGGTCGTGACGACCTGCGCGTCGGTGGCCGTGGCGTCCTCGCTCCACTGCGAGCCGGTGCCGCCGTCCGAGAGCGCGACGCCCTCCTGCTCCCTCAGCGGGAAGAACTCCTCGACGCGCACGCCGAGCAGGTCACGGAACGCCCCCGGGTAGCCCCCGAGCCGGACGTGGTCGTTGGCGTCGCTGATCCCGGAGAAGTAGGTCACGACCACGTGCGCGCCGGCGGCGGCAGCGGCGGCGATCGACGCGGCATCCTCGTCGGACACGAGGTAGAGCGTCGGGACGACGACGACGCGGTAGCGCGACAGGTCGGCCGAGGGGTGCACGACGTCACAGGTGACTCCGCGGTCGCGCAGCAGCCGGTGGATGGTGTGCCCCGCGGTGGCGTAGTCGATGGCGCTGCTCGGCATGCACGGGCCACTCATGGCCCACAGGGCCTCGTAGTCCCAGAGGACCGCGACGTCGGCATCGACACGGCTGCCGAGGACCTCGCCGAGCCGGTCGGCGATCGCCCCGAGCTCGCACACCTCGCGGAAGCGGTCGCTGTCCTCACCGGCGTGGGGGACCAGGGCCGAGTGGAACTTCTCCGAGCCCGAGCGCGACTGGCGCCACTGGAAGAACCCCAGGGTGTCGGCGCCGCGGGCCACGTGGGCGAGGGAGTCCAGGATCGTCCCTCCCGGCACCTTGGCGGGGTTGACGGGCTGCCAGTTGACCGCGCTCGTCGAGTGCTCCATGAGCATCCACGGGCGACCGCCGGCCAGCCCGCGGGTGAGGTCGCCGTGGAAGGACAGCTCGGCCTGGGGGTGCTCGAGGCTGTTGACGACGTAGTGGTCGGTGCTCACGACGTCCTGGTGCGGCGCCCAGTCGTGGTAGTCGAGGAGCCGGAACTGGCTCATCGTCATGAAGTTCGTCGTGATCGGCACGGTGGGGGAGTGCCGGCGGATGACCTCGTACTCGCTGCGGTAGAAGTCGAGCAGGGTGTCGGAGCCGAAGCGCGAGTAGTCGAGCACGTGGGTCGGGTTCGAGAACGTCGTCGTGATGCGCGGCGGGAGGATGTCGTCCCACGAGGTGTAGCGCTGGCTCCAGAAGGCCGTGCCCCAGGCGTCGTTGAGGGCGTCGAGGGTGCCGTGGCGCTGCTCGAGCCAGCGCCGGAAGGCGACCGCGCAGGTGTCGCAGTAACACGGCAGGTTGTGGCAGGCGTACTCGTTGGAGACGTGCCACATCGCGAGCGCCGGGTGGTCGTGGTATCGCGAGGCGAGGCGGTCGGTGAGGGCCAGCGCGAACTCCCGGTACAGCGGGGACGACGGGCACCAGGACTGGCGGCTGCCCGGCCAGAGGGTGTGGCCCTCGCGGTCGACGGGGAGGATCTCGGGGTAGGCCGAGGTGAGCCAGGGCGGGGGGGTCGCGGTCGCCGTGGCGAGGTCGACGGCGATGCCGTGCTCGCCGAGCAGGTCCATGATGTCGTCGAGCCAGTCGAAGGTGTACTCACCCTTGCTCGGCTCCAGCCACGACCACGAGAACACGCCGAGCGTGACGAAGCTGACGCCGGCTTCCGCCATCAGGCGCAGGTCGTCGGCCCACACTTCCCGGGGCCACTGCTCAGGGTTGTAGTCGCCGCCGAAGGCGATTCGGTTCTCGGGCCACTGACGCATGGTGGCCAGTCTGTGACCTTGAACAAACATCTGTCAACAACTATCAACAGCCAATCTCCCTCGACTCGGCGAACCGCCCTCGGTGCCCGGAGCGGCCCGATTCCTGTACGCAACGGGCGATTTGTTGCACGGTGGGCGCGACGATCGTGTCGAATCCGTAACCAACACCCCTTGACAGCGGCTGCCTCTGGCCAGAACACTCAGGTTCGTAGATGTTCGTTTCTGATCGAAGTTGTCAGAACAGCCCCGTCAAAGGAGACACCATGGCACGCCCGACCTCGCGTGAGGCACAGTTCTCGAGCACCCTCCCCGCCTCCGTGCGAGGCGTCGACCGGCGCAGCCTGCTGCGCGGCGCCATCGGCGCGGGGGCCCTCTTCGGAGGAGCTTCGCTCCTGGGTGCCTGCGGCAGCGACCCCGCCCCGGTGGCATCCGGCGGGGCTTCCGCCAAGGCCGGCCCGGTGTCCTTCGGCATCAACGAGGCCAAGGGTTCGGGCCCGGGCTACGAGCGCCTCATCGGCATGGCCGACGCCTACACGAAGAACACGGGCGCGGCCGTCACGACCAACGCCGTTGACCACAACACCTTCCAGGAGAGCATCAACACCTACCTGCAGGGCACGCCCGACGACGTCTTCACCTGGTTTGCCGGCTACCGCATGGCGCAGTTCGCCGAGAACGGCCTCATCAGCGACATCAGCGACATCTGGCCGATCGACGGCCTCAGCGACGCGTTCAAGAAGTCCTCGACTGCCCCCGACGGCAAGCAGTACTTCGTGCCGGTCCAGTACTACCCGTGGGCCGTGTTCTACCGGAAGTCGGTCTTCGAGAAGAACGGCTGGACCGCCCCCGCGACCAAGGCCGACTTCGACGCCCTCCTGAAGGACATGCAGGGCAAGAACATCACCCCGTTCGCCTTCGCCGCCAAGGACGCCTGGGCGCCGATGGGCACCTTCGACGTGCTCAACATGCGCCTGAACGGCTACGACTTCCACATGGAGCTGTGCCGGGGCAAGCAGAAGTGGGACAGCCCCGAGGTGCGCAACGTGTTCGCCACGTGGAAGACCCTGCTGCCCTACCACCAGGAGAACTCGCTCGGCCGCACCTGGCAGGAGGCCGCCACCTCGATGGCCAACGGTGAGTGCGGGATGTACCTGCTCGGCACCTTCGTCGTCGACGGCGTGCCGCCGGAGGCCGCAGCCGACCTCGACTTCTTCACCTTCCCGGCGCTCGACGACACCATCGGCAACGACGCCCTCGACGCACCCATCGACGGGTTCTGCGTCTCGGGCAGCAGTGAGAACCAGGAGCCGGCCAAGGCCTTCGCGAAGTGGCTCGGCTCGGCCGAGGCGGCCGACGCGGCGAACAACAACGCGTCCGCGCCGTTCATCGCCGCCAACTCCGGTGCCAGCACCGAGAAGTACGGCGAGCTGCAGAAGAAGTCGGCCGAGCTGGTCCAGAACGCGAAGTCGATCGCCCAGTTCCTCGACCGCGACACCAACGCCGACCTGGCGAACACCGTCATCACCGCATCGCTGCAGGAGTTCATCAAGAACCCCGACAACATCGACTCGATCACTACGTCCATCCAGCAGCAGGCCGCGTCCATCCTCGGCTGACGGACGAAGCGAGGAGAGGAGCCCCATGGCCATCACCACGACAAAACGACGCAGCAAGGGCAGCACGCGCCGCGTCGAGAAGCGACAGAGCACACGCGACCGCCTGGTCGTCATGGCGATGGTCGGGGTTCCCACCCTGTTCGTCATCTGGTTGGTCTGGCTCCCGGCGCTCGCGTCGGTGGCCCTGTCCTTCACGAGGTGGAACGGCTTCAAGCTGAGCGGCATCGAGTGGGTCGGTACCCAGAACTACAAGGACATCGTCACCATCTACCCGCCGTTCTGGCCCGCCATCCAGAACAACCTCATCTGGTTGGTCTTCCTGTTCATCCTGCCGACGATCCTCGGGATGCTCATCGCGGTCGTCCTCGACCGCGAGATGCGCGGGAGCCGGTTCTACCAGACTGCGTTCTACCTGCCGGTGGTCCTGTCGATGGCCCTCGTGGGCTTCATCTGGCAGCTGTTCTACTCCGCCGACCAGGGCCTGCTCAACGCCGTGCTCGGCACGAGAATCGACTGGTACGGCGACCCCGACATCAATTTGTGGTCGGTGCTCGTCGCCACCTCGTGGCGGCACACCGGCTACATCATGGTCATCTACCTGGCGGGCCTGAAGGGCGTCGACGCGTCGCTGCGTGAGGCAGCGGCCGTCGACGGGGCCGGCGAGGTCAAGACGTTCTTCCACGTCATCCTTCCGGTGATGCGGCCGATCAACCTGATCGTCCTGGTCATCGTCGTCATCGAGTCGCTGCGAGCGTTCGACCTCGTCTGGATCATCAACAAGGGCCGCAACGGGCTCGAGCTCATCTCGGCCCTGGTGTCCCAGAACGTCATCGGCGAGGCCACCCGGTATGGCTTCGGTTCGGCGCTCGCCGTGATCATGATGCTCATCTCGTCGGTCTTCATCACCATCTACCTGCGCATCGTCTTCCAGGAGGAGCGCCGATGAGCGCCACGACCACCTCAGCCACGACCACGGGCGCGGCCAAGCCGTCCGTCCACACGGGCGCGGGCGGGGTGATGAACAAGCGCCGCGGCACCATCGCGACGATCGTCATGCTCATCCTCGCGCTGCTGTGGCTCTTCCCCTTGCTGTGGGCCCTGTACAACTCCTTCCGCAGTTACAGCTACACGCAGACCAACGGCTACCTCTCCTTCGGCGGCTGGACGCTGGAGAACTACCAGAACGCCTGGGACCGCGGCAACTTCGGTCTGCACCTGAAGAACTCGCTGCTCATCACCATCCCGGCGGTGTCCTTGACGCTCTTCCTGTCCTCGATGGTCGCGTTCGTCCTGGCGCGGTTCTCCTACCGCTTCAACCTCACCCTGCTCGGGGTCTTCCTGGCGGCCAACCTGCTGCCCCCGCAGGCGCTGCTCATCCCCGTGTTCAAGATGTTCCGCGAGATCCCGCTGCCGACGTTCATGAGCGAGGGCGGCACGATGCTGAACAGCTTCTGGGCGCTGATCCTGGTCAACACCGCCTTCCAGATGGGGTTCTGCACGTTCGTGCTGAGCAACTACATGAAGACGCTGCCGTACGAGATCTACGAGTCCGCTCAGCTCGACGGCGCGAGCGTCTGGCGCCAGTACTGGCAGTTGACCATGCCTCTGGTGCGACCGGCGATGGCGGCCCTGGCTACCTTGCAGGTCACCTGGATCTACAACGAGTTCTTCTGGGCGACCGTTCTCATCTCCAAGGGTGACAAGCTGCCCGTCACGAGCGCCCTGAACAACCTGCGCGGCCAGTTCTTCGCCGACACCAACCTCGTGGCGGCCGGGTCGATCATCGTCGCCCTGCCCGTGCTCATCGTCTTCTTCGTGCTGCAGAAGCAGTTCGTGGCCGGCCTCACCCTCGGCTCGACCAAGGGATGAGCACACCGCTGGTCATCGTTCGCGGTGCTGGTTCCGCCCTCGTCCTCACGCAGGACGAGGGCGGTGCCCTGCCGCACGTCGTGCACTGGGGCACCGACCTCCCGGATGCCGTGCTCGGCGACCTCGCGCACCTCACCGGCGCGCCCGTCCCGCACAACCAGCCCGATGCCCCGTGGCACGTCTCCGTCCTGCCCACGTCGGGCCAGGGCTGGCTCGGCACGCCGGCGCTGGAGGTCCACCGGGCCGGCGGACGGACCGCTCCTCGGTGGGTGGCCACCCTCGAGGGCGGCGACCACGACGCGACGGTGCGTGCGACGGCATCCGACATCGGTCTCGACGTGGTCGTGCGCTACCGCCTCGACGAGCACGGGGTGCTCACCGTCGAGACCGAGCTGACCAACACCGCCGCCGAGGGTGAGCCCGTCGACGTGGGGGCGCTGCGCGCCGTGCTGCCCCTGCCGACCCGCGCCGACGAGGTGCTCGACCTCACGGGCCGCTGGTGCCGCGAGCGCGCGCCGCAGCGGCGCCCGCTCACGGACGGCACGTGGGTGCGCACCGGTCGTCGGGGGCGCACCGGCCACGACGCGACCCTCCTCATGGCCGCTGGTACCACCGGTTTCGGCTTCCGCTCCGGAGAGGTGTGGGCCACCCACGTCGCGTGGAGCGGCAACCACGAACACCTCGTCGAGCGCCTGCCCGAGGGTGCCGGCGCCCACGCCGCCGTGCTCGGTGGTGGTGAGGCGCTGACCCCCGGTGAGGTCAGGCTCGCGCCGGGGGAGACCTACCGGGCACCGAGCGTCGTGTTCGTCCACTCCACCGAGGGGCTCGACGGCATCACCCGCGCCCTCGTGCACCACCAGCGCGCCCAGCCGGGGTACCGCACCACCGCGCGGCCGCTCGTGCTCAACACGTGGGAGGCCGTCTACTTCCAGACCGACCTCGACCACTTGCGCCGGCTCGCCGACACGGCGGCGTCGATCGGCGTCGAGCGGTTCGTGCTCGACGACGGCTGGTTCGGGTCGCGACGCGACGACCACCGCGGCCTCGGTGACTGGGTGGTGTCGCGGGAGGTCTGGCCGGAGGGGCTGGGCCCGGTCGTCGACCACGTCAAGGCGCTGGGGATGGAGTTCGGGCTGTGGTTCGAGCCCGAGATGGTCAACCTCGACTCCGACCTCGTGCGCGCCCATCCCGACTGGGTGCTCGGCCCGGTTGTCGGCCCGCCACTGCCGTCGCGCCACCAGCACGTCCTCGACCTCGCCAACCCGGAGGCGTTCGCCCACGTCCTCGAGGCGATGAGCGCGCTCGTCGCGGAGTACGGGATCGCCTTCATCAAGTGGGACCACAACCGCGACCTGCACGAGGCGGTGCGCACCGACGCCTCCGGCACCGACCGTCCGGCGGTGCACGCCCAGACGAGCGCGACCTACCGGCTCCTCGACGAGCTGCGGAGCCGGCATCCGCGCCTGGAGATCGAGTCCTGCTCCAGCGGTGGGGCGCGCGTCGACCTCGGGGTGCTCGAACGCACCGACCGGGTGTGGACCTCGGACTGCAACGACGCCCTCGAACGGGTGGCCATCCAGCGCTGGACCGGCCTGCTCGTGCCGCCAGAGCGGATGGGCACGCACATCGGGCCGCCCACGGCGCACACGACCCACCGCCACCTCGACCTGTCGCTGCGCATGCTCGTGGCCCTCGGTGGACACGCGGGGCTCGAGTGGGACATCACGATGTGCAGCCCCGACGAGCTCGACGCGCTGCGGGCGTGGTCGGCCCTCTACCGCGAGCTGCGACCGCTGCTGCACGGCGGGGATGCCGTTCGCTCGGACCACCCGGACCCGGCCCTCGTCGTCGGCGGGGTCGTGGCTCCTGACCGGTCGGCCGCGGTGTTCAGCGTCGTCCAGGCGGTGTCCGGTCGCGGGGTCGCACCCGGGGTCGTGCCCTTGCCGGGGTTGGATGCCGGGCGTCGCTACCGGGTGCGGGTGCGGTCGGAAGCCGGGTTGCCGGCCGTGATCCAGGTGCATCCACCCGCGTGGTGGGATGCCGCGCTGGGCGACGGGATCGTCGTCAGCGGGGCGGCACTCGGCGAGGTCGGGTTGGCCCTGCCCGTGCTGGCACCGGCCCAGGGATTCCTCCTCCACCTGGAGGGCGTCGACGCCTGAGGGCCCGGCTGGTGACAGACTCGGTCGGTGGCCATCCCTCCTTCGCACCTGTCGTTCGCCGCTCTGGAGTTCATGACGGAGCGGCACCTCGCGACGTTGACCACCCTGCGGGCTGACGGATCACCGCACGTCGTGCCGGTGGGGTTCACCTGGGATGACGACCTGCTCGTCGCGCGCGTCATCGCGAGTCGGAGCAGCGCCAAGGTCGTCCAGGCCCGCGCCGGCCGCCGGGCGGCGCTGTCGCAGGTGCAGGCCCGTCGTTGGATCACCCTCGAAGGGTCGACGAGGGTGCTGGAGGACCCGGCATCCGTGCGCGATGCCGAGCAGCGGTACGCGCAGCGCTACCGCGTGCCGCGCGAGAACCCCGAGCGAGTCGTCATCGTGCTCGACGTCGACCGGGTTCTCGGCGGGGACTGGCCGCACCCGCTGCCCCCATCGCCGTACGCGACCTGAGCCGGCCACGGTCGGACAGCGCTGCGCAGAAGCCGGGAAGAAAATTCTTTGGTGCGGTGCATCCGGAATCGGCCCCTGCGCGGAATGACTGTCAGCGGGTGCAGAGAGGCACCCCACCAAACGAAGGGACGCATCATGAAGCGCATCGTTGTTGCAGGGGCAGTTGCCGCTTTCGCCATGGTCGGCTTCTCCAGCACCGCCCAGGCCGCGCCGGCTGACGCCGCGTGTTTCGGCCAGGTCCACAAGCTCGTGAACAGCGGTTTCGTCGACGGAATCGACAACGTCGGGCAGCTCGTGCGCGCCGTCGGTGGCGGCCAGAACAAGAACACCACCGCCAAGACCTTCTGCTGACCGCCCGCCAGACCCGGCGCTGAGCGCTCGGGCCCACACGCCAGAGGCGGCTCGGACCACGTGGTCCGAGCCGCCTCTTGGCGTGCTGTTGTGCCCTGGTGCCTTACGGCTGCGGGACGATGAACTCGTCGAGCAGGGGCAGGGTGCCCTCGCGCAGGTCGGCGGTCTTCTCCGGCTTGATCTGGCCCGGGGCGAAGCTGGCCATCGGGCCATCGATCGGCAGGTTCAACCGTGAGGTGGCGAGGTTGACGCTGTACGTCTGCGCCGAGGTGTCGATGGCGGTGACGCCCGAGCGGTTGCCGCTGATCACGAGGCCGAGCTGGTGGCGGGCGGGGACGACGACGTCGTTGGCCTGGAGCTCGACGGTGACGTTCTTCGTGCCCTCACCGTCGAGGCGGATCCAGCCGCGGGCGAGGACCTGCAGCTCGGTGGGCCCGACCCGGCGGGTCACGTCGCGGTAGCAGGCGTCGTCGACGGCGGTCGAGGCGCCCCAGCAGCTCTCGGTCGTGAGGGTCAGGGCGCCGTCGTTGGTCGTGAGCACACGGTCCATCGCGCCGTAGTCGACGAGCTGCACCGAGAGCTGCCCGACCGGGCGGCCCTGGGTGACCTCGAGGTCGACGGTGGGGGTGCCCGAGATCCGGACCTCGCTCCTGGTGGTGCCGGTCAGGAACTGCAGCTTGTTCGGGCTGGCCCCGATCCGCACGGCGTTGGCCTCGCTGAGCCCGGCCGAGTTGACGTAGCTGAGCGTGGTGTCGTCCTTGGTGCCCAGGCGCATGGTGCCGTCGGAGCGCAGGGCCAGCTTCATCATCCGGGAGCCCTTGCTGGGCCAGACGTCCGACTGGACCCAGCGGTCGGGGGCGACCTCGACGTCGACGGCAGGCTCGTTCAGGATGCCGTTGTCCACCTGCATCAGCTCGTGGTCGAACCAGCGGTGCAGCGTGTCGACCCACCGGTCACGGTCGGAGTCGAACGGGTCGACGTGCCCGAGCCGGGTCAGCCACATCTTGCGGTCGACGCCGGCCTCGCCGAGGTCCTGCCACCACGTCGACGCGTTGCGCATGCGGACGTTGTTGTCCTGCAGCCCGTGCATGATGAACACGCTGGCCTTGACCTTGGAGACGTCGTAGAACGAGCCCTCGCGGTAGTCCCGCTCGGCCCAGAAGTCGGTGTACGCACCGGTCTCGTCGCCGTCGTTGGCGTTCATGAAGGCGTTGGCCGCCACGCAGTTCGTGGGGACCGTGCGGCGCTGGGCGATCGTCGTGGACAGGCTGCTCGGGTAGTTGTTCGACTTCACGGCGTTCTGGTAGCGGTTGTAGTCGTACCAGGAGCTGATCGCGCTGATCGGGACGATGGTCTCGAGGCCCTCGACCCCGGTGGCCGCGACGCCGTTGGCGAGGGTGCCGTCGTAGGACTTGCCGATCATGCCGGTGCGTCCGTTGCTCCAGGAGGCCTCGACGACCTCGCCGGCGGCGTTGCGGGCTACCGCGTTGCCGTTGAGCCACTCGATGACGACCTTGATCGACTCGATGTCCGAGCGTCCGCCCTGGTCGGCGCAGCCGGTCGAGCGGCCGGTGCCGGCCATGTCCGGGGCGACGAACGCGTAGCCGCGTGGCACGAAGTAGTTGTCGTAGAACAGTGGCATCTTCGCCGGCTTGCCGTCGGCGTCGTAGGACTTGAACTCGGCGTCGTTGCCGCGCCCGAGGCTGAGGTAGTAGGGGCTGGCGTCCATGACGACCGGGATCCGTGCGGTTCCGTCGAGCTCGCGCGGGCGGATGATGTCGGTGGCGATGCGCTCCTGCGCGCCGTCACCGTCGAGGTCCGGGGCAGTGACCCAGACCGTCTCGCGGATCGCGTCCGCGTACTCGAAGACGGGCGCGGTGACGCCGTCGACGATCGTCCGTGCTGTTGGCGGATCATCCGCGGCGTGGCTGGCACCTCCCGAGACCATCAGGAGAGGGGCGATGAGCCCCATGGACGCGGTCAGGAATGCAGCGGGTCGCACGGTGGACCTCCTGGGGAAGGGCGGTGCCCGCAGGGATGGCGCGGGGCGTCTCGGCGCTTCGGAACCTAACAGTGGTGAGTTCGTTGCGGGGGAAAACTAACCGAGAACTTCTGGCCACCGTCACCCAGCGTGCACTCTGCCGGCTCGGGCTAGACGCGGCCGCTCTCGTGAGCCCACATGGCGACCTCGACGCGGTTTCGGGCGCCGAGCTTCCTCATGAGACTGGCCACGTGGGCCTTGACGGTGCTCGTGGTGATGAAGAGCTCGCTCGCGATCTCGTCGTTGGTCCGGCCCCGGGCGACGGTGACGAGCACCTCCTCCTCCCTCGCGGTGAGCGGCTCCAGGGGCTGTCGGGCCGCTTCCGCTCGCGAGGTGGCGAAGGTGGCGAGCAGCCGCACGGTGACACTCGGTGCGATGAGCGCATCACCCTCGGCGGCCGCGTGGATCGCCCGGGTCAGCAGGTCGGGGCCGGCGTCCTTGAGCAGGAAGCCGCGGGCGCCGGCCTTCAGGGCGCCGTGGACGTACTCGTCGAGGTCGAAGGTGGTGATGACGATGATGGGCAGCGGGTCCTCGACGTCGGGGCCGGCGAGCTGGCGGGTGGCCTCGATGCCGTCCATCACCGGCATCCGGACGTCGAACAGCCCGACGTCGGGCCGTAACTGTCGTGCCAGTCGGACGGCTTCGCGACCGTCGGCGGCCGCACCGACCACGTCGATGTCGGGCTGGGCGTCGAGCAGCATCGTCAGCCCGCTCCGCACGATGGGCTGGTCGTCGGCGACGAGGACCCTGATGCTCATCGGGCCACCCCCGCCCGGGGGAGGTTCGCCTCGACGCGCCAACCGCGGTCGGCGGTGGGACCGGCGGCGAAGGTGCCGCCGAGCAGGGTCACCCGCTCGCGCATGCCGACCAGGCCGTAGCCGTCGGGGGAGCGGTGGGGCGAGCCGGTGGAGCCGTCGTCGTCGACGGTCAGCCGCACGTGGTCGGTCTCGCCGGTGACCTGAACGGTGACGCGGGTGGCGTGGCGGGCGTGACGTCTGGAGTTGGTGACGGACTCTTGGGCCAGTCGGTAGACGGCTGCCGCGACGCTCGGGCTGAGGTCCGTCAGCTCACCGGTGAGGGTCACCTCGACACGGGGCTGCGCGGCCCCGGTGGTGGCGAGCTGCTCGATGTCGGCCATCCCCGGCTGGGGAGTCAACGAGCTGTGCCGCGCGTCGCGCAGGACGCCGACGATGGCGCGCAGTTCGGTGAGGGCCCGGGTGGCGGCCTCCTCGATCGTGGCCAAGGCGTCGACGGCACGTTCGGGGTGGGTCGCGGCGACGGCCCGACCCGCCTGCGCCTGGATCGCGATACCCGAAACGTGGTGGGCGACGACGTCGTGCAGCTCTCGGGCGAGCTGCTCGCGTTCGCGGGCCTTGGCCTCCTGGATGTCGCGGATGCGGATCCGGGCACGGTAGCGGACGGCGGCGCCGAGAGCTGCCGCGAAGAAGAAGAACGCGTAGCCGGTGATCGTATCGGTCAGGGTGGTCACGTCGGCGACGAAGGTGATGGCCAGCCACGTGAGGATCACGAGCAGCCCGCGAACGGCATCCCGACCCGACCCCCACCGGAACAACGCATAGGTGAGGACCAACGTGGCCGACACGCTCGAGGTCAGGGCGCCCTGAGTGCCCGTGGCCATCCGGAAGAGGTCGACAACGATCAGCGTGCCGAAGGCCACGAGGACTGCGGGGAGCGGGTGGGAGCGCCGCCAGGGGAGGGGGGCGACCGCCGCGAGCGTGGCGATGAGGAGCACGGGTGCAGGCGCCATGCCGTCACGAAGGACCGCCTCGTTGACAGCCCACCCGACGAAGGCGGCGACGAGGGCCCAGTCGCCCGCACCGGTCTCCGGCGGGTTCGCGGGTCGAGGTTCGACCCACAGCGAGCGCAGTGCGTCAGTGGCCACCCGGTCAGCGTAGGCATCGCGCGTCGCCGGGGTATCCGCCGAAAGGCCAACCGGGCCCTTGGGCCAACGAACAGGTCACGTCAGGTCCACGGGCGGATGCGGCCGCGCACGGCATCCGTGAGGGTTGTGAAGGTCACCAAACCCCACGACAACGGAGCACCTGATGAGCACGTCCAGCCCCACCGCCGCCCTGGAGAACCTGCGAATGCCCGTGGAGGCCAGGCTCGCCGCAGCCTGGACGAGCTTCATGTTCCTCTACGTCTACGTCGACCACCTCTCGCTGTACAAGCCCGGAGTCCTCGACGAGCTGCTGGCCGGGCGGGTGCACGAGTTCGACACCGGCCCGACCTTCGTCGCCATGGGGCTCACGCTCGTGGCCGTCCCGATCCTCATGATCGTGTGCTCGATGACCCTGCCGGCCCGGGTGAACCGCGTGGCCAACCTCGTCGTCGCATCGCTCTACCTGCCGATCACCGTGTACAACGTCGCGGGCGAACCGATGTCGTACGCCTCCTTCTACGCCCTGTCCATCGGTCTCGAGGTGCTGCTGCTGGCCTACATCGCGTGGTCGGCCTGGGCCTGGCCGCGCGTTGCGGCCCCGGCCGCCGGGGCCGCCGGGGCGGGCCTGCCAACCGGCAAGAGTGCCAACTCCCCGGTTGGCTGAGCGTGAGGCGGGGCGGGCGCGACGGCCTTTGCCGGTCGGTGAGCCCGCCCGCCCCGGCCGTCATGACGGGCGGCGCGAACTCGCCCCGTATCATTGGGGGTGACGGCGGGGATGCCGCCGGGTCAGGAGGCCACGATGACGACGTTCGCTGGTGATGGCGGCCTGTTCGTGAGTGATCTGCTGGTGATCGGGCTCCTGGTGCTGCTGGCTGTCGTCCTGGGGTTCGGCCTGACCGTGACGTTCATCGTGTGGCGGCTGGTTCGGGGTGTGCGCCGCTGGGTGGCCCGGCGACGGGGAGTGGCTGCCGCGCAACCGCGAATGGTGCGCAAGCCCGGGCCCGCGCGTGACGTCGCCAAGCTGCGTCGAGAACTGAGCGACGAGGTGTCGGCGGCCGAGCTGATTCTGTCTCGCGCCAAGAACGGCAGGGTGTTCGTCGCCGACGCGCAGACCCTGCTCGACGACCTGAAGGTCGGCGCCGCATCGCTCGATGCCAACATGGCCAGCGTCCAGAACTACTCGGATGCCGCTCAGCAGCGCGCGGCCCTGGAGGCGCTGCGGCCCCAGGTCGCGAAGCTCATCGAGACCAGCTACCTGGCGCGGCAGACCTTGCTGCAGACCGAGATCGCCGACCGCGAACGACACCTCACCGACCTCAGCGACCACGTCGAGCGGCAGGCCGAAGCCTTGAAGATCTACCGCGACGAGTCGCACAGCCTCAACCTCGACGACCTGCGCGAGCACCCGGCCCGCTAGGCGGGCACGAGGGGTGCCAATCGCGCGGTGGGTCGCGCCCTTGGCATCCCTACTGGAGATGTCGCGCACGGGCTGGGGTGCCAATCGCGCGGTGGGCCGCGCCCTTGGCACCCCCTCGACTCGCCTTGGCACGGCCCGTGCCGCCGCGTCGGTAGACTGATCGGGACGACTGGCGAGGGTGGGGCACCACCGGGAAGTCACACGTCGGGACGCATCGCCCGCCTGGGTGCCCCGCAGCGTGACCGACCCGACCCCGCAAGGAGCCCACCATGGCTGTCGAAGTGTCCACCCCCGGCCCCACGCAGGACGTCCGGCCGGTGCGCCGCGCCCTGATCTCGGTGTTCGACAAGGCAGGGCTGGACGACCTCGTCCGCGGCCTCCACGAGGCCGGGGTCGCCCTGGTCTCCACCGGTGGGTCGGCCGCCCTCATCGAGTCGCTCGGCCTGCCCGTCACCAAGGTCGAGGAGCTCACCGGTTTCCCCGAGTGCCTCGAGGGCCGGGTCAAGACGCTGCACCCGCTCGTGCACGCCGGCATCCTCGCCGACACCCGCAAGCCCGACCACGTCGCCCAGCTCGCCGAGCTCGGTGTCGAGGCCTTCGACCTCGTCGTCGTCAACCTCTACCCGTTCGCCGACACGGTGGCGTCGGGGGCCGCGGCTGACCAGATCGTCGAGAACATCGACATCGGCGGCCCCTCGATGGTGCGCGCCGCGGCCAAGAACCACCCCAGCGTCGCCGTGGTCACCGACCCGTCGACCTACGGTGACGTGCTGGATGCCGTGCGCGGCGGCGGGTTCACGTTCGCCCAGCGTCAGCGCCTCGCGGCCCAGGCGTTCGTGCACACCGCGACCTACGACGTGGCAGTCGCGTCGTGGATGGGCAATGCCTACACCGACACCTCGGAGGGAACCGGCTTCCCGGCCTGGGCCGGCGCGACGTGGGACAAGGCGGCGGTGCTGCGCTACGGCGAGAACCCGCACCAGCGGGCGGCCCTCTACACCAACGGTTTCCAGCCCCAGCCCGGCCTCGCGCAGGCGACCCAGCTGCACGGCAAGGAGATGTCGTACAACAACTACATCGACGCCGACGCCGCGGTCCGAGCCGCCTACGACCATGGCGACCAGCCCACGGTGGCCGTGATCAAGCACGCCAACCCCTGCGGCATCGCTGTCGGCACCGACATCGCCGATGCCCACCGCAAGGCCCACGAGTGTGACCCGGTCTCGGCGTTCGGCGGCATCATCGCCACCAACCGCCCCGTGACCGTCGAGATGGCCCGCACCGTCGCCGACATCTTCACCGAGGTCGTCGTCGCCCCCGGGTTCGACGACGACGCCCTCGAGGTGCTCACGGCGAAGAAGAACGTGCGCCTCCTGCGGTGCGCGGCCCCCGGCCGCGGTGGCGTCGAGACGCGCCCCATCAGCGGTGGGCTGCTCATGCAGCAGCGCGACGGCGTCGACGCCGTGGTCCGCGGCGACGACGACACGGTCAGCGGCGGCGACGACGTCGTGAACTGGCGCCTGGTCTCCGGCGATCCGGCCGACGAGGCGACCCTGGCAGACCTCCAGTTCGCCTGGCGGGCGGTGCGCGCGGTGAAGTCCAACGCCATCCTGCTCGCCCGCGGCGGTGGCTCGGTCGGCATCGGCATGGGCCAGGTCAACCGGGTCGACTCCTGCCACCTCGCCGTCTCCCGCGCCGGTGAGGACCGCGCGCGAGGTGCCGTCGCGGCATCCGACGCGTTCTTCCCGTTCGCCGACGGGCTCCAGGTGCTGCTCGACGCCGGCGTGCGCGCCGTCGTCGCCCCCGGTGGGTCGATGCGCGACGCAGAGGTGATCGAGGCTGCTCAGGCCGCCGGCGTGACCATGTACTTCACCGGGACGCGGCACTTCGCCCACTGAGGCACTGGGCGTCCCTGCGGCGACCTATCGGTCGATCGGGGGGACGGGCGCGGCGCATCGGGGTCAGCGGGTGGCGGCGTGCCGGGGGGTGGTGTCCGGCACGCGCCGCGGGCGCAGCCGGTGCACGAGCCACTCGAGCGGACCGGTGCCCCACCAGCGGTCCAGGGCCCAGCAGGCACCGACCACGACGACGAGGCTCGAGCCGAGGATCCACCACGCGTCGTCCGGGGCGCCGTCACGCAGGACCGACAGCAGCGCGAGCCAGAGGATCTGCACGGTGTAGGCCGTCAGGGCCAGCCGTCCAGTCGCCAGCACCGGCTCGAGCACCCGGCGCAGCGAGAACCGTTCCGCAAGGGCGAGCATGATGAACGACGCCACCACGCTGCCCGTCGCCAGGAGGGTGGCCCCGATGACCTCGGCGGTGGTGCCGCTGTACGCGGCCGAGCCGGATGCCGTCCCCGCGCCGAGACGGTAGGCCGCCAGGCTCGTTGCGAAGAGCGCCCCCGCCACGACCCAGGCCTGCGGCAGGTGCGTCACCTGGTGCAGGACCGCCGCCAGGGCCAGCCCTCCGAGTGCCATGGGCAGCAGGGTGGCCAGCCGGTAGGCGTCACCCGTGGCCACCCACCCCATGAGGTCGTCCAGCCACCCCGGCCACGTCGCGATGTTCTCGTTCGCGGCGAGTCGGGCCCGGTCGACGACCACCGGTGCCACGACGGCGAGGCCAACCGCGAGACCCACGGTGAGCACCGGCATCCGGCGCAGCAGCAGGGCCAGCGGTGCCAGCACGATGACGAGCACGCCGAGGTGGGGCAACACGATGATGACCTGGTCGTACAGCCGCTGCAGCAGGATGCCGAGCAGGATGAGGATGAGGCCGCGCTGGAGGTTGTCGCCGAGGAACCGGTCGGGGTGGGGGGAGCGGTCGCGCAGGTGGATGCCCATCGACGTGCCGATGATGACGGCGAAGAGCGGCGCCGTGAGGTACTCCGTGATGGTGGCAGGGCCGCCGACCGGGCTGAGGTGCGCGACGAGCATCGACACGACGGCCAGGCCGCGAGCGGCATCCAGCCCGTCGAGGCGGGTGCGGCGCCCGTGGTGGCCGGCCGCCGGGATGGTCACGGAGACGCGCATGGGCGAAGTCTGCCGGTCGAGAGGAGGCAACACGCCGTCTGCACCATGATGCAGACGGCGTGTTGCCTCCTCTCGACGAGGGGGGTCAGGTCGTCGGGGGGCGGTACCCCGTCGGCTCACCCGAGCCCAGGTCGACGATCGCCGCGACCGGGCCGCCACCCTCAGGGCCCTGGTGTGCGGCCGACACCGACACGAACACCGCCGGGTCACCCGTCACCGAGGCGGTGACGCCACCGACGCACGACTTGATCTGGCGGTGCCAGTGCACGTCGGAGTCGTCGAGCATCGCGTTGCGGCGACCGGCGACCTGGCCGTCGAGGCTGGCCTCGCACTTGAGGAAGACGTTGACCAGGCGGCCCTCGAGGTCGCTGCGGTGCGGGCGCTCGGGGAGGTCGAGGCCGGCATCCTTGATGGCCGCCCAGATGCCGTCCTGGTCGAGGGCGTCGTTCATCACCGAGTGGCCGATGCGGTAGCGACCGCCGACACCGCGCGCGTTGCCGACGACGACGACCTGCGCCTGGTCGAGCTCGACGCCCGAGGAGCACGAGGCGACCGAGGAGAACAGCTCGCGGTTGTGCATGACGTCGGCGTCGGTCGGCATCTCGATCTCGCCGAGGGCGACGGCGATGCCGAGCGCGGTGCAGCCGTTGGACAGGTCCATCGACTCGTGGGTGTGCTCGGTCCAGACCTGCTTGCCGCGGGCCTTCGCGTCACGGATGGTGTGGATGGTCAGCAGCGGGGTCTTGGTCTGCACGTAGTGCACGTCGGCCGGGTCGGTGATGCCGGCGCGCTCCATGGCGACCTTCACGGCATCCGCGACCTTGGAGACCATCGAGGTGTACCCGATCTCCTCGGGCAGCAGGTGCTCGGACATCGCGAACCCGACGGTCAGGCGCGGCTCGTCGGTCTGCTCGGCCTTGTCGGCGGGCACGGTCGCGAAGATGGTCGCGTGGGGGCTGATCACGCCGTCGGTGCCGCCCGACCACACGATCGGGATCTCCTTGACGGCGGCCGGGTCGGCACCCTTCTCGACGAGGATCTCGCGGAAGGCGCGGTCGGCGATGATGCGGGTGTAGTCGTTGACCCCGCCGTTGCCCTCGGTCTTGCCGATGACCGCGATGACGCGGCTGGCCTCGAACACGCCCTCGTCGATGAGCTTGCCCAGCTCGGAGGCGTCGGACACGGTGTGCAGCGGGACCTTGCGGACCTCGATGGCGTCAGGCACGGTGCGGGTTCCTTTCGTGGATGCCGGGGGGCGGCTCGGTGGGTCTGGTGCGGTTGGTGGTCAGTCGGGGTCGACGACGGTGCCGAAGCTGCCCTCGACGGCGTCGGTGATGTGGGTGAGGGACGTGATGACGCTGCGTGGGCCGCCGCCGGCGACGAAGCGGATGGCGGCGTCCACCTTGGGGCCCATCGACCCCGACGCGAACTGGCCGTCGGCGGCGTGGGCCCGAAGCTGCGAGACCGTGACGCGGCCGAGGTCGCGCTGGGTGGGCGTGCCCCAGTCGACGGCGGCGTGGTCGACGTCGGTGGCGATGACGAGGACGTCGGCGTCGATGGTGCGGGCGAGCAGGGCAGCGGTGAGGTCCTTGTCGATGACGGCCTCGACGCCGCGCAGCCGACCGGCGGGGTCGCGCACGACGGGGATGCCGCCGCCGCCAGCCGCGACGACGACGTGGCCGGCCTCGAGCAGGGTGAGCAGGGCCGGGACGTCGAGCACCTCGAGGGGTTCGGGGGAGGCGACGACGCGGCGCCAGCCTTTCTCGCCGCGGTCCTGCCAGACCTGGCCGTGGTCGATCATCGGCTGGGCCTGCGCGTGGCTGAGGTAGCGACCGATGGGCTTCGTGGGGTGGGTGAACCCGGGGTCGTCACGGTCGACGAGGGTGCGGGTGACGATGGCTGCGACCGGGCGGCGAGTGCCAGTGGCGGCCAGGGCGTCGTCGAGGGCGTCGAGGATCGTGAAGCCGAGGGTGCCCTGGGTCTGGGCGCCGCACCAGTCGAGCGGCACCGGCGGGACGACGTGCGCGGCGAGCTCGTTCTTGACCAGCAGGTTGCCCACCTGGGGGCCGTTGCCGTGGGTGATGACGAGCTCGTGACCGGCGGCGACGAGACGGGCTGCCGCGGTCATCGCGACCTCCACCGCAGCGATCTGGGCTGCCGGGGTCGCGCTGCCGTCGGGCGCGGTCATGGCGTTGCCGCCCAGCGCGAGAACTACCCGCATGGCACGCCCTCCTTGGCTGGCTCTGCTCGTGGTTCCGGGGGGTCCCGGGGTCTCGACACTAGAAGCCGCCGCAGAGGCAGGCGTTGTCAGGACCTGCCCAATGGGGCTCCATCGGTTGGCAAGTTGTTGCGCCCCCTCTCGGCGATGAGTGCGGAAGTGGCTGCCCCGGCAACCACTTCCGCACTCACGGCGATGGATGAGGGATGCTGTGCGGCATGACTGCTCGCCGTGCTGCTGACCGCACCTGGCTCGTCGCGCTCGCGGCCTCGCTCTGGGGTCTGTCGGCCCTGTGGCGGGGCCCGCTCGCCAAGGAGTACCCGGCCCTGGCCATCGTCTTCTGGGAGCACCTCGTCCTCGTCGTGCTCGTCAGCCCGTGGATCGTGCCGGCCGTGCGCCGGGTCCTCGCCGCCAGCACGCGCACCAAGGTGAGCGTGCTCGTCATCGGCGCGGGCTCCTCGGCCCTCGCCACGACGTTGTTCACCGCGGCGTTCCGGCTCGGCGACCCCATCACGCCGCAGGTGCTGCAGAAGCTCCAGCCGCTCATCGCCATCGCCCTCGCAGCGCTGGTGCTGGGGGAGCGGCTGCGCCGCAGCTACGCCGTCTTCGCCCTGCCGGCCATCCTCGGTGCGTGGCTGCTGGCCTTCGCCGACCCGATGGGCGTCAGCGTGTCCAGTGCCCAGGCTGCCGCCCTGGCCGTCGGCGCCGCCGCCCTCTGGGCCGCCGGCACCGTGCTCGGCCGGGCCGCCAGTGCCGAGCTGCGCTTCTCCGACCTCACCGCGCTGCGCTTCACCGTCGGCCTGGTGACCCTGCTCGCCATCAGCGGTGTCACGTCGACCCCGCTCGCCATCGGGGTCGACGCGGCGCCGCGGATCCTCCTGCTCGCCCTGTTCCCCGGTCTGCTGGCGCTGGTTCTCTACTACCGCGCGCTCGGACACACCCCCGCCTCGCGGGCGACCCTGGCCGAACTCGCCTTCCCGCTCACTGCGGCCGTCGTCGGCATCGTGGCCTTCGACGCGAGCCTCACCGGGTCGCAGTGGGTCGGCTTCGCGCTCGTCCTGGCCTCCGTCGTCGGCCTCGCACTGCACGAGCAGCGCAGCAGCCGCCCGTCCGTCGCGGTGCCCGACGACGCCCGGGAGGCGCTCACCGCCGCCCGCTGACCGGCATCCGGATGCGCGGCTACAGGGCGCGCCAGCGGGCGTGCCGGGCCTGGAGCCGGGTCTCCGGTGGGAGGGCGACGAGGTCGCCGAGCTCGTGCCGGATCGCCTGCGCCATCCGGCGGCAGTAGGCCTCGGGCTCCTGGGCGGCGTCCGGGTGCTCGGCGACGATGCGGTCGACGATGCCGGCCTCGAGCAGGTCGAGTGAGCGCACCCGTTGCTGCGTCGCGAGCTCCGGGGCGCGATCGGGCGTGCGGTGCAGGATCGCCGAGGCGCCCTCGGGTGGCAGCGGCGAGAGCCACGAGTGCTGGGCGCACACGACGCGGTCGGCGGGCATGAGCGCCAGCGCCCCACCGCCGGTGCCCTGCCCGAGCAGCACGCACACCGTCGGCACCGGGAGCACGACGAGCTCGGCCAGGCAGCGGGCGATCTCACCGGCCATACCACCCTCCTCGGCCTCCTTCGACAGCGCCGCACCGGCGGTGTCGATGACGCTGACGAGCGGCAGCCCGAGCTCGGTCGCGAGCTTCATGCCGCGCCGGGCCACCCGCAGACCCGAGGGGCCGAGCGGCGCCTCCGCCCGCTCGGCGCGGCGGTCCTGCCCGAGGACGACACACGGCATCCCCCCGAAGCGCGCCAGCGCGAGGAAGAGGCTGCGGTCCCACTCACCGGCGCCCGTGCCGAACAGCGGCAGCACGTCGGTCGCGCCGAGCTTGAGCAGGGCGCGCACCCCCGGGCGCTCGGGGTCACGCGAGCGGGTGACCGACTCCCACGCGGGCAGGTCGGGCAGCGGCTCGCGCGGCACCGCGGGCACGGGCTCGGTGTCGTGCGGTGCGAGCACGAGGTCGAGGAACCGACCCGCGATCGGAGGGAGCGCCTCGACGGGCAGCACGGCGTCGAGCAGCCCGTGCTCGTACAGGTTCTCGGCGGTCTGCACGTCGGCCGGGAACGGCTCACCGTAGAGGGCCTCGTAGACCCGGGCGCCGAGGAAGCCGATCGTCGCGCCCGGCTCGGCGACCGTGACGTGGCCGAGTGACCCCCACGAGGCGAGCACCCCGCCGGTCGTGGGGTGGCGCAGGTAGGTGATGTACGGCAGCTGCGCCGCCTTGAACGCGGCCACCGCGCCCGAGATCTTCACCATCGTCACGAACGCCGGGGTGCCCTCCTGCATGCGTGTCCCGCCGGATGCCGGGGCGGCGAACAGCGGGACCCGCTCGCGGGTGGCCCGCTCGAACGCGAGCGTCACCCGCTCGGCCGCCGCGCGCCCGATCGAGCCGGCGAGGAAGGTGAACTCACCGACGATCACGGCGACCCGGTGCCCGTGGATGCGCCCTTCACCGGTGATGATCGACTCGTCCGTGCCGGCCCGCTCAGCGGCTGCTGCGAGCTCGGCGGCGTAGGTGCTTCCGGGTGGGGCAACCTCGAGCGGGGCCTGGTCCCACGAGACGAACGAGCCCTCGTCGAGCACCTCGGCCAGCAGCTCGTGGGCGCCGGGGCGGCGCGGGCGCTCGCTCACTGCGCGTCCTTCTCGTCCAACCAGGCGCGCACGCGCTGGTTGTGCTCACCGAGCCGTGGCGGGTGCAGGTGTTCGCTGCGCCCGCCCGCGAAGGTGTTGTCGTCGAACCGGATCGGCGGCCCGGGGATCTCGATCTGCCCGAGCACCGGGTGCTCGACGTCGATGACGAGGCCTTGGCTGCGGGTCTGGTCCCAGTCGTAGACGCGGTCGAGGGTCCGCACCTCGCCCGCGGGGATGCCGAGCTCGGCCAGGCGCTCCATGAGGGTCGCGTGGGGAAGGTCGGCGAACGCCGCGTTGAGGGTCTCGATGACGAGCTCGCGGTTGCCGACGCGCTCGCGGTTGGTGGCGAAGCCGGGGGCGAACGGGTCGAGGCCGAAACCCTCGGCGAGCTTGACCCACAGGCCCTCGCTGCCGCAGGCGAGCTGGATCATGCCGTCGGCGCAGGTGAACAGGCCGTACGGGCAGATCGACGGGTGGTGGTTTCCCCCGGCCGCCCCGACCTCACCGGCCACCGTGTAGCGGGTGCCCTGGAAGGCGTGCACCCCGACGATCGAGGCGAGCAGCGAGGTGCGCACGACCCTGCCCTTGCCGGTGCGGTTGCGCTCGTGCAGGGCCGAGACCACCCCGTAGGCGCCGTACATGCCGGCGAGCAGGTCGCCGATCGGCACCCCGACGCGCTGCGGGTGCTCGGGGTCGGCGCCCGTGAGGGACATCAGCCCGCCCTCGCCCTGCGCGATCTGGTCGTAGCCGGCGCGGCCACCCTGCGGGCCGTCGTGCCCGAAACCGCTGATCGAGAGCAGCACAAGGCCGGGGTTGAGCTCGTGGAGGCGCTCGACGCTGAAGCCGAGCCGGTCGAGCACCCCGGGACGGAAGTTCTCGAGCAGCACGTCGGCGTGGGTCACCAGGCGGGCGAGCGTCTCGCGGCCGTCGTCGGTCTTCAGGTCGAGGGTCACCGACTCCTTGTTGCGGTTGCACGACAGGAAGTACGTCGACACCGGCTCGTCGTCGGGCCCGACGAAGGGTGGCCCCCAGCCGCGGGACTCGTCCCCGCCACCGGGGTTCTCGACCTTGATGACCCGAGCCCCCATGTCGCCGAGCATCATCGCGCAGTGTGGCCCGGCCAGTGCTCGGGTGAGGTCGATGACGACGACGTCGTCGAGGGGTCCGGCCACGGTGGCTCCTGGCGTCGCTGGAAGGAGAGGGGGATGCCGTCAACCTAGCCACGCGGCATCCGGCGTCGTTCGGCAGGGCGGGCCGTCATTGGCCGTGAATGGCTGTCAGGTTGTGCCAGCGGGATCGTCCGTGACGTGGCGGGTCATGAACTCCCAGGCCACGGCGTGCGCGATGGCGACGAGCAGGATGAGCATCGTCGCCTCGGCCTGGAGCGGGGTCAGGCCCACCGTGCCTGCCAGCTCGGGTGCGACGCCGACGACCGCGATCACCGCGTAGAGCACGGCGCTGGCCCACCACAGCCGAGCGAAGATCCCGGCATCCGGGTCATTGCGCCCGGCCCGCAGCAGCCGCACGGTCCCGAGGGCGCCGACGGCAGCGATGACGACGAAGCTCGCTCGCCAGAACAGCGGGACCTCGGTGCCGCCGACCTGGGCGAACAACCCCATGAGGGCGGGCAGCAGGAACGACAGGTAGATGGCTCCGACGCGGCGGCGGGTGGCCGGGTCGCGCAGCCAGGGGCGGTTGCGCTCGACGACGGTCCACCACAGGCCGACGAGGGTGAAGCACGTCGCGGAGAACAGCGCGTAGAAGGTGCTGACGTCCACGGTGCCTCCTCGTCGGGTCTGCCCGTCAGTCTGCCGGTCAGTAGGTCGTGCGGTCGAGCCTGGCCCGCCAGGCGTCGAACGGCTCCTCAGATCGTGCCGTCGGGTGGTGATCGCGCCGCAGCGGCCACGCCCCCGAGTCGGGCGCGGCATCGAACAGGGCGTGGAAGACCGCATCGTCGAACCCTGCGGCGGCCGCGGCGTGCCGGTCCGCGGCAAAGACCACCACATCGAGGCGAGCCCACAACGACGAGGCGAGGCAGAGCGGGCACGGCTCGCACGAGGCGTAGATCGTGGCGCCCATGAGCGCGAAGTCGCCGACCTGCCGACAGGCGTTCCTGATGGCCACGACCTCGGCGTGGGCAGTGGGGTCGAGGTCGGCGGTGACCCGGTTGGCGCCTTCGCCGAGGACCACGCCGTCACGCACGACCACGGCGCCGAAGGGCCCGCCGTCGAGGGCGACGTTCTCGACGGCCAGGTCAACGGCGCGGTCCAACCATATCTGGCCATCGTTCATGCCGGGATCGTCTCATCCGCACCCTCGGGACAGGCCCGAACGAGCACCCTGGTTGCCCCTCACGACGGCGGCGTCAGGGCAGTCGCGACACGGCCTCGACCCACGTCGTGGCAGGTCGGTCGAGCGCACCGAGCGCACCGAGCGCACCCAGCAGCGACGCCGGGTCGCCCACCAGGCCGCCGTCGTCGTACGCCCGGAACATGGCGACCAGCGCCTCCCGGGCAGGAGCGGGCAAGCTCGCTCCCGGGCCGGCCAGCCACGACTCGATGCTGATCCGGCGGACCTCGACCCGGCGCCCCAGTGCCGCGGCGGCCTGCCGGCCCATCTCCTCGGTGGTGAGCACCTGTGGCCCGGCGAGGTCGTGCACCCCACCGCCGATGACCGGGTTCAGCAGGGCTGCCGCCGCGACCTGCGCGACGTCACCGAGGTCGACGTTCGAGATCGGCGCGTCGGGGGAGTAGGGCACGGTGATCACCCCGGCCCCGGCCTGGTCGAGCAGGTTCTGGTGGTACGCAGCGGGCCGCAGGATCGTGAGCCGGTCGTCGAGCGCGCTGCGCAGCACCCTCTCGGCATCGCGCTTGCGCAGGTGGTGCGGCATGCGGGCGTCGTCGGGATGGAGCACCGAGTGGAACACCACCCGGGGAGTTCCCGCTGCAGCAGCTGCGTCGGCCAGGCGAACGGCCATCCCGACCTCGTCCGGGTGCACGTTCGGGGCCAGGTGGTAGACCGCGCGGATGCCGTCGAGGGCGGCACCCAGCCCCGCTCCCGTTGCGAGGTCAACGGCGACGGGGGCACTGCCGGCAGGCACGGCATCCTCACGCCCGGGGCGGCAAGCGGCTCGCACCGGGACACCGTGGGCCACGAGCGCACCGGCGACGGCGCGACCGGTCTTGCCGGTCGCGCCGATGACGAGGACTGGCGCGTGCGTACCTGGAGTGACCAATTGGTCGATCTCGGTACGGCTCACACCCAGTCGACCTCGGCGGAGGTGGCACCACCCGACAGCGCCGCGTACCCCGGCCCGCGGTCGAAGAACGGCTGCTCGCCGCGCTCGGCCCGCAACTCGGCGCGCACGGCATCGGACGCGGCGACGTCGATGACGACCGCGTCTGCGCTACCCGACGCGACGACACCGTAGTCGGCCCGGGCCCCCTCGAAGGAGACCTTGCCCCAGCGCAGGTCGCGCTCGACCTCGTCGTAGGGACGCTCGAGCGGGTCGCCCCACCCGCCGCCACCGGTGGTGCGGATGCGGATCACCTGCCCGGCCAGCACCGGCTCGGCGTCGGCCAGCGCGTCGACGACCCGCTCGTTCGGCCCGCCGACGTCGATGGTCACCTCGAACGGCCGGCCCGCCTTTCCGCCCTTGACCCCCCAGCAGGCCAGGATCGACCGGTCGGCGATCGACATGAAGTTGGCGTCGCGCAACATCCGGATCTGCTTCTCGTAGCCCAGGCCGCCGCGGTAGCGCCCGGCGCCGCCGGAGTCGACGGCCAGCCCGAGCCGCTCGACGATGAACGGGAAACGGCTCTCGGTGAACTCGGTCGGCAGGTTCCTCGAGTCGGGGACGACGTGGATGGTGTCCTCGCCGTCGGCGTAGTAGCGCCCACCCGAGCCACCGCCGAGCACCTCGCGCATGAGGTAGTCGTTGCCGTCGCGGTCCTTGCCGTAGACGCCGGTGTAGCGGATGGTCTCCTGGTCGGCCGGCATCCGCCCGTCGACCGCCTTGGCGACGACCCCCGCGAGCACACCGAGCAGCCGCAGGATGACGAACGTGCGCGCGTTGGTCGGGGCCGGGTAGATCGGCGTGAGCAACGTGCCCTTCTCGGGGAAGCGCATCTCGATGAGCGGCACGATGCCCTCGTTGACGTCGAGCTCGGCCATCCGCTCGGGGGTGTCGGCGAGGTTGCGCAGGATCGGCGCGAGCCACTTCTTGAGGAAGTTGCCGCCGACGTAGTCCCCGCAGTGGTTGATCGGGCCCTTGGCCTGCGGGCCGGTGCCGGTGAAGTCGATGACGAGCTTCGGACCGCCGTCGCCGGGGCCCGGGCCGCCGGTCGAGGTCTTGGTGAGGGTGATCCGCTGGGTGTGCAGCTGCGGCTCGTCGACCCCGTCGTGCTCGGCGTAGTCCTCCCAGACGTAGGTGCCGTCGGGGATCTTGCCGAGGATCTCGCGCCGGTAGGTCTCGGTCGTCGCGTCGAGGATGGCGTCGAAGGCCGCCTCGATGCTGTCGCGGCCGTACCGGGCGAACAGCTCGCCGAGCCGGCGCGCACCCATGAGGCACGCGGAGCACTCGGCGTCGAGGTCGGCGGCGAGGCTGTCCGGCATCCGGGAGTTGCGGGTCATGATCCGCAGCGCAGCCTGGTTGGGCACGCCGGCATCCCACAGCTTGATCGGTGGCACCGACAGGCCCTCTTCGAAGACGGTGCGCGCGTTGCTCGGCATCGAGCCGGGCACCGCACCACCGATGTCGTCGTGGTGGCCGAACGCCTGCACGAACGCGACGACCTCGCCGTCGTGGAACACCGGCACGGTGACGCACAGGTCGGGCAGGTGGCCGATGCCGCCCTCGGACTCGTAGACGTCGTTGTGGAAGAACACGTCGCCCTCGCGCATCTCGTCGAGGGGGAAGTCGCGTGCGATCGGGTGCACGAGCGCCGAGTACGAGCGCCCGGTCAGCTTGCGCAGCTGGCGGTCGTGGATGCCGGCGCGGAAGTCGTGCGCGTCGCGGATCATCGGGCTGCGCGACGTGCGCGCGATGGCGGTCTCGACCTCCATCTCGACGCTGGCCAGGGTGCCCTGGACGATCTCGACGAGGATCGGGTCGACCGTGCTGCCCTCGGGGGTGAGCCGGTTGCCGTGCTCGTACGCGGTGGGCAGTCCGGCCGGGTTGACGGGCAGGTCGGATGCCGCGGGCGCGCCGGCGCTGCCGGACGTCGCCGGCGGTGCCACGGCGGTGTGGATCATGGGGCCGCACATGTCAGGCCTCCTTGGTGACGACGAGGTTGCCGAACGCGTCGACGCGCACGGTGAAGCCGGGGTGGACGGGAACGGTGGAGCCGAACTCCTCGATGACGGCCGGGCCGTGGAAGGTGTCGCCGGCCCGCAGGTCCGGGCGCCAGTAGACGTCGGTGGTGACGTACCCGGCATCCGCGTCGAAGCAGACGGGGCGCGCGGAGCGCGGGGTGAGGGGGGCATCATCGCGCGGGGCGATCTCGCGCAGCTCGGGCCGGGTGATCGGGCCGATGCCGGTCACCCGCAGGTTGACCCACTCGACCTGCTGGCGCGGGTCGTCGCGGAAGTCGTAGCCGTAGAGCTGGCGGTGCTCGTCGTGGAACCGCTGCGCGACCGCCTCGGCCGCTGCCTCGTCGAGCGGGCCGGCGCCGATGGGCACCCGCACCTCGTAGGCCTGGCCGAAGTAGCGCAGGTCGGCGGTGCGCACGTGCTCGTGCTGCTCGCGGGGGAAACCCTCGGTGTCGAGGGCGGCAGTGGCCAGGGCGGTGAGCTCGTCGAGCACCTTCTCGACGGCGGACCGGTCCAGGCCGGCGTGCCGGGCCACGTGGGTCTGCACGTAGTCGTTCTTGACGTCGACGGTGAGCAGCCCGAACGCCGACACGTTCCCGGGGTTCTGCGGCACGACGACCCCGGCGAGGTCGAGGATGTCGACGAGCCGGCACGCGAGCAGCGACCCCGACCCGCCGAAGGTGGTCAGCATGAAGTCGCGCACGTCGAGCCCGCGCTTCACCGACACCTGACGAAGGGCGTTCGCCTGGTTCCACGCGGAGATCTCGAGGATGCCGGTGGCGCACCGTTCCTCGTCGAGCCCGAGGCGGGCGGCGAGGTCACGGATGCCGGCGCGCGCGGCATCCACGTCGAGCGGGATCTCGCCACCGAGCAGGTGAGGAGGGATGCGCCCGAGCACGACGTGGGCGTCGGTGATCGTCGGCTCCGTGCCGCCCTTGCCGTAGCAGAGCGGTCCGGGGTCGGCCCCGGCCGACTGAGGCCCCACCTTGAGGGTGCCCTCGGGAGTGACCCAGGCGATCGAGCCACCGCCCGCGCCGACGGTGACGACGTCGATCATCGGGATCTTGCTCGGGTAGGCGCCGACCGTCCCCTCGGTGGTGAGCGTCGGCTCACCGTCGAGCACGACCGAGACGTCGGTGGAGGTGCCACCGCCGTCGCAGGTGAGCACCCTGTCGAACCCCGCGCGACGGGCGATGAGCGCCGCCCCCAGGGCCCCCGCGGCCGGGCCGGAGAGCACGGTGGTGATCGGCTGGTGCACGACCTCGTCGGCCGACAGCACCCCACCGTTGGACTTCATGACGTAGAACGGGATCCCACGGGTGGGCTCCGCCCCCCCGTGACCCCCCCCGACGGCATCGAGCTCGCTGCGCTCGCCTGGTTCCCACAGTTCACGCAAGCGTGAACTGATGTTGCGCACGTACCGGCTGACGTTCGGCTTGACCGCCGCGTCGACCAGGGTGGTCATCGAGCGCTCGTACTCGCGGTACTCGCGCAGCACCTGCGAGCTGATCGACACCACGGCCTCCGGGTGCTCGCGGCGCAGCACCTCGCGCATCGCCAGTTCGTGCGTGTCGTTGGCGTAGGAGTGCAGGAGGCACACCCCGATCGTCGTGATGCCGCGCTCACGGAACCAGCGGGCGGCCGCCACGGCATCCGCCTCGTCGAACGGGCGCAGCTCGTTGCCCTCGAAGTCCATCCGGCCGCCGATGGTGCGCACGTGGTCGGCCTCGACGATGCGCGGGGGCTTGACCCAGAAGTAGGAGTTGCCGTAGCCGTCGGGCACGGCCTGGCGGGCGATCTCGAGCATGAACTCGTAGCCCTCGGTGGTGATGAACCCGAGGCGCTCCACCTTGCCCTCGAGGAGCTTGTTCGTCGCCACCGTCGTGCCGTGGCTGACGGCGGTGATGTCCGTGCCCGTCGCGCCGAGCACGCCGAGGATCTTCTCGATGCCGGCGATGAAGCCGTCCGCCGGGTTTGCTGGCGTGCTCGGGGTCTTCGTCGTCACGAGCTCGCCGGTGTCCTCGTCGAAGGCGACGACGTCGGTGAACGTCCCTCCGGTGTCGATGCCCACCCGGATCCGCCGGTTCGAAGTGCTCGTCTGCGCCGTCGCCATGCGTCAGATTCAATCTCGGATACAGCCCCGGCTCGTTGGCAATGTCTGCCAACGAGCCGGGGATATCACCTCAGAACTAGCCCGCTGCAGGGGCCTACTCGTCGGTCGAGGCGGCAGTGGCTGACGGCGCCGACACGGCCGAACCCTTGACGGGGCGTTCCGTCGTGGTCGTGGTCTTGGTCGACGAGCCATCACCGAAGCCCTGCACGATGCTCTGGATGTCGATGCCGGTGGTGTTCTTCAGCATCGCCATCGTCTGGGTGAGGTTGTCGGTCACCTGCTTGGGCAGGGCACCCGCACCCTCGGTCGACAGCACGGTGAGCTGGTCGATGGAACCCATCGGTGCAGCGAGTTCGTGGGCCACCTTCGGCAGCACCTCGATGAGCATCTGGAGCACGGCCGCCTCGTTGTACCGGGCGAAGGCGTCGGCACGCTTGTTCATCGCCTCGGCCTCGGCCTGGCCGGTGGCGAGGATGGCGCTGGCCTGGGCCTCACCCTCGGCGCGCAGGGCCTCGGCCTGGGCGACACGCAGCGCCTTGTCGGCCTGTCCGCGACGCTCACCCTCGATGGCCTCGGCATCGGCCAGCGCGGTGCGTCGTGACTTCTCGGCCTCACCGGTGAGGCGCGCCTTCTCGGCCTCGGCCTGTGCGGCGGCGATGGAGGCCTGACGGCGGGCGTCCGCTTCGGCGATGGCCGCGTTGCGGGCACCCTCGGCCTCCTGCTCGACCTTGTAGCGCTCGGCGTCGGCGGGCTTGCGCACCTCGGTGTCGAGCTGGCGCTCCTTCAGGGCCGCCTGACGAACGGCCACCTTCTCCTGCTCGGTGAGGATGACCTGCTCGCGGTCGGCCTGGGCCAGCGGCCCGGCGGCGGCAGCGGTGGCGGCCGCGGCATCCGTCTCGGCCTTGATCTCGGACTGCTTGAGCGCCAGCTGGCGGTTCGCGACGGCGATCTCCTGCTCGGCGGCGAGGCGGGCCTGCTCGGCGGCCTGGCGGGCGTTGGCCTCGGCGATCGCCGCGGTCTGGCCCACCCGGGCGGACTCGGGGCGGCCGAGGTCGGACAGGTAGGAGCCGTCGTCGGTGATGTCCTGGATCTGGAAGGTGTCGAGGATCAGGCCCTGACCGGTGAGCGAGGACTCGGCCTCGTCGGCGACCCGCTGCGCGAACGCGGCCCGGTCACGGATGATCTGCTCGACGCTCAGCGAGCCGACGATGGAGCGCAGCGAACCGGCGAGGGTCTCCTGGGTGAAGGTCTCGATCTCTCCCTGCTGGGTGAGGAAGCGCTGGGCCGCGGCGCGGATCGAGTCCTCGTTGCCGCCGACCTTGACGATCGCGACGCCGTCGAGGTTGAGCTTGACGCCCTGGCCGGACACGGCGCTGCGGATCTGGATCATGATGCGACGGCTGGACAGGTCGAGCACGTGCAGGCGCTGCACGAACGGGACGACGAACACGCCACCACCCATGACGACCTTCTGGCCCGACAGGTCGGTCGACATGATGCCGGTCTCGGGGTTGCGGACCTCCTTGCCCGGGCGGCCGGTGACGATGAACGCCTCGTTGGGCCCTGCGACCTTGTACCTCGAGGCGATGATCAGCCCCAGGAGGAAGAGCAGGGTCACCAGCCCCAGTACCGAGATGAGTGCGACGGGAATCTCGAGTCCGAACATGTTGTCTGCCCTTTCGTGCGTCGCGTCGGCGCGGCGCTCCACTGCTCTTGGTCGTGTGCTCAGTCGACGTCGACGGCCCCTACCCGGTTCCCCCCGCGTCGCTGCCCGATCCTGCCCTACGCGTCAGCCGGGCGGGACGAGCCACCCGTGCGGGCCACCCGCACCGAGGTCGGGCTCAGCACCGCGGTCACGGTGACGGCGGTGCCGTTGGGCAGCGGTTCGTCGGCGCGGGCGTTGAGCCGGGTGATGTGTCCGGCCGCGACGACGCTGACCTGGCCCAGACCGTCAGCCGGGATGGCGTCGATCACGGATCCGGTGAGCCCGACCAGTCCGGACGAGCGCACGGTCGACTCGTCGCCGCCGCGCATCAGGACCTGGCTGGCCTTGCCGGCGCCCACCCCGACCAGCGCGCCCGCGACGAGCCCGGCGCCGAGCGCCGCACCGTTGGAGTCGGTGAGGTCGAGCACCAGGGCACCGACGAAGCCGAACGCCGCGAGGAAGCCCGCGACCGCCAGGCCGGAGAGGAAGTCGGGGCCGACGCTCTCCAGCATCCCGTCGAGGGCCTCGCCCGCGACGAACGAGATGAGCAGCATCAGGATGCCGATGCCTCCGATGACGAGCAGGGCGGTCAGCATGGTCCCCTCCGTGGCCGGCCAGTGGCTGCCGGTCGTCGGCGGCGGCCCGCGTGGCCGCCTCGTCCGGGGAGCCTACCCGCCACGGTGCGAGGCCGAGGATGCTTCGGCCCTGGCCGATGCGTGGTGGTTTCTGAGAGAGGGGTCCGGGGGTGCTGGCAGGGACCGTTGCTCCGCGCAAGGAACCCCTTTCTCGGAGCAACGACTGCCCACAGCACCCCACCAGGGTTCAGGCGTGCGGGAACGACGTCTCCGCAGGCCCCTCGAGATCGGCGCGGTGCCGCCGGATGAGGTCGAGGTTGCGGTCGCGCAGGTGGTCGAAGCCCTGGCCGATGTTCGACCCCGGGGTCAGCGAGGCCAACGCCTCGGTGGGGTCGAGACGCGCCGACACCCAGCCCTTGTGGGTCGCCGCCTTCGCGACGATGTGGCCGACGGGCGTGACGATGTGCGAGTTGCCGAAGTACAGCACCCCCGCCGGGTCGGCCCCGATGGCGTTGGCGCCGATGACGTAGACGTGGTTGTCGTAGGCCCGCGCCCGCGAGGTGAGCTCCCAGATGTCGGCCGAGCGCAGCAGGGCCGACGGCCGGCAGATGACCTCGGCCCCCTGCACCGCCTGGATCCTCGACAGCTCGGGGTAGTCGCCGTCGAAGCAGATGATCATGCCGATCCGGCCGAGGTCGGTGTCGCACACGGTGACCGTGTCACCCGGCGTGACCCAGCCACCGCCGGACACCGCCTCCGAGCAGAACGGGTGCGTCTTGCGGTACACCCCGAGCAGCTCGCCGGCCGGGTCGATCAGCACCGAGGAGTTGTAGACGATGTCAGGAGTGGGGCCACGCTCGTACGTGCCGGCCACGAGGTGCACGCCGAGCTCGGCGGCCACCGCGCGCAGCGGGTCGATGACCGGCCCGGGCAGCTCCGACATGAGCTCCCAGAGCTGTTCGATCGAGCACGCGGGCGTGAAACCCGTCGTCGCCGACTCCGGCAGCACGATGAGCTCGGCACCCGTGGCGGCGTGACAGCGCCGGGTGATGTCGACCATCGCCTCGAGGTTGGCCGCCACCGACTCCGGCGTCAGCGGCCCCGGCGCCGGGGCGAGCTGGACGGCTGCCGCGGTGAAGGGGCGCATCAGTGCCGCCGCCCGAGCCTGCTGCCGATGAGTACGCCGATCGCGACGAGCAGCCCGCCGACGAGCGCGCCCGCGCCGAAGGTCGTGGCGCTGTCCATCGAGATCGAGGCGTTCGCGTTCGCCGTCGCCTGCCGTCCCGGGAAGACCCCCTCGGCTGTCGCGGGCACACCGGATGCCGTCGGCGCACCTCCCGCGACCGGCGCACCGAGCGCGGTCGTCGCCTCCGCGGGCACGAGCACCCCGGCGATGTCCTGGTCGAGAGCGGTGAAGAACTGCCCGGCCATCTTCTTCGTGACCCCGGCCAGCATCCGCTGCCCGACGCCACCGATCGCGCCGCCCACCGAGGCGTCTGCGTCGTACGTGAGGTCGGTGCCGCCACCGGCCGACGGCGCGAAGTGCACCATGACCGTCGCGTCGATGGTGCCGGGCGCGCCGGCGCCGGTGGCCTTCAGCCGCAGCGAGTTCGGGGCGACCTTGTCGTGCAGGGACACCTCCCCGGCGTAGGTGCCCTTGATCGCGGCGACCCCGGCGGTGACCGACATCGCGTAGCGGTCCTCACCGACGGTGCGCAGCGCCTCGCAGCCGGGGATGCAGCGGGCGAGCACGGCTGGGTCCTGGATGGCCTCCCACACCTGCTCGACGGGTGCGTCGAGTGTCGAACCACCGGAGATCTTCATCGTGAACCTTCCTGCGCAGGAACGGGAACGGGGGACTCGGCGTGCTTGCGCCGCAGCTCCCACAACTCGGACGGGCTGATCGGCATGGACCGCACGGGGAACCCCTCGGCATGCTCGATCGCCGAGGCGATGACCGCCGTGACGGGGATCGTGCCCGCCTCACCGGCGCCCTTGAGGCCGAGCGGGTTGAGCGGGCTGGGGGTCTCGAGGTGGTCGGTCTCGACGTGCGGGACCTCGGAGGCGTAGGGCATGAGGAAGTCCATGAACGAGGCGTTGAGCAGCTGCCCGGACTCGTCGTAGGCCATCCGCTCGTAGAGGGCGCCGCCGACGCCCTGGGCCACCCCGCCGTGCACCTGCCCCTCGACGATCATCGGGTTGATCATGACCCCGCAGTCGTGGATGACGCAGTACCGCAGGATGCGGATCTCGGCGGTCACCGGGTCGGTCTCGACGATCGCCGCGTGCATGCCGTTGGCGAAGGTGGCCTGGGTCGGGGAGTAGAAGTCCTGCCCCTCGAGCCCCGGTTCCTCGTCGTCGGCGACCGGCGGCTTGTCGGGGTCGAAGGTGCCGGCGAACTGGGTCGCGGCCTTGGACGACTCGTCGAACGCGTACCGCAGCGGGTTGGAGAGCACGGCCACGGTCGACAGGGCGATCGAGGTGCCGGGTGCGCCCTTGACCGAGATGACCCCGTCCTCGATCTGCAGGTCGTCCGCCGACACCTCGAGGGCGTCGGCGGCGATCCGCAGCGCCTTGGCCCGCACGGCCTTCGCGGCCAGCGCCACGGCATTGCCGGACATCACCGCCCCGCGCGAGGCGAAGGTACCGACCGCGTACGCCATCCGCCGGGTGTCACCGGTGGTGACGTGGACGTCCTCGATCCGCACGCCGAGCTCGTCGGCGACGATCTGCGCGAGCACCGTCTGGTGGCCCTGGCCCTGGGTGGTCAGGCCGGTGGCCACGTTCACCCGGCCGCTCGTCTCGACGTGCACGTGCCCGCCCTCGTAGGGGCCGACCCCGGTGCCCTCGACGTAGCAGCCGATCCCGAGCCCGACCCGGCGCCCCTCGGCGGCGGCCTCCTCGCGGTAGGCCGCGAAGTCGTCCCAGCCGACGAGGGCCTTGAGCTTGGCCAGGGATGCCGGGAAGTCACCTGAGTCGTACTTCAGCGGTCGCCCGTCCTGGAACATCAGGCCGTGGTCGTAGGGCATCTCCTCGGGCTGGATGAAGTTGCGAGACCGCACCTCGGCCCGGTCGAGGCCCAGGTGCGCCGCGACGGCATCCATCGTGCGTTCCATCGCGTAGCAGCCCTGCGGGCGGCCGGCGCCCCGGTACGGCGTCACCAGGACGGTGTTGGTGAACAGGGACCAGAACTCCACCCGGTAGGCGCCGGGCTTGTACGGGCCGAGCAGCTGGGTGGCCGTGATGATCGGGACGATGATGCCGTACGGGGTGTAGGCACCGTTGTCGTGCCAGAACTGCACGTCGAGGGCGAGCAGGTGGCCCTCGTCGTCGAAGCCGACGGTGACCTGCTGGAGCTGCCCGCGCTCGTGGGAGCTGGAGATGAAGTGCTCGCGGCGGTCCTCGGTCCACTTCACGTCGCGGCCGAGCAACCGGGCGGCCCACGGGACGAGGACCTCCTCGGGCCACGGGTGCATGATCTTCACGCCGAACCCGCCGCCCACGTCGGGGGCAATGCACTCGACCTTCGCGAGCGGCATCCCCAGCTTGGCGGCGACGGCCGCCCGCACGCCGGTGGAGGTCTGCGTCGAGGAGTAGATGCGCAGTGACTGCTCGTCGGCGTCCCAGCGGGCGAAGACGCCCTTGCCCTCCATGGGCATGCACGCACTGCGCTCGATCTCGAGGTCGAGGGTGAGGGTGTTCGGCGCGGCGGCCATCGCGGCCGTGACGTCGCCGACCTCCTGGAGCAGGTGGGCGGCGATGTTGCCCGGGGCGTCGTCGTGCACGAGGGTCTGCGCGGCGCGAGCGGACTCGACGCCGACGACGACGGGCAGGCTGTCGTAGGTCACCCGGATCCGCTGGGCAGCGTCCTCGGCGAGGTAGCGGTCGCGGGCGATGACCATGACGATCGCCTCGCCGACGTGGTTGACCTCGTCCTTGGCCAGGCAGTAACCGGTGCGCGGGTGAGTCAGGGCCGGGTGCGGGATGAGCACCGGCAACGGCTCGGCGACCCGGCCGGTCAGGTCCTCCCACGTGTAGATGGCCTCGACGCCGTCGACCTCCCACGCGTCGTCGATGTCGATGTCGACGATCCGCGCGTGGGCGTGCGGGCTGCGCACGAACGCGGCGGTCAGTGCCCCGAGCCCGAGGTCGTCGAGGTAGCGGCCGTTGCCGGTGAGCAGACGGGGGTCCTCCCGGCGCTGGACGCGCTCGCCGAACTGACGCGTGCTCATGCGCTGCCCTCGCCCTCGCCGTCGGTCGTACCGAGATCGACCGATTGGTCGATCTCGGTACGGTCTGCGCGGTCCCGACGGATCTCGGCGGCGCGGCAGACCGCCGACACGATGTTCTGGTACCCCGTGCAGCGGCACAGGTTGCCCGAGATCGCCTCGCGGGCCTCCTCGGGGGTGGGGTCGGGGTTGTCCTCGAGGTAGGCCGTGATCGTCGTGACGAACCCGGGGGTGCAGAACCCGCACTGCAGGGCGTGGCACTCGGTGAAGGCCTGCTGGACCGGGCTGAGCTTCTCGGGGTCGTTGCCGATGCCCTCGATCGTCGTCACCTCGTGGCGTTGCGCGCTGACGGCGAACATCAGGCACGCGCGCATCGGCTGCCCGTCGACGAGCACCGTGCACGCCCCGCACACGCCGTGCTCGCAGCCGACGTGGGTGCCGGTGAGGCCGAGGTCGTGGCGCAGGAAGTCCGACAACAGGCGGCGGGCGGGGGCGGATGCCGTGCGCGTCACCCCGTTGACGCGCAGGCTGATGCTCAGCAGCTGCTCGGGGGGCGTGTCGGTCGTCTGCTCGCTCATGCGACGGACTCCTGGGCGGTGGTGGGTGCCGGGTCGGCTGCGGGTGTCGGGTGGGTGGCCGTCGCCAGGGCGCGGCGGGTGAGCTCGGCGGCGAGCATCCGGCGGTAGTCGGCGGTGGCGTGGATGTCGCCCTCGGGGTCGACGAACTCGCGCACGGCATCGGTGACCTCGTCGGGCACCGGAGCACCGGCATCCCGACCGCGGAGCACCGGGGTCAGGTCGAGCACCAACGGCACGGGCGTCACGGACACGAAGCCGGCGCGGGCGCCGACCACGGCACCGTCCGCGACGTCGACGGCCACGGCCACCCCGGCCAGGGCGTAGTCGCCGTGGCGGCGGCTGGACTCGAGGAAGGCCGTGCGGGTGCCGGGGCCGAAGCGGGTGAACCGCACCGCCTCGACGAGCTCGTCGTCGGCCAGGCTCGTCTCGAGCGGGCCGAGGAAGAAGTCGGTCGCAGCGATCTCGCGGCGGCCACCCGGCCCGACCGCCTCGAGGACACCGTCGGTCAGCACGAGCACGGAGGGCATCTCACCGGCCGGGTCGGCGTGGGCGATCGAGCCGACGGTGGTGCCGCGGTTGCGGATCGCCGGGTGGGCGACGTTGCGCAGGGCCTGGCGCAGCAGGGGCAGGGCGGTGGCTGCCCCGTCGTGCTGCTCGAGCCCGGCGTGCCGGACGAGCGCACCGATGCGCACCGCGGTGTCGGTGACGTGCACGGCATCCAACCCCGCCACGCCGTTGATGTCGACGAGGTGGCCCGGGTTGGCCAGGCGCATCGACAGCACCGGGATCAGGCTCTGGCCGCCGGCGAGGACCTTGCCGTCGTGGCCGACCTCGCCGAGCACGGCGACGGCCTCGTCGACGGTCGTGGGGGCGTGGTGCACGAACGGTCCGGGTTTCACCTGGTCGATCCTGCCTGTCGGGGGTTGGTCGGGAAAGAGGCACCCCGCCCGGGTGCTCGAGGGGTCGACCCGGGCGGGGTGGTCGTGGGGGTTACTTGCGGTCGGTGGAACCCGGGTAGCCGTCCTGGTAGAGGTCGTCGATCTGGTCCGCGTCGCCGTAGACGTAGTCGCCGACGGCCAGCGCCGTGCCATCGGCGTGCTCGCGCAGCTCGGACGGCGCGATGACGCGGGCCAGGTGGTAGCCGGCGATGGCCACGATGGTGCCGAGGGCGATGCCGCTCAGGGTGAAGTCGTCGCTGACCTTCATCTTGACGTCGCCGATGCCGATGACGATGCCCGCAGCGAGCGGCACGAGGTTGATCGGGTTCGCGAAGTCGACCCCGTTCTCCTTCCAGATCTTGGCGCCGAGCAGGCCGATCATGCCGTAGAGCACGACCGTGATGCCGCCGAGGACGCCACCGGGGATGGAGGCCACGAGGGCGCCGAACTTCGGGGAGAGACCGAACAGGATCGCGACCGCCGCGGCCACGTAGTAGGCGGCGGTGGAGTAGACCCGGGTCGCCGCCATGACACCGATGTTCTCGGCGTAGGTCGTCGTCGGGGAGCCACCGAAGGTCGCGGCGACGGCGGTGCCGATGCCGTCACCGGCGATGGCGCGACCCATGACGGGGTCGAGGTCGTGGCCGGTCATCTCGGCGACGGCCTTGACGTGGCCGGTGTTCTCGGCGACCAGGGCGATGACCGCGGGGATGACGAGGATGATGGCCGTCATCGAGAAGCTCGGGAAGTGCCACCCGACGATCTCCTTGCCGTCGGCGCCCATCATCGTCTTGGCGGGCAGCCCGAACCAGGCGGCGTCACCGAGCCCGGCGGTGTTCCACCGCAGGTGCTCGGTGGCCTCGGTGGCTCCGCCGAGCACGGAGGTGATCGGGCCGGACACGGTGTCGAGCAGCCAGGACAGCGCGGTGCCGAAGATCAGCGCGAGGAAGATCGCGATCCGGCCGATGAAGCCGCGGAACGCGACCGCGACGACGACCGTGAAGAGCATCGTCGCGAAGGCGACCCACTGGTCCTGGGGCCAGTAGATGTTCGCGACGACCGGGGCGAGGTTGAAGCCGATGAGCATGACGACCGCACCGGTGACCGCCGGCGGCAACACCTTGTGCAGGATCGACGGGCCGGCGACGTGGATGAGCAGGCCCACGGCCGCCAGCACGAGGCCGGCGACGAGGATGGCGCCGGTGACGTCCGCGCTCGTCGCGCCCTCCTGGGCCCGGATCGCGGCCACGGCACCGACGAAGGCCGCCGAGGTGCCGAGGTAGCTGGGGACCTTGCCCTGCACGATGAGGAGGAACAGGATCGTCGCGATGCCGCTCATCATGATCGCGAGCTGGGCGTTCAGGCCCATGACGAGTGGGAAGACGAACGTCGCCCCGAACATGGCGACGACGTGCTGCGCGCCCAGACCGACCGTCTTGCCCCACGAGAGGCGTTCGTCGGGGGCGACGACGCCCCCGGCCGCCACCTCAGCGGCGTCCTTGACCTTCCAACCGAGACCGAGTGCCATTTCCGGGGACCTCCCTTGTCTGACCGCGGCACCAGTGACGCGGCTCACCTAGCAGTGATACAGGCAAGGTAGTGACCCCCCGTGCGCGACATGCTCGGCAATCATTGACAGCCGGATGCCGTGATGCATGGCAATCGTGCAGGTGCGCCTCAGATGCCGCGCATCTGGTGGATCCGCAGGGCCAGGGCGAGGGTGAGCCGAAGCTGCGCGTCGGTGGTGAACGGGCCGAGCATCCGCTCGAGCTTGGCGATCCGGTAGCGCAGCGTGTTGTAGTGGAAGAACAGCTGCCGGGCGGTCTCGGCGACGTTGATGTTGGTGTCGATGAGCACGCTCAGGGTGCGGCGCAGGTCCTCGTTCTCCGGGGAGTCGTCAGTGGCGAGCTCGCCGAGGGACTCGTCGACGAACCGGCGCAGGTCGCCCCCGTCGGGGATGAGGGCGAGCAGGCGGTAGATGCCCAACGCGTCGAAGTGGGTCAGGGCCGACTCCCCGTGCATCTGTCGCCCGACGTGCACCGCCTTGCGGGCCTCGGCGTAGGCGGCCGGCAGGCCACCCACCGACGTGATCGGTCGCGACACCCCGGTCGAGAAGCTGCGCCGGCCGCCACCGCCGTCGCCGCGCACCACCTTGGCGATGTCCGCGACGGTCCGCATCACGGCATCCGCGGATGCCGTGGGGTCGGCCGGGAGCAGGGCGACGACCTCCTGGCTGAAGCCCGCGACGGGCACGCTCGCGTCGCGCGCGCGCACGGCCTGCACCCACGCCCGCACGAAGCGTTCCTGCAGGCCCCGGACCTCCTCGGGGGAGCGGGTGGTCTGTTCGTCGTTCTCGTCGGTCTCGGCCACGACGACGACGACCGGCCGCGCGAGGTTCCAGCCCAGGGACGCGGCGTGCGACACGGCATCCCCCGACTCCCCGGCGCGACCGGCGAGGGCGTCGCGCAGGAACTCGGCCCGGTACTTGCCCTCGACGGCGGCGACCGCCTGCTCCTTGGTGATGGCCAGGGCGGCGACGGTCGCGGCACGTTCGAGCATGTGCACGTCGGTGGGGGTGAGGGCGGCGTCGGGGGAGAAGGCACCGAGCAGCCCGTGGTCGGAACCGCCGGCGACGATCTTGACGAGGGCGCGGGTCGGGTCGGCCCCGGTCGTGGTGCCGTCGCGCTCGCCGACGGGTTCGGACTCGACGAGCAGTCGCCCGGTGCGGTCGAAGCAGGGCAGGGCACGCACCCGCTCGACCTCGCTCTCGTCGCCCGCGATGGCGAGCACGCGGCCGTCGGTCGTGGTCACCAGCGCCGCGCCACCGAAGAACCCGGCGACGGCGTCACACACGTCGTGCAGGGAGCCGCCGGCGAGCACGACGCGCACGAGGATGCGGTGCACCTCGTCCTCGCGCTCGAGCAGGGCGGCCTGGTGGGCGACGACCTGCTCGAGGGCCTGGACGCGCGCGGCGGGGTCCTGCGGGAGGCTGTCGAGGGCCGTCGCAGGGCTCGGGTCGGTGCCCGGCGCGGCGTCCGCGAACGATGGCAAGGTGTGTGCGTCTCGCGGCCGATCGTTGTCAACAATGACCATCCGGACACTGTAGACCCGTCGCTAGCGTCGCCGTATGCCGTTCTCTGCCGGGTTGCGTCGCGAGGGCCCAGTCGTGGGCCTCGCCGTGGGCCCGTCCCGACAGCGCGTGCCCGGGGCGGTCTCCGCCCTCACGGCCGGCGCCGTGCACGGGCCCCTGGTGCGGGCCACCGTGCTGGGGGTGCACGCCCCCGGGTTGTACCTTGACGTCGCCGGCGCCGTGGTGCCGGTCGTCACCGCGGATGCCGTGCCGCTCGCGACCGCCGTTCGGCTCGCCGTGGCCTCGGCCGACACCCCGTGGCGCGGGCTTGCCGCTGGTGACGCCGTGCTCGTGGGGGAGGGGCTGATCCGGCTACCGGGCTGCGACATCGCGGCCGTGCGCACCTGGTGCCCCACCCGGGTTCGCCGCCTTCCCAGCCCTGAGTGCGGAAGTGGTGGCCAGGGCAGCCACTTGCGCACTCACGGCGGGGTGGAGGCGCTGCTTGGTCGAGGGCCGGGACTGACCCCTGCCGGTGATGACGCGCTCGCCGGCATCCTGCTCGTGGCGCACGCCCACGGAGTGGCCGGGCCGGTGGCAGCGGCCGTGCGCGAGCGGCTCGGGTCGACGACCGCCGTCTCCGCCGCGCTCCTCGACGCCGCGGCCGACGGCTACGCAGCCGCCACCGTCGTCGCCCTCGTCGACGCCGCCGTGGCCGGTGACGCAGCCGCCGTGGCGCGGGCACTGCCCGCGGTGCTGGCCATCGGCCACACCTCCGGGGCCGACCTCGTCATCGGCATCGCCGCCGCCCTGCGCCACCTGCGACCCCTGCGCCAACTGGGCCACCTGTGCCAGACCCCCGCCAGCACCACCCACACCACCCCCATCGGATGGAGCGCCGCATGAGCACCCACGTCGAACTGAGAACCGGCGCCTACCACGACTCGGTCAGCCTCATGCAGGTCTCGAGGGTCGTCGCCGGCACCCCCGGCGTGCTGGCCGCGCAGGTCGCCATGGCCACCGAGCTGAACGTCGACGTACTGACCTCCATGGGGTTCGACGTCCCGCCCGAGGCGGGCCCGAACGATCTCGTCATCGCCCTGCGCACCGACACCCCGGATGCCGTGGCGGCGGGTCTCGCGGCCGTCGCCGACGCGCTCGCGGCATTGCGGGCGACGAGCGACTCCGGTGGTGGCGACGACACGGTCGCCCCGCGCACCCTCGGCTCGGCCGCGGCCAGGGTGGACGCCACGCTGGCCGTCATCTCGGTGCCGGGGCAGCACGCCGTCACCGAGGCCTTCGACGCCATCACCTCCGGCCTGTCGGTGATGCTCTTCTCCGACAACGTGTCCGTCGAGGACGAGGTGCACCTCAAGGACGCCGCCGCCGCCGCTGACGTGCTCGTCATGGGGCCCGACTGCGGCACCGCCCACATCGGCGGGGTCGCCCTCGGGTTCGCCAACGTCGTGCGCCCCGGCTCGGTCGGCATCGTCGCCGCGTCGGGGACCGGCGCCCAGCAGGTGATGTGCCTGCTCGACGCGGCCGGTGTCGGCATCTCGCACTGCCTCGGCGTCGGCGGCCGTGACCTCAAGGCGGCCGTCGGTGGGCGCTCGACCCGGCAGGCGCTGCGTGCACTGGCCGCCGACCCGGCGACCGACCAGGTCATCGTCGTCTCCAAGCCACCGGACGCAGGGGTCCTCGCCGACCTCGAAGCCCTCGCCGACGAGCTGGGGCTGCAGGTGCACTGGGCGGTGCTGGGGCCGGGCCGCCCCGACCTCACGGCATCCATCGAGTCCTTCCTCGTCGCCCAGGGGGTGCCGGTGCCGACGTGGCCAACGTGGGCTGCCGCCGGCGGTGGCGACGACCCGCTCCTGTCCCGGGGCGCCGCCCTGCGTGGCCTGTTCTGCGGAGGCACCCTCGCCGACGAGGCGATCACGGTCGCCGAGGGTGGGCTGGGCGGCATCCACAGCAACATCCCGCACGACCCGGCCCTGGCGCTCGGCGCCGACCTGCGCCACGACGGCCACGTCGTCATCGACTTCGGTGACGACGGGCTGACCCGCGGCCGCGCCCACCCGATGATCGACCCGACCCTGCGTCGGGAGCGGATCGCCGCCGAGGCGCTCGACCCCACCTGCGGCGTGCTGCTGCTCGACCTCGTCCTCGGGCACGGCGCACACCCCGACCCCGCGGACGAGCTCGCGGATGCCGTCCGCACGGCTCGGGCGACCGCCCTCGCCTCCGGGCGCGCCCTGCCGGTCGTGGTGTCGCTCACCGGAACCGACGGCGACCCGCAGCACCGCTCGAGGTGTGCCGAGGTGCTGGCCGCCGCCGGAGCCGACGTGTACCTGTCCAATGCCGCGGCCACCCGCGCTGCCCTGTCGCTGCTGGGGAGCGCCTCATGACCACATCCTCCCGACCCCTGCACGGCCTGCTCGAGGCTGACCCCGTCGTCGCCACCGCCGGGGTGCCGTTGCTCGCCGACGCCCTCAGCGACCAGGCCGTCAGGGTGAGCCGCACCCAGTGGCAGCCGCCGATGGCCGGCACCGAGGCAGACCTCGCCCGGGTCATGGGTGACCCGCGCCGGGCAGCCGCCAACGCCCTGGCGCTGGAGCGGATGACCTCGGCGACGGCGACCCTGGTCGACGTGCGACCGGCATCCGAGGTCGTGGGGTTGGAGCGGGGCACCTTCCTGCACGCCGGCCCGCCGATCACGTGGGAGCGCGCGTCGGGGCCGATGCGCGGCGCCCTCATCGGTGCCGTGCTGTTCGAGGGGCTGGCCGACACGGCGGAGGACGCCGAGCACCGGCTCGCCGCAGGGGAGTTCACCCTCGAGCCGTGCCACCACCGCGGCGGGGTCGGCCCGATGGCCGGCGTCGTCAGCCCGTCGATGTGGCTCTACGTGCTGCGCGACGACGTGCACGACGCGACGTCGTGGTGCTCGCTCAACGAAGGGCTCGGCAAGGTGCTGCGCTACGGCGCCTACGGGCCCGAGGTCATCGACCGGCTGCACTGGATGACGCGGGTGCTCGGGCCGATCCTGTCCCAGGCCGTGCGCTCGACGGGGCCGATCGACATCCGCGCGATCATCACCCAGATGCTCCAGATGGGCGACGAGGGGCACAACCGCAACCGCGCCGGGTCGCTCATGCTGCTGCGCGAACTGCTGCCGGGGATGATCACGGCGGATGCCGCGTCGTCCGACGTCGCCGAGGCGGTGCGGTTCTCCGGGGCGAACGAACACTTCTTCCTGAACCTCGGGATGCCGGCCTGCAAGCTCGCGACGATGGCGGCCTCCGGGATCCCCGGGTCGAGCGTCGTCACCGTCATGGCACGCAACGGCACCGACTTCGGCATCCAGGTGTCGGGGACGGGCGATGAGTGGTTCACCGGGCCCGCGAACACCCCGGAAGGGCTGTTCCTCGGCGCGTTCGGCCCGGACGACGCGAACCCCGACATCGGCGACTCCGCGATCACCGAGACCGGCGGCATCGGCGGGTTCGCCATGGCCGCGGCCCCGGCGATCGTCAAGTTCGTCGGCGGCGACGTGCCGTTCGCGCTGCGGGCGACGCGCACCATGTACGAGATCACGGTGGGGGAGCACCCGGCGTACCAGGTGCCGATCCTGGGGTTCCGGGGAACGCCGACCGCGATCGACGTGACGAAGGTGGCGCGCACCGGCATCCTTCCCCAGATCAACACGGGGATGGCCGGGCGGGTGGCCGGCACCGGGCAGGTCGGGGCCGGGCTCGTCACGCCGCCGGAGCAGTGTTTTCCGGCCGCGCTTGCAGCGCTCGCGGCAAGGGTGCCCGACGGGCCGTGACAGGATTGCGCCCGTGACTGCGACGACGCTTGACGGCAAGGCCATCCTCGAGACGATCAAGGGTGAGCTGCGCGCCCGCGTGGCTGCGCTCGCCGAACGCGGGGTGGTCCCTGGCCTGGGCACCGTGCTCGTCGGCGACGACCCGGGCAGCCAGTGGTACGTCGGGGCCAAGCACCGGGACTGTGCCGAGATCGGCATCCGCAGCATCCGCCGTGACCTGCCGGTCGGCACGACCCAGGACGAGGTGCTGGAGGTCGTGCGCGGCCTCAACGACGACCCCGAGTGCACCGGGTTCATCGTGCAGCAGCCGACCGGCCTGGACGAGAACGCGATCCTCTCCGCGGTCGACCCGGCCAAGGACGTCGACGGGCTGCACCCGATGAACCTCGGGTGGCTCGTCCTCGGCCATCCCGCCCCCCTGCCGTGCACCCCCGTCGGCTGCATCGAGCTGCTGCGTCGCTACGACGTACCGATCGCCGGCGCCAAGGTGGTCGTCGTGGGGCGTGGCCTCACCGTGGGGCGCCCGCTCGGCCTCATCCTCACCCGACGCTCGGAGAACGCGACGGTCACGCTGTGCCACACGGGGACGCGTGACCTGGCGGCCGAGGTGCGCCAGGCGGACATCGTCGTGGCGGCAGCGGGGGTTCCCGGCATCATCACCGCCGACATGGTCAAGCCGGGCGCAGCGGTGCTCGACGTGGGTGTCTCCCGGATCGAGGACGTCGAGAGCGGCAAGTCCGTCGTCGCGGGTGACGTGCACCCCGACGTCTGGGACGTCGCCGGCTTCGTCAGCCCGAACCCCGGTGGGGTGGGCCCGATGACCAGGGCGATGCTCCTGTCCAACGTCGTCCTGGCGGCCGAGCAGGCCGTGGCAGCGGGGCACTGATGGCCGTCGCCGCGAGCCCCATGGCGATACGGGCGTGGCAGGTGGTGCCGGTCGTCGGGCTGTTGGTGCTGGCCGCGACCTGGGGTCGTGACATCGGCCTGCCTGTCGTGGTGCTGGTGGCGATCCTGCTCGCCGGGGGCGTGCTCGCCGCCGTCCACCACGCGGAGGTGGTCGCGCACCGGGTGGGGGAGCCGTTCGGTTCGCTGGTCCTCGCGGTCGCGGTCACGGTCATCGAGGTCGCCCTCATCGTCACGCTCATGCTCTCGGGTGGTGACGAGGCGGCGACCCTGGCGCGCGAGACCGTGTTCGCGGCCGTGATGATCACCGTGAACGGCATCCTCGGGTTGTCGCTGTTGCTGGGATCGCGCCGGTTCGGCACGGTGCGGTTCAACGCCGAGGGCACCGGTGGGGCGCTCGCGACCGTCGCGACGTTGGCCACGGTCTGCCTCGTGCTGCCGACGGTCACGCTGGGCGAGCCCGGCCCGGAGTTCACCCCCGCCCAGCTGGCCTTCGCGGCCGTGGCCTCCCTCGCGCTCTACCTCGCCTTCGTCGTGACGCAGACCGTGCGCCACCGCGACTTCTTCCTGCCGGTGTCGCGCAAGGGCGTCACGCTCACCGAGGACGACCACGCCGACCCGCCCACCGACCGCGAGGCCTACACCTCGCTCGGCTTCCTGCTGCTCTCCCTGGTGGCGGTGGTCGGGCTGGCGAAGATCGAGTCACCGGCGATCGAGGACGGGGTGCTCGCGGCCGGGCTGCCGATCTCGTTCGTCGGTGTCGTCATCGCGCTGCTCGTGCTGCTGCCCGAGACGATCGCGGCGGCGAACGCCGCCCGCCGAGACCGCATCCAGACCTCGCTCAACCTCGCGATGGGGTCGGCGATGGCCTCGATCGGCCTGACGATCCCGACGCTGGCCGTGGCGTCGATCTGGATCGAGACCCCGCTGAAGCTCGGGCTGGGGCCCACCCAGATCGTGCTCCTCGCGATCACGGTCGTCGTCGCGGTGCTGACCGTCGTGCCGGGCCGGGCCACGCGGCTGCAGGCGAGCGTGCACCTGACGCTCTTCGCGGCGTTCCTCTTCCTCGCGATGTCCCCCTGACCCGTCACTTTCTCGCCCGATGCCGGAAGGTTCACCTTCGCACCACTTCATTTCCGGTGCGAAGCTGAACCTTGCGGGGTGAAGCCTGACGGCTACCTGTGGATGGGCGCCTGTCCACAAGCGTGGATGCCGTGACGCGGCTTCCACAGGTTCGGCCCACCCCTCGCTCGGGTCGGGTGACATCGGCGAGCCTGGCGGCCGGCCTGTCGCCGCCCCTACTCGTCGCCTTGGTGAAGTCGGGGGTGCTCCGGCATCCGGGGCGCGGGTTGTATGCCGTGGGGGCCATGGCTGAGACCGATCCGCAGAAGTGGCATCGCCAGCTCTGCGCAGGGGCGTTCCTCCTGTATCCGGATGCCGTCCTGGCCGGGACCACCGCCGTGCTCGCGCACGGAGTACCAGTGTGGGGAGCGCCCCTGGTCGTTCCCACCATCACTCGGCCGATCAAGCGAGCGGGTGGCGTGGGCGCCTTCTGGGTCCGGCCTGCACGCGGTGCCGTCGTCGACTCTGACTGGGGCCATGCCAGCGCACCGGCGGACGCCCTGGTGCAGCACGCGATCGACCGCGGCATCGTTCCCGGCGTCGTGAGTGCGGATGCAGCCTTGCGAACGGGGACGGTGACCGAAACCGCGTTGGCGGATGCCGTGGCGAGGGTGCGGACGTGGCCCCATGCCAGCCACGCGGCATCCATGCTCCTGTTCGTCGACGGTCGCCGCGAATCGGTGGGGGAGTCGCGGTGCGCGGTCGCGATGGCCATGGCGGGCATCGAGGTGACCCCACAGGTGCTGATCGTCGACGAGGACGGCGAGCCCGTGGGCCGCGTGGACTTCCTGGTCACCGGCACCAACGTCATCGTCGAGTTCGACGGCAAGGTCAAGTACGCCAGCGGTGACCCGGACGTGCTGTGGAAGGAGAAGCGGCGCGAGGACCGCCTGCGTCGGCTGGGCTACGTCGTGGTGCGGCTGACGTGGGCAGACCTCGAGCGGCCGGGTGGCGTCGCTGCAGCGGTTCGTCGGGCGATCAAGGCTGCGTGAGCCTGGTGGCTCAACGCCAGAAGGTTCACCTTCGCACCCCTTGAGTAGTGGTGCGGAGGTGAACCTTCCGGCATCGGGCGAGAAAGTTCTCGCCGGGGCGCTCAGATGAGGCCGAGGGCCTTGACGGCGTCGCGCTCCTCGACGAGCTCGGCGACGGTCGCGTCGATGCGCGTGCGCGAGAACTCGTCGATCTCCAGGCCCTGCACGATCGACCACTGACCGTCGGTCACCGTGACCGGGAAGGAGGAGATGATGCCCTCCTGCACGCCGTACGAGCCGTCGGAGCGCACCGCCATCGAGACCCAGTCACCCTCGGGGGTGCCCTGCGCCCAGGTGCGTGCGTGGTCCACCGTCGCCGAGGCGGCCGAGGCGGCCGACGACGCGCCACGGGCCTCGATGATCGCGGCACCGCGCTTGGCGACGGTCGGGATGAACGTGTTGGCCAGCCACTCCTGGTCGCCCACGGCCTCGGCGGCGTTGCGCCCGCCGACCTCGGCGTGGAACAGGTCGGGGTACTGCGTCGCCGAGTGGTTGCCCCAGATCGTCATCTTCCTGATCTCGGTGACCGGCACGCCGAGCTTGGCCGACAGCTGCGAGATGGCGCGGTTGTGGTCCAGGCGGGTCAGCGCCGAGAAGCGGTCGGTGGGGATGTCGGGGGCGTTGCTCATCGCGATGAGGGCGTTGGTGTTGGCCGGGTTGCCGGTCACGGTGATGCGGATGTCGTCGGCGGCCACCTCGTTGAGTGCCTTGCCCTGGGGAGCGAAGATGCCGCCGTTCGCCTCGAGCAGGTCGCCGCGCTCCATGCCCGGTCCGCGGGGGCGGGCGCCGACGAGCAGGGCGTGGTTGACCCCGTCGAACACCGTGCGCGCGTCGTCACCGATCTGCACGCCGGCCAGCGTCGGGAACGCGCAGTCGTCGAGCTCCATGACGACGCCCTCGAGGGCCTTGAGCGCGGGCGTGATCTCGAGCAGGCGCAGTTCGACCGGAGTGTCGGGGCCGAACAGCGAGCCACTGGCGATGCGGAACAGCAGGCTGTAGCCGATCTGGCCGGCAGCGCCGGTGACGGCGACCTTGACGGGCGTGGTGCTCACGGTGGTACCCCTTCGTACGCGCGGAAAGTGTCGTTCTCGACGCTATCAGCGTGCGGCTCTGGCGCCGCACGCGGGCGTGTGGTGAGGTGGCCGACGTGACGAGTGCGGCGCCGGACGGGCGCGATCCACGACCGGTGGTCGCCACCGACCCGCGCCGGACGGGCGGCAGCGGCCGTCGTCGACCCGGCGCGCGCGACCTCCGGCCGCTCCTCGTCGCGGGCCTCACCGCGGTGATCTCGCTCTCCCTCGTCCTGGCCGCCGCGCGGTTCGGATGGCTGGGCCCCGACGTCGGCCGCGGTGACGGTTTCTGCGAAGCGGCCCGCCCGGGTTGGATCCGTCAACCCGCCAACACGTGGAGCAACCTGGCCTTCGTGATCGCGGGGCTGGCCGTGGCCTGGTATGCCGCGGACCGCGTGCGGCTCGGCCTCACGCTGGGTGCCCACCCGGGTCTGGCCACGGCCTATGCCGTCCTCGTCGTGCTCCTCGGCCCGGGCAGCATGGCCATGCACGCGACCCAGAGCGACCTCGGGGGCCACCTCGACCTGCTCAGCATGTTCCTCGTCAGTGGTTTCGCCCTGGCCTACGCCCTGATGCGGTTCCTGCACCGTGGCCCGGGCCTCATGGCCGCCGTGTTCGTCGTCGCCGTCGTCCTGGGAATGGCCGTGCACCTGCGAGGCGGCAGCGTCGCCGTGCTCGGCCACCTCGGCAATGCTGCCTTCGCCGCGCAGCTCTGGGTGGCCGTGGGGCTCGAGGTGGCCCTCATCCGGCGTCGCTCACCCCGCCAGGACGTCTGGTTCGGTGTCGCGTCGCTGGCCACGCTCACCCTGGCCTTCGTGATCTGGACCACCGGCCAGCGTGACCACGCGTGGTGCAACCCCGACACCCTGCTCCAGCAGCACGGCGCGTGGCACATCCTCTGCGCGCTCGCGGCCTACCTGCTGTTCCGTCACTACGCCGCCGAGCGGGCCGCTGGCATTCCGGATGCCGGGAATCGCGGTGCACAGCGACAGTGACACTTTCTATAAACTGTGAATATACTTGCTTTCATGAAAGTAAGACCGTCGGCACTCCTGCCCATCCTCCGTTCGGATGCCACAGGAGACGTGCTCGCCCGTCTCTACCTTGACCCGGGCCAGCGTTGGACCGTGACCGCACTGGCCTCCGCAACGTCGGTTTCGGTCCCTACGGTGACGCGCGAGCTTGATCGCATGGTCGCCGCGGGCATGGTGACCGAAGAGCGCGTGGGCCGTACTCGTCAGGTCAGCGCCAACTCTGACACCTCCCTCTTCGCGCCATTGCGCGAGCTCGTCCTGCGCACCTACGGCCCCGTCCCGGTGCTCGAGGACGAGCTCAGCGATGTGCACGGGGTGGAGCAAGCTGTCATCTACGGATCGTGGGCGGCGAGAAGGCAAGGCGCCGAAGGTCCGGAACCCCACGACGTCGACGTCCTCATCGTGGGCGCTCCAGATTCAGATGATCTTTTCGATGCTGCCGAACGGGCCAGGCGGCGACTCGGTCGCCCCGTGAGTATTCGCCGGGTGTCTCGCGAGGCGTGGGAGGTCCACAACCCCAAGGACCCCTTCCTTGTGCAGGTGAAGGCGAGCCCGCTCGTCGCGTTGACGCTGGGTCGTGAGCTATGACCTGGGCGAAGGGGCAGGACATCATCGACGAACTCGTCGGCTTGAGACGGTTGCAGCGCGTCACGGCTTCGAGGGAGAGCGCTGAGCGGTTGCTCGATGACGCTCGAAGACATCTGGTGTCTGCACACGTGCTGGCAACCGACGACCCTCAGGGCGCCTACACCCTCGTCGACGACGCCGCTCGAAAGGCGCTGGCGGCCGTCCTTGAGGCACAAGGCCTTCGAGCGACAGCGACTGGGGGCCACGTCGTACTCCAGGACGCCATGGAGGCACAGTTCGAGCCGCCTCTCGGTCACCTGTTCAAGCCGTTCAATCGGATGAGGATGCGGCGGAACCAGGCGGAGTACGCCTCCATGGACAACCCGGAGGTGACTGCAGACGAGGTGTTGGCCGACCTCGTCAAGGCGCGTGGGCTGGTCGAGGACTTTGCAGCCAAGGCCATTGACCTCGTTTCCTGAGGACTCGACCTGCGTCGCCACCCTTCGAGTGCGACGACGCAGAACGTCCGGCATCTTGGCGGTCCGAACCGCCACGATGCCGGACGCTACGACAAGGTCCGAGCGAAGGGTCAGCGTGCCGCGTTGGGGTCCACGCCTTCGGCGACCGTGACGTCGTCGACGTCGATCTCGCCCGAGATGTCGCGGTCACGGCGGTCGACCCCGGTGACGAGGTGGAACGTCGCACCGGCGATGGCCGCACCGATGATGGGCGCCAGCCAGAACAGCCACAGCTGGCCCGGGGCGCCGTCACCGTTGAAGAACGCGACACCCGTGGAGCGGGCCGGGTTGACCGAGGTGTTCGAGATCGGGATGGAGATGAGGTGGATGAGGGTCAGCGCCAGACCGATGGCCAGCGGGGCGAAGCCGGACGGTGCGCGGGAGTCGGTGGCGCCGAGGATGACGTAGAGGAAGAACGCCGTGAGGAGGATCTCGGTGCACAGCACCGCCACGAGGCCGTAGCCACCGGGGGAGTTCTCGCCGTAGCCGTTGGCCGCCATGTTCCCGGTCACCGCGAAGCCGGGCTTGTCACGGGCGATGGCCCACAGCGCCAGACCGGCCGCGAGACCACCGGCGACCTGGGTCGCGACGTAGGCCGGCACGTCCTTCCACTCGAAGCGCTTGGCGACGGCGACGCCGATCGTCACGGCCGGGTTGAAGTGGGCGCCGGACACGTGGCCCACGGCGTACGCCATGGTCACGACGGTGAGGCCGAACGCGAGGGCGACCCCGAGGAAGCCGATGCCGGCGAGGATCGACTGGCCGGCGACGACGTTGGGCATGATGAAGAGCGCGGCGAAGATCGCGGATCCGCAGCCCCCGAAGACCAGCCAGAACGTCCCGAGAAACTCTGCGCCGAGGCGCTGAACCATGGTGGGTGAAGTCATGGCGCCGATCCTCCCACCTGCCCCGCGAGGGCACCGGCGACTCGCCGGATGCTGGGCGACCCTGGCGCGACCTCGGTAGGTTGGGGGTGGGCCCGCACCGGGCCCCGACCCGATCCAGGAGTGCCTCATGACCGACCACGGACCGCACCCGTTCGTCACCGACATCGAGGCGGAGACGCTCGGCAACAACGTCTTCCGCTCGACGTTGTGGACCGGCAAGCACCTCCAGCTCACCGTCATGTGCCTGCAGCCCGAGGAGGAGATCGGCCTCGAGGTGCACCACGACATCGACCAGTTCCTCCGCGTGGAGGGTGGGTCCGGGCGTGTCGCGATGGGCCCGTCACGCGACGACCTCTCCTTCGCCCGCGACATCTCCGACGACGACGTCGTGCTCGTGCCGGCCGGCTCGTGGCACAACGTCGTCAACACGGGCGATGGGCCGCTTCGCCTGTACTCCGTCTACGGCCCGGCCGAGCACCCCCACGGCACGATCCACGTCACCAAGGCTGAGGCCGACGCAGACGAGCACGACCACCACCACTCGGCGACCGAGCACCCGCGAGCTCTGACCCTCGAAGGGTGACACGACCAGCGGATGCCGTGGCACGGCATCCGCGCCGGGCTCACCGCGCGTGACCGCGCGGTTCCCCGCGAGTGCCGGTCACTCCGGTTGACCGGGCTGCAGGGGCCCGACGCGGAAGGGCCGCATCATCTCGTTGTCCTCGTGCTCGACGATGTGGCAGTGCCAGACGTACTGGCCGGCCATCCCGAAGGTGGCCCGAACGCGAGTCACCTCCTCGGGGTAGGCGATCACGGTGTCCTTGCGACCGGTCTCCCCGGGCAGGGGTGGGGTGCGGGGGCTGTCGGGGTCGAGGTCGACGAAGCCGTCCACCACCGTGATCGGCTGACGGTCGACGACCTCGAACGCCACCTCGTGGATGTGCACCGGGTGCGCGTCGGCCGTGAGGTTGTAGACCTCCCACACCTCGGTGTCGCCGAGCGACGGGTTCTCCGTGACCGGGTCCATCCACATCAGCTGGGTGGTGCCCGCGGGGCCGTCGGCGGGGTCCGCGTCAACGCTCCCGAGCAGCGCCGCGGTCGGACCGCCCTCGCCGAGCGAGTGCATGTGCTCGAGGAGGGCGAGGCGACGCACCCGGGTCTCCGGCGGCAGCGGAGCGATCGCAGGCAGGGCGAGGAACTCGGCGGGCGTGCTCGGGTCGGGTGCGGTGGACGCAGAGACCCGGAACTGCATGACCTGCCCCGTCGTGTCCGGGTCCGGGAGCGGGAAGTCGACATCGGGTTCGCCGCCGCCGTAGGGCTCGTCCGGGCCGAGGTTGCGCAGGACGTGGTTCCCGGGCGGGACGTGGGCGAAGTCGACGATCACGTCGGCGCGCTCCGCCGGGGCAAGGAGGAGCCGGCCGGCATCTGCCGCCATCACGTCGTGGACGGTGGCGAGCAGGCCGCCGTCGTTGCCGATCTGGTGGACGAGCACTCCGGGGATCGACGAGAAGTCGAGGATCAGGAAGCGCGAGTTGCACCCGTTGAGCAGGCGCAGCCGGTACCTGCGCTGGTCCACGGGGTGGAAGGGCCACACCCGGCCGTTGACCATCAGGGTGTTGCCGAAGAACTCGGGGTTCCACACCGGGGCGACGCCGCTCTCGGGCACGAAAGGGCCCTCGAAGCCGTCGAAGAACGTGCGGGTGTCGGGGTAGAACAGCGAGCCGTCGGCGTTGAACGAGCGGTCCTGGATCGCGAGGGGGATCTCACCGTAGGCCTTCGGGCGGCGGTCCCGTTCGCGTGGTGCGGGTCCGGGGAGGACAGCCGGCGCTCCGGTCCGCGAGTCGAGAACGGCCGAGTCGCCGTCCGGGCCGCCGCGCACGAGGAAGAACCCTGCGGGCCCGGCGTAGACGTTGAGGCGGGTCATCCCCAGGGTGTGGTCGTGGTACCACATGGTCGAGGCGCGGTTGTGGTTCGGGTAGTGGGACACGGAGTACCCGGGGCCCCAGGGCGTGCCGTGCATCTGCTCGGACTTGTCGGCGAAGAAGGGGTACCACCGGCCGTGCCGAGCCAGCTCGTCGGGGAGGTCCGTTGCGTCGGGGAGGAACCAGGCCTCGGTGTAGCCGTCACTCTCGTCGCCGACGTGCATCGCACCGTGGACGTGCGTGACGAAGGGCACCGGGCCCCGGTAGGCCGTGTACTCGGTCTTCGGGTCCCTGAACGACTCGGGCGGAACGTACGTCAGGCCCTCGAAGGAGGGGCGGTTGTCCGTCGCCGCTACCCCGTGCTCGTCCGGACGTCGCTCCGGGTTGGCCCAGTGCAGGGTGGGGTCGACGGCGAAGAGGTGCGCCAGCGCGGCGCCCGTGTCGTCGACGAGCTCGTTGGACCAGCGGATGCGCACGGGCCGGGTGTGGTCGACCTCGATCGTGAGCGACGGGGCATGGAAGCGTGCGGTGTCGCGGTCGGCAGCCGGGCCGAAGCCCCAGACCGTCGTCGCCGGGAGCCCGGCCGGGAGGATCGGCTGGGTGAACTGGCGCACCGCGACCTCGTAGGTGTCGAGGCTCTTGCCCCCCTTGCGGGTCAGCCGCGAGGTCCGGGGCATGACGCCCGGGATCACGAGCGCCGTGACGAACCGGGGGATGTCGCCGGCCGCGAGCGTGCCCCCCGGGAGTGCTTCGGCGAGGACTCGCCGCTGCCCCGTGGCGTCGACCGCCACGAGCGCCAGCGCCCCCGCGCCCGTCATGGTGAAGAAGGTCCGTCGAGTGATCATGACTGCCGCCCCTGCAGTGGTGCCGATGATGTTCGACGGTAGCGCTCAGCAGGGTCGCATGGCCATGGGCTCAGGCCACTCGTTCGTCACAACCGGGCAGCGGATGCCGTGCCACGGCATCCGCTGCCCGTCAACCGGTCAGGTGGTGCTCAGGCGAGCGCGGCGAGGATGCCGTTGAACGTCGCCGACGGGCGCATCACCGCCGATGCCTTGGCGGCGTCGGGGTGGTAGTAGCCGCCGATGTCGGCCGGTGAGCCCTGCACGGCGATGAGCTCGGCGTCGATGGCCTCGGCGTTAGCCGTGAGCTGCTCGGAGACCTCGGCGAAGCGGGCGGCGAGCTCGGTGTCCTGCGTCTGCTCGGCGAGCTCCTGGGCCCAGAAGCGGGCCAGCCAGAAGTGGCTGCCGCGGTTGTCGATCTGGCCGACGCGGCGGGCCGGGGACTTGTCCTCGTTGAGCAGGCGCTCGGTGGCGCGATCGAGGCACTCGCCGAGCACCCCGGCGCGGACGTTCCCGTTGGTGGCCTCGTGGCGGAAGCTCTCGGCCAGCGCGAGGAACTCGCCGAGGCTGTCCCACCGCAGGTAGTTCTCGGCCGTCAGCTGCTGCACGTGCTTGGGGGCCGACCCGCCGGCGCCGGTCTCGAACAGGCCGCCGCCGTTCATGAGGGGGACGACGGAGAGCATCTTGGCGCTCGTGCCCAGCTCGAGGATCGGGAACAGGTCGGTGTTGTAGTCGCGCAGCACGTTGCCGGTGACCGAGATGGTGTCCTCGCCGCGGCGGATGCGCTCGACGGACAGCTTGGTCGCCTCGACGGGGGACAGGATGCGGATGTCCAGGCCCTCGGTGTCGTGGTCGGCGAGGTAGGTCTCGACCTTGGCCGTGAGGTTGCGGTCGTGGGCGCGGGTGGGGTCCAGCCAGAACACGGCCGGCGTGCCCGAGGCCTTGGCCCGGGTCACCGCGAGCTTGACCCAGTCGCGGATCGGCGCGTCCTTGGTCTGGCAGGCCCGCCAGATGTCGCCGGGCGCCACGTCATGGGACATCAGCACGGTGCCGGCGCTGTCGACGACCTCGACGCGGCCGGCATCCGAGATCTCGAAGGTCTTGTCGTGGCTGCCGTACTCCTCGGCCTTCTGGGCCATCAGGCCGACGTTCGGCACCGAGCCCATCGTGGTCGGGTCGAAGGCGCCGTTGATGCGGCAGTCGTCGATGACGGTCTGGTAGACCCCGGCGTACGAGCTGTCGGGGATGACCGCGAGGGTGTCGTGCTCCTGGCCGTCGGGCCCCCACATGTGGCCCGAGGTACGGATCATCGCGGGCATCGACGCGTCCACGATGACGTCGCTCGGCACGTGGAGGTTGGTGATGCCCTTGTCGGAGTTGACCATCGCCAGGCGCGGGCCGTCGGCCAGGCCCTGGTCGATCGCGGCCCTGATCTCGGCACCGTTGGGCAGGTCGGCGAGCCCGTCGAGGATGCCGCCGAGGCCGTTGTTGGGGGACAGGCCGGCCGCGTCGAGGTCGGCGCCGTAGCGCTCGAAGACCTCGGGCAGGAAGGCGCGCACGACGTGGCCGAAGATGATCGGGTCGCTGACCTTCATCATCGTGGCCTTGAGGTGCACGGAGAACAGCACGTCCTCGGCCTTGGCCCGGGCGATCTGCTCGCGCAGGAAGTCGCCGAGGGATGCCACGCGCATGACCGTGGCGTCGACGACCTCTCCCTCAAGGACGCCGAGGGCGTCCTTGAGGACCGTGGTCGTGCCGTCGGTGGCCACGTGGCGGATGGTGAGGGTGTCGTCGCCGGCGAGGACCACGGACTGCTCGTTGTCGCGGAAGTCGTCGACCCCCATCGTCGCGACGTTGGTCCTGCTGTCGGTGCTCCAGGCCCCCATCGAGTGCGGGTGGCTGCGGGCGTAGTTCTTCACGGCGGCGGGGGCGCGACGGTCGGAGTTGCCCTCGCGCAGAACCGGGTTCACGGCACTGCCCTTGACCTTGTCGTAGCGCACGCGGACGTCGCGCTCCTCGTCGGTCTGCGGGTCGTCCGGGTAGTCGGGGAGGGCGAAACCCTGCGACTGCAGCTCGGCGATCGCGGCCTTGAGCTGCGGCATCGAGGCCGAGACGTTGGGCAGCTTGATGATGTTGGCCTCGGGGGTCGTCGCGAGGTCGCCGAGCTCGGTCAGGGCGTCGCCGATGCGCTGGTCCTCGGTGAGGTGCTCGGGGAAGAGGGCCAGGATGCGGCCGGCCAGCGAGATGTCGCGCGTCTCGACGTCGACGTCCGCGGTGGAGGCGAAGGCCTGGACCACCGGAAGGAAGGAGTACGTGGCCAGCATCGGGGCCTCGTCGGTGAGGGTGTAGAAGATCGTTGCCATGGGTGCCTCGTTGCTCCTCGCTGGTGGCGGATATCTTGACGTCAAGACAAATTCTACCGGATCGGCCGCCATCCGCGTCCTGCTCGCGGAGACCCGTCGTTCAGTGGCCGGGTGGGTTGCTGACGAGTGTGGGTCAGATTGGCCGCTCCGTGGGACACTGTCCTGTATGCCCATGGTCATCCGTCACGCCCCCGTGGTGTTGGGTGGGGCGGCGGCTGGCGCCGGAATCTGGCTGATCCTCAGGGCACCGGACCTCATTGCGTTTGGTGTCACCCTCTGGCTCATCATGGCCGTTGTGGTGCTTTGGCGCCCGGAAGCCGTCGTGAGCCTGGTTGCCTTGGCGGTGCCGGCCGCGTCGTTCCACCAGTCCTTGGTCGCGAGCACGCCCTTGGGCAACTTGACGTTGGTGCAGGCCCTGACTTTTAGCCTCGCGTTGTTCTTCGGCATGGTTCGCCCTCGCCAGGCCACCGAGGGGCTGACGTCTCCGCTGGGGGTGGTCGGCGGGACGCTTGGCATTGCCGGAGTGATCTCCGCACTGGCCAACGGAAGCTTCAGTTCCTTGTACTGGGTCATCAACTTGGGTGGACTTCTTGTCGCCATGTCCATTCTGCTCACAAGTCGGTATCGACAGTCGCCGCGAAGTGTCGATGGTTGGGTTATTTCGACCGCCTTGGTCATCGCTCTCAGCGTCCTTATAGAGCAGGCCCTTGGCGCGCACGTTGCGTGGGTCCCGACGGAGGCAGCCAAGGTGGACGTACTGCAGTTCCGGCCGTCGGGTACCGCGGGAAACGCGTTGCTGGCGGGTGCTGTCTGCGCGGTTGTCTTCGCGGTGGCCCTGTCGTGGGAGACCCGCGGAGCCAAGCTGTTCCTACTCGTTCTGACCGGCGTGTTCGCGATGGCGGGGTTCGCGACGCTCAGTCGGTCCGCGATCGTGGCCATGATCGCCGTGGCCGTCGTGGTGGCATTTCGTGGAGCGGGTGCGGCGCGGTCACAGCGGTTCATCCGGGCAGCGGTCATCACAATCGGCCTCCCGGCCTTGGCATGGCTGTGGCTTGGTGCAAGTAGTCTCGTCGCCAATCGTCTCGGTGGGCAGACGTTCGGCGGGCGCTCGGACAGTCAGCGGTGGCTCAGCCTTAGCTACGCGTTCGACCTCCTCCGAGAGAACCCATGGTTCGGAGTGGGGCTCGGCGGGTTTAAGCGCATGACGCAGCACGGCGTCTTTCGTGGATCCTTGGCCACTGCGGACAACTTTCTTTTGACCCTTCTCGTCGAGCTCGGTGTCCTCGGACTGCTCGTGATCTGCGTGACAGTGTGGGTCGTTACCACCGCTCGAAAACGCATGCGTGAGCACGGACAAGCACCGGGCTCAGTCCTCGCGTTGGTCGCGCTGGTGGTCACCGCGCTGTTCTTCGACGCGTTCTACCACGATCCGATGATCCTTCTGCTGGCCGTGGCCATCCTCAAGGCGACATCGCCTGCGTCCACCGGTGATGTGAACGACCAAGGAGGGTCTGATGCCCGACATCATTCGATGGGGGGGATCACCACGTCAGCCAGCGGGAGGGGCGCGGCTCGTCCTGCCACGGGCTCTCCGGTTTGGGCCGCAATGAATCCATGAGTCCCTGAAGACGGGACCGGGTGCGATCCGTCCCCCGTCGCTTGACGACGTCAGCTGTCGCGACGCGACACGTCATTGCGCTGTGAAAGGCGATCGTGAGCAGCCAGCGCGCGGTTGACTGGTGCTTCTTGGCGAGCCAGATCGGATTGCGAGTGACGTAGTAGTGCCATCTCGGCCCGCTGATGACGACCGAACCGTGATGAATGACGCCAGAGGAGGGCACCAGCCGCACGCGCGAACCAGATGCGACAACACGTAGACAGAAGTCGACGTCCTCACATCCAAGGAAGAACCCGCCGTCCATGCGGATGTCGCGAAGCGTCGTTCGCCGCAGCGCCATGACGGCACCAGTCACCCACAGGCAATCTCGCGGTTCGAGGGGATCCGCGAGGTCCATCACCGGCAGGTGCAGCGTGCGAGAGAAGCCTCCGGCCGCTGACTGCACCGTCCCGTCGCCGAAGCGGAGGACGGGCGCGACGACCGCAACTGCCAGGTCTTGGAACTCGTCCAGGCAGCGCTGGACATCGCCCACTTTGAGAACGATGTCGTTGTTGAGGGCGAGGAGGACGTCCGACTTTGACTGCGAGCATGCGAGATTTATGGCCTCTCCGAAGCCACGATTACGCGAGGGGACTACCCACTCAACCTGCTTGGGACATTCTACTGGCCGCGGGCTCAAGTCGTTAGCTACGACCATGACCTTTCCGGACCAGGCCAGCGCCGCGAGCGCCACGTGAAGTGTTGGCTCCAAAGGGCCATAATGAACGATGACGGAGTCACACGTGGTCATGAAGGACCCCTTTGGTGAGGGGCGCGGAGGGCAACGGCCTGAGCGGCGACAAGAGTCATGGCAGTCCCGAGAGTCAGCACGGCAAGCGTGGCTGCCGTCGCACCGAGGAAGGAGGTCCAAATGGCTGCCGCACCTAGTCCTGCGATGCCAACAGCCTTTAGGACAGCCAAACGTGACATATTGCCTCGAGCCATGGCGACGTGAGTAATAAGGTAATCCAGGGCGCGAGGCACGGCGGCAAAGGACAGGATGGCTGCCGCTGGCGCAGCCGCAGCAAAGTCCTCTCCGTACGCGAGGACTATCAATGGCCCGCTCACGAGAGCAAGCGCAGTCGCCGCAACGCCTGTCGCGGCGACAGTGGCTGTGGCGGCATGTCGAGCAGAAGCGGTCCGGTGCTGCGCGAACCACCGCATCCCGAAGGTTTGTCCCAACGTGAAAATTGACCCTTCGACCGCAGATGCGATGGCGTAGAAGGCGACCTGTGCGGGCGTAAGGAGGACGGATGCGAGAAGGATGTCGGCGCGGTACTGAATGTATGCGAGCCAGTTGATGGGGGTCTTGGCTGCCGCTTGGCGAACAACCGACTGGCTCAGTCCCGACCACTCAATCGCGGGGCCCAGTCCATACGCGAACCCAACTACGACCGTGGCAGCGACCTGTGTGACGCCGATGACCAAGATCCACCATTCCGGGTCGCGCAGGGGCGAAATGGTAAGAATCAGAGTCGAGATGAGCAACACGACTGACGGCGTGAGCCGCTGGACATTGAAGCGCCACATGAGATGACCCGAACGTTGGTGCCAAGCGACCTGGGACCCGTTCAGCCCGGTCCCCAAAGCCAAGAACGCTGCGCCAACAATGGCGGGCGGCCCCGCGCCGAGTTTTAGCACAACCAAGCTGGCCAACATTGCTCCGACAGCGGCACCGGTCGCTTGGGTCGTCCAGATCTGCGCCCACCGGACGTCCCGCATCGTAACTGCGACTTGGGGTATCCCGAACGAAGCCAACGTGCCCATGGCCAGCGCCCAAACTTGCCATGCGACTAGGAGCCCACGATCTTCGGGACCAAGTACTCGTGCGGCGATGATCGAGCTGAAAACGCCCGAGGCGAGGAGCAGCGCACTGGTCGTGGCGATGCTCAACTGTTCACGGCCACCACCCGCGAGTCTGTCGCGGTTAACAAACACCAGAGCCTTGCCTCTTAGAACTTACTGGCATAAATGCTGGATTTCCATTCAGGATTCGGTCGTACATGCACATAAAACGGTCAAGGGTGGTTTCTGTGGAGAATTCGGTCACCGCTCGTCGCCGGCTGGCAGTGGCCAGTGCGTCTCCTGAACGCCGCACCGCCTGGATCGCTTTGGCAAAGTCGTCGATAACATGCTCCGTTTGGTGGCTCTTCGAACTTGACCGGGCACGGGTGCCCTGCGTGGTGACGCGGTAGGGCCCGTGACCTCGGTGATCATGGCTGTTGTCAAGGCAGTTCATGGTCACGAAGGTGAGGTCACGGGCTTGGTTCAGCGTACGCAGGTTCAGATGGTTCAGGACGACATGAGCGGGCAGGATGCGA
>Ga0209369_1000159_pt1 | contig 144179 bp, 111 predicted proteins | sample EBPBio142010_DNA_FD_185865 | JGI IMG/M metagenome (GOLD analysis project Ga0209369, IMG submission 185865) | Wastewater treatment Type I Accumulibacter community from EBPR Bioreactor in Madison, WI, USA - Reactor 1_10/4/2010_ DNA (SPAdes)... | ecosystem: Engineered > Bioreactor > EBPR >...
GAGCGACGAGCGACGAGCGACGAGCGACGAGCGACGAGCGACGAGCGACGAGCGACGAGCGACGAGCGACGAGCGACGAGCGACGAGCGACGAGCGACGGAACCAACGCCAAGGGCCAAGTTCCAAAGGTCGTTCGCACCTCGCCGTACCATCTTCCACCTCGCCGATGGCTTCTTCGCTTCGTCGCCTACGCCCGTACTACCGCACCTACGCCCGCCTGTTCGTGCCCGGCCTCGTCTGCGCCGTCGTGTCGGCGGGGTTCGCCGTCGTCGCGCCTATCGTCGTGCGCTACGCTGTAGACGACATCTCGAAGCTCGTCGCGGCAGGCCAAACCACCGGCACGGGCTGGACGTTCGCCCGGGCGGCCTTGCTCATCGTTGGGCTGGCCGTGCTGTCGGGTCTGTTCTCGTTCCTCACCCGCCAGACGCTCGTCGTGGCCAGCCGTCACATCGAATACGACCTGCGCGGGGCGCTCTACGCCAAGCTTCAGACGCTCGAACCGGCGTTCTTCCAGACGATGTCAACGGGCGACGTGATGACCCGCGCCACGAGCGACATCGAGCAGGTGCGGCGCTACGTCGGCCCGGCGCTGATGTACGCCAGCCGCGCCGTCACGCTCGTCGTGCTGGCGATGACGGTGATGCTGTTCGGCTCGCCGCTGCTTACGGCGTGGGCGCTCATCCCGATGCCGTTTCTGGCCGTCGCGGTGTTCTTCGTCGCCAAGCTCGAATACACGCGCTCCGAAGCCATCCAGCGGCAATACTCGACGCTCACGAGCCGCGTGCAGGAGGCGTTTGCGGGCGTTCGCGTTGTCAAAGCCTACACCCGCGAGGACGCCGAGGGCGACGCGTTCGCCCGCGAAGCCGAAACGCAGCGGCAGCGCAACCTCGCGCAGGCCCGCGTGTCGGCGTCGTGGGCACCGGTGTTCCTCGTGCTCGTGGGGCTGTCGAGCCTGCTCGTCGTCTGGAAGGGCGGACAAGAAGTGGCCGCCGGGCACCTCACCGTCGGCAACATCGCCGAATACCTGATCTATGTGGCGCTGATGACATGGCCGGTGGCGTCCATCGGCTTCGTGATCTCGATGGTGCAGCGGGCGTCGGCGTCGATGGAGCGGCTCAACGCGATCTTCGACCACGAGCCGGCCATCGCCGACAGCCCCAAAACCGATGCTTCGGTGACGGACATCGTCGGCGCGCTCGCCTTCGACAACGTCTCGTACCGCTTCGACGACGGCGTGCCGGACGTGCTCAGCGGCGTCTCGTTCGCCCTCGAACCGGGGCAGACGCTCGGCATCGTCGGGCGCACCGGATCGGGCAAGACGACGCTCGTGCGGATGATTCCCCGCCTCCTCGACCCCACCGGCGGCGTCGTGAAGGTGGACGGGCGCGACGCCCGGACGATTCCGCTCGCCGTGCTCCGCAGCAGCGTCGGGTTCGTCCCCCAAGACGTCTTCCTCTTCTCCGAGACCGTCGGGGCCAACATCGCCTTCGGGACGATGGACGCCACCGATGCGCAGATCGCCGAGGCCGCCGACGAGGCCGATCTGTTGGAAAACATCGAGCGCTTCCCCGACGGCTTCGATACGGTTGTAGGCGAGCGCGGCATTACGCTTTCGGGCGGCCAGAAGCAGCGCACGGCCATCGCGCGGGCGCTCGTGCGCGACCCCAAAATCCTCGTCTTCGACGACGCGCTCTCGGCGGTGGACACCGAGACCGAGCGCCGCATCCTCGACCGCCTCCGCGAGCGGTTCGGGCGTCAAACGCTCGTCATCGTCTCCCATCGGCTCTCCGCCGTCCAAGGCGCAGATCTGATTTTGGTGCTCGACGAGGGCCGCGTGGTGGAGCGCGGCACGCACAAGGCGCTGCTCGCGGCGGGCGGCGCGTACGCCAACCTCTACCGCAAGCAGCTGCTCGAACAAGAACTCGCCGCCGAAGCCTGATGCCCACGTTCCCGCGCCCGCAGCCCGGCGATCACGCCCCCTACTTCGACCGCTACCTCGCGCTCGTTCCCGGCACCGACGACCTGATTGCGCTGCTGTCCGACCAAGGCGAGGCGCTCACCGCCCACCTCGCCGACGTTTCGGAAGACCGCGCGGGGTTTCGCTACGCCGACGGCAAGTGGAGCGCCCGGCAGGTCGTCGGGCACATCACCGACACCGAGCGCGTCTTCCTGCACCGCGCCTTCTGCATCGCCCGCGGCGACGCGCAGCCGCTGCCGCCGATGGACGAAAACGCGTACATGGACGGCGCGACCTTCGACGAGCGGGCGCTCGCCGATCTGGTCGACGAGTTCGCCGACGTGCGGCGCGGCTCCGTTCGTTTTCTCTCCACCCTGACCGACGAGGCCGCCGCCCGCGCCGGGACGGTCAACGGGTACCGCGCCACCGCCACGGCGTGGGCATACCTGCTCTACGGGCACGCGGCCCACCACGCCGCGATCCTGCGCGACCGCTACGGCATCGGGTAGCGGCGTCCGACGAGTTCGCGGTAGGATTGCGCCTCGAACGGCGCGTCCAGAAGCCCCAGCGCCGCCCGCATCGCCTCGGCATCGGCACGCAGCGCGTCGTCGCCGCGGGTGCCATCGGTGTCAATCGCCTCGACTTCCACGAACGCCCCCAAGCCGGGCACGGTGTCGAGGTGGATTTTGACGTGCCCGACGTAGTAGATGGCCCGCGCCTTCTCGACCACCGCGTCCACGCCCAGCGCCGCCGCGAGCGTTTCCCGCAGCGCGGGCGCGTCCGAGGGCGCGTACAGGCGAACCGTCGATCCTTTGACGCCCGCCACATCGGGGCGCTCGTAGTGGATGAGCGCCGTCTCGACCGTGCCCTCGCGGAGCTTGAGCCGTCCGTGGGAGACGCGGAAGTAGGTGTCGCGCTGTTGGTCTTCGCCCGCCAACCGCGGATGGAGCCGAAGCAGCCGTTCGCGCACCGGCGCGAGATCGTCCACGCGAACCTTGAACTCGACGTTGCGGGGCATAGAGGGTTGGCTGCTGGAATTAAGCGGCATGGTTCAACTCCGTCACCCGCCCTTTCCGAGCGCTCCGGTGAACACCGCTGCGACGTGCGAGGCCGTGCCGCCGAGCACGAACAGGTGCCAGACGGCGTGATCGAAGCCCCGGTCGCGCAGGAAGTAGTAGACGCCTGCCGTGTAGGCGACGCCGCCCGCCACGAGCCACGCCAACGGCGGCCCCCAGAGCGCGGCGAACAGCGGCTTGGCAAACAGCACCGCCAGCCAGCCCATGCCCAAATAGAACCCCGTCAGATTGTTCGGCTCGCGGTGTTTGGGCAACACCTTAAACGCCGTCGCGCCAAGGGCGAGGCCCCATACAAGGGCCAGCATCGCATAGCCCGCCTTACCGCCCATCGTGACCAGCGCAAACGGCGTGTACGTTCCGGCGATCAGGTAGAGGATGGCGAGGTGGTCGAAGAGCCGAAACGTCTTCTTCACCGACGGCTGCACGACCGCATGGTAGGCCGTGGACGCGCCGTAGAGCAGCACCATCGTCGCGCCGAAGACGGCTCCGCCCACCACCGCCGCCGTGCTCCCGGCCACCACCGCTGCGTAGACCAGCACCCCCGTTACCACCGCCGCGCCGAGCAGCCCCACGCCGTGCGTGAGCGTGTTGGCCCACTCGGCCGCCGAGCGCACGAGCGTCCCCGCCGCCTGCGCGGTGGATTCGGCCACGGCCTCCGCCAGCGCAGCAGGTGTTTCGGCAGCCTCAAACCGATGGGCCATCGTCGCGTGCGGCGTCTCGCCTCGCACCGCCTCCACGAACGTGTCGATGGTGTCGTGGCCGTCGGCGTCCGGGTTGGACAACGCGGCGCGGCGCGTGTGCACGTACGCCACCGACGCCGAAACGGCCACGGCGGCAAGGCTGGCTGCCGACACGATCAAGGGCGCGAGGTAGCGAAGCATAGCAGGGGCAAGGACTGTTGATCAACTGAATAATGAAGACCACCATTGGGTTCCGCCTCGAACGAAGAGCAGCGCCCTCGCCCTACCAAGCGCCCAAGTCGGTGCGGCGAAGCGGTTGGGGGGGTGCTGCCGGATGGCACGAACGCCTCAGGCCTTCGACACCGTTCGCTGGAACCCATAACATCACTCAGCTACAGACCCGTGGTCTATCTCGGCAACCATCAACGCCCCAGCAGCTGGAAACCAGCGCCCAGCAACCTGCTCTCCCGATTTCGCCCTTTTCCCATCCCGAAGCGCCGAACCGGCGTTGGCGAGCGGGGTATCTTGACGGTGTAAACCCTCTCGATATTCCTCCGCAATGGCTGCTTCCCGCGAAATCACGGTCGCTTACGGCGACGGCATCGGCCCCGAAATTATGGACGCCACCCTCCGCATCCTCGATGCGGCAGGGGCCAACCTGAAGTACGACGTCATCGAGATCGGCGAGAAGGTGTACCGCAGCGGCATCCCCACCGGCATCCCTCAAGAGGCGTGGGACAGCCTGCGCCGCACCAAAGTCTTCCTCAAAGCGCCCATCACGACGCCCCAAGGCGGTGGCTACAAGAGCCTGAACGTGACGATGCGCAAGGCGCTGTCGATGTACGCGAACGTGCGTCCGGTGAAAGCTTATGCGCCCTATGTGCAGACGCCGTATCCGCACATGGACGTCGTCATCATCCGCGAGAACGAGGAAGACCTGTACGCGGGCATCGAGTACCAGCTCACCGCCGACACCGTCCAGGCCAACAAGCTCATCTCTCGCCCCGGCTGCGAGCGCATCGTCCGCTACGCCTTCGAATACGCCAAGCAGTACGGGCGCAAGAAGGTGACGTGCATGACCAAGGACAACATCATGAAGCAGGCCGACGGCCTCTTCCACCAGGTGTTCGACGAGGTGGCAAAGGAGTACCCCGACATCGAGGCCGACCACAAGATCATCGACATCGGCAGCGCCCTCGTGGCGGCGCGGCCCGACCGTTTGGACGTGATCGTGACGCTCAACCTGTACGGCGACATCATCTCCGACATCGCGGCGGAAGTGGCGGGGTCGGTCGGATTGGGCGGCTCGTCCAACATCGGCGAGGACTTTGCCATGTTCGAGGCCATCCACGGCTCCGCCCCCGACATTTCCGGGCAGGGCATCGCCAACCCGTCGGGTTTGCTCGGCGGCGCGATCATGATGCTCGTGCACCTCGGGATGCCGGAGGTGGCCGAGAAGATGCGCAACGCGTGGCTCAAGACGCTCGAAGACGGCATCCACACCGCCGACATCTACCGCCCGCAGGTGTCGACCAAGAAGGTCTCGACCTCCGAGTTTGCCGACGCGGTGATTGAGCGGATGGGCCAAGCGCCGACCCGCCTGACGGCCCGCCCGTACGCCAAGGGGCAGGAGATGCGCATCACCGTGACGCGCCCCGCCGAGGTGCCGAAGGCGATTGTGGGCGTGGACGTGTACCTCGACTGGCACGTCGACGGTCGCAACGCCGCCGTGCTCGGCCCGCAGGTCGAGGCGCTCGCGGGAGACGGCCTGCGTCTGCATTTCGTCGAGAACCGGGGCGTGAAGGTGTACCCCGGAACCGCGCCGCTGGACTTCCTCAACGACCTGTGGCGCTGCCGCTTCGTGGCCGACAACGGCTCCGCCACGGCGACGCAGGTGGCCGCGCTCCTTGGCCGCTTCGCCGACGCGGGCCTCGACGTGGTGCAGACCGCCACGCTCTACACCTTCGACGGCAAACGCGGCTACTCGCTTGCCCAGGGCGAATAAGAGACGCTCCGCCGCATTAACCAGCCAAGGGCCAAACGGAGACAATCCGTTTGGCCCTTGGCGTTTTGTCCGTTGGCGTTTACCCTTTCGGCTCCAGCCGCCAGAGGATGTCGCGGTCGATGCGCGGGGCGCGGTCGCGGTACTGCTCGGTGAGTTCGAGCTTGCGGCGCAGCAGATCGCCGAAGTTCTCGCCGTAGATGAAGCTCGTCTCCGACACGTCCGACACCAGCATCCACTCCGTCTTGGACGTTTCCCAGAGGTCGAGCAGTTCGCGGGTGTTTTCGAGGTCGAGGTCGATCATCCGGTCGAGGTCGGCGCGGAAGGCGGCGCGTTCGGCCTCTTGTCCGTCTTCGAGTGCGAGCGTGCCGTGCACGGCGGCCACCCACGCGCAGGTGTTGCGCTGGACGGTCGCCCACGCCTTGAGCGCCCGGATACGGTCGCGCAGGTCCACAAAAACCGCCTTGGCCTGCCCGTCGGTGGTGTCCACGAGCCGGTTGGCTTCGTCGAGCGCCTTCTGAATGCGCGGCAAGGCCTCTTCGTCAAACCCCTTCGTCATCGACGCGCCCTGCTCTTGGTTGATGAGGTCGAAGAGCACGTCCCGGCCAAGGTCGTTGATGGACGGGTTGTTGAACGTCGAGACCAAGAACCGTTCGTAGTAGAGGCGGTCTTCGCGGGGAATGGCCTCGATGTCGGGCACGAGCGGGCGCACCCATGTGCGCATCCACACGAAGCCGAAGAACGAGTAGAGCGGGACGTACGGCATCCACGTCACGCCGTCTTCGGTCAGATCCCAGAGCCGCACGAGGTCGTCGGCGTGGGCCTCGCCCACAAACCGGGCGGCTGCCGCGTGCAGCACATCGTCGACCGGCAGATCGGGGTTGAGGTTGGCGGCGCGGAGCACGTCCGGGTGCGGCCAGTAGGGCGCGGCCTCCGGGTGCATCAGCCCGCCGAACGCGCTGATGGCGTTGATGCCGAGGTTGCGCATCGCGTCGAGTTTGCGGCGCAGCTGGCGCGGGAACGGCACGCCGATGAGCGGCTCGATGTTGGACCCGCCGCTCACGGAGTACGTCATCTTCGGGTTGACGCCCTTGTTGCGGTAGTGCGCCAGCTTCGGCGCTTCTTCGGCGTCGAGGTTGTCGTGGAAGATGGTGCCGGCAATCGACGACTGGGCCGGGTAGTTCGGGTGGGTGTACGGCAGCTCGTAGCCGCGCACGAGCAGGCTGGGCGCCTCGAACGTCACGCCGTCGCCCATCGCTTCGAGGAAGTAGTCGTGTTCGACCTTGAACGGCTCCATCCGGAGGACGACCTCAAAGCTCGGGTTCGTCTCGGAGGCGGCGTCGTGGACGAGCCGGAGCCAGCGCGAAGCGCTCCCGGCAGCGGCCTCGGCGATTTTTTCGTGGCTGCGCCACTCGCGGATGAGGAACGGCCCGCCGTTGCGCCCGACGTACAGGCTGGCGGTGTGCTCGAAGCCCGCGCCGGAGTCGTTCGTCCAGACGCTCAGGTAGGAGAGATCCGGCACGGCCGTCATCAGGTTGCGCACCTGCTGGCGGTAGTGGTCTTGCGCCACCGGGTGATCCTGCGCGAGGACGTAGCGCGGAATGTGCGAGCGGAACGGGTGGTCGACGCGCGCGCCGCGCAGCGTGGGGTAGCGGGTGAAGAACTGCTCCGGCAGCGTGCGCGGCTCAAACGAGCACATGCCCGGCTTGAGGCCGAAGGCGCGCCCAGCGGCGGCCAGCTTCTTCATCCGGTTGAGGTTGGCCGCGAGGTACTCGTGCGGGTAGATGCCCCGCGTGAGCGTCGAGTCCACAAACTGGCTCAGGCCCGGCGCGTAGGTGTAGAACTCGTCGTAGTACTCGGTCTGCACGCCCGGCTCGAAGGCGAGGCTCTGGGCAAGGCTGTTGACCTCGAAGTGCGAAAAGCCGCTTCGGGCGTAGACCTCCGCCGCGCCGCTCATCGTCTGGCCTCGCGCGGTGCGCTGGTACTGGGTGAGGGCGCAGTCGAAAAGCGGACGGTGGAACGGGAAGACCGGCTCCAGCGAGAGGCCGCCGGGGAGCGCTGCCGCTTGGTCGGCCGTAAGCTCGCCGTTAGCGAGCAGGTGGGCGAAGGCGTAGAGCATCGCCGCCGTGGGCGCTGAGACCTCGCCCGTGCCATCGGCAGCGATGCGGGCGGAAAGCGGTCCATCGGCAAGAAAAAGGTGCAGCGTGCCGCCGGTGGGGCCGTCTGCCGTGCCAACAGCGGCATCGGGGGCAAGAACGGCGGCGGCGCGCCGCACAGCTTCGGGCGCATCGGAAGCAACAGTGACGCGCGGAGGCGCGGCGAACGAGAGAGCCATCGGGCAAAAAGTTTGGTGAGACCCCAAGACGAGCGGCGGGAGCGATAATGTAGATTCATTTGTTTCGAATACAAACCATCGTTTTTTATTTGGAACAAACTCAACCCAAACACGCCCGCCTTCCCCGAAACGCCTCCTCCACGGCCCGAATTCCTCACGCCCACCCATCATGCCCAAGCCGTGGGGCCACTTGGCCCGCCTCCGCCCCGACGCCCTCGACGCGATCCGCGCCGAAACGCCGCACGTGTTCATCCCGTGGGGCGCCATCGAATGGCACAGCGTCCACGCGCCCGTGGGCCTCGACGGCATGCAAGCCGAGGGCCAATGCGTCGCGCTCGCCAAGCGCCTCGGCGGGGTCGTGTTTCCGCCGCTGTACGTCGGGGCCGACACGCTCCACGACCACTACCCCTTCCCGTACTGCATCTCTCATGCCGAATCGACCGTCGCTACACTGGCCACCGAAGTGCTCGACGGGCTGGCGCAGCAGGGCTGGACGACCCTCGTGATCGTCACCGGGCACGCCGGACAGGGGCAGCAGGACACGCTCCACGCGGCGGTAAACGCCTTCGCCGAGCGGCATCCGGCGCTGCGGGTGCGGATGTGGACGTCGTTCGATTTGATCCAAGACCCGTACCCGTCCAACCACGCCGCCCGCGGCGAAACGTCGCACCAACTGGCGATTGCGCCGTCCACCGTGAACCTCGCCGCCATCCCCGACGGCCCCGCGCCGACGCTCGAAGGCGAGGGCGTTTGGGGCGAAGACCCGCGCCGCGCCTCTGCCGCCGAAGGCCGAAAAATGCTCCGCCTGTTCGTGGAGCGGGCGGTGCTGGATCTCGGTGCGACGTGAGGCCTTCCGACGTTTTTGGGACGCTCCCTTCGTTCGCTGTTGGTGGTGGGTCTTCGTCCGATTCCACACGGTCGTCGGTTCTGCCTTCGCTGACCACCGCAACCGCAGGGAACCGAAGGTCCGCGAAGCGTCGCGTCCCACTATCCACTACCTACTCCTACCTTCTATGCAGCATCGCACCTTGGGCCGCACCGAACTGTCTTGCTCCGTCGTTGGGCTTGGCACATGGGCCTTGGCCGCGCAGATCTACGGCGACGTGCCGGAGGCCGACGCGCACCGCACCGTGCACGCCGCCCTCGACGCGGGCATCAACGTGTTCGACACCGCTCCGCTCTACGGCGACGGCGAGCGCAACGGCATCGCCGAAGAACGCCTCGGCGCGGCGCTGGGCCACCGCCGCAACGACGTGCTCGTGTTCTCCAAGTTCGGACGCTACTCCACCGACGGCGCCGCGCCCAACTTCCACGCCGCCCGCGCCCGCGAGTCGGTGGAGGGCAGCCTGAAACGGCTGGGCCGCGACACCCTCGACGTGGTGTTCTTCCACTCGCCCTTCGGCCCGTCCGACATCCACGACGACGTGTGGGCCGAACTGGGCCGCCTCAAGGCCGAGGGCAAGATCCGGTTCGTCGGCCACTCGATCTCCAAGTTTGCCGACACCGAGCCGATGGCGCGTGGGTGGGCCGAGGAGCGCCGCATCGACGTGGTGCAGGTCGTCTACAGCCTGATGAACCGCGAGGCCGCCGCGCTCATCCACGACCTCGCCGCGCAGGGCGTCGGGATCGTCGCCCGCGAGGTGCTCGCCAACGGCTTCCTCTCCGGCGCGATCAACGCCGACACCGTCTTCCCGCCCGGCTCGCTCAACGCCCGCTACGACCGCGCCGAGGTGGCCGACCGCGCCGCCTACGCCGACGCCCTCGCCCGCGTGCTCGTGCGCGACGACGTCCCCAACCTCCCCGCCGCGTCGTTCCGCTGGGTGCTCGACGACCCCGCCGTGGCGCTCGCCCTCTCCGGCGCGAAAACGCCCGCCGAACTCGCCGACGCCGTGGCCGCCGCCCACGCCCAACCGTACACCGCCGCCGAACACGACGAAGCCGTCCGGATGCACACCCGCGACTTCGACGCCGCATAGAGGAGGTTGACGATGGAGCGTTGGGCGGTCGCTCCGCTCCCTTGTTGTCTTTGGATGTTCGTGGAGAACGTTCCTCTCTCCCATCTACACCCCACTCCCTACTCCCCACGACCCTTTCCCGATGCCCGATCTTTTCGCCCTGCGCGACCTTGAACCGCCGATGGGCGACACCGCCGGACGCGGCCCGCTGGCCACCACGCAAGCCGTTTGGGCCGACACTTCGGACGACGATCCCACCCGACGCATCCTCCACGCCCGCACCGTTCACCTGCCCTCCGCCGTGCCGCTGCGCCGCCTCGGGCTGCGCCGGGCACAGGGCTACCACAAGTGCGGATCGCAGATGGACTTGGACCACGTCGAGGCCTTCCGCGTGCGGGCGTTCGTGGACGGCGGCTGGACGACGGTGCTCGAAGAACACGACGCCGACGTGCCCCGCCTCGACTCGGTCGCGTGGTACGACTTGCCCAGCGCGAACGCCTCGGCGGTGCGCGTGGAGGTGCTCCGCAGCCATGCCGACGGCTCGTGGCCGTCGTGGAACCTCGCCACCGGCGCGTTCCTGCTCGACGCCGCCACCCTTCCCACCCAAGCCCCCCGCGACGAGCGGCTGCTCACGGTCGGCGAGATCGACCTGTCGGATCTGCCCGACGGCGTGACCGCCTCGCTCGAAGACGGAGGCGTTCGGTTTCGGACCGAGGGCATCGACGTGGCGTTCTCGCTCGCCCGCGCCGCCATGACGCACCTGAATCTTCAGGACGACGGGGCCACCGGCGACGCCTCCGCCAACCTGCTCCGCGCCGCGCCGGGCTTCGGCTTCCAAGGCCCGATGCTCGCGCCCACCGGCGAGACGCCTGTGGCGATGCCCGCGCTCCGCTGGAAGGTGAACGGCACGACCACCGTGCGCGGCAACACCGTCCGCTACGACCTCGACCTCGACGGGCGGATGCGTCTCGCGCTCGCGTGGACGGTCGAACCTGGCGCGCTCCGCCTGCACATCGTCCGCGAGACCGACGCCGAGATCCGCGCCCACACGTCGAGTGCGTGGACGCTCGCCCTCGACCCGCGCGTCTCGCCCGCACACGTCGTCGGGCGGCTGCGCACGACCGGCACGTCCGGCAGCGTCGATCTGCCCGCATGGCTCGACGTGCCCCGCTTCGGAAGCCTGCACATCGAGGCCGACGGCGACGTGACGATGCGCTCCGACGTGTTCCGCCCGGATGCCCGTACGCAGATCGAACTCAAACTCGCCGAGACGTCCGACGACGACGGCGACTTCGTGATTCCTGCCGGACGCGCCGAGGCGACCGTCGTGTTCCGCCTCGATCGCCTCGACGTGCCGCTCCGCGAGGGCACGCCGACGGCCGTTCGGGACGCCGTGCGCCGCTACGCCCTCACCGCCCTCACCTACCGCCCGGACACCGCCACGCTCACCAACAACGGCGCGTCGATGCACTGCCCGCTCTGCCTCGACCACTGGTCGGCGCTGGCCGCGCAGATCGGCGACGTGCTGCCCGGCGTCCCCGCCGACGAGCTTGTGCGGACGACGCTGGAGCGCTGGCTCGCCGACGCGCCCGGCTACGGCAGCGGATGGATTGTGCAAGACGGCGAGCGGCACATGGCCGAGGACGAGTACCTGATGACCGGAACCGCCGGACTGCTCGGCCTCGCCACGTTCTTGGAATCGTCCGGGACGACCGAATGGCTGCGGGATTTCGCCGGGCCGATCCGCACGCAACTCGACCGAATGCGCGCCCGCGACCTCGACGGCGACGGGCTGGTGGAGTCGCCCTACCGCACGGGCACGAGCGGCTCCGGCCAGTGGAGCACCTGCTGGTGGGACGTGCTGTCGTTCGGATGGAAGGACGCCTTCTCCAACGCCCTGCTCTACCCCGCCCTGCGGCGTCTGGCGGCGGTGCTGCCCGCGCTCGGCGCGCCCGACCTCGCGGACGGGCTGGACGGCTGGGCGGATCGCCTGAAGGAGAACTACACGCCCACGTTCCTCAACCCCGCCACCGGCTGGCTCGGCGGATGGCGCTGCGCCGAAGGCAAGCTCCACGACCACGCCTTCCTGTTCGTGACGGGCGCGGCGGTGACCGCCGACGATTTGATCGATTCCGATTTGGCCCGCACGATGACCGCTCGGCTGCTGGACGAGTTGCAACGCCGGAACTTCCCCGACCTGAGCCTCGGCCTGCCCGGCAACCTGTGGGATATCCCCGACGCCGACCGCGCCGACATCCTCCAAGGCTACCCGTACGGCTTCTACCAGCACGGCGGCTTCACCCACGCGCAGGCCCGCCACTTTCTCGGCGCGCTCTACCAAGCTGGCTTCGAGGCCGACGCCGACGCGCTCCTCGCCCAGCTCTGCGACGGCCTCGCCGCCGGGCGCGTGACGGGCGGAATGGGCAGCGGCGTGGACTGGCACTACCCCGACGGACGCCCCTGCGGCTACGAGGGCCTCCTCACCGACCAGTTCGGCGTGCTCACCCTCGCGCTGGAACGCTTCGGCACCCTGTCCGGGTCACGACCCTGACAGGGTAGTTCCACCCTCACCCGCCGAGGGCGCGGCGGCCCGTCTGCACCACGCGGATCGTGTGGTCGAGAAGCTCCGGGCCTCCGGGCGGACCGTGCGTTGGGACGACCACATCGACGCGGCCCGCGTACCGGGCCTTCACCCGCGCCACCGTCTCGGCCCACAGCGCCAGGTCGGCGTCCGCCGTGTTGCCCATCGACTCCGTCTCGCCGGGGCGGATCAGGCAGCCGCCGAACAGCAGCCGCGCCTCCGGGACGTACACGACCGCGTTGTCGGCGGTGTGGCCGGGGCCGGGGAAGAACACCTCTACCGCGCGGTCGCCGTAGCGGAGCGTCCACACGTTGTCCGCGTTCGCGGCGAAGAGCGAGTCCGGGCGCGGCAGCCCCGCCCCCGCCATCAGCTGGGCCGTGAGGATCGTGGTGTAGAGCGGAACGCCCGCCCGTTGGAGCGCGGCGACGCCGTCCACGCTGTCGCCGTGGAAGTGCGTGCCCACGGCCCGGCGCACCGGCACGCCCGCGACCTGCGCGGCGCGGCGCAGCAGCGCGTCGGTGTCCGCGTTCGGATCGGCCCCCCACGGCGTGTTGACGAGCAGCGCCTCCGTGCCCGAGGCCAGCACCAGCCCGTTGGACGTGACCGTCCCGAAGCCGTTGGTTTCGCGCGTCGCCGTGTGCAGCCACACGCCCGGACGCATCGGCTCCAACGCCACCGCCCCCGACGAGGTGGCGGACGGCGCGCCCACGTCGGGCAAAGAGCCCCCCTGCGGAGCGGGTGGGGAGACGCCGCACCCGGCGAGCAGCAGCGCCAGCGCAGCGAGAGAGCGGTTCGAGGTAGGCATAGCCTTGCGGAGTAATAACCTCCGCCCAAGATAGGCTCCAACGGTTTGGCAGGCGTGCGTGAGGCATCCCGTCACTGCCCTTACAAACCAGCCAGCACATCGGGACGGCGGGCGGCCAGCCGAAGCAGACGTCGGGCCGGGCCTTGCGGCGCACGGCGGCGCTGTTCCCAGCCGCGAAGCGTACCGACCGGCACACCAAGAAGCGCCGCGAAACCGGCCTGCGTTTGCCGCAGCGCCGTACGGATGGCCAGCACGTCGGGTTCTTCCGCATCCGCCAAGGCCGGGACGGCCGCATCGGCCAGACGCCACGTCACCACGCCGTCTTCCGCGACCTCGACGAGCGCCCCGCCTTCGTAGCGGAAGGAGCGGGACGGCGCCGTCTCGCCGCGCCGGATGGCCCCCGCCTGCCGAATGCTTTCGGCGAGTTCGGCGAAGTCGTCGTCCGAGAGGAAGCCCGTGCCGTCGATGTCGTCGTGCGCTGCGTTCATTTGAGATAGTCCCGGATAAGGTGAGCGATGGCCACGCGCTGCGCTTCGGTGAGGTCGGACGCTTCGCTTTTGTGGTAGAGCATGAGCAGGTAGCAGGTGAACGCGCCGTCGAAGTAGTAGAGGACGCGGCATCCGCCGCTCTTGCCCCGCCCCGCTTCGGCCCACCGGAGTTTGCGTGCGCCGCCCGTGCGCTGCACGAGTACCCCCGCTTCGGGATTTGCGGACAGATGCGCTTGCAGGCCCCGATAGTCGTCGTCCGAGAGCCGACCGGCCAGACGGCGGGTGAAGAGAGGCGTCTCGACGAAAAGCATCGAAGCGTGGACTTCACCCAAGTACGTCAACGACGCACCGAGGTTTCGGTCACACTCTCATCCTTGCGCACAGCCGGGGCGTCGACGCTCAAACGACGTTTGGCCTACACGCGCCTTGTCAGCCGAAGCGATGGGTTATGCTGCCCTTAACGCTCACAGTACCTGCAAAATCTGCCACGTACGCCCCGAACGGCCCAGTTCCACCGTCACCGTCTGCCCGCAGTCCCCACGCACCCGAACACGTGTGCGTGCGCCCACGCTGGCCGGACGCTGCGCCGTGTAACGCGAGCACGGGTCTTGACTGTTCAGAAACGGGTCTGCATCGAACTCGCAGATCATGCCCTCCTCGCAATTCATCTCCGCCTGCATCTGCCGCCGGAGCTGCGCGCCCACGTAGTTGCGCCGGTAGCGATAGACATCAATCCAGCTGCTGCCGTTGCTGGTGTACCACGTATAGAACTCCTGCACGAACTGTTGCGCAGAGGCCGGGGTGTGCTGCGCATAGGCAGGCGTGGCAAGAAGTGCGGCGACGCTGGCAGCGGCGAGAACGGAAAAACGACGCATAAAGGTGAGCCGTGAAGGGGAATGCGCGGTCAGAAGCCGACAGGCCGCCTAACAGATGGCCGATCAGCCGCACAGGGCAGCGCTGAGGCCGGAGCGAGGCAATGTAGGCGCTGGCCCTCGAACGTGCTCAGGCGGCCCGAGCCCTGTGTCGGCTGAAGCGGCGGGTTATGCGGCACCTGCGGGGGCGGCGAGCGACGCCCGCGCCTCCCGAACGATCCTGACGCCGCCCCGGATCACGAGCGCCGAGATGATGAGCCCAATCACGAGGTCGGGGTAGCGCGAGGCCGTGAGCCACACCAACGCGCCCGACGCGATGACCCCGACGTTGGCGATCACGTCGTTCGTGGAGAAGATCCACGACGCGCGGAGGTTCACGTCGCCCTGCCGGTGCTTCGCCAAGAGGAGCAGGCACGTCACGTTGGCCGCGAGCGCGACGGCACCCAAAGCGAGCATGGCGAGGCTGGCCGGCTCGCTTCCGGCAACGAACCGGCGGGCCACGTCGGCCAACACGCCGACGCCGAGAAGGAGTTGGAGCACGCCGCTACCCAACGCGGCCCGCCCCCGGATGCGGGCGCTGCGCCCGACGGCGTAGAGGCTGACGGCGTAAACGGCGGCGTCGGCGAACATATCGAGCGAGTCGGCGGTGAGCCCCGTCGAGTTGGCGAGGAGCCCGGCCGTGAACTCGCCCACGAACATGACGGCGTTGATCGCCAAGACCGCAGCGAGCGTCCGGCGCTCCGCCGCGTTGGTGGCCTCGAACTCGCAATCACAGTCGGCCATTGGGCTCCGATGTTGAGGGGCGGGGGTGCCGCATAACCAGTGATTGAGCGGAATGCTCAGACGTTATGCGGACGGGGCGTCGGCATAACGGGCGTAACATACAGCGCAAATGCCGACGGCGCAACAGCCTTTCGTGCGTCCTTCACGCTTTTTTTCGTCGCTGAGGGGTATACGTAGCACGGGCCAGTCTCTATAACGCCAACGTGTTAGGCCGAACCGGCACAGAAGCGCGCACCGCTACCGCGCGACGACGAGGCGGCGGGTGGCCCGAAAGCCCTCGGCGGTCATCACGACGGCGTAGACGCCGCTCGGCAGCGCCTGCGTGTCGACGTGCAGCCGGTGCGTCCCAGCCTCTGCCGGCCCCCTTGCGAGCACGAGCACCTCGCGGCCCAGCAGGTCCACGACGCGCACGGACATCTCGCCCGCCGTCGCCAGCGTCACGTCGACGGTCGCAGTGCGCGCGGCGGGGTTCGGGAAGACCGCGCCCAGCGACGTGGCGACCGTCGCCGCCGTCCCGTCTTCGGTGGCGGTCGCGGCGGCGAAGGTGGCGGTGAGCGCGGCGTTCGCGGTGAGCACGACGGAGATCGACGCGTCGGGGGACGACGACAGGCCCGACCATCCGGCGAAGACGAAGCCGCTGTCGGGCACGGCGACGAGCCGGAGCGGCACGCCCCGGTAGAACACGGGCGCGAACACGCCCGCCGCGGGCTGAGGCGTCCCGTCGAGGCGCAGCGGGGCCATCACCACACCCTCGGCCTCGACGCGCCCGCCCACTCCGGTCGTGAGCGTGAGCCGCGCCGAGCCGGTCACCTCGGCGAAGAACCCGGCCACGTGGCCGCGCACCGCCGCCGGGCGCTGCGTGGCAAACGTCCGCATCACGTCCACGAGCGCGTCCCACGACGACGCGAACGACGCCGACTGCGGCCAGCGGGTCTTGTGGCGCGGCATCTCGGGCGCGATGTTGGCCTTGAGGCTGTCGATGAGGCCGAGCGTGCGTGCCGGGTCGAACGTGGTGGCCGTGTGCGCGGCCAGTCGCTGGATGAAGGTGTGGCGGAAGCGGTCGTTGGTGAGCAGCTTGCGGAAGAGCAGCGTCGACCACGGCGGGTTGTACTCGCCGGTGCTCGCGGGCGCGGCGGCGTGGGCGAGCGTGTTGTCGCCAAACTCGCCGTTGGCGTTGCCGCCGTAGCCGAAATCGGCGTCGTAGCGCATCCACCGCCAGCGGCGGCCGGGCGCGCGCCAGAGCTTGAGGTTGTGGCCGGGCCAGTCGGAGTTGGCGCTGTAGATCTGGGCGATGAGGTAGTTCGTGTACTCGTCCACGTCCACGAGCGCCTCCACGGCGGCAAGCGCGGCAGGCGTGGAGAGGTCGCCCGCGTTGAGCAGCGCGAGCACCTGGTCGTAGGCTGCCGACGTCCCCGCGCGCGTGTTCTCGATGATCTCGACGTCGCTGTCCTGAACGCCGTAGTGGGCGGCCACATAGTCTTCGTTGAGCTTCTCGCGGAGGTTGTGGATGCCCCAGTATGCGCCGTTGAGGAACATGGCGGTCGGGCGGTAGGCCTGCCCGTCGATGTCCATGTGTCGCGTGAGCGTCTGGATCATCCCGTCGCGAAACATCGTGCGCCACCAGTCCTGCGCCGAGCTGCGAAGCACGAGATCGTCGAAGCTCGTCAGGTTCACATCGTCGAAGAAGCGGTGGGCAAAGTCCGACGCGCCGTACTGGCCGCGGGCATGCAGCGAGAGCGATTTCATCGGGTAGATGCGGCTGCATCCGCCGAAGATTTGGACGCCCGCACCCTGCTCCAGCGCGATCCGGTGGCCGCCCACTCCGTCCGGCTCGAAGAACGTGAGGTGTGCCGGGCGCTCCCAATCTTGGTTCCAGTTGACGGGCGTGGTGCGGCAGTTCCCCACGATGCCGTTGGTGCCCACGACGTAGATGCCGGTGGTGTCGCTGAAGAAGCCTGCCGGGTCGCTGATGAGCGAGACGACGGGCAGCGTGCTGCTCTCGTTCACGAGGTAGACCCGCGAAACCACCGGACTCGAACGGCGGCCCGACGCGAAGGCGGCGGCGCGGAGCACGCGCGTGGCGTCCAGCGCCAGCGGCCCGGCGTAGAGCGGCGACGATTCGGTCGGCAGCGACCCGTCGAGGGTGTAGCGGACGACCGCGTCCGCCTCTGGCGCGGCGATCTCAACCGTGGCCGAGGCGTCGTAGAACCCGCTGGCCCGCGAGAACGTCGGCGGCAGGGCCGCGCTTCCGGCGGGCGGGCGGTTGGGCGCGCCGGGCGTCGCCGTCGTGAAGAAGCCCCGCGCCAAGGCCGCGTCCGGGTACCGACCGTACGAGACGTCGGCGGTCTGCGCACCGAAGGACAACGTGTCGATCACCTCGCCGGTGGCGCTGAAAAGCCCGACGGCCTCGCCGCTGCCGGAGAGCTTAAAGTTGGTGTGGAGCGCGTTGGCCGCCGTGTTGCCGTCGTCGGCCCAGACGACGAGAAACGCGCCGGGGGCGAGCGTCGTGCCGTCGGGAATGCGCCACTTCGTCTTGTTCGAGAAGACGTCGGTGAGGTAGCTGCCGCCGAGGTTCACCGTCGCGGACGAGGCGTTGTACAGCTCGAACCAGTCGCCAAAGGCTCCGGTGTCGGGGTCGGGGAGCGTCGCGACGTTGGAGGCCATCACCTCGTTGATCACGACGGTCTGCGCGGCGACCGGGGCGGCGGCGAGGAGGAACAGCAGGGCCAGAGACTTCATCGGCGCGAGGCAAGTGGAGATGCCAAGTTACTCCAAGAACTCGAATCCCGCCGGTTTTCAGGACATGCCCCTGCGAGTCGCTCGCTGTTCAGGTTGCAGCACGACGCCTTATTCGCTCCGCGAAGCGCCGCACGACGACGGCTGAGGACTGCGATCACGCCGCCAGGCCGAACGGAGGGACGCCTTCGAGCGCTTGCGAGAGGCCCTTGGCTCTGAGCGGATAGCAGAGCAAACCCGGCAGCCCATGTGTGTAAACCGTCGGGATCCTCGGGGCGACAGGTTCAGGTGTACCGAAGGCGGGGCGTCTGCATCACCGACGCAACGGTCGGGCGGGGGCACTTGATCTATACCCTCGCTCTTGGAGGCGCTGTCTGACCCTATCGGCCATCTGTCGCCCAACTACCCTCCCCCACTCTTGGCCAGCCGCCATGCTCTCTTGCGTGACGACCGGCATCATCTCTATGGTGCGTTGCCCAAGGGGCGTCTTATAGAATGCGATGAGTCCGCGGATCTCGGCTTGGGTGAAGTGGCGCTCGTAAATGGGGCCGACCAGTGCGACCATATCGATCCGACCAAGCTCCGTCCGCATCTCCTCGAACAGCTCGTTCATTGTCCTTGCCGGAACGTTGGGATAGGCTCGGTCGAAGACCGGCCGAAGGTTCACCAGCATTTGTTCTCCCACCTGCGCCCCGAGCTCCGCGGCTCCCGTGATCTCAATCAATTCGCGGACATCTTCTTGCAGCGTTGAGCCGGCTTGAACGACGGGCTGCGCTCTCGTGGGCAGGCTCGCCAGAACGAACAAAACGGCAAGCAGAGCACTCTTTTTCATACGACTGGGCGAGGCGAATCTTCCCTCGAGCGGAATGTCCATGGGAAAAGGATGAGGCTTCGGTATCGACGGCGCAACATAGCGTTGGTGCAACGACCACAGAAGCGCGCCGCGCACATTTTTTCTGCCGGGATCGCCCGTCCTTTGTTGCTACGAAACGAAATCGCCGGACCGAGGAGTCCTCACCCAAACGCCACGCCGGTGATGCGGCTCACCTCCTCCAGATCGCGGACGACGGCGGGCAGGACGGGGATGCCGGAGGCGGCGCGGTCGGCTTCGGCGGCGCGTTCGGGGTCGCCGGGGATCAGCGGGCCGTCGGTGCCGGGAGCCGGACGGGTGGCGCGGAAGGTGCGGATGTAGTCGTCCATCTGCCGCTTGAATTCGTCCGGGTCGATGAACCCTCCGATGTCGAGTGCGCCGAAGCAGTGGCCGATGCCCTTGCCCACGCTCCGCGCCGGAATCTCCTGCCGCAGCGCAAACGGCGGCGCGTACGGCCCCCAGTTGGCCCCGGAGAGCACGGCGGAGAGCACGTCCACCATCACCGAGAGCCCGTAGCCCTTGTGCCCGCCGTGCTCGCGGTCGGAGCCGAGCGGCAGCAGCGCCCCGCCGTCCACCATCCCCTTCGGATCGGTCGTCATCGCGCCGGAGCGGTCGATGGCCCAGCCCTCCGGAATCGGCTCGCCCTTGCGGGCGGCGATCTCGATCTTGCCGTAGGCGACGGCGCTGGTGGCGAGGTCGACCACGACAGGCGGCTCTTCCAGCCCCGGAAAGGCGGTCGCAATCGGGTTGGTGCCGAGCATCCGCTCGCCGCCCCAGAGCGGCGCGACGAGTTTGGTGGAGGTGGTCATCGAAAAGCCGATGAGGTCGCGCTTGAGCGCCTCCAGCGCGTAGTAGCCCGCGATGCCGTAGTGGTTGGTGTTGCAGACGCTCACCCAGCCCGAGCCGACCGCCTCGGCCTTGTCCATCGCCAGCCGGTTGGCCCACGGGCCGACGACGAGGCCGAGGCCGTTGTCGCCGTCGACGGTGGCGGTGCCGGGGCGCTCGCGCACGACGGTGATGTTCGGCGTCGGGTTGATGCGGCCGAGCGTGAGCATGTCCACATACGTCTTCAGCCGCGCCACGCCGTGCGAGTCGATGCCGCGCAGGTCGGCGGCTTGGAGCACGTCGGCGGCCTGCACCGCGTCGGCTTCGGGAACGCCGAAGGACACGAAGACGCGGCGGGCGAAGTCGTGGAGGTGCGCCGGAGCGAAGTAGGTGAGATCGTCGTCGTTCATCGGAGAGAAGGCGCGGTAGCGATCAAGTAGAGCGAGGTAGAGACGCCCCGCTGGGGCGTCTGTACGGCAAGCCGAGCGCACGCCTCGGCCCGTACGAAAAGATCGATCAGTCCGCCATCGCGTCGACGATGCGGTCGGCGATGGCGAGCGAGGCCGTGGCCGCGGGCGACGGCGCGTTCAGCACGTGCAGCACCCGTCCGCGCCGCACGAGCGCAAAGTCGTCCACCAGTCCGCCGTCAGGGCGCACCGCCTGCGCCCGCACGCCCGCCGGAGCCGCCACGAGGTGCTCCGCCCGAATCTCGGGCACGAGCACCTGCAACGCCTTCACGAACGCCGCCTTGCTGATGCTCCGCCGCATCTCGCCGAGGCCCGCCTTCAGGTGCTTCTTGGCGAGGCGGCGGAAGCCGACGTAGCCGAGCGTCTCGAGCAGGTCTCGGACGTTCACGGTCGAGCGCGTGTAGCCCTCGCGGGCGAAGGCCAGCACCGCGTTCGGCCCGCACTCCACGCCCCCGCCGACCATCCGGGTGAAGTGGACGCCAAGGAACGGGAAGTTGGGGTCGGGGACGGGGTAGATGAGGTTCCGGCAGAGGTGTTCGGCCTCGGGGCGGAGTTCGTAGTACTCGCCGCGAAACGGCACGATCTGCATCTCCGGGTCGGCCCCGGAGCGCCGCGCCACGCGGTCGGACTGCAGGCCCGCGCACGCCACCGCCTGCGTCGCCTCCACCGCGCCCCGCGCCGTCTCCACGACCACGCCGCCGCCCTGCTCCATCGCCCGGATCGCCTCCGCGCCCGTCACGACCTCCCCGCCCTGCTCGGCCACGAGTTCGGCCAACCGACGCACCACCGCCTTGTAGTCCACGATCCCCGCCTCCGGCACATGCAGCGCAGCAACACCAGAGGCATGGGGTTCGATCTCGGCGAGGCGCTCCCGCCCGATCCGTTCCAGCGCGACGCCGTTGGCGCGCCCGCGCTCCTCGATCCGCGCCAGCGCTGGAAGCTCCGATTCCTTCGTGGCCACGATCACCTTGCCGCACACGTCGAACGGAATCGCCTCGGCCTCGCAGAACGCTTGCATCGCCGCCTTCCCGGCACGGCAGGTGGTGGCCTTGAGCGAACCGGGCTTGTAGTAGATGCCGGTGTGGAGCACGCCCGAGTTGTGGCCGGTCTGGTGCTGCCCCACGGCGTCTTCTTTGTCGAGGACGACCACGCGGCGGCCCTGCTGGCCAAGACGGTAGGCGGTGGCAAGGCCTACAATGCCGCCGCCAATCACGGCGACGTCGGCGCGAAAATCGGGCATAACGAATATCAGACGTTGTAGAGACGCCCCGATGGGGCGTCTCTACGGTCGTTGGGGACGAATCACCGCAAAAACGCCTCGGTCAGGCCGCCGTCCACCGACAGGATCTGCCCCGTGGTTTTGGACAGCCGATCCGACAGCAGCAGGTAGATGGCCTCGGCCTGATCCGCCGGGGTGATGGGCCGCTTCGTGAGCGTCCGCTCGGCGTAGAACTGGGCGAGGCGGCTGCGGAGCGTATCGTCGTCCTCGGCCTCGTCGAAGCCAAGGTTGTACTTCGCCAGCGACGCCATCACCCGGTCGCGAGGGAACATCGACGAGCCTTCCACGACCGTTGCCGGGGCCACGCCGTTCACCCGCACGAGCGGGGCCAGTTCGACCGCCAACTCGCGCACGAGGTGGTTGGCGGCGGCCTTGGACGTGTCGTAGGCGAGGCTGCCCTTCTTGGCGACGGCGGCGTTGACGCTCGTGGTGAGCACCAGCGACTCGCCCGGCAGGCCCTGTGCCCGCCAAATCCGCGCGGCCTCGTCGGCGAGGACGTAGCCGCCCGTCACGTTCACCGCGAACGTCTTGGCCCACGCCTCGTCGGCGGTGCGGCCCGACGTGTCGGGCGAGACGTACAGCCCGGCGGTCATCGCCACGGCGTCGAGGCCGCCGTAGGCGAGCACGACCTGGTCGAGCGCCGCCTTCACGCTGGCGCGGTCCGTCACGTCGCAGCCCAGGCCGACGACCGGCCCGGCTCCGGAGATGCCGGTTCCCGCCACGCCGATGCCCATCCCGACGCGCTGCATCGCCGCCTCCGCCGTGGCCGAGGCCGACGCCGCGTGCAGGTCGAGCGCCGCCACCGTCGCGCCTTCTTTGAGGAGACGATCCACCAGCACCCGTCCGATGCCGCTGCCCGCGCCGACGACGGCCACGATCCGCCGCGACATCTCCTGCTCCGGCGGCATCCGCTTGAGCTTGGCTTCTTCGAGCAGCCAGTACTCGATGTCGAACGCCTCCTGCCGGTCGATGGGCGCGTACGTCGACACCGCCTCGGCCCCGCGCATCACCCCGATGGCGGCGCGGTAGAACTCGGCGGTGGTGCGGCTCTCGGACTTCGTCTTGCCCCAGCCGATCTCCCCAACGCCCGGAATCACGACCACCGTGGGCGTCTCGCCGCGCATCGCCGGGCTGTCGGGGTGCTTGTGGAGCTGGTAGTAGGCGGCGTATTCCAGCTTATACAGCGCCAGTTTCCGCTCAAACTCGGCCTTCAGCGCATCGAGACCGTCGCCGGGCGTCCAGTCGCAGAACAGCGGCTTGACCTTGGTGCGGAGGAAGTGGTCGGGGCACGAGGTGCCGAGGCCCGCGAGCCGTTTGGCGTCCTTGGACGCGGCGAAGAAACGGGTCGGCTCGTCGGCGTGGACGGTGCCGATCATCCGTTTGTCTTGCCCGAGCTTCCCGCGCATCCACGGGAGTAGATCGGCCAACAGCGCGTCGCGGTCGGCGTCGGAGAGGTCGTCCACCACGCGCCCGCCAAAGGCGTCGTCGCCGAGGTCGTGCTTCGCCAAGAAGTCCGCCGCCATTCCGATGAGGCGGAGCGAGAGGTCGTAGCATTCCTTGTCGTCGTCGGCCCAGTTGATCAGCCCGTGGCCGCCGAGGATCGCGCCCTTAGCGTTGGGATGCTCGCGGCAGATCTCCTGAAGCACCAGGCCAAGCTCAAAACCGGGGCGCTGCCAGTCCGTCCAGATCACCTCGTCGCCGTAGATCTCTTGGCAGAGGCGCGCGCCGTCCTTGGCAGTGGCGAGGGCGATGACCGGAATCGGGTGGGTGTGATCGACGTGCTGGTACGGCACGAACCCGTGCAGCGGCGTGTCGATGGACGGGGCGCGGGGGTTGAGGTTGAACGTGCACTGGGCGAACAGGCCCACCATCGCATCCTCGGCGGCGGTTTTGGGGCCGCGCTCTGGGTAGCGGGCGTACACGTCTTGGAGGCCGACGAGCTTGTCTTGGTACAGCGACGAGAACAGGCCGCGGTCGGCGGTGCGGAGGTCGCCGCCGGAGCCTTTCACCCACAGCACCTCGACGGTATCGCCGGTGAGCGGGTCGGTCTCGCGGAGTTTGGACGACGTGTTGCCGCCGCCGGTGTTGGTGATACGGGGATCGGCCCCGAGCAGTCGGGAGCGGTAGACGAGGCGGCCAAGGCCGTCGAGCGTGTCGGCGTGGGCATCGTCCCATTGGGACGTGAACGGCGCGAAATCGGGAAACATCGGGTGTGGGGATGTGCAGTTGGGGCCGTTCGCGAACGCCCCCAACAGGGTCATGGATCAAATGTGGTGAGTTCCGACGAGGCACGGGCCACGTCGCGGATCGAAGCGCCCGCCGGGAGGTCGCCGAGGGCGCGGGCTTGCACGAGCAGGTTGCCGAGGGCCGTCGCCTCCACCGGCCCGGCCACCACGGGCACGCCGCAGGCCGTGGCGATCCATTGGCAGACGAGCGCATTGCGCGTTCCGCCGCCCACGATGTGCAGCACCTCCGGGCGGACGCCGGTGAGCGCGACAAGGGTGCCGAAATGACGGGCCACCGCCGCGGCGAGGCTGCGAAGCAGGCAACGGGCGACGTCGGCAGAGGCAAGATCTTCCACCCTGACAGGGTCGCTGCCCCTGTTAGGGTGTTCTGCCAGCAACGCGGCCAAGCGCGGCAGCACCGGGCCGGGCGTGGCCAGCGACGGATGGTCGAGGTCGACCAAGACGTCAAACGTCGAAGCCTCGGCGGCGGTCAGCAGCGCGTCGTAGCCGTCGAACCGCCCGTCGGCCTTCCAGCCGCGCACGGCCTCTTCGAGCAGAAACAGCCCCGACGTGTTCTTGAGGAAGCGGATCGTCCCGTCGAGTCCGGCCTCGTGGGTAAAACTCGCCTCGCAGGCCGCGTCGGTGAGCATCGGTTCGGTGCGCTCCGTCCCGATCAGCCCCCACGTTCCAAGGCTCAGGTACCCCCAATGGGTGGACGGGGCGGCGGGGATAGCCGCCACCGCCGCGCCGGTGTCGTGGCTGCACGTCGCCACGACGGCCACGCCCTCCGGCGTCGCTCCGGTCACCGTGCCCGGCGCGACAAGGCGCGGCCAGCCGGTCGTCTCCAGCCCGACGCCCTCGATCACCGCCTGCGACCATGCCTTCGTGCGCACATCCAGCGCCCCCGACGTGCTCGCCATCGTGACCTCCGCCACCGCCTCGCCGCCGAGCCGATGGTTCAGGTAGTCGGCGATGAACAGCCGCGAGGCCGTGCGGACGCGTTCGTCCGGCGGGTCGGCCATCACCTGATACACCGTGTTGAACGGCAAAAACTGGATACCGGCCTGTTCGTACTGCGCCCGGCGCGGCATCGCCTCAAACGACGCCTCCATCTGCCCGTCGTGGCGGGCATCGCGGTAGGCAAACGGCGCGCGCAGCGGCGTGCCGTCGCCGCCGAGCGGCACGTAGTCCACGCCCCACGCGTCCACCGACACGCTGCGCAGATCGGGAGCGGCCGCCAGCGCCGCGCGCAGCCCCTCGCGGCATTCCGCTTCGAGCCGGTCGATGTCCCACACCAGATGCCCGCCGTCGGTGCGCACCAGCGGCGTCTCGAAGCGATGCAGCTCCGTCATCGCCATCCGCCCATCGGCAAGGGTGCCCAGCACCGCCCGCCCGGACGATGCCCCAAGATCAAGGGCGAGATACGACGGCATTTTTGTGGGATGAACGATGTAGAGACGGCCCGGCAGAGGCAGAAACGGCGCGAGACGATGAATGAACGTCGTAGAGACGGTTCATTGGGCCGTCTCTACGGGTCGTGGTTCGTCACAACGCCTGCGGCGGAACGTATCCGCCGGTGGTTTCCCGTTCGGCGGCCACGCGGGCGCGGTAGCCCGACGCCCGGAACGCCGCCACCGGATCAATCGCCCCGCCCAGCCGCAGCCGCGCCTCGGCCACCAGCGGCTGCACGTCGGTGCGGAAAGCCGTTTGCAGCGCCCGCTCCGCCATCAGCACGTCGTTGGCCTCCTGCGCCGCCTGCAACCCGGCCCGGTCCACCAAAAGCGCCTGCGCGTAGGCCGTTTGGAGCGCATCCACGGTTTGCAGCAGGTCTTCGATGGGGTCTTTGAGGTTGTGGCTCTGGTCGATCATGTAGGCCGGCTTGAAGCCGGGCACCCGCTCCACCGCCGCTTCGACGAGTTCGTTGAAGACGAGGAAGAGCCGGTACGGACGAATCGAGCCGGTGGTCAGGTCGTCGTCGCCGTAGCTGCTGTCGTTGAAGTGGAAGCCGCCGAGCCGTCCTGCCCCGATGAGCCGCGCCACGACCAGCTCGATGTTGGTGTTGGGCAGGTGGTGCCCCAAATCCACGAGACACGACGCCTGGTCGCCAAGGCTGGTCGCCAAGAGGTACGACGAGCCCCAATCCTGCACGACGGTCGAGTAGAAGGCGGGTTCGTAGGGTTTGTGCTCGGTAAAGATCTGCCAGTCGTCGGGAAGGGCATCGTAAACGACACGGAGGCCGTCGAGGACACGCTCGAACCCCTTGCGCAGCGGCTGCTGGCCGGGGAAGCTCGTGCCGTCGGCGAGCCAGACGGTGATCGCCTTCGAGCCGAGCGTCTTCCCAACCTCCACGACGTGCAGGTTGTGCTCGATGGCCTGCTGCCGAACGCCCGGGTCGGCGTTGGAGAACGAGCCGAACTTGTAGGAATGCGCCTGCGCCGACTGGTCTTGGAAGGTGTTGGAGTTGACGGCGTCGAAGCCGAGGCCGAGCGCGGCGGCGTGGTCGCGAAGAGCCGCCGGGTCGCGGGGTTCGTCCCACGGAATGTGAAGCGAGACGCGTGGCGTGGCGCGGGTGAGGGAATGGATGACGGCGATGTCGTCCATCTTTTCGAACACGTCGCGGGGTTCGCCCGTGCCGGGGAAGCGCCCGAAGCGGGTGCCGCCGGTACCGAGCGCCCACGACGGCACGGCCACTTGGAAAGCCGCGAGCGCGTCCACGACTGCGTTGGCATCTACACCTCGGCGGGCGAGGCGGTCGGCGGTGGCGTCGAAATCGGCGCGGTGAGCGGCCTCCGCCGCCCCCTCGTTGCTCGAAACGGTAGCGGCGGCGATGGCCGCATTGGCCGCCGTGATGGCAGCAGTGGCGGCGGTGAGGGCAGCGTTCATAGCAGAAAGGACGCAGGAGAGAAGACGCCGGAAGGGGTTTCAGAATAGAAACAGGCCTTGCACACCGGGCACCTCCCTAATATCTTGAACGAAGCACCGTATTTGAAACTCTGTTTTTTATGTGAAACAACTTAAAGAATCAACCCGGATTCCCCCGCTACGGTCGTCTCCGGTGCCTTCTCGCCTTTCTACCTCCTGCCTTATGGACCGCCGCTCTTTCGTCCGTACCGCCAGCGCTGCCTCTGCGGCGGTGGCCTTGTCGCCCGCCGACCTCATCTTTCCCGGCACCGACTCGCTGAGCGCGGTTTCCGATGCTCAGATCCGCGCCACCGCTCGCCGCTTGGCGCAAGAGGCTCCGGTACGCGCGGAGGTTCGCACCGAACGCGGCGGCCCGCGCCTGTTCGTCAACGGCGCGGAGAAGGTGCCGTTCTGGGGACTGAGCATCTCGCTGCTCGACACCGTCGCGAACTACAACGGCATGGGCATGGAGCTGCTCCAGCCGCAAATGGGCATGATGAGCGCGTGGACGGGGCCGGGCCAGTACGACTTCCGCAACTTGGAGCGCTACCTCCTCCAGGTCGCCACCCTCGCGCCCAACGCCTACTTCTTCCCCCGCGTCCAGCTGCTCACGCCCATCTGGTGGAAGGAGGCGCACCCGGACGAGACGATGAAGTTCGGCTGGGACGTGGCCGAGCACAACTGGGACGGCTGGCGGCGGCGGCCCAACGCCAACCCGCTGCGCGAGGGTTTCCACCAGTTCACCAACTTCTACGGCGAGGCGTGGGAGGCGTCGTGGGCGTCGGAAGTGTGGCGGCGCGACACCGGAAACATGCTGCAAGCGCTCGTCCGCTTCATCGACCAAAGCCCGCTGGCGTCCCGGATGATGGGCTACTTCTTCGTCCACGGCAACACCGAAGAGTGGAACGTGGGGGGCGACAACTGGATGCCGGGCTACGAAGCGCCGATGCAGCGCGAGGCCGGGCCGGTGCCTTCGCCCATCGAACGCCTCGACAATTCCTACGGCCTGCTGCGCAACCCCGCCAAGGAAGCCGCCACCATCCACTTCTACCGCCGCTTCCACGAGGTCCGCGCCGAAACCATCGCCCACCTCGCCAAGGCGGTCAAAGAGGCGTCGAGCCGCCCGGTCGTCACCGGCACGTTCTTCGGCTACCTGATGGAGACGCCCCGGATGCAGGAGAGCGCCCACCTCGCGCCGCAGGCCGTGCTCGACAGCCCGCACGTGGACGTGATCGCCTGCCCGTACACGTACACCGCCACCAACGACCCGGCGCGGCAACGCTGGGAGTCCGACATCTTCGACGGCGCGAAGCAGTGGCTCGGGCGGGCACGCGGCGTCGGCGGCGACGGCGGCTTCCGCTCGATGCTCGAATCCTACCGGCGGCGCGGCAAGCTCTACATCTCCGAGATCGACCCCGGCTCGTACCGCCACCAAGCCCGCATCTGGAAGGAGATCGGCGGCTCCGGCTCGATGACCCGCGAGGGCACGGTGAACATCCTCCGCCGCGACCTCGGCAACGTCCTTGCCACCAACACCGGCGGCTGGCTCTACGACTTCGGCCCCACGAACTTCGCCGAGTACGGCCTGAACGAACCCGTCACGCCCGGCGGCTGGTACGGCGGCGCGGAAACCATCGAGGCCGTCGGGAAGGTGCTGCGCCTGATGCAAGGGCGGTTCCAGCAGGACGTGTCGCCGATTGCCGAGATCGCCATCGCGGGCGACCCGGCGGGCTTCTTCGTCACCCAACACTGGCTCCGCGAGCGCCCGTGGACGGGCCAAGGCATCCGCTACACCGACTTCTTCAACCACTGGTTCTTCAACGCGCAGGCCCGCCCGGTCAACCGCATCGGTGCCCCGCACGACCTGCTCTACCTCGACGATCTCACGGCGGAAGACCTGCGCAAGTACAAGCTTGTGCTCGTGCCCAACGCGTTCCTGCGCACCACCGAGCAGGTGGACGCGCTCCGCGCCAAACTCAGCGGCTCCGGGGCCACGGTGGTGTGGTACTACGCCCCCGGCTTCGTCACCCCCGACGGCTTCGACCGCGAGCAGATGACGCGGCTCACCGGCTTCCGCTACCACGAGATCGGCGACCCCGGCCCGATGCTCATCGCCTCGAACGTGCCGGGCGTGGGCGAGCGCTCGTTCGGCATCGAAAGCCCCAACTACTACTCGCCGCGGTTCTCGGTCGAACCCGAAGACGGCGTGGAAGCCCTTGGGCATTGGACGTGGGCAGACGCTCCCCGCGCGGGACAAACCCGCACGGCGCTGGCCAAACGGCAAATGGACGGCTGGACGAGCGTGTTCTGCGGGTCGCCGCCGCTGCCCGTCGAGATCCTGCGCAAGCTCGCCGAAGACGCGGGCGTCCGCCTCTGGACCGACCGACCGGCCATCGTCAACGGCAGCCACTCGGGGGCCATGGTGGTCTGCACCGACCCCGGCGACGAGCAGCGCCACTCGACCGCCCCGGCTCCCGAAACGCCGCCCGTCTACGGCCCGCTCACCGTCACGCTGCCCCAGCCGATGCGCTCGGAAGACGGCGGCCCCGCCCAGACGACGCACCGGCTGAACGTGGCCTTTGGCGACGTGCGGCTGTTCGTGCCGTAACCCAGACGAGCACCCTGTCAGGGTCTTGACCCTGACAGGGTGTCCTTCTTAAAACAGACCTCGTGCCCCTTGAAAAGAGCCTCCAGCCTCTTTAACCTGGCAGAAGGTCTCTTTGGAAAGGCCTTCGGTGTCTAAAAAACGACACCAAGCCTCTTTGGAAAGGCTTTCGGTGCCTAAAAAACAACGCCAAGCCTCTTGGATACGGCTCCCCGTGTCTAAAAAACGACACCAGGCCTCTTGGATACGACTCCGGGCCTTCTTTCCGTCACCACACGCCCGCCTTTCTCGATGAACCGCCGCACCTTCGTTCAGCGTACCGGCGCGGCAAGCGCCGCCCTCGCCCTCGCCCCCGCCGACCTCCTCTTCCCCGGCTCCGACGCCGTGGCGTCGGTCTCCGACGACGACGTGCGCGCCCTGCTCGACCGGCTGCGCGCCGAAGCGCCGTGCCGTTCGGAGGTTCGGATGGAGCGCGGCGGCCCGCGCCTGTTCGTCAACGGCGCGGAGAAGGTGCCGTTCTGGGGGCTGAGCACGGCGCTGCTCACCGGCCCGCTCGCCAACTTCCAGCAGATGGGCATCCGGCTCATCCAGCCCAACCTCGGCATGGCCGAGTCGTGGACGGGGCCGGGGCAGTACGACTTCCGCGCCCTCGAAACGTACATGGCGCGGCTGCTGGTGCTCGACCCCGACGCCTACCTCTTTCCCCGGATGCACCTGTACACCCCCATCTGGTGGAAGGACGCGCACCCCGACGAGATCGGCGTGCTGGGCATGAGCGGCGTCGGGCCGGCGTGGGACATTATGAAGCGCGAGGGCTTCCCGCCCGGCGAGGGCAACAAGCGCTTCGCCCCGATGATCGATGCCCGCGAAGCCTCGTACGCCTCCGACCTCTGGCGGAACGACACGGCGGCCATGCTCCGCGCCTTCGTCGCGTTCATCGAGCAAAGCCCGCTGGCGGCGCGGATGATGGGCTACTTCCCCGTGCACGGCAACACCGAAGAGTGGAACATCTGGGGCGACGATTTCATGCCCGATTACAGCGCCCCGATGGAGCGCGTGGCCGGGCCGATCCCGCCCGTGCGCGAGCGGATGCACAGCGCCTACGGCCTCCTGCGCGACCCGGCCAAGGAGGCGCACGTCGTCGAGTTCTACCGCCGCTTCCACGCCGTCCGCGCCGAAACCGCCGCGTCTCTGGCGGCCACGGTGAAGGCCGCGATGCACCGCCGGGTGATCGTCGGCACGTTCTTCGGCTACCTGATGGAGACGCCGCGCATCCAAGAAAGCGGCCACCTGGTGCCCGATGCCGTCCTCAACAGCCCGGACATCGACGTGGTGGCCTGCCCGTACACCTACATCTCCACCAACGACCCGAACGTCCACCGGATGGAGAGCGACCTGTACGACGGCGCGGGCACCTGGCTCGGGCGCGGACGCGGCGTCGGCGGCGACGGTGCGTTTCGGTCGGCGGTGGAATCGTACCAGCGGCGCGGCAAGCTCTACATCTCCGAGATCGACCCCAGCACCTACCTCGACGCCACCCACCGCTGGCGCATCATCGGCGGGTCTGGGCACGAGACGAAGGAAGGCACCGTGCAGATTCTCCGGCGCGACCTCGGCAACGTGATGGCGGCGGGCGTGGGCGGCTGGTTCTACGACTTCGGCCCCCTCCACGACGTCCCCGGCGGCTGGTACGGAAGCCCCGAGATCATCGACGCGTGCCGCCCGATCGTCGCACTGATGGAACGCCGGCTGAGCCACGACATCGGCTCCATCGCCCAAATCGCCATCGCAGGCGACGTCGAGTCGTACTTCGTCACCCAACACTGGCAGGACGCCCGCCCGTGGCCGGGGCAAGGCATCCGCTACACCGACTTCTTCAACCACTGGTTCTTGAATGTGCAGGCCCGCACCGTCAACCGCATCGGTGCCCCGCACGACCTGCTCTACCGCACCGACCTGCGCGCCGAGGACTTCCGCCGCTATCGCCTCGTGCTCGTGCCCAACACCTATTTGCTGCGCCCCGACGAGGTGGATGCGCTGCACGAGCGGCTGCGCGGTTCGGGGTGCACGGTCGTGTGGTACTACGCTCCCGGCCTGCTGCGCCCCGACGGCGTAGACCTTGCGCAGATGGAGCGTCTCACCGGTTTCCGGTTCGAAGAGCTGGACGCCCCCGGCGCGCTGACCATCGACGCGCTCGAACCCGACGGCCAGAAAAAGCCGTTTGGCATCCGAAGCCCGCTGCTGTACTCGCCCCGGTTTGCCGTCCAACCCGAAGGCAACGTCGAGACGCTCGGCTACTGGACCGGCGGCGAGCAGATCGCGTTTGCCCGCCGCGCCATGGACGGCTGGACGAGCGTGTATGTGGGCACCGCGCCGCTTCCCGCCGACGTGCTGCGCCGCTTGGCCGCCGCCGCCGGCGCGGCTGTCTGGACCAACCGCCCCGCCGTGGTGACCGCCTCCAAGGCCGGGGCGATGGTCGTCTGCACCGACCCCGGCACCGAGCAGCGCGACTCGACCGCCCCAGCTCCCGAAACGCCGCCCGTCTACGGCCCGCTCGTCGTCGCATTCCCCGAGGCGCTTCGCGAAGACGGCACCGGCCCAGCCCAGACGTCTCATACGCTCAACGTCACGTTCGGAGACGTGCGCCTGTTCGTGCCGTGAACGTGCAGCGACACCCTGTCAGGGTCAAGACTCTGACAGGGTGCTACGCCACAACAGCCCACCGGAAATCACCCGAAGCCTGCCGGAAACGACACGTAGGCCGCGAGAAACCGTCCGACGGCGGCCAGAAACGACGTGACGGCTGACGGATGTGAGGTGCAGGCCCCCAGAAATCATCCGGAGGCGACCAGAAACCGTCCGACGGCGACCAGACACGGGGTGCGGTCTGCCAGAAATCGTCCGGGGCCTGCCAGACATCCGGTGCAGGCAGCCAGAAATCGTCCGACGGATCGTTACCATTGCCCCGGCGCATCGGCCAGACGGGGACGCCATCCGGGGGTAGTAGAGACGTCCCATTGGGACGTCTCTACGGCGCGTCACCGCACCACGACGGCGTGGCTGGTCATCCGTCCATCTGTCGTCACCCGTACCACATACGACCCCGACGACAACGACGGCAACGACGCCTCCACCGTGCCCAAAACCAATCCGTCGTACACCCTCGCTACCGAACGGCCCAGCACGTCGAACACCTCCGCCCGCACCACGCCCGATCCCTCGATTCGAAGCTTCGGCGTGCGAGAACCGTTGCCGAGGATCGTCACGAGCATCTGCCCGTCCGTGCCGATCTCGATGGTCACCGCGTCGGAGTGATGCACCGTGCCGTCGGTATCGGTCTGACGAAGACGGAACGTGTGCGTCCCCGCCGTCAGGTTCGCCACGTCGTAGGCGTAGTCGGTGCGCTCGGTCGTGGTGCCCTGCCCTGCGATGAGCGCGGAGGCATCCGTCCATGCGTCGCCGGTTTGGCGTTCGACGACGAAGCCGGTGTTGTTCGTCTCGCTCGCCGTCGTCCACGACAGATGCGCCGTGCGCCCCGATGCGGTGCCTGCGAAGGACACGAGTTCCACCGGCAGCACCTCCGAGCCGGTGTAGTAGGTAAACTGTCCTGCAGGCGTGTCGTCCCCCGCGACGGTGAAGTCGCCGCCGATGTAGAGTGCGGGCACGGCGGCTTGGGCCGCACGGGCAACGGGGGCGTCGCTGCAGCCCCGGACGGCACCCGGAGCAGGCTCGGCGGTGCCAAGGGCGAGAGCGCGGACGGTGTTATGGACGCCGGATCCAAGAGCGCTCCACGCGTTCCCGTCCCACTTGGCGATGCGATTCGCCCCGGCGGTGCCTCCAAAGTTTATGAACTGGCCACCGACGTACACGTCGCTACCGCTCACCGCCAGCGCATGCACGCTGCTATTGGCTCCTGTGCCGAGGGCACTCCACGCGCTCCCGTTCCACTTGGCCACATAGTCCGCCTCAGCGATGCCCCCGATATCCGTGAACCGGCCGCCGACGTACACGTCGCTACCGCTCACCGCAATCGCATACGCGATGTTATTCGCCCCTGTGCCGAGGGCGCTCCACGCGCTCCCGTTCCACTTGGCAATGCGGTCTGCCGCTGCGATGCCTCCAACGTCCGTGAAAGCGCCGCCGACGTACACGTCGCTACCGCTCACCGCCAGCGCATACACGGCGTTATTGGCTCCTGTGCCGAGGGCACTCCACGCGCTCCCGTTCCACTTGGCCACATAGTCCGCCTCAGCGATGCCCCCGATATCCGTGAACCGGCCGCCGACGTACACGTCGCTACCGCTCACCGCAATCGCATACGCGATGTTGCCGGCTCCGATGCCGAGGGCGCTCCACGAGGACGAGACCGTGTTCCACTTGGCGATATAGTCCGCCGTGATGATGCCTCCAATGTTCGTAAAGTTGCCCCCGACGTACACGTCGCTACCGCTCACCGCGAGCGCATTCACAGCGCCATTGGCCCCTGTGTCGAGGGCACTCCACGCGCTCCCGTTCCACTTGGCCACATAGTCCGCCGCCGCGACGCCTCCAAGGTCCCAAAACTGGCCGCCGACGTACACATCACTCCCCACCACCGCAATCGCATACACGGTGCTGGTCACCCCATTGTAGACGAAGTTCGCATAGCCACCGGCCTGCGGCGAGGAGGAGGCGCTCGGCACGAACCGAGGCCCGCCGTCCGCGCCGTACGTCATCTCAAACCCCGACGCGTTGAAGCTTCCCGACACCCCGCCACGAAGCGACCCGTCCGGGTTTAGCACCGTCTCCAACGAAGGCGTGCCGGGCGACGACGGCTGCGGGGCGGGGGTCACCGCGTCGAGGTGCGCACGAACCAACTCGCCCATCGGAGCCGGCAAGCTCAGCCGCTGCACCGCCGGGGCGGAATGCACCGACCGTGCTGGGGCGACCGTGGCCGCCACCGTGACGGCAAGCGTGAGTGCGGCCAGCAGCGCCAGGCGCAGGCCAGAGGCGCGTTGCAGGCCAGAGCGGGCGAGGGATCGGAAGCGGTTGGGGGCGATCGAAGCTGTTAGCATATGCCAGCGGGGAGTAATTGGGCGGCTCGAAGGTGCAAGCAGTGTACGAAAAGCCAACGATTGGTCGTACGAGAGCGTCCAAAAGAGGCCTCGTGCCGTGCCTCGCAGCGCGTTGCGCATGCCTCTCTGGAAGACACCTCTGCCCTCGCCCTGTCGGTACGCCCCCACCCGCCCGACCACACAGCGGCCAGGCTGGGGCGTTAAAAGGCGCCCTGTCAGGGTCTTGGACCCTGACGGGGTGAACCCAGCCCCGAACGGTCAGTGGCCTTGCGGCTCCGGGGTGAAGTCGGTGGTGCGGCCCTCGAAGAGGTCGCGTCCGGCCACGAGCGCCCGCATCTTGCCGTCGGCGATGTTGCGCTTGAGCATCCAGAAGCCGCAGTCGGGGTGGGCGTAGGCAATGCGTTCGGCCCCGATGTACCGCGCCGCCGTTTCCAGCCGCCGCGCCACGGTCTCGGCGCTCTCGATGACGGTCGATTTGACGTCGATCACGCCCACGCCGATGCCGATTTCGGGGCGAAGGTCGGTGAACCGCGCCAGTTCGTCGTAGCCTCGGAAGGCGAACTCCAGCACCATGTGGTCGGTGTGGAGGGCGTTCATGTAGCCGAGCAGCGCCTCCCACGTGCCCGTTTGGATGGACTGGCCGCCGTAGTTGCCGAAGCAGAGGTGGACGGCGGGCGTGCCGGGCACGGCGTCGAGCAGGATGTTCATCGCCGAGGCGGCCCACTCGGCCTCTTCGGGCGAGCCGGGCAGGTTGGCCTCGTCGAACTGAAGCACCTCGGCGTCGATGAGGCGGATCTGATCCACCATCGTCTCGGCCAGCGCGTGCGCGAGCGCGCCCCGGTCGCCGTAGTGGTGGTCGAGCAGCGTCTTCGAGAGCATGTGCGGCCCCGTGACGGTGAACTTGAGCGGGTGGCGCGTCAGGCTGCGCACGCGCTTGTAGTCGGACACGAGGTCGAGCGTGCCTGGCCCAATCGCGCCTTCGACGACGGCGGCGGGCACGACGCGGAAGCCCATCCCGCGCTGCTGCTCGAACGCGGCGACGTCGGCGCGGCCCACGGTGCTGCGGACGTTGTCGAGCGGGCGGACGAAGTACTCGATCATCCCGTTCGTCTCCGGGTGGTTGAGATCGAAGCGGTACAGCTCGCCGTCGGCGATGAGGTCGAGGCCCGCCAGTTCTTGCGTTTTGAGAACGACGGCGGTGGCGTCGGTGAGGGCCTGCTTGGACGGAAGGGCGTTGAGCCAATCCATCACGGGGTACGAGCCAACGACGGTGGTCTTGATCTGCGACATGCAGTGGTGTAGGGTAAATGGTGTATTGTGTATGGCTTAGGGTGCACGTTGCGAAATCACGCTCATACATCCGAAACCATACACAACATCACGTTTCAACGTGCGCTTCGAGGAACGAGCGGAAGGTTTTCTGGAAGGTGTTGGCGAGCGTATCGCCGGGGGCCACGAGCACGCCCCAGCCGCCGCGCCCGGGCGCAACGGGCACTTCCTTGGGGATTTGCCGCTCGCACATGTAGCGGTCTTCTTCGAGCACCTGCGTGGAGAAGGCGAGTTGGTCGGCCAGCGGTGGCCCGTCGAACGTGCGCGGCTGCGCGACGGCCCAGAAGACGAGGCACGACGTGGGCGTGACGGGACTGGGCACATGGAAGAGCATCCGTTCGTCGCCGTCTTCGAACGTTTGCCGGATGGTGGTGAAGTTGGGCATGTAGCCCCGCTGGTGGCGGTGGTGGGCGCTTTGGAGCTTCGTCGGCGTAATGCCCGGTGCGCGCAGGGCCGGAAACGGCGCGTTCATCTCAAAGCCGCCGTCGGGCAGGCGCTGGATGTCGAGCGGCGGCAACACCGCGTCGGCAGCCGCTCCGAGCGTCTGGCCGTGGGCAAAGCTGAAGTGCGTCATGTCGAGGTAGTTCTCGATCTCGCGCCGGAAGCCGCACGCAAACGGCATCGGCGGCGGCACAAGCACGTCCCAGTCGTCGGCCCCGTCGAACGCCGGAAGGTCGGGCAGCGGCGCGGCCTCGTCGTCGGAAAGGCGCACCCAGATCAGTCCGTAGCGCTCTTGGACAGCGAACGTACGCAGCGCCGCGTGTTCGAGCAGCCGGGCGGGCGGGTCGGGCAGCGACGGCACGCCCACGCACGCGCCGTCTTCGCCAAACGCCCAGCCGTGGTACGGGCAGACCAGCCGGTCGTCGTGAACGCTGCCGCACGAGAGCGCCATCCCTTTGTGCGGGCACGCTTCGGGGGCCGCGAGCAGCCGCCCGTCGGGGAAACGCGCCAGCACGAGCGCCTCGCCGAGCAGCGTCGCGCCCGCCACGCCGCCTGGCGAAAGATCCACCGACCGCATCACCGGCTGCCACGTCTTGCGGAGCACCGCAAAGGGCGTCTCTTCGGTAATCGAAATCGCGTCGCTCATCCTTCCACCGGCATCGTTTCCTGCACGTCGGTGCGGTACACCCATGTGCCGTCCGGGACGTAGTGGAAGGCGAGGGCGCGGCGGTAGCGGGTATGGCTGCGGTTGGCGAACGAGCCGTGGATGGTCTGGCCGTCGAAGATGACGCCCGATCCGGCGGGCACGTCGAGGCGAAGCACCCGCTCGGGGTCGAGGCCTTCGATCTCGAACGAATACATCTTCTCCTTCCACTCGCGCCCGTCGCGGTCGCGCATCGTGTACTCAAACTCCCACGCGTCGTGCTCCGAGGCGTCCTCGGCCTTGTGGGTCGTGTACATGCCCTCGGTGTGCGAGCCGGGCACGACGCACAGCCCGCCGTTCTCGGCGTCGGTGTCGGACATGGCGCACCAGCACGCAATCAGCCGTCCGGTGTCGGTGGGCAGGTAGTGCAGGTCTTGGTGGAGGGCGATGCCTTGCCCGCCCGTAGCCGCCGTCTCTACCGCCGGCTTCTTTTCGAGGTACATCGACTGGACGACCAGCGGATCGGCCTCCAGCACCTGCTCCAGCACCTCGGCGATGCGCGGGTTGGTGGCGTAGCCGTGCCAGAGGTCGTCGTGCGTGTGGCGGCGCAGATCTTCGTTCCAGCCGTCGGGCTTCGACTGCTGCTCGTAGGCAACGAAGCGGTCGACTTCTTCCGGCGTGAACAGGCCGTGGACGACGAGGTAGCCGTCGCGGTGGTACTGGGCGAGTTGGTCAGGCGTAAGCATAGCAGTTGGAGATTGGGCTTGCAAGGACGCGTCCGAGGCGCTCTCCTACAAGCGTTCCGTTGTCAGGCCGCCGTCCACCATCACGACGGCTCCGGTGGAATACGGCAGGTCGCCGCGGGCGAGCACGGCCACGGCGCGGCCCACGTCGTCGGGGGTGCCCCAGCGCGGCTGGAGCATCAGCCCGTCGGCGATCATCGCATCGTACTTCTCCTTCACCCCCGCCGTCATGTCGGAGGCGATCACGCCGGGCCGCACCTCGTAGACCGGCACGCCGATCTCTGCGAGGCGCACGGCCCACAGCCGCGACGCCATCGCAAGGCCGGCCTTGGAGATGCAGTATTCGCCCCGGTTGATGGAGGCGACGGTGGCGGAAATCGAGGTCACGAACACGATGCAGCGGTGCCCGTCGGCAGGCGTAGCGGCAAAGTGCCGCGCCACGGCCTGCGTGAGGAAGTACGGCCCGCGCAGGTTCACGCCGAGCACATGGTCGAAGCTCTCCGGCGTGGCGTCGAGCAGATCGCGCCGCTCTTTCGGGGCGATGCCCGCGTTGTTCACCAGCACGTCGAGCCGCCCGAACCGCTCCACCACCGCCTCCACCAGCCGGGCGTGGTCGCCGAGGTTCGACACGTCGGTCTGCACATACAGCACCTCGGTCGTCTGGCGAAGCTCGGCGAGGGCGTCGGCCACCGAGGACTCGTCGCGACGTCCGCACAGCGCCAGCGCAAAGCCGTCGCGGGCGAGGCAACGGGCAATGCCGAGGCCAATGCCGGAGGCTCCACCGGTGACGAGAGCAACGGGAGGTGAAGGGGTCTTCATGGTTCGCTTTTGTCAGAGTTCAAACGTCCTTCGCCATCAGGGCCCCCCCGAAAACGAAGCGACTCCGTCGCTCAAACCTCCAGTTCCGGTACGTCCAGCCAGCGCCGCTCTTCCCAGCTTTGCAGTCCCAGTTCGGCCAGCTGGACGCCCTTGGCTCCTTCGACGAGGCCGAAGTGGTACGGCTCGTCGAGCACGACGTGGCGGAGGAACATCTCCCACTGCACCTTGAAGGCGTTGTCGTACGGGCGCTGTTCCGGCACCTTGCTCCAGCCCGCGTAGAAGTCGATGGGCTGCGGGATGTCGGGGTTCCACGTCGGCTTGGGCGTGGTGCCGTAGGCCTGCGTCCAGCACTCGCGCAGGCCCGCCACGGCGGAGCCTTTGGTGCCGTCCACTTGAAGCGTGAGCAGGTCGTCGCGGCGGACGCGCACCGTCCACGACGAGTTGAAGTGGGCGATCACGCCGCCTTCGAGTTCAAACGTCGCGTAGGCGCTGTCGTCGGCGGTGCAGGCGTAGGGCTTGCCCTGCTCGTCGTAGCGCGTCGGGATGTGGGTCGCGCCGAGGCACGACACGGCCTTGACCTTCCCGAAGACGTTGTCGAGCACATAGCGCCAGTGGCAGAGCATGTCCACGATGATGCCGCCGCCGTCCTCTTTCCGGTAGTTCCACGACGGACGCTGCGCGGGCACGACGTCGCCCTCGAACACCCAGTAGCCGAACTCGCCGCGCACCGACAGAATCTCGCCGAAGAAGCCGGTTTCGTTGAGCATCTGGAGTTTGAGCAGGCCGGGCAGCCAGAGCTTGTCTTGCACGACGCCGTGCTTGACGCCAGCAGCCTCGGCGAGGCGGTAGAGTTCCAGTGCCTCTTCGGTGGTGGTGGCTACAGGCTTCTCGCAGTAGATGTGCTTGCCCGCCGCGATGGCCTTCTTGACCGCGATAGCCCGACGGTCGGTCGTCTGCGCGTCGAAATAGACGGTGTCGTCGGGGTTGGCAAGCGCGGCGTCGAGGTCGGTCGTCCAGCGGTCGATGCCGGTGCGCTTGGCAAGGGCTTCGAGCTTGTTGGCGTTGCGCCCAATCAGAATGGGATCGGGCCAGATCACCGCGTCGTCGGAGATCTTGATGCCGCCCTGTTCGCGGATGGCCACGATGGAGCGGATGAGGTGCTGGTTGGTCCCCATGCGTCCGGTGACGCCGTTCATGAGGATGCCGACACGGTGCTGCTGCATAACGAAAAAGCGGTTGTCTGCGAAAGGTCGAGTTGAAGTTGCGGAGGACGAGGCACCGAGGGCCGGGCAAGGATTCAGGGACGCGCGCGTCTTCTATACCGCGACGTTTATTCCCCCGGCGGCGTCCATCCGTCGGGGATGCGGGCCGGGCTGGGCGACACGTCGGTGTGCTGCGGCCACGCGCCCGCAGGCAGCGGCGGCGTCGCGCCCTGCCCCGCCACCGGGAGCGTCCCGTCAAGCTCTTGCCGCCAGTGCGCCACCTCGCCCACCGGCGCGTAGCAGTAGAGCATCCGCATCGGAGCGTCGGACGTGTTGGTGAGCTGGTGGAAGACGTTCGGCGGCACCTGCACCGTCATTCCGGCCCGGACGGCGTGGCGCGCGTCGCCCACGCAAACCTCTCCCGCGCCTTCCAAGATCACATAGATCTCTTCTTGGATGTGGTCGTGCCACGGCACCTGCCCGCCGAGCGGTTCGAGCGCCACAATCCCCATCGAAAACGCGCCGGAGGCGATCGGCGACGATCCGTTGACGAGGTTGGAGGTGCGGCGGCGGGCCGGAAACAACCGACCCTCAACAGAGGCGAAGTCGTAAAGGGGCATAGCCGGTCAGGAGATAGGACCGAAAAACGTATAAACCGGGGCCGAGGCATCGGCCATGCGCTGGACGGTAAGCGCCAGCTCGCGCAGGTGGTAATCGCCCCACATGCACGACTCGCCGCACGCCACTTTCCGGCCTTCCGGGACGTGGTCCCAGCGGTTGGGCCAGTGGTAGACGGCGTGGAGGAGCAGCCCTTCGTGCGACGGATCGGTGGAGAGGTACGGCTCGGAGAGCAGCGTTTTCGTCACCGCAAGGCCCGCTTGCGTGTACCGCGCCTCGCCGGTAAGCCGTCCGAGGCGAAGCAGCCCTTGCGCGGCGATGGCGGCGGCGCTGCTGTCCACCGGCTCGTAGTCGTTGTACGGATCGGCGGGGCGGCTGAGGTAATCGCCGAGGCGATGCAGCTCCGGCGCGCCCGTGTCCCAGTACGGCACACCGCAGGTGGGCGTCTGGTCGAGGTAGAAGTCGGCGGTGGCGGTGGCGGCGCGCAGCAGCACAGCGTCGAGGTCGCCCGCGGCGGCGCGCTCGGCTTCGGGCCGCGTGGCCAGCCATTCAAGCTCTTCGACCGATCCGAGCAGCGCCCACGCAAGGCCGCGTGTCCACGTCGAGAACGGCGAATACCCTTGCTGGGTGGACGGGCAGCGGAAGAAGCCGTCGTTGAGGTTGAAGATGGCCTCGTGGACGGTGCGCCCGCGCACGTCGTAGCCGTCGCGGCCCTCGCCGTAGTACACGCTGTAGCGGGCGGTGGCGCGGGCGTGCATTGCCAGGCGGTCGAGCAGGCTCACCGGCTCGTCGTGTTCGCCGCCGAGCACGCCACCGAGTTGGTGGGCCACGGCCAGCGAGCGCATCGAGCGGATGGTGTCGACGAACAGCGACTGCGGCCCGTTGAACGAATAGACGTACCCGGCCTTGCGCCCGTCGGCATCGTCCGGCAGGGCCGTCCACCGCCGGGCTTGCACGCTGCCTGAGGCGATCAGCGCCATGTCGTAGAACCGCCGTTCCCACTCGGAGGCGTCGAAGCGGCCTTCGAGCGCGAGCCGCCGCAGCGCCCCGTACGTCGATACGTTGTTGAAGCCGTGGTCGTGCACGCCGAAGTGCGTGACGTGCGGATGCATCCGCTCGACCGTGCGGGCGCGTCCGAGTTCCAGCATCGCCCGGTCGTCGGTGGCGTCGAACTGAAGCAGCGCCGCGCCAAACTGGAAGCCCTGCGTCCACTCCGTCCAGCCACGGGCGGTGTAGCGCCCGTCGACGGTAAACACGGGGGCACCGTCCGCCGGGTCGTAGCGGGCGTCGAGGGCGCGAATCTTCTGGGCCGAAACCTCCCACAGGCGGTCAAGGTCGGGGCGGAGGCTCGCAGGCGTAAGGGCGGGGTCGAGATAGATCAAGAGAGTGTCGGGGTTTCAAGCATCCTGCGCCGGGCACGTCGTCGGTGAAATGTTCGACGCAGGATGTTCACTTCACGCCACTTGCAGGAATTTTGTGCCGCGCAACGGCTCACCCTTTTGCGACGTGATGGTATCGGAGAGCGGGTGCTCCATCTTCTCGTCGGCCGCGAAGGTGACGCCGTCGGGGATGTAGATCTCCACGAGGGCGCGGCGCGTCTGGTCGGTCGTGTTGGGCCGGGTGTAGTGGAAGGTGAGGCCGTGGTGCCAGGTGCACGATCCAGCCGGAAGCTCCTCAACCACCGGGTTCCACAGCGCCCGCTGCTCGTCGGAGATCATGTCGTTCAGCTGCGGGCCATCGCCGGCGAAGGACACCGGGTCGAACTCGCCCCACAGGTGCGAGCCGGGAATGAACTGCATCGCGCCACGGTCGGTGATCACATCGTCGAGCGCCATCCAGCACGAAAGCATACCGGCCTCTTTGCTCGGCCAGTACGGCTGGTCTTGGTGCCACGGCGAGGCGGCGCTGGGGCCGGGCTTCTTGACAAGCGCTTGGTCGTGGAAGAGGTGCAGGTGCTCGCTTCCGGTGAGGCGCTGGGCGATGCCGGCGAGGCGGGGGCTGGTGGCGTAGGCCTTGAGCACCGGGTCGTGCTCCCAGAGGTTGAGCATCTGGAGGATCTTGTCGCCGCCCCCGGCGAGGTCGCGGTTGAAGCTGTCGCGGCGCTCCATGGCCGCCTCAAGCGCGGCGCGCAAGGCGTCGACCTCTTCGGGCGTAAGCACGTTGTCGCACCGCACATAGCCGTCGCGGCGATAGGCCTCGACCTGCTCGTCGGTGATGTCGTAGGGCGATTGGAAAAAGGCGGTCGTCTCCATAAGGGCAGAAGAAAGATGAGCAGAGTTAAAGAGCGGCGTGTTACTCGACCACCGCGTCGGTGACGGTGAGCGTGGCGAAGTCGAGGGTGCGAACGGTGTTGCCGTAGCGCATCTCCAAGCGCTGGCTGCCGCGGTTGGCGCGAAGGAACGGGCTGTCGTAGAGCGGCCAGTTGGCGTAGTCCACGGCCTGTCCGTTGATCCGGGGCGTCTGGCCGTAGGTCACGTCCATGGCCGCGCCGCGCAGCGTGGTAAACTGCACGCGGGGCGTCCCGTCCATCGCAGCGACGAGCGGGAGCGCCCGGACGGCGGCCTTGAAGGCGTCGAACGAGGCGTAGGCGCTCGCCGGGGCCACCTGCACCACCGCGCCGTTCTTGCGGTGCGGGCTGTAGAGGCGGCTTGCGCCGTTCTCCGCGGACCGCCACGAGTAGGGAGCGAGCGGACGATAGGCCACAAGCGCGTCGCCGCCGCGAGCGAAGATCCATCCGGAAGCGTCTTCCACCCGATCGGCAAGCGTCGCGCCAAAGAAGCCCGAGACGGCATCCACAGAATCCGACGCAGGAATGTCGTAGAGGGCGATCACGGCGTCGTCGGCCTGTGCGATCTGCTCGTAGGGCGAGCCGCCCGTCCACTTCTCGGAGCGGGTATACTCGGTTTTGGAGCGCATAATCAGCTCGTTCACCATCTCGTACGGCTCGGCGAAGTACATCGCACCCTCTTCGGGCTGGTCGTACGGGTGGTGGGTGAAGATGAGGTTCTGGCCCACGCGCGGGTCGGGCAGCCGCCACGCCACCTCCCATGTGTGTTGCTGAATGGGCTGAAGCGTGCCGCCCTCGGCCCCGCCCTGCGTGCTGCCGACGGCGTATTCGGGAGCAACGTACGTCTGCTTGTAGATGGGCGCGTTGCGCTGCGTCACGCCGAGGGCCGCGCCCCGGATGCGGTGGCGCGTGCGCTTGAACTCGCGTTCGAGGTACGGCGTGGAGCGGTCGGTGGCGATGCCGTGGAGCACGCGGGAGGGCACAAACCCCGACACGCCCACGAGGAAGGCCTCGCCGCGCAGTGCATAGGGCGTGTTGCCGAAGAGCAGCCATGCGTGCGCGGAACCGTTTTCGAGCGAGCGGTTGAGCAGCGGGTTCGGATAGATTCGCGACGAGCCACCCACATGGACGCCGTCGAGCGTCTCGGCGTAGAAATCGGCCAGCAGGTATTCGAGCATCATCCGCCCACGCTGCTGCACCTCGGCGTCCTGCGCAAACCCCGCCAGCATCGCCATCGGCGCGACGTAAAAGCTCATGTAGCCCGGCGAATCGTACTCGCCCTGGCCGATGGTCGTCGTCAACTCCATCCAATGGCGGAGGTAATCCTTCGCCTCGTCCATGTTTTCGCGGCTCGACTTGCCGTTGAACCACGTCTCCGGCCCATCGTCGGGATAGAGTTCGGCCACGAGGTAGAGCGATGCGTAGTACATCGCCCAGTGGTTCTCGGTGTCGCCGCGGTACGGCATGTAGGTGCGCCAGAGGTCGCGCACCTTCGCCCGCGTGTCCGCCGGAAGCTGCCCCCGGTCGAGGCACATCACCGACGTCACCGGGTACATCCAGAACATGTCGCCGCTGGGGCGCTGGCTGGCAAGAGCATCGAGGCGCGCCGCCGCCCACCCGAGGTTTTGGCCGAGGTACAAATCGGCGGCGATGTTCCAGTAGCCGCCCTGCGTGAGGTCGGTGGCGGGCACCTGATTGGCGAGCATGGCCACGAGCGAGTCGCGGCGGTGGTCGAACGCGGCGAGGCGTTCGGACTCGGTCAGCTGCGGCGACACATGCCACGGCACCGACGGTGGCGGGGCCTGTGCCAGCACCGGCGCAGCCAAAAGCAGCGCCAGAAGGGAGGTCAAGAGACGCCCTGCATGGCGTCTCGCAAAGGCAGCGGTGTACGTCATTGCGCGTCGGGGATGAAGGTGAAGTCGAACACCATCGTGCCGTTCATGCCCGCGTAGCGCCAGGTGCGGCCGTCGTTGTCGGACGTGTAGATGCCGCCTTCCATGGTGGCGGCGAACAGCCGGTTGCGCTCGCGGGGGTCGTAGATCACGGCGTAGATGTTGCGCACGGGAAGCCCGGCGGTGCGGCTCGTCCAGGTGCGCCCGCCGTTGGTGGAAATCACCACGCCCTGCCCCCACGAGGCCCCGGCCACGCGCCGGGCGTCGGTCGGGTTGACGGCGACGTTCATGAACGAGGTCGTCCGGAACGCTGGGGCGACGGTTTGCCACGACGCGCCCGCGTCGGTGGAGCGCCACAGCCCGTCGCGGTGGGTGGCGGCGTACCACACCTGCGGCGTGGACGCACTCTGCGCAAGATCGTAGACCGTCATCGGCGCGCTCGCCCGGCTCCACGACGCGGCGGCGTTGGTCGAGCGGTACACGCCCCGGTCGGTGGCGGCCAGCACGGTGCCGGGGTGCGACGGATCGACCTCGATGTCCTGCGTATAGCGATCCATCGTCGGAATGCCGTCGTTGGCTTCGGCCCATGTGAGGCCACCGTCGAGGCTGCGCCAGACGCCGTAGGCGGTGGCGGCGTAGCCCCGGCCCGGCTCGGCGGCCACGTCTTGAACCTCCGTCACGCGCCAGTCCGTCGGGATGCGCCACGTCTGCCCGCCGTTTTGCGAGACCATCACCCCGTTGCCTGCGGCAAGGTAGCGGCGCTGCGGCATCGACGGGTCGAAGGCGAAGCCGGAGATGCGCGGGTTGGTCCAGCCCACATGCGCCCACGTCGTGTCGTCGTCGTAACGGTGCAGTCCACTGGCCGAAACCGGCCGCCCGACGACGTAGCCCTTGGACTTGTTCAACGAGGCATAGAGCGTCAGGTGCTGCGCGTGCACCGGCGGCGCACCCGCAGCCAACGCAAGCAGCCCCACGGCACACAGCCGCCACGGCAGGGTTCGAATAGAAGGCTTTCGCATCATCGCAGCATCAGGACGGGAGCGCCGCATCGGGCGTCTCGGTGGGAACGGAAGGAACGGCCACGGGCGCACCGTGGGCCGAAGCGGAAGCGGCCATCGCTTCCACGACGGCCTGTGCGAGAAACCCGGCCCGGCCGTCGGCGGACGGCGGCGAGCCCGTGCGGACGGCGGCGGCAAAGGCCTCCACCATCGAGGTATAGCTTTCGAGCGGCGTATCCGTCACGTCCACCAGCCGCTGGGTCGGCTCGCCCGGACGAACGAGGTCAAGCGTGTGGACCGTGCCGTCGAGCAGACCATCGGTGCCGGTGATCGTCCATGCAAACCGGACAGGCGTGCAGTAGTGCGAGACGAGCGTACCGAACGCGCCCGTGCCGGTGGTGAAGTGCGCCACGACGCTGTCGGCCACGCCTGTGGAAATGCGGACGTTGCGGGCCACGGCACTCGTCGTCGAAATCGGCCCGACAAGCGCGTGAACGAGGTCGAGGCCGTGCAATCCGAGCTGGGTGACGGGCAGCAGCGGCACCTCGCCCGGCCGCAGCCGCCACGCGTCCGGGGGTAAGCGCACGCCCGTGTCGGACGAATAGTGAATTTCCATCGACACCACCTCGCCGATGCGCCCGGCCCGAATCGCCTCAAGGGCCGCCTGTGCCGGTGCGCCGTAGCGTTGGTTGTGACCTACCATCAACACCTGCCCCGACGTGTCGGCGGCAGCCAGCATCGCCACCGCGTCGTCGAGCGTGCCTGCCAGCGGCTTCTCGACCAGCACATGCACGCCACGCGCCAGCGCAGCTTCGGTTTGGGCACGATGCACCGCGTTGGGCGTGACGAGAACCACAGCGTCGAGGCCGGGCGTGTCGAGCAGCGCTTCGTACGACGGCGATGCCTCCACCCCGAACCGCTCGGCGGCAAGCGCGGCTTCGTCGGCGTTCGGGTCGTAGACGGCCACCACCTCGACGCCCGCAGCGGCTTCGGCGGCGTGCTGGAGTGTCCGCCCGTGCCCGCCGAGGCCCACGAGGCCCACGCGAACCGGGGCGTTCGCCGCGTCCTTCAGCCAGCCGCGCAGCGTGACGAGGCTGCGGCGCGAGGCGTCTTCGAGCGGCTCGGTGTGGGTTTCGAGGGTGATGTGCGGCAGATGCGCTTCGTTCACGACCCAGCGGAGAATGTCCGGCCACGGCGTCACGCCTTCGCCGAGCGCCCGCCACGGCGCACCGGGATCGGGCGGGTAGAAGTCCTTGACGTGCAGCCCGAACAGATGCGGCAGGACGGCGCGGAAATCGTCGTAGGTGGGCCGATGGCCACCCCAGTGCAGATTCGCGGGATCCCAGTTGAGGCCCAGCGCAGGGTGGTTCACATCGCGCATCAACGCCGCCGAGGCTTCGGGGGGGCCAATCCAAAACCCCGGCTCGTTCTCGATGGCCAGACGCATTCCGGCAGCCTGAGCGAGATCGGCGGCGGCGGCAAACGCCTCGACGACGCGGGCGCGGGCGTCGTCGGGCGCGTCGAAGCGCTCGAAGCCGAAGGCAATCACCGTGCCGCAGCCCAGCCGCGCCGCCGCGTCGAGGGTGCGCGGGAGCGTGTCGTGCAGTTCGCGCTGCCAGCGGTCGGCGTCGCGGATGTCGCCCTTGAAGATGCCCGGCGAGACGGCGGTGATCCTCGTACCCTCGGCCCGTGCAGCATCAAGCGCGGCGAACTCGTCGGGCGTAAACGCCGGAAACCGGGCCGTCCCCCCCTCGCGCAGCTCGATCCGGTCGAGGCCCCACGCCTGCACCAACGCCAGCGCCTGGCGAAGGTCGCGGCTGATTTCATCGGTGACGACAGCGATGGGAAGCATAGGAAAGGCCGAAGGGCGATGTTTGAAGGACGAGGGGTCAGCAACGTAGAGACGCCCCACCGGGTCGTCTCCAAAGGCATCGGAAGGCAGAGCGGTTCGAGCGAAAGAGCGGCGGGCGAAGACGAGGGGCAAGCGGCCAGAACCCGGCAACCGGGATCTATTCGTTGGCTTCGAGGACGGCGGACACGTCGCGCTGCATCCGCGTGAGCATATCGTCTTCGGTCATCCGCCCGTAGACGAAGCGTTCGAGGTACGCGCCCACCATGTCGGCGGCGCGCTGGATCATCGGGAAGTGACCGGGCGAGGCGGACGCTTGGGCGAGGAAAACGCGCATCACCGAATCGGCCTGTACGGCGGGCGACTCCGCGACGGAGCGGTACACGGGCAGCGTCCCGCCAAGCGCCACATACCGGCTGTACGCCTCATCGGCGGTCAAGAAGTCGATGAAGCGCCACGCTTCGGCGCGGTTGGGCGACTCCTTGGCCACGCTCATCAGGTAGACGCCGCCGCTGCTGACGGATTGCGGCCCTCCCGGCAGCGGAGCCACGCCGAAGTCCACGTCGGGGTGCGTCTCCTTCATCCAGCGGTTGACCTGAATCTCGCGGAAGAACATCGCCACCGTGCCCTGCCCAAAGCCCGCTTGGTCGCCGGAGAGCCGCACGTCGTCGATCTTGCGGTCGAGCACGGCTTTGTAGAAGCCGAGCGCGGCGCGGGCCTCGGGCGTGTCGAGCGTGGCACGGGTACCGTCGCTGGAGAACGGCTGGCCGCCGGCGGAGAACAAGAAAGTGAACCATTTTTCCGCCGTGCCGGCCTTGAAGCCGGTTTTGCGGAGCGAGAAGCCCGCCCGCGTCGGGATGCCGTCGGGGCCGCGCACGGTCAGCCGGTCGGCGACCTCCAGCAGCTCGTCCCACGTCTTCGGCGGTTGGTCGGGGTCGAGACCCGCCTCGCGGAACATGGTCTTGTTGTAGTACATCGCCTGCCAGACGGCGTCGGTGGGCACGCCGTAGCACCGTTCGTCCGTGTAGCAGGCACGGCGAATCATCGCGTTGAGGCCGTTCGTCTCTACGCGCTGCACCAAGTTGGCCGGCGTCTCGTCGAGCAAGCCGAGGCTCGCCAGCGGCGCAAGCACGTTCTCGTTGGCCATCATCAAATCCGGCTCCTGACGGCTGGCAAACCGCAGGCGCAGCTTGATTTCGTAGTCCTTGAGGCTGGTGCCAGGGAATTGCTCCACGACCACGTCCACGTCCGGGTTGCGCGCCTCGAACGTCTGCTCGGCCCACTTGTAATAGTCCACCTGCGTCTGCGACAGAAACAGGATGAACAGGCGGACGACCTTGCGACCGTCCGGCCCGACGGCCGGGTTTTTCGGCTGGCACGATGCGAGCACGAGCACCAGCCCGATTCCGGCCAGTGCGCCCCGCAGGATGCGCCGCGCGCGTTGTCGGCGGGTTGCAATCATCCTTTCAGTCCGGACATCGTGACCCCCTTGATGAACTGCCGCTGCATCAGGAGAAAGAAGGCGAGCACCGGTGCAACAGCCACGGTGGCGGCAGCCATCATCTTGACATAATCCGGGTTGTTCACGTCGGCAAAACCGAGGATGCCGACTTCCACGGGCTTGAGCGCCTCGGTGTTGAGCACCACGAGCGGCCAGAGGAAATCGCTCCACGACCACATGAACAGGAAGATGGAGAACGCTGCGAGTGTGGGGCGGATGAGCGGCAACACCACACTCCAGTAGATGCGTAGCGGCCCGGCCCCATCGAGGCGGGCGGCCTCCAGCAGTTCGTCCGGGATTTCGGCGATGGTTTGGCGGAACAGGAAGATGCCGAACGGCTCGGCAAGGCCGACGACAATCACCGCCCAATACCGATCCACCCAGCCGACCTGCACCATCAGCTCGTAGAGCGTCAGAATTTTGACCTGCATCGGCACCATCAGCGTGACGAGCACAAGCCCGAAGAGCACGTTGCGGCCCGGAAACTTCATCTTGGCAAACACGAACCCCGCGAGCGAGCACAGCAGCAGCGCCGGAATCATCCTTCCGGCGGTGTAGAGCGCCGAGTTGAGGAAGTAGCGCAGCATCGGACGCTCGGTGAACACCGCCGTGTAGTTGTCGAGCGTGAACGGACGAGGGAAGAACGCACGGACGATGGCCCCGATTTCGTGCGGCGTGGCGAAGAAGCGCTCGGCGTCGGCGTTGGTTTTGAACGACGAGAGCACCATCCACACCAGCGGCCCCACCATCGCGATGGCTCCGACGATGAGCAGCCCGTGCAGCAGCACGCGCCCCACGCTGAAGCGGCGCGGGTGAGCAGCGGAGGCAGTGTTCATCATTTGGAACATCGTTTCAGTATCGGGACACAGACCAAGATAACCTTCGGCGTCGGCGAATCGTCAGCCGGGTACGCCGTCGCGGGCGGCGGTGGCCACTGCCCCGATCAGCCGATCCACCTCGTCTTCGTTGTTGAACAGGTGCGTCGAGACGCGCACGGCGTCGAGGCCGCGTTCGGTCACGATCCGGCAGCGCAGTTTGTGCGTGCCGATCAGGTAGTTGTAGAGCCGGTCGTACGGCACGTTCGCCATCTTGAGCGTGGTGATGCTCGTGGCAAGGGCCGGATGGGCAGGCGAGAGCACGGTGACGCCGGGAATCGAACGCAGCCCTGCTGCTGCCCGCCGCGCCAGCGCATGGCCGTAGCCTTTTACCCGCTCCATTCCAATCTGGCTCATAAACGCGACCGCGGCGGCCATCCCGGCGATCAGCGCAACGTTGCGGGTGCCCGGCTCAAAGCGCCGCGCCGAGGGGGCATAGCTAAGCGTACTCGGCAGATCGAACGTGCCGTTGTCGGAGTACGCGCCCACTTCTGTGGGCGCGATCTCGTCGAGGCGTTCTTTGCGGACGTAGAGCACGCCCGTGCCGTGCGGCGCGCCCAGCCACTTGTGGCCGCTCGTGCCGTAGCTGTCGCAGCCCATCGCCTTCACGTCCACCGGAACCATCCCCGCGCTCTGCGCCCCGTCCACATGGAGCCAAAGGCCGCGCCGTCGGGCCAGCTCGGCGATCTGGGCAATGGGCAGCAAGATGCCGGTGGGTGCGGTGATGTGGCTGACGGAGATGACGCGGGTGCGGGGCGTGAGCGCGGCTTCGATGCGGGCCACCAACTCGTCGGGCGTAGGCGCATCGGGTTCGAAGATGCGGCAGACGATGCCGTACTGGACGGCGCGGCTCATCCACGGAATGCAGCCGCCGGGGTGAGCGTGGGCGTCGAAGAGCACCTCGTCGCCAGGGCCGAGGCTTTTGAGGCCGGAGGCGACGGTCGAGTTGGCTTCGGTGGCGTTGCGGGTGAAGGCCAGCTCGTCTTCGCCGCATCCGAAGAACGCAGCAATCGGAGCACGACTGGCCTCCAGCAGGTTGTGGCCCGTCTCGCTGAGCCGCTGCAACTCGGCGGTGATGCGGGCCGTGGTGTCGAGGGCCGAGTAGGTGGCCGGGCCGAGACCGCCGGTGTTGAAGTAGACGCGGTCGTGGGTGAGCGGGTACTGCGCCCGCACCATCGCCCAAAACGGATCGCCGGGCGGCGTCTCTCCCAAGGGAACGGCCAGCGGCGGCACAGCCGGCGACGCGGGCGCGTCGGGCGCGGGTCGTGCCGTCACGGGCAGCGGCGCACAGGCCGCGCCCACGAGCGAAGCCCCCAGCGAAGCAAGAGCGTGGCGACGATCCATGGAAGAGAAGTTTCGAGGTTCGAGAGGCGAAACAGAGGACGAACCGGACCGTCCCAGTAAGTCGAGGCCGAGCGCAGAGGCGCACCGCCGAGGCATCACCCAGCAAAGGCTAAGCAAACCGCTTATTCAACCGCATCTGCCAATAGGTGACGCCGCCGATGAGCACGAGCAAAACGACCGCCGCCGCACTGGCGTACCCGACCTCGTCGTACTGGATGCCCTGTTCGTAGAGGTGGTAGACGAGCGTTCGGGTGGCGTTGATGGGGCCGCCCTGCGTCATCGCCAAGACGATGGTGAACACCTGAAAACTGCGAATGATGGCCGTGACGGTGACGAGCAGCACGATGGGCCGCAAGCTTGGAAGCGTGACGTACCAGAAGTCCTGCCACGGCCCGGAGCCGTCGAGGTGGGCGGCCTCGTAGAGATCGTCGGGGATGGCCTGCAGTGCGGCGGAGAACAGGATGAGGTCGAAGCCGAGGTTTTTCCAGACGGTGAGCGCCATCAAGCACGCGAGCGCGCTCGACTCCGAAAGCAGCCACGGCTGCGGGGCCACGCCGACGAGGCCGAGCAGGAAGTTGAACAGCCCGTTGGGTGCGTAGAGCCAGCGCCAGATCATCGCCGTGGCCATCAGGCTCGTCACCACGGGGATGAAGTAGAGCGTGCGGTAGACCGACGCCCAGCGCCCGGCCTTTTCCACAAGCACGGCAAACCCCAATGCCAGCACTACGCCCACGGCCACCGTCCCAGCCACGAACACGAGCGTGTTGGCGAGCGCCGAGAGGAACAGCGGGTCGTGGAACTGCCGGATGTAGTGGCCCAGCCCAACGAACGGCGTGGTGCGACGCAGCAGCCCGTACTCGAAGAAGCTGACGCCGATGGTCTTGAGGATCGGGTAGTACTGGAACAGCACGAACAGCACGATCACCGGCAACAGCATCGTGTAGGCCGTGCGGGCCTCGGCATCGAGCCGACCTGGGCGTAGCAACGTGAGGGTACTAGCCATAGACCACCTCCACGGTTGCCCTGCCGCCGACGGTCACGGAGGCCTGCGCGTACGGGCTGAGGTCTTCGCGGTGCAGCGCCGTTTCCACGGCCCGATCATCGCACCGAACCCGCGCCGTCGTGGTGCCTTCGGGCAGAAGGACGTTGAGCGCCACCTCGGCATTGCCGTCGATGTGGAGTGTAATCGTCTGGGCGACGCGGTCGTGGCGGTAGGCGTAGCCGAACGCAGCCCCGGACGCCTCGTACGCCACGCGCACGTCGGCCTCGTCTTCGCCGGAGGCCATCCAGCGCGGCGATAGGCGAACATGGCCAAAGCCCGCACCGAGGTCTTTCACGCCCGCCAAGCCCTCCACCAAGCCGAGCAGCATCGCGCTGGTGCCCCAGCCGTCGGTGGGCGTGGCCTCGGGCGAAGTGCTCGTGTCCACGCTCGACGCCGTCCCGTCGGGGAAGTACCAGAGGTAGGTTTCGCCGGACTGCGCGACGAGGTCGGCGTAGGTTGTGAGCGTCTCGACACCAAAGGCTTCTCGCCCCGTGGCAAAGGCCGTACGGGCCAGATCGCCGCCCACGAGCGGCATAATCCCGCCGTTGCAGTACGCGCCGGGCACGATGGCGTCTTCGCCAAAGAACCCCGCGGGAAACGCGGGGTCGATGCCCCACCACGGCGCAAAACTCCGCCCCTCGGCCGCCCGACGGCGGTACTCGTCGACGATGGCCCGCCCCTGCTCGCCCGACGCAAGGCCGCGCGGATGCGCCGCCGGGACGCTCAGGCTCAGCTGTTCGTCGGTGTCGATGCCGTCGATGGATGCAGGCGGGGGCACGAGGAAGTGAAAATGGCGATAGAAGCGTCCGTTCCAGAGCAGCGCGTTGGCGCGCACGCGCACGCCCTGCCCTTCTGCCCGCCAAAAGGCTGCCCGTTCCGCCTTGCCTGCGGCCTCGTACAGATCGGCGAGGCGTTCGCACGCAAACACAAAGCCCGAGTTGTCGGCGTGGCCGATGCCCCAGAGCGTGTCGTCGTTGAGCTGGAAGTTGAGCCACGGCGCACGGCCCTCGGCGTGGGCGCGGGAGTGGTCAAAGTCCCACGTGTCCACGGTGTAGGCCCGTTTGACGAGGCCGTGGGCCTCGTCCCACCGCTCCGGGTCGGTGCGGGTGTACGTTAGCGCCGCATCCAAGGCGGGGAGCAAATCGGACGGAAGCGCCCCCGTGGCCTGCCACGCAAGGTGAGCGGCAGAGACCAAGCGGTACTCCACATCGGCCTCGACGGGAATGCGCACCCACGTCTCCCAGTTTTCGCGCTGGGTGGGCGTAGGCTTGGTGGTGGCGTAGTCAAAGATGCGCCCGTCGCGGCCTTGGGTGCGAACGAACGCTTCCACCGCGCTCCACACGTCGGCCCGAAAGAACACCCCGGCGCGAAGCGTGTCGGCGTGATCGCGAATCCAGAGCGCCGGATTGTCGGGGCTTCGGTAACCCGTCACGTCGCGCCCACCAAGGCGCAAGGCAGTCACGTCAGCTTCCAGAAACATCGTGGCCTGGTGCACAAGGCGCTCCCAGCGGCCAGACGTAGACGAGACGGTCAGCATTGAAAAAGCGAAACAAAAAAGAGGGTGGTGCCCGCCGAGTCTCCTCCGCGACCCGACGGGCACCACGCGGTCAGCGGCGCAGACGCAAGGTGATGCGGTGCACGTCGTTCACAAGCTCCATATTGGTGTAGGCGTAGTCGAGGGCGAGGTCGTACCCTGCCACGCGGTACTGGAGACCGCCGCCAACGGAGAAGTTCTCAACACTATGCCGAACCGCAGGACGCAGCGACGTGCTGTCGTTGGTCGCGCCGTTCCCGAAACCAAACTTGTAGCCTGCCCGGAGGAAGAGCAGGTCGTAGACCGACACTTCGACGCCGCCGTTCACGCGCTGATTTCCGTCTTGGATCTTCAGGGCGTCGGCGGAGAGCATCACCCGCGCCTGTTCGGTGTTCACCGGGTAGAACGACGAGCCGATGGAGAAGGTCAGCGGGAGCGGGTTGGCTTGGTTGTAGAACTGGATGGGCGTGCCCAGATTGCTCAGCCGGGCCGCGAGTTGCCAGTTCATCGGCCCCACGTTGTAGAGCGATCCGAAGTCGAACGCCACTGCCGAAGCGCTTTCACCGTCGATGGCCTCGTTGACCACCTTGGCCGTAGCGCCGAGCGAAAGCCGGTCGCCGAAGGTACGGGCGTAGGTCGCGCTCGCCGAAAGGTCAAGGTAGTCGTAGGTGTCGGACGTGTTGTTGTCCGTCACGAGCGAGGTGAGGTCAGGGTCGGTGTAACCGTTTTGGCGGTTGGCCTCGATGCCCGTCGCGCCGAAGGTTTGAATACCTACGGTGACGGTTCCGTTGCGCCCAAGGTTGTAGCCAAAGGCGGCGGAGGTGTGGCGCAGATCGGCAAACCACTGGCTGTGGTCGAGGGTGGCGCTGAACTGTTGTCCGGCAGGCAGGGCCGTGCCGGCCGGGTTCCAGAAGGCGCTTACCGCGTCGCCTTGCAACGCCGTTACGGCGCTACCGAGAGCGGCTTCGCGGGCGCCCACGCCGATGCTGAGGAACTTGGCGCCGTTACGCCCGGCGTTGCTTTGGCCAAAGGCTGGCGCTGCGAGCAGCGCCAGCGTGCCCCACGCAAGGGCGGCGGTACGTGTGGAAAAGGAAGTCATGGAAATAGAGGCGCTAAAGGTTGAGGGACACGGTCAGCGCAGGATTGCGAAGCGTCCGGTCTTCTGGCCTCCCGGCCACGACAGGTGGTAGACGTACAGGCCGCTGGACACCTCGACGCCGTCCTTGGAGAACAAGTCCCACTGTGCCCGACCGTTGGTGCCGTTGGTCTGTGTAGCCTGGTGCACGATCTGGCCGCTCACGTCCATAATGGTCAGCGTGTAGCTGGCCGGCATCCCGAAGAAGTTGATCGTGTGGCTGGCCGGGTCGTTGCGCACGTCGTTGAGGCCCGTGATCTTGTACGGGTTGGGCCAAACGGTGAGCGCTTCGTCCACCTGGTTGTCAGCAGTCACCGGCGGCACCACCGTGAAGGCCGCGCCGATGTTCTTGAGGCCCTGCACCGTCTTCGGATAGAGCGCGTTGGCGGTGGCGTACGGGTAGGTGCCGAACCAAGGCGTCTCCAAACCGATCGTACCGTTCACCCCGTTCTGGCCGTTGCGACCGTTGCGGTTGAAGTTGGCCGATTCGAGGTGATCCACCGTGCGGCCCAGCGGCCCGGTGTAGCTGCCGTCGATGTACGCCGAAACGTAGTACCAGTAGGTAAAGCCGGTGATGGAGTTGGGATCTTCCCATCCGTAGGTGTACCCGCCGCTCGCGTTGGCGTACTGGCTCAGCTCGCTCGTCGGAATCTTAGCCACAAGCTCGTAGTCGCCCCATTCGGCAAACTGGTACGAGCCTTGGATGTCGCCGACAAAGCGGGCCTGAGCGTCGAAGTTCGGGTTCACCGCGTCCAGCAGGCTGGTGGACGGCGTGCCCACGGTGTGCTGCTCGTGGTAGCGGTCCACCGCGCGCATGCCACGGTCGAGGTAGCTGCGGCGCTTGTACTGGGCCGAGCGCCAGATCTTGTAGCCCGAGATCGGACGAACGCTCGACACGTTGCTCCAGCGCACAATCGCCTTGCCCCCGGTGGTGCTCTCCACGTTCATTTCCGGGGCCGCCGGAACGGGCAGCGCCGAATCGATCTGCCAGCCGCGATCCCACGCCCAGCGGGCGGCCTTGGCTGCATCCACCACGCCTTCCATCCGGAATCCCGCAAGAGCCGTCCACACGATGGTGATGCTCTCGCCCACGGCCAAGCGGTAGGGGCCGTTGCCCGCATTCACCGCCTCACCGAAGGTGTACTCTTTGTTGAAACCGATGCCACCGTCGTAGAAGTTGCCGCTGGAAGCCTGCGGGTTCCACATCGGCTCCCAGATGGGCTGGGTGATGCCGATGGCCTTGCTCCGATCCTCCGAGGCGTACTTGAAGTCGCCGTTGGGACGAGCGTTGGCGTTGCTCACCGTGAACGTCGTGATATCGTCCGCCGTGCCCCCGGAGAAGAAGTTCGGGTTGGGGCCAAGGTTGACGGGGACCGCCGAGCCATCGCTTGTCTTTCCGTAGTCGGCGTACCACGTTGCGGTAGCGCTGCGGAAGGCCCGGTCGGAGGCGTTACGGCTGTAAAGCGCTCCTTGCCACTGCATCGAGCCGTACCAGCCACGCCGAGCACCGCTGCCTACACCGGGCGTGCCGAACGCCGTCAGCTTGTCTGCGGTGGTGGGCAGAATGGCTCCCAAGTTGTTGTCGGAGATGGAGCCTTGCTTGACGCCGAGGAACGTCCACGCGTTCCAGATGTCGGAATAGCCGAGCAGCTGGTTGTAGTTGTCGATGCCGAACTCACGCCGTCCCACGGGAGGCGCCACTCGGCCCGCCGTAAGGCTGGGCGGCACGTTGGCATACCACGCGAACAAGTCGTGCGGCGCGCCGGTCGCATCCGGGGTCGCAATGTAGCCGAACGTACGTCCGGCGTTGATGCAGTTGCACGCCCGATCACCGTTGGTACCGATGAAGATCGAGGGCGATACGTCGGTATAAAGCGACATGGCCACACCGTCCACCACGTTGCCGGTGGCCTCAGCCGTACCGTCGCCGTTGGAGTCCACGATGCCCGTGTTGGTGAGCGTGATCTCCAAGACGGTGAAGTCGTTGAGGTTCTGCTCGTTGGGCGTGAACTGGTGGGCGCGGATCTTGAAGTCGATGCCCGCCGTCGTGGGCCACCCGGCCTCGTAGACGAGGTGGGTACGTCCTGCATCCACAAAACGCGCGGGGCGCTTGTAGTTGCGTGTGGCGTCGCTGGCCCCCACCACGGTGGACTTGTAGGCCGGGAACATAAACCGGCTGGTGCTGCCTGTGCCCCGCCGGTCGGCGCTGGCGTCGCCGGTAGGCAGAGCTGTTCCCGAGTAGCCCGGCCATCCCGTGGCCTTAAAGGCCGGGAACATGATGCGCGGCGCGTTGCGGAACGTGTTGGTGTAGGGGTAGCCGCTGGGCCACTGGCCGCCCGGTTCTTGCCAGTTGCCGCTGGAGCCAAACATCAGGTAGGCGTTGAACCCAGCTGCTGCACCGGGGCTACCAAGGCGGGCCGGATCGGCGGTGTTGGAGGGTTTAACCGAACTCCACAGGTCAGACGCCGTGAGATAACCGTCGCCAGCGGCTTCGGCTTGCGTGCCGAGCACGTTCAGCCGCGCCGAAGGTGTGCGTCCGCTTTGGGCATGGGCCGCGATGGGCAACAGGGCAAGGCCCAGCGCACCGATCCCGACCGAAAGAAGCGTTTTCATAGTAAAAAAGAAAGTCGTTCGTGAGGGGTGGCAGAAGGCTTAGAAGCGCAGGCGCGTGCCGAAGTAAACGGTACGCGGTACGCTGAAGACCGCCGTGCCGTCCTGCAAGATGAGCCGCGAACCGGGCGATCCATCCACCTGGAAGGCTGCCGACGATGTCGGCGTGGAGGTGTCGTAGGCCACGATGTTGTACGCGTTCGTGAGGTTGGTCACGTCGAGGTACAGGTCAAGGCCGAAACGATCCGTGAAGCGGAACGCCTTTTCGAGGCGCGTATCCACGCGGAAGTTCGTCGGGCCGGTGAGCAGCTCGCGGTTACGCGGGTCCACGTTCACCACCGGCGCGTAGAGGAAGCCACTCTCCAGCGTGCTCGTCAAGCCCCAGTTGATGCCGTACGGCAGGTTGGCCGTGGAGCGCAGAATGAAGCGGTGGGTGCGGTCGAAGCCGCCGGTCAGCGCCGAGTTGCCGCCGCGCACACCCTGCGGGTAGTTGCGGAAGTCACGGGTGGCGTCGAACGGCAACGTCGTAACGCCCGCCCCGCTGGACACGAAGGTCGTCACGTTGCTGCCCGCGAAGTTGCTCGCTTCGATGGACGAGAACGTGTAGGAGGCCGTCAGGGCCAGCCGCACGTCCTGCGTGAGCTTCAGCGGCGCGCGGCGCAGCACCAATTCAATGCCGCGAACGTCGGCATACCCTGCGCTCGTTGCAAAGGTGTGCGTCCCACCCACAAGGGTCGTTTGTCCGGTCAGGTTACGGTTGTTGGCCGTGAGCGCCGCCTGTCCGTAGTTCTGAATGAAACGCATGTACGCGTTCACATCCATGCCCCAACCCTCAGCAAACTCCCACTGGGCGCCCAACTCGTAGTTGTTGGACGTGAGCGGCTTCTGCTCGGGGTCTTGGTAGGTGTAGAAGACGTTGTTGGAGTTGTTGCCGTCGTAGAACTGGTAGAGCGTGGTGTACGGCAGGAGTTGGCTGGTTCGGGCGTACGAGAAGTACATCGACGCCTTGCTGCCAATGGGGTGCGACACGCCGAAGCTCGGGTTCCAGAACCAGTCTGCCGACACATCCTCGCCCCGGTCAAACACGTTGCGCGCCACACGAACCGCCGTAGCGCCTTCGGCCGCGATGTTCACGGTGTCGCGACGGAACGGGTGGAAGTAGTCGTTGATCTTCTCCATGTCGCGGTTGACCCGCTCCACCCGAAGGCCGAGGTTCACGCGAAGCCCTGCGTATTCCATACGGTCGGAGAGGTAGAACCCAACCTCCGACGGCTTGCGCGTCCAGCCTTGGTACACGAACGGCTCCGTAGTCCCGTTGAGCTTGGCAGCCGATTGGTCAACCCCTGCCGCTTGCTCGTAGTCAAAGGTGCGAAGGCGGGCGTCGATACCGGCTTGCAGGTAGTGGTGCGTGCCGATCTGAGCCGAGACATCCGCCTTGAAGCCGGTCGTGCGCTGCGTGGCATCCTCCGAATACGGCACCGGAATGGCCGCCGGGATCTGCAAGCCGGACGGGATCGTGATGCCCGTCACCGTGGGGTTACCCGAGACGTTCTCGTTGAACATCTTCGTGTAGTCGCTGCCCACCCCGATGTACTTGGCGATGTTCACCGGGTCGGTGAAGTCGATAAAGTCGCCGTTCTCGCCGAGATCGGTGAACCCGTTGCCATCGTCGTCTACGTAGCCGTAGCGGGTGCGCTTATAGGTCTGGTAGAATTGAACCTCGCCCAGAAGCGTTTGCGAGAACAGGTGCGAGACCTTGATCGAACCAAGGCTGCTGCCGCCGTCGTTCTGGGCTACACCTTGCAGGTAGAAGCGCCAGTAGTCGTTGTAGGCGGTGTTGTTCCAGTTGCCCCAGAGGCCCCGATCTTCGAGAATACCGAGGGCGTTGATGGTGGTCTTCTCGCCGAGCGTGTAGGTGGTCTTGAACTGCCCGCCGATGCGTTTGTCGAACTGGTTGGGCTGGTAGCCGTAGCTCTGGAACCACTGGCCGGTGGTAAAGAAGCTCCAGTTGTCCGTGATCGAGCCGCCGAGCGAAACGCGGGCATCGACTTCCGGCTCGCCACCGATGGTGTAGGTGTCCTCCTCCCATGTGAAGCGTCCGGCCGTGGGAGCGTTAGCCGTCCTCTGAGCCTGCGCAACCGCCTTGTACGTCGCGACCATCGCGTCGTTGTAGAACGCCATCGAATCCGGGCCGGGGCGTCCGATGGACGGGGCCATACGGAACGAGGCCGTGCCGCGCAGCGGGCCACGTCCGGTGGCCAGCGACATCGACACGACACCGCCGGATGCCGCGCCAAGACGAGCCTCGGTGGCACCGGTGTTGACGGTCACTTCCTCAACGCCTTCGGGGCTGAGCGTGAACAGGCTGTTGCTGGTGGCACCGGCGCGGTTCGTGTTGTTGTAGACCTGGCCCGAATAGGCCGTACCCGTGCCGTTGGGCGCAATCTGCGAGAGGGCGTCGGAGACGTCCACGCCGTCCACGAGCGTGCGCGTTTCGTAGCGGCGGGAGCCGCGCACGAAGCCGTCGTAGGAGTTGGCTGTGCGCGAGAGCGCCTCGTTGATGCTCGCCACCGGCAACGCCGCGATTTCCTCGCCGGTTACGATGGCGCGCGAGGTCGTCTGGTTCTGGTCAACCACCGGACGGGTGCTTTCCACCACCAGTTCGTCCACCTCGACATCTGCCGCCCGAAGCGCCACATTGTAGGTGGTTGGACGGTCGGAGACGAGGCGCAGCGAGGTCACCTGCGGCGTATAGCCGGTGAAGGAGACCCGTACTTCATACGTCCCCGGCGCAATACCGATGATAACGTAGTTGCCGTCTACGTCGGTAACCGCGCCGAGCGAGGTACCAACAAGGGACACAGTTGCGCCAGGCAGTTCGTCGCCGTTGGCCGCGTCGGTGACGCGACCCACGAGGCGGGCGTTCTGCGCAAAGGCAGGGATCGTAAGCGCTTCCAGCAGCGCCGATGAAGGCCGAGAGGCGAAGGCGTCTCATACGTGGCCTATGGGTTGGGAGGGATCGAAGAAAAACTCGCCTCACGGCGAGAGGTGAACGACGCAGCAACGCGTCAAAGTTATTCTAAAGGGTGGCGCTCCGGCCGGGCAGATAGCCCAGCTCACACGACAAGCGGCCGGCGTACTCGCGCACCAGAGCACCCAGCTCGCGCTGCCGGGGCACCGGCGGGGCGGCGCTACCGGGCATCGCAATGGTAATGGAGGCGCGGCTGTGGCCGGTATGGTCGAACACCGGAGCCGAAATGCAGAGCAGTTCGCTGTTGTACTCGCCGTTGACGATGGCAAATCCGTCGGCGTGCACCTGCGCGAGGCTCCGGCGCAGTTCCGCCACGTCGGTCACAGTCGAGGCCGTGTACGCGTCGAGGCCGTGGCGTTCAATGATGCCGTCGAGTTCGGCGGCGGGCAAGAAGGCGAGGATGGCTCGGCCTGTAGCGGTAGAGGGCGCGGACACGCGCTGCCCCAGCTTCTTCACGATGGCGATGGAGCGCGGGCTTTCGATGCGGCGCATGTAGATGATCTCGCCGTCTTCGAGCTTGCCCAGAAACACCGTCTCGCCCGACTTCTCCGCGAGGCGCTGCATCACCGGCGCGGCTTTTTCGTAGAGGTCGGAGCGCTCTACATAGCGATGCCCCAGCGACCAGAGCAGGTGGCCAAGGTGGTAACGGCGGGTATGCAGGTCGAGCACCACCACCTGGCGCGCCTCCAGCGTGGCAAGGATGCGGAAGACCGTGCTCTTGGGGAAACCCGTACGGCGGGCCAGCTCGGCGAGGCTAAGGCCGTTCGTCTCCTCGGCCAGCAGTTCGAGCAGGTCGAGGGTGCGGTCTACCGAGGGGATGATGTACGTATCAGTCGCCTGCATAGGTTCCAGATTTGAAACAGCGTTTCGTATCCGAAAACCTACGCGGCTGCCCCCCCGGATGTCAAGGGATTTTCACCGCCCCCTCCACTTTTATTTACCTCTCGTTCATATTTGAAACGCTCCGGCAACCAAGTTCCCTGCACACTTCTTTCTAACACGCACACCCTTCGCCTATTTCCAGCTCAATACGCCTGAACGAGACGCGGGACGAACAGGAGCGCTCCACATCGCTACGGCATCTTTTTGCGCAGGGCTTCGGAAGCTACAAAGAAGACTGCGCGCTCCGGCAAACAGAAGAGTGGCGCGGGGCAATCCGAGCGGGAAACGTGCTATCCAGACGCAGCTAAGTCCGACGAGGTGGCTCCGACCGTCCCCGCAGAGATGAGGACTCATTTGTCCGAAATAACCCTGAATTCCCACGTTCGTGGGGTTGACCGGAGAACGAGACGGTGCCTACCGAAAGCTGCTTAGGGGTAGGCTTGATGGGCATAGTCGGTACGCTCGTCTTTTCCGCACTCTTGATTTTCTTGCTTTTTGTATGACTTGACATTACGCCAGTTTGCTTGGAGCGACTGCGGCGCGGTCGAGGCGCGATCGAGGCCGCACGAGACTGGCCTCCCGCTGGCTGGGGGTATCGTCTGTCCCCAAAAGTGCGATGTTCGGAACTCTCTTACCCGTTTGGATTATCCGTATGGTCAAATCACAAAAAAACGTGTCCGACGACCGCTCCACCGAAGCCCAAATCCTCGACGCGGCGCGGCGCGTGTTCGTCCGGCGCGGCGTGGCGGCAGCACGCACGCAGGAGATCGCGGACGAGGCGGGCGTCAACAAGGCGCTCCTGCACTACTACTACCGCTCCAAGGAGAACCTCGCCGACGCGGTCTTTCTGGAAGCCGCACGCCATCTATTCCCGCCGATGGTGGCGACCTTCGTCTCCGGCCTCCCGCTGCGCGAGAAGCTCCTACGCGCCATCCAGCTGCAAACCGACGCGGCCACGGCCAACCCGTTTCTGCCCGGCTTTGTGATGTGCGAGCTGCGCACCGATGCCGCCCGCCTCACCCGGCTGCTGCACGCGGTGCTGCCGGTGGAGACGGCGCAGCAACAGCTCGTTGCAGCGCTTCAAGCCGACCTCGATGCCGAGGCTGCTGCCGGACGGCTCCGCCCCACACAGGCCGAGACGTTCCTCGTGGCCTTCCTCTCGCTGGCCGTCTTTCCGTTCGCAGGGTCGCACATGCTGAACACGCTGCTCGGCCTCGATGCCGCCGCACTCGACCGCCTTGCCGCGTGGCGGCGCGCCGAGCTGGCCGACACGCTGCTCCGCGCCTTCGCGCCCTGATCTCTTCTTTTTGCCCCGATGTTAACCGTCCGGTCAATCCTCCCTTCGACCCTTCTCCTCGCGCTGGCGGCAACGCCAACGGCGGCGCAAACGTCCGACACGCTGCGCCTCTCCGACGTGCAGACGGCGGCCGAACGCCACGACCCGCGCACCGGCACGGCGGCGCTGATCGAACGGGCGGCGCGGCTGCGGCAGGCGTCGATCCGTGCCGAGGGCTATCCGCAGTTCGCGGCGACGGCCCAGACGACGGCCCAGAGCGGCGTGCCGGAACTGCCGATTGCACTCCCCGGCGGCTCCGGCCCCGACATTCCGCATGTGCAGGCGCGGGCGCAGGTGGAGGCCGACTGGAACGTGTTCGACGGCGGTCGTCGGACACAGCGGAGCGCGGTCGAGACGGCTCGGCAGGCGGAAGACCTCGCCGGACTCCGCGCCACGCTCTATCCGCTGCGCGAGGCCGCTTCCGAGGCCTATTTCGCGGCGCTGCTCGCGGAGACGCAGGCCCGCATTGCCGCGCTGGCCGTGGCCGACCTCGACGCGCAAACGGCGGCGATGCGGGCGCGCGCTCAGAACGGTGCGGCGCTCGATGCCGATGTGGCGGCGCTGGAAGCCGAACGCCTCCGCGCCCGGCAGCGGGTGCAGGAAGCCGAGGCGCAGGCCCGCACCGCCCGGACGCTCCTTGAAGACCTTACAGGCCTTCCGGTGAACGCTCGACCGTTTGCCCTGCCGCCGCCCGACCCGTCGGCGCGGCTTGCCGCCGACGCTGCACGCCCGGAGTTGGAGCGGCTGGCCCGAACCGAAGCCCGCGCCGCTGCCGAAGCCCAGTTGGCCCGAACCACGCGGTTGCCGTCGGTGAGCGTGTTCGGGCAGGCAGGCGTGGCCCGGCCCAGTCCGTTCGAACCGTTCAGCGACGAGACCAAGCCGTTCGGCCTCGTCGGGGTGCGGCTGCGCTGGACGCCGTTCGACTACGGCTCGTCGGGCCGAGCAGCGGCGCTGGCGGGGACGCTCGCCGAGTCGTCGCGGCTGGAGGCCGAGGCGCTACGCCGACGGTTCGCCCGCGACGGGGACGACGAGCGGGCCACGCTCGAACGCTTGGCCACGACGCCCGGCGACGACGCCCGCATCCTCGAACTCCGCGAAGAAATCCTGCGCGTGGCCCGCGCCCGGCTCGACGAAGGCGTCGCGCTGGTGCCCGACTACGTCCGTGCCCTTGGCGGCGTCGAGGAGGCGCGGCTGGTGCAGGCCCGCCACCGCATCGAACGGGCGCAGGCCGAGGCCCGCCTTCGTCTTCTTCTTGGTCGTTAGATCCTGCGTTTGCTATGACCCGCACCTTCCTTTCGCTCGCCTTGCTTGCCGCGCCGCTCGCCGGCTGCCGCTCTGCCGACGATGCCGACGCCTACGGCACGTTCCAAGCCACCGAAACCACCGTCTCGGCGCAGGCCGAAGGACGGCTGCTCGCCTTCGACGTGCACGAGGGCGACGCCCTGACGGCCGGGCAGGCCGTGGGCGTGGTCGATACGACGCAGTTGGTCGCCCAGCGCGATGCGCTCGTGGCCCAACGCCGCCAGATTCTCGGCCAGAAGCGGGCGCTGCTCGCCCAAGCCCGTGCCACCCTTGCCGGGCGCGGCGTGTCCACGGCAGGCGAGGCCGTCGCCGTCGCCGGTCGCCAAGCCGCCCTTGCCCAAGGCGCGGCTACGCTCGCCACCGTCGCCGAGGCCGACGCCGCGCTGCGCGCCCTCGACGCGCAGTTGGCCACGGCACGCGAAGAACTCGCCCGCACCGAGCGCCTGTACGCCGCCCGCGCCGCCACCGACCGCGAGCGCAACGAGCGACAAGGGCAAGTGGCCGCCCTCGAAGCCCAACGCGACCAAGCCCGCGCCCGCGTCGCCAGCATCCGCGCCCAAGCGAGCGCCGCCGACGCGCAAGCCGCCGTCCAGACGGCCCAAGGCGGCGTTCAATCGGCCCAGAGCACATCCCAAACCGCCCAAGCGGGCGTGCCCGAGGCGCAGGCCGCGGCCCTCGACGATCAGGTCGCCGGCATCGACGCGCAGATCGCCGGGATCGACGCGCGGCTGGCCAACGCGACCGTGCGCAACCCCGTGGCGGGCACCGTTCTGACCACCGTGGCCGAGCCGGGCGAAGTCGTCGCGCCGGGGTCGCCGCTCTACACCGTCGGCGCGATCGGGGCGCTCAAGCTGCGGGCCTACGCCACCGGCAACCAACTGGCCCGGCTCCGCCTCGGCCAGCGCGTCGAGGTGCGGGTAGACGACGGCGCGGGCGGCCTGCGCACGCTCCCCGGCGAGGTGGTGTTCGTGGCCGCCAACGCCCAGTTCACGCCCACGCCCATCCAGACGAAAGACGAACGCGCCACGCTCGTCTACGCCTTCGACGTGAAGGTGAACGACCCGCAGGGCACGGTCAAGATCGGGATGCCCGGCGAAGTGCGCTTCCTCCAAGACACACCCTAATCCTTTGCCCGACGCACCCGCCTCCGTCGCCGTGCGCGGCCTGTCGAAGCGCTTCGGCTCGGTCGAAGCGCTCGCCGACGTGTCGTTCGACGTCGCCCCCGGCGAACTCTTCGGCATCGTCGGCCCCGACGGCGCGGGCAAGTCCACGCTCTTCCGCCTGCTCGCCACGCTGCTGCTGCCCGACGCAGGCACGGCCACCCTCGACGGGCTCGACCTCGTGCGCGACTACCGCGCGCTCCGCCTGCGGCTCGGCTACATGCCCGGCCGGTTCTCGCTCTACCCCGACCTGACCGTCGCCGAGAACCTCGCCTTCTTCGCCGACGTCTTCGGCACGACCGTCGCCGAGGGCCGCGCCATTGTGGAGCCGATCTACGCCCAGATCGAACCCTTCGCCAATCGACGCGCCGGGGCGCTCTCCGGCGGGATGAAGCAGAAGCTCGCGCTCTCGTGCGCGCTCGTCCACCGTCCGCGTGTGCTGCTGCTCGACGAACCGACGACCGGCGTGGACGCCGTGAGCCGCGCCGAGTTCTGGGACGTGCTCGCCACGCTCCGCGACAGCGGCATCACCACGCTCGTCTCGACGCCCTACATGGACGAGGCGGCCCGCTGCGACCGCATCGCGCTCGTGCAGGACGGGCGGCTGCTCGGCCCGCCCGACACGCCCGACGCTGTGGCCCGCGCCTTCCCCGCGCCGCTCGTGGAGGTCCGCGCCCAGCGGCCCGGCGCGGCCACGATGGATCGCGTGGCGCTGCTCGCCGCGCTCCGCCACACGCCCGGCGTGGCCCGCGCCGAAATCTTTGGCGATTGGATGCACGTCACCGGAGCCAGATCGCCCGGCCCAATCGCCGACGAACATCTGGCCGCGACCGTCCGCGATGCGCTGGCAGACGGCGGGTTTGCCGATGTGGATGTGCGGCCCGTCGCGCCGTCCGTCGAAGACGTCTTCCTCCACCGCATGGCCCGCCCCGATGTCTAACGCCCCGACGCCTTCGTTCGACATCCCGCCCGGCACCGCCGTGTGGGCCCGCGACCTGACGCGCACGTTCGGGACGTTCGTGGCCGTCGACGCGCTTTCGTTCGAGGTGGCCGAGGGCGAGGTCTTCGGATTCCTCGGGGCCAACGGCGCAGGCAAGACGACGGCGATGAAGATGCTCACCGGACTTCTTGCGCCGTCCAGCGGAGAAGCGTTCGTGGCCGGCATCAACGTCGCCGCCGACCCCGACGCCGTCAAGCGGCGCATCGGCTACATGAGCCAGCGGTTTGCGCTGTACGACGACCTGACGGTGCGCGAAAACGTCCGGTTCTTCGGCGGCCTCTACAACCTGCCGCCCGCCGTCGTCCGCGAACGCCTCGACGCGCTGCTGGCCGACCTCGCGCTCGAACGCAGCGCCGACGAGCGCGTGGGCCGCCTCCCGCTCGGCTGGAAGCAGCGGCTGGCCTTCGGCGTGGCCCTGCTCCATCGCCCCGCCGTCGTCTTCCTCGACGAACCCACCGGCGGCGTAGACCCCGCCACGCGGCGGCAGTTTTGGGAGACGATCTACGCCACCGCCCAGCGCGGCACCACGGTGTTCGTGACGACGCACTACATGGACGAGGCCGAATACTGCGACCGCGTTTCCATCATGGTAGACGGACGCCTCGCCGCCCTCGGAACGCCCGCCGAACTCAAGGCCCGGTTTGGCACCGACTCGATGGACGGCGTCTTCCTCCGCCTTGCCCGAAACGGTTGACGATTGACGGTTGGTAGTGGTCAGAAAGCCTTTTCTCTCACCACCACCCCCAACCGACAACCACCAACTCCCCACCCTCAACCTTCCCCCATGTCCGCCTTCCGCAGCCTCGTCGTCAAGGAGACGCGCCACATCCTGCGCGACCGGCAGACGCTCGGCGTGCTGCTGGCTCTGCCGGTGGTGATGGTGCTGCTCTTCGGCTACGCCATCCGCACCGACGTGCAGGACGTGCGCGTGCTCGTCGTGGACGCCGCCCGGGACGGCCAGAGCCTCGACCTGACGCGGGCCGTGGCGGCGACGCCCGCGCTGCGGCTCGTGGGGGTGGACGGGGCACCGGCGGCCATCGAGCCGGCACTGCGGACGGGCCGGGCGTCGGTGGCGCTCGTCCTCCCGGCGGCGTTTGGGGCCTCGTTTGCGCGGGGCACGGCCGAAGTGCTGGTGGTGACCGACGGCACGACGCCCAACTACGCCGCCGCCGCCGAGGGCTACGTCCGCCAAGTCGTGCAGACGTGGGCGGCGCAGCAGGGCGCGCGAGCGCCCACCGTCCGCGTGGCGACGCGGATGCGGTTCAACCCGGAGATGAAGAGCGAGGCGCTGTTCGTGCCGGGGCTTTTGGCGTATGTGCTCACGCTCGTCTCGGCGCTGATGACGGCCCTTTCCATCTCGCGGGAGAAGGAATCGGGGACGATGGAGGTGCTGCTCGTCTCCCCGCTCCGGCCCGGCGCGATGGTGGTCGGCAAGGTCGCGCCGTACCTCGTGCTCGCCTTCGTGAACGCGCTCACGGCGCTCGCGGTGGCGCGGTTCGTCTTCCATGTGCCGATGCGCGGCAGCCTCGCGGCGCTGCTCGTGGCCACGCTCGCCTACGTGCTCGGCTCGCTCGCGCTCGGCGTGCTCATCTCGTCCAAAACCCCCGACCAGCGGACGGCCATGATGGGCACGCTCCTCGGCCTGCTCCTGCCCACGCTCGCGCTCTCCGGCTTCGTCTTCCCCATCTCCAGCATGCCCGCGTGGATTCGTCCCGTCACGCAGATCGTCCCGGCCACATGGTACATCCTCGCTGCGCGCGGCGCGATGCTCAAAGGCCTTGGCTTCGCGGGGCTGGCGAAAGAACTGATCGTCCTGTTTGCGATGGCGGCGCTGCTGCTCGTCGCAGCCTCGCGCTCGCTCAAAGACCGGTTGGAATGAACAGAGACGCTCCTCCTTCCCCTTCCGTCGCGACCATCGCCCCTCGCGTTTGGGCGGCACACCTCTACGCTTCTCCCCCGATGCCCTGCGTTTCGTGAACGAACCCTTGTGTTCTGGCTACGAACCCTTGTGTTCTGGCTACGAACCCTTGTGTTCTGGCTACGAACGTCTGTGTTCTGACTACGAACATTTGCGCTCTCTATACGAACCTTTGCGTCATCTCTACGAACGTCTGCGCTCTCTATACGAACCCTTGTGTTCTGACTACGAACCCTTGCGTCGTCACCGCGCACGCTCGTAAGGGCCGATCTCGCTCGGCTGCTGCGATGGCTCCCGACTGATTCTACGGCCCATCCTTCCCTCCTCCATTGTCTATCCTCTCCGATGCGTGCCCTTCTCGCCCTCGTCCGCAAAGAGATCGTGCAGGTGCTGCGCGACCGGGTGATGCGCATCCAGATCGTGCTGCCGCCGATGGTGCAGCTGCTGCTTTTGGCGCAGGTGATGACGTTCGAGGTGAAGCACACGAACCTCGCCGTGGTGGACCTCGACCGCTCGACGGCCTCGGCGCGGCTCGTGGAAGCGTTCACGTCCACCGGACGCTTCGGCGTCGTGCTCGACACGCCGTCGCCTGCCCGCGCCGACGATGCCCTGCTTCGCCGGCAGGCCGGGGCGGTGCTGGCGATTCCAGAGGGGTTCGCACGCGACCTCCGATCGGGGCGCGCGCCCACCGTCCAGCTCGTGCTCAACGCCGAAGACGGCGCGGCGGCGGGGGTGGTGCAGGGCTACGCCGCCAACGTGCTCGCCGGGTTCGCCCGCGCCGAAGCCGCGACGTCGCCGCCCGCGATGGCGCAACGGTTCGCCCGCCCCCGCCCCGGCGTGCAGGTCGAAACGCGGCGGCTGTTCAACCCTACCGGCGCGTACCGCCCGTCGATGGCGCTGGGGCTTCTGGCCTCGCTCGTGAGCATCATCGGCATCCTGCTCACGTCGCAGAACATCGCCCGCGAGCGCGAGATCGGCACGCTCGAACAGCTCAACGTGACGCCGCTGACGCGCAGCACGTTCTTGCTTGGCAAGATGCTGCCGTTCTGGGCGCTCGGCCTGTTGGAACTGGCGCTTGGCCTGTTGATCGTGCGGTACGGCTTCGGCGTGGCGTTCGTCGGCTCGCCCCTGCTCGTGTTTGCGGCGGCGGCGCTGTACCTGCCCGCCGTGCTCGGCCTCGGGCTGCTCATCTCCACCGCCGCGCAGACGCAGCAGCAAGCGATGTTCCTGACGTTCTTTGCGCTCGTCACGATGCTCTTCCTCGGCGGCATCTTTACGCCTGTGCGCTCGATGCCCGCGTGGGCGCAGGCTGTGGCGGCGTGCAACCCCGTGCAGCACTTCGCCGAGACGATCCGCGCCGTGCTGCTGCGCGGGGCCACCGCACGGGAAGTGGCCGGACACCTCGCCGCCACCGTCGCCTTCGGGGCCGTCGTGCTGCCGCTGGCCGTGCTGCGCTACCGCAAAACCGCCGACTGAGCGCGCCTCAGCACTCGGCGACGTTGACGGAGATGCGCTGGGCGAGGCCGCCGTCGCTGGTCTCTTTGTACTTGGCGCTCATGTCCTGCGCCGTCTCCCACATCGTCTGGATGACCGCGTCGAGCGAGACACGCGCGGCCTTCGGGTCGGATTCGACGGCCAGATGCGCGGCGGTGATGGCCTTGATCGCGCCCATCGCGTTGCGCTCGATGCACGGCACCTGCACGAGCCCGCCGATGGGGTCGCAGGTGAGGCCGAGGTGGTGTTCCATTGCGATCTCGGCGGCCATAAATGCTTGCTCCGGGCTTCCGCCAAGGCCTTCGGCGAGCGCCGCCGCCGCCATCGCGCTCGACACGCCGATCTCGGCTTGGCAGCCGCCCATCGCCGCCGAGATGGTGGCGTTCTTCTTGAAGAAGCTGCCGGTCTCGCCCGCCACGAGCAAAAACCGCCGCGCGGCGTCCGGGGTGTTGTGCCCCTCGAAAAGCATGAAGTAGAACAGCACGGCGGGCAGCACGCCGCACGCGCCGTTGGTGGGGGCCGTCACGATGCGCCCGAAGGCGGCGTTTTCCTCGTTCGTGGCGAGCGCAAAGCACGTCACCCAGCGCAGCATCTGCTGAAACGGAGGCTTCTGCGCGGCGATGGCCGAGAACCACACGTCCTGCGGGAGCACATGGCTGCCGTCCAGCCCCAAGAGCCGCCGGGCCATCGCCGGGGCGCGGCGCTTCACGTCGAGGCCGCCGGGGAGCGTGCCCTCGGTGTGGCAGCCTTTGTAGACGGCGGCGCGCATCGTGGCGTGGAGGGCGTCGAGCTTGGCGTTCACCGCGTCGTCGGTGCGCCACGCCCGCTCGTTGCAGCGGATGACTTCGGAGAGCGGAAGGCCCGTCTGGGCGCAGTGGCGGAGAAACTCGGCGGGAAGATCGGACGGGTACGGGAGCGTCACCTGCGCCGCCTCGGCCTCTTCGCCTTCCTTCACCACAAAGCCGCCGCCGACGGAGTAGTACGTCGCCTCGAAGACCGCGCCGTCGTCGAGAGCAAAGGCAAACGTGACGCCGTTGGGATGGAACGGAAGCGGCTGGAAGACGCTGTCGATGTCGAAATCCACCTCGTGCGTGCCCGCGAGCGGAAGCCGCCCGGCATCGCGGAAGGCGCGGCTGCGGGCTACGGCGGTGGCCGTGTCGGTGGTGAGGTAGTCGTCGCCGGTCAGTCCGAGCGTGACGGCCATGTGCGTGCCGTGGCCGAGGCCGGTTTTGGCAAGCGAGCCGTAGAGCGTCACGCGGGCGCGATCTACGCGATCCAGAAGCCCGGCACTACGCAGATCGTCGAGGCTGCGGAGCGCCGCGGCCCACGGCCCCATGGTGTGAGACGACGACGGGCCGATGCCCACCTTGATCATGTCGAAGGCGCTGATGCGATCCATCTTGACGGTTGGCGACGGGCGACCGATGCCCAACGGGAGCAGCCGGCCGCATGCGCTGAAAGCCCTTCCGGGCCGGGTTCGTTTCCAACCGGCGTTGTATCTTTGTAACGGGTTGGGTTTCGGTCGTTCCAACGCTTGCAGCCCACAGCCTGCCGCCCCGTATGCTCCAAGAGCAAAGCCGACTTTTCCAGCGCATTTTTCTGTTCGCCGACCTTGCGCTGGTGGCGGTTGCGTTCGGGCTGGCGTTCGTGCTGCGCTTTGACGTGCTGCCGTGGCTGCACGCGCACGGCATTGGCCCGGCGTGGTTCGAGCCACCCGAAGCGGTCGAGCTGGTCAAGTACCTGTGGCTTTTGCCGTGGGCCATGCTGGGCGGCTCACTTGTGTTCTACCTCTCCGGCCTTTACGCCTCCGAGCGCGGACTGCACCTGTTTCGGATTGTATGGAGCGCACTCAAAGCGTCGGCGACGGTCCTGCTGCTGGCGGCCACGCTGCTTTCGTTCTACCGCTCGTTCAACATCTCGCGGGGCTTCCTGCTGCTCTTCGGCCTGCTCGTGCCGCTGCTGCTGATCTTGGCGCGGGCGATGCTCTACGGGTGGATGCGCCGGCAACGCACCGAGCGGCGGGTGCTGCTCGTGGGCAGCGGGCGCGTGGGCGAACGCATTGCCCAAACGCTCGCCCACTACGTTTGGGCGCGGATGGAGATCGTGGCCGTGCTCGACGATGTGCCCCGCTCCACCCATCTGCCGGTAGACGGGCCGATCGACGAAACGCTCGCCCGCCTCGACGCCGCCGAAGCGGCAGGCCGCCCCATCCACGACGTCTACCTCGCCCTGCCGCTGGGAGCCGCGCCCCGCATCGAAGCCTTGATGGAGGGCCTCTCCAGCCGCACCGCCCGCGTCTACTACGTCCCCGATTTGCCCGACCTCGGCGTGCTCAACGCCCGCGCCACCGACCTCGACGGGCTGCCGGTGCTGCACCTGATCGACGAGGTGCCGAGGCGGCTCACCTGGGCGCTCAAACGGGTGTTCGACGTCGTCTTCTCGGCCGCCGTGCTGGTGCTGCTCTCGCCGCTGCTGCTCGTCATCGCCGTGGGCGTCAAGCTGTCGTCGCCGGGGCCGATCTTCTACCGGCAGGAGCGCGTCACGCTCGGCGGCCAGCGCTTCGGGATGCTCAAATTCCGCTCCATGCCCGTCAACGCCGAAGCCGAAACGGGTGCCGTGTGGGCGAAACCGGGCGAGCAGCGGGCCACGCCGTTGGGGTCGTTTCTGCGGCGCACGAGTCTCGACGAACTGCCTCAGTTCTGGAACGTGTTCATCGGACAGATGAGCGTGGTCGGGCCGCGCCCGGAGCGCCCGGTGTTTGTGGACGAATTCCGGCAACGCGTGCCGGGCTACATGCTCAAGCACACCGTCCCAGCGGGCATCACCGGCTGGGCGCAGGTGCACGGCTGGCGCGGCGACACGAGCCTCGAAAAACGGATCGAGTACGATCTGTACTACATCCAGAACTGGTCGCTCAAGCTCGATTTCAAGATCGTGCTGCTGACCGTGTTCAAGGGCTTCGTCCACCAGAATGCCTATTAAAGGACGATGCCGGCTGCTGACAGCTGCCGAGCGAGCGCGATCTACCTCCATCCAGTGGCCAGCCCCTAATCTTCACCTTCTCCGCGCCCGCTCGACGCCTACCGGTGCGTTACGTCCTCGTTCGGCGCTACCTTTCCGGCTATGGCAGATTCCACGCTTGACTCCATCCTGCTCCCGGCGGGCACACTCCTTGGCGGCGTCTACCGCATCGAAGGGGCGCTCGGCAAGCCCGGCGGCTTCGGCATTACCTACTTGGCCATCGATACGCAGCTGGAAGCTCGCGTGGCCGTCAAGGAATTCTTCCCCCGTGGCCTCGCCCGGCGCGCCCACGACGGACGGACGGTCGTGCCCATCACCCCCGACGACAAGCCGGGCTTCGACCACGCCCGTCAGCGGTTTCTCGACGAGGCGCGGATGCTCGCCCGGTTCCACCACCCATCGATCGTGCGGGTGCGCAGCTTCTTCGAGGAGAACGGCACAGCGTACTTGGTGATGGACTACCTGGAAGGCCGTACGCTGGCCGCCCACCTCGAACGTGTCGGTGGCCGCGTACCCGCCGAAACGGCCGTCGCCATTGCCCGCCCGCTGCTCGACGCGCTTGGCGAAATCCACGAGGCCGGCGTGCTGCACCGCGACGTCGATCCGGCCAACGTGTACGTCACGAACCGCCAGCAGGTCGTCTTGCTGGACTTCGGCGCGGCCCGTCAGGCGGTGGCCGAAGCCGAAGGCGGGCAACGCAGCCTCTCGGTGGTGCTCAAGCCCGGCTACGCACCCTACGAACAGTACGCCAGCAAAGGCCGTCAGGGGCCTTGGACGGATCTCTACGCCCTCGCCGCCACGATGTACCGGATGCTGACGGGCCTCGTCCCGCAAGAGTCCACCGGGCGGATTGTGCAGGACGAGCTTCAGCCGGTGGACGTGGTCGTGCGGGAGCGGTTTGGTGAGACGCTGCCTCCGGCCCTCGCCCGCGCGGTGATGTGGGGCCTCGCGCTTCGTCCGGAAGACCGCCCGCAAAACGTCGCGGCGTTCGAGCAAGCTCTTGCCGGCGGCATCGCCCCTCCCGCGCCAACGCCGTTTCAAACGCCCCCGCCGATCACGCCTGCGTACGCGCCCACGCAAGCGTACGCGCCGCCCGTTGCAGCACCGCCCGCCTACGCGCCCACGCCGTCGTACGACCCGCCGTCGTACACCCCGCAGCCGATGTACGCGCCCACGCCGTCATACCTGCAAGACGAGCCGAAGCGCAGCCTCGCCGGGCCGGTCGTTGCGGCGCTCGTGGTGCTGGGGTTGCTCGGTGGAGGCTTTTATGTGCTCACCCAGCGCCCCGATCTGATCGATCCATCCACCTCGGCGACGCCTGTCCAGCAGGATGCTCCCTCCCCGACCTCGACAGAATCCACCTCGCAAGACCCTCTGTCTACCGACCCCGGTACGTTCACCCCAAACCCGTCGCAGCCGCCCGCACAAGACCCGGCACTCGTCGCGACCACGTCACCGCGCCCCGTCGAGCAAGTGCGCCCGCAATACCCCGAACAGGCCGCCGCCGAAGGCTTGGAGGGACGGGTGCTGGTGAAGGTTCTGGTGGGCACGGACGGTACGGTGAAGGATGTGAGCGTGGAAGAAAGCACCGACCCGGTGTTCGACGCCGCCGCCGTCAAGGCCGTGCTGCAATGGCGTTTTGAACCGGCCACACGCGGCGGCGAAGCGGTCGAAGCGTCGGTGGTGGTTCCGTTCGATTTCAACCTCTGAGCCGATGTCCGCACCTCCCCCGTTCAACCCCGACGACCCCTTCCGTCCACCCGCTGGAGCCTCGCCCGACCCCGGCCCTACCGTTCCGCTGAGCGCATCGGTGCCGCCGGGGGCTAACCCGCCGCGCATTCCCGGCCTCGACTTCACCGAGGAAGCGCCCGACCTGTATGTGCCCGGCCCACGCCCCAGCGGGCCTTCGCCGGAAGGGGCCACCGTGCGCCTCGGCGCGGGCGGTGCGCCGCTTCCCGCCTCGTCGCTAATACCCGGCACATCGCCGGAAGAAGGCCGCACCGTGGCCTACAACGACCGGATGCCCACCGGCGTCGATCCGGTGGTGGGCTGGCTCGTGTGCGTCGATGGGCCCGAGCGCGGGCGCGACTACCGCCTCCACGCCGGGCGCAACTTTGTGGGCCGCTCGCCGCAGATGCACATTGCCCTCACCGGCGACACCACGGTGTCGCGGGAGAAGCATTGCGTAGTCGTCTACGACCCACGGGCCAACGCCTTCCGTGTAGCCCCCGGCGAGAGTGCGTCGCTCACCTACCGCAACGGCGCTTCGGTAGATGTGCCCACGGCGCTTGCGCCGTACGACCGTATCGAGGTAGGCAAGACGGTCCTGCTGTTCCTTCCCCTTTGCTCCGATCGCTTCTCGTGGGACGCCTCCGACGCCTGATCTCGGCGATGGCACTCGCCGCCACGCTCGTCCCGGGCGCGCTGGCGCAGTCAACGCCCGCCCCAACGACGCCACGGGCCGACACCGTCACGCCTAACCGCAGCCGTACGCCGCGCCCGACCACGACGCGGACGACCGGACGCCCGGACGCCGCAGAGGCCGCTACGCTACAGGTGGTGCAGGCCGCCGGGCCGCTGCCCACGCTCCGCGTCTTCTTCGACGCCCGCACCGACGACGGCCGCCGTGTTGCCCGTCCCAACACGGCGAACGTTCGGCTCACCGTCGGACGCACCGCAGCCACGGTAGAGTCCGTCGCGCCTGTGGCCGCCGCCGATGGGATCGCCTACGTCTTTCTGGTCGATGTATCCCGCTCGCTGCGCCCCCGCGACTTCGAACAGGTGCAGCAGGCCATCGCGCAATGGATCGACCGGATGAACGCTGCCGACCGGGTAGCCGTGGTGGCGTTTGGGCAGACCGTGCGCGTGGTGCAAGACTTTACAGGCAACCGCAACGCGGCGCGGGCTGCGGTGGACAACCTCGCGTCCAGCGAGGCCGAAACCGGCCTGCACGAAGCGCTCGTGCGCGGGGCTGACCTCGCTCGGCGGCAAGACCCCGACCTGCCCGCCCGGCGCGCCGTGGTCGTCCTCTCCGACGGCCTCGACGATTTTCCTGGTGGCGCTCAGCGCGACGAAGTCCTCCGCGCCTTCCAGCAAAACCCGGTGCCGCTCTACGCCCTCGGTGTACGCCCACCCGACGGCGACACCGCAGGCCTCGACGCGCTCGGTAGCTTTACCCGTACCTCCGGTGGCACGTTGCTACGGGTGGACGGGGCGGACGTGACAGCGGCCTTCGACAGCCTGCGCACCCGGCTGGGCGAGGCGTTCGTAGCCACGGCTCTATGCGACGCCTGTGCGGCCGACGGCACGGTGCAGCGCGTACAGCTTACGCTCTCCGCCGCCGATGGGCGCACCCTCTCCGACGGCCTCGACGTGCGGTTTTTGCCGCCGCCCGACTCGGCCGCAGCACACGCCGACAGCGCCTCCCGCCCCACCCCAACGGCCACGCGCAAAGGCCTTCCCGCGTGGCTCTACGGCCTCGGCGCGCTGCTCGTGGCCGCGCTCGGAGCTTCATGGTTGCTTGCCCGCCGCCGCACGTTCGCACGGCCGCCCGCGCCCGCCACCAACGAGAACCCGCCGCCTGCCGCACCGCGTCCGCCCGAAGACGTGGCCGCCAGCATCGCCCGCGAAGACGAACGACTCGGCCCAGCCCCCGGCCCGACCGCCGACGCGTCCGCACCCGCTTCGCCGTCGTCATCGGACGTCACACCGCCGTCCGTGGCCGTCACACCTGTCGTTCCCACGCCTCCACCCTCCCCCGACCCGGTCGTCCTGCGTTTCACCGCCATGCGTGGCGACACGTCGCAGCGCGTAACCCTGCACACCGAAGCATTCTTAGGCCGCAGCGCCTCGAAGGCCGACGTGGTGATCGAGGGCGACGCGTCGGTGTCGGGACGGCACGCTCGGCTGATCAACACGCCCGGCGGCGTGCTGATTTCCGACGCCGGCTCGACCAACGGCACGGTGGTCAACGGGGTGCCGCTGGCCGGGCCGCGGCGACTCGAACACGGCGATCTCGTGCGGCTCGGCCAAACCGAGCTGCGCGTCACGTTTGAGTGCTAACTTCTGCTATGTCTACGACCTCCCTCGAATCGGCCCAGCACATCGGGCAGCGCTCGCAGCAGCAGGACGCCGTCCGCACCGTCGAGACGGTGCCCGGCTTCGCGCCCGGCACCGTCGCTGCGGTGGTGGCCGATGGGATGGGCGGGATGGTGGGTGGAGCCGAAGCGTCGCGGGTGGCCGTCGAGGCGTTTAGCGCAGCGCTCGCACGCCGGACGCCCACCGAATCCCCCGCCGACGTGCTGCACCGCGCCCTCACCGCCGCCGGGTCGGCGGTCGTGCAGGCGGCCCGCCAGCAGAGCGCGGCGGGCGAAATGGGCACGACGTTCGTCGCCGTGCTCGTCGAAAACGGCATGCTCACATGGCGCACGGTCGGCGACAGTCGCCTCTACCTGTTCCACGGCGACCGCCTCCGCCAGCTCAACACCGAGCACACGCTCGCCTCGCGCCTGCGCAAGAGCGTGGACGCCGGGCTGCTCTCGCTCGACGAAGCCCTTGGCCACCCCGAAGCCCGCGCCCTCACCAGCTTCCTCGGCCAAGAGCGGGTGCAGGAAGTGGACGGCGGCGCGGAACCGCTTGCCCCCGGCGACCGCGTGCTTCTCTGCTCCGACGGCCTCCACGGCACCCTTGCCGACGACGAGATCGCCCGACGCCTTGCCGCGCTGCCATTCGGCCAGATTGCGCAAACGCTTGTAGACGACACGCTCGCCCGCCAGAAACCACACCAAGACAACGTGTCGGTGGTGGTGCTGACCGTCGGTGGCGTGCCGGGCACATCGCCCGAACCGAGCGTCACCGTCCTACGCCCGATCTATACGCCGCTGGACGAGCCGGACACCGCCAGCATCGTCGCCTCGGCGATGCCCGCCGCGCCGCGCTCGGCCGCGCCGACGACGCCCGACCGACCGCCCCGCCGGTCGCCGTGGCCACTCGCCGTGGGCCTGCTTGCCGTGGCGGGCGTGGGCGGGTATGCGCTCTGGAAAACGCAAACTCCTCTGCCCTCCCCCAGGGCCGTCGCCGACAGCTTGCGGGTGGACAGTCTCCGCGCCGACTCGCTCCGCCGCGACTCGCTCGCGCACACGCCCAGCGGAGCCGACACGCTGATGGCCGTGCCCGCCCGCCGCGACAGCGCCGCCGGGCCTTCGAGCGACGTGTGGCCGCCGCCCGTCGAACGACCGGCCTCGCCGCCCGCCGATCTCACCCCCAGCCTCCCCGGCCGATGAAGCGCCTCCTGCCACTGCTGCTCGCCCTCGTGCCCCTCGCCGCCGCCGAGGCCCGCGTGCCCGTGGCGCAGATGCGCCAGTCCACCGTCCGCATTTTCTGCCGGATCGAAACGTCCAGCCAGTTCGGCCTCGGCACGGGTAGCGGCTTCGTGATCGGCCCCAACCGGGTGGTGACCAACTACCACGTCGTGGCCGACTGCGACGGCGCGCATCCGGGCGCGTCCACCCAGATCAACGTCGGCGGGACACCGTCGAAGGTGCCGGAGGCACGGATCGTGTGGAAGTCCGAGGCCCTCGACCTCGCCATCTTGGAGACGGCGCAGCCGCTGGGCCTGCGTACCGTTCGGCTTGTGCCGGGACGCTTGGTTGAAACCGGCGACGACGTGCTGGCGATGGGCTATCCTGCCGCTGCCGACGACGACGGGCGCGAGCGCACGCGGGGCGAATTCCGGTTCACCGCGCAGGATTTCGAACCGACGCTTACCCGCGGCATCGTCTCGCGCAGCGTCACTGGCCCCAACGGAGAGAAACTCTGGCAGACCGACGCGGCCATCAACCCCGGCAACTCCGGCGGGCCGCTCTTCGACGCATGCGGCGACGTGATCGGCATCAACGTCCGCAAATCGCTCACGCAGGTGGACACGCCCAACGGCCCCATTCGCGTGCCCGAGGGCGAGGGCATCGGCTGGGCCATCCGCGCCGACGAGCTTGCCGCCGTGCTCCAACAGAACAACGTCGCCATCGAAAAGACGACCGCGCGCTGCGGCGACGAGGGCACGCCGCCCTCGGCCACCACGCCCACCCGCCCCGACAGCGCCCAGCTCGCGCAGGCGCAGACGCCGCCCGCCACCACAACCGGCCCGCCGATGCTGCCGTGGCTGCTCGTGGGCGCGGGAATCCTCGCGCTCGGCCTCGGCCTCGTCGCGTTCGTGATGCGCAGCAAGAAAAAAGACGTGCCCGCCTTCACGCCGCCGTCCTATCCCACGCCGCAGCCGCCGCCCGCCTATCCGCCGCCGATGCCCCCCGCGCCGGTGTCCGCCGCGTCGGTGGTGGCGCTGGGCGGGAGCCTCGCCGGGCAGGCGTTCGACGCCACGCGCCCGCTCGTGTTTGGACGCGACGCCACGGTGGCCACCGTCGTCTTCCCCGAAGCATCGTCCGACGTGTCGAAGCGCCACGCCCGGCTGGTGTGGGACGCGCAGCGCGGCGAGGGCACGCTCGAAGACCTCGGTTCAACCAACGGAACGTTCCTTCGCGACCAGCGCCTCACGCCGTACCAGCCGCAGCCTGTGCGCGTGGGCGACCGCTTCCACCTCGCCCGTCCGGAGCACACGTTCGAGATTCGGCGGTAGCGGCGGCTGGATGAAACCGGCCGGGCACGGCCTGCTCCCATTCAAGCTTCAGCGCCGCTCGGCAAGGCCGAGGACGGCAACGAAGTCGGCGATTTTGTCTTCGATTTCGGCCCATTCGGCCTCAGGGGTGGAGCCTTCCACAACGCCCGCGCCGGAGTACAGCGCCAGCCGCGTCTCGTCTACCCGCCCACAGCGCAGGCCCACCGCGAACTCCGCGGCGTTGAGCGACAGCCAGCCGAACGGCGCGGCGTAGCGGCCCCGGTCGAACGGCTCGTGCGCACGCAAGAACGCAAGCGCGTCGGGTGTGGGCGTGCCGCCAACAGCGGGCGTAGGATGCAGCGCCGCAAGCACATCGAGCGGAGAGACGCCGGGGCGCAGCCGTCCGACCATCGGGGTGCGCAGGTGGCGTCCCCGCGCCAAGGCAAAGGCCTCCGGGGTCTCGTCGGCGTCCAGCGCGGCGGCAAGCGGCCCAAGCGCGTGTGCGATAGCGTCGCGTACGAGCGCGTGTTCGCGCTGCTCCTTGTCCGAAGCGTGCAGTTCGTCGGAGAGGCGGGCGTCTTCGGTGGCGGTGGCCCCGCGCGGGCGCGTCCCAGCGAGCGCTTCCGTCCAAATCCGTCCGTCTTCCAACCGGAACAAGCGTTCGGGCGAGGCCGAGACGAACGCCGCGCCCGGCCCGTGTTCGGCGAGCAGATGGTAGGTACCCGGCGTGGCCGCTTCCAGCCGTGCCATCAAGGCGAACGGGTCGAGCGGCTCGGGAAAGTCGAAGGTGACGCGGCGTGCAGGCACAACCTTATCCATCTGCCCGGCCCTAAACGCCGCCAGTGCAGCCCCTACGGTCGCGTTCCAGCCGTCGCGGTCGGGCAGATCCTGGCGGGCCACCGGCAGCGGCAGGTTCACGTCGAGCGGTGCAGCGTCGGCCAGCGCGGCCAGTGCGGCCAGCACCGCCGCTCCGGCGTGCGGCACCAGGTGCGCTACGAGCCGGGCCGAACCGTCGGCATCGACTTCGAGCGTAAGCAGCGGCAGGGTGAAGCGAAAAGCCTCCGCCGAGCGCCACGCGCCGGGTTCGGGCGGGCGTTGCGGGTCGAAGCGCAGCCCGCCGAAGAGCTGCGCCTCCGGGCCAAGCCGGGCAACCACCGGGCGCACCGCGTTGAGATCGTCGCCCGTGACGGCCAAGGCTTCGCCGAGAGCGGCCACCCGCCGCCCATCGTCGCGCCCGTGCCAGTAGAATCGAGGGCAGGCCGGTTGCACCGCCAGCCACGCGAGCGGATCGCCAATGCCCTCAACCGTGACCGCTACGCGGCGATACGGCGCAGCGCTTCCCTCGCCCAGCACCCGACGCACCTCGGCAGTCAACGCCTCGGCAGGAGCATAGCGCGTGAGCACGTCGGTCTGGCGGCGAATCGTGGACAAAGCGGGATCAGACGAGGGCCGGATCGTCGGCAAGGTGAAGAGTGCAGTTGAGCACCACCGGCGTAACGGCGGCGTGCGCGTCCACAGCCAGTTCGTTCACGCTCGTGTTGGCGTGGTGGAAGGCAGACATACCCCGCAGGCCGTCGGCATGGAGCAAGCTGGCGAGCAGCACCCGAAGCGCCCGCCCGTGCGAGACGACGGCCACGGTTTGCCCCGCATGCCTGTCAAGCAACCGCTGCCACGCACCAAGCACGCGGGCCTGCACGTCGAGCAGCGGCTCGCCGCCGTCCACCCGGTCGGCGTAGTCGCCCGCGGCCCACGACGCCACGATGCGCTGGAAGACCGTGTCGGTTTCGTCGGTTGGGGCCAAACCTTCAAACACACCCCAGTGCATCTCCATCCACCCCGCGTCGAGCGCCACGGGCAAGCCGTGCGGCGCAGCAAGGGCTTCGGCGGTAGCGCGGGCGCGGCGCATCGGGCTGGCAACAACCGCGTCGAGCGGCACGTCGGCAAACCGCGCGGCGAGCGCGGCGGCCTGCGCCTGCCCCGTGGCGTTGAGCAGCGCGTCGAGGCCCTGCCCTTGGATCAAGCCGAGGCGATTGGGATCGGTTTGGCCGTGCCGGATGAGGAAGACGCGGGTCATAGGCGGCGGCTACGCGGGGCGTATCGTCAGGTTTCAGAAAAAAATGAAAGATTGCCTCCGCTCACTCTTCGACCGTGACGCTGGGCGACACGACGAACCGGAAGCGCGGGTTTTCCATCCCTGCCGCCACGAGGGCCGGGCGCAGCATCGCGGCGAGGGCACGGGCGGTGTTGGCCTTGGCCTGCACGGCCTCGCCCGCCACATAGGCCTCGGCTTGGTTGCGCAGCGCCGCCGTTAGGCTGCGCGTGGCCGCGGTTTGCACTGTTGCCACGCTCGCGTCGGTGCGCAGCCACCCACGCGACGTCTCGACCTCCATCTTCGCTAAGTCCGGCTCGACGCTGTGCACCGATAGCTTCGGCACGACAACCTCCACCACCCCGTCGTCGCCCAGCCGCACGTCTTCTGGGCGCAGCGTCCGCACGTCGAACCCGTAGGATGCCCGCCCCGGCACGCGCACTGTCGCCGACGATGTGCCGAGGTCAAGGTTCAGCACGCCGGGCAAAAACACCTGTCGGCTGGCCTGCCGGACGGTCGCAGTCACATCAATCGCGCCGGTCACGAGAAAGGCATCCGGGCGCTCGGCGGTGATGGTGGTCGTCACGGTCTGGCGGACCTGCTCCTCGGTCAGCCCTGGGAGCAGCGCTTGGATCAGGCGCGGCGCGTTCACGACGAGGCCCCACACGGCCCCCCCAGCAAGCACAACGACGAGCGCAAGCGCCACCGTCCGCACCCAGCGTGGCAGCCTTGGTGCAGCGTCGGAGGGCTGAGAGGGAAGATTGGAGGGTTCGGCCATAGGGTTGAAGGATACGAAAACCCCTGCCCGGCGCAGCCGCCGAGCAGGGGAAGATCACCGATCACGTCGCGTTTAGGCGGTTTTGTCCTTGATCGTTTCGGTCACGCCGTTGCGCATCACCGAGGCAATGCCGTTGTCGCGGCCGGCCTCCGACGTGTACATCTCGCTCGTGCCGATCACTTGGCCGTTGCCGGCTTTGAGCACGAAGTAGAACTGACCGTTCTTGGCGGTCTCGCGTGCGAAGCGTCCGTCGTCTTGGCTGTTCTTCTGCACCGAGGCGATGCCTTTTTCGGCGCTGGCGCGGGTCTTGTACGTCTCGCTGCGGAGGATTTCCTCGCCGTTGCCGGCCTTGAGCGTGAACTGAAACTCGCCGTTCTTGGCCACCGTCAGGTCAAACCAACCCTTCGGTGCATCGGCAGCGGGCGCATCGTCGGCGGCCGGTTCAGCCTTTTTCTTGGCCGCCTTCTTGGGCTTGGCCTTAGGGGCCTCGTCCACCACGTCCATGCCACCGGCGTTGTCCATCGCTGCCAGTTCGCCTTGGATCTGCTCAAACGTCTTGTCCTCGTAGGCCGCGTCATCGGTGAGGCGGTCGAAGAGCTTTTCGGAGAGCAGACGCTGCTCCAACATCCCCATCGCGCCCTCTTGGCGTTCGTAGAGCGAGCGGAGCATGCGCGGGTCGATGTCGTTGCCCGCTTCTTTGGCGAAGTAGGCGTCGAAGTCCTCATCTTCAACCTCGAGTTGATGATCGAGGATGAGTTGGTCGCGCAGGAGCATCCAACGGGCTTGGCGCTCGGCCTCGGTGCGGTTTTGGGCGCGGAAGGCGTCGTGCGGGAAGTCGTCGGGCAGCTTGCCGTCGAACTGCTCGCGCACCACCTGCTCGGTCATGGAGTCGAGGTAGAGCTCCACCGCCGAGGCGGGCACGGGCACGTCGTTGGCCTCCATCAAGCGCTCCATCACCTGCGCCTCAAGGTAGTCGCGGCGGCGCTGCGTCCACTGCTTGTCAAGCGAGTCGCGCATTTCGTCGCGGAGGGCGTCGAGCGATTCGGTGCGGCCCTTGGTGAAACGCTGGACGAAGGCGTCGTTGAGTTCGGGGAGCGTGCGGTTTTCCACACGGGCAACCGTAACCGAGAACGGGTGCGTGTGCCCGGCCTCGTGGCCGTCGTGGGATTCGTCGTGCGGCAGCTCGACGGTGAACGTATCGCCGGCTTTTTTGCCGAGCAGGGCGTCTTTGAGCACCTGGTGGACGCGCGGCTCGTCGAGCGGAATGCGCACGCCCTTTTCCGTCTCCGACGCCATCGGCTGCCCGGCGTCGTCGAGCGCGACAATGTCCACCACCGCCACCGAATCGTCGGCGAGGACCGCGCCCTCGGGCGCGTCTTCGACCACCGCGTTGCGACGGCGAACGGTTTCAAGCTCGTCGTCGATCTGCGCATCGTCCACCGTATAGGCAAGACGAATGAGCGGCTCGTTGGAGAGGCCCGTCACCTTCAGCTCGGGGCGCACGCCGAAGCGCAGGGCCGCCGTGAAGCCGCCGTGCTCGTCAAACGCGAGGGCCGTAATGATCGGGTAGCCAACGAGGCGGTACGTCGGGTTGCGGCGCACGTCGGCGTCGAAGGCGTCTTGGATGGCCTGCTGGGCCAGTTCGTTGCGGACGGATTCGCCGTAGAGCTTCTTGACGAGATCCATCGGGGCCTTTCCGGGGCGGAAGCCGCGAAGCTGAACGCGGTTGCGTTGCTTCTTGAGGGCGGCTTCGACGCGGGGCTGGAAGTCGTCGGCGGGGGCCACGAGGTCGAGCACGTAGTCAACCGGGCCGTCGGCGTTGATCGTCGTCTTCATCGGGGAAGCTAAAAATGATGCACCGGCACGCGAGGCGTGCGGCAGGTAAAAAAGCGGGGAGTAACGAAAACGCGCCGGGCGCGGGTCGCGTCGGCGCGTGGCACGAGACAGCCGTGTGGTAAGCGAAGGCCCAAGGGGCAGTTCCGCCACAACGGGCCTGAATCCGGCAAAAAAAGGGCGAAGCCTACGCAGGCTTCGCCCCAAACGGCGCGGACGACGGCGCTCAGGCCATCAGTCGCGTCGAGTGCTTGGCGCTGCTGTCGCGGTCGCTGCCGAGCAGTTCGATCAGGCGCAGCCGCCACACACCCGCCTCAGCGACCGAGCCAACAAGCGACTCGTCGCTCTCGCACGAAATGCGGATGTTGTGGTGGTCGGACACATGCCCGACGAAAAACGAGCGCACGTCCGACAGCGGAATCCGGCGGGCAAGGCGGCCCAGCACCACCATATCGAGGTGGGTACGGGTAAGGCGAAGGCGGGTGAAGAACCCGCGGCTGCCACGCGGGCGAAAGGCGCTTTCCATCACAACGCCCGGGGCGAGTTCTTCAATGGGATGCTGCATCGGGAAACAGAAGAGGAAACGGGGTACGACAAGGAATACGGTCTGCTAAACCGGCGTACCTAACCGCTGCGTTCGATTCAATCGTAACGGACTGCATACCAATGCGTGCGCTCGACGTGAAGAACTAAAAATCCCAGCCCGTCGACACAACCAGCATCGGCGTTCCCAGTGCCAAGCCGTCGAACGGCCACGCCACGTCGAGGCGTATGGGAAGCCGCGCCACCGTGGTGCGAAGCCCTCCGCCCACGCCCACCAGCACCGGCCCAAGCCGTCCGTTGTCCTGCGCTTCAGCCTCGGAGCCGCCGACCACCGCCGCGCCGTCGGCGAAAAGCGCCGCGTTGAGACGCACCAACCCCGGAGGCGCGTCGGGCAGCGGCACAAGAAGTACGCCCAGCGGAAACCGCGCCTCGACGGCGAGGGCGAGCGCGTGCGGGCCGGTGCGGCGGGCCACGCCGTAGCCGCGCACGGGAGCCAGCGGCGTGGCGAGGGCGAAGTCGTTGAGCGTCTGGACGGGAAAGACGGCCAGCGAGTCGAATCGGGGCGTGAGCCAGCCGGGCGCGCCGGCGGTGAAGACGCGGGCAGGCGTGGGACCAAACGAGGTGCTTCCGGTCAGCCGGAACGCCCCGTCCACGCCCGCGCCGAGTGGGCGGTAGAAACGGGCGTCGAGCCGGGCGTGGATGAAGCGCGTGCGTGCGCCCGATAGCGCTGCCGGGGTGCCCTCGACGACGAGCTCAAGGCGGCTGCCCCGGCGCGGCACCGGGGCGTCTTCGGGCAGCGCCACGTCGCGTACCACAGCCAGCCGGGGCACGAGCGCACTCCGAACCTCCGACGGCGCGGCAGGGTCGAACACGTCGCGGCGCGACACGACCGAGAGCAGCAGTCCGGCCTCAACGCGGTCGTAGGGCGAGAACGGCCACGCTACACCTACGCTGCCGCCGTAATGCCGGTAGCGCTGCCGGGCGAGCGCATCCGGCGCATCGGGCACGAAGCGGGCGGTGTGGAAGATGCGCCCGGTGTAGCGTCGCCGAAACGGTTGAAAGGCGTACATCGCCTCGTAGTCGGACGAGCGCAAGTCCAGCAGCAGGTTGCTGGCCACGCGCAGCCGATGCCGCCCAAGCACGTCGGAGGCGCGCATCTCCACCCGCGCTTGCACGCCGAAGAGCGGATCCACCTCTGCCGATGCACCGAGCGCGTCGAGGCCGAAGCGCAGCCGGTAGGGCCGCCGTGTGACTCCAAAGAGCGAATCGTAGGGCAGCGCCTCGTCCGGCGTTTCCGCGATGGCGGCCAGCGAGTCGCCCGCCCCACGCAAGAACGGGCTTCGGGCGCGGCGGGCGTCGGTAGCGAGCCGAACGGCCAGCGGCACGCCGGGTGCGGTGCGCGCAAACACCGTGGGGGCCAGCGGCACGGGCAGCGTCTGCGCCAGCGGCTGTCGCCCGAGCCACAGACGCGAGCCGCCGTTGGGGCCGGGCGCGAGGTAGGCGGCGCGGAGACCGTCGGCAGAGAGAGCCGCATCGTCCAGCCCCACATACAGGTCGGAGAGTGCCTCAACCTGTCCGCCGGGCCGTCGAACGTAGAGGTTGGCCAGGCCGTTGGCGTCGGAGAGCAGCACGAGGCCACCGTCGCCGGGCAACGCCGTCACCGGGCGTTCGTCGTCGGGCGTGTCGGTCAGCCGGTCGAGCGTGGGCCGGGCAAGGTCGAGACGGTAGAGATCGCGCGGAAGCGGGTCGCGAGGCGACGGCAGCGGGCCGCCGGAGCGCGTAAGACGGTCGCCCCGGTCGGAGGCAAACGCCAGCGAGGTCGTGCCCAGCCAGACGGGCGCGGCATCGTCGTACAGATCGTCGGTAAGCGGTTCGATCCGCCCCTGCGGCAGCGTCATCACCGCGAGATCGCTTTGGCCGCGACGCAGCCCGGCGAGCGCGAGGGCACTGCCGTCCGGGTTCATCGCCAGCGCGGTGAGGCGATCAAACACGTCGGTAGCAAGCGTGGTCGTTGTGCCCAACGCGGCGTCGATCACTACCACAACTTCGCGCTCCGGCTCGGCCGCCGCGACGGCGAGGCGTCGCCCGTCGGGCGTCCATGCCACCGTGCGTCCGCCGTGGAGCGCGTCGAGCGGAAGGCCCGGCCCGGCGGTGAGCAACGTCTTCGGCGGCGACGTCTCCGCGAGGTCGAGCACGACAAGCCGCGAGCCGCTGCCGTCTTCCACCACGAGCGCGAGGCGGTCGCCCGACGGGCTGAAGGCCGCGCCGCTCAGAAGCGCGTTTGGTCCGGCCACCGGCGTCTCGCGGGCGCGTTCGCCCAGCCGCTCGCGGGCGGCGATTTCGGGCAGCACCGCGTCGTCGAAGGCGTTTTGCCAGCGCTCGGCGAGGTCGCGCTCGCCCAGCCCGGTGACTATCGCCAGCGCCGTCGTGCCGTCTCCGGTGTGCGCCGCCGCATCGAGGAGCGTGGGCAGCGCCTCCGGCCCAAACTCGCGCACGAGAAAGTGGACGAACCCGGCCCCGGCGGCGTAGAGCAGCGGCCCGCGCAGCCGCTCTGGCGGCGGCAATGCCCCGGCGGCCACCGCCGCCCGCACGAGATGATCCGACGACGGGCCGTAGCCGACGGCAGCGTACTCGGCGAGACCCTCTTCCACCCACACCGGCAACACCGAACGGCGACGCAGCGGCAAAAGCGCCCGCAGCCCGGCGTCGCCGTAGCGAACCCGCAGCAGGGCGTGGACAAGCTCGTGGACGAGCGTCTGGCGGAACGTGCGGCGGTCGCCGGTGAACGCCACCGCGATGCGGCCCCGGTCGCGGTCGGTGAGGCCCTCCAGCGCGTCGGCCTCACGTCCCAGCCGCACCGGAACGCTCGCCGCGAACGTCCGAGGAGCCGGATACAGCAGCACCGGCAGCCGCGGCGGAAGCCGCGCCCCAACAAACGCTTCGAGTTGCGGCAGCACCTCCGCGACCACGGCGGCGGCGTCTTCGGCCAGCGCCTCCGCACCCGCAGGCACATACAGGTCGAGGTCGGGCGTCGAAATCGTCTGCCAGTTGAGCGGATGCGCGGGCAGACGGTTGGGGCCGGGGCGACCGTCCAGCCCGTCGGGCCACACCTGCGCCTGCACCGCACCGGCGGCGACAAGAGCGCACACGACGAAGGTCAGCAGGCGAGGCATCCACAGAACAGAATCGCTTCAAGATCGGCACGGCAGCGCCCCGTTGCACAGGGCCTTCGTTTCTGCCCTGCCCGCGCCCTTGACTTTCCGTTCGTCGTACACGATACTGTTGGCGCAACTCCGCCTGCCGATGCCGCCCGATTCCGCCACCCGCCTGCCTGTCGTGCGTTTCCGCTGCGATCAGCGCTTCGACGACTTCGCCGCCACCGACACGCCCGGCGTGGGCTTCTGCAGCCAATGCCGGCGGAGCGTCCACGACTTCCGGGGACGCTCCGCCGCGCACATCCGGGCGGTGCACCGCGCCGAGATCGCCGCCGGGCGCGGAATGCCGTGCGGGGCCTACGACCGGCTGTTCGTGGAGACGCCGCTGCCGCCGGAGCCGGGGCCGTGGCGGGTGCGGTGGACGGGCTGGCTCGCCGCGCTCGGCCTCGGGGCTCCGCTCGGGCTGGCCGGGTGCGCCACCGAACGGACGGCCACGAGGTCCATCCCGTTCGTTTCTGCCGTAGAGCCGCTTTCGGGAGGGTCGCGCTGCGATACCGAGCATGTCCGGCTCGTCGGCACCACCTCAACAGATACGCTCCGCGGCGTGGTGGTGGACGAGCAGGGGCTGGAAGTCATCGGCGCGACCGTAACGATAGTAGGCACTCCGTTGCAAGCCGTCACAGACCTTGAGGGCCGGTTTGCGATCGTTCAGCCCAACAACCCCTATCGGAGCGACGTGCTGCGTGTTGGAGTTGAGGCACTGACCTACCGTGTCCTCCTCGTTGACCACGCCCGCTGGGGACAAGAGCTTCGATTGGTGCTGCACCAAGCTGGAGAGGTAACCGGAATCGTCGTGTTTACGGACGACGGCGTAAAGGAGGAGATGGAATCGCGCGGCGGGGTCACGACGGTGCTGCACCGGGGGTTGGAGACGATCCGCCGCGTCGTCTACCCGCACCGGTGATGCAGGCCCAAACGCCGTAGAGACGTCCCAGTGGGACGTCTCTGCCACCGGCCCGCACCGCCAACCCCAACCGACGCACGATGCGTCGCGCTTCTACGCCGTTGAAAAAACAGGCGATGGGCGTGTGACACACAGATGTCACCACGGGGTTGGAGATTGGCGGCGACGTTCACCTGAACCGCTTCGCCCGATGCCTACGCCTCGCCTCAACCCGCTGTCCCGCCGCCCCGCCCGCCGCCGCCTCGTTGTTGCCGTGCGCGGCCCCGCCGGGGTCGGCAAGTCCGTCTTCGCCGCCTCGCTCGCCGACGCAGGCCTCGGCCGCCTCTGCTTCTTCGACACCGAGCGCAAGGCCCGGCTGCTCCCCGGCTCCGGCGGCCAGACGTTCGACGCGCTGGAGATCGAAGGGCCGGACGAACTGCCCGAGTTCATCGACTGGGCGCTCGGCCCAGAAGGGCAAGACCAAGGCTACGGCTGCTATGCGCTCGACTCGTGGGCGATGTACTTCGCCCGCAAGCACCGCGACCTCGTCCAGTCCGTCCGCAAGCGCACCGGCGACGTCACGGCCCAGCCGTCCGCCGACGAACTCGCCGCCGACCAGATCGTGCTCCAAGAAGTGCTGCGGCGGCTGTGTGTGGACTCCGGCGCGTGCGTCGTCATCACCGACCAGATCGCCGCGAAGGGGCGGGAAGACCGCGAGGAGAACGAACGCGGGCGGGTGCTGCCGATGACCACCGGCGGCCTCGAATACTTCGTGGACGTGATGCTGGAGATGACGCTCCGCCTCGACGGGTTCGAGACGGTGCGCGTGGCCCGCGTCGTCAAGTCGAACAGCCCGGCGTTTCCCGTCGGGATGGAACTGATCAACCCGGTCTTTGCCGACCTGCTCGCACGCCTCGACACCGAAACCCCGATGGAAGCGCCCGCGCCGCTGGCCGCACCCCTGCGGGAGCCGGTCGCGTACGACGCCGCCGCCGTGCCGTCTGGCCCGACGCTCGCCGACCTGATGGCCCTTGCGACGCACCACCGCCTGAGCCGCGAGCAGGTGACGATGGCCGCCCGCCACTACTGCCGCGTCGACCACCTCGAAGACCTGGCCGCGTCGGACGTTGCCGACCTCGTCGGGCGGCTCGAAGCCCGCTACGGCCCCGCCGCGCCCGACGAGGCACTCGAGCCGACGGTTTCCGGCGACGGTGCCGCCGTGGGAATGCCGACCGTCTCGGCCGCTCGACGTATCAAGAAGGTCGCGTAAACGCGGCGCTTCGTGAACGTGCAGCGAACGGGAACCGCCCTTGTGCATCCGTGTGCAAGGGCGTGGGCAAGTCCTACACGACCAGCTCGGTTTGAACCCCGCCAGGGCCGGAAGGCAGCAACGGTAGAACTTTGAGCGGTGCGATGTGGGTCGCTTGCCCATTTTTTATGCCCCTACCTCATCGTTCTCCCTCGCGTTGATGCCTGAGATGTACGACGCGCTCGTAGTGGGCGCAGGCCCCGGCGGGGCCACCACCGCCGCCTTCCTTGCCCGCGCCGGACGCCGCGTCCTGCTGGTCGACAAGGAGACCTTCCCGCGCGACAAGGTCTGCGGCGACGCGCTGTCCGGCAAAACCGCCGACGTGCTCCGGCGGCTCGGCCTCGTCGATGCCGTCCGCAGCGGCGCGGCCATCTCCTCGTGGGGCATCGTCTTCTCCGGGCCGTACGGCGCGCAGGTGTCCATTCCCTTCGGCACCTACGATCCGGCCAAAGACGAACCCGGCTTCGTGATGGCCCGCCTGCCGTTCGACGACCTCGTGTTCAACGCCGCCAAGGACGCAGGGGCGGAAGTCTGGGAGGACGCGCAGGTGACAGGGCTGCTCCGCGACGACGCCGGACGGGTGACGGGCGCGACGGTCAAACGCAACGGCGAGACCGCCGACGTGCACGCCAAGATCGTCGTCGGGGCCGACGGGGCGTACTCGGTGGTCGCCAAAGACCTCGGCTTCGAGCAGCTCGACGAGCGGCACTACTGCGGCGGCCTCCGCGCCTACTACGAGGGCGTGACGGGCTTCGAAGACCACGGATTCATCGAACTGCACTTCGTCTCCGAGGCCATTCCCGGCTACTTCTGGATCTTCCCGATGGCCAACGGCGGCGCGAACGTCGGCATCGGGATGCTCTCGCAGGACATCAAGAAGAAGGACATCAAGCTCAAACCGCTGCTCGACTTCTGCATCGACCACCCGCGCTTCAAAGACCGCTTCACCAACGCCACGCGCGTCGGCAAGGTGCAAGGTTGGGGCCTGCCGCTGGGGTCGAAAGGCCGTCCGCTCTCCGGCGACGGCTGGCTGCTCGTCGGCGATGCCGGCTCGCTCATCGACCCGTTCTCCGGCGAAGGCATCGGCAACGCGATGATCTCGGGCGAGATGGCGGCGAACTGGATCGGCAAGGCCCTCGACGCCGACGATTTCAGCCCGTCGTTCTTCAAAGGCTACGACGCCGACGTGCTCGCCTACCTCGGCACCGAGTTTCGTCTGAGCCGGATGATGCAGCAACTCGGGCGCTGGAAGTGGCTGCTCAACTTCGTGATCGACCGCGCCAGCAAGTCCAAGACCGTCGCTGCCGCCATCTCGGCGATGTTTGCCGACGAGAACGAGCGCGCCAAGTTCGCCAACCCGCTGTTCTACCTCAAACTGGCGTTCGCGAAGTGACCCCGATGCCGCTCGTCTCCGACCTTGCCGTCGTTCTTTTTGACTTCGACGGGGTGATTCTCAACTCCGAGCCGCTGCACGAGAAGGCGCTCTTGAAGCTGTACAACGCCCACGGGTGGACGGTGGACGATTCCCGGTTTTACCGTTTCAAAGGCCGCACCGAAGCCGTCAACTTCGCCGAGATCACCGAACGATTCGGCGGCGACCAAGAGGCTCACCGCGCCGAATACCGGGCCAACTACGACGCGCTCATTGCCGACCCGCCGCTCGTGCCGGGCGTCGTCGCCTTTCTCGACCGCTGCCGAACGGCAGGCTTGAAGCTCGCCATCGTGACCAGCGCCCGGCGCTCGACCGTGGCACACGTCTTGGAAGCGCACGGTCTCGGCGGCCGGTTTGCCACGGTGGTGGCCGACGACGACGTGACCGAGGCCAAGCCGCACCCGGAGCCGTACCTCACCGCCGCCGCCCGGCTGGGCATCGACCCTGCCCGTTGCCTCGTTGTGGAAGACTCGCTGCACGGCGTCGCCTCGGGCCGTGCCGCGGGTGCCACCGTGGCCGGGCGCGTCGAGTCGTTCTCCGCCGAAGCCCTGCGCCAAGCCGGCGCGGCCATCGCGTTCGACGACTACGCCGACCTTGCCGCCGCGGTGTGGCCGGGATGATCCGTCCGAGGGACACCGCGGCATCTTTCCCAATCCGTTCGGCGTTCGGCGCTCGACCTTTGCACTTGACCATGTCCTCCGCCCCCATCGGCGTGTTCGACAGCGGCATCGGCGGCATGACCGTTGCCCGCGCCCTCACCCAACGCTTGCCCCACGAACGGCTCGTCTACTTCGGCGACACCGCGCACCTGCCCTACGGCGACAAGTCCGCCGCGGCCATTCAAGCCTACTCGGTCAAGATCTGCGACGTGCTGCTCCAGCACGGCTGCAAGGTGATTTTGATCGCGTGCAACTCGGCGTCGGCGGCGGCTTTCGACCTCGTCAAGGCGTACATCGGCTCGAAAGCACACGCGCTCAACGTGATCGACCCAACCGTGCAGCTGGTGCGCGAAACCTACGCCGGGCGACATGTGGGGCTGATCGGGACGAAGCAGACGGTCGGGTCGGGCGTGTACGACCGGCGGCTCGACGGCGCAAACGTAGACCTCGTGAGCCTCGCTACGCCGCTGCTCGCCCCGATGATCGAAGACGGTTTCGTCGACGACGCGGTGTCCAACCAGGTCATCAAAGCCTACCTCGACGATCCTTCGCTGGAACGCATCGAAGCGCTGGTGCTGGCGTGTACGCACTACCCGCTCATCGCCCCGCAGATGCGCGCCCACTACGCCGCACAAGCCCGCGCGGTGGACGTGCTGGACTCGTCGGACGTCGTCGCCCGCCACGTCGAGGCGTTCCTGACGCTTCAAGGCCTCGCCGCCACGGCATCGACCGCAGCGCCCGAACACCGCTTCTTCGTGTCGGACTACACCGACGGCTTCGAAGCGACCACCCGCCTGTTCTTCGGGCAGCATGTGGACCTTGTGCCGCATGTGCTCTGGGAATGACGCGGCGGCCCCGCACCCGCCGCCCATCTTTTTCCGACACGCGGCGTATCCCCTTGTTCGAACAAGCTCCGATGCCGATGGCCGCTCTCCAATCCGGAACACCGCGCCACGAACAGGTGGCCGCGTGGCTGCGCGACCAGATCACCGCCTGCACCCTCGTCCCCGACGCGCAGCTGCCCAGCGAGCACGCGCTGTGCGAGCGCTTCGGCGTGAGCCGCGTAACGGTGCGGCACGCTCTTGCGACGTTGGAGTCCGAGGGGTTGATTTACCGGCGACAAGGCATAGGCTCATTCGTGCGACGCCCGCGCGTGCCAACGGGCTTGATTCGCTTGACGTCGTTCGCCGAAGACGCGGCCCGTGCGGGCTTCGAGGCATCGTCGGAAGTGCGCCATCTTGGCACCGAACCGGCAACGGAGGCGCTGGCGCAGAAACTCGGCGTAGCCGAGGGCTTGCCGCTAACCCGCCTCGACCGCGTCCGCCTCGCCGACGGCCTGCCCGTGGCGTTCGACCAGACGTGGATGCCGCCGCGCATCGGGGCGCTGCTGGACGGGCAGGACTTGGAGCACGACACGCTCTACCATCTGCTTGAGGCCCGCTTCCGGATTCCCGTGCTCGGCGGCACCCTCCGCTTCGACGCCACCGACGCCCCGGCGCTCGTGGTCGACGCGCTCGGCCTTGCACCGGGCACGGCGGTGATGCGCGTCTCGCGCACCAGTCTCACCACGGGCGAAGAGCCGGTGTTTTTCCAGTGCCGACACTACCGGGGCGACCGGGTGGCGTTCGACCTCACCCTCGCCCGCGACGCCGACCGGCCCCGCGGCGAATACCCGATGCAGGAGTTGGACGCTGTCTTCCTGCCGGCACCGTAAGTCAGGTGTGTCGGGCGATCAGGCCGTCACGCCGTTCTCGCGCAAAAACGCCCGCACCTGATGCTCCGGCATCGCCCCGACGAACTCGGCGGCTACCTTGCCGTCCTTGAACAGTTTGACGGCGGGAATGCCTTGAATGCCGTACTCGGCGGCGAGCTGCTGGTGCACGTCGGTGTTTATCTTGACGAGCCGCCACGCGCCGTCCGACTCGCGGGCGAGGCGTTCGAGCGTGGGGCCGAGCACCCGGCACGGACCGCACCACGGGGCCCAAAAATCGACGAGCACCGGCTTCTCCCGGCTCACGTCGAGGACTTCTTTTTCAAAGGCGGACATGGCAGTTTCTGGCTTTGGCGGGCCGGGTAGAACCAACGCCGAGGGCCAAGTTCCAAAAGGTCGACGGCCCTTGACGTTGGGAGTTCGTTCAGCGTTTCACCGGAAGGCCCGCGCCCGCGAGCGCGCCGATGCCGCCGACGTTGTGCGCCGTAAAGCCCTGCGCCTGCATCTTCGCCACGGCCATCCCGCTGCGACCGCCGCTGCGGCAGTACACATAGTACGTCTTGTCCTTGGGAAGTTTTTTCAGACCGGCGTCGAAGCCCGCGCTCGACACGTCGAGGTGGCGCGCGCCGTCGAGGTGGCCTTCGCCCCACTCGCCCTGCGTGCGCACATCCAACACAACAGCATTGGGGTCGGACAGGGCTTCGCGGACGGTTTCGGGCGAGACGGACGAGCCGCCCATCAGTTTGTTGAGGAAGGAGAGCATCGGGGTGACGGGGTTGGGTTGGTTGAGAATACGGAGTTAGCGGAGAGAAACCGCGACGGTGGGCGGCGAGGCCAGCACGCCGGGCACCTCCCGCCAGAGGATGAACGCGCCCATCGCCACGAGAAACACGGCGAAGCCCTTGCGCAGCGTGGCTTGCGGCACCTTCTGCCCAAACCGTTGCCCCGCCCACGCCCCGGCGATGCCGAGCACGGCGAAGCCGAGGATGAGCGGGACGTGCAGCGCGAGGCCCTGCGCGTGCAGCGTGGCCGCGTGCTTGGCGAACCCGACGGCGCTGTTGAGTGCGATGACGACGAGGCTGGTGCCGACGGCCCGGCGCATCGGCAGGCCGGCCACAAGCACGAGGGCAGGGACGATCAGAAAGCCGCCGCCCACGCCGACGAGGCCGGTAACGACGCCCACACCCGCGCCCAACGCCGCCAGCATCCCCCGGCTCAGCCGCGACGCGTCGCCATCGGAGGCAGGCGTGGGATCGCCGCGCAGCATCCGCCACGCCGCCGCGAGCATCAGCACGGCGAAGAGCACCAGTTGCACCGGGCCGGGCACCTGCGCGGCCAGCGCCGCCCCGGCGTACGTTCCCGCCAGCCCCGGAACGCCAAAGAACAGCACGCTGCGCGCGTCCACGAGCCGCGCCTTCGCGTACGGCACGGCCCCGAAGAGCGCAATCGTGCCCACGATAGCAAGGCTCTCGGCGATGGCGATCTTGTCGGGTTCGCCCGCGAGGTATTTGAGTATGGGCACGGTGAGGATCGAGCCGCCCGACCCAAGCAGGCCGAGCGTGACGCCGATGAGCACCGCGCCCAGCCAGGCAAACGGCATGAGCAGGAAAAAGCAAGCGCGGGAAACGTGCGAAAAGGGCCGTGGGGGGCAAGCTCTTCCCGCACCAAGGATCAGTGGGTCACCGTCAGCGTCGGCGCGTCGGTCTCCACCTCGCCGGAGAACTCGGCGAACGGGCCGTCCACATACGTCACGTCGTAGCCAAGGCGGGCGAGGTAGCTCGCTGCCGCCGCCGAGCGTGCCCCGCTGAGGCAGTGCACCAGCAGCGGCGTGTCGGTGCCGGGCAGGCGCTCGCCCGCGTACTGCGGCAAGCGGGTGTACGAGGCGTTGACCGCTCCCGGCACATGCGCGGCGACGAACTCCGAGGCGAAGCGGACGTCCACGACCACCGCTTCGGACTGCTGCGCCATCGCGCCGGCCAAGTCTTTCGTGGCGATACGCGGAATCGACGCGTATGCGCCGCCCGCAGCGAGGTACGCGGCGAGGACTTCGGGCGTGACGAAGGCGACGACGCGGTCGTAGCCAATCCGGACGAGCGCCCGAACCACCTCGTCCATCTTGCCCGCCTCAACGACGACAAGCAGCGGCGACGTCTCGTCGGCGACGAGACTGCCCACGACGTTCGAGAACATCTTGCCGACGGGCGCGGCGAGGCTTCCGGGCAGGTGGGCATTCATGAACGCGGCGCGGTCGGCCCGTCCGTCGAGCACCACGAGGCTCGGCGTCTCCAGCACCTCCGCAATCTCGTCGGCGCGAAGCGGGCGCGGCTGCGGAAGCCGCCCGCCGGGGAGCAGCGGCACGCCGAGCTTGTTGTCGCGCTTCATCCGGGCGAAGTACATCTGCGGCTCCGGCTGCCCGTCGAGGATGGCCTTGACGAAGGCGTCTTCGCCGCCCTGCGCGGCGTTGAGGCTGGCGTTGTAGCGCTTCTCGTAGCCGACGGTCGTGGTCGGGACGGCTCCGAGCGCCTTGCCGCAGGTCGATCCCGCGCCGTGGGCGGGCCAGACTTGCAGGTGCTCTTCGAGGCCGGTGAAGCGCGGCAGACTCGCGAACAAGGTGCGCGCCGACGGCTCCTGCACGCCGTGCAACCCGGCGGCCTGTTCGAGCAGATCGGGACGACCGAGGTCGCCGACAAACACAAAATCGCCGGTGGCGATGCCGATGGGCGTGGTCGCGCCGCCGCCGAGGTCGGTCACGAGGTACGACAGGTGCTCGGGCGTGTGGCCGGGCGTGTGCACGGCGTGGATTTCGATGTTGCCCACGCGAAACGTGTCGCCATCGCGCAAGAACGTCACGTCGTAGGTGGACTCCTTCGCCCATTCCGACTGCCAGTCCGGCCCGCCTTCGGCAGAGACATAGACCTTCGCGCCGAAGCGCTCGGCCAGTTCGCGTGCGCCGGAGAGGAAGTCGGCGTGGATGTGCGTTTCGGCGGCCGCCGTGATCGTGAGGCCCTCGGCCTTGGCCAGATCGACGTAGCGGTCGATGTCGCGCTCGGGGTCAATGACCAGCGCTTCGCCGGTTTTTTGGCAGCCCACGAGGTAGGCATACTGCGCAAGGGCGGGGTCGAAGATCTGACGGAAGAGCATCGGATCGGGCGATGGGAGAAAGGAGAAGACCGCTGTGCGGCACCTTGGTTACGACTTGTTATAACAAGCCAGAATTATCCGGTTCCCAAGAGACAACGGCTGTTGGCTGCCGGCTTCCGGAGATGGTCGGTGGCCCGCTTCCTGTGCGGCCCTACCGGAAAACCAGCCCCAGAAACCCGGCATCCCCGTCGTATCTTCTTCCCGAAAAAGCACCGATGGCTACGCCGATCCCGCCCGCCCCGCAAGGCTTTCTCCCGACGCTCACCCGCGACGACCTCGCCCGCTGGCCCAAGGCCGAGTTGCACTGCCACCTCGACGGCTCGCTCCGGCTGGAGACGATGCTCGACCTCGCCCGCGAACAGGGCAAGCTGAGCGCGTTGCCGTCGGACTCCATCGACGGCCTCCAAGACATCCTTCGCCAAGTAGACGACTCCGAGACGCTGGAAGCGTATTTGCGTTGGTTTTCGTACTCGCTTCCGCTGATGCAGAGCCGCGAGGCACTTCGCCGCATCGCCTACGAACTGGCCGAAGACAACGCCCGCGAGAACGTTCGCTACCTCGAAGTGCGCTACGGCCCCATCCTCCACACCGACGAGGGCCTGACGATGTCGGAGGTCAACGAGGCGGTGCTCGACGGTCTCAAGGCCGCCGAAAAAGACTTTGGCATCCGTACGGGCGTGATCGTCTGCGGCCTGCGCGACCGCCGCGAGTCGGCCAGCCTCGCCCAAGCCGAACTCGCCGCCCAGTACCGCGACCAAGGGGTCGTTGGGTTCGACCTTGCGGGCGGCGAGCGCGGCAACCCGGCGGAGTTGCACGGCGCGGCGTTCTACTTCGCCCGCAAGCACCTGCTCAACATCACCATTCACGCGGGCGAGGCGTACGGGCCGGAGTCCATCCGGCAGGCGCTCTTCAAGTGCGGCGCGCACCGCATCGGCCACGGCACGAGCCTGTGGCAAGACGAAGAGTTGCTGCGCTACGTCATCGACCGGCAGATTCCGCTGGAGATCTGCCCAACGTCGAACGTCCAGACGCACGTCGTCAAGGGCTTCAAGGAACACCCGCTCCGGAAGTACCTCGCCGAGGGCGTAGCCGTGACGATCAACACCGACAACCGGCTGTTCTCGCGCACGTCCGTCACCGAAGAGCTGTGGCGCGTCCACACCGAATGCGACGTGCCCGCCAACCTCGTCCGCGACGCCGTCATCCTTGGCTTCCGCCACAGCTTCTTGCCGTGGGAGGAGAAGCAGGACTTCGTGCGGATGGTCCGCTCGGCCATTCCGCAGTATGCGTGAACGGTGTCCGGCCGCCCGCCGTCAGGGGGATCGCACGATCATCCCACGGCCCACCTCCACGCCCGCGTCCGTCTGAACACGCACCGCGTAACGACCTGCAGCCCAGCCCGACACGTCCACCACCGCACGAGAAACACCCACACCCAGCGTCTCCGTCCACACCGTGCGTCCAAGCATGTCCACCACCTGCAAACGGCGCGGACGAGACACCTCTGACGCCTCCACCGTCACCGACTCGCGCGACGGGCGCGGCCATACCCGAACCCGATTTGACGCCTGCTGCGCCGCCGCCTCGTCGTCCGACGCGACCGGGAACGAGTTGAAGAACGCGTACATCCGGCCATTACCAAACACCCAGATCGTCGCGCCGTCGACCAGAACGCTCGTGACCGGTACGTTGAAGAAGCTGTTGTCGGAGTTGGCGAAGAAGGTGCGCTCGCATGTGTTGGGGTCGAGCGCGAACAGGCGGTCGGTCGTGGCCACGAGCAACCGATCGCCCACGCGGGCCAGCAGCTTGCCGGCCGACACGTCGGGACATACGGCGCTGCCCGCCGCGCCAAGCGGAATGCTGGCGATGGGCTGGGCGACGGTGCCGACGGTGCCCGAGACGTAGGCGGTGGTGCCGATCACCTCCAGCCCTGTGCCTTCGAAGACTCCGGAGGCTGCAGGGAGCGTGGCTGCGGTAGCGGAGCCGTCGGCGAGCCGCAGCACGGCAAACGAGTTGCGCGGCTGCCCGCCCGCGTCGGCGAACGATCCGGTGATCACGGCGACCGAATCTCCCACCACCCGCATTTGGCGTACCGTGGGCCAGGAGTCAGTGCTTTTCGTGACGCGGAAGAACGGGGGCACGAGTTGGCCGCTGGCGTTGAAGAGCCCGAGCGCTCCGGCCGCGTACTGGGTGATGTCGGGTTGGTAGAAGAAGGCCCGCTCCGCTCCAAGAAGCAGTCCGCGCGAGGTCGTCTCCACCTGGAGGATGGTTCTCGCCAAGGCCGTTCCCCAGAGGTTGGCGGAGGGAAGGGTGAAGTCCACGGTCCCGGTGGCTGTGACGCGAGCCACGGTGTGGGACGGGCCGGAGCAGCGTGCGGGCGATCCTTTCCGGAACGAGCCGACGTAGTAGACGGAGGAGCCGCTTGGGGCAGCGTCGTTGACCGTTCCGCACACGGAGAGAGCGAAGGCGGTGTCGCCGCGCTGCTGGACCATATCCAGCGGCAGCTGGGACGGCCACGACGGCGGGGGCGGCGAAGCCACCCGCAGGACGTAGGCCGGGTTGGTGGAGACGTAGACCTGATGGCCGAGGAACGAGAACTGCTCCGGGTAGCCGCCAAAGTGAGCAAACTGTCTCACAGCCATCGTATCCCGATCGTACGGACGCATGGTATACAGCCTATCTCTCGAAGTTCCGGCGTATATGTTTCCATAATGAAAATTAAATACCCAATACGGATTGTATTTACTGAAACTTCTATACAAAGCATGACCTGGATATTCATAAGTTAATGTTGATATTCTCTTATACAAAACCCCATCTCCTCTGAAAAATTTCAATGCTTTATCCTCATTCGTGCCTAAAGAACCTCTCTGATCAGTCACCCAACCATCTCCATGCACACCCATAATATAGCCAAGCGTGAGTGGGTGTGTGGTGTTTCCCCTTCGTCATCCCCGCGAAGGCGGGGATCCATCGGTTGAGGGCGAGAAGATGGATCCCCGATCGTGTCGGGGATGACGGACAAGACACCACCTACTCAAACGCGCTCGGCTATAGCAAAGTAAGAATCCTTAGAAGTGCCAGATATTGTAGAGATCGTAAAGGAGAGGTTCAAGCTCCCGTCGGTGTAATCGTACCGCCCGCACATCCATTGACTTGTTGCTTGGCTGTACCAGCACACCAAAGCACCCAAGTCATGAAACAGCGCGGCGGAGGGCGCGCCACCCCAAACCGGTTGCCACGGAAGCAGCGCGCCCGTATCCCGGTCCAACGCCACCGGACCGCTGCGTGCCACGCCGTTCACCACCGCGTACGTTCCCATCGCGTACACCCGGTTGCCCATCACCCGAACGTCTGTGATCGAGGAGCGAACCAGATAGGCCTCGTAGAACTGTGGAGGCTTGAACGCGAGCAGCTCCCGCGTCGCCACATTCACCGCCGCAATGCCTCGGCGCTCCTGACCGGCAATCTGCGTAAACCCGCCGAACAGGAAGAGCGTGTCCCCGTGCAGCTGCATGCCGCTCACGGCCCCATTCGCCCCGAGTGCCCAACGGTCTTGCACCGAAGCGTCGCCGGCCAAGCGCACCAGCTCGCCCTTGCGGTAGGCGACCAGCCCGTCGCCCGGCGCGGGCGTTGAGGACGTCTGGTTGGACGAGTCGGGGCCGACGACGGTGTGGAACGGCGTGCCCGAGAGCGGCGCACCCGTGCGGACGTCAAGGAACCAAATGCCTGATGTGTTGAGAGGAGGAAGCGCTGTTTCCAGCGAAGCGTTGAAGAGGCCGTTCAGCAGCAGATGGTCGCCCAGCCGGAAGCCACTCGTAACGGGGGCAGAGAAGGTGAGCCTGTCGGTGAAGGGCTGGGCTTGGCGCACCTGCGCCCGAAGCGACGGGACGGCCAGCACGAGCAGGAGCGCGGCGCAGCAGCATCTTGTAAACGCATTCATGGGGCCGAAGGATACAGGGAAGCGCTGGGCAAACAGACGTTGAAGTGCCATGACGAAAGAGAGAGAACGTAAATAACGCAAGTCTCCTTACCTATGTGTCCCAAATATAGACCCTTACCTTTCGGATTGCCGGTCGGAAGTGTATTTTTTTGCATGCAGACCACGAGTCGTGTGTCGCTCGCTGTGTGCTTGCAAAACGGTTGGCCGCCACGGCTTCCCTCGCCACACTGCCCAGCGTGCGCATACGGCACCCCCACGCGTGAGCCTTCGCACTCCTCGTCGAACGCACATGCGCCAACGGGTCGGTGCGCTGCTCTGCACGCGCGGCAACGCCATAACGGTACGGGGCACCTGCCTTGTTGTCGTACGTTCGACCGGCCTTAGCCCCTTGGTGGTATGCCCTCATCCGATCCGTTGCGCCATAATACAAGCGCTTTGCTCGACACGTCACGCCATGAAGCGGCCGAGCACGCCGCGATGGCGGCCCAAGACCGTGCGGCCACCGCCAACGACCGCGTGCGGGTGGAGCGCCTCGTAGGAGCACTTGGCCTTGACACGAGCCGGGCACCGGTTATGGTGGCTCCCACCCACTCGGAGCCGGTGAGCTCCGACTCGCTCGTGGCCGTTCAGGATAACGGAGTGACGCGGGGGGTCAACATCCTTGTAATGGGCAACGGATGCGTTCACGCCACCCGGCATGGGATGGGAACGTCGGGCGACCAAACGGCTCCCTTTCGGGCAGCGCTGGCCGAGGCGCGGGCCGGAGGGGCATGCCTGCTTCTTCCTCCCGGCGATATCACCGTCGCTGCCCCCCAGCCGATCGATTTGGGGGCGCTTCGAGCCTTAGAAGGACAGAACACACGCGTCACATTTACCAACATTCCTTCGGGGCAACAAACGCTCAACGCCCGCGGCCAGCGTCGTGTGCTCGCTTCTCGCCTTCGCGCGGAACGCGGCACCACCGAGCTCCGCTTGCCTGCGGGCCTAGCGCTCCGGCCCGGCCAAATGCTTCTGTTCGTCTCGGGCGAACCGACGCCGTACGCTTCGATCGACTATTACGGACGCGGCGAGCGCAACGTCGTGGCCGACTACGATGCGCGGTCAGGGCGACTTGTCCTCGTCTCGCCCTTGCTCTACACGTACCGTTCCGGTCAGCACACGTTTGCCAGCGGCGCACGAACGAACTTCGATGGCGTGACGGTGCTCGCCGTGGACGAACACGCCCTCGACTTTGGCGACGGCCTCACGCTGGTCGGCCCCAACACGAACGCTGTAGGAGCGTGGCTGGCCATGTGCCGGGTGGCATCGGCCGCGCGCTTTGAGAACTGGGGCAACACGGGCCTTAACCTTTCGGCCTGCACCGGGCGGGTCGAAGGGAGCATCTTTTCGGGCTGGTATGCCGGAAGCGGCAACGCCTACGGCGTTTGCGTGGGCGACTTGTCTCGCATCACCGTTTCGGCAGATGTGGCCGGTGGGCGGCATGCCGTGGCCTCAGGCGGCGGCGGCGAATTTACGCGGCAGGAAGCAGGAAGCACCCAGACGGGCGGGCGGAACAATACCGGCTTGGCGCTCCCGTCGGTGCTGCATGTGATCGGTGGCGAATACCGTGCTACCAGCCAACAACCCGTGGGGGCGATCGACGCGCACGGCATCGTCGAGGAGCTTATCGTCGTGGGAGCTACTGTGCACGAGGGCATTCAAGCCTCGGCGCGAAAATCGAGCATCTCCAACTGCACTATTTACCACCAAGGTATGGCTGGGGTGTATATGACGGGAACAACCGGTGGCTACGTTCCTGATGGCGAAGCTCATACATGGGGCGACCTTGACGTGAACAATTGCCGGATCGAATCGGTGGGAGCAGCCCAGCTGGCCAGCGTGCAGGTCATGCAGGGCACCTACGCTGGTCTTCGACTTTCAGGCGTACGCATCCGCGGTCGCTTTGAGCAGAACGACCGCAACGATGTCTACCGCACATGGCTCTCAGTAGCCGAGGAAGGCACGACGATCCGAAGGGTTGACATTGAGGCCGATGCTCTGTTGGAAGGCAACCCGCGTTGGGCATTGATCCGGCTTTCGCACCGTCCCGTTCGCATTCGTGTCGCTGGCAACGTGCCGCTGCTCGTCCTTGCTCAGGCGGACGTTTCGTACGAGGTGGAGGTTGACTTGGATTTATCCTCCTCCCCCCGCGAAACATACGGCGTAAGCCTGTTCGGAGGCCAAGACGTTGCGCTGTCGGGGAGGGTCGTGGGGGCACGCTGGTCGGGCGCGCGCATCGAGGCGAAACGGGTCGAAGCCAGCGGGATCTTTGAAAACAACGGGCGAGACCCCGCTGGCCGATCCAGCGAGGAGGTGCGGGCGGCACTGGTCGTAAAGGCCGACGAAATCAATCTCCGTCAGTTTACCGCTCGCGACACGCAGCGTCAACCCACGCAAGCCTACGGCGTAGTTGCCTTGCCGACACAAACCCGTGCTACCGTTCGCCTGATCGATGCGGATGTCAAAGCCCCCACACAGGGGCGCTCGTTCGTACTGCGGCAAGGCGTGGTGCTTGATGCTGCCCCAAGTGCAGCCTCCGCCGAAACCTCCTATCCCGAAGCGGCCGCCACGGCCTCGCTCGGCACCCTGCGCCCCGGCGAAAGCCGCGCCGTCCCCATCCCGCTTGCCGGTGCTCGGCAAGGCAGCCTCGCCCTTGCGCGCCGCACCGACGGCGGTCAGCGCGGGCTTCGCGTAACCGCCGACGTCACCAGCGACGACACCGTCACCCTAATCGTTACCAATACCTCGCCTGCTGCCCAAAACCTCGGCACGACGCAGTGGCAGGTACGCGTGGTGCAGCTTTGAAGCGTTTTTGCTTTGCTGCATGACGTATGATACCCAAGTTGCCACCTTGAACGGCGATTCTGGGGCATTTTGACCCCATTCGCCCTCTGAGCAAGCTTCGCTTCACCAAACCACGAAGCCTCTCCCCGACCTTCCGTTGCAAATGAGCACCAAGACTTGATTTGTCGTTGCTCATGAGGTCAAACGAGAGCCAGGTTTTCGATTTAAATGGCACACGCGGGCATAATCCGAAAGTATTCCGTCGAGGAGGGGTCCATTCGGCTTGCTTTGTTGCAACAATGCGAATCCATGCCGCTCTACCCTACTCCACAAACCCTGCTCCCATGAACCTGATCGTCTTGGCCGACCGGCTGGCCGTGTGCCGCCTCGCGCCGGATGCCCCGGTTCCCGCGTGGGCCGGGCTGGGCGAGATTGCCGGACTCGCGGGCGCGATGCGCACCGCCGAGGAGTTGTCGGTGGTGTGCGGCTTCGACCGCGTTCCCGCGGACGTGACGGCGAAGGGGCCAATGCGGGCGTTTCGTATGGACGGCCCCTTGCCCTTTGACGCCATTGGGATCGCGGCCGGGCTGTCAACGGTGCTGGCGGCGACGTCCATCCCCCTCTTGATGCTCGCCACGTTCAACACCGGCTATGTACTCGTGGACGAACGTCGTATTCAGCACGCGGTGCAAGCTTTCACAGACTTGGGGTATACCGTAAACGAAGAATCCGCACAACTGCGCTACGCCACCGTGGCCACGCCGTTTGGGCGACTGATCGCCGCCGCAACACCCCAAGGCTTGGTGTGGGCGGCTCTTGGCGACAGCAACGACGCGTTGCTTGACGACCTGCGGCGGGCGTTTCCCTCGGCCTCGCTCGCTCACGACGACGAGGCCCTCGCGCCAACCGTCGATGCGCTGCTCCGCACCCTCGGCGGCGTTCCCTACGACAGGCCGCTCGATCTGCGCGGCACGCCCTTCCAGCAACGGGTGTGGGCGCGGCTGCGCGCCGTGCCGTTTGGCCAGACGACCACCTACGGCCACCTCGCCGGCGATCTGGGCCTTCCGGCGGCCGGAGCGCGGACGGTGGGCAGCGCCGTGGCCGCCAATCCGGCGGCGCTCGCGGTGCCGTGCCACCGGGTCGTCCGCACCGACGGCCAGCCGACGAACTTCCGCTGGGGCGCGGCCCGCAAGGTGGCGCTGCTCCAGCACGAGGGCCACGGCCAGCTTACGCTCTTCGACGGGGCGTAGGCCGGGGCCACTTGGCGAACTTTCGCCGAGGCGGTGCATCGACGGGCGGTGCGTTTCGACCTTGGCAAGACGTTCCGGTGGGAAACGTCCCGGTGGGACGCCTCTACGTTCGCGCTATCTCACTTCGCCCTCACCCTCAGAAGGATCGACCTTCGCCCTCCGCTATGGTTCTCTCGCCCGTGAACGGCCTCTACGGCCGCGTTGACCTTCCGTCCGACAAGTCCATCGCCCACCGGACGATGCTGCTGGCCGCGCTCGGCGACGGCACGAGTCGCATCGTCGGCTACCCCAAGTCCGCCGATCCGCAGTCCACGCTTGCGTGCATTCGGCAACTGGGCATTCGGGTGGACGAAGAGAGCGAGGGTACGCTTGTGGTTCACGGGCGCGGCATGCACGGCTTCTCGACGCCGTCGGAGCCGCTCGACTGCGGCAACTCCGGCACCACGATGCGTCTGCTCGCAGGCCTCCTCGCCGGGCAAGGCGTGGCGGCCACGATGATCGGCGACGCCTCGCTGTCGTCCCGCCCGATGCGCCGCATTCTCGACCCGCTCGCGCAGATGGGCGCGAAGATTAGCGCCACCGACGGCCACGCGCCGCTGGTGATTGAGGGCGGGCATCCGCTTTCGGGTATGACGTACACGCTGCCGATGGCGTCGGCGCAGGTCAAGTCGTGCGTGCTGCTCGCGGGCCTGTACGCCGACGGCGAGACGACGGTTGTCGAACCCGTCGCCACCCGCGACCACACCGAGCGGATGCTGGGCGTGAACGCCGTCGCAGTGGGCACAGCGCGGCATCTGACCGTTCGCGGCGGCACAACGCTCGGCGTGCGGACGTGGCGCGTACCCCGCGACTTCTCGGCGGCAGCGTTCTTCCTTGTGGCCGGAAGCATCGTGCCCGAGGGCGAAATCCGCATGCCGCAAGTGGGCCTCAACCCGACGCGGGCGGCGCTGCTGGACGTACTTCGGGCGATGGGCGCGGACATCCGGGTGGAGGACGAACGCGAAGTGGGAGGCGAGCCGATTGCCGACTTGGTCGCCCTTCCGGCCAAGCTCCACGGCGTGCGAATCGACGGCGCGACGGTCGCCAACCTGATCGACGAGATTCCGGTGCTGGCCGTGGCGATGGCCTGCGCCGAGGGCGTGAGCGAAGTGCGGGACGCGCACGAGCTTCGGGTGAAAGAAACCGACCGCATTGCCGCCGTCGCCGACAACCTCCGGGCGATGGGAGCGGACATCGAGACGTTCGACGACGGCTTCCGCATCGTCGGAGGAAAGCCGCTGGTGGGTGCGCCGCAACAGGCGCGGCACGACCACCGCATTGCGATGGCGGCGGGCATTGCCAGCCTCGTCGCCGAGGGCGAGACCGTCTTGGACGATCCGGCGGTAGCGGCGGTGTCGTTCCCGGCCTTCTGGGACACGCTCTCGACCCTCCGCGTCTGAAACGAACGGGCTGGACCTGCGTCCGGGGTCTTCGAAACGCCGCCGCAGGACGACCCCGTCGTACCTTAGGTTGACTACGTTGCGTCTTCGTGTCGCGTCTCTCGTCGTTGCTGGTTTTCATCGTCGGGGGGGCACTGCTGGCCCTCGCCGCCGAACCGTTGCGGGCGCAGATGCGGTACGCGTGGCAGGTGTCGCTGCCCGGAACAGGGGTGACGGTACAGACGGTGGCGTTGGATGCCCGCGGCATGCTTGTGGTAGGCACCAGCCGAGGCCTCTACCGCTACGACGGAGTCGCCTTCGACCCGGTAGACCTTGGCCCCGGCCCCAACGGCTCGGTCTGGCGTTTGGAGCCGTCTTCCGACGGAGCCATCTGGGCGGCGATGCCCCCGTCGGGCCTCGTGCGCATCGCCCGCGACGGCACAGTCCGGCGCATTCCGTTCCCGCCCGGTTTTGCCCGCGAGGGCTACCGGCTCAACGTGGCCGGGCGGCGGATGCGTCCGGATGCACAGGGCGTCTGGATTGGGCTGGCCCGCACCCTCTGGCGCTACGACCTCGCCACCAACCGATGGGAAAACCGCACGTTGGCGTCGCCGCTACGCACACGCTCGTTTACGCTGCACGGCGATACGCTCTGGATGGCCGACAGCGTCCGCGTAGGCTATAGCCTGCTCGACCGGCACGGCCGTCCGGGACGGCCCCGGTGGTCGGGAAGCGAAGTCACGGGGTTCTCGACCGTAGAAGCGCATCCTCAAGGTGGCGTTTGGGCACTTCGCCCCAACGGCCTCTTCCGCGTAACCGTGCCGCGGGGCGATACGCTGGCGCGTTGGCGCGCCGTAGGGCCGGCGTTCCGCGCCGAATGGTACTCGACGCTGCCGTTCGTGACGCCCGACGGCGGCTTGCTGGCGGCGGTGAGCACCGAAGGCATGTCGGAGCGGACCGTGTTTGTTCGCCTCGATGCCGAAGGTCGCCCGCTGCTGATCGAGCCCAACGCCGACCTTCTGGCCTACAACACCCTCGCGGTAGACCGCGAAGACGGCTTGTGGGTGGCCGCCGGCGAGGGCCTCGCCCACCTCGACCGGCCCGGCGTGCAGACCGTCCGCCTGATCGGCGTCAACGGACACGAAGACGCGGCCTTGGGCGTGCATCTGACACCGAGGGGGGTGTGGCTGGAGACGTACAACGGCCTGCACTGGGCCAACCAAGACGGCTCGCTCGCCCGCTGCCCCGTCCCGCACCGCAACGAGACGTTCGACGTGGCCTTCGCCACGCCCGAGGGCCGGGCGTACATCACCACCGCGCCGCAGGGCCGATGGCTGGTGGCCGAACCGGGCTGCGCTGCGCTGCGGCCGACGGCGGCGGTGCCGCTGCTGCGCCGCCGCGACGGAAGCCTGCTCGAAGCGCACCGCGACGGGCTGTACGCCCGCCGCGGCTCCACGACACGGCGGCTCTGGGCTACGCCCCAGCCCGGTGTACTTCGTCCGGTCGAATGGACGTGGCCGGGGGCGGCCCAAAGCGTGACGTGGCTGGGCGAAGACCGCGCCCTGGTGGGCGACTCGCTCGTCTCGTCGTGTCGGCGCTGCGCCCCTGAGGGCATGCGGCGCGCCCTCGCCGCGCTCCTGCGCTTTCAGGTGAACGGCGCTGCCGTAGATCCCCAGCAGCGGCTCTGGGTCGCGCACCGCGACGGCCTCGAACGCCTCGACCCCCACCCCAACGGCACGTTCTCGCTCCACCATTTCGACGTCGGCGACGGCGAAGTCGGTTCGGGCGAATCGATCTCGATTAGCCCCGACCGGAAACGCCTCTGGGTGGGCACCAACCACGGCCTGCTCGCCTACGCGCTCCGCGACCGGATGGACACGCTCGGCACGCCCCTGTTCCGTCTCAGCCGACGGTTTGCCTTGGGCGGCGAAGCCGTCAGCGACCTGCACGAGGACGACACGGGGCAGCTCTGGACGAGCGTCTCGCCCGGACGTATTCACCGCGTGGACTGGCGACGGCTTCGCCGCGAAGCCTCCCCAAAGGTCGAAGTCATCGAGGTGTTGCGCAACAACGTGCCCGTGCCATCCGACGGTGGGCCGGTGCGCCTCGAGGCCGGGCGCGACGGGATGCGGCTGCGCCTGTGGCCGGCCACCTACATCGAAGCGGCCCGTGTGCGGTTGGAGTACCGCTTGGCCGGATTGGACTCGGCGTGGACCAACCTCGGCCTCGACCGAACGCTCCGGTTCGGCTCGCTCCCGCGAGGCCGGTTCCGCCTCGAAGTGCGCGCCGTCCGGGAGGGCCAAGCACCCGGCCCGCCGTTCGTGCTGCCCATCGTCTCGGCACCCCCGTTCTACCGGGCACCGTGGTTTCTCGGGCTTGTCGCCATGCTTTCGGCGCTCGTGGCCGGAGGGCTGGTCTACCTGGCCCAAGCCCAACGACGGGCGGAAGAGCGGCTGCGCTGGGGCCTCGCCCGCGACCTGCACGACGACCTCGGCAGCGGGTTGGCCCAAATCTCGGTCTTGAGCGAACTGCTTCACCGCCGCGCCGACCCCGAAGCAGCGGCGTGGGCCGAACGCGTAGGCCACGAGGCCCGAAGCCTCACGGCCCGTATGCGCGATCTCGTGTGGGCCATCCGTCCAGACGAGGTCGATGCCGAGCCGTTCAGCGACCGTCTGCGGGCGGAGGCCAACGCCCTGCTCGGGCCTGCCGATCTGCCGTTCACCGTCGAAGGCTCCGACGAGTCGGAGGCCCATGCACTGCCCCCCGACGTGCGCCGCGCCCTGCTGCTGGCCGTGCGCGAGATGCTGGCCAACGTCGTCCGGCATGCCCATGCCACCCGCGTCACCGTGCGCTACCGCCACGAGGGGCATCGTCTGGTTGTAGCGGTCGAAGACAACGGGGTTGGCCTTCCCGGTTCGGACCGATGGCCCGGTACGTCCCCGAACGAAGGCGGCTTCGGCCTGGTCGGACTCCGGCAGCGCGCCGAGACCTTGGGAGGACACTTCGATTTGGCCCCCACGCCCGGCGGAGGCACGACCGCGACGTTCGACGTTCCGCTGCGGCAGGTGTTCTGGCCGCCCCGGGGCTGGCCCGCACGTTCCAAATCTACCCAAACAGGTAGGGCTTCCTCGTCCAAGAGTCGGTAGTTTTTCCGCTCACCTTGTGCTTCTATGCCCGACTCGCTGCGCGTCCTCGTGGTGGAAGACCAACGCGGCCTGCGCGATGCTTTGGTGCTTCTACTCGACACGTCGCCGGGCTTTGTATGCGCCGGCCATGCAGGCAGTGCCGAAGAAGCCCTACGCCTCGCCAAAGGCTTGGTCCCCGACCTGGTGCTGCTCGACATTCACCTGCCGGGGCGCTCGGGCGTGGAGGCTCTGCCCGACCTTCAGGCCCGGTGGCCGACGGCCGAAGTGGTGATGCTCACCGTGTTTGAAGACGACCGCCACATCTTCGATGCGCTTTGCGCTGGAGCCTCGGGCTACCTGCTCAAGAGCACGCCTCCCCGCCAGTTGCTCGACCAGATCGCCGAGGTCGGCCGAGGCGGCGCGGCCATGTCGCCGACCATCGCCCGGAAGGTGGTCCAGCAGTTTCGGCAGCCCCCTGCGGGATCGGAGACGGTGGCCCTCACCGCCCGCGAGCAGGATGTGCTCGACGGGTTGATCGCGGGGCAGACAACGCGCCAGATTGCCGAAACGCTCTTCATCAGCACCAACACCGTTGCCTACCACATCAAGCAGCTGTACGCCAAACTCCAGGTGCACAGCCGTGCGGCCGCCGTCTCGTGGGCCTTCCGTCATCGCAAACCGTGACGCCGCTTCTTGCGGGCCTTGACGACGTACGGCTGCACAAACAGGATGACGCCGGTGAACCAGAGCACGAACAGCGCTACACCCGAAACGGTGAACAGGCCGTAGCGCGCACCGTCGCCGAAGAACGAGCCGTCGTGGAGGCTTTCGATCAGGTCGGAGCGCCGGTAGGCCACCTGCATCACCCGTCCGGTGGCGGCGTCGAGCTGGACTTCGTGGCGGTTCTTGGTCGTCACCTTGACGAGGCTCTTGCCGGGCCGCACGTCCACCCGATCGACATCGTCCCACGACGCGATGGCGGCTTCCGGGACGGTTCGCAGCGTGTCGAGCAGCACCGGAAGGGCCAGCGCAGGAGCGCCCGAGCCGCGATGCTCCGGCGGCTGCACCCACGTCAGTTGCTTTTTGAGCTGGAGCATCACCCCCGTGGGCGCCACCACCAGCAGCGGAAGCATCACGACCAGCGAGAGCCAATGGTGGACACGGCGGTTGAGCAGCGAAAGACGCATACGCGGGCGGAAACGGGTGAAGAACAGGACGACGAACGCACGAGCACTCCCTTTCGTCCCATTCACCGCATCAACGCCGCCAACCCCAGCGTCCCGACGGCCAGATCGAGCCAGAGCGCATCGGTCGGGCGAAGGCAACGACTCCGAATAGCGGCCACCGCCAGCAGCGTGTGCGGCACGAACGCGCCGACCGGCCACGGCGGCCCGGCGCGAACGACCGCCGCAAGCATAACCGCCCCAGCCGCCGTCCATATCAACGCAACCAACGCCCAATAGCGACGCGCCGTCCAATCCGTCGCGAACGTCCGTCGCCCTGCCTCCCGATCGCCCCGCGCATCCCTTCCGTCGAGAAGCAGCGCGTTGGTGGCCACGAGCAGCGCCACCGCAAGCGCCACGAGCAGCGCCTGCCCGTCCACGCCGCGCCGCGCCGCCAGCGTGGGCAGCAGCCCCGCGCCCAGCCCCCACGCCGAAGCCACCAACGTCGTTTTGGCCAGCGACGAGCGCCGCACCGCCGGCAGCGTGTAGACCGCGCCGATAAGCGCCACGCCCGCCGCAGCGGCTTGCGCCTCCGCAGGAAGACGCCACCACGCCGCCGCGCAGGCGAGCAGCGCAAGGCCCACGCCCACCGCGAGCGTCAAACGGTGCGCGGCGAAGAAAACCGTTCGCTCGGGGTGGTTGAGGACGTCTTCGGGCGCACGGGCCACGAGCCGCTCGGCCACATAAAAGGCCCACGCCCCGCATCCGGCGAGCACCGCCACCGCCGGACGCATCGGCACGCCCGCAAGCGCCGCCGCGCCCACCGTCGCCCCCAGCGCCACCGCCGCCACATGCATCTGCCCCCAGCGCAAGAAAGATCGCATCGCCGCAGAAAAAAGGACTCGCCGCCCCACGCTATTCCACCGCAGCCCTGCCGCGCAAGCCCTCGCCGAATCTTGATCGTTCGCAGCCCTTGTCCGTCGGCCCCCAAACGGCCCAAGACCAGCCTTCGTGCACTCTGGACACGCGTCGCGTGAAACTTCTGGCACGGGGCACGCATATTGTCCGGAAGCGCTTCCGAAACCCTTCTCTCCTCCGCCGTCTATGGCCACCCAACAGGTTCTGGATCACCTCGCAAGCCTCGGCTTCGACGCCCTTGGCACGGTTCGCTACAACCTGCCTTCCGACGACATCACCCGGATTGCCGTGGAACGCGGCGAAGGCAACCTCACCGAACACGGCGTGTTTGTGGGCTACACCTCCCCCCACACCGGCCGCTCTCCCGAAGACCGCTTCGTGGTGGACACGCCGGACACGCGGGACGAGGTCGGGTGGAACAAGACCAACCAAGCGGTCTCCGAAGAGGTGTTCGACCGGCTTCTGGCCAAGATGAACGCCTACGCCGAAGGCCGCAACCTCTTCGTCGTGGATGCCCTCGCCGGTGCCGACGAGCGCTACCGCATTCCCGTGCGCGTCGTCACGGAGTTGGCGTGGCACAGCCAGTTCGCTGCCAACATGTTCATCGAAGAGGGCATGTTCGCCTCCGTCGACGGCCCCAACCGCGGCAACGGCGTCTTCCCCGAACACGGCGACGGCGTGACCAAACGCATCTTCACCGTGATCTCCCTGCCCGGCTTCAAGGCCGATCCGGCGGTGGATGGCACGCGCACCGAGACGTTCATCCTGATGAACCTCTCCCGCCGCATCGTGCTCATCGGCGGCACCAAGTATTCCGGCGAGATCAAGAAGTCCATCTTCTCGGCGCTCAACTTCCTGCTGCCGCGCCACAACGTCTTCCCGATGCACTGCTCGGCCAACACCGACGGCGACACGACGGCGCTGTTCTTCGGCCTTTCCGGCACGGGCAAGACGACGCTCTCCGCCGACAGCCGCCGCACGCTCATCGGCGACGACGAGCACGGGTGGAGCGACGAGGGCGTGTTCAACTTCGAGGGCGGCTGCTACGCCAAGACGATCAAGCTCTCCAAGGAAGGCGAGCCGGAGATCTTCGCCACCACCCAGATGCCGGGGTCGATCCTCGAAAACGTGGTGGTCAGCGACGCGGGCGTGGTCGACTTCAACGACGCCTCCATCACCGAGAACACCCGCATCTCCTACCCCATCGCCTTCATCCCGAACGCGAGCGAAACCGGCCTCGCCGGGCACCCGCAGTACGTGATCTTCCTCACCGCCGACGCCTTCGGCGTGCTGCCGCCCGTGGCGCGGCTGACGCCCGAGCAGGCGATGTTCCACTTCCTCTCCGGCTACACCGCCAAGCTCGCCGGCACCGAGCGCGGCGTCAAGGAGCCGAAGGCCACCTTCTCCACCTGCTTCGGCGGGCCGTTCATGGTGCGCCGCGCCACCGACTACGCCACGATGCTCGGCGACCGGCTTCGCACCCACGACGCCAAGGTGTTCCTGCTCAACACCGGCTGGACGGGCGGGCCGTACGGCATCGGCAACCGCCACAACCTCGCCCACACGCGGGCGATGGTGGACGCCATCCTCTCCGGGAAGCTCGACGACGTGGAGACGACCACCGAGCCGTACTTCGGCCTTGCGGTGCCGGTGGCCGTGCCGGGCGTGCCCTCCGACGTGCTCGACACCCGTTCGACGTGGGCGGATTCGGCGGCCTACGACGCGCAAGCGCACCGCGTGCAACAGATGTTCGCCGACAACTTCGCGCAGTTCGCCGACCACGTCGCGCCCGAAGTGCTGGCCGCCGTTCCGCAGCCGCACGCCCCCATCGACGCCGCGTTCGTCACCTACAAATAGGCTCGCAGCGAACACGTTCTTTAAGGTACTCCCGCCGGCCCGTGCGGCTGGCGGGAGCACCTGTTTTTAATCCCTGCACACCTTTGGTGTAGGCATTCCCCCGACAAGGTTCGTGGGAAAGGATAGCGGCCAAGGTAAGCGCTTACACGGCAACACCGGAATAGCAGGAATGTGATCTTAGGAAGCGAAGCAGGCTTCCTGCTGCCACTTACCTCTCACCTCGATGCGCACGCGTCTTTCGCTCTTCGCCCTGCTGGCCTTTTCCGCCGCGCCAGCCCTTGCCCAACCGGGCATGCAGCTCCCCAACTTCCGCCCGTACGACCAAACCGGGATCAATACGTTCGAAACCCGCAAGGACACGGCGCTCACCGACGGCATGAAGCTCCGCTGGGGCGCAGCCTTCTCGCAAACGTTCCAAAGCCTCGACCACGAGAACGACACCGCCGCCGACGACCTCATCAAGATCGGCTCCGGCTTCAACCTCGCGCAGGCCAACCTGATGATGGACGCGCAGCTCGCCAAGGGCATCCGCGTCAACCTCACGAGCTACCTCTCCTCCCGCCACCACAACGAAACGTGGGTCAAAGGCGGCTTCGTTCAGATCGACGAACTGCCGTTCTTCAACAGCCCGGCCATCGACCGGATCATGGACCATGTGACCATCAAGATGGGACACATGGAAGTCAACTACGGCGACGCGCACTTCCGCCGCACCGACGGCGGCGAGGCGATGTACAACCCGTTCATCGACAACAACATCATGGACTCGTTCACCACCGAAGTGGGTGGCGAGCTCTACGTCCGCCAAGGCCCGGTGATGGCGATGGTCGGCGTGACCGGCGGCGAAATCCAAGCCGGCATCACCGTCCCGATGGAAAACGGCGTGGCCAATCCCGACGCCCGCAAGCCCTCGTTCGTGGGCAAGCTGGCCTTCGACCAGCAAGTCGCTCCCGACGTGCGTGCACGCCTGTCGGCCTCGGTCTACACGACGAGCAGCTCGGTGCGCAACACCCTGTTTGGCGGCGACCGCACCGGCTCGAACTACTGGCTCGTGCTGGAGCCGACCAACGCCACGCTCACGGCCAACGCCTTCTCCGGCCGCGTCAACCCCGGCCTCACCGACCAGCTGACGGCCATTCAGGTCAACCCGTTCCTCAAATGGCGCGGCCTTGAGTTCTTCGGCACCTACGAACGCGCCGAGGGCCGCCAGCCCATCGAGACCGTCCGTCGCACCTGGACGCAGCTTGCCGGCGATGTGGTGTACCGTTTCCTCCCGCGCGAGCAGGCGTTTGTTGGGGCGCGCTACAACACCGTCACGGGCAACCTTGCCGGGGCGGCCAACGCCACCGGAACCGCCAACGCGGGCCTGATTACCACCTTGGGCAACGAGGTGACGATCAACCGGATGGAAGTGGGCGCGGGCTGGGCCCCGATTCCGCAGCTGCTGCTCAAAGGCTCGTATGTCAACCAGACCTACGACGGCTACCCGACCGCCAGCATCCTTTCCGGTGGCCAGTTCAACGGCGTCGTGATCCAAGCCGTGCTGGCGTTCTAAGCGTTCACGTCGCGGCCCCAGCCGATGCGCTCCGGGGCCGCGACGACGCTTCTTCCGACCGCTTCTCCTTCGCTTCTGCCATGACCTCTTTCGCCCGTCTTCTTTCGCTGGCCGCCTTGGCCACGCTCCCGGCGTGGAATGCCGTTCCGCAGCCGTTCTCCATCGCCTCCGGAACGGTGCGCGTGGCCGGCACCTCCAACGTGCACGACTGGCGCTGCACCAGCTCCCGCCCGACCGGCTCGTTCCAAGGCGAAGCCAACGGCACATCGCTCACGTCGGTGTCGAACCTTACCGTCACGATCCCCGTGGCGACGCTCGACTGCCGCAACGGCACGATGAACAGCAACCTGCGTCGCGCCATGAACGCGTCGGCCCAACCCACCGTCCGCTTTGCGCTCGCCTCCGCGACGGTATCGGGGCGGACGATCTCCGGCAACGGCCAGCTTACCATCAACGGCACGACCAAGCCGGTGGCCATCCGCGCCGAAGCCCAAGCTGCCGACGGCGGCGGCTTCCGCCTGACCGGCAGCGTACCCGTGGTGATGAGCCAGTTCGGCATCACGCCTCCGGTGGCGATGATGGGCACGATGCGCACCGGCGACCGGGTCACGGTGTCGTTCGACGTGGTTGTCCGATGAGAGGGCACGTGCGCAACCTCTCTGGAAGCGTCCGCCTTGGCCTTGTGCTGGGGCGGGCGCGTACCGTGCTGGGCTTTGCTGCGCTGCTGCCTCTGGCCTGGACTGCCCCCGCTCCGCCCCGTCGCTACATCGTGCAGCCGGGCAGTCGGTTTTGGATCGAAGGTTCTTCAACGGTAGGCCGCTACACCTGCCGTGCCCGCCGGGTAGACGGCGAGGCGACGGTTTCGAGCGAGGCTCCTCTGACCGGCCAGGCCGTGCTTTCGGCGGAAGTTCGGTCGTTCGACTGCGGGCAGCCGCAGATGAACCGCGACCTTGCGCGCGCCCTCCGCGCCGACCGTCAGCCGCGCGTCCTGCTTACCGTTGAGCGGGTGGATGTGGGCGAGTCGACCCGAGGCAACATGCCGGTTTCGGCAGAGGGCACGTTGCGCCTCGCAGGCGTCGAACGGCCCGTTGCGTTCCGTGCTTCTGCCCAAACACTCGCCAACGGGCAGGTGCGCATTACAGGCCAATACGTCCTCCGAATGTCGGACTTCGACGTAACGCCCCCCTCTGGGATGCTGGGCCTTGTGCGCGCGCACGACCGGGTGCTCGCCCGCTTCGATGTCGTAGCCGCCGCCGGGCGCTGAGCCAACCTCAAACGGCGATGGCAAACACCAGCACCGTCGCCCAGACGAGCACGGCCTTGGTGCGCTGATGCGCACCGTACTGACTCCAGCGGCGAATATCCGACACGAGCACGGCGGCGAACCACAACCCGGCTCCGGCAAGCAGCGCTTGTCCGGCCCACACCGGCGCACCGACAATCGAGACGGCGACAACCGTGTAGACGGCGTACGCAATGCCGAGACCGATGCCCACTTCGACCAGTCCCCGCGGCGGCTTGGCGGCGGCCCCGCGCAGCGGAGCAGGGAGAGCCGAATACGGTAGGCCGTGGGACAAGGCCGGGCGGCTGCGCAGAGCGCGGAGACGGTACGAGGCGGTGCGGCGATGCAAACGACTCGAAACAGCCTCGGGGGCAGCGTAGGAATGGGCCATCGAAGGACAGGGCTTACGAATCATAGACTCGTATCGGCCCCTGCGGTGCTTTGATAAGCGCCTTAGCGCCCCTGCCAGCGGTAGAGCATCGCCAGCGGGCGCGGCTTGGCCTGAACCGTCGCGATTCGGTACGAGCCGTCGGCGGCGCGGTGCACATCCACGTCTTCCACCAGAAACTCAAGGTTGAGTGCCTCGCGCCCGCCCAGCAGCCGGTGCGTCAGGCGGCCCCCGTCGTACACGTCCACGGCAAGCCAGCCGGGACGAATGTTGGAGACGAACAGCCGCCCACCCGGCATCGGCGCGGCGCTCGTGGTGAGCAGCGGCGCATCGGATTCTTCAAGCAAGAACCGGCGACGCTGATCGAGTTTGGGGCTGTCAAAGCCCACAAGCGCCACCGAGTCCACCCGGTCGCCCACGATCCGATCCACCACCGGCACAAACCCGACAAGGCTGTAGAGCGTGTCGGAGCGTCCGTTGCTGAGCGGCGTGCGCAGCAGCCCCGCGTTGCGCCACAGCTTGCCCGAAAGCGGAACGCGGCGGACCTCGCGCCCGGCAGCATCGAGCACGAGCACGAACGGGTCGGTTTTGCGCCCGCCCATCTTGACGGCGAAGCCCGGCCCGAAGGCGTGGCCGTAGCGCACGAGAGATCGGTCGTCGGGGACGTTGGGGACGGGCACCGACCGCACAACGCGCCCGCCCGCGACCAAATCGAAGCGGTTGACGCCCGCCGAGAAGACGACGAGCGTGTCGCCTCGAAAACCGGCGAGCATCGGGATGTTGAACACGCCGGAGACGGAGTCGAGCACCGTCCCGGCGGTGTCGAGCGCGACGAGGCGGTTGGCCTGCGCGTCCGCTATCCACACGGTATCCCCCGTGGTGGAAAACCGCACGGTGCGCGGAAACGTCAGCGCCAGGCCCTTGTCCGGCCCGTTCGTCCAGACGGTCTCCAGCGTATCGGCGCGCAACGTGAGGGCGAGGGCGCGGCTGGTCGAGTCGGCGGGCAAGAGCGTCTTGTCCTCGCGCTTCTGGCACGACGGGAGGCAGCCGGCGGTGGTGAGGGCGAGCAGCGCGGCCAGCGAAAGCGTGCGCAAGGACGGTGTCAACATTCTATTCCAAGACAAACCATGAACCGCGAACCGCAGGGACGCCCACCGGGACGCCTCCACGCGAGGCACGCGAAGTCAATCGACCGCCAGCGTCACCGTGTCGGCGTGCGGGCGAGTTCGAGGCGCGTGCGCTGAACCCGACCGCTGCGGACGTATTCGAGGTCGAGGCGGTCGCCGATGCGATAATCGTAGATGCGGGCAACGTAATCGCTCTGCCCGGTGATGGCCTGATCGCCAATCTTGGTCACCACGTCGGCGCGGCGCAATCCAGCACGCGCTCCCGGACTTCCCGGATCCACCTGCACCACCACAATGCCCTTCGAGCCGTCGGGAAGGCCCAGCTGGGCGGCCACGCGGTCGGTGAGGTCAGCCACGTTCAGGCCCGTGTAGTAGTTGCGGTCCACCGAGCCGCCGGTTTTGAGTTCGTCCACCACCTCGACGGCGCGGGCGGCGGGGATGGCAAAGCCGATGCCCGCGCTCGCTCCAGACGGCGAGTAGATGGCCGTGTTGACGCCGAGGACTTCGCCGAGGGCGTTGAGCAGCGGCCCGCCGGAGTTGCCTTGGTTGATGGCCGCGTCGGTCTGGATCATGCCCCGGTAGAGGCGGCCCTGCGCCTCCGAGCGCAGGTCGCGGTTGGTGGCCGACACCACGCCCACCGTGACGGTCGGCTCGGCGGCTTCGAACAGGCCGAACGGGTTGCCGAGGGCGATGGCCCACTCGCCCGCCAGCGCAGGAACGGTGGCAAAGGCGAGGAACGGCAGCGCCCGGTCGGCCTCGACCTTGAGAAGCGCGAGATCGGTGGCCGGATCCGTCCCGACGAGCCGGGCGTCGAGGCTCGTGCCGTCTTGGAACGACACCGTGATCTGCTGCGCCCCGCCGACGACGTGGTCGTTGGTGACGACGAACCCGTCCGCCGAGATCACAAACCCCGACCCCGAGCCTTCGACTTCGCGCGTGCCGAGGTCGTAGCCGAACATCTCCCAGAACGGATCGCGCACACGCTGAACCGACTTGACGCCGATCGACACCACGGCCGGTTCGGCGGCGCGGACGGCGCGCGTGATCGCGTTTTCGCGGCCTTGGCTCACCTCGGCGCTGGCCTCGGCCGCCGAGGCGCGGGCCGGGCGTTGCGGGGCGTTCTGGCTCTGCGCGGGCTGCTGGCATCCGGCAAGGGCCGCCACGACGAGCGCGGCAAGAAACGGGGAGCGGGGCATGGCGAAACGAAGAGAAACACGGACGCCGCTGCTCAACGACCGCCGCCTGCCGTCGGGTCCAGCGCAGACGTCTATCGCATTCGCCGAGACGCTCGCAAGCGGGCGAGGCCGTCGCGGACTTCGGCCCAGCGGTAGACGCCGAAGGCGAGCACGCCCAACGGGTAGAGGCCCATCAACGCGGTGCGCACGGCGAGGCGCGGCAGCACGTCCCACGTCCGAACGGCCATGCCGCCCGCGTACAGCGCGGTGGTCACCGCCAGCACAGCGGCAAGCGCGCCCCACGGAAACCGGAACCCTTCGAGGCGCTCCGACGCCAGCGCCACCACCCCGGCAAGCGCGCCGTAGGCGATCAGCGTGGCGAGCGTCGCCCCCCACGCGCCGCCCACGAGCGGGTAGAGCGCGACGTTGAGCAGCAGGTTGAGCGCCGCCGCGCCCGCCACCGCCAGCGCCACAAACCGCGTCTTGGCCCGGGCGTAGAGCGCATTCACCCCCACGATGTAGAGGCCGTAGCCGAAGTAGCCCAGCGCCAGCGGAAAGACGAGCGGCGTGGCCTGCGGGTAGACGGAGCCGGGCGCGGCCAGCAGCGCGATGGCATCCTGCGCGAACAGCCCAAGGCCGAGGGCCGTGCCGCCGCCGAAGACGCACAGGTGGCGGAACGTGCGCCGGTGAAGGCCCGCGCCCTCGCCGTGGGTGAGCGCCTTGAGGCCCATCACCGCAAAGGCGGCGTGGAAGCCCTGCACAAGCAGCACGTTCACCACGCTCGCCAAGCGCACCGCCGCCGCGTAGAGCGTTCGCTCCTCGGCCGGGGCCAAGTGCGCCAGCAGCGCCCGGTCGCCCGCGTGCAGCAGCGGCAGCGACAGCGCCCCCAGCACCAGCGGTGCGCCGTAGCGCAGCATCCGGCGGGCCAGACGAGCGTCGAATCGGCGACGTTCGCGCGCCAGCAACGCCCCGGCCAGCACCAGCGCCTGCGCCCCAGCCGCCACGACGAGTGCTCCCAATGCGCCCACCAGCCCCAATCGTCCGGGCACCATCAGCGCCCACGACATCGCCAGCAGCACCGCGAACTCGCCCGCCGTGGCGAGGCTGTAGACCAACGGGCGTTCCTGCGCTTGAATCCGCATCAGCGGGATCGTCGAAACGGCTTTGAGCGCGGCGTAAACGAGCGCCAGCCGCGCCAAAAGCGCCGCCTGCGGACGGAGCGACGCCACCGCTGCGTCTGTCCCCACGATAAACGTCGCCCCGATCCATCCGGCCAGCGGCCAAAGCACCGCGAGCGCCACCGCCGCCACGACCGATGCCGTCAGAAAAGCCGTGAACGGCACATCGTCGCGCTGCGCGTTCTCGTTCGGATCGGCGATAAACTTGAGGTACGCCGACGACAGGCCGAGGCCGAGCAGGGCCGCCACGACCGCGCCTACGGTGTTCTGCGCCGCGTCGAGCACACCAAAGTGCGCCTCGGGCAGGTACTGCGGGTTCCACAGCAGAAGCGCCAGCAGAAGCCCGCCCGCCTTCGCCGCAACGTTGCCGATGGTGTACAGGGCGCTCTGCCACGCCACCCGGCGGACGGTTCGCTTGGGAGATGACGCCTCGGTCATTTTTCCGGCGTCATCACGAACCGAATCTGTTGGCACGGGAAGCGCCAGCACAGATGCCGCTCGTAGAATTCCTGCGCCGCCGGGCTTCGGTTGGCCATCGCCTCCATCCGCTTGCCCACGGCCCCGTGGAGCCGCCACGCCGACCGAAACTCCAGCCGTCGTTCGATCACCCGAAAGAAGAAGTCGAAGTAGAACGGCGGCACCTTGCGACGCAGTTGGTGCTCCGGGCGGCTGAAATAGTCGAACGTGTAGAGGCCGAAAAACCGCTTGTGCGTGGGATCGGAGTAGTAGTACGGGTTGGAGAAGTGCGGGACGATGCAGACGTGCCGACCTCCGGGCTTGAGGACGCGGTGGATCTCGCGCAGCAGCGGCTCAAACCGTTCGACGTGCTCGAGAAAATGGCGCGAGCGGATCTCGTCCACCGAGTTGTCGGGCAGAAAACCGAGACCGTCTTCGAGGTTGGCGACCACCTGCACGCCGTCGAGCGGCAGACTGTCCACGCCGATCACCCCGTCGGGCGGGTTCGGGCCGCAACCGAGTTCCACCACGACCGGGTTAGGGCTGGCCAGCACCGCCGCCAAATCAAAACCGGGAGCAAAAGCGATGTTCATAGGCGCGTCCTTATCGATCAATCCTCCCGGATGTTTCGAGGGTGGCGAGGACGCGAAGCAGTTGCGCACCCACGACGCGGCGGTCGTAGCGAGCCTCGGCGTCGGCGCGGCCTTGGGCGCCCAGTCGGTGGACGAGCGCAGAATCGCCCATCATCCGAACGAGGGCGGACGTCCACGCCTCCGGCGCTGCGGCGAGCAGGCCGTTTTCGCCGTCGCGGACGACCTCGGCGTTGAGGCCTACCGGCGAAGCCACGGCGGGCAGCCCGGCGGCGAAGTACTGGTAGATTTTGTACGCTCCTTTGCCCGCGGCCCACGCGTCGTCGGGCAGCGGCATCACTCCAACGGTCATCCGGCGCAGTTCGTCGGCCTCGGTTTCGAAACGCCACGGCACGACGGTCACGTCCACGCCGGGCATTGGCGGCAGCGCCTTGGGGTCGGCCCCAACGAGCCGGACGGCGAACCGATGCGTCTTCGCCAGTTCGACGAACACGGGGGCCAGCGGCGCGAGGTACTTGGTCGTCCACGACGAGCCGATCCACCCGACGGTGAACGTCTCGGGCGTCGAAGCAGCGGGCGTAATCCGGTCGGTTTCGACGGGTGTGGGGAGGACGACGGCGGGAGCGGCCTCGGGGGCGCGGTGCTTGCGGACGAAGGGCACGAGCGCGGGCGTGGAGACGACGACGGCGTCGGCGAGGCGCACCATTCCGGCGACCTCGTCTTCGCCCATCCCGATGAAGATCGCGTCGTCGAAGTCGTAAACGACCTTTGCGCCGAGGGCTTGCGCCCGCCGCACCTCGTCTGTCGACGCGCCGAAGCGCTGCACCAGCACCGCATCCCACCGCCGCCGCAACGCCCTCGTGCGACGCAGCGCATTCCACCGTTTGCCCACCGCCACGCCGAGCGCGCCAAGCATCCCACCGTCCGGACGGCGCGGAATCCACGTCACGTCGTAGCCGGAGGCATCGAGCAGCGGCACATAGCCAAGGCCGCGGGTGCGGCTGCTGGCGTGGCGAAAGCCGCCGTCGGTGAGGAGCAGCAGGCGAGGTCGAATCACGGGGGAAGGCAAAAAAGGAGGGATAGGCGGCCACTCACCGGCGAGCCAAACGCATCAACGCCGCGACGAGTTGTTCGCGCCGCGCCTCCGCCGAGAAGTCCGCCGCGATGCGTGCCCGAGCCGCGTGCCGCCGTGCAGGCGAGGCCGCAAGGCCGCGCCGCAGCGCCGTCACCAAGACCTCCACGGCAGGCGTTTCCACCACCTCGCCCGTTTCGCCGACGAGGCTGGGCATCCCGCCGACGGCGCTCACCACCGGCACCGCACCGCAGGCCATGGCTTCGGCGACGACGTTGGGCAGCCCCTCGGAGCGCGAGAAGAGCGCGAACACCGACGCCTCGGCGTAGCGACGGGCGAGATCGGCGCGGGGCACGGCGGGGAGAAGCGTCGCGTTGGGCGGCGCGTCGAGCGTGCGTGCGATCGTTTCGGACACCCCGACGACCGTGAACGGCACGTCCGGCATCCGGCGGGCGGCCTCCAGCAGCAGATCGATTCCTTTCAGACGTACGGCACGGGCATCGGACACGAACGCGACGGTCAGCACCGACGGCTTCCGCTCGTCCGGCCCCATCGGCCACGCAGCCAGATCGTAGCCCGTGGGCAGCACCTCGGCAGGCGCGACGAGGCCGGGCACACGGGCGCGGACGCCGGTTTCGAGGACTTGGGGGAACGCGCCGAAGCGGTTCGTGGCGACGAGGAGTTCGGACGCGACGGGCAGCAGCAGCGCGGCGCGGCGCAGCACAAGCCGCGCCAGCGGCGCGCGCCACGTCGTCATCACCCCGTAGCCGATCTCCGGCAGCGTGTTCGCCTCGAAGCCGCCGAGCGCAACGGCCAGCGGTAGACGGGGCGAGAGCAGCGCGGGCAGAGCGAGGTGATGATCGGCAAACCAGCCGTACTGGACGTCGGCACGGTGGGCGTACCGGGCCAACCACGCGGCCTGCATGGTCCAGAGACGCGCCAATCCCGTGGCCGACTTGGCCTGCTGCGCGTCGAAGCGAAACGTGCGCACGTCGAACGCCTGCGAGAGCACGCCAAGATCGTCCGTCACAAACGACGACGGCGTGAGGTAGGTGTAGAGCAGTGTTGGGCGAGGCATCGGCTTAGGCGTCGAGTCGCCCGTCGGTGAGGCGCAGACGATGGGTGGCGACGTGCGCCACCTCGGCCTCGTGGTGCGTCACGACGACCACGGTCTTGCCCTGCGATTGGCACACGTCGGCGAGCAGATCCACCACCTGCCGCGCCGTCTCGGAGTCGAGGTTGCCGGTGGGTTCGTCGCACAGCAGCATCGGCGGATCGGCGACGAGCGCCCGTGCAATCGCCACCCGCTGCTGCTCGCCGCCGGAGAGTTCGGCGGGGCGGTGCGTCGTCCGGTGCGCCAGCCCGACCCGTTCGAGCGCGGCCTCGGCGGCGGCGGCTTGCGCCTCGCGGTCGGCTCCGGCCAGCACCAACGGCAGCGCCACGTTCTCCGCCGCCGTCATCGTCGGGACGAGGTGGAACTGCTGGAAGATCATGCCCACCTTCGTCCGCCGGTACCGCGCCTGCCCCTGCGCCGACAGCGTGCTCAGGTCGGTATCGCCCACCCAGACGGCACCGTCCGACGGCTTGTCCATCGCCGCGAGCAGATGCAAGAGCGTGGATTTGCCCGAGCCGCTGCGCCCAACGACCACGGCGAACGCGCCCGCAGGAATCTCCGCCGACACGCCGCGCAGCGCACGCACCATCGTGTCGCCCATTCGGTAGGTGCGGGAAACGCGGTCGAGACGAATCATAGAGACGGGGCGAGGCTCGGCGGGGCGAACGTAGAGACGACCCCGCGGGTCGTCTCCCAGCAACGGACGACGGGTGGAACCGGGCATCGGCGGTTGGTTCCGCCCCGCCGTCGCAAACGCGCAACGGCGTGTCGCAGGGCCGTCGCGTCTGCGCACGAAAACGGCGCGTCTGCGCAAGGCCGGTTGACGGGGCCAGGACGAAACTGCGGTGGTCCTTCTTCCCCGACGCCCCAATCCTATGCACCGCCTTGTTTTCGTCCTCGTGCTCGCCCCGGCCCTCCTCTCTGCGTGCGTCAGCTATGGCGTAGGCAGCACCGCCGCCACCGTCCCGGAGGGCGAGCGCACATTCGCCACGCTCATCGAGGCCACGCCCGCGCCCGACTACGGCGAGATGGCTTGTGCCGACGATACGTATTACGACTGCATCGACGGCACCACGACGGTCGTTCCGATGATGTCGTCGGAGGTGCGCCTCGGCATTGACGCGCGCTCCGATTGGGGCGTGCGCACGATCGGCTACAGCGGCCTCATCGCCTCGTACAAGCGGTCGTTCTCCGCCGACACGTCCGGCCTTCAAGGCGCGATGATCGTCGGGGCGGGAATGCTCAACGGCTTCAACACGCTGGCGGGCGAGCTTACCCTCGTCGTCTCTCCGCCCGAGGGCACGGTCACGCCCTACGGCGGGCTGCGCTTCCAGCAGACGATGCCGCTCAACAACAGCCCGCAGGACTCGCCGACGGCGGGCGTGTTCGCGGGCGTGCGGTTCGGCTCGCGGGAGTTCGGCATCAGCCCCGAAGTCGGCGTGCACTACGACCGGTCGGCGTTGCGGCTGCGCGAGCGCAGCATCGTCGTGGTGCCCGTGATCACGCTGCACGGACGCGGCATCCTCGACGGCCTCTTTCCCGGCTTCTGACCGCGGTAAGCCCTTGTCCCTCCTTCTGCGTGTGCCGGCATAACTTCGCATCTCTTGCGTATCTTGATCTATGCCAGACGCTTGGATGCGCCTTCTTTCCCTCGCCTTGCTTCCACTGCTGAGCAGCTGCTTTTCCATCACGCCCAACCTCTCGCCCGTGCCGTTGGAGGCTGGCCGAGTCGAGATCGGCGCGGCGGGCGGTGCTGCGTTTTCCTACCTCATCGGCGACCCCGGAGACGCGAGCAACGCCGTGCCGGGAGCGTGGGGCGGTGCAGCGCGGGTAGGCCTTGGAGCAGGCTACGATGTGGGGCTGGAGATGCTGCAACTTCCCCGCGCTGACCAGTCGCAGGTGCGGGTCTCGTTTCGCCACGGAGGGCGGCGAGAACGTCGCCCAGTGGCCACGCTCGTCTTCGTCACCGCTGGCACCAGCGACGAACGGCGCGGCGGCTATGTGGGAATCAGCCGGGTGAAAGCACGGACGTGGGAGGCGGACGGAACCACATACGCCGGCTTTCACATCTTGGCTGGCGGCGGTAAAAACCCCAACCCGGGCTACTACGAAGGCGATGGAAACTCCGCTTCTTTGGGGGCCGGTGTTCAATGGGGCGTGGAGCGTCGGTTCGGCCGGGCGTTCGTGCGCGCCGAAGGCGGCGTAACCTACGTCTTGCCGTGGTTCCTGCAAGGCAGCGGCCTTGTCTCCGCCGGAGTCCGGTTCTGAGCGGCGCTTTCGCATACGGGCGCGAACAGATCGCCGGACGAGCGTTCAACATCTGGAATCCGACGCCCCGCCGATGCTCCGCTCCGACGCCGACCTGTCCGCTTGCGCCTCGCCCCGCGCCTCTGCCCTGCTCGACGCGCTCGACCGGCGCATCGTCCTGCTCGACGGCGGGATGGGCACGATGATCCAGCGCCACGGCCTCGAAGACGCGGACTACCGGGGCTCGCGCTTCGCCGACTTCGCGCACGAACTCAAGGGCAACAACGACCTGCTCGTGCTCACCCAGCCGGACATTATCCGCGACGTGCACGAGGCGTATTTCCGCGCCGGGGCGGACATGGTGGAGACGAACACGTTCTCGTCCACCTCCATCGCCCAGGCCGACTACGGCCTCACCGACGAGGCGTTCATCCGCGAACTCAACCGCGAGGCGGCGCGGCTCGCCCGTGCCGCCGCCGACGCCTTCGAGACCGCCGAGCGCCCGCGCTACGTGGCCGGTTCCATTGGGCCGCTCAACAAGACGCTCTCGCTCTCGCCCGACGTCAACGACCCCGGCTTCCGCGCCGTTACGTTCCAAGAGGTCGCCGCATCCTACCGCACCCAAATCGACGGGCTGATGGACGGCGGCTGCGACGTGCTGCTCGTCGAGACGATCTTCGACACGCTCAACGCCAAGGCCGCGCTCTACGCCATCGCCGAGGCGTTCAAGGTGCGCGGCGCGTGGCTCCCGGTGATGCTCTCCGGCACGGTGGTCGACCTCTCCGGGCGCACCCTCTCCGGCCAGACGCCCGAGGCCTTCTGGGTGTCCACCCGCCACGCCCCGAAGCTGCTGTCGGTCGGGCTGAACTGCGCGCTCGGATCGGCCCAGATGCGCCCGTTCCAAACCGATCTGGCGAACGCCGCGCCCGACGCCCGCCTGTCGCTCTACGCCAACGCGGGCCTGCCCAACGCCTTCGGCGGCTACGACGAGACGCCCGCGATGATGGCCGCCGAGATGCGCAGCCTCGCCGAAGACGGCCTACTCAACATCGTGGGCGGCTGCTGCGGCACCACGCCCGACCACATCGCCGCCTTCGCCGAAGCCCTCGACGGCGTCGCGCCGCGCTGCCCCGACGACGATCGCCCGCGCTACTTCACCGCCGCCGGGCTGGAGCCGCTCATCGTCCGCGAAGACACCAATTTCGTCAACATCGGCGAGCGCACCAACGTGACGGGCAGCCGCGCCTTCGCCCGCCTGATCTTGGCCGGCGACTACGACGCCGCCCTCGCCGTCGCCCGCCAGCAGGTGGAAAACGGCGCGCAGATGATCGACGTGAACATGGACGAGGGGATGCTCGACGCCGCCCACGCGATGCCGACGTTCCTCAACCTCTGCCAGGCCGAACCCGACATCGCCCGCGTGCCCGTCGTGCTCGACTCGTCCAAGTTTGCCGTCATCGAAGCGGGGCTGCGCGTGGTGCAGGGCAAGTGTCTCGTCAACTCGATCTCGCTCAAAGAGGGCGAGGACGCCTTCCGCGAGCAGGCCGAAATCTGCCGCAACTACGGCGCGGCGGTGATCGTGATGGCCTTCGACGAGGACGGGCAGGCCGATTCCTACGAACGGCGCATCCAGATCTGCGAACGCGCCTACCGGATTTTGGTGGACGAGATCGGCTTCCCGCCGGAAGACGTCGTGTTCGACCCCAACATCTTCGCGCTCGCCACCGGCCTCGACGAACACCGCCGCTACGGCATCGACTTTTTCGAGGCGACGAAGTGGATCAAGGCCAACCTGCCGCACGCGCAGGTGTCGGGCGGGGTGAGCAACGTGTCGTTCTCGTTCCGCGGCAACGACCGCGTCCGCGAGGCCATCCACGCCTGCTTCCTCTACCACGCCACCCGCGCCGGGATGGACATGGGCATCGTCAACGCCGGGCAGTTGGAGGTGTACGACGAGGTGCCGCCGGAACTGCGCGAGCGCATCGAAGACGTGCTGTTCGACCGCCGGAATGACGCGACCGAGCGCCTCGTGTCCTACGCCGACGAGGTGAAGGGCGCGGCGGCCAGCGGTGCGGCGCAGGACGAGACGTGGCGGCAGGGCACGGTGGACGAACGCCTCGCCCACGCGCTCGTCAAGGGCCTGACGGACTACGTTGAGGCCGACGCCGAGGAGGCCCGCGCCCAGTACGGAAGCCCGCTCGCGGTCATCGAAGGGCCGCTGATGGCCGGGATGAACATCGTGGGCGACCTGTTCGGGCAGGGCAAGATGTTTCTGCCGCAGGTGGTGAAATCCGCCCGCGTGATGAAGCGCGCCGTCGCCTACCTCGAACCGTTCATCCTCGCGGAAAAGGCCGCCGCTGACGATGCGTCGGACGCTGGGGACGGCGCTGTAAGGGCCGTTCGCGAACGGCCCCAAACGTCGCCCCACGGAAATCGCCCGCGCGTCCTGCTCGCCACCGTCAAAGGCGACGTGCACGACATCGGCAAGAACATCGTCGGCGTGGTACTGGCCTGCAACAACATCGAGGTGATCGACCTCGGCGTGATGGTGCCCACCGACAAGATCCTCGCCGCCGCCAAGGAGCACAACGTGGACGTGATCGGGCTGTCTGGCCTCATCACCCCGTCGCTCGACGAGATGGTGGGCGTGGCCAAGGAGATGACGCGCCAAGGCTTCGAGGTGCCGCTGCTCATCGGCGGGGCCACCACAAGCCGCGTCCACACGTCGGTGAAGGTCGCGCCCCAGTACGGGCGCGAGGTCGTCCATGTGCTCGACGCCAGCCGCGCCGTGCCGGTCGTCCAAAAGCTCCTCTCCGACGACCGCGCCGCCTACGCCGCCGAGATCGCCGCCGACCACGCCGCCGAGCGCGAGCGCTTCGCCCAGCGCCAAGCCCGCCTCAACCTCTTGGCGTTCGACAAGGCCGAGGCCAACCGCGTCCCGTTCGACGCCGCCGCCGCGCAGATCGCCGCGCCGCGCAAGCCCGGCCTGTCGTTCCTGCCCGGCGTGCCCATCGAGCAGGTGCGCGGCTTCATCGACTGGGGGCCGTTCTTCATCGCGTGGGGTCTCGGCGGCAAAGCGCTCGCCGATCCGTCGAAGCAGGCCGAGGCCGAGCGGCTTCGGGCGGATGCCGACGCGCTGCTCGACCGCTGGCAGGCCAGCCGCAAGGTGCGCCTCAACGCGGTGTTTGGGTTGTATCCGGCCCGCGACGACGACGGCACGGTCGTGTTCTTCCAAGACGACGCCCGCGCCGCCGAAGCCGCCCGCTTCCCGATGCTGCGCCAGCAGACGGCCAAGACACCCGGCAAGCCCAACCGAAGCCTGTCCGACTACGTCTCGCCCGGCGGCGACGACTACGCCGGGGCGTTTGTCGTGACCGTGCAGGGCGTGGAAGACGTGGTGGCCGCCGCCGAAGCCGCCCACGACGACTACGCCGCGCTGATGGCCAAGGCCGTGGCCGACCGCCTCGCCGAGGCGCTGGCCGAGTGGCTGCACGCGCACGTCCGCCGCGACGCGTGGGGCTACGCGCCGAGCGAAGACCTGTCCCCCGAAGACGTGGTGGCCGAGCGCTACCGGGGCATCCGCCCGGCTCCCGGCTACCCGGCCTGCCCCGACCACACGCTCAAACGGTCGATCTGGTCGCTCCTCGACGCCGAGCGCAAGACCGGGGCCACGCTCACCGAGCACCTCGCCATTGCGCCCGCCGCCAGCGTGTGCGGCTTCTACTTCGCCCACCCGCAGGCCGACTACTTCGACGTGGGCGTGATCGGGCGGGATCAGGTCGAAGCCTACGCCGAACGCGCCGGGATCGAGGTGGACGAGGCCGAACGGTGGCTCTCGCCGCGCCTCGCCTACGACGCCGAAGCGCCTGTCGCAGCGTGAACGTGGTAGAGACGTCCCGCTGGGACGTCTCTACTGTGGCGGAACACAACCGTACGCCGGGGCGCGTTCCAACATCCGAATATCCAGATCAAATGCCCTGCATCCGCATCTACCGCAACCCGAACTGCGCCAAGTGCGCCCGCTACGCCCGGATGCATCGCGCACTCGACTGGCTCGGCCGGGTGGAAACGTCCACCGAGACGCCGCCGGGCCACGCGCCGCTTCGGATGGGACAGATCGTGGTGGAAGACCTTGGCACGGGCATCGTCCACGAGGGCGTGGCAGCGTTCCGGAAGATGTGCGAAGCCGTGCCGCTCTACCGCCCGATGCTTCTGCTGATGCCCTTCGCGGGATTCCGGCGGCGGGTGGAGCGCGAACTGATGGGCGACTGCGACGGCGACGCGTGCGCCGTCTAACCTGCGCGCCGCCTATACCGGGAGCATTGCTCACCGCCAAGGCACTTGCTTCTCGCTCGTCACCCCGACACTCCCGCTCCCAGCGGACAGCTCTTCGGACTGAGCCAGCCGCTTTGCTACTGCCGCCGGCTCCCGCGCCGGTTGGGCCGAGCCGGACGGCGGGGCGTTGATGGACGCATCGACGCACCGTTGATCCACGCCGCCAGTACGCTCACGGCCTCGGCATCAACAAACGCAGGCGTAGCGTATTCGTCGGGCGTGCTCGGCCCGGTGCCCGCCACCATCAGGTGGTTGAGACGCGGCAGCAGCCGAAGCGTGGCGTTGGCCTTACCCGAAAGCCCGCGCTGCCACAGCGGAAAATCGCGGGTGGCCGACACCTGATAGTCGCGCTCACCTTGAAGCACAAGCACGCGCCCCGAAAACGACCGCGCCGTTGCCACGGGATCGTAGGTATTGAGGTCGCGCCAGTAGGCCAGCGGGCTTCCCAAGATCATCTGCGTGTCCGGCCCCGACGGCATCGCGGCGTCGAGCGCATCGAGTTGACCGAGCATTATCTGACGAAGCTGGCGCGCATCGGTGGACGTGTCGGTGCGAGCGGTGTAGGCCAGTTGGTCGCGGATGAGCGTTTGGAGATTTCGGGCCGGCGGGGCAAGCAAGGCAATGCCGGCCAACCGACCGTCTTGCTGGGCGATGCGCGGGGCCAACATCGCACCGAGGCTGTGGCCCACCACATAAATCCGTGTCGTGTCCACGCCCGGCGTCTGGCGGAGCAGGCGAAGCGCCGCGAGCACGTCGTCGGTCACCTCCTGTTTCACCGTGAACGCGCCCGACCGAAAGGACGACGGATCGAGAGCGGTGCGCTTGATGTAGCGCACCACCGCAATGCCCTGCGCCGACAGCCCGGCGGCGAGGTCGCGGAAGACCCGCGTGCCGCCGATCAACTCGTCGGCGTCCGACGGGCCGGAGCCGTGCACAAGCACCACCGCGGGGACGGGATGCGCCGCGCTCGCCGTTTTCGGCATCGAAAGCATACCGGGCAGCCCGGCCACACGGATCGACGCCGTCCGGACAGCCAGCGTATCGGCATAGGCCGGAAGCGAGCCGTCGGGAGCCGGCGGCACCAACGTAAACCCGTCAATGCCCCCGCTCACGGCGAACGTCACCCGCAAATCGAGCAGCATATGTTCGAACCGGAGCTGCTGACGCGTCTCGGCCATCCCCGTGCCCAGCCGTACCGGCCACCGCTGTTGAAGCGGGCCAAGTCGCGAGGCGATTCCCGCGCGGGCCTGCGCGAGCATGGCAGGCGTCACCTGCTGCGCCGTCGCCGAATCGAGCAGCGCGACGAGCGCCGCGTCGCGTCCGTCAAACAAGGCCCGCCCGAGGCGGTCGGCGCGGGCAAGCAGGCTGTCGGCAGGAAGATTGGGGGCATTGGCCGAGGGCAAACGAGGCTGGGCAATGGCCGGGATCGCCGCAACCAAGGCGGCCAAAACAACGAAAAGGCGCATCGAAGAAGATCAAAAACGGCTCCGACCATCCCAACGGACAGCCGGAGCCGGAGCGTACGCCGAGGCGACGCGATTCGTTCGGCGCAGTCGCCTTAGCGGGCCGGGATGCGAATCTGCTGGCCGGGGAAAATCTTGTCGGGATTGGCACCGATGACTTCCTTGTTGGCCTCGTAAAGCTCCTTCCACGCATGGACGTCGCCGTACTTCGCACCCGCGATCTTGGACAGGCTGTCGCCCTTCTGGATCGTGTAGAACTCGGCAGCAGGTGCCGCCGCTTGTGCCGCTGCAACCTGCTCGCCAAGCGTCGTTGCCGCGATGGTCATCTGATCGTCCACGCGCTCCACACCGTCGTGGTTGCCGGCAATCAGGACGGCCTTTTCGCGGGCGGCCTGCGTCTGGGCTGCGCCAAAGAGTTTGACGGTGTGGTCTTCGGCGTACGAAACGTTCAGGCCATCAATCTGGCCGGGGATCTGGCGGTTGATCTCGTCTTTGATTTCCTGAGCCTCTTGGCCCGGGTTGAGCTTGGGGCCAAGGCCAACGCCCTTGAGAAAGTCGAAAATGCCCATAGGATTAGGTGCAGAGGATGAGGGTGAAGAAAGCGTCCGGCAGCCGGACAGCAAACGCTCCAATATCTCGCATCACGGGGGTGGGTGCAACCGATGGGGAATGCCTTTGCCGGGTCGTTACAGATGTCCCTTTCCAGACAGCGCAGGACGCGACATCTGTCGCAATTCCGAACGCTCGACGCCTCGACAAACCCCGCTGGACGGTTACGACGGAGGAGGGAGGGTCGGGACGGCCTCGGCAGGCGACGGTTCGACCGGTGCATGCTCGGTTTCGGCTTGGGCGGCGGCTTCGTCGAGCGCTTCTTGCTTGGCGCGTTTGCGCTCGTTGCGCACAGCCAACACAATGGCCAGTTCGTACAGCAAAAACAGCGGCATCGACACCAGCACCTGCGAGAACGGGTCGGGAGGCGTGATGAATGCGGCGATGATCAGAATCACCACCACCGCAATGCGCCGCCCCTTGCGCAGCATCTCGGACGTGACGACGCCCAGCTTCGACAAGTAGTAGATGACGACCGGCAGTTCGAAGAGCACGCCCGTGCCGAGGCTCCACATCGTGATCATCGAGAAGTACCTGTCGATGTCAAACTGGTTGGAGATGCGCTCGGAGATCTCGAAGTTGGCGAAGAACTGCAGCGACAGCGGCGTCAGGAAGAAGTAGCCGAACGCCACGCCGACGAGAAAAAACAGCGACGCGCCCCACGCCGCCCCGCGCAGTTCGCGGCGTTCCTTCGGGTACAACCCCGGCTCGATGAACTTCCACAGCTGGAAGAGCAAAAACGGAAATCCGGCGATGGCCCCCACGGCAAGCACCGAGCCGATGTAGACCCAAAACTGCCCCGACACGGTGCGGTTTTGCAACTCAAACGGCTTCACCGTGACGCCGAGCGCCTCGTACGTCCAGAAATCGGGGCGCGACGGAGCCAGCAAGACATGATCAACGATCCAGCCTGCAAAAAAAGCGCTCAGCACGATGCAGAGCAGCATCGCGCCGAGGCCCTTGAACAGGTGCCAGCGCAGGTCTTCGAGGTGGTCGAGGAACGACATTTCCGACGCCGCCATGGCGTCGGCCTCCGACGCAGGCGGCACGCTGGCGGCGGGCATTCCCGGAGGAGGAAGCGGCACCGGCGCACCGGAGGCGTCGCCCGAACGAGATACGACACGTCGGACGGTATCGACGATGGCCATCGGTTACGGCAGAAGAAAGGTCAGAGCGCCCTCTCGCACGCCGCCGCCGCCGCTTGGTTGCAGCGCGGTGGCCGCGCCTCAGCCCGAATCCGACGAGCCGCCCGAGCGAAGGTTGAGGTCGAGGAGAGCATCCACCCAGACGCCATCGGCTTCGAGGCGGGCCTTGCCGCCGCTCCACGCGAAGTTGAAGAGCGTCATCAGCCCGACCACGCGGAAGCCGTCGCCGCGAAGCAGCGCCACCGCTTTGGCCGCCGAGCGCCCGGAGTTGAGAATGTCGTCGAGCAGCACCACGGGGAGCCGCCGATCCAGCGGGCCTTCCACAAGCCGTCGCCGTCCGTGCGGTTTGCGGGCTTCGCGCACGAGGCCGCCGCGAAACCCTGGCCCGCCGCCGGCCAAGACCGAGCAGACCATCGCGTGCGCGCCGAAGCCGTAGCCGACGACCTGCGTGATGCCCCGCGTTGCCAGGCGGTCGGCCAAGACCACACCCACTTCGCGGAACGTCTCGGCATCGAGCATCGGCATCCGCGTGTCGAGCAGCCAGCCGATGGGCTGGCCGCGCGGATCGGTGATGAGTTCTTGCTCCCGACGCACGAGGGCGCAGTCGTAGAGGCGGCGTCCGAGCGCCGAGAGATCAACCGGAGGGGCAGACGTGCGAGAGCCGAGTTCCATACGAGGCAGGGTCGCCCGGACGACGGGGGCGAGACGTACCATCCCCTACGATTTCCGTTCCAGTCTCATCCTGAACCGCCGTTCGCATCCATTTTCCACCAAACAACTTGCACTCCGACCGCCACTCCCCCAAGCGCGCGTGCTCGACCGTGAGATGCAGCGGTTGCGCCCATCGGGCAGACCGGCTTCCGTGGCGAGACGTTCGGCTTCGGCGCGTTGCACGCCAAGTTGCGTCCAGATCGCGGGACGTTCGCCGGTGGATGCCATGCGGCGTCAGGAATGCGGGAGGATCATCCGTCGACGATCGGCCCCACGAGCACGATTCGCCAAACCGCCCCTTCTGCCTTCCCATGGCCGAAGCCCAAAGCAACCCGAATGCAGCGTTTGCCCAGCCCAAACCGTGCGGCGGTTGCCTCGGTGTTGTACCTTTTAGACCCTTCTTGTTCTACACTCCCATGCGTCCGTTCTTCACCTTTGCTGTCGCCCTTGCCCTTGGCGGCTGCGCGGCTTCGTCGCAGATGCGCCACGGCCTGTCTACCGACCGGCTTTCCTTGCCCATCGCCTCTGCTTCCTACGGCGGCACCCAGCACATCAACCTCATCGCCAGTGCTGCAGCATGCTCGACGGCCCCGTGCGCCGACAAAAGCGTAGCGATGGTGTTTATTCCTGCGGGCAACTCCGGCTTCCAGCTTCAAGCGCCAGAAGTGACGCTGCTCGTGGACGGCTCACAGACCCTCTTTCGGCCCGACGAAACCGAAGGGATGCGGCACACGGTTCGGGTAGTGGTCGATGGCTATTCGTTTGCCAAGTTGGCCACCGGGCGCAATGTCGCCGTGATCTTGGGTGCCACACGCTTGAATCTGCCGCCCGCCGCGCTTGTGGAGCTGCGGGCCTTGGCCAACCGATTGGACGCTTCGCATTGATCGCCAAGACTGAACAGCAGAAAGGGCCTCTTCCCGTTGGGGAAGAGGCCCTTTTTCGCGAGGAGGCCTCCACGCTTACTGAATCACGATGCGGAAACGGCGCTGGTTCTTCGCCGCCGAGTATCCCGTACCGTCGTTGAGAACAAACCGAATGGTATCCCGAGGACTTGGCAACGTGGCCCGACGGGTCACGTCGAAATAGATTTTGGCCGAGTACGACCCCGCCGGGATCGTGACGGGGCTGGTCGTGACGAGGGTGTAGGCCGTTCCTGCAGGAGCGGAATTGACCCCGCTCGCATCCAACGCAAAGTTGACGTCCAGCGGAGTCGACCGACCAGCGGCCGTCACAACCTGAACTTCAACGCTGTCACGCACCGTGCCTTGGGCCGCGGTGGGGTTCGCAATCGCTCGGCGGTAGAAGTAGTTGCTCTGGTCTCCCGAAACCGAGAAGACGTAGGACGTAGACCGGGACTGCTGCGGCCCAAACTCCACGACCGTATCGCCGGTGTAGACCTTGGTTTCTTCGTCCGGAAGGCAGCCGGCCAAGCCCACCGTTCCAGCAACCGCAACGGCAAGGGTGAGAATACGAATGTGTTTCATGATCGAAGGAGAAGGGGGCAAGGCTTAGTAGCCTGGGTTCTGGCGGTAGCGCGGGTTGAGTTGGATTTGATCCGACGGGATCGGCGCCAACCAGCGGAAATCGCTGGCCGCCAAGTTGCCCGTGCTCTTGGTCAAATCCAGCGTGCGACGCTTGAGGTCAAACCAGCGGTGGCCCTCGAAATTGAGCTCACGACGGCGTTCGTTCATGATATCCGTCAACGTGACGGACGTCAACGGCGCGGCCCCGCGCGCTACGCGGAGACGGTTGATGTCCGAAAGTGCGCCCACCGGGTTGGTCTGCTCCAGCCGCGCTTCGGCGCGAATGAGGTAGAGTTCAGCATGGCGCAGCACCGGCACATTGTCCGTGTAGGTCTGAGCCGCCACATACGAGCCATACTTGGTGGTGTAGACCGGCGTCGTCGTTGTGGAGGTCGCCAAGTTCGAGATCAGCCCCGCCCGTTCGTCCCCGGTGGTAAAGAGGGCACGCAGCGTCGTCGACGGTACCAAATCGCCCCAACGTCCGTCGGCAAGCGGGCGCGTGTTCGACCGAGCCGGTTGGACCAGCGAAACGATGGACTCGTTCACACCAATCGACTCGGTTTGGGCATTGTAGCGCACCTCGAAGATGGACTCGGGGTTGGGCTGCGTCCGATAGGCCGCCACGATGGCATTGCCGCGCACCAGACGAGCACCGCCGCTGACGAGGTAGGCGCTATCCGCAAGCGCTGCCGTAGCAAAGCTTTCTGCATCTCCCCACTTTTCGGCGTAAAGTTCTACGCGAGCACGCAGGGCTCTGACGGCCACACGGTTGGCGCGAAACTTGTCGTTCGTGCCCGAGGCCGTCAACAGGGTAAGCGCGGAATCGAGGTCGCTGCGAATCTGCGCGTACACCGAATCGACCGACGAACGCGGAAGCAGCGTAACCGCATCTTCGCTAAGCACCGGCTTGACGCGAATCGGCACCGAGCGGTCCGTGCCGCGCAGAGCCTCATCGCCCGGCTCAGGGCCGTAGATGCGGGCCAAGTTGTGGTAGGCGTAGGCCCGAAGGAAATACGCCTCTCCCTTGTAGCGTTTGCGAGTGCTCACATCCGCTGCCGATTGCGTGCCGACACCGTCGGCCTTGTCGATGATGAGGTTGGCGTCGCCAATGAGGCCGTAATACGTCCCCCAGCCCCCCACGTTCGTACCGAAGAGGTTCTGCGACTCGTTGCGCAGACGTCCCGACGGGGAAAGCGTCGTAATGGAGGCGTTGTCGGCCAGCACATCCGGCACAAGCGTGAGACGCTGCCCGTGGATGTCGGTGCTCTGGAGACGGTTGTATGTGCTGGCAAGCACGTTGTTCATCGCATCCAGCGAGGAGATGAACTGCTCAGGAGAAAGGCTCTGCTTCGGCGCGGTGTCCAGGATGTCGCAGGCTCCCGCTCCGAGGACCAAGCCTCCAGCAAGAAGAAGACGAATGGTTTTCATGAGAATCGTTGTGCAAAGGTCAGAACGTGACGTTGAGGCCCGTGAGCCAGAGGCGCGGTTGCGGATACGCAGCCGCTGCGGTGCTAATGAGCTCGGGGTCAAGGCCCTTGTAGTGCGTCCAGGTGATCAGGTTTTGTCCCTGCACATACACGTTCACCCGCTTCATCCGAAGACGACGTGCCCATGCAGACGGCAGATCGTAGCCCAGCGTGAGCGTTTTCAAGCGCACATACGAGGCGTCTTCGAGGAAACGGTCGGATGAGAGGATGTTGCTCTGCGACCCGGGTTCGGCGGCAGCGGCGGCGTAGAGCTTGGGCACGCTCGTCAGATTCCCCGGCGTCGTCCACCGCTCCAAAATGTCATCGGAGAGGTTGTCGTTGCGCGTCGGGTCGAGCAAGAAGAAGCCCACCTGCTGGGTAAAGGTAGACTGCTTGTAGACGAACTGGAAGAACGTCGAGAGCGACAGGCCACGGTAGGTAAACGTGTTGATAAAGCCACCCGAGGAAAGCGGGTAGATCGTGCCCACCGGACGCTGATCGATGATCGCACGCGGCGAATACGTGATATTCCCGTTGTTGTCGTACCACATCGACCGTCCATCAGCCGGGTTGACGCCCGCCCAACGGTAGAGATAGTAGTACCCCTGCGACTCGCCCACGGTGAGCCCTGTACCGATACGCTGCGTCGTATCGTCGAGCAGACGGGTGATCTTGTCGCGGTTCACGCCGATGTTGAAGCTCGACGTCCAAGAGAAGCCTCCCCGATCCAGGTTGACCGTATTGATGAGCACCTCGAAACCACGGTTTTCCACCGCTCCGAGGTTCTTGGTAATCCCACCGCCGACCGACGCGTCGGCCACCAGAGGACGGTTGAGCAGCAGGTTTTCGTTGGTCTTGATGTAGCCGTCGAGCGAGCCCGACACGCGACCACCAAACAGCGAGAAATCAAGGCCAAGGTTGCGCTGCGTAGACTCCTCCCATCCAAGGCTGGGGTCACCCAGTTGCGTAAGGCGAACACCGGTCAGGTTGCTGTACGAACCGCCCCGGCTAAAGAGCGTGAGGTAGTCGAAGTTTCCGATGTTCGAGTTGCCCGTCGTGCCGTACGACACACGCGGCTGGAGTTGGTCTACGAACGAGCCGCGGAGGAAGCTCTCCCGAGCCATATCCCACGCCGCCGACACCGAGAAGAACGTGCCGTAGCGATTGTCCGGCCCAAAGCGCGACGAGCCGTCGCGGCGAAGGCTTCCCGAGAAGAAGTAGCGCTGATCGTAGTCGTAGCGAACCTGCGAGAACGCACCAAGCGAACGGTATTGCGTGTCCGACGAAGACGGCGCGCCCGGCGAGGCCGTGGGCAGAAGCGTGACGAAGCCCGTGGGCAATCCCGTCCCGCTCATGCTCACGCTCTCCGCGCTCTCCCGCCGCGCTTCCACACCGCCAAGCACGTTGAGGTTGTGCAAGCGGTTAAACGTTTTGATGTACGAGAGCGTCGCGTAGCCGTTGAGGTTCAGGATGTTGTCCCGCCCTTCGAATACGCTACCCGGAGCGTACGCGTTGATCGAAGCCGGACGAATGGTATGCTGGCTTAGCCCAAGGTAGTCCGTGCCGCCAAAGGCGGTGAAGACAAGGTCTGGACGAACCTGGAAGATGCCACGCAACGAGGCGGTCATCTGATTCTGTTCGTACGGACGCTGTTCGACCGTTTGAATCTGAAGCGGGTTGTAACCGCTCTTGGTATTCTGGTTGTAAACGCCGTTGGTCTCATCCAAGTAGATGGCCTCCCAAGGCAGCATACGGGCCGGTTGGAAGAACGGGCTGTTGACGAAGTTGCCGTCGGCTGTGGTGCGCTGCCCTTGCGAGCGCGCAAATCGGACGCTCGTCTCAACCTTGAGACGCGAGACCGGGGCAAATTCAAGCGTCGAGGACAAGTTGTAGCGCTCAAAGGCGGAGTTGACCACCTGCCCTTCCTCGTTCGTATAGCCACCGGCCACGCGGAACGTCACGTTGCGTGCCCCCCCTTGAGCCGAAATGTCCACACGCCGGCGCATACCGGTGCGGAAGAGGGCATCCTGCCAGTCCACCGTTGGCAGCGCGTTGATGGCCGCATCAAGGTTGGTACGGCTCGTACCGATGCCCAGCGTGTCGTAGAAAACGGGCGCGCCGTTTTGGTACACCACGTTGCCGTTGGCATCGAGTTGATACAGAATCGAGTTGTAGAGCAGCGCCTTCTCGTCGTTGAACGTAAAGCTTGTGCCTGCAACCCGTGCGCGGTTGCGGGCGGCTTCGACACGAGCAGCAAAAAGCTCCTGCGAGTTGAGCAAACCGAAGCGTTTCGCCTGATCGGCGGCACCGTAGCTCGTGCTCACCTCAAAGGTTGTCGGGCCTTCGCGCCCGCGGCGCGTGGTGATGAGCACCACACCGTTCGCACCTTGGGCCCCATAGATCGCCACGGCAGCGGCGTCTTTGAGAACCTCAATGTTTTCGATGTCGGCAGGGTTAAGGCCAGCAAGCGCGTTGGTCGCGTTGCCCGCCGTCGTCCCCGAACGCACCTGCACACCGTCAACGATGTAGAGAGGCTGGCTGCCTGCATTGATCGACCCCACGCCGCGCACACGCACGGTGAGGCCAGCGCCCGGCGCACCCGAAGCCGACGTAATCTGAACACCGGCCGCTCGGCCTTGAAGCGCGGCATCTACCGATTGCACCGGGATGCTGCGGATGTCGGAGCCGTTTACTACCGCCGAGGCCGCCGTTTCGGTGCTCCGAATGGCTTGCACACCGTATCCCGTCACCTCGTAGTCGGCCAGCGTAATCTCGCTCTCCACAAGGGCAAAATCAACCGTTGCAGGCGCTCCAGCAAGTGTAATCGTGCGCACTTGCGCGGCATAACCGACATAGGTCACCCGCAGCGAGTACGTCCCAACACCAAGACCCACAATGCGGTAGTGCCCATTCACGTCGGTGGATGCACCGCGCGACGGGATTTGCACAATGGACACGTTGGCTCCGGGAAGTTCTTCGCCGGTAGCTGCGTCGATGACGCGCCCCGAAACAACGTTTTGAGCGGATGCCGACGAAGCAACCGCCATGAGTGAGACACACGCGACGGCGGCGGTTCGAAGGCCGAGCGGGGGAACGCCTGTCCGGAGACGACCCGGCCCAGAGTAACGACTCAACATAGAGGTGGGTATTCCGGACCGCGACAAATCGGCCTCGGACTTGCAACAAATGGGAAGCGGGCGGCTGTCGCACTTGACAACCGCCCGCGCTGTTTCACGCCAGCGTCAGTCGAGGGTGTAAGCCCTGCTCCAACAGAGGCTCAGCGCTTCGCACGGCGGGGATACGGGTAGTGGTCGCGCTCGACGTGCCGCCTGCCCCTGTCGCGGTGGCCACCACGCGAGCGGGCAGATGGGCAGGCCACACGACCTCGCCGCCCTCGACCTCGGTAGGCGGCTCGGCTCCGGCTTGCACCGTCACGACGTACCCTGTCGCCCCTTCAGCCTGCGCATCCACGAGCAGGCCGTAGATCGTGCGCTGCACCTCCAGCGCAGGCGCGGGAGGGACATAGCCCAGTGGCACGTCAAGGGCGAGCGTGCCGGGCTGGTGGGCCTCTGTCACGCCGCCGCCCGCCAGCAGGGCGCGGGCCTCGATGGTCGAGACACCGCTGGGCAGGTAGAGCTTGGCCGATGTCCCCGCCGTCTGCATGCGCTCCACCCCATCGACGCGCACCGATGCGCCGACGCCTCCGAGTCGCGTGACGCTCACCGACACCTTGCCGGGCGTGGCGGTCTCCGCCACGCTCAGAATAGGCGACAGAACAGCACCCACGGGGGCCAGTGCGGACATGGACGTGACGTGCTGGTACACATTCTGCGTGAGGCCCGTGATCGTCACGTCTACCTCGCCTCCAACGCCCTCCGTCGTCTCGATGAAGAGTGCCGCTGACGACGAAAACGACTCGATGGTGTACGCCCCCGACTCTCCCGGTTCGAGCACGACGAATCCCCCACCGAACTGACTCCGCAGCCGCACGGCCTGCGCCGGGTGGTGGTTGGCGGCAGAGAACGTCCACCGCGCCCCGTTTCCCGCTCCCGGCCCCGGCATCGCCCGGTAGGCCACGAGGCTGTTGTGCGTGCTCGTGCCGGTGTAGCGGTAGCCGCCGGGCACGGCTACAATCGAGCCAGCAAGACCGTAGTTGATGTTGTTGGTTGGCGCGTCGGCGATGCGGATCGGCCCCCCGACGAGCGCGTGGTGGAACGTCTTGACGACGCCAAAACCTCGGTACTCGTCCCACCGTGCGCCGCCAATCGGCTCGCTCCCGGCTATCATCCTCAAAGCAGCCGCCTGCGGGTTTGCGGCGGCTTCGGGATACCGCGTTAGAATCGCCGCCGCGCTCGCCACGCCCCACGATGGCCCGCCCACCGCGAAGTCGTTCACTTCCACGCCCACCGTCACGCCCGGCCCGTAGGTCGTCGTCATCGCCACTCGTCCGCCCGCAACGTTGACAGGCGTGGCGATCAGCACCGGCCACGGAGGGCGAGCCGGGTAATCGTAGCGGTTGAAGTCAAAGTCACGCACGGCGCAAACCAGCACCCCACCCGCACCGGTGATGGCGTCGATGGCCCACTCCGCGATCCCGCCGTACCCCACCGGCCACGCAAAGATGCGGCAACCATCGGCGAGGCCCGCGCCTACCGGGCCGCCGCCCCATCCCGTCTCGTAGTGCTGAATCGTCCAGTCCTCGCCGGGCGCGGACGCATAGAACCGATCCATCATCTTCTGAGGATGGAAGTCGTGGGTGGCCGTGTTGGGAACGTCGAAGAGCGCGACCTTTGGCATCAGAAGACATAGATGAAGAGCCGTGTGAGGTAGCCTGTCATCGCGGGGAAGCCGCTGCTGTCCGCCTCCATCGCCTTCCTCGTGGAATACAGGCAGAGCGTTACCGTCGTCTGGCCCGCCGCGAACATCTCGCTGCGTATGCCCACTAAAACGTGCGGCTCCATACCGGCGACACCCTCAGAAAAAAAGACCCCCGATGCCCACGTGGGGTCGCTCGTGACAATCACTCGGCCCCGGCGGTCGCCGGGCACGGTGAACGTGAGCAGGAGGTTGCCCGGATACGTTCCGTCTACGTCGTCTTCGATGCCGGCATCGAAGGACTTCGTTTCGTAAAGCCCATCTGCCGTGCTCAGGATCGATTCGATGGGGTCTCCATCGACGAAGAGGTACGTGCCGTTTGCCCCTACTGTGTTCCACTCGTAGATGGATCTGTTTCCGTCACCAGAGGTCTGATTGAAGTGCCCGACGGCCACGTCGAGGCGGAAGGCTTTGAAGACGCCGCCGCCGAGCGGCACGTCGCCACCCGTGCCGTCCGCATTGGCCGGAGCGACGAGCTGCGGGTTGATGCCACCCGCGCCGTAGGTGAGGTGGACTTCGCCCTTGCGTGCGGGCTGAGGGTTGAGGTCGTCTTTGGTGAAGTCGGCCATGAGAGCGGGTGGGTTAGCTGAGTTTGAGAGGGACGCGGAGTGCCGCGAGTTTGATGTCGTCGAGTTCGGTGAGGCGGACGTTTTCGCCAGCGACGAGGCGCATCAGCGCGAAGTAGTGGGGCGCGATGCTCGCGGCGTCAGCGCTCACGACGTAGACGCCCTGCGCCCGGAGTGTCTGGATGGTGTAGCCGGTGCCGCCGAGGCCCATCGGCTCGCCGTCGGCGTCGAAGCCGAGCACGAGCCGAGCCTGCCCGCCGTAGGCGTACGTCCACGCCGCCGCCGCGCCAGCGGCTTGGTCGGCCTCGCCGAAGGTGAAGCCGTCCGTGCTGTTTACGTAGGCGTGGTCGGCGTAGAACACCCGGCTCGGCGGGCGCAGTCCGGCCACGCTGCCCACGAGCGCTTGCACCGCCGCCGCGCTCGCCGCCGCCGCGCCCTCAGACGCTCCCGCCGCCTGCTCGCTGCCTGCTGCGCCCTGCGCCGAATCCGACGCCGCCTGCGCAAACCCCTGCGCCTGCTGCTGGGCGTCCGCTGCCGCGTCAGCGTGCTGGCCTGCATTGTTGGCCTGTGCTGTGGCCGTGGCAGCGGCGTTGGTCGCAGTTGTGGCGCTAGCTTGCGCCTGCTGAGCAGACGTGAGCGCGTCGTCCGCGCTGTTGCCCGCCGCCACCGACGCCTGCACCGCGCCCGTTCGAGCATCCTCCGCTGTTTCAGCATACTGCTCGGCGAGGGTGCGCTGGCCCGCCGCAATGCCTGCCTGCGTCGTGGCCGTCGTTGCGGCGTTGGTCGCGGTGGTGGCACTGGCGTTCGCCGCCGTTGCGCTGGCCTGTGCCTCGGCGGCCTTTGTGGTGGCCACGGTGCGGTGCGCCAGCGCGTCGTTGGCGGACTGCCCGGCCTCGGTCGCGTGGTCGGCGGCAACCTGCGCCGAGTCGGCGGCAGCCGTCGCGCTCGCAGCGGCGTCGGTGGCACGCTGCTCGGCGGTGGTGGCCGCGAGACCGAGGCGGGCGAGCAGCGCCTGCCAGACGGGGCCGAGAATGGGTACGCGGTAGCTCATGGGATGTCGCGGGTCAAAAGGTGCTCCGCCCCCTCAATCGTGGAGGGCGTCAGGTGGGTGTCGGCGATGCCCTCGGTGCCCAGCTGGACCGTCGGCAGATCGAAGGTCTCGCCCATGAAGTCGAGGGCGAACACGTCGCCGTCCTCCATCGTGGCCGCGCCGTCCGGCTCGACGTCGAGGCCGCCGTCGGTCTCGTTGTTCGTGAGCGCCGTGGCCGTGTAGCCGCCGGTGGACAGCAGCCCGAGCGGGCGCGGGAACGTGGCCACCGTCTCCAGTTCGAGACGCAGTGGCACGGTGCGGGTGAGCAGCTGCTGGATCGTCGGTAGCTCGCTGATCACCTCCATTTCCAGCGTCACCTCTTCGGCCCACGCGGGGTCGCCTGCGGCCTTGGTGCGCGGCACGATCTGCACCGTCGATCCATCGAGCAGTTCGGTGAGCACGACGTGCGCGGTGTCGGGGTAGAGGTAGTCCCAGCCGAACGCGAGCCGGGCGCGGTAGCGCGTTTCGACCCGACGCCGCGCTCCACTGCGCATCGCTTTGGTGATGTGCTCGGGCTGCCACACCAACTCCATTGCCGCGCCCAAAGAGGGGCGTGGGAGGAGGATGCCGTTGATGCGGGGAGGGCCGGTCAGGTGGGTCACGGCAGCACCCCCACCGTCCAATCGGAGACGGCTCCCGTGACGAACACGCTGCGCACGCGCACGATCTGGCTATCGGTTTCGCCAACGCCATTGATTTCCGCGTAGGGCACACGGGCGTCACCGTAGACCGTCACCGACTCCCAGCCGGAAGTGCCGTCCACCTCAGCCTCGTAGCTGATGGGCAGCATCGTGCGGGCATCGGGATGCCACGTCACGCGCATCCAATAGCCACCTGCTGGCGTCGTGGGCAGGATCTCGCCCTGGAGATTGATAGGCGTGGACGCGGGCGGAAACGCTGCCACGGCGTCGTACTCGGTCACAGGGCGGGCCAGCGTCAGGGTCGCGCTGTGCGTGTCCTCGTTGACCTGAGCCTCTACGACCGCGAGGCTCAGGCCGTCCACCTCGAC
>Ga0209369_1000161_pt1 | contig 143684 bp, 107 predicted proteins | sample EBPBio142010_DNA_FD_185865 | JGI IMG/M metagenome (GOLD analysis project Ga0209369, IMG submission 185865) | Wastewater treatment Type I Accumulibacter community from EBPR Bioreactor in Madison, WI, USA - Reactor 1_10/4/2010_ DNA (SPAdes)... | ecosystem: Engineered > Bioreactor > EBPR >...
TAACTTGGCGAGATGGGATTGGCCCAAAGCGACATTGCGGGGGCGAGCGGTATTTTGCGCGTGCGCAAAATTTGAAAACAACGGCAGTAGTGACAGGGCTATCAGTAGAGCAGGGAAGAAACGCGACATCACGCTTTTAGTATAGCTGAGTCGTTTAGTCAAACACGATTTGTGAGCTTTACTTCAAAGTGTCACGACGAGATAACCTTCGGCATTCACCTCCACCGGGTAGGTCGCTACCCTTGAATTACGATCGTAAAGGCCTTTGCCGGTGACGATATCGAACTCCCAGCCATGCCAGGGGCAGCGCAATACCCTGCCTTCCAGAGCGGGCTTGTATTCTCCAATATCGCCCGGGCGGTGTGTGGTTTGAATGTGGCCCCGGCAGAGCGGCGCACCGGCGTGGGGACAAACGTTTTTTATAGCGTAGAACTGGCCCTTAATATTGTAGACGCCGATGGAAATTTTTTCGTCTTCGAAAATGCGTCGCTCGCCGGGTGAAATCTCATCGGCTTTGCAGACGACAAGTTGCTTGCCGCGTTTGGCGATGGCAGGTGTGGCGGCATCGGCTATGCTGAAGGCGTGCTCGATGCAGGGATTATCGGTGCCAAAACCATTGGTAAAATGATTCATGCCACGGCCTCCAAATATGCTGCTTCGGCTTGTTTTTCTTCGAGTGAAGGCAAGCCATAAAGTTCACTGGCATTGCGGTAGAAGATGCGTTCTTGCAACCCGGTGTCCATCCGCGAAGGGAACACGCGGCGCGGGTCGTCGAAATCCCAGTGGGGGAAATCCGAAGCGAAACACAGAGTCTTTTCCGCATGCATCATGTCGAAGAGTTGTAGAAGCTGTGCAGAAGTTTCGGGTTCTTCAATGGGCTGGGAGGTGATGCGCACGTGGTCGATCATATATTCCGAAGGCAACCGTTTGAGCCAGGGTGTGGTGGCGCGCAATGCCTTGAAATCTTTATCCAGCCGCCACATCAGGTGCGGCAGCCAACCGAAACCGCCTTCGACTAACACAACCTTGAGTTGCGGGAATTTTTCGAACACGCCTTCACACACAAAGCTGGCGCAATGGGCCATAAAAGTGCCGGGCAGGGCGGCGCGCCATTCCAGGTAGGAAGAAGGCATGCCGTTGGGGGTACTGGAACTACGTGCGCCCTCCGCGCCGGGATGTATCGCGAAAGGCAGGCCGAGTTCGGCGCAAGCTTCGTAGATTGGGTCGTAGGAACGATGTCCGTAAAGGTGAGTGCTTTCACCGCAGACAATAACCTGCACCATTTGAGGATGCCCGCCCACCCGACGAATTTCAGCAGCGGCTTTTTGGGGGTCGTTCATGTTCACACAGATTGAACCGAGAAACCGACTGTCGCGCTCCAGCCAGTTCGCAATCTGCCATTCGTTCCATGCCGTTGCCATGACGTTGCCCACGTCGATGTTGTGAGTCAGGCTCACCGAAAGGCCGGGAGGTTGGAGCACGGCATAAGCGATGCCGTAGCGGTCGAGCAGTTCTTCGCCCCAGGCACCTGGTTCCATAGCGGGCATGTCGCGCCGCATCACGCCGAACGGATTGATATAGCCGTGACCGGGAGAGCCGGCCTGCCCCTGGGCCACAGCCTGCCGGTAGTTTTCAGGGATGAATGGCTGTAGGGGACGCTGTTCTGTTGCGATCGGATGCACGTCGCAATCGATGAGGGGGATATCGAATTTTTTCATTTATTTCACCATAACGATATTATTCCCCTTTTATGCAAGCTGATATTTACGTTTTTGATTGATTTAGTTACGATTTATTTCATGTCGAGCGATTTCTGGGATGCCAGTATCGAGTTTCAGGTCTGTTCCTGTTATTCACCACGCGCTGAGTTCGTTTCCTGCAACAGCATTTTTCAAAGTTGGGTGTTAGTGGCACCTGAAAGTGGGGCCTTCGAGTGGAATTCGCACAATAAAGCCGGGGTGAAAATGAGCGGGCAGGCGAGATTTGGTGATATCGTGTGTATTGCGCCGGGCATGCCTTTCAATCGTCACGTCACCCAGCACATGGCATACATCGTTTTGCAGTGGCATTTTTACGATAAAGCCGGGCAGCCTCTGCCGATGGAGTGGCTGTCGGGCCAGTCGCAGGTGGGCGACACCTTGCGGTTGCAGGCGATTATCGAGCATGTGCGCGCGCTCGAAGGGCGTCGTGACGGGTGGAGCATGCGGCGTTTGGGCCATTTGTTGGAAGAGTTGCTGCATCTGGCCTGGCAAACGCGACAAGAGCGGGAGGTGCATGATCCTGAGATGCGCCAGGCCGCGCTGTTGCTGCGCCAGCGGGCGGGTGAGAATTTTTCGATGGCCGAAATTTCCAGCACTTATGGATTAGGGCCGGTGCAGTTCACACGGCGTTTTCGCGCCGCGCATGGCTGCAATCCCATTGAGTTCCTCACTCAAATCCGTCTGGAAAAGGCGCGCAAACTTTTGGTGGAATCGTCACGCACCGTGGAGGAAATTGCTACCGAGTGTGGCTGGGCTTCAGGCGCTTATCTATCCAGCGTTTTTAAACAGCATTTGCGACAAGCGCCGGGCGAGTTTCGCAAGCGGCATCGGGTTTAAACATAACGATGAATGATGAATTATGAACGCTGAATTAAGTTACTGAATTGATTCGGTTCATCATTCTGTATTCATCATTCATCGTTTTTTCCTGTTTACTGCATCAACACCTGACGTAAGAAACGTGAAGTTTCCACCGCCAGCCCGGTTTTTAGCAGGGCGTCGATTTCCTCGTGGTTCTCGTCCACGATTTTTTCATAGGCGCGCAGCCATTGCACGCTTTCGCCGATGGCCAGGGCGGCTTCTTCGCGGTAAGGGTATTGATCCATCGAGAGCCAGCCGGAATAGCCGGTGCGAGCGAGCCAATACAGCGTTTCGATATAGGTAGTGCTGTGAATAGTGCCCACGATCATGTCGTCGTCCCAGGAGCCGTGATTGTCGTTGAAGTGCATGTGGAACAGCTTATTTCCGGCGCGTTTAGCTAAGACGATAGCCTCACCCACGCTTTCACCGGCGACATAGGCGTGTCCGGTATCGATGCACACGCCCACATTTTCCTGGCCGGTTTCGTTGCAAAGTAAGAGCGTATCGGCCATGCGGGCGATGTAGGAAAAGCAACGTGGTTCCTTAGGTTTGTATTCCAGGGCGAAGCGCAAGTCAGGATTTTCAGAGGCCAGGGTGGCGATGCCTTCGGCCAGGTGACCGCGTGCGGTATCGTAGTCGGCAGTGAGCAGGTAGTCATAACCGTCCTGCCCCGGCCACAGGTTGAGCAGATTGCAACCGAGTTCACGGGCGATGTCGCACATCTGCCGCGAGTAGTCGAGTGAGTGGCGGCGCACCTTTTCGTCTGGCGAGGAGAAAGAACCATTGCCGAAGATTCTATCGGCAAAGAGGTCGGGGATAATCGAGACGCATTCCAGCCCGTGATCGCCCAGCGCTTTCTTCATTGCGGCGGCATTGTCGGGGCGGATGTCCCAGGTGCCTACCAGTTCAATGCCGGTGACATCGGGAATCTGCGCCGCACGTTGCAGCATTTCCAGTGTCGGCGGATTATCTTTATAGCCTCCGCAGAAGCGGTCTTTGGTATTGCCCAGATTACCGAGAATAACGGAATAACGATGGTTCATGACTCTCCTGTTTCGTGATTAATGACGATTGCGATAAGGCTGTCTGCCGCGATGGCGTGGCCTCGTGCATCGGGATGATTGAGGCCGTTGGCAAGCATGGCGGTGGTGTCGCGCCCGGCTGCTTCGAGGGCTTCCCACGCGGCGTAAACATCGGCAACGGGAATATTGTTTTTTGCGCCGATCTCCCGTACACGCTCTGCATAGGCCGCCAGCACGCCGTCCACTTGCAGGGAAATGAACTTCCCGCAATCGGGCCGCCAACGTTCGGGAATCTTATTGGTTGCATGGTGTGGCATCATGTTGGGAGTAAGAAGGATGAGATCGGCTGCGGTGGCTTCTCGTGCCCGGTCGATGATGGCTTGAAGATTGGCGGTGTAGGTATCGAGGCCGTCGAAACCGGCATGGGCGTCGTTGAGGCCAAAACCAATCAGCAGCAGGTCGGGCTGGTGATGCAGCACGTCGCGCTCCAACAGTTGAAATCCGCCGCCCGCATTCTGGCCGCTGTCTCCGGCATTGATAACACTAAAAACGCACTGCGGATAGCGTTCTTCCAGCAACACCTTCAATTGGCCGTGGTAAACCTGTCCATGCAGGAACTCGTTTTCTCCCGCCAGCCCTGCGGTGACGCTATCGCCTAAAGCGGCAATAATCACGGTGCGGGCTGAGTTGCTGGCTGTTTTTTCGGCGATGCGCTGGTGAAAATGCTGCAATGGTTTCGTGTAAGATGGATTAGTATTCATGCTGCCAAGCAAAAAGAAATTTCAGCAAGGTTAGCGTAGAAACCACGCTTTTACAATATGGTAAAAATCATTGGCTGTCAGGCTAAACATTGTGTCGGTCATAGTCGCGAACACCTTCAGACTTCCTGTCGCGGTGATATAAGCGGGCGTGTTAATAACTAAAATAAGAGTCCATCGTGTATAATATAACGACATATATGAGATATATGCATGTTATATGTAAGTTGGGTAGAGACTGAATATTGAGTCGAAATATGAAAAATGCGCAAATAGACACTCCCCAGAACGATGTTACAGTCTCGGCACCCGAGGTGCGTGACGGTGGAATAACGTTACGTGTGGTTCTGCTTTGCCTGGGGTTGGCGGGACTGTTTGGCTATATCGTGCCTATTATCGATGTTCGCCTTGCCAACACCTATTTGGGCGGTGCGCATCTACCGCCGGGTGCCATAGCGGTTTTGCTTGCTGTGATACTTGTTGTCAATCCATTAGTGAGCCTGGCTCAGCGCAGAACGGAGCGGCGTTCCTGGGCGCTTATTGGGTGTATCGTTCTGGCCGCACTGGCCTACTTTGCACATTTGAATGCCGGCGATACCGGTGGAGTGGCTTCGCTGTGCATTCTGCTGGCCTGGTTGTTGGGCGCAGGCGCGGGTTTCTTTCTTCTGGCTTTCTTACTGGGGCGCAATCCGTTAACCCGTAACGAGACACTCACGGTTTATATTACTTGCTTATTCTCCTGTTTGGTGCCGGGACATGGCGCGGAGAATTTTTTCGTTTCCAATATTATCGGCCCCTTCTATTTTGCCAATGCCGAAAACAAGTGGCTGGAGCTGTTGAATCAGCATTTGCCGGGCTGGTTTACTCCGGCTCTTTCCGGGGGCAAATATGCCCTGGGTGCGCCAGGCTACGAAGCCGTGCAGGGGTGGTATGTCGGCACGCAAGGAGAAGTGCCGTGGGCTGTGTGGCTTGCGCCTCTGGTGGCCTGGAGCGCGTTGGTGTTGGCATCTTATGTGATGCTGGCCTGTCTGAGTGTGATGTTGCGCGCGCAGTGGGCGCAGCGCGAGGCACTGTCGTTTCCCCTCTTGCGCTTACCGCAAGAAATGACGGAATCTGACCCTATGCGTCCGGCACTGCCGGGGCCATTATTTCGTAATTCTCTCTTGTGGATCGGAGTTAGTATTGCGGTAGTGGTTCAGTTGATGAACGGTCTCAATTTCTACTATCCCGACGTGCCTCAGATTCCCTTGACCATGACGGGCAACTTTTTCACCGAAGTGCCCTGGAACCAGATTGGTGCCGTGGAGTTCCGGGTATTGCTGGTGATGGTTGGAGTGGCGTATTTGTTGACCAGCGAAGTTTCGCTTTCGCTGTGGAGTTTCTACTGGATTATGAAATTCCAGTTGATTCTGGCCTATTACCTGGGTTTCACGCCCGCCAGCTTGCCCAATGCCATTGGCATGACGATGGGCGCGAAAACTTTTATCGCCTATCAGCAGTTTGGTTGTTATTTAGCCTATGCGCTCATTCTGGTCTGGATCGCGCGCGAGCACCTGGGCCATATTATGCGCCGTGCCGTGGGGTTGGCTCGTAAAACAGAGGCCGAGAAGAACGAAGCCCTCTCCTATCCAGTGGCCTTCTGGGGGTTCATTTTATCGTTCCTGTTTATTATCGGGTGGAGTAGTGTTGCCGGAATCCATCCACTGCTTTCGCTGGCCATGTGGATCAGTTACCTGGTGATGGCTATTGCCCTGACACGCGTGGTGGTGGAATCCGGCATGCTGTTTGTGCAGCAAGGTTGGCTGCCCCTGGGAATGTTCGCCCAGATCAGCGGTGCCGGGCCAGGCACCTGGATGACGGCACAAAGCCTGGTACCCGCTTCGGTAATTCAGGGCGGCTTGATGACCGACTTGCGTGCTTTCCTCATGCCTTCGTTTTTGCACAGCTTCAAGCTGGCCGGAGACCGGGGCATTCGCGCCAAACCATTACTGGCGCTCATTACAGTAGCTGTGCTCATTACCTATGGCATGAGCCTGTGGGTGAACGTCAAGCTGGGCTACGAACACGGCGGTTTGACACTGGAAAAATGGTTCGCGCAGGGCGGGGCGAAGAAACCGGCCAGTGATGCGGCCACACTTCTGGGCGGCTTACGTGACGTGAGCCTGTGGAATGTCGCCTGGATGGGCGGGGGGATGTTACTGACTGCCGGTATGGTGGTGGCCCGAGCGCGTTTGCTATGGTTTCCCTTCCATCCGGTCGGTTTGCTGATGAGCCTGACCTATCCCATGTATCGTCTCTGGCTATCACTGCTGATCGGCTGGCTTTGCAAGGCGCTCATTACTAAATTTGGCGGTTCCGACGGTTACCGGAAAATGGTACCGTTCTTCCTCGGATTAATATTGGGCGATGTGGCGATGATGATCTTCTGGCTGATTATCGACGGCTGGCAGGGACGTGGGCTGCATCAACTGATGCCGGGCTAAAATGGTGTATCGCGGTTGCTGAAAAAACGGTGAACGGCATTGTTATTGCAGCGTCTTTGAACTACCCAACAGGTGGTTTCCATAGTAAAATAGGAAACGATAGTTCGGTTGACACGTCTTCAGTTTGTCCTGCGGCGTGCGTGATGTCCGATAGCGTCTTGAGCCTACATCTCTCATTGAGGGAGTCCAACTTTTTTGCCGGGACTTCATTGCCGATACCCTAACAGGTTGTTCTCGCAAGAGATAACGGTAGTGGAGCGAGGGCGGAAAGCGGCACCCACCTGCGCAAGCGGGTTCAAAGACATGACGACACACGGCGATTGCGGGACAATTTTTTCAAGGATGAATGAGGAATGTGGCAAGGGTGAATGACAATCATTCATCATTCCCCATTTCCCATTCATCCTTTTTTCATTATGTCGCTGTTCGCTGACAATGAGTTAAGCCCGCTTCAAGCCAATCGCATGGTTGCTTCCCCGGACGCACCGTTGGCGGCGCGCTTGCGGCCTCGCAGCCTCGATGAGTATGCCGGGCAAAAACACCTGGTAGGGGCAGGCGCGCCGTTACGCGCCATGCTCGAAGCCGACCGCTTGCCGTCGTGCCTGTTTTTCGGCCCGGCGGGAACCGGCAAAACCACCCTTGCACAGCTTTGCGCGAACCTGACCAGCGCCCACTTCGAAAATTTCTCAGCCGTAACAGGTGGAGTAGCCGACGTAAGACGCATCATCGGTGAAGCCAAGAAAAGGCGCCAGACCGGGAAGCGCACCATCCTTTTCGTCGATGAAATCCATCGCTTCAATCGTGCTCAACAAGACGCGTTCCTGCCGCATGTGGAAGATGGAACAGTCACTCTTTTAGGCGCGACAACGGAAAACCCACTGGCAACAGTGAACACGCCACTCCTTTCCCGTTGCCGCTTGTTCCGCTTCGAGCCGCTGGGACAAAGCGACCTGATAGAACTGATGGAGCGTGCTCTCCAGGATGAACGAGGTCTCCTGTCTTACGGCATTACCGCCGAGGCAGATGCCCTGTTGCACATTGCCGATTGCGCTTTGGGCGATGCCCGCACGGCGCTCAATTCACTGGAAGTCGCCGCCGACCTGGCACGCGAGAATGGCGTACTCACTCTCCAGATTGCCGAGCAAACAGTTTTGCGGCGTGCGCTCGACTACGATAAGCACGGCGACAACCACTACGATATCATTTCGGCTTATATCAAATCGCTGCGGGGTGGCGATCCCGATGCGGCGCTGTACTGGATGGCGCGTATGCTTGAAAGTGGCGAGGATCCTATGTTCGTGGCACGGCGTCTGGTGATTCAGAGCAGTGAAGACGTGGGCAATGCCGACCCGCGCGCGTTACAGGTGGCGATGGCGGCCCTGCAGGCAGTGGAAAAAATCGGTTTACCCGAAGCGGCGATTCCGCTGGCGCAGGCAACGGTATATGTGGCATGTGCTCCTAAAAGTAATGCCAGTTATATAGCCTTGCACAGAGCACAGGCGGCGGTGAATACTCAACCTCCGGCACGCGTGCCCCAGCATCTGCGTTCGACAGCGCTCAAGGGTTCACGAGAGAAGTTCGGGGCCGGGAAAAATTATATTTATCCGCACGATGCTCCCGGTCATTTTGCCCCGCAGGAATATCTACCGCCTGGCTTCCAAAAAGAGGCATACTATGAACCGAGCGGCCAGGGATATGAAGCGCACATTGCAAGACGCCTCGAACAGTGGTGGGGCAGCGCAGAAGAACCGGCGTTAGACGAAACGGCCGATAACGAGAAAAACAGGTAGTTCGGCTGAGACTGTGTGATGACGATGTCGCAACCGGTAGGCACTCAATAGTAGACGAGGGAAAGCGATGGAAATTCAATTGCAAACAAGGCAGGAGGCTGGGGCGCAGGTTGTCGCGATAAGCGGTGACGTGGAGCTGCATAGCGCCGCCAGTTTGCGCCAGGAATTGCAGCGTATTTGCGGACAGCCTCATGCTCATTGCATTGTGGACATGAGCGAAGTGCCGTTTATCGATTCAACCGGTGTGGGAGTTCTGGTCGGTGCGCTCAAGCGTGCGCACGAGCAGGGCGGAACCCTGACGATCCTGGCACCGCAACCACGCGTGCGTCGGGTTTTCGAAATTACCGGTCTGCTCGATTCGCTCATCATTCACGACTCGTTGCAGGCGGCAACCGGCGCATAAGGTCCAGGGATAAGGCCAGGCAACGGAGAATGATTGGAGGTGGTCATGGCGAATAACGAATCCGAAAAAATATCACGCAAGCCTGCCTACGACGGGCGGGTGGAAATGAAGATTCCTGCCAGTGCCGAGTGGGTGCGCGTGGTGCGTCTGGCCACGGCCGGTGTCGCAGGGCGCGCTGGTTTTTCTTACGACGATGTCGAAGATATCAAACTTGCCGTGGCCGAAGCGTGTAACAATGCGATTTTGCATTCCATCGGTTCGCCTCAAAGCGAACCGAAAGAACTTCCCCTGGTCACTATTGCCTGGGAACTTTTGGACGACGGCTTGCGCATCAGCGTTTCGGATACCGGGCGGTTGGAAGAACCCCTGGCACTCAAGCCCCGTTCGTCTCTTGCAGAGAATACGGTGCTGGAGCAACTTCCCGAAAGCGGACTGGGGCTATTACTGATTGAAAGCCTGATGGATGAAGTGCAACACGAATCCGGACCACACGCCGATACTACAATTCATATGACCAAGCGGTTGGTTGCGCCGGTAGACGAAGGAGAACGTCCGTTTTCCAGTGCGCGTCCCGACCCCGATTCGCCGGTAGGGCAGAGGCCTGCCCCGGCGCAACGAACCCAAACCCCAACTCCGGCCCGTTAGGCCGCAGTGGAGATTTATTTGTCCCGCTTGAGATCATCTATGCGAGGTGAGTTTCCTGACGCATTCTTCCCAAACTGATTCCGTTTCCCAGGCTGGTTTCAATCATCCGGTCACTTCTCCTCTGGATGAAGTGGCTTGTGACGCCGTGGATGAAGCGGATGTGGCAGAAATTTCGATGCTCGAAGTATCCGAAGATGACAATCTGGTCGTTGGCGAAGTCGATTCGGATACGGATATCGTCGAAGTCGCTGTCGGGGAATCGCGGTCTTCTTTTGCCGAGGATGATTTCGAACGCATCTACGCCCTGTGGCGTGAGAATGACGACCCCGCTTTGCGTGACCAATTGATTTTGATGCATCGCAGTTTGGTAATGTATCTGGCGCGCCGCTTTGCCGACCGCGGTGAGGGGATGGACGATGTCATCCAGCAAGGTATGATCGGCCTCATTTATGCGCTCGACCATTTCGATCCCAGCCGCGGCGTGCGTTTCGCAACTTTTGCAACACCGACAATTATCGGGGAAATCCGTCGCTACTTCCGCGACAAATCGCGCGGTGTGCGCATTCCGCGCCGCGTGCAAGAACTGCATCAGCTCATTCTCACCAAGATTGAGTCGCTGACGCAGGAGTTCAATCGTTCGCCGACGTACCGTGAAATAGCCCAGTCCATCGGCATGCCGGTGGAAGATGTCATCGAAATTCTCGAATCGGGTCGTGCCCTCGACCCCATTTCACTTGACGAACCCTATGCCGGTGAAGAAGTGGTGCCTTTGGCCGAGCGTGTCGGGGAGCTTGATCCGGCCTTAGTACATTCCGATGAGCAGGCTTTGCTCCAAGCCGCTCTGGGACGTCTTTCCTTCAAACATCGCCAGGTGCTGCACTATGCTTATTTTGAGAACCGCAGCCAGGTGGAAATCGCCGAGAAATTAAAAGTTTCACAGATGCACATTTCGCGTTTGCTGCGCGCGGCACTCAAACAACTGCGCAAGCAGTTGGAGAGTGAGCGGTTGTAAAGCGTAATTTAAAGAATTTGATATGGTTGTTGGTTTATCGGCTCCCATACTAAAGTGTTTTCGAATATTCTTGTAGCATGGCACAAAAGCCCTTCTATAATTTGCAAGCCCTGGTAAAAAATTCCGCAGTCGAGATATCTTTTTATCTGGGAACTCCCCTTTTCATAGCCCAACAAGGCAAAGCCCAATCGGTGCAGGTCCGTATCTACCGCCGTGAGGAGCCGGAATTCACCTTTAATCACGATTATGCGGAATATTTCGATGGCCTGGTGTTGGAAAATGCCGAGTTGGTTTTTGAAGGCTCGCTCGAACTCATCAATCATCGGAAAGCCGTGTATCGTGATGCTAACGTAAAGATAGGTGCCACTTATGTTTATTGGGTAGCCCCTGTAGATGAGGAAGTAGCGACCGGCCCGGTGGCTGTACGTGTGCGTAATCCGCAAATCTGGTGGCCCCAGCGAGAAATAGAAAACCGGCTGCAAAAATTAGCCGAGGGAGATGCGCCAAAAACTCTTTTAAATAGCTATGGCCAAACCGTTCGCGGGCGCGAAATTTGGGGATTACAGGTTGGCAATACAGAACGGATGGTTGCTTTCATCGGAGCTGTCCATCCTGGCGAATCCGGGCCGGAATTATTCATTCCGGCACTTGAACGTCTTATCAGTGAAAACGGCGCATTACTGGAAAAAACCGGTGTGGCTATTATGCCTTCGGTTTGCATTGACGGGCGTGAAAAGCTGGTTCAGGGTAATCCCTGGTATCTGCGGAAAAACTATAACGAAGTCGATTTGAATCGTAATTTTCCCGCACAATGGGAGAGTGTGGAATATACCTACGGCCTCGTCACATCCGAGCCTGATGCGGCTACCTATCGCGGGCCAGCACCGTGCAGCGAACCGGAAACACGTGCCGTAATGAAATTCATCGAGCAGGTGAAGCCAGTTTGCGTGTTTTCGTTTCATTGTTTGGCCAGCATTTGCGGACCGAGTTTCTTCGCAACGAAATATGCGGAAAATGATGCCGATTTCCAAAAGCAGTGCGAACGCTTTGCCATGCCGTATGCGAGGGGCTTTTACGGTCACCCTCCTTCTCCTTTGAAGTTATCTTTCGTTTGCACTGCCGGCAGCCTGACCAGTTGGCTTAATGAACAATGGAAAATACCGGGGTTCGATTTGGAGTGGGATGGCGAGGAAAAATCTAAAATATCCCATACCGATGAGACGACGCTGGAATTATTAGAGGAATACCAGGAACGGCACTATCAGGCGTTGGTTCAACTGTTGCGGGATTTTTGATTGTGAGAGGATTTGATGAGACTTTTTCGGTTGAATCAATCCATCAAATCGATTATCCTCATAAGTGTATTGCGTGGCGTTAATCAGGATTCGTAACGCAATTTGCCGGTGTGGCGGAATGGCAGACGCGGCGGACTTAAAATCCTCTGTCCTTACGGACGTGCCGGTTCGAGCCCGGCCACCGGTAGTATTGTTGTAAGCAGTTGTACAAATTTGTTGTTATCTCATATGAGCCGCTTTGAAGAGTATTTTCAAACGGCTCGATCATCGGCTGGTCGCGTTGCAAGTATCGACTTCCCCTCCTTCACCCACAATCCGACAGGCCGATTTGCAAACCTCCACCCTTACCGCTCCGCAGCCCAATTCGGTTTTGATTTTAGCCTCGGGTTCTCCCCGGCGCTCGGAGTTGCTCACTACTTTGGGCGTGCCTTTCGTCGTGCGTCCGGCCCTGGTCGAAGAACCGCGGCCAGAACCGGGCGATGAATTGCAACCTGCCGCTTTCGTAGAACGTTTGGCGCGCTATAAAGCCGAGCATTGCATCGTCGAACAGAGCGAAATCGATTCCGGTGCCGTGGTGCTGGCAGCCGATACCATCGTGTGGCTTGAAGGCGCGATTCTCAATAAACCCGAAGATGCCGACGAAGCGCGTGGGATGTTGAGGTGTCTACGTGGTAAAACCCACACGGTATACACTGGCGTCTGCCTGCGCGTGAATGAGAGATACTATATCGAGCATGAAGCGACCCAGGTTCAGTTCGGCCAGGTGAGTGACGAATGGATCGATGCCTATGTCGCTACCGGTGAATCGTTGGACAAGGCAGGTGCCTACGCGGTGCAGGGGCGCGGCGCGTTATTGGTGGCACGCATTACCGGAGATTTCTGGAATGTGGTTGGCTTGCCGTTATGGCGTTTAGGGCAGATGTTGGCAGGCATTGGCCGGCCAGTCGAGAGTTGGTGGAATTAAGCACCTTGAATCGGGGCATTGAATTTTAAAATCATCAGATCAGAATGATTAAAAAGCTGTTAGGCCGTTTTTCGCAAGATATGGGTATCGACCTGGGCACGGCGAATACGCTCGTCCATGTTGCCGGACGGGGCGTCGTCTTGCGCGAGCCGTCGGTCGTAGCGATCGATAAAGAAACCAATTCAGTGCGCTCGGTTGGCGAAGAGGCCAAAATGATGGTGGGCCGCACCCCCGGCCATATCGTAGCAATTCGCCCGCTCAAAGACGGCGTTATCGCCGACTTCGACATCACGCAACGCATGTTGCAACATTTTATCCATCGCGTGCATCGCGGGCGTAAGTTTGCCTTTCCGCGCGTGATGGTCGGCATTCCGTCGGGTATTACCGAAGTTGAAAAGCGTGCCGTTATCGAAGCGGCTCTCACCGCTGGTGCCCGTGAAGCACGCACCATTGAAGAGCCGATGGCTGCGGCGATTGGTGCCGGGTTGCCGGTATGCGATCCGACCGGCTCGATGATTGTGGATATCGGCGGCGGCACAACCGAAGTCGCTGTCATTTCGCTGGGTGGTATCGTTACCGCTAATAGCCTGCGCATTGCCGGAGACGAGATTGACGAATCGATCATCACATATGTGCGCCGCACCCATAATCTGCTGATTGGTGAACGGACGGCCGAATTCCTGAAGGTGGAAATCGGTTCGGCTTACCCCCTGGAAGAAGAGCTGTCCTGCGAAATCCGCGGCCGCGATTTAATGTCGGGGTTGCCGCGCAGTGTGCATATTAATTCGTTCGATTTGCGCGAGGCGATTCGTGAACCGGTGGCAGCCATTGCCGAAACCGTGAAAAATACGCTGGAACAGGCACCTCCCGAACTCTCGGCCGACGTCATGGAGCGAGGCATTGCCCTGGCCGGTGGCGGCGCATTACTGCGTGGTTTGGATCGGCTGCTTTCCCATGAATCGGGCATTGCTGTTTACATTGCCGAAGACCCGCTTTCCTGTGTGGCATTAGGCACGGGTGAAACCGTCGAAGCCTGGGATACCTGGACGCAGTCGAACCAATCCATCTACGGAATCAATTAATAAAGAGTTGAAAATGGATCGTTAAAAATGGAAAATTGGTACTCATCTTCCATTTTCCATTATTCACTTTCCATTCTCAATTTTTATGCGGCGCACTTTTGTTTACATTCTCACTTTGCTCGTGGTCGCAGGAGCATTGGTTTGGTGGCAAAACCGCGCGTCGCAGAACGGGAGAATCTCACCTCCGGCGGGCCTGATGTTCTCCTTACTGCGCCCCGGGCAGAAAGCGGTGAGTTCAGTTGGTGGCTGGTTTGGCGATGTCGGCAAAGCGATGTTCCGGCGTGGCGATATCATCTCTGAAAACGAAGAATTGCGGGGCCGCGTTGCCGATCTCGAAGGCCAGAACCTCCGCTTGCAGCGCTATCTGCGCGAGAATGAAGAACTCAAGTCGCTGCTTAAAACTCCCAAACCGCCGGGCGGAAAGTCGGTGGCGGCGCAAATCGTTTCATTCGATACCAGTGAATATACCCAGCGTTTTTTCATTAACGTGGGGCATCGTCAGGGCGTCCAGAAAAAAGATATCGTCTACACCGCTCATGGCGTGGTAGGGCAAATTGTCAATTCCGACTACAAACTGCTGCCTCTGCCTACCAGTGAAGTGCTGCTGTTAACCGACCGTTCGGCCAGCATCGGTGCTGTGATTGCCCGCAGCGGTGCCACGGGAGTCGTGAAAGGAACCGGCGGCGAGCTATGCAAGCTGGAATATCTGGATTTTTACGCCGATGTGCGGGAAGGCGATACCGTTCTCTCCTCGGGCATGGTGGTAAAAGTCGGTGGCGTGTTTCCCAAAGGTCTGGTCATCGGGCGTGTGGTTAAAATCGAGCGCGATAAAACCCTATCGCGGTTGAGCGCCTATGTCGAACCCGCCGTGCCATTCAAGAGCATCACGACGGTGTGGGTGCGCGCAGGAGCGCATAGCTAAAATCATGCAAGCATCGCCTCCGCTCTGGCGTATTTGGCCGATATTGTGGTTACTGTTGGTTCTGCAAACCACGATTTTTGCCCGGTTCGATATATTAGGCGTGCATGTCGACGTAGTGCTATTGGCGGTCGTGTCGGTGGCTTTGCTCTATGGTATGGAAACCGGAGGGCTATTCGGGTTAGTGGCAGGAGTATTAACCGGCTATTGCGCTGGTGTGAGTATCGGTTCGTTTGTAGTTTCGCGTCTGGTAATCGGCACCGGTTTTGGTTTGTTCGACCGCCGTTTTTCAAACGACAATCCGCTGGCTGCGCCCGTATGCGCTGTGGTTGCCACTGTAATCGCGCAGGTCATTTTCGGTGTGCTTTCACCGGGCGAATATGGCCTTGAAATGTGGCTGCGCCAGACAGCAATTTCCGCTGTTGCCCACGCCGTGTTCATCTGGCCGGTTTACTGGGTATTTATGCGGCTCATCCCCACGCCGCGTGCTTTTGCCTGAAATCTCTCTTTCGAGCAGCGATATCCTCCTTATTCCTTTGCAGTAAAATTTAATACATGGACGCCACGACAGAAGAAATCCGTTTGCGTGCCGATATCGTTGAGATTGTCGGCCAGCATGTCACGTTGCGTCCCGCCGGTAACGACCGATGGAAGGCTTGTTGCCCGTTCCACGATGAGAAAACTCCTTCATTCTACGTCTCGCGTGAAAAGGGCTTTTATAAGTGCTTCGGTTGTGGCAAAGCCGGCGATGTTTTCAAGTTTCTTATTGAAGTTGAAAACATTACCTTCCCCGAAGCCAAGCGCATGTTGGCCGAGCGTTACGGGGTGGAACTGCCGCAGTATCACCACGAACATACCGGAAACCAGCAGCCCGGCGAAGAAGCGGCTCCCAGCGAACGCGAACAATTAGGCCGGGTGATGGCGGCTTCTGCAGCTTTTTATCGCGAGCAATTTACCGGCAATGGTGGACTTGTAGCGCGTGACTACGCCCGTTCACGTAAGCTCTCTCCGGCAACCATCGAAAAGTTTGGCATTGGTTACGCTCCCGATGTTTGGGATTCTCTTCAGACCCACCTTACCAACCCAAATCGCTATGGTTTCACGCCCGAACAAGGCGTGGCTGCCGGGATGCTGATTGCGCGGGAAGGGGAGGGGCGCACCCGCACCTACGATCGTTTCCGCCACCGTTTGATGTTTCCCATCTGGGATACCAGTGGCCGGGTTATTGCTTTTGGCGGACGTGCGCTCGAAGGCGGGCAGACTGGTAACCCGGATGCGAAATATATCAACTCGCCTGAAGGCCTGCTCTTTGTAAAGAGCCAAATTCTCTATGCCTATCACCTGGCGCGTGCCGAGGTCGGAAAGCGCGAGAGCATCATAGTCACCGAAGGCTACATGGACGCCATTGCCCTGCACGAGGCCGGGTTTGCCAATACGGTAGCGACCCTGGGGACCGCGCTCACCACGCAACACGTGGCGTTGCTACGGCGATTGTCCCCCAAGATTGTGTATTTGTGTTTCGACGGCGACTCGGCGGGCATGCGTGCTGCTTTGCGCACCGCACCGCTCTTTGCGGCCAATAACCTGGATGTGCGCGTGGTCGCCCTACCGGCAGAAGACGACCCCGACACGTTTATCAAGAAGCACGGTCAGGCCGGTTTTGACAATGCCTTGCACAAGGCAAAACTGTTGATGCAGTACCAGGTGGAAATGGCGGTTGCCGGGTTCGATCTCACCGAGTTGGCGTCGCGTAAAGAAGCGATACGGGCCGGGGCTGAAGTCATTGCCGAAGTGCAGAGCGCGACAGAGAAAGATTCCTACATTCTGTGGCTGGCCGAACAGTGGGCCAGTGCTGAAGGCATTGCATCGCCGCAGCGTTTGGAGTTGGTCGAGGCAGCCGTGCGGCGCGAAGTGTTGGCGGCCCAAAAACGCTGGCGCAAGCAACAGCAACAGTCCCAAAGGCCCTCCGATGACGAGGCCCCGCCGGAAAGTGAAGATGATGTCGGCAATATGTTGGCATTAGCGGTGAGCGATGTCGGTTCGGGCGTGCTCAAAGCCGAGCGCGCGTTGTTGGGCGTGCTGCTTTCCAGCCCCTCCTGGCAATCGCATATTCTTAAAACCCTGCCCCCTCAATTCTGGACCCAGGCTCCACATCGCGAGATTGCGGCGACGCTACAAAGTGAATTGAAGCGGGAAGAGGCTGGAGGGAGTGCGCCGGTTTTCAATCCGGTGGCAATTATCGAGAAGTTGTCCGAAGAAACCGGCGGCCTGATTGCCGAACTGCTTTTAAGTGACGAGGCGGCTGAACCGGCTTCGGATTATGCCATCGGCGGTTGGATTGAGCGGATAGAACGTTACTGGGCACACCGCGACGAACAGGCAGTTTTAGAGATGATACGCACCAAGTTGGAAAATGATGAGGAAATCACTGCCGAAGATCGTCAGGCCTATCGGGACGTATTGGTGAGAACGAAGCGGAGAACGGAAGAAGCGAAGTCGTGAACGGATGAGAAATTGAAGGACATGCCTCTGAATTAAGGAAGAAATTCGAGTGAATCCATAAATCGGTCGGATTCCTGTCGGGACGCTTCTCTTGTTGGGGTGATGACTATCATTTGGTAAAGGCGTTTGTATCTAATCCAAAGACGTTGCCTACTGGATACGATTGTATCTGTGCCGGGCAGTTTCATTTGAACGATATTTTCTCGGATGTTGTTGTTTTGGAATTTTAAGGTTTGGGTTTGTATCAATTTTCCTTCGGCACTTGCGATTGCATACTCACTAAATTCTTGCAAAAAGAGCGGTGTTTGAAGGTTTTTGGGAAGTTCGCAATAACCAATCGTGTAACTGATAGGGTTGGGGCGTATCGACTGATAAAAGTGCATTGTGCCGGAGTGGTCGCGCAGAAAAATTGGAATCTGCTTATAGTTAAGATATCCACCGGGCACAAGAACACGGAAACGACCTTTTTGCGAAGTGGAAAATCCCCATTCTTCGGGAAATAATCGTTGCCTAAGTGCTACCACCGTGGGATGTTCACGATTATGTACCATGAACGTACGGAAAAATGGTTCGAGAAGCAGGAACCAGAGAACAGAACTAACCAGAGTAAACGAACACCACAGCGTGGCTCTATAAAACCGACGCCAAAGCATTGATATCCTCTTCGCAATTCATGAAGTGTGAGGAGATCCGAATCCACGAGCGGCCAGCTTTATCGCTGCGAAGGGAAAGAGTGAAGTTTTCGTCCAGCCGTTTGTAGAGTTGAAGGGTAGCGGATTCACTTTCGGCCTGGAAGGAAACAATACCGGTTTTAGCATTGCTATCACCTTGCCAGAGCACGTGAAACCCACGCTCGACGAGTTTTTGCGCCGCAAAATGACGCAATTGCACGACTCGATTCTCAACAATATTTGGATCGGCGTTGTGGAGTACTTCAAGCGAAGCATCGAAAGCAGCGATACCCAGATAGTTGCGCGCCCCCGGTTCAAAACGTTCGGCGCTTTCGATAGGCGTGGTGTCGTAAGAGAACCAGTTATCGCGATTTTGCCCGGCCAGCCAGCCAAAGACCATAGGGCGGAGGGTTTTGAGAACTTCGCCACGTGTCCAGAGCAGTGCAATGCCGTTTGGGCCTAACAACCACTTATGGGAATCGGCACAGACGAAATCGGCTTCTGAAAAATCGCATCGCACCGCGCCCAGGGTTTGAATGGCATCGACGCAAAGCAACACTCCGCGTTCGTGCAGCCAGGTGCCGATTTCCTTGAGATCGAGAGGGCAGCCGCTCAGAAAATTGCAGCTTGCCAGGCTCACAATACGTGTTTTTTCATCCACCAGCGGCTTGATATCGTCCAGCGTCAAGTCCATGTGAGGACGATACGGGATGAGGCGAGTCTCCACACCGTGCGTGTGCTGCAGGTTTTTCCAGGTGACGACGTTGGCCGGAAAGTCGCCATCGGCTACCACGCAGTTCTCACCGCTTTTCCAGTCGATGGAAGTCGCGACCAGCCCTAAAGCGTGTGAGGTGGAACCGGCAAACGCAATTTCCTGTGGTGTTGCGGGAGCTTTATTTTCGCACAGCAAAGCCGCAACGCGTTCTTTGCAACGGAAATAATAGGTGTCGCTATAAGCATCGAACTGACCGTAATCGGCCAGATGCGCGGCATAATCTTGAAGAGCCTGGCGGGTATGCGCGGGTAGGGGAGATACCGAAGCGTGCGTCAGGAAGGTTTTCCGTTCGAAGAACGGAAACGAGTGCCGCCTCCATTCGAGAAAATTCTCCAGAATGTCTTTATTATTCGGGACAAGCTCTGGGAAGACGGGTGGTACGTACACGGGGCTTTATAAAATTAGAGGTTGGTCTTTTTGGTATTTTCGTTGGCGACGTCGTCATCGTCACGTGTCGCATTGCGAAATTCCTTCATTCCTTCGCCTAACCCCTTCATCATCTGGGGCAGCTTGGCACCGCCGAACAATACCAAGACGATGATGAGGACGATGATCAGTTCCTGCGCTCCAAGTCCAAACATGGAAGTACTCCTTAAATGTCTATTGAATAGGAGTATATGCCGCATGCCGTCGCCTCACAAGCACGACTTTTATTGTGACAGAATCACAATCGCGTTATAATCGAAGGCGTATTCCGGCAATCCTGCAAAAGTAGTTGTGACTTTGCCCGCGTTTTCCTCTTCTTCCTTTTCCCGACCAACCTGGGCGCAAATTCATCTGCCGTCATTGCGTGCTAACGCACGTGTTTTACGCGGCACGGCCAACACCCCGTTAATTGCCGTAATTAAAGCCGATGCCTATGGGCATGGAGCTATTCAAGTCGCTGAGGCCTTGCAGGACGAAGCGTTTCATTTTGCCGTTGCCGGGCTGGATGAAGGGCGCATCCTGCGCGAGGCCGGCATCACTAAGCCCATTCTGGCTCTTTCGGCCATTCTCCCTTCGCAGGCAGAATATGCCGTGGAACATGATTTAACGGTACCGATTAATTCGCTCGAAGTCGCTCGCTCTCTCGAGAGAGCAGCGGCTGCCCAAAAAAAAGTAGCGAGCGCGCACTGGAAGTTCGATACCGGTATGGGCCGCGTCGGAGTATGGCATGAAGATGCGCTTGCGACGTGGCAAGCCTTGCAGGAATTCCGATCCATCGCCATTAAGGGCGTCTACACTCATTTTGCCAGTGCCGATGAACCGGACGAAGCCTATACCCTGCAGCAAATCGATGCTTTCGAACAAGTTTTAAAGCAATGTGGCATAACGATTGCGGAGTATTTGGTACACGCCGCCAATAGTCCGGCGACATTGCGTTTTCCGCGTGCGCGGTACAGTGCCGTTCGTTGCGGGTTGTCGCTCTATGGTGCTTCGCCGTTTGATAATCGCCAATTCGGTGAGTTGTTGTCTCCGGTGATGAGTTTGCAAGCACGGATCACCGATGTGCGCCGCATCGCCAAAGGCCGAACGGTTTCTTATGGCGGCACCTGGCGGGCCGAGCGCGATTCGGTCTTGGCGTTAGTCCCGTTGGGTTATGCCGATGGTTACCCGCGCTGCCTTTCGAATCGGGGCGAGGTATTGATTCAGGGAACGCGCTGCCGGGTTGCGGGTCGTGTGACGATGGATCAAATTTTAGTCGATGTGACGGAAATTTCAGCGAACATCGCGCCAGGACAAATCGTCACGGCGTGGGGCTACGATGAAAACGGCATCCATTTGCCGGTAGAAGAAGTCGCAGCAACAGCCGATACTATCGCTTATGAAATGCTGACCGGTATCGCAGCACGGGTGCCACGTGTTTATAACGACATATTAAAGTCATGATCGAAGCAGCGCGACCGGAATTTTATCGCCAACTCGCTCACCTCCTCAAGCAATTGGATGTGATTGCGCTGCTCGACATCGCCCTGGTGGCGATCGCCATCTATTATTTGCTGGCGCTGTCGCGCGGCACCCGGGCCATGCAGCTTTTGAAGGGCCTGGCAGTGTTGCTCGTGGTGATGAAGGGTGCGCAGTGGCTGGGCATGGATACGCTGCAATGGATCATCGGCCAGGTAATTTTTGCCTCAGCGGTGATTCTGGTGATTCTCTTTCAGCCGGAAATCCGTGCCACGCTCGACCAAATCGGGCGTGGCTATTTCGATATTTTCACGTTGCAGTGGCGTAGTGCGCGGCAGAGCGAATCGACTCGCGCCGTCACCGAAATCACTAAAGCCGTCGAAAAGCTATCTGCTCAAAATACCGGTGCGCTCATGGTCATCGAGCGTGAAACCGGTTTGGAAGATATTGCCGCTACCGGCCGCATGATGAATGCGGATATTTCGGAAGACTTGTTGATTGCTGTCTTTTATCACGGCAATCCGTTACATGATGGCGCAGCGCTGATTCGTAAAAACCAGATTGTTTCAGCGGCGTGTATCCTGCCGCTCACCCAGGAACAGGATTTACCGCGCACGGTCGGCACCCGCCACCGTGCGGCTCTGGGCCTTAGTGAAAACAGCGACGCGATCATCGTGGTGGTTTCCGAAGAAACCGGCAACGTGAGTCTGGCGGTCGGCGGCACCATGAACTCGATTTTGCAGCCCCGTCTTCTGGCCGATGAACTGCTTTCACTGTTGGCGCGCCGCGAAGGTGCAACCCGCCTACGTCCGTTCGCCCGCACCGTCGGCAGTTCGGTGGGCAAAGTCGGCAAAGCCGCCGTTGGCCTCCCCGGCGCAACCATAGGAACTCTAAAAGCTGCTAAAGCCGCTATTAAAAAACCGTAAGCACTTTAAAGATCAAAGACCAAAGATCAAAAACCATTATCAATGTTCGCTCGTTTTTCTAACAACTGGACACTCAAGCTCACGGCACTGGTGCTTTCTATTGCACTCTGGAGCCATGTGCGCGGTCAGGTCAATCCCTGGGAGAATGCGACGTTCAAGGTGCAGTTGGTCACAGCGCCGCCCCGTGGTTTTGTTTTGCTCAACCAGAAAGAGTTGCCCAAAACCGTCACAGTGACGCTTCGCGGCCCCCGGTTAACTCTGCGTAGTCTCAAAGGTCCCACTCCAGCCAATCCGCTGGCGACGGTAGACGATGCGCCGCTGCTGCCGCCATCGGTATTGCGTGCCACTTTAGATTATTCCGCTGCACGCAAAGGCGAACAAACCCTTCCCCTCAAGAATGATATGGAGCTCGAGGATATCGAAGTGTTGGGAGCCAAGCCCAGTGAAGTGACGGTGGTTCTCGATGTCGCGGAAGAGCGGCGTTTCAACGTTCGCCCGCAGTTTTTCGTGGGCGACGATTGGGAAATTGAACAGTTGAAATCCAGCACGCAAAGCGCGACGGTGTTCGGGCCTTCGCAATTGCTCGATCGCGTGGTGCGGGTGCGTGCGCGTGCGCCTCGCGGTGAACTGAAGGCAGGAACATTGAAATTATCGAATGTGCCGCTGGAAGCCGTCGATGTGGATGGCGACGTTTTAACGTCGGTGCCGATTGAACCTTCCATGGTCGACCTGGAAGTCAGGCTGCGTGAAAAACAGGTCACGAAATCGGTAGGTATCACCGTCGAGCAAATTGGAAGGCCGGCCAGCGATTACCAGATTGGTGAAATCGATGTAGTGCCACCGCGCCTCACCGTGCGGGGGCCGCGCCGGTTGATTTCTTCTGTCGAAAATATTCCCGTTATCGTGGATATTGATGGTGCCAGCAGAACCGTGATTAGCCGCAAGAACGTGGTGCTGCCTACAGGAGTGGAGGCCGTAGACGGCAGCCGGGTGCGGGCGCGTGTTGAGATCAAAGCCGTAAGCCCCATCCCAACACCTACTCCAACACTGCGAACTCCCAATCCTCTGCCGCCTCCGGCAACACCGGCTGTGGCCGAACCGGTTACGCCACCGGCATAATTGTTTTGTGCTCCGGCACTATATTCCGCTTATGGCGATATCCGGCGAGCAGTCGAAAATATCCCAGATACTGGAAAATTCAGTGATGCCCTGGTGCACTCGTTGGGGCACCGCGCGTATTTTTACCGCCTCGGCATGCTGGGCACCTGAAATGTCGCTGCCCGAGGGAATGACCGCAACTCATAAGCCGATAATCGGCCACCCGGTCCCGGTTCATTCGGGGCGACCGTATGGTGGTGCATCGGTGGTGAAGGCCGAATGGCGCGCTGATTTCTTGCATTCGGCACGGACTCCCAAGCTTTGTTTCGTTTTGGGTGGCCCGGTGGCCTATCGTGTGGCCGATTATATCCTGCACTGTAAACCGGGACACGGCATTCTGTTGCCGCCGGGGGTGCCGTTTGCCAATGGCAAAGTCGGTTACCTCGATACTACGCAGGCTCATCAAGGATTTTGTGAACTGCTCCAGCTAATGCCTTATCACGGTGGTTTGATCTGCTGGCGCAGCGAAAGCAAAATGGACGTGAGGGGAGAATTGCATAAATCGGAAGAAACCTGTTCCATTCCACAGAGCGCAGTGACCTTTTATCTCGATCAACTCGTGAAGGAAGCGACTATCGAAAAAAGCAATCGTCGTGTCGTTTGTGACAGTTTGCTTAACATTGCAATGGCCTTGCTACATCGCGAGTTGCAGGAATTACCGGTAATCACGACAGGCACGACCAATGCTGAAGGCGACGTGCCTTTAACGGAGCGGAAGGGATACTCCATTGAGCAGGCACAAGCTTATATTCAGAATAATCTCCGTGAGCCGCTCTCAATCGATAAGGTGTCGCATTATGTCTGCCTATCGCGCACGGCATTTACCGAACAGTTTCGTTTGCAGACGGGAAAAACCTTCGCCGAATATGTCGCCGACCGGCGTTTTAATGAAGCTAAAAAAATTCTGACCGGCACTGATTTGGCGTTGCGGCATATCGGAAGCCTGGTGGGGCTTAAACCCAATCGTATGCGTGTGCTCTTTCAAGAGCGAGAAGGTATCTCGCCAACAGAATTCCGCCAGCGCCAACGTTCCAGCCGCTAATAATTCTGGCCGATACAATTGGCTGGTGGCCAAAAAGAGTGTTATATAGCCTGATGGCCGGGGAATAATTGAGTGTAGATTTATTATTCCGGGAGGCGATTCGATGCGATCTCAATTCCGTGCAGAGAAATCCGTACGTAGAATGAAAACTGGCTTTACTTTAATTGAACTTTTAGTTGTCATTACAATTATTTCAATATTGGCGGCGATTCTTTTTCCTGTCTTTGCGCGCGTCAGAGAAAACGCGCGGCGCTCGAGTTGTATGAGTAATATGAAGCAAATTACGCTGGGAATTATCCAATATGCAATGGATAATGACGGCAGGATTGTAGGTCGAACTACCCCAAATTCACTTGGTGTGGAGACGACGGACTGGAATAGGTTCAATCCTATTCAGCCCTATTTTAAGAGCCAGCAAATTCTTTTTTGCCCTAGTGCACCTTCATATCGTGGCTCTGCGGGTGGAGCGTGGGGGTCTCATTATGGCTTCCCCGTTGATTTCGGAAACAGTTATGGCAATGCTGGCCCCATGATGTGCGCAATTCCTTATAACTCACAGTATGGGGGTGGGACCGTCAATGCTGATTTTTTCCCCAACGCGGCGTTAACATGCCTGTTAGGTGAAACGCATTACAGTTCTTCTGCAAACTCCAATTATGTCAATTTAGGATATGGATCATCAGGGTTTGGAGCGGTCGATACAAGTGCTGGATGGCTGAATAGAGATCGGCATTTAGAAGGGGCGAACTACGCCTATATGGATGGGCATGTGAAATGGCTCAAGAAAGAAGCCGTGGATGCCGTATACGTGGCTCAAGGTAATAGGGGCGTTACTGAAGCTCAAGCCGCAGCATTGCCTATCGTATTCTCATGGCGTCGGTAAATTATTTAGAAAATTGTGAAAAAAGACACGTTCAATCGCGTCTTTTAGATGGAGGTAGAGGAGTTTTTTTCCGAAAAACTTCTCTCGACATTCAGGTATTACAGATAAGAAAGTATCTCAACAAGAATTCATTATGACTTACACAAAATTCATGCTGTGTGCTGGTTTGCTTGCAATCGGTCCGACGGCAATGGCACAGTTGGCCCAGCGCCCCGAATCGGTTGGAGCTGATAGCTCCTACGTCCCAGTCAGTCTGAACGCATTGGCGAACGATCAAAGCACTCTGTCGGTGCCGGGACAGGCAATCATCTTCGATAAAATTCCCTTCGACCTGGCGAGCAAAGCGGCCAATAACAATCTTTTTCTGCACAATGGCGGTTGGCCGGATTGGCAGGAAGATCCCCTCAAGTTCTACTCCGTCTACGATGGCAAGCCCAAAGAACCCACCGATACGCTGCCGGTGGTTCAAGTGCCGGTAGACGACTACAGCGCCATCTACGTGCTGGCGTCATGTGAGAACGATCCCAAATTCTCCAACATTCTCAGTTTCCGTATCGGTATTAAAGACGCTGGTAAGCAAACTACCTATCGCGATTTTGAGTTCGAAGTGCCGCGTCGCAACCAAAAGACCGGGCCACACGTCGTCAAGGCACTTCCATCTCCCAATCAGGGCGTTTTCCTATTGCGCTTACCCATCAATGCCGCCTTAGCGCAAGATTTCCGGCATCATCGTATACTGGATGTAGAAATTACCAAGAAACTTCGGTTATCAGTCACCAAGCCGGATGCAGCTCGTTTTCAATACCGCCCTCTCGGTTTGCCTTCGGGAGTGCGCATTTATGGCATGACTTTCGAGCGCTCTCCGCTCAAGTTATCGTTGCAGGGGAGTGAAATCGGCAATGTCTTCAATCAGCCGCAAACGCCGGAATTTTCCCTGCGCCTCGACCAGATGGATGCGCGGCGGTTGCGCGACGTGGTGATTCGCGCCAAAGCGGTTGATTACTATGGCAACGAGACGGAATTCCCGGCAATTTCAGTGGCCAAGTTGCCGATGTTTCAAACCCAATTGAAGCTGCCTGTAACGCGCAAGGGCTACTACCACCTCACGGTGCAAGTCGAAGAGAACAAGAAGATTCTGCTGGAGCGCAAGACGACTTTCGCCGTGCTCCCCAAAGATACGCGCAGACACCGCGCCCAAAGCCCGTTTGGAGTATGGGATTTCGGCGGCACTCATTACACCCCCAACAATGCCGACGTGGTGGGGCCGCTTTACGTGAAAGCCGGGCTGCGCTATGGCATGTTCAATTTCACGCCCGAAGAACGCAAACGTTATGGCATCATCAAGGGCAATGACCCCAAGTTTAATGCCAGGACCGACTTAAGTAAGCTCGACGAGCAGATTGCGGCTATTAAGGCTACGGGCGAAACGCCGCAACGTTGGCTGCTTTTCCACGAAGACGCCATTTCGGGTAATCATATCACCCGCACTCCCGACCTGTTCACGGGCCGGAAATACGAAATGAATGCCGAAGAAAAGGCCAAGTTCGATAAGATGGTCGATATCATCCGCGAAACTGTGCCTAAAGTGCGCAAGGCATTTCCTGGTATCCAATTCGACCTTGGCAACGGTAACCCGCATCTAATGGAAGAGTTCTTGCGCCATAAATTACCAAAAGAACTCTTTGATGCCCTGGGCAACGAAGCCGCGAGCTTCCAGCGCTTGCCGGAAAGTCAGCCTTTGGATTTTGTCGCCAATAACGCTTCGATGTGGATGCAGCGCGAAATCCTCAATAAATACGGCTACGGCGATAAAAAACTGGTGCAAAGCTATGAGGTAATGTATCCCAGTAGCAATCCGGGGAATCTTACCCTGAGGCAACAAGCCAGCTACGTGGTGCGCAATGCGATGCACTCTTTAGCCTGGAAAATCCCCGTCATTCGTTTCGAAGGCATTGCCGATCCGGGTAACTCCTATTACCACAGTAACTGGGGTGGCACCGGCTTGATGTTTGCCCAGCCCGATGTGAGTCCCAAACCGCTGTTTGTCGCGGTTGCTACCATGACGCAACAGTTGGATGGTGCCAAATTCGTGCGTATCGTTCCCACCGGTACCACTACGGTTTATGCCTTTGAGTTCAAGAAGCCCAACGGACAGTTCGTCACCTGCCTCTGGACGCCTAATGTTGCGCGATACGTGCAGTTCTTAGGAGCGCAAAACGAATTCGTGGTGACCGACCTGATGGCGAATCCCAAAACCTTTTCGCCTTTGCACGGGCGCTTGGTGATTCCAGCCCGGGCTGAGCCGGTCTTCATCGAATCGCAAAAACCGCTGCAGATCGTGGCTGATACCGTCATTGAAAACGCGGCTCCAGCCACCGGGAACTTTACCGTTTCTTCAATGGCCGATGCCGCGCAGTGGCAAATCGAAGAAGGGAAAGATAATGAGTTAGAGGCATTCAACTTCATGCAGCCCCGCCACCAGGGCGAGTTTATGGTGCGCGCAGTAGAATCTTTTGAAGGCCGCTCCGGTGTGCTGGAGGTAAAACCCGTTGCTACCGACGACAAACAATGGTGGCTGCCTCACTACACACGGCTTCGCTTGAAGAATCCGGTTGAAATCTCCGGCAAACCAACTCACATCGGTCTGCAAGTCAACGGTAACGGCGGCTGGGGCCGTATTGTTTTCGAGTTGGAAGATGCCGCCGGGCAACGCTGGGTTTCCCTGGGCACCGAGCAAAAAGGCAAGCTCAACCCGTGGCTGGGCGATTGGCTGGGCGATGCCGCTGCCAAGAGCGACCGCTCCGGCGTGAGCGACTGGAACGCCAACGACGTATGGGGGCGCAGCATGATTAACTTCGCCGGTTGGAATTATCTGCAGTTCCCGCTGCCCGGCAACTATCCCGGTGAAGGCTATCACTGGCCCTACACCAGCCAGTGGCGTTGCGTGAAGCCCGATGGCACGGCGGGCGATTATATCGTGCATTACCCGCTGAAAATGACCCGGCTTGCAGTGACGGCACGCTCGAAAGTGCTCTACGGAACGCAAGTGCAACCGGTACGCAGGCCGGAAATTTACCTGAAGGATTTGCAGGTGACTTACGGCGATCCCGACACGGTATTCTGGAAGCCGGATTTAGGCCAGAGATAAATCCTGTCAGACAAATAAAAACAGCCGGGCAATTCAAAGTTGCCCGGCTGTTTTTGCTGATGAGTTAGCGCATGACGACCAGAGCATTCGAGACACTTCGCTCCGAACCGTCGGAGGGGCGATTGACCAGCTTGCCGCGCAAAGTCATGGCGGTTGAACCACCACCATCGAGGTTCACCGCATCCACCGCGCCCAATTTCTGCAGGGTATAGGCCAGTTCCAGCAACGTAAGGCCGGTAGAGTAGTTAGACCTCCTGCCATCGACAACCACGACGATATAGCGTCCTTCGCTATCAAGGCCGATGGCAGTTCGTGGTCCTAAGCCCTGCATCACGTCTGGCCGAAAGCCTTCCTGGCTTACTTCGGCTTTGCCTGCGTTCACCAGTCGTGGGCCGCCGCCCAGTGCGGAAGAGTATTCATCCCAGCCGGGAGCGGAGATCGTTAACTTTGCTCGCAAACCCTTAGAGACTTTTTGGAGTTCGGGGCGCGCACCGCCGTTAGCAACCAGGGCGAAGCCATTAGCGGGAACGTTAAATCCGCCGCCACCAGGCGTGCTGGTAACGACGCCGTTTTCCACCAAAACCGCCATCTCACCGGGACGGAGGGTGTAAAAGGTTTGAAAACGGCGCGTCAGTGCCGTGATGCTGTTTTTATCCGGCCAACCGTTGAGGTCGCGGATAGGCAGGTCCAATCCATTGGAGAATTGAGCGTGAGCTTGGACCTGCAAATTACCGATTTTAGCGGCACCGTTATTTTTGAAGGCAATGGCGCTGCGGCCTTTCCAGGGCAAGCGAATCCATTCGTTGTTAACCTTCACCGCGCCCACAGCCGCTCCGTCGTAGGCGAAAAATCCACCATTGATGGCTAACGGAGCCTTGTTGCGTGAGGCAATGTAAGAGGTGCGGTGGCGTTGCAGCACGGAATATCCAGCAGGAGCCACACGCAGCCGCCAACCCTGTTTAGGGTCGATTTTAGCAACAAAGAGGCGCACCGGCCCACGGTCGGTGCCGCGCGTGATTTTAGTAAAAGTTAATCCTTGCCCCAGGTTTTCATTGGAGCTTTGCTCGAAGACTTTTTGCACGTCGATAACGATGCGCGGTGGATTGTCGAGTGTATGCCACGATGTGGGAACCAGGTAGTTGAGTTTGACCTGTGAGGTGGCCTGCCAACTACCCGATTGCGTGACCACGCTGGGCACCGTCACATCGCCGATGCTGGTGGTGGTGGGCACACCGGCGCGCCTCGCTGCCGCCATCTTCAGTAACACGCCGTTGCTCGTGGTGCGGGCTGTGACGCGGGTGGGGTGGCTCAAATCCAGAACGACGCGTACTTTGCCGTTATCGACTGAATGGCGAATGCTTTCGATATAAGTGCCAGAGAACTGAAGCAGCATCAGGCTGCCGTTTTCTTTTGCGGGTTGTTTTTCGGCCAGGCTCCACCGAAAACCGAACTGTGTGGCCAGAGGCACCCACGGCAGGTAAAGGTTATTGTTCAGAATGCGGGCGTGGGTGGGGAACTGAAAGGGCACACCGTCTAATTCGGCGTTGCGGGTGTTATTGAAAACATCCACATTCCGACCGAAAAAACTTAGGCGCCAATGTTTATTGACCTCTACAGTTTGAACGGAAACTCCCAATTCATTACGCAAAAAAGCAGCGGGCACCAGGGTATGCCCGTCAATGACCTGCACCCCCGGCCGCACATAGACGTAGGCGCTGGTTTGCGGAGGAGGGGTAGAGGCAACGGCTGGTATTGCCGGGGGAGTAGGTTGGGAAGTCGGTGCTGCGACCGGGGCTTGAGCCAGGGCATTAGCTGCGCAGAAAAGTGTTGCTGCAAACGAGCAACAGCCCATTGTTTTAGTAAAAGTTGAAAATAGTTTTATCATGGCATTACCTCCTGTGAGAATGATGCGCGGCGAAAGGATGAGGAAGGAAAACGGCAAAGCTATGACAAAATAGACGCATAGATATCTTGCCATGTTCGATGGGAACAACGCAAATTTAAAAATTTGAGAAATATTAGCCTAATTGAGCGATAAAAAGCTCAAGCAACAATTCGGGTTCTTTTTTCGATTCGGCCCCGCCGTCGCCTTCGATTCCTTTCATGGCCAGGTCGGTGGCAAGAGCCCCGCGCAAAGCATTTTGAAGTTGTGAGACGGAAAAATTTCGGGCTTGCGCGGTGAAACGTTTTCCGGCCCAACTCTGGTTTTGCAAAAACGCGGCCAAGTTCTCTTTGGGAAGTTGAGCGGCCAGGGCAGGGGGCAAGCGGCGAAGCGTGTTATTGTCGAGTGCGATACCCGCGTCGAGGAAAGAACGGGCCTGCAGCAACTGACGTAAATGGCGCACCAACATAGTGAAAATCTGCTGGGGCGATTCACCGGCTTCAAGCAATTCGCGCATCAAGCCCAGGGCGTGAGCGGTTTTGCGTTCGCCCAGGGCGTCGGTCAGATCGAAGATGGTTTCTTGCAACTTGCGCCGTGTCATCTCCTCGACAATGGCACGGGTTACGGTGTTGCCTTGCCCGGCGCGCAGGGCACATTTATTGAGTTCGCTCAGCAACAGGGCAATGTCGTGGCCGCAACGCTCCACCATAAACCGCGCCACTTCCGGGGGAAGAACGATATCAAGTGCTTCCGCCTCGTTTTGCACGATGGAAATCGGAACCTGAGCGTCCTGCTTATTCGGGCTGATCGTGCAGTTAACGATGAGTCCGCCCGCATCGCCTTCGAGGACTTTATCGACAGCCGCATTGATGGCGCGCGGCGTTCCGGCACGCACACCGGGATCGGGCGTTTCAGGGGTGCGCAGGAGGATGAGCACCGTCGATTGCGGCAAGTTCTTCAAACCTTCACTTAAACGTTTGGCCGGTGAGAGAGTTTTACCCTTGGCTTTGGCCGATTTGCTGGTCGTTTCACCATCGCCCACCCGATGCATGTTGTCCATTCGCTCGGCTCGTGCCACGACGACGACGCGTTTATCGGAGAGGAAAGGCAGGTTGCCGCAAAGCGCGAGCACGTCGTTCACCGTCGCGTTTTCCCCGTCCAGTGAATCCATGTTGAAATCGCGTGATTCCGCGTCGAGGCTCCAACCCAGGAGCGCATTGAGTACTCGCTTCTGCAAAAAAGCATCGCCGATAATGCCGTAGACGCGCCGGGGCGTGCCATCGGTGGCGAGAAGTTTCTTTTTCGAAATTGCAGAATAGGGAAGCATAACGGCAGAATTGAGCTAAGGGCTTATTAGTCTGAAAAATAACTATTTAAAGTTTTCTGTTCTATGAAACTATACGAATCATAGCACTCTGTCATTCCGAGCCTGCGAGGAATCTCATCTTGTAAGCTAAAACTTTTACGTTTTAGAACAGGCGTTATGAGATCCTTCACTGCGTTCAGGATGACAGACTGGAACGTAAAACATAGTTTACAGACTACTTAATAACCGTGGCTCTAAAGTCACAGCATAATTTAACTCAAAATCAACAACTTAAGGCTTGGTCTGGCGTAAGGCGCGTTTGAGGCGGGCCAGGCAGGCGTGAAGATCGACCGGGCTCATCACGGGCAGATCGCGCCGGTAGTTGGCTGCCATCATTAAATATGTCAGCGCGGCAAACTCCTGCTTGGCGGGTTGAGCGATATTGGCACGATTGACGGCGACCTCATATTCCAACGGTGTCTGGTGCGGCAAGCGTGGCACTTGCCGGTTGAGCATTGCCAGTGCCTGACGGTAGGCCTGGGCAATCTGTTGCCGATCCTGGTCGATTTGGGTTGGTGCGAAGGTGATACGACGGAAACGCTTTTCAAAATATGACCAGAGCAATCCTGTCACGATCAGGGCCAGCCCGGTTAATGGCAGCCAGAGGACTCGCCAGTGCAGTTGCAAAGTCGGCCAGCTAATCAGGGTTGCGATTTGATCTTCGATGGGAATTTCTGTGGTGCGGGTTCCGGCGGTGGGGTCGAAAGCCGTCCAACCGATGCTGGGGATGTAATATTCGACCCAGGCATGCGCTTCGCGCTCGCGGAAAGTGAAGGTGAGGCTCGTCATTTTATCGTCAGCCTTGGGCAAGGCAGAAACGAAAGGTGCTTCAAAATAATTCGGGGGTAACCCCGGGTCGGCTTCCGTGAGGCTCGGTTTCGTGGCACTGTCGGTGCGATAGGTCAAGGCCCGGCCGCTGGTGGTGGTTTGGCCGTTGGTGAGTTCTTCGGGTTGAATGTAACCGGTTGCCAATCGTGCAGGAACACCCATGGCGCGCAGCAAAACAGCCATCGAAGAGGCAAACATGTCGCAGGCTCCCCGTTTCGATTTCGTCATGAAGAACATCACTGCATCTTCCGTGGAAGGAACCAGGGGGGATACCAATGAGTATTCGCATGTTTGCGTGAGATAGGTATGAATAGCGTTCGCTTTCTCGGCAGGGCTGGCAGTGATCAGGCTGCGGTCTCCCTCGATTTGCTCGATGATAGGTTGGAGATTCTGGCGGAGTTGATCGTCGAGATGAAGCGTGGCCGATGTCGCGGTATCGATTTGCCAGGCTTCTTGCTGGCGGGGCGTTAATCCACGCGCGTTGGTGAGTTCAGTTAGACGGGGATCGCTGATTTGCGCCTGGAATGCATAGGGCAGACTTTGAAAGAAGGCACCGGCAGTGCGATAGGTTCCCGAGGGCAAAACCTGAATTGTGGTTGCCGAACTTTGCAGTGCCGTCATCTCGCCCGGAAAATAGAGGGCGGTCGAGTTGGAGCGCGTTGGCTTGACGATGGCGGCGATCTGGTATTGCCGGGTCAGTGCTGGGTTGCCCGATTGCAATATTTTTTGATACAGGTCGGTGCGTTGTTCCCTGTCGCCTGCGGCTAAAAGAGGTTGCAAAGATGTGAGGGCTTCGCGTGAAGCCCGAATGGAGTAAGACGATGTCGAGGTCGACGCGGCTTCCGTCCAACGCGATTCGCTGTATAAATCATAGACACGCCCACGCCATAAGGCCGGAGTCTGGCGCGCCAGTTCTTTGGGGACTTGCAGCGTCACTTCCATGATTTCCCGATCCGAAAGCGGATAATTGCCGCCGCGTAATTCCAATGTGGAAGTGGCACCGCGCCAGTCCAGGAGAGAGGAAGCGCTTCGCACCGTATTCATCGGTGCAGCGAGAATACGCGGGAGAATCGTTTTGACAGGATAAAAGGCCACCATGGCCCCGCAGAGGAAAGTGGCAAACCACACGCTGCTGGCCGTGAGGTAGCCGGCCGTGGTTTGCCAGGTCGTTCGCGGGGAAATGACCGGTTGCCGGGCTTTGAACCCTTGTGTGGTGAATAATCGTTCCAGGCTCTGGGCATTGGTGGTAACGCGGTACAACATGCGCTCGTAAACCACCAGAAAAAGAGAAGAGGCGATGAAGAGCAGAAAGCAAATCTGGATGATGGTATCGACGGAGAGGGAATTTAAAAGCCCGAACAAGGAAAGCGAAGGAAGCAGGGGCGCGGTGAGTGAGATGTAACGTTGACCGTAACGCGTGCCGACGAACAGCAGGCAAATAAGTGCTGCCCAACCAACCAGGACAGCCACCGTGGTATTGATTTCAGTTTCGGAATCGGGGGTGACGAGCAAACTCGAACCGAAGAGAAAAACCGCTGCCGGCAAGAGGAGTAGTAATGCAATTCGGGCGCGATAGCACCACTTGACTATTTTGGGCGTGCCGCAATACACGCCATAGGCAACGAAGGTATGAACGACCAGGACCGTCCAGAGGTATGAGGTCAGGCTTGGATTGGTGACGTAATGCGCCAGGGCACGAACCGTGCTGCCCAGCGCGACAAACAACCCTAAAAACGCCGGCAGAGCCAGCCACGCTACAGAATGAATATCGACTCCGGGCAGCACCGGGGCAACGCGAGAATTGGAACTGTGCTTAATTTTTGTCGAAGCAGACATGGTTTACAATAACGGCTATCGCAGAATCCCTATCGCGCTCATAATAACATCACAAACACATCTATCAACGCCATGGCCTTATAATCATGGTTTATCCGCCGGAGATCAAATTCATATCAACGGGACTTCAAATTTTCTTGAAAGGAACTGCCCTTTATAGGATTAAGTCTGACATTGCCCGAACCTTTACGTTCCACTCAATCACAGAAAAAATGCGGAAAATATGGGCCGCTCCGATATTTTTTCAGGCACGGCTTTCTAATGCGGCTGCAATAGTATCTTTGCCGGAAATAATCTGAATTGTCTGGCGGCGTTCACTGTTGTAACGCTTGGCAGAATGAGCGCGAGAAGGCTTCTCGATACTCTCGGCTGTTGGAGTTTCCTCGTCGCTTTTAGCGGTGGGAGTTGGTGGCAGAAACTCGCAATCGAAAGCCAGGGCATGGCATTGCGAGCCGGGTGAAGCGGAACGGAGTTGCCTGACTGCAGCAGGAATGGTTGCTTGCCGGGAAGCCAACAAAAGGATTTCCATGCCGCGAGGCAGAGAAGGCGAAACCTGCTGAACAAGTTTCTCCAAGTTGGCGGCGGGATGCTCCACAGGTGCGACTTCGGCCAGCAGACGGAGAATTTTGTGGGTATCGCGAATGTTCTTACCCTGGCAATGACGCAGGACTGGCACCGCATCCTTGTTGGCAGGATCGGCCGCAAAGAAATAGAGATGAAGACGGCAACCGTTTTCGAGCAGATGGGCCGCGACAGAAGCTGCGGCAGTGACCGACTGCTCCAGTGTGCTTTCATCATCCGCTCCGCGCACGGTGCTGGCGTCGGTATCTAAAATTAAGATGAGGTCCGAGTTCGGGGTTTCTTCCCATTCCACGACATGAAGCTGGTTGGTGCGGGCCGTGCTCTTCCAGTGCACACGGCGAATCGCTTCACCCTGCTGCCAGGGGCGTACGCCGTGATAATCGGTGGCATCGGCCACTGTCGTGGCATGGTGGGGGGCAAGGCTGGCATTACCGGCACCGCCCAGGAAACCGAGTTTTTCGATGTGGAGGGGGCGGGGCAGCACGACGATTTTATGTTTTTCGGAGCGCGCCGGTAAACGCATATACAAGCCGAGCGGATCGAAGGTGCCCGCGCGCGCTGCCGGAAGGGTATGGACACCGCGCTGCAACAACAGCCATTGCTGACGCCAGGTAGTCTTTTCATCGGGACGCAGCACCGCTAAAACCTGCTCGTCTTCTCCTACGGGAAGAATGGCAGGGGGCGGGTCTTCGCTCATATTATACATCCGCAACGAAACCCCATAGCTGGGGTAAACATGGATTAAAAAGGCAGGATAACGCGCGGTGTTCTGCAAAGTGATTTCACCGTGGATGACATCGCCTGCCATGCCGCATTCGGGCAAGTTGCGGGTTAAGCGCAGCCCACGGCTACCGATCGTCCCGATAAGAATGCCCACCAGGGGCGCACTGCAAAGCAAGGCCGCCATAAAGACGATAGGCGTGGTGCGGAACACGCCGGCACAAAGCGCACTGAAGAGGAGCGCAATGAGAATGGTGAGCCGAACTTTGTTGACTTCAGGGCGCATGCCGGTTTGGTGAGACTCTTAACTTATGTATTCGCACGTCGGCGACGGCTGGCCTTAAACTTCGACCGGAACTTCTTCCAGCAACGAGGCGATCAGCGTTTCTGAAACGTCGCCGCCTGCTTCCTCGTGCAAAATCAAGCGGTGGGGCAGGATGTGGGGGGCCACCAGCTTCACATCATCGGGCGTGGCGAATTCACGCCCGGCCATGAGCGCTACCGATTGGGCAGCCCTCTGCAGGGCCAGGGAAGCACGCGGGCTGGCACCTTGCAGAACCCTGACATGGGTGCGGGTTGCATTCACCAGCGATACGATATAACGGCGCACCGCCGCTGAAATATGAATACGCGCATGCACCATCTGCAATAGATGTACGTCTTCGATGCTGAGCGCAGGCTCCACTTGCTTGAGCAGTTCGCCGGCCTGGTTCTCACTACCACGGCCGTCTTGTCTCGCCACGGCGTTGTGGTGGCGTTCAAGCAACTCGATCTCTTCCGACGGTTGAGGGTAGCCCAGGCGCAGGCGCATGAAGAACCGATCCATCTGGGCTTCGGGCAGGGGATAGGTGCCGCGAAATTCGACCGGGTTTTGGGTGGCCAATACAAAGAACGGTTTGGGCAGAGGCCGTGTCGTACCTTCGACTGTTACCTGTGCTTCTTCCAAACCTTCTAATAATGCGCTCTGGGTTTTGGGAGTAGCACGGTTAATTTCATCGGCCAGAACCACATTGGCGAAAATGGGGCCGGGGTTGAAGAGGAATTCTGTCGTCTTCTGGTTATAGATGGAGAGGCCGGTGACATCGCCGGGAAGCAGGTCGGGAGTGAACTGGATTCGTTTAAAGCTGCCGCCCACGGCTCTTGCCGTCGCTTTGGCTAACATGGTTTTTCCCACGCCGGGAATGTCTTCAATCAGAATATGGCCACGCGCCAACAGTGCCATGACGAGTAATTCGATGACGTCGTGTTTGCCGACCATGACGCGTTCGATTTGAGCGATGATTTTACGGGTGGCATCGCGGGCGGCCAGGGTATCTTCTGCGGTTAATGGTTCCATGGCATGAAATAGTATCGTCGAGAGTATAATAGGTGAATCAGTCTGAGGCTGGTCGTATTTTGGGCGATTAATGTGCCGTATCGACCCAACATTTGCGTCCGTCGGAAAAAACTTCGATGGCCCCGTCGATATCTGTTCTAAAGACGGGAATTCCGGTGGCATCCAGTCTGCCGAGGACATCTGCGGACGGGTGACCAAATTGATTATAACGACCACACGAAATCAGTGTGGCTTGCGGCTGAATGGCATTGAGTATCGGCAGCGAGGTGCTGGTGCGTGAACCGTGGTGGGCAACTTTCAAAATCGTGCTGCGTAAATCGTCGCCGCGCTGGGTAAGTCGCTCTTCGGCAGCCTGTTCAATATCGCCGGTCAGCAGGAAGCTGGTTTGCTGATACTCCAAACGCAAGACCACCGAATTATTATTATCGCCGGGCAATGTGGGCGTAAAGGGTGCCAATATCTCAATCTTCGCTGTTCCCAGGGGTAAATCCTGACCCGCCTGTGCCCGTTGCAATGGAATTCGCCGCCGCTCGATCTCTTTCTTAAGTGCGTTACATTCTACGGCAGCCGGATTATGCGGGGAGGTGCCGTCGATAACCATACCGACTGGGACTTCTTCCAAAACACTGAGTAAGCCGTTGCAGTGATCGGCATCGGTGTGCGTCAGCACTAAAATATCGATTTTGCGAATGCCGTTCGCCTGCAGGTAGGGGACGATGACCGAGCGGCCCACGTCGGCACGCCAACCGGAGACATCACCGCCGCCATCGACCAGCAAAACCCGCTTTTCAGGGCTGATGGCGACAAGGCTCTCACCCTGGCCCACATCCAGCATGGTCAGGCGGAAATGCTCTGGACGAGATTGATAACGCTGGAAACCCGCCAGCAGGAACAGGCTCAAGAGTAATACGCCCAGTGCCAATGGCTTGCGCGGCCAACGAGCCAGCAGACGTGCGCGCCAGTGGGCCAACTCCATTGCCAGGGGCACAAGCCAGTGGTCGCGCAGGAGTTGTAATTGGCTGGGGCGTGGTGTTGGCTGCTGCATGGCGCTATTTGCTTTGATACCTGAAAACGAAATAGTTGCTGATAATATTGTGTAATAGACGACGACCCACCCCAATTGTAACGGAGCTGGCTCTGCCTGTGCGCCGGGAAGGCCGGAAAAAAACGTGGCGGTTTGTGCAATGCCTCGTGTCAACCACTCGTTGAGCCATGCCAGGGGCAGTAGCAAACCACCGATACCGGTCGCGACCAATATTCCTGCCAGAGGCACGGCAAACAGGTTTGCACCCAATCCCGCTACACTGATTTTGCCGAAGTGATAGAGCAGAATCGGCAAAATGCCTATCTGTGCCGCCAGCGAAAAAGCGGTGAGTTCGGTGAGGATGTTTTGTCCGAAATAAGAGCAGATCGGCTTTTGCAGCAGGGGAGCAAGCATAATCAATCCCCAGGCCGCTGCGAATGAAAGTTGCAGACTGAGGCTCATTAGCTGGGCCGGGTCGATGACGACCAGGGCAAGAAGCGCAGCCAGCCAGAGTGAGAACGGGTCGATATCGCGCCCGCCAAGCACCGCTATCGTTATCAGTACCCCGGCTACTGCCGCGCGCATGATCGAAGGCGCGCCACCGGCTAGGGTGGCATATAGAAAGAGCAATGGCACTACCAATACCAGCAGCCAGTTGCCTCGCAAGCCTAATACTTTGCCTAATCCCAGCAATATAGCTGCAAAAAATGCGATTTGCGACCCTGAAGCCACCAAAACATGCGAAAGGCCGGCGATGCGAAATTGCTCGCGCACCAGCGAGGGCAACGGATGGCTTAAACCGCCTTCACCAAACACCATGGCGGTGAGCAACTGGGCGTTGGCGCGGGGATAAGGGTTGCCGCGATTGAGAAAAGCGTGCTCATAATGCTGCAAAATCGTCAGGCGCAAACGGGCAATACGTCGCTTGAAGGTATAACGAGGTGGTAAGTTGAGTTGCGTAAGAAGTTCCGGCTTCTGGACGGCCAGGCGGCTCCAGCAATGCTGGAGAACAAAGCGCCAGTGTTCTTCGCGTTGGCCGGGATTAGTGGCGCGGGCCAGTGGGCGCAGATCGCCTTGCACCTGGACGGCATCGCCGACTTCGATAGGCAGCGTAGGCGATATGCTTACCCAAACCAAGCTACTGTTAGAGACGCGTTGGCGTGTTTCTTGATCGAATTCAAAGCACTGCAAAGGAAATTGAGTGGAGAACTCACCGCGTTGGGGAAAGTCGGCGACATACCCCCTGAGGGTAATAGATGGTGCGCGCAAGGGTTGGCTGCGATTGATATTTTGGGCGGTAAGGTGCGAGATGTCATTCGGCGGTGGTAATGCCCGCCAGACAGCATAAATAGTCATCAAGCTGAAGCTGATGACGGCAATTGCCAGGCGCATAATGAAGGGAAAGTGAGCGCGCCAGTAAAACGAGGCTGTCAGCAGCAATGTGAAGAGGAGTGCGATAAACCCGGCCAGCCAGAGAGGAGAAGCCGCCCCCGTCTCCCAGGCAGCCGCCAGCCGCAGACCGAGCAGGCTGCCCCCTACTACACAGGGAGTGAGCCATAGGAGAGGGCGCAGCCGAAGGGATGTTCGCCACAGTTGCAAAAACTCAGGCGTCATGGGTGCGCTGAGTTTAAGCGAACAGCGAGTTGGTTTTGTCGTTAAAATCTATTTTCTACAATTTAATTTTTATTTTTCTGGAAAATATGGGGCATCCGGTCTTTTTAATAGGTCAAGCAAGTGAAGTTGGGCAGGTGCAGGGCGAATTGCAGGGTAAGTTCCTGCAAGAGCGATTGGGAAGAATTCTCACCCGCGCAGAGCAGACGCAAACCTTGCCGCAGCTCAAGGAACGCGCCGAGAAATTCGGTGAAGTGCTCAGCGAAGCCTCTCCGCACTGGCTCGATGAGGCCAAAGCGTTGTCAGCGGCAGCGGGGAGCGAACTCTGGCAAGTGTTGGCACTCAATAGCCTACCTGCCAATTTCTGGGGCGTGGAATCGGAGTTCTATGTGCCTGCCCCGTTGGTGCCCAAGGACATCTCGCGTGCAAAAGCCGATACGCGGGGAGAAGAATTGGTCAATCCAATCGAGGCCCAATCTCTCGACCTGGCAGCGGGCGGCGGCGATTGCACGACTTACTTCGCTTTAGGAAGCGCAACGCTTTCGGGTGAAACTTTGCTGCACAAGAGCCGCGACCAGTATGACGAAGTGCAGTCGGCCTACATCAAGCATTGCGAACCATTTTATCGCTTCGTGGGCGGCGGCGATATCGGCAACCTGGGCACGGCTCATTTGCACACCGAGCATTTCTGGTCGGGGGCCAACAATACCGGTTCCCCGCTCAAACCAGGTCTCTACCGCGAATGCGTGCTAAGCGACGCTCACGTTTTGCGTTACCTGGCCGAGCATTGCGTTGGTATCGACGATATTTTACCGGCTATTGAAGAGTTGATAGCCCGTCAGTGGTTGGGTGGTGGTTCGCCCGGCACCGGCATGATTCTGTCGTTCGTCGATGTGGATCGTGGTTTAGTGGTCGAAGCGACTTCACAGCGTTTTCATGCCCAGTGGTATGAGGATGGCGATATGGTGGTGCGTACCAATCATTTCCTTTTCCCGGAAATGCAAGACGACGTGTTGCCGCCCCATCCCGGTAGTGTGGTCCGTTATGAACGCGCTAAAGAATTGTGGGAAGAGCAGGATGGCTTCACTTCCATTCCCAGTTGCGGCGAACTCTCCCGTGATCGCGAGAACGCACCGTTGGCGATTTGCCGCAATCCATCGGATAATCTGCAAACCGTGACGGTCTCCACTTCGACCTCGATTATTTCCCGGCACGACGACCGGCGTTGCCAAACCCATTTTCGCAATTGCCACCCCAGCTACACTCCGGCCATCATTTTGACGCCGCTCGATCGTGTTTCCGATTCCGATCTGGTTTCGGGAGCCTATAACCAGCAGTGGCGCGACTATCGTGGCTGGGTGTAATACGCGAGATAAGGAAGAAACTGGACGTAGCCGCTGCTTGTAAAGAAATTTGGCCACAGATTAACACAGATTACACAGATATAGGGTTGAACTCGCGTTTAGCAAACGGTCTCCAGTGATTGATGATGAGATGAAACTTTGAAACGGCTCTCGGTCTTCAATCTGTGTAATCTGTGTTAATCTGTGGCTATTTAAAACTTGCGAAAACTTGCGACGAAGTTAGCGCAGCCGAAGGCTTAGCGTGCTATTCGCCGTTAAAAATCCGTATCACTCAAAAAACATGAATAAACCCCGACTTCGTAATCTGGAAATCACCAAAGTCGAGTATCAAGGCGAAGAGTTTTTCTACTTCCACGACCGCCTGGGCATCGCCAAAGGCGGCGGCGTGCCGGAATCGTGGGGCGGCCTGCTGTCGTTTTTCGACGGGCAACAAACCCAGGAGGAAATCATTGCCGTTTACGCCCAGACGTACGGCGAAGAACTTCCGGCAGAGATTCTCGAACGCGTAATCGCGCAGTTAGATGAAGCGCTCTTGCTCGAATCCCCGCGTTTTCACGCCAATTGGGAACGTATTGTGCTGGAGTTCGAATCGTTGACTGCCCGTCCTGCGAGCCTGGCCGGTTTGAGTTATCCCGAGAGAGCGGAAGAGTTACAGGCCACGGTTGATAGCTTTAGCCATCAGGCTGCCGATATTGAAACCGGCAAACTGCCGGTGGGGGCGAAGGTGCGCGGCATCGTGGTGCCGCATATTGACTTCAATCGCGGCGGAGTCACCGAAGCGCTGGCCTACCGGCAGTTGCTCGAAGATGAGTTCGATACTTTTATTGTTTTAGGTATCGCTCATAGCGGTGTGCATTATCCGTTCTGCGGAATTGCCAAAGATTTCGAGACACCGCTGGGCGCTGTCGAATGCGACCATGAATTTATGGAAGCTTTGCAGCAGCGTCTGGGTGAAAAATTCCTGGCTGAGCAGTTTGCGCATAAGAGTGAGCATTCGGTTGAATTTGTCGCTGTATTTCTCAAAGCGTTCGAACAATTGAAAAACGCCAAAATCGTACCGATTATCTGCGGCGGCTTCTTCACCGAACTGCTCAGCGGCGAGTCACCCATTGGAACGCTGGAAATTGCTCAGTTCATCCACTCCCTGCGCGAGGTGGTAGAGGAACAAAAAGCGCAGGGCAAGCGCGTCGGTTTCATCGCCAGCGTCGATTTAGCTCATGTCGGTTCCCGTTTCGGTGACGATGAGCCTTTGACTCCGGCTCGCCTGGAAGAAATTCGCACCCAAGACCTGGCATTTTTGCAGACCATCGAGCAGGGCGACGCCGAAGCGATGCACACAGCTCTGGCAAAAAATAACAACGCCCGTAACGTAGACGCCCACCCGGCTGTTTACACGTTCCTGGCTGCCTTCCCGGAACTGCGCGCTCAATTATTGGATTACCGTCAGGCGTATGACGAAGAGGCAAACTCCGTTGTTTCGTTTGCCGCAATGACGTTATTTGAAGAAACGGCTTAACACAAAGGCTGCACAAAGTTCACGGAGAGAATTTGAAGTATGAGGCATTTCCTTTGCTCAAGAACGAGCGCAGCCTTTGATTTATCAAAAATTCTGTTAATTAGTAGTCTGTAAAATAAATTTCTTCCTGACTTTTGTGCAGGGCGGGTGTATTTATTTGCGAACCCAGAGCGTGAGCGACGGGCACGAGCAATGAGCCTGCTGAAGCAAAGAAAACGTGCCCGTCGCTCACGCTCTGGGTTCGCAAATTGGATCCTATACTTCGATTATTAAGTACCTAATATGCGTAAAAACTTAGTTGGCAGAGTAATTCGCCTCAATTTCTCTTTGTGAATCCTTTGTGTCCTTTGTGTTTAAAAGAGCCTAATAACATGCCCGAAGAACTCCCTGAATTAGCCGATGCCGAGCGCGAGATCGAATCCCTCCGCGCCAAGCTCCATCGTGCTAACCACGAATATTACATCCTCGATAACCCCGCCATCAGTGATGACGAGTACGACATCGCAATGCGGCGGCTCATCGAGTTGGAAGCAGAAAATCCCGAACTCATCACGCCCGACTCACCCACCCAGCGTATTGGCGCGCCGCTCGAAGGCGATTTCGAGGAAGTGGCGCACCTGCAGCCGATGCTTTCGTTGCAGGATGTGCGCGATGAAGGCGAACTGGTCGATTGGGAAAACCGCATCCGGCGCCATTTGCACTTACCTGCCGAAACAGAGTTTGATTACATTTGCGAACCCAAGATCGATGGCCTGGCGATGTCGCTGATCTATGAAAACGGCAAGTTCACTCGCGGCGCAACGCGCGGCGACGGTACGCGGGGTGAAGTGGTGACGGGGAATTTGAAGACACTCAATTCCATTCCGTGGCAACTGCAGCTTGACCCGGCCCCGGCGTTGTTAGAAGTGCGGGGCGAGGTATATATCGCACGCTCGGCGTTTGAGAAATTAAATGAGCAAGCAGCGGAAAAAGGCGAGCGGCTCTTTGCCAACCCGCGTAATGCTGCGGCAGGTGCGGTGCGCCAGAAAGACCCACGCATGACGGCGACGCGCCCCTTGAGTTTTTACGGCTACGCGTTGGGAGCGGTGCAGGGAATCCGCCCGCGCCAGCAGGACGAAACTCTCGAACTCATTACCAGGGCCGGTTTCCGTGTCAACCCGTTATCGCGTATATGCCGGGGGCTGGATGCCGTGCGTGAGTTCATCGACTGGTGGCGTGAGGAACGTCATAACGTCGATTACGCCACCGACGGCGTAGTGGTGAAGGTCAATGATTTTGCGCTGCAAGACGAACTGGGTTTTGTCGGACGTAACCCGCGTTGGGCCTGTGCTTTCAAGTTTCCCCCGGAAGAGGTCGTCACCGATGTGCAGGAGATTTCAGTCAATGTAGGCCGCACCGGCGCGCTCACTCCGGTGGCGTTTTTCACGCCGGTGGAAGTGGCGGGCACTACTGTTTCTAAAGCGACTTTGCATAACGAAGATGAAATGCGGCGCAAGGATATTCAAATCGGCGATACGGTTCTCATCCGCAAGGCCGGTGAGATTATCCCCGAAGTCGTAAAAGTATTGGTGGAAAAACGCGATGGCACTCAGCGTCCCTATGTTTTCCCGGAACGCTGCCCGGCCTGTGATACACCGGTCGAAAAAGACGGTGTGGTGATACGCTGTCCCAACCTGTCAGGCTGTCCGGCGCAGTTGGAGCGGTTGCTGGAACATTTCGTGGCGCGTGGCGCGTTGAATGTCGATCGGGTCGGTGAGAAGCTGATTAAACAATTAGTTGCGGCAGGGCAGGTGAGGGATGTTGCCGATATTTTCGGCATTACGAAAGAAACCATTCTGAGCTTGGAACGCATGGCCGATAAAAGTGCGCAAAACGTGATGGACTCCATCGAAGGTGCCAAGCAGCCCACGCTGGCGCGCTTGCTCTTTGCGTTGGGTATTCGCCACATCGGCACTCGCACGGCCGAGATAATCTCCGAGCGGTTCGGCAGCCTGGAAAGGTTGCGCGCGGCAACTACTGAGGAGATTTCCGCCATTCACGATGTTGGCCCGGTAGCCGGAGCCAGTCTGCGTGCCTGGCTCGACGATGAGCGGAACCAACAGATTTTAGAAAAGCTAACGGCTTTTGGTGTAGTGCCTCGCGCGGAAGAAGGCGTCGTCAATACCGATAACCCCATCAACGGTAAAGTGTTCGTCTTCACCGGCGCTTTGCAGATGGAGCGCCGCGAAGCCGAAGGTATGGTGAAGCGGTATGGCGCACGCGCCAGCGGCAGTGTGTCCAAGAAGACGGATTATGTGGTCATTGGTGAAAATGCCGGTTCGAAAGCCGCTCGGGCCGAGGAGTTAGGCATCACGATTCTCAGTGAAGAAGAATTTTTAAACATGATCGCGACAATCGATCAGCCTGAAGATAATCTGGGTTAAAATGGGAATTATGAAAACAGCGTTTACCCGTCCTTTAGTCATTCTTATGTTGGTGCTGGCCGCCAGCTTACCGGCATGGGCCGCCGAAGATTGCAGTTGTAATCCGTTGGAACAGGCGTTTAAGGCTCAGGTAATGCAAGTCGAGAACGAGCGTTACGCCGCGATGGTCAAGCCCGATTATGATGTGCTGGAGAAAGTGATTACCGATAACGCCGTTTATGCGCATTCGACCGGCAACGTGCAATCCAAGCGACAGTTCATCGACGATCTCAAGAGCGGCAAAATGCGTTATCGCTCCATCACACCTACGATACCACTGATTCGTTTTTATGGTGACATCGCCATTGCCAACGGTGTTGGCACTTTTGAAGTGACGTTGAACGGTGTGGAGCAGTCGGCTCGCCTGGCTTATACCGCCATTTATAATTTGAAAACTGATGCGAACGGACGCTCCTGGCAGTTGGTTTCATGGCATTCCAGTGCCGTGCCCGCAAAGTAAACTGTTTTATTATGGCTTTTCCCACTCAACGTCTGCGCCGCTTGCGCGCCACGCCGACTTTGCGGCGTATGGTGCGTGAAACGATTCTTACTCCCGACGACCTCATCGCGCCTCTCTTCGTCGAGAACGGCCGCATCGTTTTGGAGCCGATTTCCGCCTTGCCCGGCCAATATCGTTTTTCGCCTGATACCGCTGCCGAAGAAGCTTCTACTCTCTGGCACCTCGGCGTTCCGGCGGTCATTTTGTTCGGCATCCCCGATGCCAAAGATGCCACGGGTTGCAGTGCATATGATGACAATGGGCCGGTGCCGGCGACCATCGCTCGCATCAAAGACATTTCGCCTGAAACATGTGTCATTGCCGATGTCTGCGCCTGTGAATATACCGACCACGGCCATTGTGGCATCTTGCACGAAACCCCAACCGGCGTGGATGTTCATAATGACAAGACTCTCGAAGTTTTGCAAAAAGCCGCCGTTTGTTATGCGAGGGCCGGTGCCGATATTATTGCTCCTTCCGATATGATGGATGGCCGGGTAGCGGCCATTCGCCAGGCGCTGGATGCTGCTGGCTTTTCGCATATTCCCATTCTGAGCTATGCGGCGAAGTTTGCCGGTGCGTTCTACGGCCCGTTCCGTGAAGCGGCGGGGAGTACGCCTTCGTTTGGCGATCGGCGGAGTTACCAGATGGATATCGGCAATCGTCGTGAAGCGCTGCGGGAGATGGAGCTTGACGTGGAAGAAGGGGCCGATGCATTGATGGTGAAACCGGCACTATTTTGCCTTGACATTTTACGTGAGGCGCGTGAGCGGTTCGACTTGCCGCTGTGCGCTTATAACGTGAGCAGCGAATATGCCATGATTAAAGCGGCGGGTGCCAATGGCTGGATTGATGAAGAGCGTTTAGTTGACGAAACGCTGCTTTCCATAAAGCGTGCCGGAGCCGACCTTATCATTACCTATCACGCGAAAGAATGGGCGCAACGGCAATAATCAAATGATGAGCGAGGTGACCTTGCTGCAAGAGAATACCGATGTGCTTCAGGAACTGAAGCAGTCGTTAAAGCTGCGAGGGCATCGCCGTTGCCAGTTGATTCTTATTTCCAACCCGGCAGGTAACCAACCGGAAGATTTTATTCGCATTGCAGAATATATCCGGCAATACGACCCCAAAATAACGGTCACCGTCGTCACCGACAGGTTTCGGGGTCTGGCTTCCATGGTGGCGAAGTTAGCTCTGCCTACGTTGGTGGTTTCACTGGTTCCACTCGCCCGTTACCGTCCATTGCGCGGACGCTTTCTCCACGGGCAGGCTTTGAGCAAAAGCCAGGAGTATGAATTGTTAGAGGCTGCCGGTTTTCGGGTGCCGAAATGGCAAATCATCCAGGAAGGCCAATCGCCGGAATTGGCGGATTATGGCCCCTATGTCGTCACTAAGCCCAACCGTGGCAAAAGGGGTGCTCTGGTCAAGATTAAAAAGAGCCAAAAAGTGGGTGCTCCAGCCCAAAGCAAGAAGGCAAACCAACATCAAGGCCGCCATGCAGAAGAAGTCGATGCCAATGGTGAAATGTTGGCCCAGCAGTTCATCTATACTGGTAAATGGCCAATATGCTACCGGGTGACGACTTTATTTGGTCACGTGATATCTGCCTTGAAAATTGAAGCGGCTCACGACCGAATACCGCTTCATTCACCCGATAATTTTGCCGGTGTGTGTAATGTAGTGGCTTCGGGACGTGGCTGTGTGCAAGCTTTGAGTAGCGATGAGGAAATCATACGCTACGGTGAAGCGGCGCATTCTGCTTTTCCCGATATTCCGTTGCTGGGATTTGATATTGTCCGCGAAGTATCGACAGGCAAACTTTATATCCTGGAAGCGAACGCGGTGGGCTATGTGTGGCATTTTTCCTCTCCAATAGGATTAGATATTCAACGCGACAATCATCTGCATTTTGAAAGTCAGTTCGATGGAATTCATAAAACTGCACTTGTCCTCGCCGAGAAAACACAGTTGCTCGCATATTGATTTTTATTGAATAACGTAGTTGGCCAATCTTATGAATCAGATAAATCCATCAAGCCTACAGCGCGATCCGCAAGCATTTCTTAATGATGAAATTTCTTCTTCGCTGCGAGGCCGGCGGCGTTGTCATTTGGTCCTCGTCTCCAATCCCGCCGGTAATCGGGCGGAAGATTTTATGCGCATTGCCGCGTATATCCGGGAGTATGATCCTAAGGTTTCGGTGACGGTCGTAACCGATAGAGCGCGCGGCCTGGCTTCCATGGCGGCGCGATTGGCGCTTCCCACATTGGCCGTATCGTTTGTCCCTTTGGCTCGATTTCGTCCTTTACGCGGGCGCTTTCTTCATGGGAAGCTTTTGAGTAAAAGCCAGGAATACGAGTTGCTTGAAGGAGCCGGGTTTTCTGTTCCCAAATGGCAATTATTAGAGGCAGGTGAAACCCCGGATTTAAGTGAGTATGGCGATTATCTCGTTACCAAGCCCAATCATGGTAAGAGAGGTGCCTTGGTTAAAATTAAAAAACGCGAGAATGTAGGAACTCCCAAGAAACGGCCAACTCCCAAGCAGCATCAGGGCCGGAATGCAAAGGAAGTGAGTGCTGAGGGTGAATTCCTGGCGCAGAAGTTCATCTATACAGGCGAATGGCCGGTCTGTTATCGCGTTACCAGTTTCTTTGGCCACGCTGTGTCAATGTTCAAGATCGAGGCAAATCGCGAACGCAGGCCTATCGCGTCTCCCGAGAATATAGCTGGTGTGAGTAGTATCGTGGCTTCGAGCCGAGGTTGCTGCGTAGTTTTGAACCAAGACGAAGAAATTATGCGTTACGCGGAGGCAGCGCATGCAGCTTTTCCCGATATCCCGCTATTGGGTTTTGACATGGTTCGAGAATTACCGTCGGGTAAGATTTATATTCTCGAAGCCAATGCCGTGGGTTATGTGTGGCATTTTTCTTCCCCAATGGGGCTAAATCTTCAAACTGAAAATGAAATTGATTTGGAAAGTCAGTTCGATGGGATTCGTAAAGCGGCGTTGATTCTCGCTGAAAAAACTCAGGCACTTGCTTGCTGATCGTAGTCTGGATGAATTGACCTTAAGAATGACTATGACCCATGAATCGAGTTGCGCAAATCGCGAGCAAACGTTTGATAAAGCTCCTTCTGTAGTAGCGGGGCAGAGACGTTGCCATCTGGTTTTGGTGCCGAATGAACCGACCAATCAGGTTGAAGATTTTCTGCGAATTGCAGAGTTGGTGAAACAACACGATCCGAAAATAAAGACAACCGTTGTCACAGACCGGTATGCAGGCATGGCTCGTATGGCCGCATACGCAACACTGCCGACCTTGATGCTTTCGTTTGTTCCTTTAGCCCGCTACAAGCCGTTACGCGGTCGATTTATACAAGGCATCCATTTAAGTAAAAGCCAGGAATACAAGCAGTTGGAAAAGGCAGGTTTTGCCGTTCCGAAGTGGCAGATCATCGAACCAGGACAATCTCCCGATCCGGCTGAATTTGGTTCCTATGTTGTGACTAAGCCCGATATAGGTCAGCGTGGAGCTTTGGTCAAGATCAAGCGAACTAAACGTGTCGGCTCTTCATCAAAAACTAAGACCGTACATTCTGGAAGATACGCTCCCAGTGTGAAGGAAGACGGGGTTATGTTGGCACAACGGTTCATTTATACCGGCCAGTGGCCGGTGTGTTATCGGGTGGCCACGTTGTTTGGAAAAGCGCTCTATTCGTTTAAGGCACAAGCCAGTCGCGACCGTGCTCAACTTTCCGGACCGGAGGCATTTGGCAGTATGGAAGGCACGAGTGGTGTCAGTATTGTGGCGAGTGGCAGAGGGTGTCGGATTACGATGAACGCCGATGGCGAAGTCATCCGATTTGCGGAGGCAGCACATTCGGCCTTTCCTGATAACCCTCTGTTAGGCTTCGATATCGTTCGAGAAGTGCCTTCGGGCAAGCTCTACATCCTGGAAGCCAACTCCGTAGGTTATGTGTGGCATTTTTCCTCGCCGATGGGAACCAGTATGCAGCAAGATAACGGGATTTGTTTTGAAGATCAGTTCAACGGTATTCAAAAAGCGGCGCTTATTCTGGCTGAAAAAACCCGGGAATTGGCACAGTAGTTTATGTGTATGGGAAAGGGGCTTATGAAAGATCCACTAATTCGCTCACCTTTGATGACCGGCTCACGCTATGGGGATTTGCTGCTTTTCGGTGCGATACTGTTTCTGATGTTAGTCTTTAGTTACAGGTTGCGTGTGTACTATCGCAGTGAACCAGTCAAACCTAAGGCCGCGCAGACAACACAGCATTTATCGCCCAAAACATGCCAGGTTTAGCCCAGCGCTTCGAGCATTTTCTTTTTGCACCGGTTAACGGCCAGGTGGCGCGTTGGTTTCGTATCGCATTGACGGTGATGCTCTTAGCGACTTTCCGGCCCCGTGGCAGTGAGTTAGCGCGGGAATATGCCGGTATCGCCTGGCTCACGCCGCTTTACGACAAATATTTTCTCACGCTGCCTTATCAGTTGTGGCTTGTTGCTCTTCTGGTTCTTTTTGCCTGTGGTTGGCGCACACAAATAGTCGGTTTTTTACTGGTGATTTTTTTAGCGCCGTTAGACCTGATGGCTAACAGCCAGCAAAGCCGCCAGGTGATGCTTTTCACCTTGTTGGCTTTCTCATGTTTTCCTTCCGACCTCACCAGGCCAATGCCGATGTGGCCGATTCGACTGATGCAGATTCAGTTGACGCTGGTTTATGGAATCAATGCCCTGGTAAAAACTTCACCGCACTTTCTCAGCGGTGAAGCGTTTATAGGAATGGCTCATACTTTGCCGAACTTTCAAATTAAGTTTGTCGATGGGGCCTGGCAGCTCTGGTTTTTAGCTTTGCCGGTAGGATTATTGGCAATAGCAACCGTTTTTACCGAATATTTTTTGGCGTTGGGATTCTGGTTTTCCCGCACCCGCGTGGCGACAGCCATACTGGGCGTGGGTTTTCATCTCGCGCTGAAATTCGTCATTAAAATCGGCATGCTCGACTGGGTGAGCATGTTTTTATATCTGGCTTTTTTGTTGCCGTTTGAAGAGAAAAACGTCGAGGTTTCGTTAGCCCGTAAGGAAGTCTCGACGATGGAATGAAATGAAATTTGTATCGTTAGTTGTCTTTGTCTGGTCGTTATTAGTTGCAGTCAATGTCCGTTTTGCTGTTGCCCAACCCCAAACCGAAATTCGTGGTGCGTGGATTCATAATTACGGTCCGTTCGATTGGGAAAGCGCCATGAAGGAGTTGGCCGATGCCGGGTTTAACACGGTATTCGTACGCGTAGCGCGCGGGGCGAATGCCATTTATCCTTCCAAATATCTTCCCAGCGACGATTGGGTAACTGAAGACGAGTTTCAAAAAGCACTCGATGCCGCCCACCGTCACGGCTTGGAATTCCACGCCTGGAAGGTGTGCTTTTTCGCCGGGGGTGCCGCTCTTCAAAAGGGTGCCGCCAAAACCTTTTATGATGAACTGGCAGCGCAAGACCGCCTGGCCCGCGACCCCGAAGGGAAGCAAGCGCCCTTCCTCAATCCCGGTGATCCGCGTAACCAGCAACTTGAACTCGATGTATTGCGGGAGATGACGGAGAAATACGATGTCGATGGCATTCACCTCGATTATATTCGTTATCCCGAAAACCCCCATTACGATTTCGATTATAGCGATGTCTCGCGCCGCGAATTTGAAAAACATATTGGCCAAACCGTGGCTAACTGGCCCGGCGATGTTTTCTCAGGCCCATTGAAATGGCGTTACGAGAACTGGGAGCGCACCCGCATTGACAGCGTAGTGCAGCGTGCTTATGAGCAGACCAAAAAACTCAAACCGCGCGTGCAGGTTTCGGCAGCAGTGTGGCGGGCCAACAACACCAATCGTGCTGCGATCAAGCAGGATTGGACGCGGTGGGTGAGAAGTGGCTGGCTCGATTTCGTAGTGCCGATGGACTATTCCAAAGACGACGCTCGTTTTCGCAGTGATCTTCAGGAGCAAATTCCTCACACCACCGGCCGCGCGTTATTCGCAGCCGGTATTGGCAATTACCAACATGAAACTCCCGAACAAACCCTGCGGCAAATTGAGATGGCAAGGGTCGAAGGCGCGGACGGTTATGTGCTTTTCGATTACCAACCACAAAAATACGCCGCACTGTTGGCACAGTTGAAAACCCGGCCACGCGCCACGGCATTACCGTGGCGCGTGCCGAAAGTGGAGTGGACGATAGGCCAGGGACTTGAACGGAAAGATGCTCTTCCGGCCTATGGTGCGGGCACAGTGCTGGGAGTGCGAGCCAAGGTGACCGGTTTGCAAGTGGTCCAGGCGCAACTTCATAGCCTGGACGGCCAGCCGCCACTTCGCTTGAGTGAGGCCACACCCCAGGCCAACAACGAATATGGTTGGCGTTTTGCCGTGCCCTCCGGGCGTTGGCGTTTCGTGCTTTCGGCACGCGACCGGCAAACCGGAAAAGATACGATGGAGCGCGGCCCCATTTTCGAGGGCTTACCGTCCAGCAAAATAGCGGAGTTGCGTGCGAGCGAACAGCCGCCAATCGTGCGCGGGCGAGCTAAGCGCGTTGCGATTTATGCCGGTGGCCTGGCCGAATCGGGCCTGGTGCGCGCACTGCCACGGTCTACGGGCGTGCGGGCCTATCGCATTTATCAACTCAAACCCGACCATTTGCGTGAGGCGAAAGTGCTGCTGTTGCCGCAACTGCGCGACGTATCGCAATTCACGCCGGAGGCGATAATGGCGCTCCGCGATTGGGTGGCCCAGGGCGGAGTGTTGCTAATGACGCACGATGCTGTGGGTTTTCGCTGGCACGCGCGCGCTTTTCCGGAAATAGGGCAGGGCATTGCACTTTCCAAAACGCGCGATGTAGAAATCGGTGAGAATGTATTTGGCTTGTCCGTTGGTGCCTGGCAGCATGAATATCCTGATCATGTCGTCATTGAACCGGGAGCTAACGGCAAGGTGCTCGCTCATGATAAAGAAGGAAAAGCGGTACTCGTGGGGGGTAACCTGGGTAAAGGGAAAGTTTTTCTCTATGGTGCCTTGCTCGGTTATGCGCCTGGTGGGGCGATGAGTGCCGGAGAGACGCAACTCCTGATGGAATTAGTGGGAGCTCAAGTCCAAGAGAATAAAAATTAGGAACATTAAATAACAATTTATGCAATTTAAAATCAGGAGTCTCGCTTTATCGCTAACCGTTCTCTGTGCTTTTGCGCATCAGGGTGCACTTCACGCTCAATCTCTCAGCCCTAAAACGGAAGCGAAACTCAATTCTGTAATCAATTCGCCCAAACTTAAGGAAGCCCATGTAGGGATTTCTATTTTGGATTTAGGTTCGGTCAGAGATGCCAACGCTTTTCCCGCCAAACCTTACATTGGTAAACCGTATCGTGTCCTCTTCGAACATGATGCCCAGAAGAAGTTCATGCCGGCTTCAAATATGAAGCTGTTCACGGCGGCGATTGCGTTACAAAAATTAGGTATTGAGAAGACGTTTCCGACAAGAGTTTTTCAATACGATAAGCAATTGGTTCTTTACGGCGGTGGCGACCCATCCTTAAAAATTTCCGACTTAAAAAATCTGGGACAACAGATCAAAGCTCACGGCGTGAGTGAGATTAGTTCCGTTGTTGGCGATGGTTCGGCATATACCGCTGAAACCAGCGCAGGCAAATTTCCATTCGGTTGGATACTGGATGATACACGTTGGTATTATGGCCCGGAAGTGAGTGCTCTGGCGATTGAACGCAATCATGTTGACGTGAGCATTACGGGTGCTTCGCAAACCGGGGCACCGGCGAAGACTACACTTAACTCAGTGCTTGCCGGTACTATCGGTATTACTGCCAATGTCAAAACAGGTACCTCCGAGCTTTCAAGCAAATCGGAAGATCAACAGGTTGGTTTTGAATGGATGTATGTAAATCCTTATCGAGGACAAGATGTTGCAAGCGACTCAAACAATATCGCTGATAGATTTGGTAAAAGCGACTACCTCATCGTTAACGGCCAGATAGCACCTGAGCAGAAGTTGGATTTAGGGATTCAATTCCCTAATCCTCCTCAAATCGCGGCTAAAACTTTAGCAAATGAATTAGGCAAAGCGGGAATTCGTTTCGCCCCCCAGAAGAGTCAAGGTCTATCTTATAACGCATCTTCTGCCAGTCGTTTTACAACTATTGCCGAACACGAATCTTTGCCGTTGGGTTTTCTTTTGCAGCGTTTGCTGAAGAACTCGGATAATTTGTATGCCGAGATGTTACTTCGCAATGTCGCTTATTACGGTGAAGGTATTGGTGGAGATAAAGCTGGACCGCGCGCGCATGAAATTTTAAAGCGATGGCTTATCCTGCAAGGCATCGACGCAACACCGCTCCGTTTAGAGGATGGTTCGGGCTTGTCGCGTTACAATCTACTCACTCCCCGGGCGACGGTTGAATTGCTGGCAGCCATCAATCGCATGCCGGAAGGCCGCGCCATTTGGGACGCCCTGCCGATTGCCGGAGTTGATGGAACGCTGAGAAAGCGGATGAATGATTTTCCGGCAAAAGGAAATGTGCGCGCCAAAACCGGTACTCTTTCCATCGCTTCCAATCTTTCAGGTTATGTCACCACACGTGATAACCGACGTCTGGCGGTGGCGCTGTATATCAATTTTGCGCGTGACAGCGATACCGCCCAGTGGGCGCAGGATGAAGTATTCAAGATATTGGCGGCGCAGACGTAATTAGAACCGGCATTCTTTGATAGAATGCCGGTTCTAATTACACGAGTGCATTGAGAGACAGGCGTTGTATTCTCAAGCTTTGCAAACAAATTTCCGGCGACGGGCCACCGGCGCAGTAGGCAAATAAAATGGCATCGCCCACAAAATGAATCGCTGTGTAGCAATAGCCATGATTCGGATTGTCTTCGAGCAGAAAATGATTCTTCCAAGTTTTGCCTTCATCGGAACTGATCGCAGCGACCAACGGCTGGCGGTCGTGGAAGTCGGAGTTGGCGGGAAAGGGAAAGCGTCCCGAATGATCGTTCCATACGGCCAACAAATCGCCGGTTGTAGGGATACGTTTCATGGAAAGTGGGCTGCACGGGGAAACGAAGTCTGAAGGGGTGGGTTCTTCCCACGTCAGGCCTCCGTCGTTGCTAAAAGACTGCCACTGGCGGCCATGCTGCTCGCCGTTTTTCCAGCGCGTGCGTGTCCAGGTCCAGAGCCGGTTGTCGCGGAGTTGAATCACTCCAGGCTCCTGGAAACCGCTGCCGTCGAGAAACGCGCGATAAAAGCTATTGCGGCTTTCCAACCAGGTTTCTCCGTTGTCGCGGCTTAGTAGGAAAAAAATAATTGCGGGCGCTTTAAAATCGGCTTTTAATTCACCATTGTCTGGCAGCCGATGAGGCATGGCAAAACGATGTTGGGCCACAGGAACCACAAGTGTGCCATCATGGAGTTGAATAATACGGTCGTTATTGACGCAATGATATTCCGTGGAAAGTGTCAGTGGTTTGGCATCCGACCAGCTTTGCGCTTCGTCGTCGCTAAAGCGCAGCATCGGTGTGCATTGGTAGATACCTTTTAGTGATTTTTCCTTTTGCAAATAATGCAGCAGAATGCGTCCATTTTGCAGGCGTAGCAGCGATACGCTCATGACGTTATGCCCGTTGCCTTCGGGTCTTACTACCACTTCATCTTCCGATGACCATGTCAGACCACCGTCGCCAGAAATGCGACTTACTAAAACACACGGTGCTTCATCTATGTAGTTATCGGTGATGTATTTCGACCAGATGAAAAGAATCCGTCCATCTTTGAGGGTAATAAAAGCCCCTTCGCTGTTACGGGAGTTGCCGGGCTGAGGTTTAAGTTCGAGAGTGATTTGGTTCATGACATTAACGGGCGAGTATGATGCGATCTACTAAGATATTTTTAAGATTTTCGTTATCGTGTAGTTCGAGGAAAAGGTAGTTTTGAAGATGATTCATATCCTGTTTGCGAAAGCTACCTAATTCAATGACGTGATATTGTCCATCCGCAAACAGGGAGAGGTCCAGGGTTTTTCGCGATGGATATGTCATCGTAGCCAGGTCCAGAATGCCTGCATCGAAGGCTTTCCTGGTAAAAGGTTTGTTCTCATTCACTTCCGCTCGCACCACAGCGTAGGCCTTCCAGTTATAGGCCTGGTAGAGAACTGCATGCGGCCATGGATAAAATCGCAAAGGCCGTTCACCTTTCTTGCTGTGATCGAGGCGTATTGCATAGCCGTCCGAAGCTAAAGCATCGGGAGTCGCCGGGTAGGTATAGAGCGATGAATCGAGAAAGAAATTTTGTTGGACGTCGATGATGTGCTCGGCATTCAGATGCTTCAGTTCTGCCGGTAGAGGGCGGGAAGCATTTGGTGCCGTGAAGTTGCGAAGTTGGCTAATGAGTCGTTGCAAAGGCACTTTGTTGCGGTAGAGCTTGACATTATACGATTGTGCTTTCGCATAAAAATCGGTAATTGCCGCTTGAGGGTCGGCTGGCCCCGCAAAAGGTTTTCCAGTTCTCCGGGCAATTTGGCGGTAGGCATTGTATTGCCATAGCCAGGCGAGGTCGATGGAAAGCCGCTCTTGCCCGACGCGTTGCGCGAGAACCGCATCCGATTTCACGGCCGCTCCGGCCATGTTGAAAAGATGGGTGGCTTCATTCATTACATCGAGAGTGAGAAAAGAAAAATCCTGTTCAAAAGCGGAAAGGCTTTGTCGATTATTGCGCACGGCTTTTTCGATTAATTCGAGATATTGCTCTATATAGGGCGCAGCGGCTCCATAATAGCCTTGCAGAAATTCTTTCGTGAGTGCTTCCTGATCGAGGTCGGGGTTCCACAGAAGCTTCCCGATCAACCAGTTGCGCAGAGGTGAAAAATCGGCATTGCCGTTGGTGGTGATATTGCCTTCAAAGAGCACGCTTTTGACATGGTTATTGCGATAGAATTCCAGGTCTTTTTTGATGATGCCTCTGTTAGGATAGGGCATCATTGTATGGTTGAAATTTGTGATGTAATTCCAGGTAAAAATTTGCGGTGAAATCTCTCGCCAGCCGAGCAACAAGTCGCGGTTTTTACGGTTAGCGTCATTGGCAAGCGGTTGTGCGAAATCGCGGTCGGTGGGAACCAGGCGTACCATCACATTCTTAGCCGGGCGGATTGTCTTAGGTGGCTTGTCGGTGTGATGATACGCCAACGTTTCCACGATGAAGTCGGGATAAACAGCATGAATCTTTTGTGCGACGGCGTTCACGAATTTTAAAAGCGGAGCCGCCGCCGAGCCTTCTTCTTCAACGAGTTTCACCGTCGGTTCATCGCGGCAATAATGGCTGTTGTGGTCGTTTTGGGAAATGGAGATATAACCGGCTTCGGGATTGGTTTTGATGAGTTCCAGGGCTTGGGTTGCCATGGCATCGACCACTTCGGGATTGCCCAGGCACAGGTCGGTCTTTTGCGGCGGCGGCATTTTCGATGAAGCTGTGGCAGGCTTAAAGCCGTTGTCGGGGTCGCTATACCACTCGGGATGATCCTTAAAATATTTTTGCGGCGGTAGCAGTTTGCTGAAAGTATGCACCCAACCTAAAACGGTGTAGTTGCCTCCCCACGATGCGCTCTGTTCAGGGCGGTTGCCGTTGAGCCGCAGGATAGTGGTGAATTCTTCGTTTGCTGCGTTCCGTTCGAGCTTGTCAACGGCAACCATTTCTCCATAACTGGCATTCGAGCTATGCTGGCGATAGGAAAAAGACGGGACGTAAACAATATTTTGTGACGAGATGGCAAGATTTTTATTTGAAGGGATAAAGTGAGCCGTCGGCGTCCACCAACGGCAGCCCAGCGCGTCTTCTAGGAATTGGTAGACGGCATACAGCGTCCCGCGCGGCTTCCCTCCGGCTATGATAAGTTGATGACCGACCGTCTTAATGAGAATGCCGTCGTGGCCTAACTCGTCCCAGTCTTGGTTGGGCAATAAAGTTTTGACTCTTTGACCGGCACCGATCAGGATTTGTTTTTGGGTGGGGCCGGTTTCCGTTTCGGTTTTGATGGTGAGTTGTGCGCCGGTTATCTGCTGAAAATATTTCTGAAACTGAACGGCGGCATTGGTCTCGGCAGAAACCGCGTCTTCGGGAGTGGAAATGACATATTCCGACTGACCGTTTGTCGACAACACGAGTTGTTGGGCATGAACCACGTGCGAGGTTATTGCAATTATTGTCATCAAAAAGAGGCAGTGAATGGTTTTCATATTAGTCCAGGTCCGGATTCCAATATCTCTTGGCGTTATCGGCAACATTAGCAGTGAGTTCATGACTCATGGGAAACCATCTTGCATGGCCATCCGAGAAAGCGACATTGACACCCTGGAAGTGGGGCACGAACCGTTCGTCGCCGCTGCGTCCGTTCCAGGTCGGGCTTCCCGGCCCGGGTAAGGAGTAGGGCGCATACGACCAGTGCGAATCCATAAACATCACGATTTCAGCCGGGCGCTTAATCTGGCTTTCGCTGACCGGTTTATTGGCTCCTGTATCATAGCCCCAACGATTCATCAAACGGTTATAGCCGTAGCTGGGGTCCTGGATGACATTTTTTGCTGAAGGGCATTGAAACAGTTGGAGGCTTTTGGAGTAGGGATGAACTAAATCCATCCAGGTGGCGGCATAATACGTACTGCCGCCGGTGGTGACGCGGAGCGAACCGCACGGCATACCCGTGCAAGCGCTACCAGTAACAAAAGTGCTGGGAGTGCCGGGAATACCGACGAGAGCGAATGGATAGCGTCCATCGTAATCCTGAACATATTGCATGGCTGCCAATCCTAATTGTTTGAGGTTACTCATACAACTCGTGCGCCTGGCGTTTTCCCGGGCGCGGGAAAAGACCGGAAAGAGGATGGAAGCGAGTATCCCGATAATGGCTATAACGACAAGTAGCTCTATAAGCGTGAAGCCCCGGCGGTGGCCGGAGATATTTATTCGAGGCATGGTGAATACTCCTTTAAATAATGAAAGATTTCAGGCGAGATGCCTGATGGTGCTTCCCGCCTGAAAATGGGTAGGGAGATGCACGGTAGTCCGGTGTGTGGATTGGTCCTTGTGTTGGTCTAAAAGCACTTTGATGGCGGTTTTGCCAATTTCCGTAAGAGGGACTTTGACTGTGCTTAAGTTCAGGGCAGTTCCCTCGTAATCGCTCACTCCGTCGAAGCCAACGATGCTGATGTCTTGAGGCACGCGCATGCCATATTCGGTTAAAGCTTCGATCATGCCCAGCGCCGCCAGATCGTTGTGGGCGAGGAGGGCGGTGTGCTTCAAATTTTCCCACCCATCGGCAACCCACTGCTTCATGGCCTGGTAGCCATACTCACGATAGTTGCCGTAGATAGGGAGAACTTTATCGTACACCCAACCTTCTTCTACTATGAGACCCTGGTTTTGCATCGTAGCCATATAGGCTTGATATCGCTCTTGAAGAACGGCGTGCTTCAAATGAGAAAGGTAACCAATGCGGCGATGCCCGGCAGCGAGCAGGGCTTCCACTGCTTGCCGCATGCCGTCGCCATCATCGGCCATGACGCTGTTAATGCCAGGATCATTGAACATTACGTTTACACAAGCCAAATTGGTTGGCAGCAGGGCTTTGAGCTGTTTGCGATCGTAATGGCCCATATCATTAATCAGCAGTCCTTCCATCAGGTTCCAGTGTGGAAAATCGCCCGGTTCTTCAACGATGGTCAGAAACTTCCCTGCTTCATGAATAGCCTGACGCATGCTTTGCTGCAGCGCGGCATGGTAGGCAATATTCTTCGTTATGCCGTAGTTAGGCGAAAAGTAGGCCAGGAAACCGGTTTGAATATCATTGCGGGGGGCATCGACAAACACCCCGCGTCCGCGATCGCGGCGAATAAGGCCATCGGTGGCTAAAGCGTCATGAACCTTTCCGACCGTATGGAGTGAAATGCCGTAGAGGGCTATCATCTCGTTAATCGAAGGCAAACGATCACCAGGCTTGAGCTGCCCCTGTTCTATTTGCTGGCGAATGGCATCGGCAACTTGCTGATATTTCGGTTTTTTAGTCGAGGCTTCCAAGCTGTTCCTTTATGCTGTAGTAAACAAAACTACTATGCAGTAGTTGTAATATACCCAATTGCACCGATGCTTAAACATTTTTTTAGAAAAAATCTAAAATCTTCAAAAAATTGCTTTCTTGGGATTGGTGAGCTGATAATAGAGGGAAAGATTCATGAAGTGCTCTGGATGAGAACTCAGAACCCAAATTAATAATCGGTTTTTTTGCTATCGGAGAACGAAAATAATGAAGCAATATTTTAATTGCGGGATGTGCCTTGGCTGGACGCTATTTTTAATTTCGTCGGTTAATGCCGATCTCATAACCGGGCAAATTTTACTGCCTGACGGTAAACCGGCTGCGAATGCACAAGCCTGGGTTCAAGGTGATTCAGCCGATGGCCCACCGGGTTATCGCCCGTTGAAAGTGAATCAGGATGGCCGGTTTCAGGAGGAGTTGAACGCTGCACCGTATTCAACCGACTACTTCGGGCGGGTTGTGATTTTACATCCCGATTATGCACCGGGTGGCGGGGCACTCCAAAAAGATACGAATGTCTTCCATTTGAGACCGGCACTCCCGCTCAAAGGCCGTCTGGTCGATGAGAACAATCAGCCCATGTCCGGGGTGAAAGTGAAGATGACTTCGCTGTTCGAGAGAGATGCCGCACCCTCTCCTTTGAGCGTGTGGTTGGAGCGTTTTCCTTTGGGCGACCAGTTGACGGTTGTGAGCAACGAACAAGGCCAGTGGCAGATTAATGCCGGAGTGGCGAACGGCACTGCCAACCTGGAAGTCTTGGACCCGCGTTTTCAAAGAATCAGGATTATCGCCACCACCGATCAAGAAGTGGTGACCCGTCTGCTGCCGGCAGCAACATTGACCGGACGTGTGCTTTACGAAGATGGGAAACCGGCTGAAGGTGTGCATGTCTCGGCGCAATCACAAAATTTTGAACCGCTTAATGTACAATGGGCTGAAAGCGTCAGTGGAGCGGATGGGAGCTTCTCGCTGAATGGTTTGAGCGACACCGTTTATAACGTCACTGTCAGTGCGCCGAAAAACGAATGGGTCGCCGCAGCAAGAGAGAATGTTGTCGGGAAGGCGGGACAGACTGTTGCATTTAAAGATTTCATTCTTGTAAAAGGTGCCTTAATCGAAGGTCAGGTAACTGACGAGTCCGGCCAACCGATCAAGGGGGTAAGTATCGGCGGACATGGTCCGCACCGCCCTGCCAGTAGTAGTATGATCGCATCGGCTACCACTGATGAAAAAGGGTTCTATCGCTTGCGTGTCATGCCGGGCGGGAATCAAGTCTATGTGATGGGCAAGCCCCAAGAATTTCTGGACCCTGAAAAAGGCTCTGCTTATAAAACCCTCCCACTAACCATCAAAGAGAATGAAACCAGGCAGTTACCGTTTGTCTTGAAGCGGGGTTTGGTCCTTCAAGGGAAGGTCGTAGACCGCTCCGGACAGCCGGTAAAAAACGTTTCGCTCTCTGCGAAGCGCGTTTCGGAGGGCATGGACCGTTATCGTTACGACACATTCACACGCAGTGGCGACGATGGCTCCTGGAAGGCTGTGGGGATGGTGCCTGGTAAGTGGAAAATCGAAGCTTATGGTACGTGGGAATCGATAACGCCCGTGGAGATTGACATGCCACACTCAGGCGAGGTATCCGTTCGGGTGCAACCAGTCGATTACTACAGTTTGCGTGGGCGGGTCGTCTCGTATACCGGGCAGCCGGTCGGAGGTGCTAATATCGTGTTTAGTATCAGGACTCCCGATGGCCGTAATTTCAGCATCACGCGGCGTTTTGTGGTCAGTAATGCACAGGGCATTTATGAACTGGATAAATTGAAACGCAGTGCCATTGTGAGTGTAATCGGTGCCGATAAAGAGGGGTTTCAATTCTCCAAAGGCGGTGAATTGCTTAAAGAAAAACAAAAATTCGATTTGAGTGACGTTGTTATGGTCGCTCAAAATGCCCGGCTGGCCGGACGTGTCATTGATGGAGATAAGCGACTTGTAAGCGGTGCGCGGCTTTTCGTGCCGGGAGAAGTTGGGCAGAAACGCGCCACGACGGGCAAGGATGGTAAATTTCAACTTGAAAACCTGCCGCAAGGCTTTGTGGAGATTATCGCTTCGCATCCGGAAAAAGGTGTCGTTATCGCGCGGCAGATGAGCGATGGGGCCGATGTCGATTTGCAACTGGTACCTGTTTTGCCGCCACCGGGGCAGGAGATGGTACGGGCAGTCGACCTGTTGCAGGAAGCGATGCAATCAGGAAATGCTCCTCAGGCAGGGCGCGAATGGGGAACTCTCATTCCCTATGATTTCGAAGAGGCGGTCCGGCGGGCGACCAATGCCGAGGGTAAATTGCCGGATTCGTTTACCGCAATGGCGATTTCTTTCCTGACGCGAACAGATCCGGCTAAGGCTCTCACCTGGGGCACACCCCGATTGGACGAGTTCACGAATGGTTTTTATCGAAGTTTTACCCTGGCACGTTTGGGAATAGCGGTATCTGCGCAGAATCCACAATTGGCCAGTGATTTATACGATCGCTTGAAAGCGGAAGTGCCTCCCGAGGGAATGGCAGGAAAAACGCATGCGATCGTAATCGCTCAACTGGCAGCGGCGTTGAGACTCCCCGAAAGCAGTGCTTTAGTCGATAAAGCATTGGCCGGGGCAGGAACCCTGGGTGAGGAGCATCGGGGCTATGAAGCTGCGGTTGCAGCAGCATTGGCAGTAGTAGATATTGAGCAAGCGAAGCGTATCATCGAGAAATTGCAAGGCGATGAAAAAAATGATGCTCTGATGGAAGTTGCCCAGGCATTAATCCGCCGGGGAACCGGGCAGGATTTGGTGGAAGCACAGAAGTTTTGGCAACTTGGGGTGGGTGGGGATGAATCGAGTCGATATAGTTTTGCTCAAACCGCTCAAAAGCTGATTATGGCGATTGGCCCCAAGAATCCGCAGTCTGCCTTGGAAATTGCGCGGCGTGTAACCGTTCCCCGCTATAAACCACAAGTTCTTGCCAGCGCTGCTCTTTTTCAGGAAGCGGGTAGCAGACGGGAACTGTTACAAGAAGCGGGGCAGTTGGCTTTAGGGCATCAAAGCCCCGCTCTGGAATTATCCAAAATCGCGATCTTGGCTCATCCGCATGATTCTGAGTTATCACGAGAACTGGCCCGGCAAGCCTTGCAACTATACCGGGGGCGTGAGTCAAAAGTCACGACCATGCCGGTTTACCGGCAGGAAGACGAGCTATCGACGCTGGCATTGGCAGTGGCGCTTGACGATCCGCTAACCGGGCGTGAATTGCTGGAGGAGGGGTGGCTCCAGACAGCTCGCCCTTCGAAAGAGGGTTACTTTTCTGACTCAATTCGTCGCAATATTGCTCTTGCCATGGCAAATTTAGATTTTGAGCGAGCCATTCAGATGGCACGCGAATTGAAAGAGAACGAATATGGGCATAGTTACAAGGCGGATACCATCCGGCAATTAGCGCGCTGGGTTTTAACCGACCCTGAAAAGCGTTCTTTGCTCTGGCTGCAGATATACCCTGAACTGGCAGAGAATTATTACATGGAGTAAAGAAAATCTTTGGGGCGGGGATAAGTCCCCTTTTTGAGATGCTGTAATAAGGCAATCGTACGCCTTTTTGACGAAAACCTCAAAATTTAGTATATTTTAAGGGCTTTTTAAGTTGGTTTGAGGAGCGTTTGTTGTTGCAAAATTAGTTTGGTTGTTGATTTCTATAATCCCGCTGCGCGCAAGGAGTACCCCCTAATCATGCCTGCTGCCGCGAAAACGAAGAAAGTAACTGCGAAAGCTGCAACACCTGCAAAGAAGCTTGATAAGGCAGAAAGTGCAAAGACGTCTGTAAAAGCTGCAACCGGGAGCGCGAAAGCTTCTCCCTCAAAATCGACTAAAACGGCTGCAAAAACTGCGGGGTCTGCCTCTAAAAAGGCAGTCGCGCCGAAAAAAGAGGCGATGCAAAAGCCGAAGGTTTCTCAGGTGGCCGGCAAAAAAACGGCTAAAGTGGAAACTGCGGTAGCGAAAACTACGAAAACAAAGGATAAGCAGCCGGTTGCGAAAACTGTCACGGCCAAGCCGGTGACTAAAGCCGCTGCCAAAACTTTATCGACTCCAACCAAGACATCACCAACTAAACTCAAAGCCGGTGAGCTTCAAGCCGTCAAGCCAGCCAAAGCGACTGCCAAGCAAACCACGACTGCGATACCGACTAAAGCCGAGAAGGCGGCCTCTCCAACCAGAGCGCCCTCTCCACCAAAGAAAATAAGCGAGACCGCGAAAGCGCCTGCTGCAAAAACATCCGTAAACATGACTGAAGCCAATCCTGTAGTGAATACTCCTCCTGCCGCTAAGTCGTCCGGCAAAAAAGCACTCTCCCAGTCGGCACTTGAACAGAAAGTTCTCGATATGCTGGCTGAACTCGAAGGCAAAAGTGAAACCACACAACGTCCAGTTATCGATGAAATCGTCGGTATGGGCGTTGGTGCTATTAAACCGTTGGCCAAGGCGCTCAACTCCGGCTCCACCTTCCAAGTGCGCATGGCTTCGGCCACCGCATTAGGTGAAATCGGCAACGAAAAATGCGTGGCACCGCTGGTGCAGGCGCTGGCCGATTCGAGCTTGAACGTGCAGCGTGCCGCTGCCTATTCGCTCTCTTTGCTCGGCGATCCGGCTGTGGAACCGCTGCGCAATTCACTCGATTCCGAAGACGATTCCGTGCGCCGCTGGGCCAGCGAAGTGCTGGGTAAGTTGGGACGCAAAACCGTCGCCGACGAATTGATTCGTCGTTTGCCCAACGAAATCACCGAAGTGCAGAAAGCTTCGATCATCGCCCTGGGTGAACTTGGCTCGCGCAAGGCGACCCAGGCTCTTCTGGTGTTTCTCGATACCGAAAATATGGATCTCGTCCGTTATTCGGCTGAGGCTCTGGGTAAGTTGGGCGATGAGCGTGCCATCGACAAACTGATCGCTTCGCTCGATTCTCCTTCGATCGACGTCCGTAAATCGGCCGCCGATGCGCTGGTCAAAATTGGAACCGATGCCGTTCCGGCACTGACTACGGCGCTCAAGAGTGCCAACCACACCGTGCGCCGCTATGTGGTGGAAGCACTGGGCAACCTGAAAGACCCGCGCGCTATTAAGCCGCTTGTGAAGGCGCTCGAAGATGAAGATGTTCGCGTGCTGCGTTATGCGGCGTTGGCGTTGGGCCAAATCGGCGACGAATCGGCTGCCAAATATTTGCAGTCGCTCTTGAGCAACCCTAACCCGGACGTGCGCTATTCGGCAGTGAAGGCTGTGGCCGGTATCGGTGGTAAGGCTGGCCTGGAACCGTTGACGGCGGCTCTTTCCGACAGCGACTGGGTTGTGCGCCTTACTGCTGCCCAGGGTCTGGGAGCTTTGAGCAACAAAGAAGCCGTGAAGCCGTTGTGCGATGCCCTGCGCGATTCCGAATGGAGCGTGCGCTATCACGCGGCTTTGGCCTTAGGCGAAATTGGCGATCCCGATGCGGTGATTCCGCTGATTAAAGCGCTCAGCGATTCACGGGAAAACGTGCGACGCGGCGTGGTTGAGTCGCTCGGATTACTGGGCGACAAGCGTTCGGTTCCGGCGCTTGAGCGTCAGCGTAAGGTGGACGAGAACCTGGTAACGACAATGATCGATTCGGTGTTGCCGAGTTTGCGTCGTGGCCGCAAAGCCATTTTGCGTCCTGAACAGCGTTCGTTGCCGCTGCCCCAGATTAACCGCCAGACGATTAAACCGACGGCGGCAATCGAAGCGGCTCGCAAGCAGAGTGCTCCGGTGGCTGTTGAAGTCGTGGACGAGTAAAGCGTTTGTCAAGAAGGTGTGCAGGGGCGCATATTTATGCGCCCCTGCTGCATTTGTAACCATGAGTAAAGCCAAGGACAAAAAGAAAGAAAAACTGGCAACCGACGAGCAGACGGTGGCGATCAATCGTCGTGCGCGCTTCGATTATGAAATCGAAGATTCGTTGGAGGCCGGTATCGTATTAACAGGAACCGAGGCTAAAAGCGTGCGCCGGGGCGATGTGCAAATCGCCGAATCATACGCCTCGCTGGAAACATTGCCGCATCGTGAGACCGAGGTCTGGATACACAATATGCACATTGCTCCTTATAAAGAGGGCAACGTTTTCAATCCCGACCCGCGTCGCAAGCGCAAGCTCTTACTCAAAAGAGATCAGATCAATAAGTTGAAGGCAAATACGGCGCAAAAAGGCTATACCCTCGTGCCGTTAAAAATGTATTTCGCGCGTGGTAATGCCAAGATTCAAATTGGTGTCGCGAAAGGGCGTAAACGCCACGATAAGCGTCAGGCCATCGAAGAGCGCGAAACCAAGCGCGATCTCAAGCGCGCCGTGCAAGATTAAGCGGTTGTTGGCGGCGATTTTTAAGCAAAATTAACGTTGGATCGTTCCTGGTTATCTTTCATTGAAGATTTTATTCCCCTGGTTGCTAAAAGGTGTCGAAACACGCAAGGCAATCGGTTATCCTTTGTCGAAGCCGTATCAATGTTTTTTAAGGATTAAGTCTTGCGCCAATGAAATGTATTATTACCGGTCTGGGAAATCGTGGACTTTTTTGGGTCAGGCAAATTGCCCAGCGCGATGATTGCGAAGTCGTCGGTTATGTCGAACCCTGGGAAAAGAATCGCGAACGTGCGATTAACGAACACTCCATTCCTGCAGAGCAGATTTTTTCAACGCTGGACGAAGCGATAGAAAATGTCGAGGCCGATTTTATCCTCGATGTCACGCCTCCCGCTATCCACCACGAAATTGCCGCCAAGGCGTTCGCCAAAGGCTTGCACGTTCTGGGCGAAAAGCCGCTGTCGGATGATTTCGAGATCGCCAAAAAAGTCGTCGAGCAGGGCAAAGCCGCCGGTGTGAAGCACATGATCACGCAGAATTACCGCTTCACCGCCCAGCCGCGCACCTCCCGCAAACTCATTGATGAAGGCTTGATCGGCAAGCCCGGCCAGTGCGATATTAAGTTCTACGTGCCGTGGGCCGACCTGCCCGGTTCGCATTATGTGACCGAACCGTTCATGCTCATCAACGACATGATGGTGCATCATTTCGACTTGTTGCGCTACGTTCTGAACCAAGACCCGGTCAGCGTTCAGGCCATCACCTGGAATCAGCCCTGGGGCTGGCATGCCGGTGATGCGGCTCACGCCATCGTTTTCCGTTATGCCGACGGTTTAGTTGCGACTCACGTCGCCAGCGGTTGCGCTGTCGGCTCGCAGACCAGCTACAACGGTGACTGGCGCATCGAAGGCGAAAAAGGCAGCCTCGATTGGAAGAAAGACGGCAGCGTTTCGCACGCTCGCTTACACCGGACAGAGGAAAAGGTGGAAGAAGGTGTTGAATTGCTCACCGTTCCTGATGGCTCTCAGGCCATGCTCGATGAGTTCTTTGCAGCCATCAAGGAAGATCGCGATCCCGAGTGCAGCGCCGAAGATAACCTGAAGTCGCTGGCGATGGTGTTTGCCGCGATCCAGAGCGCCAAAGAAGGCCGCAGCATTGAATTGGCTTCGCTTTAAGTAATTTTGCGCAGGAGAAGTGCATTTATTTGCGAACTCTGAGCGTGAGCGACGGGCACGGTCTCATTGCTTCACTTAGCTCTTTGCCAGTGCCCGTCGCTCACGTTCGGGGTTCGCAAACTCATTTCAACAAGAATGCCGTCACGCAACATTCTCTTGAGTTGTGGGTAACGGTTGCGCTTACCGTACTTTACCGAGCAAATTCACGATAATAACACCCAGCAGCGCTAACATTCCACCCAGGAGTGTGAGCGCTGTTGGTTTTTCGCCCAGCCAGCCCCAGGCAATGAGAATCGATAGACCGGGCGTCACATAGAGATAACTGGCGGTTTGGGATGCCGGGAGGCGAGAGAGTGTGTAAGCCCAGGAGACATAGGCCAGGGCCGCCGGGAAGACGCCGATATACATGGCGGCTAACGTCACTTTGGGGGGAGCGTGTTGAATTGCCTGCCAGAGACCCGGTGAAAAAATCAGCAGGAAAACCGTGCCGCAGAGAATGGAATAGGTGGTCGATTCCAGTGCGGAGTAACGTTTGAGAACGCCTTTATTGATAATCATGTGAATGCTGGCCACGAAGGCCGAAAGCACGATCAATAAGGCGTTGGGGTCGAATTCGAGGTGATCGGTTTTGCCCACAGCAATGATGAAAATGCCGGTCAGGCTCAAGCCGATGCCCAGCCATCCCCAGAGACGAAGCCGTTCCCCTAAAAAAAACGTGGCCAGGAGCGCCGTGAAAACCGGCGCCGTGCTGATAAGAAAACTGGCGGCTCCGGCCCCGACAGTAACCTGCCCGAAGTTTAGTGCCGTATGGTAGACCGCCACGCCTAAAAACCCCAGCAGAATGAAGGTAGGGATATCGCGCTTTTCAGGGAGCCGCACTTTGAAAAAAGCGCAATAAATCAGCATGGTACACGAAGCCACCAGAAAACGGAGCAATCCCAGATGCCCCGGTGAATAGGCTCCCGACTGCAAGCAGAGGCGAATCGCGCTGAAGGCCGAAGCCCACACGACAAGAGTGAAGGCTAAAGCAAAAAAGACGCGTCTATCGAGGGCGTGTGAAGATGTGGCTACAGGGTTGGCAGGAATGTTGGCTTCTTTCATGGCACAATTTGCCTCCCCAGTGTAATCGTTTCGCAAGGCAGACGATGCGGCTTGACGATACTGGCAGATAAATTCGTTTTTTGCGGCATACATTATCTAAACTGGTGCTATGCCATCGGTTTCGCTTATTCGCAGGGAAATGCTCAACGCTCTGGAGCAGCATATTATTCCCCAACTTTACGAGCAGCAGGTGGCCCTGGGAAATGTGAAGCCGCCGTTTCGGTTTCAGGGCAATGTCCACGCGCGCTTGCAAGACCCCAATTTGCCGGAATCCGGTGAGACGGATGTGGGCTATCCCATCCTCAACTACTGGCCCGGCGTGGAGTTGGAGTCGAGCGGACATCCCTTCGTCGGTTTCATCTACGAAGGGATAGCCGATGAGCATACGCTCGTCGATGAACAAGCCGCATCGCAGTTCGACATCGCGAAAGGTATCTATGCGATTCGTTGGCAGGCCCCGGCCATTTTGCATTTTGGGGCGAACTGTCCCCATAACGCCGGTTACGGTTCGCGCTGGGACGGCCCCGGCCCGGCTCCCGAGTCGATGAAAGCCCTGTGGATGTACATTGCCGAAGAGGTTTTCATTCATCTGCACATCATGCCGGAGGAAATTCCCCACGCCTTGCATATCAGCGACAAGCCCCTGATTCATCTGGCCCACCTGTATTGCCAGGAAATGGAGGAAGGCAAACTCAACAATCCGCAAACCGCGCTGGCGATCTATCTGGCGATCATGCTTCGTTTGCGCCAATACCTGCGGGACGAATTGCCCCGGATTGCCAATACGGCGTGGCCCTCGGGGAATAAGCCTGTCGCCGGAAACGCTCCTGCCACCGTCTGGCAAGATGTCATGATGTTCATTCAACTCCATCTTCATGAAGAGATCACCTTGCCGTTGATCGCAGAAAAAGCCGGGGTTTCGGTCGCGCAGTTGAACCGGCTGTTCCAGAAAAATTGCGGAGTAACCGTCATGCGCTATGTGAAGTTGCAGCGCATCGAGGGGGCGAAAATGATGTTGGCACGCGAACCGGAAAATATTTCCGAAATCGCCATACTCCTGGGATTCAAAAGTGTCCAGGTGTTTTGCAGTGTTTTCCACCAGGAAGTTGGCATGACGCCCAGTCAATACCGGCGTCTGATGCGAAAAGAAACATGACATCTGCGGTGTGTTTATTTTTATTAAACATGCGCCTTTCTGTTAAAAATATGAGTTCTTAGGAAGGTTTAGCCGGTCGGTATGATGGGTATAATACTTAATGATTGAAAATAGACATAAGGGAGACAGGTTATGATCGGCAAAGTAAAGTGGTCTGCATTCACATTGATTGAATTATTGGTTGTAATTGCTATTATTTCAATACTAGCGGCGATTCTCTTTCCTGTCTTTGCCCGCGCCAGGGAAAACGCCAGGCGTGCCGGTTGTGCCAGCAATCTCAAACAGATCGGGATGGGGATTATGCAATATGTGCAGGATAACGATGAGTACTATCCGCCATCCTACGACGGGACTTTCACGCCACAGGTCGTTAAACCGCAAAACACACCGGGCACGCCGGGAAGGATTTACGCCACATTGGGAGCGGCAGGGCGTATATCGTGGATGGACATCATTTTTCCTTACGTCAAAAGTGTGCAGATTTTCCAGTGCCCGTCTCAATCGATCCCACCGGCAACGGGTGGTGCGTCGTCCTATGGATATAACGGAGCGATCAGCGGATATGATGCGGACCGCTATGGATTGCCTGCGAGCCGGCGTAATATCGGCATAGCGCAGGCTGCCATCAAGAGAGCCCCGGAGGTAGCGATGGCAATGGATTGCTGGGATACCTGGAATATTTCCAATCTCCCGTATTTTTTCATAACGCAGAATAATAACCGGAGAACTTCTCCTCACTTTAAAGGGACCAACATCGCCTTTGCCGATGGGCATGTGAAGTGGTTGTTAACGGACAAAATGGTAGGTAACTATCGCAATTACACCTATGGATACATGGGGGCAGGCAGCGCTTATATGAATCCTGTTTGGAACCCCTCGCTCGATTGAGATAAAGCAATCTCGAGCGAGCGCCGAAGTAGATAAAGATAATGTCGAGGAATAAAGTATGAATTTAAAAATGAATGTGTCGCATCTTTTCAAGATGTTGTCGCTGGGAGTAGGGTTGGGATTGTCCGTCCAGGCCGGGTCTGCAGCGCCCGAACAAGTGCGCAGTGATTCAAATGAAATGAGCCTCAAGCCCGGTTTTGCAAAGAGTGGTTTGTTTTTGAACCAGCCCGTCAGGAAAAAGATTATCGGTTCGGGCTGGGATCAGGTCGATCATTATTACGATAAATATGACGCCGCCAGCTTTCGCAAGAAAATAATGCAAATTGAGCAATCGCCGTTTGACGGTGTTGTGCTCAACCTGGTTGGTAAAGATGACAAAGGGGCACTTGTCGATACCCTGCGGCATGGAATGAGGCCTGTCGCCTGGAAAAAAGAGTGGTTCCAGGAAAATCTCTCTTATCTTAAAGCCGCCCAATCGCCAAAGATCGCTGAAAGTTTCCTGATGTTGGCAGTGCTACCTGGGCGTGCCGACTGGTTCGACGATGAAGCGTGGAAAAACATTGTCAACAATTGGCGTCTTGCTGCCGAGATGGCCAAGGAATGCAATTTGAAGGGCCTTATATTCGACCCGGAGCAATATGTCGGAAAGCAATTCCGTTATCAAAACCAGGGCCAGAACACGAAATATTCCTTTGAAGAGTATCAAATAAAAGTGCGGCAACGAGGCCAGGAGCTCATCCGCGCGCTCGCTTCCGTGAATCCGGATTTAGTGCTGATGACGTATTGGATGTTGAGCGAAAGCCGTGAGGCCAGTTTTTCACCGCAACCGCAAACGGCTCTCAAATTGTCCTACGATAATCTATTCCCGGCCTTTATCAATGGCTGGCTGGATGCCGCTCCGCCAACCATGACCTTTATCGATGGCTGTGAGCGGGCCTATCACTATAACGGACGCGACACGTTCCTGAGAAGCGCTAACATCACGCGTGCGAATGCCTTAAACCTGGTCGTGCCTGAAAATCGGCGTAAATACAAGGCGCAGGTGCAGGCGAGCTTCGGCTTTTACGTGGATGCCTATATCAACCCGCCAACCGCCCCCTGGTACATCAATCCGCAGGGGCTCACCCCGGCGCAACGCTTGCATCAGAATTTGAATTGGGCGCTGGAAGCGGCTGATGAATATGTATGGGTGTATGGCGAAAAGTATCGTTGGTGGGATACCAGTAATCCCAGTGTAAAACCGGAGTCGTGGGAACAGGCTATGCCGGGTATTAACACGGCTATCCTGTCTGCGAACAATACGTCTCGTCTGGCAGCGGAAAGGGAAAAAACCGGCACTCTCAAGAATTTGCTCGCTAACGGTAGCTTTAATTCTTCCGGAGACAATGCGAAGGTGCCGGCAGGCTGGACACGTTGGCAAGCGGAAAAGTCGAAGGGAGTCTTTAGCCATGCCGATGATGCAGGCCGGGATGCGGCATCCAAAGGAGCAGGTAAGTTAGCCAGTGCAACTGATGCCTGTTATTTGCAAACGGTATCCGTTACACCCGGTAACTACTATTTAATACAAGGCTGGATAAAGCAGGAAGGGTATGGGTTGGCTTTCATCCGAACCCAGATAAAAGGCCTGGAGGATACTGTGCTTTTCTATGACACGGCACGGGCTGCTATTGCAACCGATGATAATGGGTGGCAAAAAGTCCAGACCGTGATTATGGCACCGCAAGATAGCTCCAGCATAAGGATATTGTTGACGGCTAAGGAGCAATCGAGTGCGCAGGATGGTGCTTATTTTGATGACGTCGCGATATATCAGATACCATAAGCCGGTTCCCGGGCGGGAAAGTTCGGGGTAAATGAGAAATAGCTCGTCGGGAGAAATGTTGCAGGAAATGATCTTTCACCGGATGGTGCGTAAGCATCAGATGAAAGGTCATTTTTGTGTGTTAAGTCTTTTAAAAGCTTAAGAATATTAATGATGCGAGATGAAGCCTGGCTTACTATGTCACAACCAGCAGATGGTTAGGCTTCACTGTATAAGTTCGTTTACGGCCATGCAGCCATCGCACTTCCACTTGCACCGGTTTGTCGTGCCGGCCCAGGCCAAAATGCAGCGTCATCTCGTTCTGGTTGCCTTGTCCGGTGGAGCTTTCTACCTGGCGGGTGAGGGTTTTATCTCCTACTTTCACACGCACCTGCGCACCGATGGCGGAGCGGTTTTTGTTTTTGGCACCGCTGACTTTTACCTTGAGCCAGTTTGCGTTACCGCCGGGGTTTTTATAGAGCTTGCCGTTGGTGACGAGGTCAAGGTAACCGTCGTTGTTGAAGTCGCCCCAGGCCGCCTGGTAGGTGAGGGCGCTGGTGATGGCCGACTGCTTAGTAACGTTTTCAAACTGCCAGTCGCCTTTGTTGCGGTAGAGGACACCGTGATCGCCCTGATAGACGGTGGTGAAGAAGAGGTCGAGGTTGCCGTCGTTGTCGTAATCGCCCAGGGTGGGGGAGGCGTATGATTCCTGCCAGTGGAGGTTGGCTACTTTCGATTTGTCTTCGAAGGTATAGCCCTGCGCTGGGCCGAGGTTCTTGAGGAATTTGGGACGGTCCTGATAGTGGGGCGGATGGCTGAAGTTGCCCACGAAAAGGTCGAGGTGGCCGTCATCATCCATGTCGCCCCAGGAGGAGCCGATGGTGTGCCCGTATGCTCCCAGCACGTCATCGCCGGCGGTTTTAGTTTCCACTGCCACATCGGTGAGGTTGCCGTTCTCGTCGTTTTTCCACAGCATGTTCTTCTCAAGACGATAGGTGGAGGCGAACACGTCGATGATGCCGTCTTCGTTGTAATCGGCTGTCGTCACGCCGCGCGTGGGGCGAGCCGTGCCCTGGGTGCGCCACACTTCCTTGAAGGTGCCATCGCCCTGGTTTTTTAGGATGACGTCGTGCAGGTAGTGGCAGTTCTGGCCCTCCCACTTTTCATAACCGCCGAAGTAGATGTCGAGCAGACCGTCGCCATCGAGGTCGAACCAGGCTGCGCCTTCGCTCACTATGGTGGGCAAACCGGTAGGAATGGCGTCTTTCACCAATTCAAAGCGCTGGCCTTTGATGTTGCGAAACAAGCGGCCACCTAACTGCCAGCTAAACATGTCGATGTAACCGTCGTTATCGTAGTCGGCCCAGGTGCCGCGTCCGGTGAAAGGAGTGTTCGGTACCAGCTCGAAACGCTCGCCTTTGATATTGCGCCAGAGCTTGCCGTCACAGTAGAGATCGACAAAGTTGTCGTTATCGAAGTCAATCCAGGCAGCGGGTGACTTGCTCAAACCGGTAAGGCCGGTTTTCTCGGTGGCGTCCTCAAACGGCAGGGCATGGGCCGCACCGGCTGTAGTTGCAATAAGGGCGGCCGACAGACCGGCTTGTTTAAAAAGCGAAGATAAGGTTTTAGGCATGTGCTCTGGTTTCTTTTACGAAATATTTAAATGACTTCTTCTCGAAAAATAACTTCATTCCAGCGTTCGGGGATATGGATATTGTCATTCCCCTGAATACTCCAGGTCCAGCCTTTGACGGTTTTATTGGCCCGGTCGTGATGCGCGCGATAGGCCGTCATGCGAAAAACATCGCCTTCCTGCGGGGGCAGGCTGCGTCCACCGGCGATTTGGGCCAAGCCCTGCCACGGAATCGCCATCTCCACGCTCCACGAATGGTCGGGCACAGCCGGGTTGTTGATACTGCCATCGATAAATACGGCGTGCTGCAAACCGGGAAGTTGGTAACTCAAATTGGCGTGGCGACCGATTTTTTCGCCTTCCCGGGCCACGTAGTAGAGAACGTCGGCGGTTTTAAAGAGTTCTTCCAGTTCTTCAAAACGTTTTTCATGAATTAAAGGCTCAATCCAGGTCCAGCGAATCTGGTAGCTGTTATTGAGCGGATTAATACCGCATTCGTAGTAATAGCCGTTGCCTTCGAAGAAGAATTCCACGTCCTCGTCCTTCATATAAACATGATCGTTGAACTCGGTCATGCTGGCGCGGATATCGGGGTCTTCCACTTTGTAGCCGACATAGAGATAGTCGTCGTCCCACAACAAAGCGACACGGGTTTCAAGTGGGGTGGCGCTGCCGTCGTGGATCATGCCGAACGGCTCCGACCACTGCGCGCGCTGCCACACCTCTTCATCGAGCCGTCCGTCGATGGTCATTTTTTCGCTGGTTTTAAAACATTTCCACTGTTTGACGGGTGGCAATAGGCTGAGGTCGGTTTGAACGACTTGCACCCAGCGTGAAAACTGCGCCGGACGGGGCATCGGCCCCCAGGCCACGGGGCCGATTTGAGTGAGGTCGTCGATGGATTCGTTTTCGCCGGGCTGGTTTCGGGATTATCGCCCAGTGTGGACAGCACTTGGGGCAGGGTGTGTTTTTTCCATTGCAGGAAAGAATCTTGGTCGGAGCCGGAAAAGCGGCAGGTGGGAACGTGGTGTTTTGCAATTTCAGCAAACATCTGCCGGGGGCTGAAGTTTCTCTGGTGCATGGACGAATTTTAGCAAGTTTGAAGAACCACGCGCGTCAGCAAGTGGAAGGCTCCGTACTCGTTGCTTCTCCCGGTCCTCGGTAAGAAGTTGTTGCCCTTCCACTTGCTTATGCGCGTGGTTCTTCATCTGTTCTCATCTTACTCGCGCTCCAACACGATAAAGCCAACCTGCTGAGGACCGATCAACCACTCGTTGTTACCGCTTACGGCCACGATTTGTTCTTCGCGGATCGCTGAAACCGGCCCGCTCAGTGCGGTGACGTTTTCACTGGAAATGAATTTGGCGGCTTTGATATTCACGCCGAAAACCAGGTCGTTGGCCTCTTCGAGGTTAAGAATGGTGAGCAACACCTTGTTACCCATTTCATGCGCGAAATAAGCCCAACCCGGGTTTTCGATCGTTTCCTGATACCCCGGCCACAGGTGCATTTGCGTACTGCCCAGGGGCAACAGGCTGGGGGCGAACTCGGCATCGACTCGTTTGCCGTCGTGGTAGAAATCTTCGTATTTGGCCAGGGTCTGGGTGAGCTTGGAGACCATATTCCAGTAGGGGGCGTCCATGTAGTCGGGGAAGTAATACATCACCCCGTCGGCACCGTTGGCTACGCTGCCGATGGATTGTTGGAAGATGCGTTGCGGTGAGTTGGAAGGCGCGGCACCGGCAAAGCGAATCAGCAGCAGCGGCCACAATTTGGTTTTGGCCTGCGCTTCATTAAGCTCCTTGCGCCAGCCGCCCACATCGGTAATGACGAGCTTGGCAGCGGCCCCGCCATAGCCGTGATAGATCTGGGGCATTGTGATATCGACATACTTTGACATTGCGGCGTGATCGGCACCTATCGCCAGGGTACTTTGGGAGTCGCGGCCGTAAGGGCGCGAGGATGTCATAGCCACGGTGACGTCGGGGGCCTGGGCCTTAATGGCTTCGTAGATGCGCTGGAGATATTTGGTATTTTGCTCGCTGCGGAAGTGGGTCCACAGCTTCCAGATACGTGCTATTTCAGGGTCGGTGGCGGCGTGGGTTTGGAGTTGATGCCTGGTCACGTAGTCGCGAAAACGCTGGAAATCGGCTTCACTGAGGTTGTGCTCTTCGCGAAAGGCTTTCACGGCGGCGGCACTGAAGCCATGCGTGCCGGTCGGCTCGAAATCGAAAGACGTGATGTTGTCGCCTTCGTGGGCGATCTCGAGCATACGCTTGACACCCGGAATGCCGTCGCCTGCGGGGAGGTTGCCGACGCCGTAGGGATCGGCAAAACCGGTGAGGGCCGTACCATTCGCGCTTTCATCGCGTTGTGTGCCCGAGTAGAAGAAGTCGTGATGGGTGCTGCCGCCGTTGGTGATGTTGTATTTCTTGAGTGCGGCGCGATAGGTGGGGTCGGCGGCGTTATGGGTGAAGGTAATACCGGCATCGCTCAGCAGCTTGGCAATGCCTTCACCAGCGCGCTGGGTAGTGGCGCGGGTGAAGTTGTAGTCCCACAGGGCGATGGGCGTGCGCTTGGCCTTTTGTTGCGGAGGCGTGAATTTCTCCAGCGTGAGCGGCCAGTCGAAACTTTGTTGGTGCTGGCCGTCGCTCAGGCGCACGCGAATGTAGTTCTGCCCCAGGGGCAGAGAAGCGGGCGTTTCCACGAACAGGCTATGTACAAGCCATTCGGTAGTAATGCGAGTGCCGGGGTGTCCCAGCAGGTGTTCGTTTTTAACCGTGACGTTGTAAGTGTAGATGCCTCGCCCGTTTTCGGGCTTGTAGGTGCTGACGGGATCGAGTTTGTAATAGCCGTAATTGTGGATAATCGAGACACCGGGCGGCACGTCGAATTCGAGTGTGATCTCTTGCGGGTTTTTGGCTTTGCGCACGAAATCGTCGGCCTGCAGACCGAGGGTAATGTGCTGGGTGCGCTGTTCGAGCAAACGCAGGGTGCGGTCGGCATTGGCCGAACCGGGCATCAGTAGCACGTCCCATTGCTGGGCGTGGGATGGGGAAGCGGTGAGTGCCAAGGTGCCCAGCAGGGTGGCGAGGAGCAGTTTCTTGAGTCGTTTCATAATCTTTCGGTTGTGTTTAATTGTCGCCGCCTATTTATGCGGGGCGAGTATAGTTTGAAAGTGCCGGCTCTCATCATAAAGAGCCGGCACTGGTAGGAGACAGCTTGTGTTATCGTGTTGCGAGAAAAACGTTTGGCCTGCCTGTTTGCAACGGATGCAGGATTAAGGATTTTGCCAGGAAGAGGTAGCCCTCAGCAGTGCGTTGGTTCGGTTATACCATTTGGCGTGTCCGTCGGCAAAAGTGACAACTGTGCCTTCCAGGTGAGGTGCCACTGTTTGTGGCCCTTGATTCGTTGACGGAGCTGCGTTGACCATAGTGACATAGTCGGTGGGACCATTGCCGCCGAAACCAAATTGGGTATTCCAGTCGAGAAGCATAATCATTTCCGCCGGTTTTTCTATCGCTGCAAGACTGTTACCTTGAAAGCGGGAACTGGTAGCCCACAACGTCATGGCCCGGTAGTTATAGGCATAACTCATGGAACTGGGGTAACGAGCCGAAGGGCAAATGAAAAGATTAACGCTCTTTGCATAGGGAAACACGATGTCCATCCAGGTGATCCATTGCGCTCCGACCGTTTGTGGCTGGCTGGCCGCCGCGCCGTTATTCACAACCAATGTCGAACAGGGTTCACCTGTCCCACATGGAGATTTTGCATAGGTGCCGGCATCTGTCCATACTGAAGTGGCGGTGCCTCGCAGATAAGGCATATATTTTTCATCGTAATCTTGTGTATATTGCATGACGCTCAGGCCGATCTGCTTGAGATTGCTAAGACAACTAGTGCGGCGGGCATTTTCGCGGGCGCGGGCGAAGACGGGAAACAGGATGGCGGCAAGGATAGCTATGATGGCTATAACGACCAATAATTCTATAAGCGTGAAACCAAATCGTTGCTTAGCTGTTGTTTGTCTCATTTCTGATTCTCCTATTTTAAGTAAGTCTGCCGGGATGTGCAGGTTACTAATAATAGGATTCCCCATACAGCCGTTTTCTAAACCTTTCGGAGCTCTTAAAAAGTTCAACACAATGCACATTTTTTGAATTGTGCATTATTTTGCCGTTATTTTTTATGGAGTTTGCGATATTGGTTCGGAGTCAGGCCCGTGTGACGGCGAAATACGGTGCAAAAGCTGGTGACGCTGGCAAAACCTACCAACTGGGCGACTTCTTTTATTTGTTCGCGGTTTGCGATTAACAGACGCTTTGCGACTTTAATCCGTAACTCGGTGACATAGTGCATGACCGTTGTGTTTTGAACCGAGCGAAAGACACGGTTAAGATGGTAGGCCGAAACATTGAAGTGGCGGGCGAGCCTGTCGATTGAAAGTGAGGTGTGGAGGTGGTTATGAACATAATCGATGACCTCGCGGCAGAGTGCCTGATGTTTCGACTCGGTATGGGTGAGTTTTAGTTGCAACTCGGTGGCGGGATCGAGCCAGCAACTGTTGCTGATCTGGGGGCGGGTGTAGCTGAGTTGGTGATGCAAGCGCTGAAAGGCTGCCAGTAGAATTGCCTGGGTGCTGGCGGTATCAGTGCCCCGGCAAAGAGCTTCGTAATAGAGTTTCAAGGATTGATTTAATACGAAATCTTGAATGCTCAGGAGATGTGAGCCGGTATGGTGGTGGGGGCTATGCGAACTGTGAAACAGGGATATTTCATCTCGTGAGAGAATGATACTACAGGTTTTGGAAATATCTTGATCCAGCCCCGGCTGATCGGCATTGGTTTCACGCGCAATGAACGGCCCGGTCACGACTACGGATGGCGAAGGAACCTTTATCATGGTGATTCCAGCCGGCCTGGGCAGCCCCTGGAGAACCATTTCTTCACCGGATTTTTGTGGAATGCCGATCTTTCTATGCATTTCACCGGCATAGCAAAAAGAAAAATTGATGTTACGGTTAGCAACCAAACCTTCTTCCGGCCAGCTTCGCAGCACCTGGAGTGGGCCTTCGTCGTTATCGGGTAAAAACTCTTCGCGAAGGCGGCGTGGCTGTACCTGCGAAAAATCAAATGGCGGGGCGGCAAGCACCTGCAAAACCTTCTCCTGGCGCAGTGCGGGGAGGATGCTGTTTTCCAGGAGAGAGAGTATTTCCTTGCGAATTTTAGGCGCGGAGGGCATGCCTTACAGTTTATATCCAGCGAACATGGAAAAGCGGAACCGGGGATTCCCGATTCCGCTTGAAACGGATATTTTGTCAAGGGTAGGCTTTAGTTCTTCTCTAACACGATAAACCCCACCTGCCCCGGCCCCACCAACCATTGATTAACACCGGTAAGAGGCACGATCTGTTCTTCGAGAATGTTTGACAGTTTGCCGCTAATAGCCTCGACATTTTGGCTCGAAACATATTTCACATCGCCCACGTCGATGCCAAACACCAGGTCGTTGGCTTCTTCCAGGTTGATGAGGGTCAGCAATACCTTGTTACCTAACTCGTGTGCGGTAAACGACCAACCGGGGTTTTCTACCGGTTCGGGATAGCCAGGATACATGTTGACTTCCGTATTACCGCGCGGTAACTGGCTGAGTTTGAAGCGCTCGTCCACCCTCTTGCCATCGTGGTAGAAATCTTCATATTTGCCGAGGTCTTCATTGAGCCTGGCAACCATATTCCAGTAAGGCGCATCCATATTGGACGGGTAGTAAAACGTGATGCCATCGGCCCCGTTGGCCATCGAGCCTATCGACTGCTGGTAGAGTCGCTGAGCCGAGTTGAATGGTGTGGCTCCGGCATAGCGTACCAGGAGTAGCGGCCAGAGTTGGGTTTTGGCGTTTTGCCTGGTGATTTCGCCGCGCCAGCCTGCCGTGATGCGCATGGCCAACTTGGCGGCAGCACCGCCGTAGCCGCAATAGATTTGCGGCATGATGATATCGGCATATTGCGCCATCGCTGCGTTATCGGTGCCCAGTGCGATGCTGCTCGCGGTGCCGTGTCCGTAGCTGAGCGAAGGGGTGATCGCGATTTTAATGTTCGGCGCTTTGGCTTTGGCTGCCTGGTTGAGGCGACGCACATAGTTACTGGTCTGGTAGGAAGAAAGCTCGGTCCATTGCCTCCACAGCTTGGAAATTAGCGGATCGGTGCTGAGGTGCGTCTGTAGACCGTTCTTCGCGACATATTCCTGGAAGGTTTTGAAGTCGGCATCGCTGACACCATACTTCTCTTTGAATACCTTGATGGAAGCGGCACTAAAGCCGATCGTGCCCTTGGGTTCATAGTCGTAAGTAGCAATGCCGTCGCCTTCCTGAGCGTGTTTAACCAGTATCTGCGCGCCGGGAATTTCCGCACCTTCGGGCAAGTCGAGAATATCTTGTGCATCGGGGAAGCCGTGCGGATATAAGTTTCCTCCGGCATCGATCATGGGCCGCTTGGTGTCGGTGAAGTAGTCGTGGTGGGTATCGCCGCCGGTGAGGACGTTACGGCTTTGCAGCGCTTTGCGGTAGAGAGGATCGCCTGCCGCCTGCACGAAATTGATACCTGAATCGTGTAGGAATTTAGCGATGCCCTGGCTCGAAGCCTCATTCACGGCACGCTGGAGGCTGTAGGACCATAATCCCAGAGTCGTACGTTTGGCGCGTTGACGGGGCGGGGTCAGTGTTTCGACTTGCAATGGCCAATCGAAACTCTGCGGCGTGGTGCCATCGACGACGTTGACGCGCAAATAATTCTGGCCCGCAGTTATGTTTTGGGGCGCGGCCACAAAAAAGCTGTGGATCTGCCATTCGGTACTGATACGCGCACCCGGCGTTCCCATGATATGGCCGTTGTCTACTTCGGCGTTATAGCGCACCACGGTGCGGCGATCGACGGTTTTGCGCTCGATTTCGGTGAGCCTGAAATAGCCTTGCTGATGAACGATGTCGAGTCCGGTGGGCACGTCGAACTCCAGCATAATCTTTTGTGTCGGGCCGCGATCGGTGACGGCTTTATCGGCTTGTAGCGTAAAGGTGATGAGTTGGGTTTGCTCGCCCAACAGCTTAATAGTGCGATCCTGGTTGACCGAAGCAGGCAAGATAACGGCATTCCACTGCTGAGCGTTGACCGGAAGGACACCGGCTGCGATGAGGGCGAAAAGGCTTGATAAAAGAGCAGTTGAACGATAGCGAGATAATTTCTTCATAGTAATAGGGAAGGGTAATAGGCTATAGGAATATGTTACGAAGCGTTATGGGACGAAGGGATTCCAGTCTTTCGAGCAGTAGGGTGAAACCCAACCGGGAATTGTCGGGCGGCAGGCATCCTCGGATGTGGGTGTGATGCCACTCTTAATGCGCTGTGTAGAGTGCCATTTGGCGTGGCCGTCGGCATACATGGTGTTCATGCCTTCCAGGTGCAAGCGCACGGTTTTGTAGCGAATATCGGTGGGAGCCGAATTGATGGTGTTGCGCACACCCAGTGGAGTGGTGTTGATGTTGTATTGCGTTTCGCCATCGACAATCATAAACACTTCCGCCGGGCGCGTTAACTCGGTGAGGGAAAAGCTGCGGCGCACAACGGGGTCGTCGAGATAGTTGAAACTGCTGGCATAGTTGGTGGAAGAAAACGCGGCGTTGAAACCGTAGGAGGGGTGAGAACCGCCTTCTGGATTAGTCGCGGACGGGCAATCGAAAACCTGAATACTTTTGATATAAGGATGGACCAAGTCCATCCAGGTCACGAAGGCGCCGAAGTTACCGGGATTCACTGTATATTTACTGCACGGAGTGCCGGTAAGCCCCGCCGCCGAACAAGTGACGCCGGTAGCGGCATCGCCGGGGCTGGCCCACCAATAGTTCATGGGGTAGCGTTCATCATAGTCCTGGGTATATTGCATAATACCCAGGCCAATTTGCTTGAGGTTGCTCAGGCAACTGGTGCGGCGAGCGTTTTCACGAGCGCGGGCGAACACCGGGAATAAAATGGCGGCAAGGATAGCTATAATAGCAATGACGACCAATAATTCTATAAGTGTAAAGCCTCGGTGCGATTTATATGCTGTGGGTTGCATTCAGGGTCTCCTCGATAGGTATAGTCGAAAACGTAAAGGAAGTATTCCCCATATTTTCAGGGATTAAACCTGCTGTGCCTGCAAAAAACTCAATCTGACGTATAAAATAAGGTATTTTCTCAATATTTTGAATTATATCCTCGCTCTTTAGCCCAACGATAATCGAAAAAATCTTCTTGTTTATCGAGAGAATTCAAATCATGTAAAGCAAAACGGTTTTGCTCTCGACAAGAGAATTATCTTTTGTGAGTTTTACGATATTGGATGGGCGTGAGGCCGGTGTGATTGCGAAACACGGTGCAGAAGTTGGTGAGGCTCGAAAAGCCGACAAGTTGGGCGATTTCCTTCACCTGAATGGGGTCGCGAGGGTTAGTCAGAATAATCTTGGCGGTTCTCAGGCGCAAATCGGTGACGAAATTCATCACCGTGGTATGGTATTGCGTGCGAAAAACCCGATTGAGGTGAAAAGCCGAAACCCCGAAGCGTTCAGCAAGTTTTTCCGTCGAAAGCGGCAGATGCAAATGGTTGTAGATGTAATCGATAACCTCCAGGCAAAGGGTTTGGTGCTTGGCAGGAGTATCGTGCGGCGTGGGTTTCATGTATTCGCTCAAATCGACCCAGCAACTGTTACTCAGGCGCGGCGGCATGTGCTTGAGCTGATACTCCAGTTGCAAGAACGCCGCCTGGAGAATAGCCAGCGTGCTGCTGCAATCGGCCTGGCGGCAGAGGGCTTCATAGTAGAGTTGCCAGAGCTGGCTGCAGATTGAATCTTGAACGGAGAGGAGGTGCGAACCTGTAGAACCTTGCGGACTATGGGAACTATGAAAAACATAGATTTCGTCGCGTTCAATGATCAAGCTTAATGTCGAAGCAATATCCTGGGCGAACATCGGCTGGTCGGTATTGGCTTCGTGGGCGATGAAAGAGCCGGAAACCACTATTGAAGGCGAGGGCACTTCAATGAGAGTAATACCGGCTGGTTGAGGCAGCCCTTGCCGCACCATTTCCTGTCCCACACTTTGCGAGACACCTACTTTCTTGTGCATGGCACCGGCATAACAGAAAGAAAAATTGATACCGCGCGTGGCCACCAGCCCTTCATCCCACCAGTTTCGTAGTACTTGCAGCGGCCCGGCATCGTTATCTGGCAAAAGTTCGCGTTGCAATATGCGGGGGTGCGCTTGCGACAAATCGAACGGCGGAGCCGCCAACACGTGCAGAATCTCCTCCTGACGTAGCATCGGCAAAATGCTACTCTCCAGAATATGGAGCAGTTCCTTACGAATCTTGGGCGCGGAGGGCATGCCGCTTAGTTTATATTCAAGCGATATGGCCAGGTGTAATCGGCAAGGGAAAAGCGGAATCGAGCATTCCCGATTCCGCTTTGGATATTTAAGCTCACTATCGAAAAACTAATTCTTCTCCAATACGATAAACCCAACCTGCCCCGGCCCCACCAGCCATTGGTTGACGCCGGTGAGGGGAACGATTTGTTCTTCAAGAATATTCGACAGTTTGCCGCTGATGGCTTCGACGTTCTCGCCTGAAACATACTTCACATCACCCACGTCAATGCCAAACACCAGATCATTGGCTTCTTCGAGGTTGATTAGTGTGAGCAGCACTTTGTTGCCCAGTTCGTGTGCGGTGAAGGCCCAGCCAGGGTTTTCCACCGGTTCGGGGTAGCCGGGATACATGTTCACTTCGGTTTTGCCGCGCGGCAACTGGCTGAGCTTGAAACGCTCGTCCACGCGTTGGCCATCGAGATAGTAGTTTTCATATTTACCGAGGGCGTGTGTGAGTTGAGATACCATGCTCCAATAAGGCGCATCCATATTACCTGGATAATAGTAGGCGATGCCATCGGCTCCGTGGGCCATCGCACCGATAGATTGCTGGTAGAGCCGCTGGGCCGAATTATAGGGGGCGGCTCCGGCATAGCGTACCAGCAGCAACGGCCAGAGCTGGGTCTTGGCGTTTTGCCTGGTGATTTCGCCGCGCCAACCCGCAGTCATGTTCATGGCCAGTTTGGCATTGGCTCCACCATAACCACAGTAGATTTGCGGCAGGATGATGTCGGTGTATTGTGCCATAGCCGCATTATCAGTACCCAGCGCCAGGCTGCTGGTAGTGCCGTGGCCGTAGCTGCGCGATGGGGTGACCACGATTTTTACCTCCGGCGCTTTAGCTTTCACGCTTTCGTAGATGCGGCGTACATAATTGCTGGTCTGATAGGAAGAAAGCTCGGTCCATTGCGCCCAGAGTTTGGAAATCAGCGGGTTGGTGCTGAGATGGGTTTGCAGACCGTTTTTAGCGACGTAATCACGGAAAGTCTGGAAATCGGCATCGCTGACGCTGTATTTTTCTTTAAATACTTTGATGGAAGCTTCGCTAAAGCCAATAGTGCCTTTAGGTTCATAGTCGTAGGTGGCGAGGCCGTCACCCTCGCGGGCGTTCTTGATGAGATGGGAGACACCGGGAATCTCGGCATCGGCAGGCAAGTCGAGAATACCCTGCGAATCGGGGAAACCGCCCTTGTGCGAGGTTCCGGCTGCGTCGATAGCGGGGTGGGCATTACTATTGAAAAGCGCGTGATGGGTATTGCCGCCGGTGGTAATTTTTTGGGCTTGCAGCGCCTTGCGGTAGATTTCGTCGGCTGCCGCTTGCACGTAGGTGATGCCGGAATCATGGAAGAATTGGGCAATCCCCTGGCTGGCAGCTTCATTGGTGGCGCGCTGATAATTATAAGACCATAAACCAATTGGCGTGCGGTTGGTGCGCCGGGCGGTCTGCGCCAATTTTTCGACAGAAAGCGGCCAGGTGAACGATTGGTTTTGCGTGCCGTCGATGACGCGAACGGCCACATAGTTCTGTCCTGCTGGAATACTCTGCGGCGTGTTCACAAAAAAGCTGTGTACGCGCCATTCGGTAGCGACGCGTCCACCCGGCTTGCCGATAATAGATGTGTTTTCCACTTCCGCATCGTAGCGTATCACGGTGCGGCGGTCGGCGACTTTGCGTTCGCTTTCGGTGAGTTTGAAGTGGCCGGCTTGATGCACGATATCCAGGCCGGTGGGCACATCGAATTCCAGAGCGATTTTGTGCGACTTGGCCCGGCTCGTCACGGCGTCATCGGCCTGCAGGGTGAAAGTGAGAAGCTGGGTGTGGCCGCCAACCAATTTGATGGTGCGATCCTGGTTGAGCGAAGCCGGGAGAATAACGGCATTCCACTGCTGCGCCGCAGCGGGCAATATTCCGGCGGCGCAGAGAGCAAAGAGGCTCGAGAGAACAGCGAGGCGGCGAGGTGTAGATGGTTTTTTCATTACTTAAAGATTGTGGCTTATTGAATAAAAGGGTTCCAGTCGCGTGAGCAGTAGGGCGAAACCCATCCGGCGATAGTAGTGCGGCAGGCAGTAGTCGAAGTGGGGGTAATACCACTCCGGATACGTTCGGCTGAATGCCATTTGGCATGGCCGTCGGCATACATGGTATTCATACCCTCAAGGTGGAGACGCACCGTGTTATGACGCACATCGGTAGACGCTGAATTGATGTAGTTTCGAATCCCCAACGGTGTGGTATTGAGGGCATATTGGGTTTCGCTATCAACGATCAGGAAAACCTCCGCTGGGCGGGTTACCTGGGTGAGAGCAAAACTCCGACGCACAACCGGGGTGTCCATATAGTCGTAATTGTTGGCATAGTTAGTCGAAGAAAAACCGGCATTGAAGCCATAGGATTGAGTTGGGAAACCTTCGGGTTGGGTGCGTGAAGGACAGTCGAAGACCTGGGTGCTTTTGATGTAGGGGTGAATCAGGTCCATCCAGGTGACGAAGTAGCCGAACCCGGCACCACCGCTACCGGTGTTGACGCGATATTTACTGCAAGGCGTGCCTGTGAACCCCGCAGTGGAGCAGGCGACACCGGCAATGGACGAATCGGGATCGGCCCACCAATAGCTTAAAGGGTAGCGCTCGTCGAAATCCTGGGAATATTGCATGATGCCCAGTCCAATCTGCTTGAGGTTGCTCAGGCAACTGGTGCGGCGGGCATTCTCGCGGGCACGGGCGAATACCGGGAAGAGAATGGCGGCGATAATAGCTATTATAGCTATGACGACTAATAATTCAATAAGCGTAAAACCGCGATTTTTACGTGTAGGCTGTCGCATTGTCGTATATCTCCTCAGAGGGTGGCTTATTTTCCCGAACGGGTTCGAAAGGCTACTCTTAGGATGCCCCAAAACGATGAGCCTTAAACCTGCATTTTTTTATCGTGAAGCACATTTTCTTTTAAAAACACTATTATTTACTCTTACTGTGTATTTTTCTGTATTGGCTGGGCGTGATGCCGGTATGGCGGCGAAAAACGGTACTGAAATTGGCCACGCTGTTGAAACCGGTGAGTTGGGCAATGTCGTTGATGCGTTCGCGATTACCGGCCAACATGCGCTGGGCGGCTTTGACACGCAGTTCGGTGACGTAGTGCATTACGGTGGTGTTTTGCGAGGTGCGAAAGACGCGGTTAAGGTGAAAAGCCGAAATATTGAAATGATCGGCCAGCATTTTCACGGAAAGAGGCAAATGCAGATTATGGTGAACGTAGTCAATCAGTTCGCGGCACAATATTTCGTGTTTAGTTTCGCGACGCGGAGGGGTGTAATGAAGTTCCGTCGTGGGTTCGAGCCAGCAGCTATGGCTGATTTGCGGGCGGGTATGGCTCAGTTGGTGGTGCATGCGCAGAAAGGCTGCCAGGAGAAGAGCCTGGGTACTGGCCGGGTCGACGTGCTGACATACGGCATCGTAGTAAAAGGCCCATAAGCGGTATAACATCGGATCTTTTATTACGAGGTGGTGCGAACTCGTCCATTGAAGGTAATTGCGCGAACTGTGGAATATCTTCACTTCATCCTGTTCGATGTTGATGCTGCAGGTCTTGGAGACGTCCCGATCCAGCAATGGTTGGCCGGGGTTATCTTCTCGCGGCATGAACGGACTTGAAATGAGTATTGAAGGAGAGGGAACCTTGAGCAGGTACAGTCCTGCCGGTTTTGTCAGCCCCTGTCGAACGACTTCCTTGCCCATTTTCTCCGTGACGCCGATTTTCTTATGCATTTGGCCGTCGTAGCAAAAAGAGAAATTGGGAATGCGGTTGGCGACCAAACTCTCACCAGGCCAGTGGCGTAGTACCTGGAGCGGCCCATCGTCGTTGTCAGGCAGAAACTCTTCCTGCAGCACCCGCGACTGAAAAGGAGAAAAATCGAACGGCGGGGCGGCCAACACCTGCACTACATCTCGTTGCCGTAGCGTAGGTAGGATGCTGCTTTCCAGAATGTGAAGAATTTCTTTGCGAATCTTAGGCGCGGAAGGCATGTCGCACAGTTTATATTGGCGATGGAATCGATGAGAGGACAGTTATAATAGTAGGGTATTGGGCAGGTACTGTTATTAGAATAACTATTTAATAATTTATAAACTTCGCCACAAAGCCAAGCGTACTAAACACAACTCAAAGCGAAACTAAACAAGGAAAAAACATCTAAAGCCTTATGTGTAAAACATCCCGGCCCCACCCGATGCGAAAACGAGCTTTTACCCTGATTGAAATTTTGGTCGTTATTGCCATCATTGCAATCCTTGCTGCGATTCTGTTTCCGGTGTTTTCACGGGCACGTGAAAGTGCCCGCCGCGCCAGTTGTGCCAGCAATTTGAAGCAAATTGGCCTGGCGTGGATCATGTATTCGCAGGATTATGATGAAATGACGACGCCGATGTATGTGAGAGCTGGTGGTGGGCCATATCTGGGCTTAGCAGACATTAGTTATTGGCCGGATTTGCTTCATCCTTACGTGAAGTCAGGAAGTAATAAAAGTGGCGACGGTGACAACAAGCGTGGTGTTTTCACCTGCACATCGACCAATAGCTTATCGATGGGCACTGAAGATCATTGGACTTCAGTGCGCTATGCATATAATCAGAGTAATCTCAACAACGATTACATTGTCTTTGACTCAGGAAGTGAATCCAGAGGCGTAAGCATGGCCCGCTTAGGGCATCCTTCCCAAACCATTACCTTTAGTGAAGGCATTTTAGGCGGCGGGCCGTTTTTGGGTGGTAGTGATGTCGCTGCAAATATCACAAACCAGAATGCTATCTATGGAACATACGACTTCAACACCCCGATTAAACGTGCTTCCAATGAACGGGCTACGTTGCGCGATAGTCTGGAAAAAGGATTATTAGATGAAAGTGGAGCTACGCTTTCGGCTATGGCCACAGACCGTACTCTGCACCAGCACATGGACGGCTCTAACTACGCCTTTGCCGATGGTCACGTGAAGTGGATGAAAAAAACCACACTCGGTATGTGGACGGCCAATTCTTAAGTCACAGCCAATGGGCCTAAAGACCGATTAGCTCGCGCACCGCTTGTTGGATGTCTTCATTACTGCATCCATCCCTCAACAGGCGGTGCGCAACCCCGCGCGGTTCGCTGATATCGCGCTCCGTTTTTGCCCCGTTAACGACAACTCCCGGCGTATTAAGCGCGGCGGCCAAGTGGGCCAAGCCACCGGCGCACCCCACGAACAACCGTGCTTTGCCACATAATGCTGCCAGGGTCGGGGTTTCCAGATTATCGGGGAGATCGTGAATATTGGCCTGTGGCACTGCGCCCGCTATTTCCCGAATTAACTCCCGATTGCCTTTTGCACCCACCAGGAGGACGGTGCGTTGCTTGCTGAGGGCTGCAAGACATGCTTTCCAGAGATTGGCATTGCTGCTTGAGGTATTGTCTTCGGCCTGGGTGGAAACAAGCAGAAAAGGTCCCTCCACACGTTTTTCTTGAAGAATGCGGTCGGCTTCCCGCTCGAATTCAATGGTCGGGGAAAGGACGTTGCTGTAATCCTGGCAGCGCGGCGTGCAACCCGCCACACGCGCCATGTTGAGCATGGCTTCGATGGAAAGCGGTTGGTTTTCATCTTTAGCCACGCGGTGAGTGAGCAGTGCTTCCATGCGCGCGCCATCGAAGCCGATGCGAATCGGAGCGCCGCTCGACCAGGCTAAAAGCGTGCCTTTACGCGAAGAGGAAAAAGCTAGGGCCATATCGAAGTGATGGGCATGCAGCTTCGCCATTAGTCCGGCCTGGGAAGATAATCCGCCTTCGGGTCGCAGAAGAATTTCGTCGACTAAGGGGTTGCCTGTCAGCAAATTGGCTAAATCCTTGCGCAGCACAACGCATAAATGAGCACCATCGTAGGTCTCACGCAGTGTTTTAAGCGCCGGTAGCGCAAAGAGAAATTCACGCAAACTGCCGGAGTGAAAAGTGACGATACGCCGCACCGGCGCACATAGCTCGATCGGCATGGCCGAGGCGGATTGCGGATAGCCGACCGCCGTTGCACTCATGGCTTGAACGTGCTCGGTTTTCTCAGGCTTTTGTTGCATGGAGCGGCTCACTATTTCATGAATGGTGCCAACTGAGCGGTCTGTAAATTGAATCATTTGCTTTTCGCAAATTCGCTTCTTCTGGGAACGCAGGCGTCCCGCCTGCATCGTCCCGTGTATCATGAGCAGGCGGGACGCCTGCGCTCCCAGAAACGGCTGGGAAAAAGATCAAAGTAAAAAATTAATTTACAGACTACAACGGAGAGTATCCATATATCATCGGTTATTGCAAACGCAGCGCCACGGTAGCGGTTTGCCCCAGGCGAATCTGGCCGAGATAGCTCGAAGCAGATACCAACACCGTAGCGGTTTCTGTGGAAATCCCCAGGTCTTTTATCGGTATGTTGATATCCATGCCCTGCGTTGTGAGTGTGCCTGTAAGCTCCAGCGGCGAGGTATTATCCGAGTTCAAAGTCGCTTGGAGTGAGTCTCCTGAGATTTTAGCGATTACGGTCCAGGCTTTTACTCCACTTGGAGTAACGGCATGGAGAGCGAAACGATACTGCCCCTGTGCCGATGGAGCAGCGGCCAGAGCCATGCCAAGCGTGAGTTGGCCGCCCTGGCGTGCGTAAGTGAGTTTTTCAATGTCTCCCGGCTTCCACGCTTCGCGCCACAGGGAATCGGCGGCAGGGTTGTTGAGCAGCGTGGCTGGCTGTTGGTTTCTGACCGCGAAGCGCACCGGCACATTGCCAAAGAGTTCGTTGCGCCGCACGAAAGCTCGCAAATAGTTCGGAGTAAAGACGAGTTGGCTGGAATACTCCTCCAAGGCGGCGCGCTTGGCTTCTTGTGATTTTGGTGAAAGCATCTGAATTAGCCAATCGGTATCGGAATGCTCCAGGGTTGCAGGCGGTGCCAGGCTGGCGTCGGGACGGTAGCCGTGTGGCGTGGGCCAAAAACCGTGATGCACCAGGAAAGTTTGCAGTTTGGCTTTTTGCAGATAACCATTATTTCCACTCAGGCGCAAACGTTCCAGTGCTGCAAACGTGTAGGCATAGGCGCTGGCATGATCGGGGTGCATGTCTTCGGGGTGGGTCGTCATCAGCACGGTGGGGCGAAAGTCGGTGATGATCTTTTCCAGGTCGGCCGCCACCTGCGAGCCTGCATAAGGTGCATTGGGTGTGAAAGAGTTGGAGTAAGGCGATTGAGAGGCCTGGGTATAAGGTGAAAGGTAAGGGTGCTCTTTATGCCAGTTGGTTTCCAGCATAAATCGGGTGCCGCCATCGGGGTAGCCCAGAAAGAAGACGTTTTTCTCATCGACTCCCATTTGCTTACAAGCTGCCAACGCTTCTTTGCGGCGCATGGCGGCAATGCGCTGGAAGAGGTTTTTCGCGTCGGGTTCGTCCGGTGCGATGCTACCGCGCAACTCGCGGGCTTGCGCGACCAGCCGGGTGGAGCCTGAACCATCGCCATTGGTAATGAAAACTATGCGCGTCGCGATGCCGTTCTGGCGGGCAGTGGCGATAGCTCCGGCGGCTCCCAGTGTTTCGTCGTCCAAATGAGGTGCAATCACCAGCAAGCGGTCGGTTTTCTGCAGTGGTGCGACAGCGGGAAGCTTTGTGATGTTTACGGCAAGGTTATTGCGATAAATTCCGCCCTGGAATACCACGGCGTAAATCAATAGCAGCAGTGGCGGAACCGCCAATAGGGCCAGGATTCTTTTAATTTTACGAAGCATACGTGAACGTGATGAGACGCAGGAACAAAGTAGCCGTGCCGAACAATTGAGTTGGGTATGGCGTCAAAGCTCGTAACTCCTGCCGAAGTGCCTTTCGTCGGGAAATTGCCGGGAAATTGTGGGAAACTAAGAGTGCGTTCTCAATTTAGCGCCTTTGTGTTGCATTGAAACGTGCAGTTCTTTGAACCTGGCAATACTGTAATTATATCGCAGACCTTCATCGCCGCTCGTTCGTTGTTGACATTTCTAAGCACTCATGCCAGCTTCGCGTCACCGCCCCTCGTCTCGAAGGCGGCTGCTCCATTTGCAGCGTCTGGCGGTTTTGCGCGGCAAGAAGACACCGCCCCTCAAAAAACGCAGTGCCCGTTTTTGGGCCTTGGCCTCAGCATTCTCATTGGTGCTGCTGGTGGTGGCGATTTTCACGGTGCGCAACTACACCATCAGTCAGATCGATATCGATGGCACTCTGCGCGCGCAACTTATCCCGGCGCTGGAAAAAGAGTTAGGGCGCAAAATCGAAGTCGGTAAGATCGAAAGCGACTATTTTTCACAGATCACACTCCACGACGTGGTTATCGGACGAGACCAGACCTCGCCCATCGGTGCCCTGGCCCAAGCCCGGAAAATCACGATTTACGTCAGCGCCGCCCACCTCCTGCTCAACCGCGACGATCCGCTACAAGCCGTGACCGGCATCGCGTTGCAAGGCCCGCAGCTTTTTATCGAGCGTGATGCCCAGGGCCGCCTTAACCTCGCCGACTTGTTTAAAGACAAGGCGCGCGACGGTGCAAAGTGGGGCGGGCAGGTCACAATCGACGATGGACGCTTCTATTTTCGCGATTACCAGTGGCGCAGCGCCAGTGGCCAGAATATTCTGCTCGATGCCCAGAAACTCAAGGGCACAGTGCGTTTCAACGGTGAAGCGCCGGTGCGCTATAGCCTGGATGCTCCCCTGATTTATGCCGGAAAAGAACGGCTGGCACTGCGTAATATTAGTATGGCAGGCACCGCCGCCGCCGATGGAAAGTGGTTTGCCGTGGAAGCGGCTTTACCATCGGCCCCGGCTCCGTTGTTGGCCGACTGGGCGTTTCGCAAACGCGAGGTCGTGGCCCAAAGCGGCACTCTTGGCGGGCGCCTCCGCGTGATGTGGGATACCACTTTGCCGCCTGCGCATCGCATCACAACCAGCGGTCTGCTTACGATTAAAGGTGTCAACGGCACTGTGACGGCACTGAAAGAGCCGGGCACCAACCGGCCGGTGACGGTCGAAAACGCCAACGGTGTGTTGAAGTTCGTGGGCGGGGCCATGGAAAGTGGCGATGTGCGTCTTACCGCTCTGGGCACTCCGCTTCGCCTGGCCGGTAAGGTGTCGATGACGCCGCTTTCGTTCGATGTGCGGGTGGCTTCGACGGCTTTCAACACACCGCGACTGCTTGGCATAGCCCGTTCCTTCAGCCGCGACCCTCAGTTAGCCAAAACCCAGATTCGCGCCTCCAACGCCAATGGTGAAGTGCGCCTGACCGGCAACCTTCGCGATTGGACGGCACGCGGCAAGTTGGCATTGGCCAGTGTCGCCGTCGCGCATCCCCAGCAGGGCCAGGGTTCACTGCGTGCACCGGTGGCACAATTCACAGTCGAGTCGCAAAACAATCGGCCGCGTGCCAATGTGGAAGTAAACGCCGCCGGGGGCGAATTTTCCGGTCGTGCTTTTGGCCAATGGCAAGCGGTGGGGCAGGTGCGTGCCAAAGCGTTATGGAGCGGCACGCCGCAACAACCGCAGTTGCAGTTAGCAGTGGGTGGCAATACTGTCACCGGACGCAGTGAGCGCCTGGGGGCCTGGCAAGTTGGCGGAGCCGATGCGCTGGTGCGTTGGAATGGAACTCGTATCGCGGCGCAAGTGCGCGCCACTAAACTCGCCGGACGCCAACGCGAAGTCGGCACGCTGGGCGCGCGCAATCTGAATGCGCAGGTCGATTTTTCGCCACAAAATAGTAATCGCTTTGCCGCAAGTTTCATAGCCGCAAGTGCTCTGGGCAGCGGAGCGCGTATGCCCTCGCTGCAAGGGTTGAATTGGCAAACCGGAGCGGTGACGGGTTTTTTGAACTGGCAAGGTTCACAGGGCGATGGCTGGATCGATACCGGTTCGCTTCGCGCCCGCCAGCCCCGGTTGGGGGCGTTACAAGCCCAGACGTTGCGGGCTAAAGCTCAATTCACGACAGCACGTGCCGGCACCAACTTTAACGTCCAGTTCAATGGCCGTGGCGCACGGATACAAAACGTAGAGGCTGGAACCTGGAACGTAGCCACCGTGCGGGGCATTGCCGCAGGGCGTAATGTGCGCAATGCCATGCAGGTGCAGGCCGATGTGGAAGCGAGGCGTTTTGCAGGCGCTCAAAGCCGTTACGGTCGTTGGAACGGCGAAGCGGTGCGTGTTGCCGCGAGTACCCAGAATTTAGCACGCGGCGTGTGGAGTGGTGTAGCGGCGCTCGGCGAGGTCGATGTATCGCGAGTGAATAAGAGTGCGATTTCACCGTCGCTGGCGAACTACGTGCAGCAGGCAGGCACCGTCACAGCGAAGGCACGTTTCACCAATGTAGGCACGAACGATCCAATCGTGAAAGGCCGTGCCCGGCTTTCCAATCTGGTGCTGCGCCAGCAGGGGAATACAGTCGCTCTGCGCGAAATCGAAACCCAAATCGCCTATGGCGGGCAGCAGCTTCGTTTAGCCGGGCTTAATGCCCAAAGCCAGTTCGGCCCGCTCACGGCCAACGCCCAGAGCGATATCGCGACCGGGCGCACCCGGCTTTCCCTGGTGGCACCGCGTATCGAAGTGGCAGGTTCGGCTCTTAATCCTTACCTGGCCTCTTCCGGAGTACGTTTGGACGGGACGACCATCGGGCGTTTGAGCGTGGAAACCACCGATGCTGCAACGCCCACCTATCGCACACAATTTGAGTTTGCCCTGCCTCGCGCTCAACTTCATACCACCCAGGCGCGTAACACGAAAAACCCGGTGCGTGTGGCGAACGCCAATTTACGTGGTAGTGGCGAGTTGCGCTTGCGTTCTGAAAACGACTGGCAGTTCTCCGGTGATGCCACGCTCTTTGCCCGCCATCTGGCCGGTTCCGGATTTCTCAACACCACCGATGAAATGCGTGCGACCGATCTCCGCTTAACAGCACAGGGCGTGGTCGCAAAGCAGGGCGCGCGCATCTCGCCGCAGGTGCAAGGCGAGTTGCGGGCGGGTAGCCTGTTGGCCCCATTGGCCGATGGAGAAACAGCGGCCTTGCAGTCGGCAAGCGCGCGGTTCGTCATGCAACCGGACGCGGTGAGAGTAACGCGCTTCGAGGCCGGAGCCGGAGGCGAATCGAAATTGTACGGGCATGCCGCTCTGCGCCAGGTAGCCAATGGCCGCCAGACAATCGATGGCCAGCTCTTATTGGAGAAGTTTGACGCAGCGCGCGGACAGGCGATTTTGACAGCGTTGCAAACCAATGGACGTGAAGCAGCGCCCTTGCCTCAGCTCGATGGCGTGCTTTTCACCAAGGCCGATTTCAACGGCGCGTTTGAGCGGGGACGCTTCACCTTCGACAAGATCGCGCTGCTGGCCCGGCTTTATCGGGGCCGTGTGGCCTATGGCGAAAATCTTTTGCCGCTCGATGCCGCCCGTTTGGAAACGACGCTGCAATATCCGCTGAAACGGGAAATTTCCCTCGATCAATTCGTCGTATGGAGCCGTGGCGCGCGGCTTTCACTCAACGGCACGCTGGTGCCGCAAGACGATACGCTGGCATTAGCGCTCGATGCCAGTGTGAATACGCTCCGCGTACAGGACTTATACAACATCTCGGCGTTGCGTCCGGCGATGCAACAAGTCTCACAAAACGGCGATGTCGATGGCTTGCTCAGCGGCCAGTTCAAGATCGGTGGCACGCTTGAGCAGCCGCGCATCGAAGGGCGCACCGCATTGAAACTGGCACAGGCGTTTGGGCTGGAAATCGAAAATGTGGGGGCTAATTTGTTGTTTGAGACCAATCGCCCCGACCACTCTCCCGCCGCCGTGCCCGAGTTCCGCCTGGCTGTCAGCGAGTTAAATGGTATTGTCGAAGGCACACCCGTTTCGGGGGATTTGGTGGCCGATAGCCTGCAAAATACCTGGAACCTGAATCTGGAAACCGACGGTGAGTTGGCGACGAATCGTTTACTCCGGGCCATGCAATCGCGCGACGACCAGCGCCTGGCAGCCTGGCGCGATGTGCCTCTGCGTGGCGAGTTGGGCGCGAAATTCCAGATGGCGGGGACGCTCAAAGACGATGAGGGGAATCGCCGCTTCGCTATGGGGGAAGGTTCGCTCAATGTTCAATCGGGGACTTTGCGCTGGCGCGGCAATGAGTTGGGGCGTTTGACGGCCGACCTGCAACTGCAAAATGGTGTCTTCCATGCGCGGCGATTGGAACTGGTGCGCGAAGGCGAAGATGAGGCCGATCAGGCGAGATTGAGCATCGCCGGTGTTCTGCCGGTGGCTCTTGATACCCCCGACCTGGATGCTCGTGTCACAATTCAAAATGAGCGGCTTTCTTTCGTGCTCGAAGTGTTGCGCGAGGTGCGCCGCTCGTTAGCCGAACGCGGGCAAAACGTTGCCTATCTGGATGCCGTGCTCAAGCGGCTCGATGACTTGCCTTCGACGGTGGATGGGCGTTTCGATTTACAGGCGCAATTGGAACAGAGCTGGCGGGTGCCGGTTGTGGATGTGCGCTCGTTAGAGGCCCGCGACGTTTCATTCGTGGCCGATAGTGGCGACAGACGTCGTCTCCCCAATGTCTCAGGCCGCTTTATCTACGATGGTAACGATAACGGAGCCATTACGATTCGGAGCGCCGAATTGCGTCTGCCGGAACAGAACGATGATGAGGATGGCAGCAACGACCTGCTGATGCGCACCCTGCGTCCCGGACGTATCGTGCCGGGCGGGGAAATGGCACTGACGGTGGAAATCCTCAACGCCGATCTGCAGCAGTTGGCCCAATGGCTGCCCGATCTGCGTAATGCCGACGGAGAATCGGCGATTCGGGGACGGCTTTCCGACTTCGTTTTGCAATTGGAAGGAACGGTTTCAGCACCTACGGTCAATGGTTCTCTGCAAGGAGAAAATTGGGAGTATCGCGGCTACGGCGTCGATCTCGTGCGTTTGAATCGATTTACCATCGCTGATGGCCGCTTGCAGGTGGCGCCGGGAGCGCTCACCGTCGTGAAGGGCGATTTTCAGTCGGAAGCTGCCTGGGGCTATCTGCCCTGGACCTGGGGGGATGAGAGTGGAGAAACCGGGGTCAGCAAAACCCGGCCCATGGAGATTCATTTTCCCCTGGAAAAAGATAATCTGGGGGCCTTGGCCGGTATCTTCGTGCCGCAGGTAGTGAACGTCGATGCGCAAGATTTCGCCGGAGAAGTTACGGTGAAGGGAACAATCCAACAACCCCAGCTTGAAGGACAGGCTCGCATCGAAAACGGCGCGTTCCGCTTCCGCTCCTCCTTGGCCGAACTCGATGCCGGAGTGCAGAATCTCAACGGAACCCTGGCATTCACCGGCGGTAATCGCCTGGAGTTTGGGCCAGGCGGTTTGAGTGGGAAATTGGTTCCTGCCGATAGTGTAAAGGCACCTACGACGGGTAACGAAGGCACCCCGGCTCGTCAGGAACGCGATGCCCGGCGTCCTTCGAAAAACCCACCACCTCGCCTGACCGGCGATTTCAATTTGCAGGGCGCGGTTGTGCTCGATCTCGAACCCGAAACCTGGCGCGAACCCCGTCTCGCATTCGCAGCCCATCGCTACGATCTGCGCATGAATTTAATCAATGGCAGCTATGCTACCGATGCCATTTCCGGCGTGCGCGATTTACAGTTGCTGGCCTCCTGGAAAACCGGTGGCACCAACGCTCGCCAGGGCCAGAACATTCAATGGGCATTATTAGCCAAAGACAACCCGAAGTCCGGCGGCAAAAATGGTGGCGGGCAGATCGAGTCGTTCGTCTCGTTACAATTGACGCCGGATTTTGCCGTCAATATGGATTCGTTCCTGCGGGCGCGTGCTCAAAACTTTACGGCAGCTCCAGAGTTTGCCGCCTGGCCGGAAATTGAGAAGAATGCCGCTTTGCGGCAGGCTTTGTTGGCTGCTGCCGACCAGCCGAGCCGTTTGGAGTTGAAATCGTTTTACGCCGATTGGGCGCGTGTTGCCCGTGGCACCGTGAATGGTGTTCTCACACTGGATAACGAACCTGCCGCACAGCCTGAAACCGAGCCGCTCTCTACTCCGCGCATGCTAACCCGTGCCGCCAGAAATATTGCCGGGCGGCCAAGCGAAGTCTCATTGGTGGCCGCTGATTCCGTGCAACTGGCCCAGAATCGGCTTCGCCAAGAAAACGATCGTGATCGGCGCAACCGGTCGGAATTGGTGTTGAATCGCCCACCGTTGCGGTTGAGAGGCAATTTGCGACTGGAACAAGCCGAATTATACGGTCCGCCCGAAACTTCCGAGAACGATGAAGCAGAAAATGCTGGTGCCTCGTCTGCTGCGCGGGGTATCTTATCGCGTTTGCCCGATTCCCCGGCATTCGCCATCACATTGACGGCTGGTAATAGTGTGCAGCTCGTATCGTCGAATTTGCGTGCGGTTATCACTGGAGACATCGCCTTGGGCGGCACGCCGCATAGCCCGGTCGTCTCAGGAAAATTGTTCACCCGCAGCGGCAACATTACCTTCCCCAACGCTCGTGCCCGTTTAGAGAGCGGCGAGATTACGATTTCGGCCCGGCGCGATACTGTCACCGATATGCTCCGCTTGCGAGTCGATATCGACGTGGTGGCGCGCGGTCGCACCGGACGCTACGACATCACCCTGCATGTGCGGGGTCCGCTCGATACCGGCGAAGGCAGCACTCAGGATCTGCGGGTGGATATCTCTTCCAATCCGCCGCTTTCATCCGACGAAGCATTCTCTCGTTTGTTAGGCACTGCTGCGTTGAATCGCGGCGATGCCGGTGGACAAGATGAAACTTACGCCCGCGCACTGGTCGGCTTTCTTTCAGGCCCGCTCTTTTCCGGGTTGGAGCGTTCATTGGAGCGCACGTTGGGGCTGGACAGCATCGCACTGGATTACCGCATCGACGAGCCAATTGGCGTGGAGATCGGTAAGGCGATCGGCGACCGGCTCTATATTTCGTATCGACGCGCCCTGACTCGCGGCCCCGGCGAACGGACGCCGTTCGATTTGCGGATCGATTATCGCATCAAGGGCGACCTGCAAATTGGCCTGGAAACCGATGAAAACCGCACTCACCGCGTTACTCTCCGCCGTAGCTGGCGTTTCTAACAAGCTGTTTAATGCAGTCGTTGGATTTAACACAAAGAGCACAAAGTTGACACAAAGATCACAAAAATCTTTGTTTTCTTTGTGAATCCTTCGTGTTCTTTGTGTTAATTTCATTAAGATTCCCCGCTCTCCAAAACAAGGATGTTATGGTGAGGCATTTATTAAACAGCTTCTAAAAAGTCTGTAGGCAGATTTCGTGGAATTATCGTGCAACCTTCCGCGGGTGTTGTTTTCTAAGACGTCAGTTTTTATTTTAAAACTTGCCTCAATATTTATCGTCACTACGAGAAACGCCATCTATAAGCACTCATTATGGTATCCACGGAATACAATCCGGTGCGTGGTATAACCGGCGAGGAGCGTCCTGCTGCAAGCCCGGCATCGCCTCGTTTGATAACCATGAGTGAGGTGCCGCGTCCCACTTCAAATACTCCCGCAAATGCCGGTGTGCTCACCTTCGAAGAGGTGGTGGAGCGTTATCACGGCAAGGTTTTTCAACTGATTTATCGCTATACCGGCGATTACGAAGAATCGTGCGACTTAACCCAGGATACGTTTGTGCGTGCCTACCGGGCCTGGCGCGAGTTTCGTGGCGATTCCCAAATCTATACCTGGCTCTATCGTATTGCGCTGAATTTATGTCATAACAATCGCAAAAAAGGCGACAGGCGCAAGCGGGTGGAAGGTCCCTCACTGGACACTCCGCTCTACGACGAAGATGAGAAAAAGAACACGGGTATGGATATCGCCGATGTACGCCCCATTCCGCCTCGTTCCATCGAGAACGACGAACTGCGTCATCATTTGCATCAAGCCCTCACTTCATTACCGGATAATTATCGCACCGTGATTGTTCTGCGCGATATCGAAGGCCTCTCTTATGAGGAGATCGCGACTGTGACGGATTCTACCCTCGAAGCGATCAAAAGCCGCCTCTTTCGCGCCCGGGCAACTTTGCGCGATCTGCTTTCCCCCTACCTTTTTGGCGTTAACGACGACGAAAACGAGTCGTCTTCAGCCACTTCCGGCAAGCATAAAAAACGTCGGAATCGCAGCAAGTAAATTTAAAGAATATTCTTGCTGCGCTGAGAAATTGCCAGGGACGGATTCTTGACGCAATCTCCCGTTTCATGTGTTAGACTGGGCGCCACATTGGCGTGTAGCCCAAAGCGGATATTTGCAGATAAATTTTTGTGAACAAGCTGCCGCGGGAGACGTAACAATAGCGCCAAGTCGTTCAATTTCTGGGAGGCATCCGCCGGAATGCAGCAATCTCACTTCGCAACATATACAGATAGCGCCGTTACATCGTTCAAAACAGTTCGTCATCCACGAGGCAAGTCTCAAAAATTTTCTCCCCTGGTCGTCCTGGGAGGGTGCGTAGTTTTAACTACGGCCAGCTTCATGCCTCAAGCACGGGCTGAAGAATCGGCTCCCGCTTCTGTGCGTCTTGGTCAAGTGCTGAATGCGCCTGCCGCGGCTCCGGAAGAAAAACCCGATAAACTTGAAGTCCCAATTAATCCCGATGATAAGGGAGTGCCCGAACAGACAATCGTCATTGAAGGCGATGGAACCACGCCGGCACCAACTCCCGCGATGGAAACCCCGACCATCACTTTGCCTTCGGCACCGGAAACCCCGGCTCTGGAAGTCGATGAAACCTTGCTTCTTCCCGAAGCAGCGGAGGGCAAGGAAATCGCCAGTGTGCGCATCGTCGGTAACCGCGTTGTGAGCGGCGACACTATCTTGCTGGCTGCCAGCGCCTTGCGCCCCGGTGTTGCCTATACGGCTCGCCAGGCTCAGCTCGACTTGCGCCGTATCCGCGATTTAGGCTTCTTTGCCGGTGTCGAACACCAGATTCTGCCAAACCTGCAAGACCCCAACAAAATCGACATTCTTTTCGTTGTCACGGAAAATCGCGTCGTCACAGGTTTTCGCTTTGAAAGCAACAAAGAAATCAAATCTGAAGACCTGGAAAAAGTTTTGGTCAGTAAGGTTGGTTCGCTGCTTAACTCCAATAACGTCAATGAAGACGTAAAGAAAGTTCAGGAGCTTTACAGCGAGCGTGGTTTTGCTTCATTGGTTACCGATGTGAAGCAGGATGACGATGGAACCGTGGTCTATACGATCCAGGAAGGCGTTATCTCCCGTATTGAGTTGACGGGTCTCAAGAAGACCAAGCCGTCGATCGTACGGAGTGTCATCCTGGCCAAGCCGGGCGATCCGTTCAACGAACAAGCCATCCAGAAGGATATGAACCGTATTTACGATACGGATTTCTTCGAAGATGTTAACTATAAAGTGGCCGATGATCCCAATACTCCCGGGGCCTTGATCGTCACCATCACCGTTAAAGAAAAGCGCACCGGCCAGTTCTCCGTTGGTGTGGGCTTCGACAGCCGTTCGAAAATCAGTGGTTTCGTCGGTATCTCCGAGAGTAACTTCAAAGGTTCGGGTAAAAACGTTTCCGCCCAGGTTGAGTTGGGCGCACAGCGTTCCTTCAACGTTGGCTTTGGCGATCGTTTCGTGGGCAATCGCAACTCCAGTTACAGCGTTAACCTCTACAGCACCCGCATCTATCGCGAGCCGCGTTCGGTAGAGCGTTTACTCGGTGTGAATACGGGGCAAGAGGGTAAGTTCGCTTATCAGGAAGAACGCACCGGTGCCCGTTTGAATTACACGATGCCTCTTGACTTTGAGCGCACTAAGAACGTTTTGTTTGGTTATCGTAATGAAGACGTCAAACTCTTTTTAACGGATGCCGATAATGACACGGAACCGGTCGATCTGCCAACGAGTTCCCAGGGACGTATCTCGGCTTTTTCCATTGGCTTTTTGCGCGATAAACGCGACTTGCGTCTCGATCCTTCGCGTGGCGGCCGGGAATTGTTCATGATTGAACAGGGCGTCAGTTTGCTGGGCGATTCCAACTTCACGAAGTTAGATTTGGATGTCCGCCGTTACTTCCCGCTCATGCGCGCCAAGAAGCGTGGAGAATTGCCACGCTTGGTTTTTGCCAGCCGTTTGGTAGTCGGACAAAGTCTTGGTCAACTTCCGGCGTTCGAACAATACTTCATTGGTGGTTCGGAAACGGTTCGCGGATATGACTCCGATGAGCAGTATGGTGACAACCAGGTTTACGGCAACCTTGAACTTCGCTTCCGTATTCAGCGTAAATTCCAGCTTGTTGCCTTTGCCGATGCCGGTTCGGCTTACGGAGGAAGTTTTGCTTCATCGCGTGGGTTCGATCCCATGTTCGGTGTTGGTGTCGGTGTCCGCTTGCAAACCCCGATCGGACCGGTCCGTCTGGACATCGCCAAAGGACAGAGTGGTGGCGTGAAAACTCACTTCGGCATCGGTTCGTCGTTCTAAGGATTCCCTGCAAATTGGCTAAATACCGTAAACGTGAAGATGCGCCTTTGGCGCATCTTCACGCGTTTGTGCGCTTAACGCCGGCGCACCCGTATTGCGCCGATACATGGTAGCGCGCTACAATATTTGGGCATGATCGGCTCTTCCTCACGAAATCAGAAATCGCCACGCTCCGGAGCTTTTACGGGCAATCAACCGCAAAAGCCAGGTGTGAGTGGTTCGGCCGCTTCCCGTTACGATGTGCTTGAGCGTAACGGAGAGGGGACGCTTTTCGTCGTCTATCGCGTTCGTGAGATTGCCACTCAATCCATCTATGCGCTCAAAGCCCTCAAGGGCGTTTACTCGCGTCACCGGCAGTTTGCCGGTGCAGTAGCGACGGCTGCGCAGGTCACTTCCACTTTGCGTCATCCCCAACTCGCATCGCTCATCGAAATAGGGCGAGAAGAAGATACCCTCTACGTCGTGGAAGAGTGGCTGCCGGGTGGAACCCTTGAAAAAAGAATGCGCCGGGCGCCGTTTGGCCAGGTAGAGACCACGACCCTGGCGATACGCGTGCTGGACGGTTTGGCGGCACTCCATGAAAATGGCATTGCCCACGGCGATGTGCGCCCCAAGCAGATATTGTTCAATGGCGATGGCATGGCCAAACTGAACGACATCGGTTTTGCGGCTGCTTATGCGGCTGCGAACATGGAAATCACCGATGTGCAGATTGAAGCTGCTTACTATCAATCTCCCGAGCGTTGGGATGGACAGGCAGCGTCACCTCGCGCCGATCTCTATGCCCTGGGTGTCGTCCTCTATCGTGCCGTTACCGGGCGCGTGCCGTTCGATGGCACTTCGCCATTGGCGATTGCCATGCGTCATCGCAACGATAAACCGCTGCGCCCCGCGCAGTTCAATCCCGGTTGTCCGCCCGAACTCGAAGATTTTATTTTGCGTTTGCTGGAAAAAGATCCGGCCCGGCGTTTCGCTTCGGCCCGCGAGGCGCTACAAGTTTTAGCACCCGAACATCGTCCTATCCCTGCGCAACGTGTCTCTGCCGGCAAAGTGCCGGTGGAAGCTCCGCCCGTGAAAGTGGCTCCGGTCGTTGAGCCGCCTGTCGAGGAAGAAATAATAAAAGAAGAAGCGGTAATCGTCCCTGCGACTGCAGCGACTGTTGCGCCAATACAGGCATCTATACCTGAACCGCCTGTAGAAACGGTTGTTCCCGTTAAACCCGTTCCTGAAAAAAAGGTAGTGCAGAGACGTCTGCAAGCTAAGCCACAAAAAGTTGCTGCTCCCAGGCCTTCAACTGATGGAGATGAAGAGCCACTGGCAAAAATGTTGCCGAGCCGGCCTGAACCAGACCGCAAGCGTTTAGTGCGCCGGGAGATGTTAGGTGCATTTCTGGCACTCTTCTGGACTGTGGTAGCTGCGAGTATTTTATTTGGCGTTTGCTACGGGGCTTATGCTTATTGGATAAAGGAAGCGCCTCCTGAAGTGCCGGTCCCCAAATATCAGGGCCTTAATCAGGCCGACGCCCAGGCAATTCTTCGCAAAGCCGGTTTGGAGATGAAAATTGGGAAAGAAGTTTATAACCCGAAAAAACCGGCAGGAACAATCCTTGGTGGAGATCCGGCACCGGGAAAGAAAGTGCGCCAGGGCCGCACCATCACGGTTACGGTTTCGCGTGGCGAAGAGCCGGTGCGGATGGTCGATTTTACTGAACTTACCCTCGAGCAGGCGCGTCAGGTATTAGCCAAACACGGTATGAGAATGGGACAGGTGGCCGAGCAGTATCACGATCGTGTGGCCAAGGGCGGCATTTGTGGGCAGTTCCCCGAGCCTGGTGAAATGTTCCGGCGTTCGGAGCCGATCAACCTGGTGGTCAGTCGTGGGCCACAGCCTTCGGGGAATCTTACGGAGCCTCCGCTTGATGGCACAGCGTCGCAAAATGCAACGGTCGATGCATCGACACCGGCACCGCAGCAGGACCCCCTGGCTCCGGCGCAGGAAGAGATTTTGGTGACGCGCGATGCCGTGGTGAGTGTGGCGCTGCCGGCCGATGGTGGCCCGCAAGAGCTTAAGATCATCGTGAAGGATGCCGAAGGCGAGTATGTTGCCTATCAACAGGCCCATGAAGCCGGTGACGTGATTGACAAAACCATTCAAGTGGTGCGTGCGCCCGACGCGACGGCGACTGTGTTGGTTTATATCGGCGGACGTTTAGTTCGCGAAATGCGCGTCTAAATCTATCGTCGCAACAGATATCGTGCTTGTTTCAAGTTCTTGCTTTTTGCTATGAACGCTTCTGTGCCATCAACCGTTTCGCCTCTGCCTGATAACAGGCAAAGTGGCACCTATCCCGGCGATACGGATTTGGTTGCGCAATGTCGCGCCGGCGATCTGGCGGCGTTCGACCTGCTGGTAGAGCGGCACCAGAACCGGATTTTTAATCTCTGCTACTGGATGCTGGGCAATCGCGATGAGGCAGCCGATGCCGCGCAAGACGCCTTTATTCGTGCCTACCGTTCTCTTGCTAATTTTCGTGGCGACAGTGCATTTGGCACCTGGTTGCATCGCATTGCCGTGAATACGGCGTTAGATGCCGTTAACCGTCGCAAACGTGCTCCTTTGCCATATTCGGATGTCAATTCCAGCGCGAATGACGACGAGGATGCCGCCGACATCGATTCTGCCCCTGCCCAAACCGATTTAGCTGAAAGTCAACCGGTATTAGCGGCTTTGCGCCAGGAACGCCATATTGCAGTGCGCGAAGCCCTGGCCCGTTTACCGGAGAATTTTCGCCAGGTATTGGTACTTTTTGAAATTGAAGGATACCCCTACGAAGAAATTGCCGTCATGCTGGAATTGCCGATAGGAACGGTGAAAAGCCGCATTAATCGAGCGCGTTTGCGCTTGAAAGATGAGTTGCAAGGAGTGCGGGAACTTTTTGAAGAGTAGGGGAGTCGTAATTTAAAGAAAGCACTCAAAGTGCTTTGAGAAGTGAAATGAACATTACGTGCGATACCTGCCGGGAACGGTGGGATGAACTCTTAAACGATTCGCCTTCGGGCGCTTCGCCAACGGAAGCGGCACAAGCCTCCGAGTTGGCGCAGGCGCGCGAGCACCTGGCGCAGTGCGCGCAGTGTCAGGGCGAATTCGCGCTGTTGCAGGCGGCGCGTCAAGAGTTGCACGTTTTTCCGGTGATGGCCGCTCCGGTCGATTTGCGCGCACGTATTCGCCAGCAGTTGGAAGCAGAGGCGAGTGCTGCTACTCCTGTATCGCCTATTGCGGCGCTGGAGCCGGTGATGACTCAGGAAGAGATAGCTGAGCACAGGGCGCAACTGGAAAGCAAAATCTTCGCTAATACGGGAGATCGCTTTAAAGATTCTCCAACCCAGCGCTTGCAACTGCTGGGATCGCGTTTTCTACAAAGCTTGCGTCATCCTGCTGCAATGGCGCTCTCGAGTGGTGCTGCCTTACTGCTGATTTGTTTTGTTTCTCTGACCAATTTCCAGGTGGAACAAAACCCGATGCAAACGGCACCCCGCGTGGCCGTTGTAGAGCAGGAACCGGCGGATACGCTGGAGCAGGAGGGTGTTGAAAATGAACCTGCAAGTCCGCCCACAGCCCGTAAAGCTGCTCCCGAGCACTCCGTGCCTAAGAGTGCCGCCGCACCTGGAGCAGCGCAAAAGCCTGGGCTGGTTACTTCTCGGGAGAAGGTGGATACCGGGGATAAGCCAGAGGTAGATTTGCCGACGCCGCGTGAAGACGGGCCAGCCATTTGGAATGCGACGCCATCTCGTCCGGCCCCAAAGCCGCAGGCATCCCTCAAGACATCTCCACCAGCGGTAGTGCCTTCACCGTCCACAGCTAACACGGCGGCGAGCGATGCTCGTGATGAACGGGCCAGTAGCAAAGTCGCACCGGTTCCGGCAGCACCTCCGCAGGCTTTGAGGGTGCCGCAAAGCGCTCCACCGGAAATGGCAGCCACACCGGCACCAATGATAGCGCGTGAGAGCCAGGATATGATGGCAGATTCGGCTCAAGTGGATAATGCCCGTGTTGGTGCTGGGGCACGCGGACCTGCCGGGCCGAGTGGCCCCCCGGCAGCGATGGCACAGCGCGCTCCTCAGTTAGGGGCAGCCACGCAAAAATCCACCGGTAACAATCTCTACCTGGCACGCCGCCGCCGGAGTGCCCCTGAAAAAATTGAGGCAAGCATCACGGCGCCTCGTTCCATTGGCAATGCCGAAATTGTGGTTGAACTGCCTGAAGAAGCGCAGTTCACCGATGGCAGCCGCTCGCGGGTGTTGTGGCGTGGTGCCGTGCGCAAAGATGAATCGATTGCGGTGAAGTTTGAAGCGGAAGTCGAAGACGAGGCCGAGGATGCCCGCGTTGTTTTAAAGGAAACCAAAGACGGTGAAACCGAAACCGTAGCCTACAAAAATGTGCCGGTCGGTGAAGCCGGGCGACGCCGTTCGCGCTAAGCCCGGCGGGAGATGAAGCTATGAAACAGAAAAAAGTGTTGGGGAAAAAGTGGAGTCGGTTTCTTGTTCCAGTATCGCTGCTATTACTAAGTGCAATTGGTGGTATTACACTTTTAGCGCGTGCGCAAGATGGTGTGACATCGCCGAGGATCATTGAACCGCCACGGCCTATTCCTCCGATCTGGCCGCCGCGGCCTTTTCCGCCGGTGCTCAACCAGGAGTTGCAGTTGGTTTCGCAAAACGCCGAGGTTGAGATTAAAGGTGCGGTTGCCAAAACCCATCTCAAACAGGTCTTTCAAAACACCACCAATCGCCGCATCGAAGGAACCTACGTTTTCCCGTTGCCAAGCGGGGCCAGTATTTCGGGGTTTGCCATGACGGTGAACGGCAAGCGCATGGAAGCCGAGTTCCTCGAAGGCGACCAGGCCCGCAAAATCTATCAGGATATCGTTTCCAAACTGCGTGATCCTGCCATTCTGGAATTTGCCGACCGTAACCTGATTCGTGCCAAGGTTTTTCCAATAGAACCACGCGCCACACAGGAAATGGAGCTGGAATACTCGCAGCCCCTGGCCGCCGATGCGGGCAGCTACCGCTACGCCTTGCCTCTTCGTTTGCCGGTGGGTGGCTCAGCCGAAAAGGCTGCGGTCAATATTAAAATCACTTCGCCGGACGGCATAAAAGCCGTGTATTCACCCACGCACGAAATCGAAGTGCGGCGCGATGGCGATACGGCGCGAGTAAGCGGTGAATTCGGCAATCGGCAGGTCAGCCCGGTGCGGGAGGAAAGCCGCAGGCCTCAACCCATACGGACTAATGCTGGCGATGCCCGCGATTTCGTCCTCTACTACACCACCTCGAAAAACCGGGTTGGAGTCAACCTTATCACGCATAAGGAAGCCGGTGAAGACGGCTACTTCATGGTGATGCTGGCTCCCGACCCGCAAATCGCCCAGCAGGAGATCGCCGCCAAAGATGTGGTTTTCGTGTTCGATACCAGCGGTTCGATGGCTGGCGAGAAAATAGAACAGGCCCGCCGGGCGTTGCAGAATCTGCTCGGCAATCTGAATCCGGATGACCGTTTCAATATCGTGACGTTTTCTTCGGATGTGCGTCGATTCCGCGATAGTTTGGTGAGTGCGTCGAAAGAGAATTTGGATGCGGCGCGCGACTGGTCGGGCAAAATCAAGGCGGTGGGCGGCACCAATATTAACGAAGCACTGCAAAAATCGTTAGAAATGCTGAAAAGGGAATCGCGCCCACAACAGATCATTTTTATGACGGATGGCCAACCCACTGTTGGAGAAACCAATGTTAATACAATCCTCGAAAATATTCGCGAAGATAACCGCATGTTACCGACGATAAAGGGCGGCAGTTCGGTTTCTTTTGGAAGCACGCCGCGCATTTTTGTGTTCGGTGTCGGTTACGACGTGAATACCCAACTTCTCGATGCTTTAGCCGAAGAAAATCGCGGAGCCAGCGATTATGTTCTTCCCAACGAAGATATCGAAACCAAAGTCGGTGCGCTTTATAACAAAATCGCTTATCCGGTTCTGGCGAATCCCCGATTGGATTGGGGCGATACCAAGGTTTATGATGTCTACCCCAAAGTCTTACCCGATTTGTTCAAAGGCACGCAAACAATCGTTTTCGGACGCTACGAAAAACGCGGACAGGGTGCGCCTGAACTCATCGGCAATGTGGGTAATAAACAGGAGCGTATTCGTGGCAACGGTGATTTTAGCGAGAACAAAAACGAGACCTTGCCGCGCTTATGGGCGACGCGAAAGATTGGTTACCTCATGGACGAGGCTCGCCGCAGCGGGCGCACTATCGACCCGGAAGTGAAGGAAGAAATCGTTCAGCTTGGTAAGAAATACGGCATTGTGACTCCGTTTACCGCAGGCTTAATCACCGAAGATGAACGGCGTATCCCTGGCCCCCCGAGGTTGAATCGTAGTGTGGGCAGCGCACCTACTATGGCGATGGACGCTGCCGGTGGGTTTAATGGAGCCGCTTCAGGCGAGCAGGCCGTTAGGGCGTCGAGAGCGACGAAGCAGTATCGCGCTGCCGAAACGCTTCCGGCAACAGTGCCGCAATCGGCTAATCTGCGCTCTATTGCCGGAAAAACCTTTGAGTTGAAAGACGGTGTTTGGACGGATACCGCTTATAATCCGCAAAAATCGCCTAAGATTGAAGCCGTGAAGTTCGCTTCACCGGAATATTTCGATCTCGCCCGCGATAAGCGGGTGGCGCAGTGGCTGAGTCTCGGTGAGCGGGTAGTCGTGGTGTTAGATGGCCGCACCGTTCGTATCGAGCCGTAAATGTCAATTTGCGAACCCCGAGCGTGAGCGACGGGCACGGACAATACGCTGAGTGAAGCAACAAGACCGTGCCCGTCGCTCACGCTCGGGGTTCGCAAATAAATGTATCAGTCCGACGTGAAGGGAATTAAGAAACTGTAGCTTATAGAGTCTCCAGCGTCTCACGCACGGCAGCGAGAGTGTTATCAATATCCTCTGCTGTGTGAGCCAGCGAAATGAAGGCCGCTTCAAACTGCGAAGGCGGCAGGTAGATTCCGCGTTCAAGCATACCGTGGAAATAGCGCGCGAATTTTTGCGTGTCGCTGGTTTTGGCCGAGGCATAATCGGTGACGGGTTGGTCTGTGAAAAAGACCGTCCACATCGAACTGACGCGGTGGAATTGCGCCGGGATTTGCAGCTCTTTCAAAATCGCACGGAAGCCATTTTCCAGTTGGGCACCGCGTTCTTCTAATTGCGCATAGGAAGCGTCGTCCAGGGCATTGAGTGTCGCCAGTCCGGCTGTCATGGCGATGGGGTTCCCCGAAAGTGTCCCTGCCTGGTACACCGGGCCAGCCGGAGCCACGCACTGCATGATTTCTCGCTTGCCGCCGTAAGCGCCGACCGGAAAGCCGCCGCCGATGATTTTGCCCAGTGTGGTCATGTCAGGAGTGATGCCGATATGTTGCTGGTAGCCGCCACGTGCCGAGCGGAAGCCGGTCATCACTTCGTCGAAAATCAACACTGCGCCGACGCGCTGTGTCTCTTCGCGCAGCATTTCCAAAAAGCCGGGCAGGGCAGGGATGACCCCCATGTTGGCGGGAAGTGGTTCGACGATGACGGCGGCCAGCTCTTCGCCCAAAGTTTGGATGAGTTGGCGGGTGCCTTCGAGGTCGTTGAAATTAGCCGAAATCGTATCACTGGTTTGGTGAGGCGTCACACCGGCAGAATCGGGAACGCCCAGCGTGGTGGCACCGCTGCCTGCCTGCACGAGCAAGCCATCGGCATGCCCATGATAGCAGCCGGAGAATTTAATGATTTTTGAGCGTCCGGTAAAACCGCGTGCGGCGCGGATGGCACCCATCACGGCTTCGGTGCCCGAGTTCACCATGCGCACCATTTCCAATGAAGGAACGGCATCGCAGACAACCTGCGCCAGGTCGATCTCTGTGCGGCTGGGCGTGCCGAAACTTGCGCCAAGTTCGAGTTGAACGCGCACCGCATCATGTACAAAGTCGGGCACGTGGCCGTGAATCAATGGCCCCCACGAGCCGACGTAATCCAGATATTCGTTGCCGTCTTCATCCCACATGCGCGCACCTTTGCCGCGCGCCATGAAAAGAGGCGTGCCACCCACGCCGCCAAAAGCGCGCACCGGAGAGTTGACTCCACCGGGGAGAAGTTGTTGGGCTTGAGAAAAAAGTTGACTGGATTTTGAAGTGTTCATAGAAATTTTTGTATTGGCTGAGAGCGTTATCGTAAATGAGTATCGGTAAGCAGTAATGACGCAGCAACTCATCAATGGCCTCAAGCTGCAAACATTGGAGATCATCGAGATGCACGGCTGTATACGCTTCTTTATTTGTTGGAAAAAGAGAGGGTTTGGCTCCGTAGAGAGATGCGTTCGAAATTTTTAATTTTTAGCCCAATTTTTTCTCTAATGTCTTTTATTATCAGCAAAGTGATAAAATATATTAAGAATTTTTTAAAAAAACTGAAAAAATGTAACTATTCGTGGTATTAAGTGCCGAATATGTTGCGAGTGTGAGAGGGAATCATGAGAATTTCGACGCTGAAAAGAAGGCGAGGACAGGCGTTGTTGGAGTTTGCCCTGCTTCTCCCTTTGTTATTGATTTTGTCGATGGTGATTGTTCAGTACGGCATTTTACTCAGTGCCAGGCAGTCGTTGTACCATGTCTCGCGAAATGCTGGGCGCTTTGCCGCAGTAAACGCACTTAATCCTAATAGCGATATAGATGTTCGAAATTATGCCATAAGTATGGGTGCTAGCTTCAGGCTTACCCTGACGAATGCGAACATCACTTTTCATCAGTACAATCAGAGTACTTATGTTCCTAATTCGCCTACACCGCCGCCTGTATCGCTTCCGAACACGTTGTCGATAAATACCAATCGAGCCGCACATAAGCCATTGATTGTTCGCATCAACTACAACACGAACCAAAAATTGTTTCTCCCTTCCACTTTTTTTGGAGTGCGAGTTTTTAGTGAGAATATGATAGTCGATAACATCGTCATGATGGAGTGATATCAAAGACTGCGTAATTTCGTAATAACGCCGGACGAGGTGAGCATTATGGAACAGAAAGATAAGAATTGGTTAGTGAGTTTTCGTCAGAGACAGCAAGCGAGGCATATGCAGCGCAGGCGTGGTGCAGTCGCGATTTACCTGGCGATGCTCATGGTTGTTCTTTTGGGGATGGGGGCGTTCGTCGTCGATATGGGTCTGGCTTACCGTAAACAGGCCGACCTTCAGAGAGTGAGTGACAATGCAGCTCTGGCAGGTGCGAGTTCTTTGCAGCAAGGCTATGCCGTTGCAGATGCCCAGGCACGCGTTTATGCCGCCAGAAATGGTTATACACACGGTGTGAACGGTGTCACGATTACGACCGAGCAGCCCTCCCCCATTCGTTTACGGGTAGCAATTTCCCTCAATCAGCCGCCTCTTTTCTATCGGGTTGTGGGAAGAACGCAATTAGCCATCGCAGCGCGGGCAACGGCCGAGTATGCCGCTTATGCAGGTTTGAGTGTCAAGAACAATGGTAACGTTTCTTCCGTCCAAGCGGCTCTGGTGAATAATGGACCGTTTGCGTTGGGACCCAAAGGTGCCACGAATGTGAACTCATACGGCGATTACTATAGCGCTATGTATACCAATAACGGTTCGGCTACAAATCCGCGTTATGACCCGGATGGCTACAATTTCCTGATAACCGTTCCCTCCGATTTTAAGAACAAAACCAATTCTAACAGTGACGACCATAGCAAACTATGGGTTGAAATTTTTGATCCGGAATCGAACGGCGATTATGATGAAATTCATTCTCCTGCCAGCCAGGTAAAGACACTGGCCAAAAATCAGTTGGGGATAACCACCACGGACAAAAATAGGACAACGTATACCATCTACTACGACACGCTCTCTGCGGAAGGAACGATTGTAACTTCCACATCGATAACGTCCAGGGAATTCGACCCCTCAAAGAGTAATTACACTGAGTTTGATGGAAAATGGACGCAAGGTATGTTGGAAGTCAATTTGAACAATGTCGATCTGACGAAAGGACGGCTGCGGCTTCAGGTAAAATCCAGCAATGGTGCCAGTGAAAACGGCTTTTATATTCGGACGGGTCCTAAGCATCCAACCAATGTCACCGACTCGCAGTGGGAAACTCGCTACGGACCGGGAAAAGCAGCGAACGGCACGACATTCGTTGCCGAGGGACGCACCTCGTTCAACTTTTGGAAAGCCGGAACTGCAGACGTCGATTTGGGCTATGTGCCAAAGACTGCTGCAGGCGGCAACCTCAGTATCACCTATTACGATCTTGAAGGCGGTACTTCGCTCAAGCTGTTTTCAGACAATAACAGCAATTCCGGTGTTACTTCAAGTGGCAAAACTGTGAGTTTCCAGAAAGTCGATGGCGTAGAAGGCACCTACGAGCACGCTCTACCCGCTAACTTCCAGGGTGGCACTTTCCGGATGACATATACGGCGACTGCCAACGACTCGAGTTCCTGGCAGGTGAGTTATCCCGGCCCGGGTAGGGTGTATTTGCGGCTTGTTGAATAGATTTCAAGTTAATCAATATTGAAAGTCGAAAGAGCGCACGCTAAAGAAATGAGCGTGTGCTCTTTTTTTGACTGTGTAGCCGGAATTGGACTTATCGACAGGCAATTGCTATGGAATGCCTGCCGTATTTTTTTGTGAACAGGCTGGTTTATCAGCGGTTTTCTAATGGTCGATAACAGCAAGTCCCGAATGCTGGAAACCCGTCTTTATTTCATGCGTGTGTAGAGAAGAGGGTTAACATTAGGGCAGAGCACTTATGTTAGAATGCCGGTAAATAGTAATATAGTATTTTTGTCGTGAAATGTGGCATATAGAGGGTGGCGTGAAATGTGTATTTTACATACCAAAAAAATGATTGACTCTAAAAAAAATTACCGTCGTCGAGGGGTCGCATTAGTTGAGTTATCGCTGGTGTTGTCGATTTTGCTTGCATTGTCACTTGGGCTAATTCAGTATGGCATTATCATGAATACGGCAGTTACCTTGACCAATCTTTCACGAGAAGGTGTGCGCTTTGCGGTAATAAATCCTGCCAGTGACGATGCGATTAAAACTTATATGTACGACACATGCCCGCCTGGTGGTCTTAGGCAGAATTGGAATCAACAAATCAGAGATAATATTGTAATTACGGCGAATGGTACTCGCCAATCGGGTAGCAAGGCACGGATGACTGTAACGATCAATTACAACATGGCCAACAGACTGTTCTTGCCTTCGCAATTGCGTTTGCCATTTATGAGACCCGTTAGGATATTTAATACAGCTTATACCACTTCCTCCTCAATGTTAATTGAATAGGTTGAGATAGTTGGCGTGGTGATTGAAATGGAAGGAGTTGTGTATGTTTAGGCAAAATCGTCGGCGGCGCGGTGTCGTTGTCGTTTATGTCGCATTAGGCCTGACAGTTTTCTTAGGAGCTGCGGGCCTGGCTATTGATGCAGGGCATCTCTATCATAACCGCGCCAAGGCACAGCGCGCGGCCGATGCTGCGGCGTTAGCCGGTGCTGTTCAGCTTGCCTATTCTGGAACGGCAGCAAGTGCCGAGGCATCAGCACGCGAAATCGCCATTGCGAATGGCTATAATATTAATGCTTCAAATGTCGCCTTTGAAATTGTGTATCCTGCGGGCGGTAATCTGAATTGGTATCAAGTCAAGATATCACGTGAGGAACCGTTGTTCTTTATGGCAGCGCTCGGTTTCAAATCACGCCGGGTAGGAGCCACAGCCACAGCACTTTATGAGCAGCCCGTGAACTTGAATATCAGCGGCAACGGCACTTATGGAGCGCAAGGGCCAATGAACTTAGCCGTGTTTGGCCCCTGGGCTTTGCATAGTAACGGCGACATGTACAGCACGTATAAACATAATGACGGTAGAGATAATGAAAAATACTTGGCTCAGGGATTCGATTTTCATATAAAAATTCCAAGTGATTATCGGACAAAAAACGGAACAAACAATGTTTCGGTCGAGATTTTCGATCCGGATACTTACAACAAAAATAATAACACCGAGGCGAACGGAACCGATCGTGTCGATGAATACCGTGATTCACCTTTCTCCGGCAAAACCAGGTTGACCACAACCCGATATCAGCTCTATTACACCAATGGGACACCGGACCCGAGTGACGATATATTGATTTCGAATGTTAGTTATGGAGCTGATAGTACAACAGACATGAAGTGGGTGCAGCCCCCCAATTTTGCATTCAGCATCAATGATTCCAGGTGGAGAAACAGGGCATTTGAAGAGAATGCTTTTCGTATCAATGTAAAATCGACGGATGGTGCCAGTGAGAACGGTTTTAACCTTCGAGCCGGTCCACCACGCAGTTCGAACCAGAGTTTCAACCCTAATAATGGAACGGATATTACGGCCAGCGGTCGTCTGCCGATTAACTTCAATACCAGCGGAACCGTTACTGTTCAATTAGGTTACGTTCCTAAAGACGCAACCCAGATTGTGGTCGATAAGTTCGATACCGATGTTGGTGCTCAGTCAATAAAATATACAGACGGCACCTATACCTATACAGGTAAACTGACTAAGAACGATGAATTTCTTCCCGATATTCTTAATCTTCCGGCCAACTATAAAGGTGGCTCCTGGAGTGCGGTCTACACGGCTGGTGTGCAGGATACCTCATCGTGGTCGATGCGCTATACAGGCCCTTCAATGAATCGACCGGGGTTAGTGCGTCTGGTGGAATAAGACTCAGTTTAAGAATAAAAAACCTCACCTTGGTATATTCAAGGTGAGGTTTTTGCATTTGAGATAAATTGCCCAAGCTTAGCCGCATCTTTCACACCAGGCTCACTTTCAACCCCACTCACCGTATCCACCAACCACGGCTGAACCGTTTCTATCGCTTCGGCAACGTTATCCGGTGATAATCCGCCCGAAAGAATAACACGAGCACCGGCTTCACGCAGTTCGCGGGCCAAATTCCAATCGCTTCGCTTTCCGGTGCCGCCATAAATTGTATCGCCGGTTTTCGTCTTGGCGCGGGCATCGACCAAAACAGCTTCGACACCGGCTTTGAGCATATCGTTCGCGCGCTCCCGTGCCTGTTCGCCACCCACAGCCGCCCATATACGCAGTCCTTGCCTAACGAGAGCTTCGACAAGAGGAAGGGGTTCATCGCCATGCAACTGCAAAACCGCAGGGGCTAATTTCCGGTTGATTTCGAGAAGTCGCTCTAACGAGAGATTGACTGTGATGGCTACAACTGGAATAGCCACAGCATCGCGAATGGCTTTAGCCGTGGCTAAGTCGACGTTGCGTGGGGATGGCGGATGAAGGATGACGCCCAGATAATCGGCCCCGGCATTTTGGGTGAGTAAGGCATCGCTGATTGAAGTTGTGCCGCAGATCTTGACGAGCATAGAAAATGAAAATCAGAAAACTGATTAGTCTGTAAAATAAATTTCTTCCGGACTTTTGCGCAGGACGGGTGCATTTATTTGCGAACCCAGAGCGTGAGCGACGGGCACGTTTTCTTTGCTCCAACTGGCTCATTGCTCGTGCCCGTCGCTCACGCTCAGGGCTTCCAAATTGAGTCCAAGACCTCGATTATGAAGTGCCCACATGTGCAAAAACTGATACCGATCCCAGAAATGATCTTCCTCATTGTGATGACCTTTTCAACACAAAGACCACAAAGTGACCACAAAGCTCACAAACATCTTTTCATTCTTTGTGATTCCTTGGTGTCCTTTGTGTTAAGGCCGTTACCCAGGAAGATAATTTGCGGAATTGGTATTAGTAGTCTGTAAAGTAAGTTTTTATGCATTCCCTATGTATGAACATCGCGCTCTGTCATTCCGAGGCACGAGGAATCTCGTAATAATGAATTAAAACATCTACCCCTGTCATATTAAGGTTTAGGACGGTGGAAAGAGATTCTTCGCTGGCTCAGAATGACAGATTGCAAGGCCAAGTCTTTGAACCGATATTCCCAACATCGCAAGAGTAAGAATTTATTTTACAGACTAATTAGTTTACAGAGTACTCATTGAAAATGAGAGAATCTTTTACATTGAGAATTTGCACTCAATGAGAAATGGCCGTTTACTGTTTGGCAGCTTGATACTTAGCTTGCTGCCAGGTGAGCAGTGCTTTGACACCCATTTCGCCACCGGCTCGTGAAACGATAGTTCCATCGGATTTCAAAATCAGCAGGGTGGGGTAGGCATCAACCTGATATTCGGCTGCAACTTTGGGCTGCTTATCGCCATCGATAGACACCATCACCCATTTCTTCGACTCGCGGATGACACTGGCATCTTTGAACGTCGTTTTCTTCATAATAAGGCAGGGAGTACACCAGACAGCGTTAAAATCCACGAGGACCGGACGGTTGGTTTGTTCTGCTACTTGCAAAGCGGTGCTCAGCGAATCGTGCCAGGTGATGGCATTAGCCTGCTCCTGAGGTGCGGCACTCTCCGAAACAGTCTTTTTGACTGGAGCCTGGGTAGGGGATGGGTTCTTAGGAGCGACTGATGGGGAATTAATTTTCAGGGTCGAGATAATTCCTACAGCGACGGTAGCGACGACGGCAATCACCCCCCAACGAAGGGCATTGTTGGGCTTCATCATTCGGTTTTCTCCGCAACGTTGAACTGGTTCATGGCGGTTTCCACGCCCTGGCTCACGAAGCTTTCAACACAGTCGCAGGCCCGGCTGATCTGGGCTTCAATCAGAGAAGTTTCTTCCGTAAGGAACGGTCTTAAAACGTATGCCGCCGTGCCGCGTTCCCGCCGCTCCTCTTCAGGCGGGGTGCCGATGCCGAAGCGTAAGCGCGCGTAATCACGCGAACCGATCATCTGCGCAACCGATTTGAGGCCGTTCTGGCCGCCATCGCTGCCATTGGCGCGTAAGCGCAGTTTGCCCGGCGGCAGGTTCAAATCGTCGCAGATTACCAGAATCTGGCTGCGTTCCACGCGGTAGAAATTCATCAATCCGGCAACCGATTTACCGGAGAGATTCATATAGGTTTGAGGCTTGGCGAGGAGGATTTTGTTAGGGCCGAAAAAACCGGCTGCTACTTTGGCGTGGCTTTGTTTTTTATCGAAAGCCAAAGCGTGGCGGCGCGCCAATTCATCGAGCACCATCCAGCCGATGTTGTGGCGCGTGCGTGCATATTCCAAGCCCGGGTTACCCAGTCCAACGATGAGATGCATGGCATTAAAAGCAAAAACGGCAGGCCGGAAATGGAAAAGGGTTCAATAGCCCAGTCCAGTCTCCGCCTGCCGTATTGCGAGTTTTAGTCTTACTCTGCCGCAGGGGCAGCTTCTTCACCGGCTTCAGCTTCAGTTGCTTCGGCGGGTTCGGCGTCGGGAGCGTTGACAACAGCAACGACTTCTTCACCGGCGGTTACAGGCGAGATGCCTGCGGGGAAGGTGATTTCGCTGACGTGGATCGGAGCGCCGTTGAATTCCAGGCCGGAAACATCGACATGAATGGCTTCCGGCAGGTCTTGCGGCAGGGCGGAAACTTCAATTTCGTGCAGAGAATGCACCAAAATGCCGCCATCCACCTTCACGCCGACAGCTTCGCCTTCGAGAACCACCGGCAATACGGCGTTGACTTTCTCGCTTAGGGAAACGCGCAGGAAGTCGATCGTCTGCACGTGATTCTTGAACGGATGGCGCTGCAGAGCCTTGATGATAGCCGGGGTCTTGGAACCATCTTCAGTATTCAAGCTGAACAAACCATGGGAACCATGACGGGCCAACAAGTCGCGGAATTCCTTGGCGTTGACCGACAGTTTGACCGGCTCTTCGTTGCGTCCGTAGACAACGGCGGGCAGACGACCGGCATAGCGCAGACGGCGGGAAACCGATTTGCCCTTCTCTTCACGAACAACAACGTTTAAATCATGTGACGACATAAAAAAATACTCTCCTAAAACTTGGAAGCGCGATGCTCACCGACCGGCTTTCCGGCTCGGTTCCCGGCTTTCCAGTTTATTTAGATATCCAATTTTTCCCAGGTCTCGAACATTGTCGAAACCGAGTCATCGGAGTGAATGCGCCAAATCGCTTCGGCACACAGTGTAGCAATAGATAATACCGTAATCTTGGGTATCATGTGCTGCGGCGGAATTGGAATCGTGTCGGTCACGATCAATTCCTTAATCGCCGAGTCCTGAATACGGCGAATGGCCTCGCCCGAAAGCACACCGTGGGTGGCGGCGGCATAAATCGCCTTGGCACCACGTTCAGCCAGTTCATTGGCAGCAGCGGCAAAGGTTCCGGCCGAATCGACCATGTCGTCCAAGAGCACGCAGGTCTGGCCTTCCACATCGCCAATGACATCGACGATAGCGACCTTACCCGGCTCGGGACGGCGCTTGGCAACGATAGCCAGGTCGGCGCCCAGGCGCTCGGCAAAGATGGTAGCACGGCTCACACCGCCCACATCGGGCGAGACTACGGTCACGCCGGAATCGTACAAGCCTTTGGCAACCAAATACTCGGCAATCAGCGGGAAGGCGGGCAGATGATCGACCGGGCAATCGAAAAAGCCCTGAATCTGTCCGGCATGCAGGTCGATGGCGAAAATACGGTCGGCACCGGCATGCACGATGAGGTCGGCAATCAGCTTGGCGGTAATCGGTTCGCGGGGGCGAACTTTTTTATCCTGGCGTGCATAGCCAAAGTAGGGGATGATCGGCACAATGCGGCGCGCCGAGGCCCGCTTGAAGGCATCGCACATGATGAGCAGTTCCATCAACGAATCGTTGACGGGTGCGCAGGTCGGCTGGATGATGAAGACATCGGCGCCGCGAATGCTTTCGTCGATCGCCAGGCGAATTTCGCCGTCGGCGAAGCGGGTGATGTTCATCGATCCCAGCGGCTTGTTGAGTTCGGCAGCCACGGCACGGGCCAACTGCGGGTTGGCATTGCCGGTGAAAATCTTCATGGCGTGCGCTTCACTGGGCGGACGGCCATCGGCACGCTTGCCGGGGCGATGCGAGGTGAGCGATTGCGGGGGCAGGGCAGAGAATTTCTTCTCGGCTTTCACCTGTTCTTCCAACTGCTGCAGTTCACGCTTGGTGTTGATGCCGGTCATCTCTTTCTCATCCAGAGTCACGGCATCGACGCGTTCACCGGCTGCAGTCAGAAGGCCGATGACATCGGTGAGATAAAGCTCACCCGAGTTGTTGTTGGAATCGATTTGGCCCAGCGCGGGCCAGAGTTTCTGTGAATCGAAGCAGTAGGTGCCGGCGTTCACATTATGTACCGCCAATTGAGCGGGGTTAGCGTCTTTCGCTTCCACGATGCGATCGACCTGGCCGCTGCTGGTCAGGAGGACGCGACCGTAGGCACCGGGGTTTTCCAGTTCGGCAATGCACAGGGCCGCGCCAGACTGGTTGCGTCCACGCTTTTGCACCAGTGCGCGCAGGGTGTTCGATTTGATGAGGGGCACGTCGCCGCAGAGCACGATGATATCACCGTCAAAATCGCCCAGCAGATCCTTGGCCTGCTGCACGGCGTGGCCGGTGCCTTTCATTTCTGTCTGGCGAACGAACTCGATACCCTTGAAGTCGCAAAACTGTTCGCGAATCGTCGATTCGACGCTCTCGGCCTGATGGCCGGTCACGACGACGATACGTTCGGGATCGAGAGAGAGGGCGGTTTCCAGCACCCATGAGACGAGTGGCTTATCGCACAAGGGGTGCAGAACTTTGGCAAGGTCGCTTTCCATGCGCGTGCCTTTGCCAGCGGCGAGAATAATGACGGCGAGGTTCATGGGAGAAGTGGAATATGAAAAATGAAAAATGGAAAATGAAAAGTTATGTTTCCCACTTTTGCATTTTCCATTTCACACTGCTTTTCTGGCTGGGCTGCCTGGGATCGAACCAGGGAATGCCGGAGTCAAAGTCCGGTGCCTTACCGCTTGGCTACAGCCCAAAAACACTCACGAATACCGCAAAAAGTGCTCATAGCATTTTACAAATCAATGGCCCCATTGACAAGCCGGAAAACGGAATGATTTCCAAATTGGAGCGCATTAATTTCATTCGGATTAAGCTATTATTGGAGTGCGGAGGCGAGATAGTGACGTCTCCTCCGCTCATTTCTTGAGAAAAAACCACGAGGAAGTTGCATGCTTGGCTTAATACCCGATGATAGGACAGGGAAGAAAGACGTATTGGAAATAGCCGATGAAATTGCCCTGGCAGGACGAACCATCTGTCCCCAATGTGGCGATACGAAATTCGGCTCCACTGTAATGCCCGATGCAACTCTGCTGCGCACGTGCCACGGTTTCATCAACGGTGAAACGCCGTGCAAATTCCAATGGCCCGAAAGCGACGATTATCTCTATTTTTACGTGCCATTGGAACTTGCTTTGCGTTTGAAAACCGAGGGTTGATTCTGCGTTTTAACGCAGATCTGTAGAGACGCGATTTATCGCGTCTGAGCCTCTTACTAAACCCGATGCTTCACAAATTAATATGTCCAGACGCGATAAATCGCGTCTCTACGGGTGCTCACCATAGCGGGAAATGGAGGAGGATTTTCTACTCCACTGTAACGCTTTTAGCCAGGTTACGCGGCTGATCGACATCGCAACCACGCGTTTTGGCCACATAATACGATAAGAGTTGCAACGGCAATGCCACCACGAACGGGGTGAAGCTTTCGGTCAATTCCGGCACGCGCAGAACATAATCGGCATCGTTAGCAATGGTTTCGTCGTCTTCCCCGGCAATGGCGATGATCTTGCCTTTGCGGGCGCGCACTTCCTGAATGTTGGAAATGATTTTTTCGTAAACGTAGCCGCTGGTGGCGATGGAAATCACCGGCATGTTTTCATCGATCAGCGCGATGGGGCCGTGCTTGAGTTCTCCTGCGGGATATCCCTCGGCGTGGATGTAGGAAATTTCCTTGAGCTTCAACGCACCTTCAAGTGCCGAAGGGTAGCCGAAACCGCGACCGATGAACATGGCGTTGTCAGACTTGGCAACAACCTCGGCCACGCGCTGGATTTCGCTGTCGTCTTGCAGAATCTCTTCCATCAGCTTGGCGACTTCGGTGAGCTTGGAGAGGCGGCGCTCCATACGGGCCGGGTCGATAGCACCATGCAGGGCACCCAAATGCAAGCTGAGGAGATACAGTGCGCCAAGCTGGGCGGTGTAGGCTTTGGTGGAAGCCACCCCGATTTCCGGCCCGGCGTTGGTGTAGATGACGCCGTCGCTTTCGCGCGCAATAGTGGAACCCGGTACATTGACGATGGAAAGCACTTTCAACCCGCGCGAACGTGCTTCACGCACACCGGCCAGGGTGTCGGCGGTTTCGCCGCTTTGGGAAATGGCAATCACCAATGTGTCGGGCGAGAGAATCGCCCCGGCTCCGGCCGCACCGACGTTGCGATAGCGGAACTCGCTGCTGGTATCGACATCCACGGCGATCATCGGCAGCCGTTCGAGGAACAGTTTGCCAACCAGACCGGAGTGCCAACTGGTGCCGCAAGCCTGAATAAAGATACGGCGCACGCCGCGCAGCTCTTCGTCGGAGATGTTGATTTCAGCGAGCAACACGCGGGTGCGGTCGGGGTCGGTATAGCGCGCCAGTAAGCGGTTCATCACGCCGGGCTGTTCGTGGATTTCCTTGAGCATGTAATGCTCGTAACCGCCCTTTTCGGCTTCTTCGGGCGACCACTCAATTTTGACTTCGGCCTTGTGGCGCTGTTTGCCGCTTTCGGTATCGAGCACCTGCACTTTGTCCGGAGTGAGCACGGCCATTTCGCCGTCGTCAAGGAAGAGCACGCGGTGGGTGGCGTTGAGAATGGCGGGCACGTCGCTGGCGCAGAAATTTTCGCCATTGCCCAGGCCCACGACTAACGGCGACATCTGACGCGCGGCGATGAGGGTGCCGGGTAAATCTTTGTGCAACACCGCCACGGCGTAGGAACCGCGCACTTTGCTCAAAGCGTTACGCACGGCTTCAATGAGTCGTTCTTGAGAGAGTTCGCCCTCGGAAGTTTTCAATTCCCGTGCGATCAGGTTGGGCAGCACTTCGGTATCGGTCTGAGAGCGAAATTCCACGCCCTCTTTTTGCAACTCTTCCTTGATCTCGGCGTAGTTCTCGATAATGCCGTTATGGCAGACAAACACCGCTTCGCCGGCATCGCGGTGGGGGTGGGAGTTGGTGGTGTTAGGCTCGCCATGCGTGGCCCAACGGGTGTGGGCAATGCCGGTGTGGCCGTCGATGGGAGTGGCGTGCAAAGAATCGTGCAGTGCCTTGAGCTTACCGACTTCGCGGCGCAGGAGAACTTGCTGTCCATCGTGGACAGCAACTCCGGCGGAATCGTAGCCACGATATTCCAGCTTGGTGAGGCCCACCATCAAAACGCTAACGGCTGATTTATTTCCTGTATAACCAACAATTCCACACATAGAGAGTCGAGTCCTTTATCTTTATTGAGCGGCGGGTGTCTTCTTTTCCTGTTTGATAACCGTGGCAAGGTCATTTGCCAACGCTTGAATGCCCAGCGGCAAACGTGGGCTGGGACGTAAAACCAAGTCGGCCTCCACGATCAATACGCGTCCTTCCTTGATTGCGGTTAAGTTTTTCAGAGCAGGTGTGCTGCGCAATTCGCTTAAGGCTTTAGCGCGGTCGGGCTTTGCCATCGTCACGATGTAAAAATCCGGGTCGCGTTTAAGCAGGGTTTCGACGTTAAAGGCTTTATAGCTTTCCACGTCTTCGGCCACGTTTTTCCAGCCCAGGGCTTGCAACTGGCTGTCGATGAGAGTGCCTTTGCCAGCCGTCCAGAGCGGTGAACGATCGACCTCGTAAAACACGGTCCACGATTTTTCCGTTTTATAACCGGGTGCGTTGAGGCGGGAAGGGAAGGCTTTCGTCACCTCGTCCAATTTTTCGGTGGCTCCCAGCCAGGTCGCGATTTTTTCGATGCCCTTATCCACTTTATCCACCGAAGTAGGAACGAGAATAGCGACTGGTACGCCAATTTTCTGCTGCCAGTTTTCGGCGCGGGCTTTGTCGTAGGTTTCGCCCTGCACAATGACTAAATCGGGCTTCACTGCGATGGCTTTTTCGACGAAAGGACCGGTATAGTCGCCCACTTCGGGGATTTTCGCGGTCTGGGCCGGGTAGTCGGAGATTTGATCGCGGCCCACCAGACGATCCTGCGCATTGAGTGCGAAAATCGCTTCGGTTGCGCCGGGACCGATGCTCACCACGCGCTTGGCAGGTGCTTTGAGGTTGATAGCACGGCCCAGGTCATCTGCCGGAAAGGCCGTGGCAGGGGCTGTTGCCTGAGACTGAGGCTGCGACTGGTCTTGGGCAGGAGGAGTGCAGCCGCTTAAAGCACCGGCTACAACGAAAAAACTGAGAAGTCGAAGCAATCGCATGGAGAAGATTATATCAACCACCAAAACTCCAATCGGCTCGTGCCTGCGGTCGCCCGCTTTTGGGATGGCTGAAAATTTCCAACGGCACGCGGTACACCGCTTCCAATTTTTCGCGCGTCATAACATCCTCAGGACTGCCGCAACCATGACTATGGCCGTCTTCCCCCAGTAACAAAATCGTATCGGCCACAGCCGCCGCCAGGTTTATCTGGTGCAGCACCAAAACCACGGCCAGCTTTTCGCGGCGTGCCAGTTTAAATACCAAATCCAGAATTTCATACTGGTAGCGAATATCGAGGTTGGAAGTCGGTTCGTCCAATAGCAAAACTTGCGGTTGCTGGGTCAAGGCACGCGCCAGCAGCACGCGCTGTTTTTCACCGCCGGACAATTCGCCCAATTTGCGGTGGCGCATGCCTGCGACGTTGGTTTGTTGCATGGCTTTGGTCGCCATTTCCCTGTCGCTATGAGTGGGGGTGCCATAGGCGGGGAGAAACGGAGTGCGACCTAAGAGCACGGTTTCTTCAACGCTCAGCGATTGATCGCCTTCAAAGCTTTGCGCTAAGAGCGCCAGCTTCTGGGCACGCTCGCGCAGGGGTAGGGCAGAAAGCTCTTTATCGCCCAGGAGAATGCGGCCACTTTCAGGTTTGAGCAAACCGGAAATACAGCGCAAGAGCGTGCTTTTACCGCAGCCATTGGGGCCGATCACGGCGGCAATTTCTCCCGGCGCAACACACAGCGATACGTCATTGAGCACGTGACTGCGCCCGCGATAACCGGCATTCAGGTTTTCGATAATCAATGCCATGTCTTTTTCTGTGCCAGGAAGATAAACAACGGAACACCCAGAAGCGCGGTAACGATGCCCACCGGCAATTCTATCGGTGGAGCAATGCCACGGGCTATGGCATCGCAAAATACCAGGAGAGCTGCACCGCCAAGCGCCGAAGCAGGAATCAGGGTGCGGGCATCACTGCCCAGGAACAAGCGCACGATATGGGGACCCAACAGTCCGACAAAGCCGATAAGCCCGGCGCAAGAGACGGCGGCTGCACTAATAAGCGCCGAAGAGAGGAGAAGGCGCGTGTGCAGCTTTTTGACATCGACGCCCAGCGTCAGGGCATCGTCATCGCCCGAGCGCAATGCGTTGATATCGCGTGCTGAAGCTAACAATAAAATCAGGCCGATAAACAGGCAAATTGCCATCACGGCGTTCTGTGCCGGGCGCACTTCGCTCAGCCCGCCCAGTAGCCAGAAGGTGATTTGCCGCGCCAGGTCGGCACGCGCGGAAAGCGCCACCACCAGTGCCATCAATGCGGCGAGGAATGATGACATCGCCACGCCGGTCAGGAGTAAGCGCGCCCGGTCGAGGACCGAACCGTTATTGCCGTGTCCTAATGCATAGATGCTAAACGAAGCCGCCAATGCCCCGGCAAAAGCCAGGAGGGCAGTCGCATCGAAGCTGCTCTGATAGAGAAACGCTTTTGAGAGGGTGGCACCCAGCGCGCCTCCGGCGGAAATACCCAGCAAGTAGGGTTCGGCTAACGGGTTGCGAAAGACCGATTGCAGTGTCGCGCCGGAAACTGCTAATCCTGCCCCGACAAAGAGGGCGGCCAATAAGCGCACAGGGCGTATTTCCAGAAAAATACGCTGGGCGACCTCTTGTTTGGCGGCATCGGGCGACCATAAATCGCTGAGCGGAACCGGCGCTCCCCAAGTGGCCGAGAGCAAAGCGGCACAGCCAAAAGTCAGTAGCAAAATCAACCAACGCGCGCGCATTACAATAGGAGGGGTATTATACGGATGTCAGAAAATAACATCTCAGTAACGATACCGTTTTTCCCTATTGATTCTCTGGCAATTAGGTCATCCTCGCGAAGGCGGGGATCCAGTACGCAGCATGGAGGTCTGACGTTAGCGTATTGTTACCCTTCACCACAAAAAGCCGTGTTCTGGATCCCCGCCTTCGCGAGGATGACGAACGAGGAGTGCAAAGATAGCTTAAAAGGCTAGAAAATCAATATTGGAAAATTAAGTCTGTAAAATTGATCTTAAACCAAAAATGCCCGCCGAGGTTTGGCTTCGGCGGGCATTTGAGTGTGCTTTATTTATTCGCTCAGCGAAACGTATTCCGGCAGAGCGCCACCGATGAGCGGTTTGGCCCAATCGATGAACTGCTGCGAGACGCCGGTGCCGTTGGCGGCCAGCGATTCGGCGGGCAACGGGCGAGGCTCGGTGCCGACCTGGTCGAGGCGGGCGGTGCCTTCGACGGAACGATAGCCACGGTCGCGGTCGCTGCGGTCGGGGCCGTGCGGGTCACGGTTGACCGTCACCAGGTAGCCGCTGCACTCGTCACCGGCCAGGCGCACCATGAGGCTGCCCATGTTGTAGGCTTCTTCGCCGTCGGCGCGGGCAATATTGGCAGCCGAGCTGCGAGCGGTGGCTCCCCATTTCTCCAGGCGAACGGGCAAGCCGAGTTTTTCGGCCAATAGTACGCTCAGTGCCTGTCCGTCGAGTGAGTTGCCTGCGGCGTCTTTTGCGCCCTGGGTGGTGACGGCTACCGAATAACCCCACTTCTGGTAGGCGCGGCGGAGTTCGTCGATGAGTACGTCGCTTTCAGGGGCGCGCTCGGGCAGAACGATGGCGTGGGGGGCGGCATGCTGCTCGTCGCGGGCCAGGGCGGTGGCTGCAGCCAGCCAACCGGTACTCGCACCGAGAATTTCAACCACCACGACCGGTTCTTCGGCAGCTTCGGCATCGCGGGCGACATCGCGCAGGGTGCTGGCGACATAACGGGCTGCCGAGCCATAGCCGGGAGTCTGGCAACCGGCGTTGACATCGTTTTCAGCCGAAATCGGAGCGCCAAGCACAACCAGGGGATACTCTTCACGGGCGGCGGCGTCCTGGAAGTATTGAATCAGGCCGGGTATCGGCAAACCGCCGATTAAAAACAGGGTGCCGATTTCGTTGGCGCGCAGCACTTCGATAAAACGAGAGGCTTCCTCTTCGGTGAGGACGCGATGGCGGCCACTGAGAACCGAACCGGGAGTGCGGCGCAGGCCTTCCACCGTTTTGCGCTTTTGTGCTCCCAAATCGACCAGCTTGCCGTCGGCAATGCCTGCGACACCGGCCACGGCACCAAAGACATCGGCAATCTCCACGCCGTTGCCGACCTCATCCAAGATGCCGGCAATAACCGAATTTGTAACCGCAGTCGGTTGTCCGGCTACGATGATCAATGCATTTTCTCCGCGTTCTGCCATTCCTGCCTCCTATCGAAATCTCGAAGCGACAATCGAAACTTCTCTATTTAAAATATTTTCATTAATCACGTTGCCTTATCAATCTTCCCTTTTTTACCAACAAAGAAGCCGAAAGCGCGTTGGCGCTATCGGCTTTAAATCAATATACGACGAGAGGAAAATGATAAAACAACTTAGTTTTACTAACTCACTTCAGGTGCTGGTTCCGCTGGACGTCGCGAAAGCTCAACCCCACGTATAATATCACAGAACGAGGGATGCAGCAATGAATTGGGCGGTATGCCGGTGGTGTTTTTATGCAAGAAAAAACCGATTTGCGTCGTTTAATGCGGGTTAAAATCAGGGAGCAAAGCGAGCAGGAGCGCGCCCGTGGCTCGGCGCTGATTTGTGAGCGATTGAGAGCGTGGAGCGCCGCGCAGCCAACGCCCTTGAAGCGGGTGGCGATTTTCCTGGCCGGACCGCGAGAACCCAACCTGGATGAGTTCGGGCGATACCTCCAGAATGAAGGGACCGCGGTGTATGCGCCTTGCATGACACAGTGCCAGGCACCTTTCGTGCGTTTAGCAGACGATTGGAGCAATGTGGGTTTAAATTCAGCCAATTGGCGAGAGCCTCAACCCGGTTCCCCGGGCGAAATATTCGCGGCCTCACAAATGGATGCGATTTTTTTACCGGGTTTGGCCTTCGATTTGAAGGGGAACAGGTTGGGGCAGGGTGGTGGCTGGTATGATCGTGCTTTGGAAGGTCTTCCTTCTCAAGTGCCTTGCATCGGCATCGGCTTCGATTTTCAAATCGTATCCGCACTTCCCCATGAGCCCCACGATCATAAAATTTCTATTTTGGTAAGTGAAAAACGCATTGAATATGTTAGAACAGCCGGCAGAGACTAAACTCGAAGAGATTCCATCCCCCGTATTGTGGGTCTTGCAAAAAATGCCGCCGTTGCGACTGCCGGTCTACTATCTCTGGCGATTGGCAACACGCTGGGGGCAGGATGAGTGTCCACTGAAAGCCGCAGCGATGGCGTTTTTTGGCTTGCTCTCCATTTTTCCGATTATTCTGGCGGCCGTTTCGATTCTGGCTACCGTGTTGGCAGGCGATACGGCTGCATTAACCTCATTTCAGAATTTCGTGCAGCAATTTTTCCCCGGCCCCACCGGAGATAATATTTCGCTGGCAATGAAAAACGCTGCCGAAAAAATTGCCGGAGGCACCAGTGCCACCACGCTCAGTATCGTTGCCATTGGTTCGTTGTTGTGGAGCGGGCGGGCATTTTTCGAGACTCTGGCCGAGGTGCTTAACAACGTTTGGCCCGGCACGACGGCCCGTAATTTCTGGCAAAACCAGTTGGTTCTGTGGAGCACGTTTGCGGGTGCGGCAGTCCTGTGTATTTTGTCTTCGTTGGCTACATTTTTAGTGGCGCTGATCAAGGGGCTTTTACAGTATATGCCGGAGATGTTTCTGGAGCGGTTACCTCTCATCGAAATTATTTCGCGAGTGCTTGCTTTCCTGTTAACATTGCTGATGTTCTGGTTGATTTATCGCTTTTTGCCTAATGTGGAAGGAGCGCGACGCAATCGGCTGGTTTTCGGTTCTGCTTTTATTGCTGCTCTGGGATGGGAGATCGCAAAAGTCGTTTTTACCCGTTTCATGGCCAATCTCGACCGTTATGAGGCAACGTATGGCAGTGTTGCCGGCGTGGTCATCACCATGATGTGGATCTATTTCTCTTCGCTCATCATTCTCCTGGGTGCCGAAGCTGCGGCGGCCTACGAAGAAGCCAAGAAACAATGGCCCCGAGTATCGGCGGCCCTCAAAGTGAAGAAGGCATGAGTTGAAAATTTTATGGAGGACTGAAGAAGACCATCTCAATTTCTGGGGATGGTCTTCTTTTTTGAGACGAGAGGGTGTGGCATTAGTTAAAATTGGGCCATCATGAATTCGCGTTATCTGACTGCTGCGATTGGCATTCCCCTGGTATTAGGAATCGTTTGGCTGGGGGGGCTGGCATTTACAATCGTTATCGCACTCCTTGCTCTGGCTTCCCTGCGCGAACTGGAATTGGCGTGTCGCCGCACCCAGAATCCCCTGGCTGGGTTTGTGGCTTATCCGGCGTTACTCTTGATTTTAGGACTCACCTGGAATTTTGCGCGTGAAGGGGAGCGGCTGCATGCCGATGCGGTGTGGTTGTGGCTTTTACCGATTTTGACGTTGGTTGCCGGTGTCTTGTCTTATGGAAAACGCCAGTCGATAACGTTAGTATCGGTAGCAATCACCCAATTGGCAGTAATCTATGTCGGGTTATTTGCATTTCTCATTTTACTCCGGGAGTTTCCGGGCGGGGGGTGGAAGCTGTTTCCCGTTGTGCTCTTTGGAGTGTGGGCCAGCGATACAGCCGCCTATTTTGCCGGGCGGGCCATTGGTAAAAAGCGCCTGACCACGCTTTCACCGGGCAAGACCCGCGAAGGGCTGGTAGCCGGTATGCTCGTTACCATCGCTGTTTGTTTCGGCCTGGCCCAGGCGTTCAATTTTGCGATCGGGGATAGTCTGGTCATTGGCATACTGGTGGCATTGGCTGCGCCCATGGGCGATCTCATCGAATCGTTTTGGAAGCGGGAATTGGGTGCCAAAGATATGGGTTCGGTATTGCCCGGACACGGCGGCATTCTCGACCGTTGCGATTCGCTTCTGTTGGCATCGTTTGCAGTTTATTTATATGCGTTGCAATTTCTTTAAAGAATATCATCATGCAAAATCTCTTTTCCCTGGAAGGTAAGAACGTCGTTATCACTGGTGGCAGTGGATATTTAGGTTCGGCGATTGTGGAAGGGCTTATTGCCCACGGCGCGCAAGTCGCTGTTGGCGATATTCGGGAAGGAGAAAACCTTCCTGACGGGGCTGTGTTTATTTCTTGCAATGTCGCCGAAACCGAATCGGTGCGCGAATTGTTTAAAACAACACGTGAGAAATTGGGACAGATTCATGTCCTTATCAACTGTGCCAACATTGGCACCGGAGCCGGGCCGGACCAGAAGATTGAGACCATGACCGATGAAATCTGGGCCAGGGGTGTCGATGGCGCGGTGGGAACGGCTTTTCGCTGCACTCGCGAAGTCATTCCCTACATGGAAGAAAGCGGCGGCGGCAGTATCATCAACTTTTCTTCGATGTATGGCATCGTATCCCCCAACCCGGCTATCTACGGCGATAGCGGCGCGAATAATCCGCCCAACTACGGAGCGGGCAAAGCCGCCGTTTTGCAGTTCACCCGCTACAGCGCAGCGCATCTGGCCGCCAAGAATATTCGAGTCAACAGTGTTGCTCCAGGACCGTTTCCCCAACCGAAGTTTCAGGGCAATGACGATTTTGTGAAGGAATTGGGGCGAAAAACCATGCTCGGCCGCGTCGGCAAGGCAGAAGAGATGGTAGGGCCGATATTGCTGCTGGCCAGCGATGCCTCGTCGTATATGACGGGTGCCAATATTACCATCGATGGCGGCTGGACGGCCTGGTGAACAGCCTGCACGCCTTCCGCCTTTAAAATTTGCGATGACCTTTGCCCCCCAGATTCGCCGATACATTCTCCAGGCGTTGGAGGAAAGTATCGTGCCTGTCTGGCAAGGGCAAACGGTTACACAAGTTCTGGCACAGTCGCCGATGCGTTTGGATCATGCCGAGAACTGGTCGCATTACGGCACTTATCTGGAAAATGATAAGTCCATATCCAACTTCATCTCCTGGTACTGGGAAGAAGAGAAAATGGAGGCGGGGAAATTTCCTTTTTTCGGTTTTGTCTATGAAGGAGCCGTTGATCACCGGATTGCAGTGACCGAGTCTTTGGCGGCGCAACTTGAAAAAACAACCGGACAAAAGCCGCCCAGCCTGATATCGGTGCGGCTGAAAGCCCCTGCATTTATCTATTTCGCACCAGGAGTGCCCGGTACTCTGGGTGCCGATCCTGCGTTGGAACTTCCGCCTGCGGGCGACTGCAAAATCATCTGGGCTTCGGTGATGGATGAAGAAGTGCGTATTCATTACTACTATACCGAGGCAGGTCAGGTCTATGGATCGCACTCCGTCCAACTCCAAGACGCGGGAGTGATTCAGCTCTTGCGGATTTATGCGGAAGAAAACCAGGCCGAATTATCGGACAACCGCGCCAATCAATCGCTGTTGCTGATCATGGCGCAGCGCATTTTGCGCCAACTCAAGCAACAAAACCTGACTTTAGCCAATTCGGCTTTTGCCCTGCCGAATATTCATACTCTGGGTTTGGAAAAAGAAACGCATTCCAACCGCGATTTGAAGCTTTGCCGGGCAGCGATGGAGTTTGTCGAAAAGCGACTGCACGAGTCGTTAAATCGCGAGGAGATTGCCGCAGCGCTTCAAGTTTCTCCCGACTACCTGGGCCGGGTTTTCCAGCACACAACGGGCGTCAGCCTGATGCGCTATGTGACGAGCCGACGCATTGAAGCCGCCAAACTGGTGTTGGCTAACGGCACGGAAACTATTGGGGAAATTACCCAGTTAGTTGGTTTTGCCAGCACTGCCAGCTTTAGCGGGGCTTTTAAACGTGCCACCGGATATAGCCCAATCGACTATCGGCGTCTCCACCGTTGACTCAATTTAATCCGGGCCTGTCGTTATGAGTTAAAATGGTCGCCTTCGGTTAAGCATGTTGCGTTTAGCCGACCTTGGAGGAGGGTATAATCAGAAAGTCGGTTGAGAATATTGTGAAATTTTGGAGTAGAGTATGCAACGGCAATACCGAAGAGCCTTTACATTAATAGAATTGCTTATAGTTGTTGCGATAATAGCAATATTGGCGGCAATTCTTTTTCCGGTTTTTGCAAGAGCACGTGAAAATGCGCGCCGCACCAGTTGTTTGAGTAACCTCAAGCAAATCGGGTTAGGCATGATGCAGTATGTGCAGGATTACGACGAACGTTACCCAATGGCTTTTTGGAGTCCGTTGGTGACGACTGGTGAATCTGGAATGCCGCGAACCAGATATCATGTTAGCTGCGGTAATTCTACGTGCTCGGGTTACTTTAACAGTTGGATGGATATCGTTTATCCTTACGTAAAAAGCACTCAACTTTTTACCTGCCCTAATTTTAGGAATGCAACTTATCCGACTGCTCCCAGTTACGCATATCATAACGGTTTTTCAGGATATCTGACGAATGCTCGTTATAATAGTCGTTGGCCTGCCGGTATGCCTTTGTCGATGCCGGCGGTGACGCGCCCGGCCGATATATTTCTCATTATGGAATGGCAGACTCCATTTTCGATTGTCGCTAATCCCATCGATATTGGCAATGGAGCCAGGTCGGGTAACAGCCAGATGGTGCCGCATATGGGCGGCGCCGTTGTGGCATTTGCCGATGGGCATGTCAAATGGGTGAATGGAACGCGCATTGGGGCACCTGGGACCCTCAATACGAACTGCTTTCCCTATGGACCCAATTCTACGCCGAATATGGCGGTTGCTTATTGCGCCGAAGATTGGAACCCTTTCATCCTCCGTTAATGAAGTTATCTCTTATGAAAAAAAATTATCTGATCTCTTTTTGGTGTCTCTTTTGGCTGTTCATGATGGCCAGCGACTTACTCATAAACACCACGTGTGCCGCGCCGCTCACCCTCGTCGATAACGGCAAAACCACCTTCTCCATTAGCGTGCCTGCTAATGCGCCTACTTCGGTGCAGGATGCCGCGCAGGAATTACAGCGTTGCATTACCATTGCTACTGGCGTAGCAATCCCAATGATTCAAGATGATGCCGGCATCACCGGCAATGTCATCAGCGTCGGTTCGACGATTTATGCCGACGAAGCGCGCGTCACAACGGACGGCATTCCTCTGGAAGGTTTTCGTATCGTTACCAGGGATGGCAGCCTGTATATCATCGGCCCGGATACCGAAACCGGCCAGCGCACCAAGGACGGCGGTTACAGCAATGGCACGGCAAATGGGGTGTATCACTTCCTGGAAAAATACATGGGCGTGCGCTGGTTGCTCCCGGGTGATTTAGGCCGTGACGTTCCCAAAACCGGTACGCTTCGCCTCGACGATATCGACTTTCGCGATGCTCCTTATTTCATTAACCGTCGCCTCCCTTATACGGCCTTGACGACCGGGAAGACCAAGCCGGAGATCGGCATCTGGCATAAACGTCAGGGGCAGGGCTATTCCTTTCGTATTGAACATTCACACAACTGGGAAGAAACCATTCCTAAATCGGTTTACAATACCAAGCCGGAATTATTCCCGCTCATCGATGGCAAGCATCCCGAACCGCAGCACATGTACAAACTGGAAACCATTCATCCCGAAGTGATCCAGCGTTTTGCCGACCGGGCCATTGAAACCCTGAAGGCAAACCCCGAAAGAAACACTTTTTCGCTTTCCCCCAGCGATGGCTTCGGCTGGAGCCAGAGTCCGGAAAGCCTGGCGCTTTATGATAAAGATCCCTTCGGTAAGCAGTCGGTTACTCCACTAATTTTGAAGTTCTATAGCGATGTGGCCAAAAAGGTAGCCGAGAAAGACCCGAATGCCAAACTGGCCGGCTACATTTATAACGACTATCTTTGGCCCCCAAGTAGTGGCGACTTAAAGCTGCCGGACAACTTTTATCCGGTTCTGGCCGGTTCGATCAGCTATGGTTTTCGTTTGGTTCGCCCCGAAGTGCGCGAGCGTTTTGTGACTCTGTTGCAGGAATGGGGCAAAGTCACCCCGCACCTCTTCTACTACGACTTACCCGATACCTTCGTGCCCTGGACCAAGGGGCATGGCACGATAGCGCCCAACATGCCCGACATGCACAACTTTATTTTCAAGCAATTGGTTGAAAATAATGTGAAGGGGCTTTATATCTACGGCAACGTCGATTGGGGCTACGGTGCTTTGACCAACTACACCTGGGTCAAGCTGATGTGGAATCCCAGGCTCAACTCTTACGATATCCAGAAAGAATGGCTTAACCGCGCCTATGGCGAAGAAGCCGGCACGGTGATGAACCAGTTGTATCTCGATCTCGAAAAATGGTTCACCGAATTTTACACCACTACCAGCCCGCAGGGACACTATCATAACGGCTTGGTGAAAGGCTTCTACGGCACACGCTATCAGGACATCGAGAAATACATTCTCGAAGCCAAAAGCAAGACCATGACCGATGTGCAGCGTCAGCGTTTTGAGCTGATTGAGAACAATATCATTGCGCTGCAGTGGCGTTTGCGTAATGAAAAAATCCTGCCGGTCGATTTCAAATCACCGCTGACCCGCACCAACGATGAAGTCATTCGTATCGTTTCGACCGACAATCCCGACTTCTACGTTTTTCCGAACTATCTGGATATCGGCCCCAAACCGCAACCGGTGAAGGCGACCATTGCACCACCTGTTAAGAATGGCGATGCCGTTAAAGTTCCGCTCAGTGTGCGCAACAACAACCTCTTATTGTTGATGAGCAAGACGGATGGCGATATCAAAATCACTCCGGGCTGGGCCAACGGCGGCGCGAACGCCATCACTTATAGTGTCAAGGATGCCCGCAACGCCTCGCTTGCCGCAGGTGTCCTGGAAGCGAGCAAGCCGATTGTTTTTGCCGGTAAGGCCAACACGCCTTACTACTTCTACATCTCCGGCGGCATCACCAATGTTGTGGTTGATGGTGCAGCGGTGGCTTATAAAGCCGACATGCTGACCGGGAGAAACCTGCTCCATCTTTATGTCCGCCCGGCCACCATGTATTTTCACGTGCCCGCAGGAACTAAGGAATGGAATTTGAGATTCTCGACAACTATTCCCAACGAAACCGCCAAGATCACGGTCTGGTCGCCCGATGGCAAAGAGCGAGCCTCGGTTGAAACCGGACAGACTCACGTTCATTCGCTCAATCTGGAGGGCCAGGAAGGCTTTTGGAAAATCAAACTCGATAAAGCCTCGACGGGAAAGATTAGTAACGTCTACTTGAAGCTGGATGAAAAACTCCCGCAATGGGTGAGCACCGACCCGCAACAACCGCTGATTGTGGAGTAGGGCCTTCTCTTTATTGAAGATGGGAGTGCGACGAGCATGCAAGGTTTTGCATGCTCGTTTTGCATGGTGGAAGAGTGGCTGGGAACTAATCAGACGGTAAATCGTCCTTGATGCCACTTTAGCGTTGTTGAGTTTTCATAAACTGTAATGCGTTCCTGTGGTATGACAAGAATATCAGTTGGAATGATGAGCGGATAAAGCACGGCGTTGGACTTAAGTTTATGCCCGAATCTTTACAGGCGTTGTGGAATACCATTCTGGGTTGGACGCAGGTTTACGGTATGCACGCCGTGGTGCCGACACTTGTCGTCGATCCGGCAGGGGTGCCCTGGGCCTGGATTTTCCTGATGTTGATCGCCGGCGAAGCTGGTCTCAACATCCCATTGATGCTGGCGTATGGTTTTGCTGTTCTAACCCTCACGGACCATCTTCTCTACGCAGTGGGCTACTTTGGCGGCCGGCCATTGATGAACAATCTGGGATTGCGGTGGCCCAAAATTGCCGGTGCCATGCTGGCCTCGGAAAACGCCATGCGCGGCAAAGGCGTGTGGATGGTAGCATTTGGACGTTACCTTCCGGTTGTGGGGCGTTGGGTAGGCACGGGAGCCGCTCTGGCAAATGTATCCTACGCGCGTTTTGTGCTCTACGATGCGATTGGCGTTGGCATAACCGTTGTGGGTTTTGGAGCAGGCGCTCACTTTATAGGCCGCGAAATTATTGGTTTTGACTGGTTTCCCCAGGCTATTCTCATCACCTATATCGCCAGCACGATTCTCACTGCCGCACTGACTTGCTACGGCGTGTGGCGTGCCAAGCGCGGTAAAGCACAAAGTTCTGCCTGAGTAGCCTGTAAAATAATGCTCCCCTTGCTTTAATACTAGACAGGTACTTTTATTTGCGAACCCAGAGCGTGAGCGACGGGCACTGGCAATGAACCCGGTCGAGCAAAGAAATCGTGCCCGTCGCTTACGCTCGGGGTTTCCAAATTGAGTTCAAGGCCTCGAGTGTAAGCGACAGTATGCGTAAAAATTTAGTTTACAGAGTGCTAAATTTCCCATTTCTTCATTGTTATTAACCGGAATTAGCCAGTGCATACTCTGCGAGTACGCCTTGCACAGCTTCACTCAAAGTAGAAGGCAGGGCGATTTGCGAAACCATTTGGAAAGAACGATTCTCCGATTGCATCGCCACGAGGAAAGGCATGAGTAACTCTCCGGCGTTTTGCCCTGCGATGTGTGCGCCGAGAATGCGGCCTTTATCGCCGGTAACCAGTTTGATGAAGCCGCGTGTTTCGCCTTCAACGATACAGCGTTCGAGCTGAGAGAATCGCTGTTGGAAAACCTGAACGTCGTTCCACTTTTCGCGTGCCCGGGCTTCGCTCAGGCCGAAGGCCGCTATGCCGGGCTGGGTGAGAACGATACGCGACTCAAGTTGTTCCCGGGTCGTTTGAGGCGGCGAAGCGAGTGCCAGAATGTGCCGGGATTCGGCGTGCTGCAATTCACCGTTGGCTTCAAAAGTAATCTGCTTCTTTTCGCCCTCCACCGTTGCGCTTTGGATATTAGCCCCGGTATGCAGCACAACGCCTTCCTGCTGCAATAGCTTTTCTGCAAATGCAGAAATCTCGTGGTCTTCACCCGGCAAGAGTGCAGCGTCACCAGACAACACCGTCACTTTGCAGCCCAGGCGTGCCAGTGCAAAAGCAAGCTCGACTGCAACAGCGCTGCTCCCCAATATGGTGAGTGAACGTGGCATTTCCGGTAAGGCGAAGAGTTGGGCGACGGTGAGAGAGCCTATTTCAGTTAGCCCGTCGATTTGTGGCTGCTCCGGTACATCGCCGGTTGCCTGGATGAATTTTGAGGCGGTTACGGTTTTTTCGCCGGTTTTGCTTTCGATAACAATTGTATGAGCGTCTTCGAATCGCGCTGTACCTTTCAGGTGCTCGATACCTTGCTCTTTGAGCTGCTCGCGCCACATGGCCCGGATATCGTCTTGCACATCGGCAATGCGCAGTTTGAGGGCGCTCCACGTCACGCGGACATTGTCGCTGCGAATGCCGAATTCCATCGATTCTCGGCACTGGTTGAAGACACATGCTGCCTTGATGAGCGCGCCGATGGGAATGCGCCCCGATTGTAATTCTTCCGCGCCAATGGCACCGGGTGCCACAATGGCGACTTTAGCGCCTGAGGCGCGCGCGGTGCGGGCAGCGGCTAAATCTTCGACGGAGCCGCCAATGACTACGATATCGAAATCAGACATATTTTTATTGAGAGGAAAATGGACGGGAACTTGAAATTACGACATCGCGAGTTGAGTGACTTGCGCCAGGACATCGTGGGGAGAGAGCGGTTTATGGAGGACTTTATCGGCACCGGCTTCTTCTGCTAATTTTTGTGTCACACCACTCCCGTAGGCGGTAAACATCACGATAGGGAGATCGTCTCCCTGGGGCAGGGCGCGAATAGCGCGCACGGCGTCCCATCCGTTCATCTCGGGCATTTCGACGTCCATTATAATCGCGTCGAAGGGTTCGCTGCTTTGGACCAGGCTAACGGCTTCGCGTCCGTTGGATGCCAACTGAACGGTATGGCCATGCATTGAAAGAGCCAGGCGGAAGAGTTCGCGCGCATCTTCTAAATCATCAACAAACAGAATTCGCATATTTTGTGACAGAAAGTAATCGGAAAGAAAAGTGTACCGAAAGCCAAGTGCAAATCAAATTCCCGGATCTAAAAGAGTTTTTCCTGCTTTGTTTATCGGATCGCCGGTGCCGGGATAGCGACCTGATAGACTGACAACCATGCTTTCTTTCGAGATGGATGCAGTTTTGGAAATTGTGCGTGAAGCAGGCGAACTGGGAAAGCAGTTGCAGGGCAACGTGCGCGCAGAGTTCAAGGCCGACAACACGTTTGTGACCGCGGCCGACCGGGCTATTGAAGCCTTGTTGCGCGATAGATTGGGTGCTCTCACGCCTGGCTGGTCGTTCCTGGGCGAGGAAGAAGGCTTAACGGGCGACCCCGACGCGCCGGCCTGGGTCATCGACCCGATCGACGGCACCAACAATTTCGTGCGTGATCTGCCGATTTGGACGATTTCCATCGGTGCCGTGCATAAGGGGCAAGCCATTTTCGGCGTGGTGGCCGCTCCCGTGCTCCGCGAAATCTCATGGGCAGCTCAAGGGCAGGGCGCATGGCGTGAAGCCGATGGAGTAGTGCGGCAAATTCACGCCCGCGATCGCGAGGCCTTGATGCACGAAGACATTATCGCATTCAATACCGAAGTGGAAAGCGCGGTCGATTTCTCCCAGGTGCCCGGTTGTATGCGCAATTTCGGTAGCGTTGCCTATCACCTGGCATTGCTGGCGCGCGGTTCACTATGTGCCTCGATGGCGCGTCGTCACAAACTTTATGACGTCGCGGGTGGCATGGCGATTTGCCAGGAGGCCGGTTGCATTGCTCATTATCTGGACGGGCGGCCCTGGGTTGCCGATCTCACCGCGCCTAAAGAAGGTGTGCCGCTCTTGGTCGCCCCGCCGGGCACCAGCGCAATTTTAGATACCTTACTTGTCCTGAAGCAGTCGCCCACCGTCTTGCTGGGGCATGAATCCACCTCCGGCGACCAGCCGGCACGTTCTTAAAGAATTTTCTCGTGAGTAACTCAAGCCTCGATAAATCGGCTCCGCGCGTGCGGGAGATGTTTGGCGATATCGCCCACCGTTACGATTTTCTCAACCATTTACTGTCGGGCAACCAGGATGTGCGCTGGCGTCGCCGCGCCGTTCGTCTGTTAGGCGCGCGGCGCGACTGGCAGGTGCTCGATTTGTGCTGCGGCACTGGTGACTTGAGCTTTGAAATATTGCGCCAGCAGCCACATTGTAAAATCATCTCTGCCGATTTTGCTTTGCCCATGCTCCAAATCGCGCAGCAAAAGAACTCAAAACTCAAAACTCAAAACTCAAAACTGGTTAACGCCGATGCCTTGAACCTGCCGTTTGCCGATGAAGCTTTCGATGCCGCCAGTGTAGCCTTCGGTGCGCGGAATTTTGAAGATACTTCTGTCGGCCTGCGCGAATTACACCGCGTCTTGCGGCCGGGCGGCAAACTCTTGATTTTGGAGTTTATGCGGCCGCAGTCGGTTTTAGTGCAAAAAGGTTTTGGCGCTTTTAACTATATCCTGGCACCGATTGGAAAAGCGGTCTCGGGCCACCCCACAGCGTATTCTTACTTGCCGCAGTCGATTGGCGGCTTCTACACCCGGCAGGAATTTGCCGCTCTGCTCCGCGAAACCGGCTTTACCGATGTGCGTCGTTTTGAGCATGGCGGAGGTGTCGCAACCAGCTTTATAGCCCGTAAGCGTGAAGTGCAGGCGTAAAACGTAACAATTAATGATGATGAATTTATTTTCCCTGTTCGGTCAGGATGAAGCCGCGCGCCCGCCGCGTGGCGGTAGTTGGTGGAGCCAGCTTGGCATGGCGCGTTGGGTTTTGGCGCTGTTTCTTATTTACACTTTTGCGCCGCGTGTGCTGGCGATTTATACCGAAGCCCTGTGGTTCGATTCACTCAAGTATTCGGCCGTTTTCTGGTATGAGTTCCGACTCAAGTTCGTTCTCTTCGTTGTTTTCTTTTCACTGACTCTGCTCATTCTGCGTGGCGTGTTCCGTTTATTCGAACGCGTCTTTGAACCGTATGCGCTCAGCGGGTCGGTCGTGCGGCTGGAAGGCAATCCCATCCATATCGAGCCGGAAAAATTCATGCGGCCTTTGGGCTGGGTGCTTGCCCTTCTCTGGTCGTTTTTGATTGCTTCCACCATGACGGCGCGTTGGACGCTGTGGGCGTTGTACCTGAACCAGGTCCCGGTCGCCGATACCGATCCCATTTTCAATAAACCGCTCAACTTCTACCTGTTTTCATGGCCGATTCTTCAGGCTGTTGCGACATGGCTTTTCGGACTGACCGTCATCTTGTTTTTGGTGTCGGCAGCATGGGCGGGCATGACCTATATCTCAAAGTTGCCCCGCAGCGCCCAGGAACGGGCGCAACGCGCCGCTTTCCTGGCCACGGCCTTCACCCTGGCTGCGGTTTTGTTGACCTCGGCAATTCGCCTCTACCTGACTCGTTTCTCGTTGCTGTGGAAGGGCGACGACATCTATAACGGCATCGGCTATGTCGGTGCGCATATCACACTGCCCGCACAAATCCTGATGATGGGAGTCTTGGTGCTCTGTTCGTTGCTGGCGATTTGGAATGCCGTCGGCAAGCGCAGCCTGAAAGTTTTCTGCGCTTGTATCATCGTTCCCATCGGTGTTTCCGTCGCTTCGGGGCTGGTGGCGAATTACGTTTCCAACTTCATCGTCAAGCCCAATCAACTGGCGCGTGAAACGCCCTTCATCAAGCACAACATCGCAGCGACGCGTAAAGCATTTGCCCTCGACCGCATCGCTCCGCGCGATTTTGCCGCAGAAGGCAACGTGCAGGCGATTCAGGCCGGTGTGCGGGGCGATGGCAAGAAGAAAGCCGTCGGCACCCTGGACAATATTCGTTTGTGGGACTGGCGCGCTTTGCAGGCCACACTGACACAGACCCAGACACTGCGCGGCTATTACGAGTTTCCCGATGTCGATGTCGATCGCTACGTCATCAATGGCCGTATGCGCCAGGTGATGATCGCCGCGCGCGAACTCGATACTTCGCGTTTGCCGGCCAACTCCCGCAACTGGGTTAACGAACGGCTGATCTACACCCACGGTTACGGCATCGTGATGAACACGGCCAGCGAGTTCACCCCCGAAGGCCGCCCGCGCTTTATCGTTTCGGAAATGCCGTTGCGCTCGACGGCACCGGAAATTAACATCACCCGGCCGGAGATTTATTTCGGCCAGGAAACGCAGGGGCACGTCTACGTCAAAACCACGCAGAAAGAGTTCAACTTCGTGCGCGGCGGGGAAGACTCCTACTCCAGCTACGAAGGCAACGGCGATATTGCCCTGGGCACTGGCCTGCGCCGCTGGGCGCTGGCCTTGTCGCTGGGCGACATCACCAAGATTCCGTTCTCCAACGCGATTACTTCTGAGACGCGTGTATTGCTGCATCGGCGCATCGAAGAACGTGCGGGCCGTCTGGCACCGTTTCTTCAATTCGATAACGATCCCTATATCGTCGTCGGTAAGAACGGCAGGCTGTATTGGATGATGGATGCCTACACCACCTCGCTCTATTATCCATATGCCACTCACTACCAACTCGATAAGACCTGGGCGAACTATGCTCGCAACAGCGTTAAAGTCGTGGTCGATGCTTATGAAGGCACCACCGATTTCTACGTATTCGAGAAAGAAGATCCCGTCATTCGGGCCTGGCGCAACATTTATCCGACGCTCTTCAAGGATGCCGAAAAAATGCCGGCCGATTTGCGCGAGCACGTCCGTTATCCCGAAGCGCTGTTCCGCACCCAATCGGAAGTATATGGCCTGTATCATACCGACGACGTGAGTGCCTTCTTTGCTCGCAACGACCTGTGGAGCGTGGCACGTCTGGAAGATAGCAGCACACCCGCAGCGGCCAGCTTTACTCCGCCACCCATGCAGCGTCCGGGAGTGCCGGGGCCGATGAGCGCTCCGCAAACGCCGGGTGTGAGCGAATTGATGTTCAATAACCGTAATGATGGCACCATTGAACCCTACTTCTTGTTGACATCGTTGCCGGGTGAGGATACCGGGGAAGAATTCTTGCTCTCGGTGCCGTTTACACCCAACGGACGTCCTCTCAATCTGAGTGGTTGGCTGGCAGCGCGTAGCGACGGCAAGAATTACGGCCAATTAGCGCTCTATAACATTGCCGAATCGCGTAACATCAGCGCGCCACAGCAAATTCTTTCGACGATTACCACCGATAGTGAACTGGCGCCGATGATTAACCTGTGGAACCAGCAGAAATCGAATGTTCTCTGGGGCAATCTCCTGGTGATTCCGGTGGGCCGTGGCCTGCTTTATGTGCAGCCGATCTTCCTGCAATCGACCACCAGCCCGTTGCCGGTGCTGCGTATGGTGGTGCTGGCAATTCAGGATAAAATTTTCTACGCGCCTACCTATGAAGAGGCCCTGAAGAAACTGCTGGGTGAAGATGCCGAACTGTTGACTTCTGCCTTAACCGGCACACCGGCACCGACAGGAACGCGTCCGGCACCGGTGAACCCCAGTGCGAATCGTAAACAGCTCATCGATCAGGCGGCGCGCGACCTGACCGATTACCAGACTCTGACCTCGCAGGGTAAATACGGCGAAGCCGGGCAAAAGCTGGAATCGCTCAAGAAAAATCTCGAAAAACTCAAGAACACACCGTGAATGATAAAATCTCCGCCGTGAATTCTTCCGAACAAACGGTTAATGCCAATCCGCTGTGGAGCGGACGTTTCGATTCTGCACCCGATGAAGCGATGTTGCGTTTTTCCACCTCGCTGCCTTTCGACTGTCGCCTGTGGCCCTACGATATCAGCGGTTCGCTGGCGCACGTCGCCATGCTGGGCCGCCAGGGTATTATTCCCGAGGCAGACGCGCAGCAGATTCAGCTCGGCCTGCAGCAGATCGGTGCCGACCTCGAAAGCGGCTGGCTCAAATTCGATCACGCAGTGGATGAAGATATCCATTCGTTTGTCGAACGCACCCTGCGCGAGCGCATTGGCCCGGTGGCGGGTAAGCTGCATACCGCGCGTTCTCGCAACGACCAGATCGCCCTTGATGTGCGTCTCTATCTGAAAGATGCCTTGCACAGCACTCTGACCGAGGTGCGCGCTGTACAGCAAGCGATTGTAGCGCGGGCAGGGGAGCATTGCGAGCTTGGCCAGGAAACGGTTTTGCCGGGCTACACTCACCTCCAGCGGGCACAGCCGGTGTTGCTTTCGCATCATCTGTTGGCCTATTTCTGGATGTTGGAACGCGACGCCCAGCGCCTCTCCGAATGCTTCACGCGCGCCGATGTATTGCCATTAGGCTCCGCAGCGTTGGCGGGAACGACATTCCCCATCGACCGCCATTTCGTGGCCCAGCAGTTAGGTTTTGCGGCAGTCAGTGAGAACTCGATGGATACCGTGGCTGACCGCGACCACCTCATCGAAAGTATCTCGGCCTTGACCCTCATTGCCTTGCACCTCTCGCGCCTGGCCGAAGAACTGGTGGTGTGGAGTGCGCCGGAGTTTGGTTTCGTGACCTTAGACGATCGTTTCGCGACCGGTTCTTCCATCATGCCGCAAAAGAAGAATCCCGATTCGATGGAACTGGTGCGTGGTAAATCGGCCCGTGTAGTGGGCGACCTGATTTCGCTGGTGACCCTGGTGAAGGCGCTTCCGCTGACCTATAACCGCGATTTGCAGGAAGACAAAGAACCGCTTTTCGATGCTTTCGATACGGCGATTGCCTGTCTGCAGATTACGCGCGGCGTTATCCAGACGGCAAAGTTCAACGTCGCCAAGATGCGCGCCGGTGCTTCGGGCGGTTTCTCGACTGCGACCGATGTCGCCGATTACCTCGTCACCCAGGGCGTGCCGTTCCGCGAAGCCCATGAAATCACCGGTAAAGTGGTGAAGTATTGCGAAGAGAACGGCAGCGAGTTGGAAGACCTCTCGTTAGCTGAATTTGAAGCGATTGACGAGCGTTTTGAAGAAGGTATTCTGGATGCAGTGACGGTGGAAAGCAGCGTCGCAGCGCGCAAGAGCTATGGCGGCACCGCCCCCGAGCAGGTGCGTGCTCAGTTGGAGCGGGCAGTTAGTCTTCTGGGGTGAAAATAGCCGTGAAAAGGCGCGGAAGTGATGGTTGCTGCAAAGCTCCCCTCCCTCAGGGAGGGGTTGGGGGAGGGAGGTCAAGAGTAACAATGAATGGTGAATTATGAATGACGAACTTTATTTTAGTCCTCGTTCGTAGTTACTTGTTTGCTATTACTCTTCAAATCCCCCACCCAGCCTCCCCCTGAGGGCTTATAATTACCCACATCTCCAGCGAATGAAACGCTTGTTGTGGATTAGCTTTTGTTTTCACCAACTCCACAAGTCAGCAAACGCCAGGTTTGGTCGTCCATATTTTCGATTGAGCAGGATACAAAAGTTATGCAGGGTGAACTTGGCAGCCAAACGTGTCATAAAGCCCTCGAGTGTGTGGGGCCTTTCATCACGCAGTCTAAACACATGCTGCAACTTACCAAAAGCCGTTTCAATAATCTGACGCAACGAAGCGATCCAGCGTCGCAGACCACTTTGTTGCCACGGCACTTTCCAGGGACTTTTGCCCGGCCCGCCCACGCGCTGAGGCGGGGTTATGACCTCGGCTTTGTAGTCCACCTGCCAATGCTGATGAAGTTCTTTGCCTTGAAAGCCGCTGTCGGTGAGGTAAAAGCCGCCTTCGGGCAGGGCTTTTCCTACCTGGGGCAAGCGTGGGGCGGGTGTGTGGCGGGCCTGGAGAAAAGTTTCGGCCAGAGGCTGATCCTTGCACGAAGCGGGAGCGACGCCCCAGCCGGTAAAGACCCCCGTCGGGTCACTCGAAGCCAGCACGTAAAAGCCCGTATACCACCCCAGCCGCGAGGCCAGGCCCTTGTCGGCTTGTCCTACCAGGTGCCCGCTCCCACGCCGCGAAACG